>OHRD01000001.1_pt1 | contig 617579 bp, 561 predicted proteins | sample 1578371 | NCBI WGS metagenome assembly OHRD01 (sample SAMEA3879505, study PRJEB24766) | human gut metagenome | biome: human-associated habitat; feature: feces | place: USA | collected 1985/1987
TTTGTACCGTATTGGCAACACTCTTTACACTATTCATTATCTGGTGGTTCGAACAATAAAAAAATGTCCCATGTTCCGCTGAACTTTGGGACATTGATAAAACAAACACCACATTTACTTCACAGTAAGTTAGAGTGGAAAAGCAAGAGCGCATTTACTTCACAGTAAGTTCGTTGCGCACTATTAAACACAAACAAAACAAAATAAAAGCTGTACAACAGCCATTATAACACTTGCATCAATGTATGTTTATATTAATTTTTCCATAACAGAGGGCATAAAGTATGTGGGGGTGAATCTTATTCTAAAATTTATACGTCGTTCCCACCATTAACCCTACTGTTCCCCGTATGGGTTCCTGAAGGTCTGCCCGATAACTTCTGTCTTTGAATATATTGATCCGGGGTTCCAGCCAGAGTCCGCTATGTGCCGATAGCCTGATTTCTCCCTGTAGTCCGATGCGTCCGTTCAAGATAATTGAAGACGATGATTCCGCTCCGGGAAAATAGCTCCCGATGCCACCTGCAACGATCAGGTTGAACACGTGGCTGTCCCGATCGGAAAAAAGCCTTGTGAGGCTGCACAGATAGTCAATGTTGAGGCTGATATTAAAATCGCGGTTGCTACCGCTGTCTTCATTATCCAAAAAAGCGGTACTACTACCGGCACTGATCCGCATCCCGTTAAATTTGTCGAACCATTTACCTAAAGCGAATTCCGTGTCGAACAATACATTTCCGGTGTTTCCGGTACCGGCTGCCAGCGAGGCAAAACCTCCTTTAAGGAAAGTCAGGGTAGCGTATCCTGCCGGTTTGTAAGTAATACCTGCCATTAGTGATCCTGCCAGGTTATATCTTTTCCACGATGACTGGTTGTCCACCCGGTCCGGATAAAGTGCCAGTTGTGGCTCGATAAACAGGTTAAAAGCAGACGATACATTCAGTTTCCCTTGTAGTCCTGCCCTCAATCCGTATGAATGGATTGTTTTTTGGTCTTTTACGATAGTGGCCTGATAACTGAGTCCGAGAGCGCCGATCACTTCGAATACTCGCTTCGGGTTGTATCTGGCGGCAAATGCACTGATATTGATCAAGTAGTCTACATTGGCTCCTGCCAGATGCATATTCGTATTTCCCTGTTTCCCTGTTTCCATTGTGTATATTCCCCTCCGGCCCGTAGTCCTATGACGGGGGTCAGCCAATTACCTGCCATGAATGATGCCCGTGGCCCGTGGGCGGTTTGTCCGCCTCCTACGTTAAACAGATAACCGATACCCGATCCGACAGAGAAAAACAGATGTTCCGATCCTCTCTTCGAATGGAACTTTTCTGCTCCCTTTCGTTTGGGCATCAAATATTCTGAGGCCTTTATATTGTTTTTTCCTTCTGTTGAATCTTGCTTTTGCTCTTGTGCTGCCAGAGTTCCGCATAAGATGAAACCGATTCCTAGCAGCAGGATTCTTTTATAGCTCTTTCCCATATTCTTCATTGCTTTATCGTTTTTTCTTCATTCAAGCCGCTCTCTTCCGTTTCGGTGTCTTCCGTTTCGTTTTTTTCTTTTGTTTTCTCCGCTTTTTCCTTCAGTTCTTTCTTTTCATCTTCCAACTGTTGCAGCAGGTCGGTTACGTCTCCGTCTATCTGTGCAATCTCTTTCAGTGACGGATCTTCGTTCAGGGCCCGTTTAATGAAAGCGTATGCTTCGCTCACTTTGTCCAACCTGTTGGCACATGCCGCCCTTAGATAATAGCTGAGTGGTTCATCCGGTAGTTCTTGTGCCTTTTCCCATGCTTCTTCATTTTGCTTCATGGCCATTAATAATACCACTTCATTTATGCCGCCTTGCGTTCCGAACCGTTCATAAGCATCCTCAAAATGCCCGTTGTAAGCTCCAACGATGGCTCTTACGTCTTGTGTCATGTCGTTGTCCGGCAGAAAGTCTATAATCGAGTCCGCCCGGTTATAAGCTCTTTCGTCCATTAAGGCGATTACCTGATTACAGAGTAGTTCTGTGGGAGCCGATCTGCTGACAAACGGTTCCAGCAATTTGCTGTCTGCTTTCTTTTGTTCTATCAGCAACGCAGCCAATTCGTTGGCCATAATCATAAATTTAGGATATTGTTCCAGTGCCTGTCGGCAGATCACTTCGCGTGTAGAGTCATTATCGGCATCCAGGTATATCCGCCAAAATTCATAGGGTACCAATTTTTTATAGTCCTGTTTATACATTATGCGTATTTCTTCATCGTTCAGCAATCTCATCACCGAATAGTTGAAACTATATTCCACCCGGCGCAGCCGTGGTAAGTAAGTCGTTAGAATGACATTCCGATATTCCGGTAGTCGTAGGATCCGGCTGTACTGTGAGGCCATGTTGTCCGGATAGCAATTGATGATTTCCCGTAACTTGTCTGTAGGCAGTGAGTCGCGTTCCATCAATTCTGCTACCTCTTCCCATGAGGCCACCACTCCTTCTGTATATGTACTGTCTTTTATTGCGTTTATAGTACCTCCGTTCAGAAAACCAAAGATACGTTTCAGCGTACTGTCCGTGCGTTTTTGTGCCAGTTTCAGATTCGATTGATACGGACCTTCAGGCGAAGATACCCCTTTGACCGAAAACGACAGGAATTCCGAGTTCGGATCGGTTTCTATTTCCTGCAGGCGCAAGCGCATTTTCTCCAATTCTCTTTGGTTGTTCGGATCTTTTTCGTCTATCGTTGCCGAGTTGATCAGGAAGTTCAGCTTCACTTCTCCTCTGTCGCCTCTTTGTTGTTTTTGAGGTTTAGGGATGTATTTTTCATCTCTGATTTTCATGCCATCTGCTTGGTACGTAAAGAAACGCATCGGATTTATCGTACCTTTGGCTATCACTACCGTATCTTTGTATGCCAGTTTTTTATATTCTACCAGATACATGTAGATGTCACACCGGCATTCATCGTCCGGGTTATCCATATAGAGGGAGTCTACGTAGGCAATCACTTCATTCTTATCAATCTTTTGCGTTTTCTCCTGAAAAGCTGCTAACGGGTCTCTGCTCAGGTCGAATTCCATCATTCGTTCCAATGTGATGGCATACTCCTTTCCGGTCACCACTGCCGGGCGGAACAGGCTCTGTGTTTTACGGGTAATATTCACCAACATCGGTTGCACTACGATACGTGTATTCGGCTTATACATTTCTTTGGGAATTTTTACTTTAGGGTGGATGATGTATTGATTTCCGACGATTTCGATGTCGGTTGGTTCCGGTAGCAGTTTGTCCACCACTTTTTTGGCGGTGATCACCACTTCGTCAATCATCGATGCTTCGTATGAGATCACTACGTTTATCGTTGTCTTTCCTTTTAGTTTTACCGTTTTTGATGCGTAGGCAAATCCCGAGAAATGCAGGGTCGTATTGGGATCTGCCATGATCTTGAACTTTCCGTCGAGGTCTGTGATGCCGTATACATCTCCCTTTTCATTCTGATCTCTGATTACGATAGAGATGGCAGGCTCTCCCTCGTCATCGATTACGCTTCCGCGTATTTCTACTTTCTGGGCTTGTCCCCATGCCGGAATAATGGCGTATAGGGCCATTATCCCCAATAGCAAAAATCTTTTGATATTCATTAGGGTTATTTTATTTGGCTATATAAATAAAAGATACACTTAGTTTAACCGGTATGGGGGCCCATCCCGATTCATTCGGTTCACCATGAGTGCTTCCCGGTTGGTAGCGCACCAACCTGTAGCGTGCCACACCCACACCGCCTGATACCTCAAGGTTCCAGCGACGTGACAGAATCCAGTTGTATCCATACGTGACACCCGCGGCCGCGGCATCTCCATAATATGCCCTGCGGTTTATTCCCACATCGAACATGGAATAGAATCCTGTGATACCGATGTAATGGCGTGCCAGCAGGTTCCGAAGCCAATATTTAGCTTCAGCTTGTACGCGTCCATGGCGGTAGAAAAGTTTATCTGTAATCTTCCAGGGATTAGCCGATGCCGAAATTTCAGCTGTCATCCAATCGTTTAATGGGAATTCCACTCCCAGATTGGGGGATGCCGCCAACCATTCCAGCGTATTAGTCTTGATGGCCATGCGTTGGGCGGATACTTGAAAAGATATTGCTATGAAAATAAAGAGTATAGCCCGTTTCCCGAATAGAGACGGGAAATTATATCCGGCTATCTCCCACAACAAGTTGGGGAAATCTAGTTTTAAATTAAATGTATTCATAAACGCGCTCACTTCTGTCTAAAGCGTGCTGTCGTTTATTCTTGTCACCGACAAATATAGAGGTTTTAATCGGGACTTTCCAAATAATCAAAATCTTTTTTTATCAGTTCTGATAAAAAGGTTTGCAGGTCGGTTTCCTGGTTCAGTTGTAATTTCTGCCGGAGCCGGCTCCGGTTGCTTCTCACGGTTGAAGTGGCTATGTATTGGAGTGCTGCTATTTCTTCGGTTGTTTTGTTTTCCAGTATCAAGCAGCAAAGTTGTATTTCTTTGCTACTCGGTTGCAGGTGCAAAGCATTGAAAGCAGCCCATAGTTTTAGCTCGGATGTCATTCTTGCCTTTTGTCGTTGCATGGTTCGTAGTATTTCCTGTAATCTTGCCAACATGATGGGAGGAAAGATATATGCCACTGCCAGGCTGGGCAGACTCATCAAATAAAGTTCGGATGATGTATAGACCCCGATGAACATATACAAAAGAATCGGGGCGAAAGATAATATCATTACGGTGTGTCGACTCACAGAGATGGAAGCCAGACCACAAGTAACCATACCGATCATCAGATCTTGCGACAAAAAGAAGCCGGTCTCTTCCGGTGGGAGGTAGATACGGCAGTACATTGATATTAGGATATTGCTTTGTATGGTATAAAAGGTGCATTTCAACAAGAAAGTTATCTGTTTCTTTTTCCGAATCAGCAGGTAAGTGAACAGTAAGAATAACCCCAGGGATAATATGTTACATAAAGCCAGTAACAGGTCTTTTCTGATCAGGTAGACACAAAGGTCGGCGATGATTCCGATACTAAAGCAGCCCACTGTACCGTAATAGACGAAATAAATTGTTTGTCGCTTCGGATTTCTTATTTCTTTGAACTGTAGATATTTCTTTTGGATGTACTTTTTTGTTTTTGGCAAAGACAGGTATTTTGAATTCATGTTTTTTTAGGTTCAATATGTAATGTTTATAACGAGCCTACGTAGGCGTATATATTCTGACGGACAGACTTTCGAAATGGCTTTTTTATCCCATAATAAATACAAAAAAGAATGAAAATAGAAGGGGGGAGGGTGAAGATCTTGAAAAAATGTACTGAGTTCGTCATACGTGTCATCAAGGCTCACCATATACCTGCTTTATCGGATGATCAATCACTTAACTTATGTGTTAAATCAAACATCAAGACATGAAATACTCCATTTACAACTTTTCCAGAACAACGATATTTCTGAGTAATCCTGAACTTAAATATCTTTTTAGACCGAAAGATGGCGAATGAATCTTTCTGTTTATTAGTATATTCCTTATAGTCTAATCCTTCAAAATTATAAATATCAGCCCACGACAATTCAGCAAAAATTCTAAAAGCATCCGCAAACAATGATTCGTCCTGTTCACTTATTTTCTATCAATCAAATCGAAATTTATTTTAGAATTTCGATATAAATGCTTCGTATCTTTATGCAAAGATAAAAAATAAAATTGAGACTTAGGGCAGAACGCAGTAATAAGACTGATGAATAGCGGTTTAGATAATAAAAAGGAAAAAGCAGCAAGCCATCTGAAACCAACAAAAAGCCAAGTGAGGACAGAGCTACATTACTATCTCGTTACTTTCTTTTGGCTGGTAGATGATTTTTGATAGCATGAAAAAAGAAGAAAATCAGATTTCTTTGCACTGATTGGCAGTGTTTTGCATATCAAGAAACAACTCTACAGGTAATAATTTTGTCACTTAAAAAATGTAGAGTATGAGATCAACATTTAAAGTCTTATTTTATCTAAAGCGCAATGCTCCCAAAAAGAATGGGCTTGTGCCGGTCATGTATCATTTCTCCATTTACGATAATAATACTAAACTGTATTCCAGAGAGCAAAGTCGCAAGGAAGCATGCGCCATTGACATCCGGTTTTTACTAAATAAAAAATAACATTAAAAATAGAACGAAAAGAATGTTTTCGCTTGCGATCTTTGTCATCTAAAAGATTTTCTATAACTTGCCACAAGTTTATTACAAAGCAGAACAGTAGAAGTATGAACATAAAAGAGATACTAAACCAATCCGAAGGGCGTAGATTGGAATTTAAGGCAGAGTTGCCGGAGCATTCCGATTTGGCTAAGACGGTTGTGGCATTTGCCAATGATGCAGGTGGCGACCTGTATATTGGTGTGGCAGATGATCCTCGTGAAGTGGTAGGATTGGATGAGGACAAATTGGTGACTATCGAGGAGAAAATAAGTAATATTATTTTTGACCGTTGCTATCCTGCGATATTGCCGGAAATAAAATTTATAAGCGAAGAAAACAAACACTTGATTCAGGTGACTGTTTTCAGAGGTAGCACGCCACCTTATTATCTCAAAGAGAAAGGTAAGTTACAAGGGACATTTATTCGTGTAGGCTCGGCCAATCGACTTGCGGATGAAGCTATCATCTCGGAATTGGAACGTCGGAGACGAAACATCTCTTTTGATAGCGAAGTTATACCAGATAAGCCTGTAAATGATTTGAACATAGATGGTTTTAAGGCTATATTCAAGGAGAAAACGGGGGAAGAATTATCCGACCAAGCATTAAGGAAATTAGACTTGGTTAAAGATATGCAAGGAGCAGAATATCCGACCAATGCGTTGATTCTATTCTCGGACGACCCGTTGCGTAACTCGTTGTTTCACTATGCAAAGGTGGAGTGTGCTCGTTTTAAAGGTGTTAGTATCGATGATTTCATAGACCAAAAGAGTATTACGACCAATATTGCCACACAAGCAGAGGAAGCATACAACTTTGTGTTACGCCATATCAATAAAGGTGCTTCGGTTGAGGGAGTGTACACAGTCTCTCGTTGGGAGTATCCTGTTAAGGCAATTCGTGAGGCGATTCGTTATGCGGTGGTTCATCGGGATTATTCTCTCACAGGAAAAGACGTTAAGATTGCGATCTATGATGATATGGTAGAGATAACCAGTCCGGGACTTCTACCACCATCAATCGACTATGCTGCAATGGAAAGCCGTCAGAGCGATGCACGCAACAAAGTAATAGCCCCTGTTTTCAAACGTCTTGGTATCATCGACCAATGGGGCAACGGCTTGAAGTTGATTGCCGATGAAATGAAAGAGTATCCAAACATCGAACTTCGTTGGAGAGAGGTGGGCTTGTCGTTTCAGGTACAGTTTGTGAGGCTGGATTATGTGCTGAACGCAGAGCGGATAAAGGATATACAGCAAGAGTTGCAGCAAGAGTTGCAGCAAGAGTTGCAGCAAGAGTTGCAGCAAGAGCTACGAAAGGCGACATTGTATTCGGAGGTATTGCGTTGTATAGTAAGTAATGCTTTATCAAGGCAAGATATATCCCTTGCATTGGGACAAAAGAAAGTATCGGGACAATTAAATAAAGTTATTCAAAAACTGATTGCCAACAACCTGATTGAAAGAACTATCCCTGAGAAACCTAACCATCCTGCTCAGAAGTTTCGACTAACAGAACGTGGACAGTTATTTCTTGGTTTACTTGCTAAATGAAATGATTATGATATATAGCTATCTACATTGAAATAAAACCTCGCTTCGACTATATAAACCAAAGCGAGGTTTTATTATTCCAAAAACTTTTCTAACTTTGTAACGAAGTTGTTTTAAGGTACGCAAAGCACAGATTATCAATGCAGCTTTACTTTTGCCAAATCGTTACCAACAACTTATTACTTCTCAATTACAATCTAACATTCAGATAGATACAAGTAATTTTCTTATCCTCTGCAAAGATAAAAATAAACTATGAATGCGGTTTCTACTATTCATGAAAATCTGCAAATCTCTATGTTTTCATATATCAAAGTAGTACTGCAACTATAGATATTAAGATTAAATAGCAATACACCTTATTTTTGATGATAAGTGTGTCTAGTCTGGATCGATAGTCTCTACTTAATATTGCTTTCTATTTGCTCAAAAATCTTTCTTTTTTGTGACGCATACCCTATTTTTTTCTTTTGTGATAGAAGTTGTTTATTGTATATATATGCAAAAGGAAAATGTTTTTGAGAGTCTGAATAATATGTTATTCACTTTTCTGCCCATAGGAAGTGAATAACGTAGTTGCAAAGAGTTCGTTCTTTGCCGGCAGAAAGTTAATTCTTTGTTTATACGAAGTTAACTTCTTGTCGGCGGCAAGTCGGCAGATGATCGACAGTAGTCTTTTTTCTCCTTGAAAAGCGGCTGAAAGTACCGGATTTTCTCTGGTTACTTCTCAATTTTGATTGGCGCAAATCTGTGAAAATGTTTCTCTTTTGTGTCGATCTCTTTAATGTTGTCTCTGTGTTATGTGCTTTTTGCTGTCTTTATTGTAATATGTACTTTGTTTTTGTTTCTTTCTGTATTTTTCTAATGCTGATTTACGGGCTTTTTCCAGCTTCCCAGTCAGTCGGGCAGGAAAAACAAATTCTATCGCAGGTAAGATATACAATTTGACAATTGTCAGATTCTTGCTCCGACCGTTTATCGAAAGTATAAGTCAATCTCTTTTGATTAAAGATGCAGCAGGGATGTATTCTTATATTCCTAAGCAAGCACAAGTCCGCATTCGTTTCATGTCTTTCTATAATGTATATACTTTTCTTATCTGTCACATGGGGCGTGAGATGTCGTTTTCACCTTGTCCGGGCTGTTCAGAGACCCGGTTATGCGATATTCCGTGGTTTCCATGCCCTACTGGGGAAGCCGGATAAGGTGTTTTTTACCTTTGGCGGGAGAAAAAGAAAGAGAGGTGATACTTCAGGAATCGTCCATTCCATCGGTGAAAAACCGGTATTGCACATTTGCAGCACCCCGAAAAGGGGAGGTGCTGCAAAAATGCAACGCTGATTTTTAGGTTATCTTCAGGGCGGAGGCTACATTTGTCCTACCCTTTATGGAGGGAGATGCAAACAAAATGTATAAGATTATTTAAGATAGTGAAATTGGGAAGCTGCCAACATAGTGATAGCAGGTGTTGTTTTACTTTTGTAAACCAGTTAAAAGTAAAGAAGAAGATGACATCAATTACACCACGGCTCAATCGCTCGCGCGAGGGGCGTGATGGCAGTTATCCGCTTGTGATACAAATTATTCGCCATCGAAAGAAGAGAGAGATTTATACGCCTTACCGTTTCTGGGAGGCAGAGTTTAACACCCGTTTAGAAATGGTGGAGAACGTCGGAGGCAATCGCCGTCGTCTGCTCATTGTCCGCGAAGCCAATGAATACCTTATATATATAAAGAAGGAGTTGGAGGCTATTTGCGGATCGCTTGAAGCGGATAAGGGGAGTGCTTATACGGTGGACGACATTGTGAACGTTTATAACTACCACAATGATCTGAGCCAGGTGTTGGTATATGCCGACTCGGTGATTGCCGGGCTGGAGAATAAGGGACGTCAGGGTACGGCTGCCAATTATCGTAGCGCCCGCCGTGCGTTTGAGATGTTTTTGGATGGCAGTCCTTTTTCGTTTGAGGAGTTAACTCCCGAAGTGCTGGACCGCTTTGTCACCTTTCTCCGTGAGCGGGGCAACCGGCCCAATACGGTTTCGTTCTATCTCCGTCAGTGGCGTGCCATCTACAATCGTGCCTGCGCCGATCATGTGGTTTTTTCCGATCAAAAGCCTTTCCGACGGCTGAACCTCAAAGAGGAGGTGACATCCAAACGCGCCATCTCCCGGGAGAAGATTGCGCAGATCGAATGTGTCGACCTTACTGCTTGTCATGCTGATATGCAGCTTGCCCGTGACCTGTTCCTGTTTAGCTTCTATACGCGCGGAATGTCCTTTGTAGATATGTGCTATTTAAATAAGGAGAACCTGCAGGGAAATTATCTTCGGTACAAACGGCAGAAGACAGGGCAGGAGTTACAGATACGCATTGAAAAAGATTTGCGTGTGTTAATCGACAGATACGCCAGCTCTTTGTCGGACTATCTGCTTCCAATGCTTCGAAACGGTGACCGTTATCAGGATTATCGGCGCAGGCAGCGGAGGCTTAATAAACTGATTCGTGAATTGGGCGACCGGTTACAGTTGGATATGCCACTCACATTTTATGTGGCCCGCCACTCTTGGGCGACACTCGCTCACGAAAATGATGTGCCCGTCTCGGTGATCAGCGATTGTATGGGGCACACATCGGAGAAGACTACCCGCATTTATCTGGATCGCATAGACACTAAGCGGCTTGACCGGGCCAACCGGTTGGTGATTAATAGTCTGCGGTAAAGAGGTGGAAAAGAGGGATAAAAAAAACTCTTTCTTATAATGAAAGAGCTACTCAAGAGATTCTTCTTATCTCAGATACATGTCGCAAAGATACGCATTAAATTATTAATTAAACAAGTATTATTTTAATTTTTTTTATTTCTAATGTAAAATATTTATTTTTCTTCTTTCACTTAGATAAAAAACTCCCTGGTACACCTTCTTTCTGTCTCCCGACCTCTTCAAGAAAGCATACGATGTATGTCTACTGTTTCTTTTTCAACGGTTTTTCATCTGTCTGCCTCCACTGCTGCAAACACATGCCGTCACCTATTCACAATAATGATAATCTGTTAATAATCAATTGATAACAGATCGTATATTTCGTTTTGTGATGCTCTTTAACAACCTTTTTCTTTTATGTTTCTGAAAGCGTTTCTGAGTCAATATTAAGTAACGTATTATTGATCAATGTGTTACATCCATACACTTTTTCTTTGTTTCTGAAAATAAAAAAACTCAGAAACATTTTCAGATGGGATATGAAGTAACTTGCTGTATTATAAATGATTATAATATTTATGAAGTCATTCTCCCTTTCATTATAAGAAAGAGCCGCATAATTATCAAACAAACGGCAAATATGAAAAAAATACTATGCATATGGGTCTTAACCGTTACTTTCCTTGGAGCATTTCCTGCTTTGGCCGACGCCCAGCAATGGGGATTGACTGCCAATGGTCTTTATTGGGCGACAGCTACTCCGAATATAGGTGTGGAATATGCCTTCCATTCAAAGATGAGCATAGCAGGACTTGTTCAATATAATCCGTTTACTTACGCTAAAAACCGGAAAATGAAACATCTTGCCGGGCAGTTGGAGTATCGTTATTGGTTGAGTGATGTGTTCAAGGGGCATTATCTGGGTGTGCATGCCACGGGCGGTATCTTTAATTTTGGTAATCTCCCTTTGGGTATCCTCAAAGACTATCGTCTCGAGGGGCAATTGTATGGTGGCGGACTCACCTACGGTTACCAGTGGATCATCAGCAACCGGGTCAACATTGGCGTCGATATCGGATTAGGATATCTCTATGTTGATTACGATAAATTCTATTGTCCCACTTGTGGGGAACGTGTCGATCACTACCGGACCAATTATCTGGGGCCTACCAAGGTAGGTGTATCCATTATTTATCTGTTAAAGTAGGGGAGGACAGGCTATGAATATCAAACAGGTAATTTTCATAAATATCTCATTTTTCATCTCTCTAACAGTGTTAGCAGCAGATAGGCCTACACAGCCTGTCCGTACTGAGGTGTATCGCTTGGAGCGTCTTGACTCCGTTCTGCTGGTCGATCTGGCTGTCGACCTGACAGGGGTACACCTGGCGCCGGACTGTACGGTCTATCTGTTTCCGCTACTTGCTTCGGAGAATACCGGTGATTCGTTGTCTCTTCCTCCCATTGTGCTCAACGGCCCCCAAAGCGATCTGATGTATCGCCGGCGTCGGGCTTTGGGTACAACTTCGGGATTGGAGAAGATTACTCCCTACACCGTGCTGCGTGAGGGAGACCATGCTTTGCCTCGCATCCATTATCGGACTGAGGTGCCTTATGCGGCATGGATGGACGATGTTAAAGTATGGATGCGCGACACGAATTGCAATTGTGATGCCCGTCTGGTACCTTTTGCCATGCATACGGAGCATATACCGCCGTTGGTTGTGGAACGGGTGGATACGATTGTGATACATGACACCATCCGCTTGGCTTCTGTTGCATCCGGACAGTCGACCGTAGCTTCGGATATTCCCCTTCGTAAGAAGGTGACCCGTATTCAGGCCGGTTATGAAGCTGATATTTATTTTCCTACGAATGAAATGCGTATTCTTCCCGATCATGAGTTGAACCGTGCTTCATGGATGCATTTCGTTAACCAAGTGGATTCTATTGAACAGGATAACCGGAATTCCATATCGGGAGTTACCGTTACCGGTTACTCTTCTCCCGAAGGATATACTTCTAATAATGAACGTTTGGCTGAAAAACGTGCCAAGGCCCTTCAAGCGTTCCTGGAAAATAAATATGGCGAACGTATGGAGGTGGCAGTCGAGTGGGTCGGTGAGGATTGGAAACAGTTTGAGAAAGATATAGAGGTTTCTGACCTTCCGGAACGTAATGAAATTCTTTCAATCCTGCGTACTGTGAGTGATAGCAATCAACGGAAGAGTAGGCTGAAGGCACTGAATAAGGGGAAAACATTCGAAATTCTGCTTCGGGAGTATTTTCCGAAACTCCGTCGGGTGTCATGCCGTATTAGATACGTAAAATAAGAATATGAAAAGAATGTATTACATAGGATATATGCTCTGCTTGTTGCTTGCCGGTTGTGTAGTCGGTGAGAAAGCGGACGGTCTGTTGGAGCAACGTCTGTCTGATCGTACCCTTTTGGTCTATATGGGAGGGGATAATGATTTAGCCGACGAGACCGACGAAAAATTGTCAGCGTTAACAGAGGCGTGGGACAGGTTTCCGGGGCATCTATTGATTTATCAGGATAAAAAAGGAGCGGATAGTACCCGCTTGTTAGAGGTTTGTTTGGATGAACAGGGAGAAAAGGTAACAAAAATATTGGCTAAGTATAAACAGGAGAATTCAGCCGGTGCCTCCGTGTTTGCACGGGTTGTCAATGAGGCTATGGCCCGGTATCCTTCCGTTGATCCGGGATTGATCGTATTCTCCCATACCAGCGGATGGTTACCGTCGGGGACGGCAGTGGTTCCGGCCGGTATTACCCGCTCGGTTATCAAGGACAATCATTACGAGATGAGTTTACAGGATTTTGCTTCAGCCATTCCGGACGGGCAATTTAATTTTATCCTTTTTGAAGGGTGTTTTATGGCCGGACTCGAGGTGGCATACGAACTGAAAGATAAAACGCAATATATTGTGGGTTCATCAGCCGAAATGCTTTCACCGGGTTTTACTCCCGTCTATCAACAAATGTTTCCGTTGCTTTATAAAAAAGAAGCGGATCTTCCGGCAGTGGCTGCTGCCTATTACGATTATTACAACAGTATGGAAGGAGACAATCGTTCGGCTACCATCAGTGTGATTCAGACGTCCGGCCTGGAAATGTTGAAAGTTCAACTTCGGGCGGCCGAGAGTCGTGTGGAGCGTTGGGAATGGATAGATTGTAGCGGATTGCAGGCTTTTGACCGCTTATCGGACGGGCGGCACCTCTTTTATGATGCTTCGGCCTATATAAAACGGATTGGAAGTGTTGAAGAATCTGCTGCTTTTGACGAGGCTCTGGAGCAAGTTATCATTTATAAAGCGGCCACGGAGAACTTTATGCCGGAGAGTGTAGGGGGATTTACCATTGACGGACATTGTGGCATGACGTTGTATATACCCGATGCTACTGTTCCCACATTATTGACCGAAAGAAAGAAACTGAAGTTAATGCAATAGTATACATAGTTCAAATTAATTAGTGAATGGTAATAATAAAATTAAAAAAACTGATGGAAAGGAATATTTGATTAACGAAACAGACAGTGACGGTTGACAGATCGATGGAACAGGGAGTATCCGCATTTTTCTCTCTGCTTTTTTCCTTTCACAGTTCGAAAGAGAAAAAAGGAATATCCAAAGCGGATAAAAGTATAAACTATTCGAACTTATATCTATAATTAAATTTTTTAGTAACATGAAATTAAACAAATTGTTTACGTTTACATTGGCAGCCCTTGCGATGGCTGCATGTAGTAATGATGACGAACCGGGTATTGATAAAGGTGGTCAGAAAGGTGAATTGATTGATGCTATCAGCATTGCTTTTACCAGTTCTTCAGCTCCTGCTACCCGTGCAGACAAAGGTGAGATAGAAGGAACTGGTAGTGAAAATGATGTATATGTAGCCTATCTCTTTGCTAAAGAGAATGATCCCCTGCATGAAGGTGCAAAAGTGGGTGACTGGACTGTAAAGCGTGTAGCTGGTGATGCTAATGCGGAAGATAAGGATGTCACAACTGCAATCACAGGTGGCGATGTGGCAACTCCCGGGACGAAGAAAAATATGTGTACGTTCAACGGTGTACGCCAGGGAGATAGTGTTTATGTGGTTGTGAATGATCCTCAGATGACCCTTGCTACCGCTCAGACATTGGCGCATCAGGGTGACAAGTCGGAAGCCGCTATCCGTGCTTATATCTCTAATCTGTCTAAAAGTTATCTGAATGATCTGACCGTTGCTATAGACGGGAAGCAAAAGGGGAAGTATATCATGGCAGGTGTATCGGCTATTCCTACCAACCCGAATATCCCGAACGGATCTACCGTGAAAGTTTCGATTCCTCTGAATCGTGAATTAGCCAAAGTATTCTTTAATGCCTCTGTTACTACCAACCCCGTATACGAGGCTTATGGTAAGATGGCAATCGAGGATACGGAGTGGAAGCCGGACGGTACTACTGAAGACCCCGATGGTATTGTCGTAGTACGTATTCCGAGACGTGTTTCTCCGTTCAAGGCACAGGCTCGTGACTGGTATTTCCCGCAGAGTGCGGATGCAACTGCTAAAGACTGGAATGTGGAAAATTGGTTGAAAGCATTTGCAGGTGAGAAAGAATCTGCACCTACTGTTGCAGAAGTTGCTGGAACGACTCCTGCATTGAATAAGGGAGAATGCAATGCAGACGCGAAAGAATATCGTCTGACATGGGTTGTAGGTGAAAAAGCATTGGCTGATGGAGGTACTCCTAAAGAAACTTCGATTGTATACGTTAAGAGTGACAAGTTATATTCTCCTTATTTTTATGTAACTCCTAACTATGCCGACAATGCCGGTTGTGCTACTGTTGTAGTTACTCAGGCTACTTATATCGGTGCTAATACTCTGCTTGAACCGACTATTACGGAGGAAATGTTGGATAAGGCTTTGCAGAATGATGCTTTCAAAACTGCTACTTCTACTGACGGAACTACCAAGTATGATAAATTGGCTGCTGATTTTTGGAATACTGAGAAAAATGTAGATGCATTGGTTGCATTTCTGAATACGGATGAGGCATATAAACTTGCGTTGAGAGGTGAAACAGAGATAGCTAAGCAAAGAGCCGCTATTACGATTCAAAAAAATGATAAACGTTACTATCGTGCTGATGTTGCCAACTATAGCGATGACGAAACAACTTCAATGAAGATTACCGAACGCAACACATTCTATCATATAACTGGTACCATCACTACACTGGGTGCCAAGAGCATTGAAGATGCTATCAATTCGGATAATATCGACATGCTTGTACAGGTAGTTGTTAAGCCATGGAAATATGTTGTTAACAATATAAATATGTAATCAGAACCTCTTTTTTATATAATCCGGGGCGGATGGAAAGTCCGCTCCGGTTGATATCTCTTTCTTGTCGGAAAGAGAAGAATACGAAACTAAAATGAAGAAATTGCTACCGATACTTTTGGGGGTTACCCTACTGCTGAATTCATGTATTAAAGATGATATGGATGCTTGTGCCGGATATATGCACATCTATTTCAGCTATATTTATGGTGGAGCCAACCGCTTTTTTGAGACGGTTTCTACTCCTACGCAACTTCATTTTTATAAACAGAAGCATAAATATCGGGAGTTGGAAATAGCCGTGGATGAAATAGGACTGACCGAACCTTATCGCTTCCTGAAAAACTTTGATGATACGGATAGCCTGGAACTGATAGCTTGGACACAGGATGAGGCGATTGATTATGTGGATACTCCTGATACTCCCATAGGAGAGGGGTATGTGAAATTAAAAGAAATTACCGATGGCAGCGGAATCTGCCGACCTGTAGACGACCTGTTGTACGGACGCATTGCCATAGATGCCGGTTTGCGCGAAAATCGCAATATTGTAACCATTCCGTTTGTACGTGCTGTGTGCCGTACACGTATAACGATGATTCCTCAGACAGTAGAGGATCAGGTCGTTGAAGAAGGAGGAACGACGCGTGCTGCAAGCAGCATTATTCCTTCACCCGAAGATTTTAAATTCCACCTTTACGGTACGCGTAGCGGTGTCGATTATAATAATAAAGCAAATGCGGATGAGGTAGTACTTGAGCCCCAGTGCTATTACGAAGAAAGTACCGGAAATGTGCTCACACCCTGGTTCGGTTCTTTTTCTTCAGAAGGAAAGTATCTGAAAGTGAATGTGTTTATTCGTGATGAACAGGTCGCTTCATTCGATTGCGCACCTATCGAGTTGACTTCTGTTCCGGGCAACTTCATTGATCTGGTGATTGACGGACATTATGTGAAGCCCGTTATGCAAGTTCGTGTCAATGGCTGGAAAGTGGCGACAATAGAAAGTAATATGTAGGCAAGTTGATAAAAGGAGAGTATAGCATGAAAAGAATTCTGATATGTCGATTGATGGTGTTTCTGACCGTGGCTTTGGTTTCGTGTTCGGATGATACTTCCGAAAGTATCCCTCAGAACCCGGATAAGGATATGTACCTCCGTGTGAATGTTCCCCGCACTTATGCTTCCGGAGCTGATGAGACAGATAGTAAAGAGACGGTGATTAATGGCATTGACGTATTGGTATTTGCTCCGGGAACAGCCTCCCAGAGCGGATTGTTTCTGAAATCGGTATCCGAAGGAACACCGGTTACCGGTAAGAATACGTTTCAGGTGACTATGCCTGTGGGGGAAGGATTGGAGGTACATGTATTTACGAATTGCCATGAAGAGTTGGTGCGTAGCGGTGCCTATAAAGGACTGGGCATGAAGATGGACGCTTTACTGGAAAAGATGATATCTAAGGTAGAAAATAATTCGACAGGAACTGACTGTTTGCCGATGCACGGCTTTTTGTCAGGTGTCACTGTAGCGAAAGAATCGGTGGGTAAAACGCTTAGCGTACCGGTGTTGCGTTCCGTAGCTGCTGTCCAGGCGAAAGTGGATGAAGCGCATACGGGAAATCCGGGTGAGTTGTTGGATAGCGAGGGTAAAGTGATTTTTAAGTTGCGTGAGTTTTATGCTTATTTCCCGGCAGATAGCGGTAGGCTGGCACCGTTGAAGGAGGTTTATGAAACGGCAGTCGCCGGTTCGGAAGAGGAGAAAAAGACCCGTAACGTCGTTAAAACAACTTTACCCGATAAATTGGGTGTCCGTCCGATAGGGGATAAGCTTTTCCTGAAAAGTGAGACTCCCGTGGCACTTGCGGGACCGCTCTATCTATACGAAAACACTTATTATTCGGATAACGGTTTTGATCAGCCCGGATCTGTTGCCGGCAATACCCAAGTGGCTACTACCCGTCTGGTGGTAGGCGGAGTGTATGGAGAGGATACGGAGGTCAGTTATTACCGGATTGACCTGACAGATCCGGACGATCCGAAAAATTTGGTTGAAATATTACGTAATCATAAGTATACCTTTCAAATCATGAATGTCTCGGGATCGGGCTATGACAATCCTGACGATGCGGCTGTAGGGGTTCCGATGAATATCTATGTAAAAGTGATTGACTGGATCGATGTAAATACCGAAATTGATTTTGACCGTGAAAACTGGTTCTCTTCGGCTACAAAGAAGATTGTTTTGTCCGGCTATGCAGATTCACAAAAGTCGGTTTCCATAGACAGTGATGTCACATTCGGTCCTTTCTGGCAATTAAGTTTTAACACGTCGAGTACGGTTAACGGTAATGCTTCGGTTGTGCCTGTAACGGTGGCTGAAGGTGCTGCATCGGCTATGATCTCCAATGACCGTTATGAAATAACCGTTACTGGGAATACTCTTACCGTAAAGGCCAAAAAGTCTTACGGAGATCTTCCTGCCGGGCAGGCTTATGATGACGATTTCTATATAAAAGTAAAGAATTTGACGGTGCATTTTAAACTGACTCAAGTGGATCGTTCACCCGATGATTGGGGAAACGGCGGGACTCAGGAAGATGAACTGTAAAAATAAACATAGATTAGTTGACTCATGAAACGATTGAAAAAAAATATGCGGCAAGGATGTATGCTTTTAAGCGTATTTTGCTTGATAGGGATCATAGCCTGTTCAGGTGAAGAGGGACATGATATACAAATTCCTGATCCTGCCATTTGTACGCTGAACTATACCATTCCCGATACTGAAATACCGGATACCAGAGCGTCCGATACGGGAGGGAAAATATCTGTGGCCCGTCCGGAAGAAAGTGCGATAAAGGATGTGAAACTTTTATTCTTCATTTATGACGAGCATGGTAACGGTTTGTATGCCGGCTCGTTAGACGGAACCGTAGATGGCAATCACCTGGCTAAAACAGGAAAAATATCGGTGACTATACCGGGAAGCGGAAGCATTGACAATCACACGGATTACGATGTATTGGTACTTGCCAATGCTTCGGTCTATTTTTCCGGAATGGATTGGGATGCCTATTGTGCCGGACAGACAGAAAATGCGGTACGGGTACGACTCCGGGGAGAGATGCCGTTGCATTCACCAACGGACAGGACCTATAAGGTTACGGACGACTGTTTGCCCATGAGTGGAATCGCATTCAAAGAAGCGGGAAAAGATATGAGCGTTCAATTGCTGCGTGCCGCTGTACGCATAGATGTACGGGTGGTTGAGGATAAAAAGGGGACGGTTCTCCTGAAATCGGCTGTACTTCGTAACGTTTCACCGGACATACCTGTGTTTAATGATCCGCAAGATGCGGCTTTTACTCCGTTGACATACGCGAATACGAAAAGTGCACAGGAGCAATTCAGCATCATAGGCGGTTTGTATGCTACCGAAGTATTGCGCACCCTGCATACTCCTTATCTGAAACAGACACAGGCAGTATGTTTGCTCTTGGAATGTGAAAAGTCTCCTTCTTTTAGTGGATGGTATCGGGTGAATATTAATATCGATAAAGATGATGTCCAGTATTTACGGCGTAACAATGTTTATACAGTAATTATTAAGGATATTTTGAGCCAGGGGGCTGATACTCCCGATGATGCTTACGGAGCCGGCAGCTTTGGAGGCATACAAACTGTTACTGTTCCTACGGATTGGAAAGTTCCTGACGGGATAGTGACTCCACCGGATGTAGAAGTGAATTGAATGGTTTCATAAAAAATAATCAGAACGATGAAAATAAAGAAGTGTAAAATAGATTGTTTTCAGAAATCCTGCATTCTTCTGTGTATGGCGCTCTTCTCCTGTTCGCAATATGATTGCGTTGTTCCGGATAACGGAAAAACAGGAGAAGGGGAGCGCGCTTCTTTAGGTATAGGCGGTGTTTCAACGGGGCGGTTAGAGGTACTTACGCGTTCGGTGACTGCCGAACTGACTGATGCGACTGATGCTATCGGTATATTTCGAAAAGAAGATACCGGAAAGGGTTATGAGCCCGTTCATAACAGAAAGTATACGTATGGAACTCCACTTTGGGAGACAGACGGGGAAGAGGTGGTGTTGATCGATGAACCGGCGGAACTGACGGCTTATTATCCTTATAGAGAAGATGGGGCGAGTAGCGTAGGGCTGAGCAGTGAGCTCTATGTGGCTTCGAAAGAGATTTATTATTGTCCTTTTAAGGCCTCAAATTCAACCGGGCCCATTACACTGAATTTACGCAGGGCCTATGCGCTGCTGAGATTCAATTTTATCAGGGGGATAGCAGATGGGACTCCGACTTCTGCCAAAGGAGAGTATACCGGGGACGGGAAGATTAGCTCATTTACCTTCAAGGCAACCTTACGGATTGCCGGAATTCTGGATCTGTTTACCGGAACTGTTGAAGGAGAAGCGCGGGAAGTGACGTTCAATTATAACGTTCCGATCAGTATCGGGACCACTGCGGCTCCTGCCGTTCTGGATTATATGGTGGTACCTTCTGACTTTACCGGGGAGCTTTCTTTTACATTGATGGTAGACGGAAAGGAGATGAAAGGTAAAATCAGCGCTTCGGACCTTTGCGGTACGAGTGGAAAATTGGCGGAAGGGACAAAATATGAGATAAATGCCATTATTCGTCCTACTGAAGTAGAGATAGGGACTGTGGAGGTGGAAGAATGGATAGGGGAGGTGGTCAAAGACCCCTCCGGTGATCCGTTTGTGCCGCAATAAAAAGACAGAAAGGAATAATTATGTTTTTAAGAAAGCAGATAAAGATGAAACAGATGCTGACAAATATCGGGATGGGAATATTGCTGACAGCCTGTGGCAACGGAGGGATGGACCCGGTGGATACCGGCGGGGAAGAAGAGTATGTTCCCGTCAGGGTAGAAACCGTTACGGACAACGGCATTGGTACACGTGCTGTCACTTTGTCGAATGCCGCTATCGGAATATTCCGTACGGCACCTTATAGCGCTACGTTTCCGCAACAATACGATGTGGAGTGCATTCACGACGGAACTTCATGGAGCCTGGCAAGCAAGATATATGTCGGGAGCACGGATGCTTCTTTGCATGCCTATTATCCCTATGGTAAGGTCACTTTCGGCGCTAATAGTACGGTGACTGCTCTGACAGTGAAAGATCATACAGCGGATAATGATTTTTGTTATGCTGATGCTCCTCTTACGGCAGTTAATAACCGTACGCCGGTTGCCTCCTTCTTGCTAAAGCATGCTTATGCCGGTTTGAAGTTCAGTATTGCTTGCCATTCCACTTATCCATTGAAGAAGTGCAAGTTGACCAGAATAGTGATGCAACCTGTAACGAGTGGAAAAACATTTTATGTGGAACGTAGCATGGATATCAGTAAATCCGCTGCGGATGCGGGGCAGTTGGGAGGGAGTACCGCTTCCGGTTGGAGTCTGGATACATCTGCGCTTGCTGTGGGGACAACGGGTATCGCCCAAGGAAGTACGGATGAGAGTATCAGCAAATTGTTTCCTCCACAAGATTTTGAGGATGATACCCGGCTGATATTGACCATTGACGGTAGTGAATATTCCGTGACGATTCCCTATAAAGTTTTGAAGGCTCTGAAAGCCGGATATTTATCTACCATTTCTCTGGAGATCAAAGGTACGGGAGTAGATGTCTCGGGAGTAAAAGTATATCCGTGGGATACTTCTGTTGTACCCGGAGGTGACAACGATGCGACTTTAGATTAATAACTGATTGTAACAAAAGGATAGTAATGAAAACCAAGTCTGATATGAAACCATTTATAATAGCTGCTTTATCGCTGACTTTGCTGGTGGGTTGTGGTAATGATGATTTTCCGGCAGAAGAACCGAAAGTCCCTCTGGAGATTACTTCTGCGTTTGTAACGGGAGATGTGCAGACGCGTGCTGTTACGCCGGAATTGCTTACATCAGGTTCGATAGGAGTTTTTTTGGAAGGCCGGTCCGGAACCGGTTATGACAAAAAAGACAATATACAGTATGATTATAATGTAGGCTGGAAACCCAAAACGGAAACGATTTACCTGGGTGGGGAGGATGCCGATGTATGTGCTTATAAGAAAACAACGAAATTAGATTTATCCGCTAAAGAGGCTGTTCCCTTGGTCTCTCAGATTTACGATGCTGAAATCGATTTGGTATATGCAACCAATCAAACAGTGAACGGTACTTCTGCCCGTAAGAGCGTTGAATTTACTATGGGGCATGCTTATTCGCAGATCGAATTTGTCTTTAGCAGAGAGGATTATCCTAATACATGCAAGGTGACTGAGATTACTGTAAAGAATGCAAATATTATTAAGACTGCTACGTTGAATCTGGCAACGGGAGGCTATACACCGGTAACAGTGGAGAAGGTCAGTTATTGGACAAATGTGGCAAAACACGAAGATGGTATTGCGGTTCCTGAATCGGGGACTGTAAAAAGTAATGTATTGATGATTCCCTGCACATTGGCGAATGCCGGAGGTACGGGGGTAACACTTGAATTGACGGTGGACGGTAAGCTGATGACAGTTCCGATTGCGCATGATAAATTAGGGGCATTGACTGCGGGTGTTATTCATCAGATCAGCTTGAAGTTAAAAGGAACTGCACTTGAAATCAGTGTGAAAGATACTCCGTGGGATAATCAACCGGTGGATGGTGAATATAATCCCGAACCATAAAATGGAAGAATCATGAAACGAATTTATACGCATAATCCGGGTTTTCGTTTGGCAGGATGTCTGTGGCTGATGTGCCTTTTAATGGTAGCCTGGAGCTCCTGTTCGCAAGCGGAGGTTGCAGACTCCATTGAAGGCGGGAATGGAGAGGCACCTCTTGAAGTACGGGCTGTAACCGGCGCGGAGGTTGACACCCGTGCACCCGCTGCTGTAGAGATGACCGAAGGGACATTAGGAATTTTCCGTTTAGCCGAAGCGGATTATACGGCATTGGATAATATTCGTTATGACCGTGTGCCGGGGGGAAATTGGCATCCGGTTTCCACGGTGATCTATGTGGGCGGTACCTATGCCAGGCTGTGTGCTTATGCTCCCTATAATTCTGTGGAGTTTAAAAATAGTTCGTTGAAAACAGAAGCCGGCCTGACCATGCAGACTTATGCGGTGGAGAAAGATATGCGTTTTGCTGTCAGTGGGGGAGATGAAGTCTGGAAAAAGACTCCTACTGCAAATTTTGAATTGAAGCGTGCTTATGCCCGTTTGGTATTGTCTGTGGTACGGGATGCCACGTATCCGAACACATGTAAGATAACGCAGGCAAAAATAAAGGCTTCTACCGGAAATATAATCACAGCCAATACGGTTGACATCAGTACCGGAACCGAAGGAAGTGGAACACAAACACCTCAATATACTCATACTGTGACGACCGGTTTAAAAGACGGATTTGAGATCGGGGTCACAGATGATACGAGTTTTGACTGGCTGCTGCCCCAACAAACTTTTTCCGGAGGCGTAATTCTGACACTTACGGTGGATGGCATGGATTATTCCGTCACTATTCCGGTCGATAAACTGAGCACATTTGTAAGAGGTACTAAATATACTGTGTCATTGGTTGTCAAAGGTGGAAAGTTAACTTTGATGAGTGACAAAATCCTGATTGACAGGGATTGGACAGAGGTGCAGACAGGGACCGGAGGCAGTGGCAGTGATTATGATACCAGTTTTAATTAGAATATGAAGATTATGAAACATTTATTATTGATCCTGGTGGGAGGTATTTTATTGAATGCCTGTTCTGATGACCGTGAGATGGATGACGGGAGATGGAAAGCATCTGCACTTCGAGTACCGCTCGAGGTATCTTCGGCAGTCATTAAGCAGGAGGTGGTTACACGTTTAGCTCCCGATCCGGTACCTTTGACGGAAGGGGCCATAGGGATTTTTCTGTCGGGTACAGAACCTGAAAGCGGACAAGAGGATAGCGGATATAAAGTTATTGACAACCGTAAATACGTTTACAGCGAAGGTCATTGGGGACCTCCGACGGCTAATGATACAATTTATTTAGTGGGTAACGATGCTGATGTCTGCGCTTACTACCCTTATAAAGATTCGTATACGGACAAGACGGCCATTCCATTACAATCACAGGATTATGTGGAAACTGAAGATATCTATTATGCATTGAATACGATGATAAATGGTTTTACTCCTGCGATTACTTTTGAGATGGTACATGCTTATTCTTTGGTGGAGCTGAAGATCAGCCGTGATCACTACTTTATGCCTTGTGAAATTAGTAAAATAACCTTGAAGAATTCCAATCTAATAAAAAAAGGCACTATTAACATTGCTGTTGACGGAAGTATACACTCCTCGGAAACAGGGAATTATGATTTGACAACAGTAACTGATGCTTCACCTCATACATTGTCTGTTGGCGAATCTTATGTATGCTGTGTACTGATGATTCCGGTTCCGCTTAAAATTGAGCGGACAGATGCGGAAGGAGGAGAATTCGGGCTGTCTGTCAGCCTTGTGATAGATGGTCAACAGATGCTCGTGGAGATCCCGTATTCCGAACTTGGGGAGTTCGGGCAGGGAGAAAAGTATGTTATCGGATTAAAGATCAAAGGAACAGAAATCGTGCCTACCGTCAAAGCATTGGAATGGGAAGATGAAGAGGTTAATGGCGGGAATAAATATCCTGTTGAGTAAAATCATATTTAAAACTGAGCTGCTATGAAAGGAGTACTATACATAAGTTTTTTAGTTTGCATATTGCTGGGGTGCAGCGATAGTGATGGCTTGCCGGACGGGGAAAAAGACAAAACAGCCCGTACTGAGCTGGAAATAGTGTCTGCTTCCATTGTGGAAGGCAATACACAGACTCGTGCAGATGTACCTTTTACGCCCGGAAGTTCCATTGCTTTGTTTTGCCACGGGCAGGCAGCCGAAACGAGCTATACGCCTGTGAATAACAGAAAATATACGCTAAATTCCGGTGATAGTAAATGGACAGCCGAGTCGGAGGCGACTACCATTTATTTAGGTAGCGAGAAGGCGGATGTGTGCGGGTATTATCCCTATGTGGAAGGGACAGTTGGGACTGCTGATACTCTTTATAATGTCCGTACTACCATTCCTATGGATACGCAAGATTATGATCCTTCAAAAGAACTGTATTATGTGGCTAACCAGGAAGTCGATGCTAAGAGATATTTTGTAGAAATGCATTTTAAGCATGCTTATTCACGTTTAGTATTGAATATAGGGGTCGAAGATGCTTATCCGGCTACGTGTAGTATTAATTCAGTGGCTTTGGCAAACGACTCATTGTTTCGAAAAGCGGTGATAGATATTACGAGTGGTACTGTTGGCATCCATCCGGATGATACGGAGAAACAATTCAGGGGTGGATATAACATTACAAAAGACCTTCCTTATCTTTTAGACAGTCCTGATAAAAAATACCAGGCTGATCTGCTTATGATTCCTACAAAATTATTGCCTGACCCTTTTGAACCCACTAAAGGGCTTAGCGTCATAGTGAATGTAAGTGGATTTCCGGCAACGGTGATCATTCCGATAGACGATCTCTCTGATTTCGAGAGTGGTAAAAAATACGTTGTCTCTTTGAAATTGAGAGGAATCGCAATTAAATCGGTGACCGTAACCACTACTGACTGGGATGAGAAAATACTGAATGAAGGTGTAGATTATGAACCGCTTCCCCAATCTTAATGATTATACAAAAATGAACAGCATGATTATGAAACTCAATATGAATATAAATACTTCTGTGGCTGCCATATATGCAATGATGTTATTATTGGTTGCCTGTTCGCAGGAAAGGACTTTATTTCCGACAGAAAAAACGGACAGGGTGCCTTTAAGCGTATTCACTTCGTTCAAGGCGGATGTGACTACAAGAGCTACTGCTCAACCATTGCCTGAAGGGAGCAGTATCGGAGTTTTTTTGATAGCGGATGCTAACTATACCCCTCAGAGTAATGTGAAATACACTTGTCAGCCCGATGACGAATGGACGTCAGAGACCTCTGTTTGGGTGGGCGGGGCAAGAGCCGGTCTGTGTGCGTATTATCCGTTTGGTAAAGTTACTTTTTCTGCAGATACACGGACTACATTAAAAAACCAAGCTTACACGGAGGATGCGGATTGGTGGTATGCTAAAGACAATGCGGCTGTCACAGTCACTAATCTGTCACCTGAGATAGAATTTTTATTAGAGAAACCTTATTCTCAGCTCTCTTTGGAGATGATTCGTAACGGAAGGTATCCGTTGCAATGTAAAATAACCAATGTACGTATAGAATTGGAAAACGGGGAATCGATGGTTGACCAGGGGACATTCGATATAAAAGACGGGAGCCTGCAAAACACAACGGATGTTACTTCTTATTCATATCCAACCTCCGGACCTATGCATGACACGGGATTGGGGGTAGGAGAAGCGGCGAGAGATACCACTTGTAATTATCTGTTTGTTCCTCAGACTCTCGCGTCCGGGTTGAAACTGACTTTGACCATCGATGAACGTGAGTTCAGTGTGATTGTGCCACAGACGGATCTTGGCGAGTTGATAGCAGGAAAACGCCACGTAGTCCGATTGGATATCAGAGGGGGAATACCGATTAATATAGTGGAGGTTACCACGAAAGAGTGGCAATCAACAAGCCTTGATGGTGGTGATGCCACTACTATTAAAGATACAACAGAGATCATTATTGATGGTGGTAAAGTGGGAACAGAAGATTGGGCGTCGGATCCTACAGAAAATGGATCAGGAGCACTATAATTTAATATTAAACGTATGAAGACAAACCTATTATTTTTTATTTGCATCCTATTTGCATTAGTCTCTTGTGAACAAGAAGATAAGGTATCCGGAGAAAAGACACTGGCTGTAGTGTCCGCTTCTTCTGACGATAGGCCCTCAACACGTGGAATAATAAACGATAATACATACGCTTTAGGGGTCTTTCGGACTACTGCCAATACTTATGCGCCTTTATACAATGTGAAGCATATTTATTCGGGAGGAGAGTGGGGAGCCGATGATGTAATCAAGGTAGATTATCGGAATGCTTCTTTTTTTGCCTATTATCCTTATCATACAGCGACCGGAAATTATGCCGGACTGGCAGGTGGCACTACCTTGACCCTGCAAGCACAGCTATTCAATGCCGGAGAGGATATTTGCTATGGAGCAGGTGAAGCCTCGGGTGGAGGTCCGGTTAGTGTATACAATCCGTTTGTTGAGTTTCTGAATATGAAACATGCGTATGCCCGGTTGAGGTTGACACTGACCCGCGGGGAAAAATTTGATAAGACTAAAAAATGTAATATACAGAATATTACTTTCAAATCGAATAATGCCAATTTTTATCTGACACGTAGCCTCGATATCGCTTCCACTGCCGGAGCTACCGGAGGAAGCGCTGTGGCTGCCGGATATGTTCATAATCCTAACGTTAATATTGCCACCGGTAAAAGTGTGACATACGAGTATATGTTTCCTCCGCAACCACTGGCCGGTAGTAAACTGACTATTCTTGTCACTGTCGACGGGGTAACTCGGAGTTGTGACATTTCAACGTTAGGCAGTTCTTTGGATTCGGGGAAATATTATGGAGTATCACTGACATTTACGGATGTGGGAATCATCCTGTCATCGGCGGCTGTTACTGTCAATGATTTTGACGGACAAGGAAATACTCAGGTAGATACGGAATTATAACATAAACGGAGGATAAAGATGATACAACTGAAAGATAAACTAAAAGTAAATGGCGGAACGAGACGGTACATGGAAATGATTGGTTTAAGCCTGGCATTTTCTCTTTTCGCAGTGAGTTGCACTCAGGACAGTGATACGTTTTATCCATCGTCTCCGGAGGAGGAACATCCCTCCGTGGATGAAAGCCGGATGATTCCGATACAGTTGAGTGTGGACGGGGTTGATCAATTTTACGGAGGGGCAGTGACGCGTTCAGGAGAAACTGTTGCCCGCCTGGTACAGCCTTTGGATTCTACTTATGATACCGGATATGATGTGGAGACAACAGTGGAATCAATTCCATTAGAGAATATTGTGTCGACCCGTGCCAACTTGGGCAATGTACAGTTTCGTGTGGTGGCTTACAGAACAGATGCTTCGTCTGCCGATCATTATGCGGGGACAGCTGTTTATAAGACAAATGGTTCGGGAGTCGCAGCTATTGTAGCCAAGACAGCTACTCCTGTCAATAGTGCCGGACAATGGATATTGGGGCCGGGCACATATACTTTTGTGTGCTATTCTTATGGACTGAATAGCGCACCGACTATGTTATCCGGTAATTGGTCTGCAACCGTTTCGCACAATCAGGATTTTATGCTTTGCCGGAAAGAAGGAGTTGTAGTGGCTCCCGATGATAGAGGAGAGTTTACATTGGGAGGAATCAGCTTTACGCGTCAGTGCGCTTTGCTCCAACTGGCTGTCACGGCCAATGATTTTACTAATAATACGGTTCAACAATGTGCAGCCACTGTATCCAACCTGAATAGTAACAGCATAACCTGGAATGCCGGTCAGACAGCCCTTTCAACAGGCGGCACAGGAGGAGCTGTAAACTTTTCCTGGAGCAGCTTGAATGCGGCTACGGTTAATAGTAATGTATATAAGGTGCTGCCACAGAACAGCCGTACGTTAACCATTAAGCTCACGACTTTGCGAATTGGTAATATACAATATAATAACCGTGTGACGGTGAATGTCTCCGGGCGTCAATTTGCGGCAGGAGGTAATTATAAGATAACTGTTAAGATAACAGGAAACGGTATTACTGTGGGAGGAGCTACGTGGGCAAAAGGGAATGTTTACAAGAGTGGGAGTAATTTTTATTTTGAGTCCTCACAAAGTGGTTATCACAGTGGTACACAAGGTGGATCTTTTTTCGGCTGGAATACTCTCTCTTCCACTAATAACACGTATGGAGGAAGCTCCTTTTCTTCCGATAATGATCCTTGCGATAAAGTTGCTCCCCAACACACATGGTGTACTCCGACTGCCAACCAGTTACAAAATTTGGGAAATAGTGGATATAGGTCTGGATATCTGGATGGTAAGAGGGGAGGATATTTTGGCGGTAATAAGGTTTTTCTGCCCGCAATGGGAAACAGAGGTAAGAATAATGTAAACTATTGGACTGAAACGGGGTATTACAGAAGCAGTACGGGCGCCAGTGGTAAGCGTTGCTATTATCTGGAGTTTAATCAGAGCTATGCTGTTAAGAATAACTATTATTGGTATTGGGACGGATTCCCGATAAGATGCGTCAAAAGATGAAAATTATGAAAATGGTGAAGTCTAATATCGTAAAAAAAGAATAATGAATAATCTAAATGATCTGATCAGGATTTGGTGTTTGCTACTGATTTTGGTCGCCTGCAACCAAGATGACAATATGGATGGTATACCCGATTATGCCACCGTACCTTGTGTCATCAATAGCGTGAGTGTAATCGAACCGCATAAGGTCAATACTCGTGCTACGATAGAAGACGGGGATTCCATCGGTGTCTTTTTGACGGATGATGTGGCGGCGAATGGAGCTGGTAGTACCCGAAAATACTCGGACAGGAATAACTGTAAATATACCAAGGTGACAGGGAAGTGGACGCCGATTGACGATGAAAACACAGTGTCACTGGCCGAAGGAGTTTTTGCAAACCTATGGGCAATCTATCCTTATCATGCCGATAAGGAAAACGGATTGGATTATACGGATCGGACAGCCATCCCTCTAAAGTCAAGACTGTATTCGGCTGCAAAGGATTTGTGCTATGGGAAGGGAACCGGGGCAACCGATGAGACCAGTTTTGCTCAGCCTGCAGGAAGTAAAGTTCCTGTAGATATTTCTTTCTTAAATATGGATCATGCTTATAGCTGGGTCGTTTTTCGGATAAACAGGCATTTGTATACCAAAGAGGCTAAGTTGTCTAAAGTAAAAGTGTCTAATGTATTGACATATACAACACTGGATATTACAAACGGAACTTATGCCGGCAATGCATCCACCCCGGAGCCGGGAATCGCTGAGAAAGTGGACGAAACGATTCCGGAACTGGAAACTGATTATGTAGAGGTGGGCTTTCTTATCGTACCTTGCACATTAGAATCGATCGGAACCATTCTGGGAGTAGCTGACTGTGGCATGAAAGTAGACCTTACAGTGGATGGTGACGTATATACATTGGGGATTCCGCGTTCTAAATTACCTCAATTGGAAGCCGGGAAAAAATACTTGATTGAGATCACCGTACAAGGAGCGCATGGAATCGTCATTGCTCCGGATGGGGTTTCTACTATTGACTGGCCTGCGCCAACCACTGCTTCGGGAGACTTGATAGGTGAGGCTACTATACATACAAATTCTGTTTTAAACTGTTTTTGGTCATGAAAATTAATAGTATGTTTTTTATTGCCATGTGCGGATTGTGTATATCATGCGGGGCAGAGATTACAACGGACACTTCATCCGAAGTATTATCCGACAGGCAGATTCCTATAGGAATATCGACTGTTGCCGTTCCTGAATACGGTGCGGAGACTACACGTGGGCTGATTGCTAACGCCACTTATCAATTGGGACTGTTTCGTACCGGTGACAAAGGTTACCCTCCTCAGTATGATGCGCCTTATACGTATACAGCAACCGGATGGACGGCTTCTACAGAAGTGAAGGTGGATCATCGAGAGGTGAGTTTGTATGCTTATTATCCTTATCAATCCGTTTCCTTTGTAGACAATACGACAACAGCCGTCCTGAATGCGCAACTTTACAGTGCGGACAAAGATATGTGCTATGGGAAGGGGCTACCTGTGGGGAGTGCAAGCATGATCAATAATGATGCTCCGGAAGTGGAGTTTACAGCTATGAAACACGCTTATGCCCGGCTCAAACTGACATTGCTGCGTGGAGCGAATTATGATAAGAGTAAGGCATGTAATATAAAGAATATTACTTTAAAATCTAATAATACCGATTTTTATCCGCAACGTCATTTGGATATCACCACGGCAGCCGGTGCAACCGAAGGAACTGCCGTGACAACAGGTTATGTTTATAATCCGAATGTGAATATAGCGATTGGGGAGCAATCGAGCTATGACTTCTTGTTGCCTCCGCAGCCACTTGCCGGCAATACATTAACAGTTCTTGTGACGGTGGACGACGAAGTGCGTTTTTTGAATATTGCGGGATTGGGCAGTTCGTTGGATGCCGGGGCGTACTACAATGTATCTCTGACGATTACAGATATACAGATGGTACTTACGAATGCTTTGACAGTGAATGATTACGGGACTCAAGGGAATACTAATTTTGATTATAAATATGAGATGCACAATTGACAGGACGCAAACGGGAATACTTAAAAGTATGATTCGCCTAATGGCTTGTTCATGTTCTTTGTTCTTGATTTTGCTTACAGTGACAGGGTGTGACAGGGAGGAAGATGAAAGATTTCCTTCGGGACATCATGATCCGATAGAAGGAGATGGGGAGATGGTGCCTATCAACGTAAAAGTGGATGGGGTAGATGAGTTTCTGGGTGGTGCGGTTACCCGTTCCGGAGAGATTTTGACAAAGATAGTGCAGCCTTTGGACAGTACTTATGATTCGGGCTATGATGTAGAAACGACAATTGAATCTTTACTTCCCGTTAATCCGGTACAGACGCGTGGCAATATGGCCAATATGCAGTTTCGGGTTGTAGCCTATAAAAACAATTCCATAACGGCTGCTAATTATGCGGGTACAGCGGTTTATAGTACCAATGCTTCCGGTATTGCCTCGATTGTAGCGAATACAGCCACTCCCGCAGCTGTTTCCGGACAGTGGGTGTTAAGGCCCGGGACGTATGCGTTTGTCTTCTATTCATACGGAACCAATTCTGCTCCGGCTGCTTTGTCCGGTAATTGGTCGACGACAGTGACGCATAACCAGGATTTCATGTTGTGTCAGAAGACCGGGGTAGATGTAAAGGCCGATGCAAGCGGGCAATGCCTGTTGAGCGGCATTAGTTTTTCAAGGCAGTGTGCCCAACTTCAGTTGTGTGTAGTGGCTAAAGAGTTTAATAATAATACGGTTCAGCAGTGTGCGGCAACTATCTCGGGACTTAGCAACAGCCCTGTGACCTGGAATGCGAGCCAGACAACTCTTCCTGTAACGGGGACAAGCGGGACATTGAACGTGGCATGGACTAATCCGAATACAACCACGGTGAATAGTAATGTGTATAAGGTACTTCCTCAAACGAGCCGTACGCTTACGATAAAGTTTACTACTTTAAAAATCGGTAACGGACAAATGAATAACGCTATTACGGTTAGTGCTACAAGCCGTATATTCAGTGCAGCCGGTAATTATAAGATAACGGTTAGCATTGTGCCAAATTATATTTCAGTGAGGAGCTATAAATGGGCAAGGGGAAATCTTTATAAAAGCGGATCTAATTTTTACTTTGAGGCTGCTCAGTCAAATTATCATGGTGGTGCGACAGAAGGAGGATTCATCGGATGGAATACTCTTGATATCGGTGTAGGTAAATATAATAGTGGGAATTACTCTACGGCCAATGACCCCTGTTATCAAGTAGTCCCTCCCGGTACTTGGGAAACACCTTCTGATGGACAACTACAAGATCTGATTAATGCGGGAGTTACCTATAGCGGCTCTCCTAAAGGTTTTTGGTTCGGAGGGAACAATGGGGTATTCCTGCTTGCTTTGGGAAGCCGGGATCAGTCCTCTACTACAATAAACAATACTATATCGAAAAACGGAGCTTGGGCTTTTTATTGGTCCCGGACTCCTTCCGGAAAAACAGCCAAAGGGCTTAATGCTATGCAAGGTAATAATAGTGCCGGTATAGACAACAGTTGGGCGCGGCCTGATGGCAGAACGATAAGATGTGTTAAACGATAAATGGTATATTCTATGAAACAGGTATTAGAATGTTGTTTGCTTTCATTAAGTCTATTCCTCTTTTTCTCTTGCGGGAAGGAGGAAGAAGGACCTATCCCAACCGATAGACAAGTGCCTATCGGGGTTATGGAAGCTTCTTTGAGTACGAGAGTGTCCACACGCGGAGTCATCAATACTGATATTTATAAATTGGGTATTTTCCGTACGGACGCTCAGGGATATCCACCTCAGTATGATGCTCCCTATAGTTACGACGGTGTAGCCGGTTGGACGGCTACTACAGAAATACTGGTGGATCACCGTTCGGCGAGCCTGTACGCATATTATCCTTATCAGTCTGTATCATTTGCCGATAACACTACGAAGGCGATTTTGGTTGCCCGGATTTATGATGCAGCTAAAGATATGTGTTACGGTAGCGCTACGTCTGCAGATGGATCAGGCATGATAAATAATGATCATAAAGGAGTGCGATTTATTGATATGAAACATGCGTATGCCCGATTGAAACTTACATTTGTCCGGGGGACGAATGTGATGTCAGGCCGTAAATGCAAAATTGAAAACATAGTGTTGAAGAATAATTCAACCAATTTTTATCTTCAGCGGCAAGTCGATATAACTACCGGCACGATTACCGAAGGGACCCCTGCGGCGGAGGGATATGTACACAATCCGAATGTAGAAATTGCATCCGGGAACCAAGTTTATGAATATTTACTTCCTCCGCAATCTTTGACTGATAATAAATTGACCATTTCGGTAACGGTAGATGGTGAAGTCCGTACGGTCACGGTTACTGCGTTTGGCGGTACATTGAATGCAGGAGGATACTATCATGTTACATTGACAATCAATGATGTGCAGATTGTTCCGAGTGCGGGTGTAACCGACAACGGGTATACGTCGGGGGATGATCCGAAGAATCCCATTCAGAATAATACTCCAAGTGTGGTTTAAAATGACTGATAATAAATGATAGGAGAGGCTCGCTAAGTGTGAGGTTTATACGGGCTATCCACACCTTTTAATAAATTGATTTTAGATAGATAAGATGAAAAGAGAACTGAGCATGGTCTTGTGTCTGCTGTTGCTTCCGGGCATGGCAGGAGCGGGGACCGGTGCCGACTCGCCGGAAAAAAAAGCGGCGTCGGCAGTGAACAACAAACGAAACGTACGACAGAAAATAACCCCGGTGGGTACTCGAAAGTCTACCTCGGTACGCCCTTTGTCCGTATGCGAGGTGAAAGTTGACCTGCCTACGGACAGCATGCTGCTCTCGTGGGTAGGCTTTTTGTCGCCTTCGGCTACGGAGGCACCGAAGGTTGAGGAGGTGCGGCAGACTGTGAGTGGCAGCATCGTGCTGGATTACAGTCGTGGGCAGAAGACGAAGTATGATGAGCGTAACTTTGTAGAAGCTGTTTACAAACTTTTGGCTGTGACACGTCCGCTTAGAGAAACACCGGGTGTGAGTCTGGAAGGTATTCGTTTGACAGGTTATACGGCTCCGGACGGTGACTATCGGGCGAACGAACGTCTGGGTTTACAACGAGCACTGGCATTGAAAGATTATATTCGGCGGGAAAAAAGCTTCGGCACAGTGCCTTTTGAGGTGAACTGGATAGCGGAGGATTGGAAAGGATTGACCGATCTGATAGTTGGGTCGGAGATGGCATTCAAAGAGTCCGTACTCGATATTATCCGTACAGTGGATGTAGTGGATGGTCGTGAACGAATGTTGATGGATTTGGCCAGTGGGACTGCCTACCACTATTTGTCGTCGGCTTTTTTCGGGAGGTTACGTCGCATTGAGTACGAGGTAACCTACGTGGACGGAAGCTTCGCGACACAGCCGTCGATAGGCATGACAGAAGGGGTGTCGGTTGTTACTTCGGGCAAACAGGAAGCATTCTCGGTGGCGGACTTCTGCCGTTTGGCAGAAGCACATGCCGTAGGTTCGGCTGAATTCAATGACTTGATGGACTTGGCGGGACGTCTTTATCCGGATAGTCCGGTGGCATGCATCAACGCTGCCGGAGTAGCCTTGTTGCGCCGCGATACGGAGCGTGCCCGGAAATATCTGCAACGCTTTGCCACCCTGCCTGAAGCCGGGTGTAACATGGGTATTCTTTGCCTGCTTGAAGGTGACCGGGGAAAGGCGGAAGTCTACCTGAGCCTGGCACAGGCGGGAGGAAGTGTGCCGGCAGGAAGGGCACTGCGCTTCCTGCAAAGTAAGTAAAGGTTCACTGCAGAATACACAGATTCACATGGATTCGTTTTTTTCTCTCCGTGTGGTTTCGCTAAATAAAGGATAATAAAGAATCGGTGTAAACTGTGGTGAAAATAAAAATGGAAAACACAAACTGACGAAAGTTATGGATATAGCGGAAATAGCAACAATGGCGTTTATCGCTTCGGGGATGACATACAATGCCGTGAAGTATTGGCGGGTGAACCGAAAAGTGCATCTCGCCCGTGAATGGCCGGTGCATCTGATTCTGAAGCGAACGGATGATTTGTCGGAAGAGTGCCGGAGAGCGGTCTTGTTGGTTTTTGACCGACGGGGATATCTGGTGCGCAAGTACCCTGAGGCGGATGTACTGAAACGGAGAAAAAGGTGGCGGTTGCGTTGTACCGTACAAGAAGGAATGTTGAACTTCTGTGTGCTGTTTACACCCCATGCGCTCTGCCTGAGCGGGATACATCATCGTGATGATGTGTCCCGCCTGTTTGCCGGTCATGCCGGCATCTGTATTGCTGAAACGGGACTGCAGGAGATTATTCATGGCACATCGTTAGAGTTGATAGTGGTCGGTACGGAAACAGACGAGGAAAATGAAAAGGTCGATTCTGCCACACTGAATGCATTGCTTCCGACAGAAGTGATTACGGACGCAATGGCAAAGGAGCTTCCGGTGGAGTTGAAGGGGTGTAGCGAACAATGGCATACGGGAAGCGTGCATTATGCAGAAGGTGAACCGGACAACTGGCTTGCCGTGCGCCGTGAGGGGGACCGGTTGTTGATGCAGTTTCGTACCAATTTTTCTGCCGTGGAACGGGAGGCAACCATTGAAATAGGGAACGGTGAGGGAGTACATTTGCTCAAGGTGCGTCAGCAAGTGATGGGCATTCATCCCACGTTGACGGTCAGTCGCCGGCTCTACGTCAGTACCGGGCGGAAGAACGAGGCGGTGACGCTAACCGTTATCCCCGACAACGAACAGGCATGCTGGTGTGTGAGGAGCGCCAACGCTAACGACGGCGGATGTTGGTATTCGGTCTATCCGCCCGTAGGCCTGCAACAAAAAGGAAGCCAGAACTTGAAAGTGCACCTTGAAGCGAAACCTGCCAGTGTGCGTTCGCGCTCGCTGGTACTGACACTCGAGACGGGGACATATCCTTTCAGCCAGACAACTGATCTGCTATTGATGCAGGGTGTCTGCTTTGACTATTATATAGAATATCCGCCGGAGGATCCTTGCGCACGCCATAGCAGGGTGATAGAGACACCACCGGACTATCGGGAGGAGGAGGGAGTGAGGACGTACATCGTGTGTGTGGACAGTAATCAGTCATGGCGCATCGTGAGTGACAAGGCGGCGGACTGGGTGGAGGTGAGTGAACCCGAACTGTTGCAAGGACATTATGACGGACGGTTCACGGTGAAGGTGCATTCTAATGCCGGATACCGGGTGCGTGGTGGATTTCCGGCAGCACGTCACACGGTGCTCTCGTTGGTGAATGATACGGGCGTGGTACGCGATATCCTTATTTATCAAGGTGGTTACGTACGTATCCGGGGTAAATATTGGCTGGACCGTAATCTGGCGGCAGGCGGGAAATTAGCACAGGTAGCCATCCCGTTGGGGTTGGAAGTGGATACCACGCTTAATCAGGGTACGTATTTTCAGTTTGGCTGTCCTACTGATCGATGGGAGGAGAACTTTACGCCCTGTCGCGGCAGTTGGTACGATGGTACGGCAGAGAGTCCTGCACGGATTAATGAGTTGGACCCTTCGCCGGAGGGGTGGCGGCTACCATCGCGTATCGAAATGGAGGCACTGATGAACAGTCCCGCTGCTCCGATGGAGCTTCAACGGGAGGAGGACCGGACGAATATCTGCCTTCTGAGTGACGACGGAGTACCGGTGTATCTGCCGCTGTGCGGACACCGGAGTCACATCAACGGCTGCCGGATTGTGATTCCGCATGGGCATCGCTACTGGACGGGGAGTAGCCAAAGCCCGGTATATGGTTATTCGCTCTGCGTGGAACCCAGCCGGCAGATGTATCTGATGCACGATATGAAAAAATATGGGTTTCCGGTGAGAAGCATTTTCAACGATGAACGACAAATGGTTAACGATAAACTTTGAAAGATATGGTAGAGATAAGAAAGATCGAGGAGGTGTGGGGAGGTGTCGACATTCCGGAGATAACCGGAGTATACGATCCGCTGAGCGGGCTAAGAGACGGGACTATTACATCGCAGGCACCGATTGTAGTTTCGGGTTGCAATCTGAACCGTTATGCGTTGGAGAATATCAGATTGTGCCTGGTGACACATGCCAAACCGGAACAGGTGATCGATATCAGGCTTGTGTATACGTACTCTGAGGGGAAGGTGGTTGTGGCTTTACCGGAGTTGAAGCCGGGTGAGTATCGTCCTGCGGTGATACTGAAAGGAGATGAAAAAAAGGTGTATGTACTGCCTATGCGGTGGGTGGTACGAGGAAGGTGGAGAAGATAAGGAACGAGTAATTCTGCGGTGCAGAAATAAACATAAGCAAAATGAATGCGAAGAAGAATTTAATGGCATTTATATTGACGGTATCCTCAATAGCGTTGATGGTGATTTGTCTGGGCCTGGGGATGGTGAAAGCCTGTGCGGGAGGAGACGGGAGCGAATGGAAAGAGAAGGTGGCGGCAGACACGCTGCATGTGGTGCATTATACACGGCCGGATTTACCACAGATAATGACCGATCCTGCGGAACGTGCGGTCTACTACGTGAAACATTATTGGGATGGTTATCTGACAGGTGATACGGCATGGGTGAATAGTGGAGACACGGAGCAGTTGTATGTTGACTTTATCGATGCGCTGAAGTATGTCGAACCTGAGACCGGGCGAAAGGCATTGCATACCATGATGGTACGGATGGAGGCAGACAGTACGGCATACCGGCGCTTTGGCCTGCTGGGGGAAAAGTATCTCAACGAGCCGAATTCACCGATGCGCAACGAAGACTTTTACATCGCGGTACTGGAACAGATGCTGCAATCGGACAGATTGCAGGAATGGGAGAAGATCCGTCCGGCAGACCGATTGAAGCAGGCACACAAGAATCGCCCGGGAATGAAAGCGGCGGATTTTACATATGTCACGGTACATGGTGACAATAGCCGGATGAGCAGGCTGAAAGCCAAATATACGATGTTGTTCTTTTACGATCCAGACTGTTCGAATTGCCGGAAGTTTGAGAAGTTATTTGCTGAAATACCTGCTTTCGTTGAGATGATGGAAAACGGGACACTGCGGGTGCTGGCTATCTATCCTGACGAAAACAGGGAAGAGTGGGCGGCAAAGGCAGTGTATATGCCGCAGGGATGGATCGTGGGCTGGAACAAAGCAGGCGATATCCGAACCCGGCAACTTTACGATATCCGCGCTACGCCGACTATCTATCTGCTTGACGGGCGGAAACGGGTGATACTCAAAGATACTTCGATGGAACAGTTGATAGACTATCTGGCGACACAGGCCGGAGAGTGATATTAGATAACACAAGTTTGCAGATTGCCCCGGTACTCTCTTCCGATAAAAGTATGTACAACAGTGGTTGTCGTTTATTCTTGTCAGGAATCACCGGAAGGGAGACCGGGGCTTTTGATTATTTTAAACCGGTTTACTCCTCCTTCATCGTCAACTGTATCCGTTTCCGTTCGAGGTCTATGCTCAGTACTTTCACCGTGACGTGCTGATGAATGGAGACCACTTCGGTGGGATCGGTGATGAATCGGTTGGCAAGCTGGGAGAGATGGACAAGCCCGTTCTCCTTGATGCCTATATCGACAAAAGCTCCGAAGTTGGTGATGTTGCTGACAATACCGGGTAGAGTCATCCCTTCGCGGAGGTCGTTGATGGTGCGCACGTTACGGTCGAACTCAAATACCTGAATGGTATCGCGTGGGTCGCGTCCCGGTTTGTCGAGTTCTTGCAGAATATCCTTCAAGGTAGGGAGTCCTACGGTGGGGGTGATATACTTTTCCATTTCGATACGGGTACGCAACGATTTGTCGGCAATCAGTTGAGGAACAGTACATGACAGATCTTTGGCCATCTGTTGCACGATCCCATAACTTTCGGGATGCACAGCGGTGTTGTCCAACGGATTCTCTCCTCCGGCGATACGGAGGAATCCGGCGCATTGTTCAAAAGCTTTAGCTCCCATGCGGGGCACTTTCATCAACTCTTTACGTGAGGCAAAGGCGCCGTTGGCAGCGCGGTAGGCTACAATGTTCTGTGCCAGTTGCGGACCCAGACCGGAAATGTAGGTGAGCAGATGACTGCTGGCTGTGTTGAGATTGACACCTACCTGGTTGACACAGTTCTCCACTGTCTGGTCGAGTGATTTTTTCAATTTGGTCTGGTCTACATCATGCTGGTATTGGCCGACACCGATGGACTTAGGATCGATCTTGACCAGTTCCGCCAGCGGATCCATCAGCCGGCGAGCGATGGAGACGGCCCCACGGACGGTGACATCATAATCGGGAAACTCGTCACGGGCCGTTTTGGAGGCCGAGTAGATAGAAGCACCCTGTTCGCTGACAACAAACACCTGTACGGGACGGTCGAACTGTTGGTGCGTGACGAAGTTTTCCGTTTCGCGGCTGGCAGTTCCGTTACCGATGGCGATGGCCTCTATCTTGTAAGCTTCAATCATTTTGCGGAGTTTCGAAGCCGCTTCAGTTTTTTTGTCTACCGGCGGGTGAGGATAGATGTTTTCATTGTGTACGAGATTGCCTTGTGCATCGAGGCAGACCACCTTACAACCGGTGCGAAAGCCGGGATCGATACCCATTACCCGTTTTTGTCCCAAGGGTGGGGCAAGAAGCAGTTGGCGTAGGTTTTCGGCAAAGACCCGGATCGCTTCGTCATCGGCCTGTTCTTTTACTGAGGGAGGCAAATTCGGTTTCGATGGAAGATTTCAGCAGACGGCGGTAGGCATCCGCGCTGATGACAGCCTGGCGGGCAAAGAGATTACGCACTGCATTACGGGCACGTTCGTCTTCGCTCACCTGCTCGGCGATAATGTCGCGGGCACCTTTCAGAGCATCCTCTGCGTCTTTGACATCGCCTTTGACGAACGCAGGAATACGGGAGCCCAGGTTGTTCTCGCGCTGCATCATCAGTAGCAGAGCCAGAGGTTCGAGTCCTTTCTGGCGGGCGGCTTCGGCGCGGGTCTTGCGTTTAGGCTTGTAGGGCAGGTAGATATCTTCAAGAGCGGTGGCATCCCAGGTGGCATCGATGCGTTGCCGCAACTCAGGCGTCAGTTTGCCTTGCTCGCCGATGGTGCCGAGAATGGTCTCTTTGCGTTTGGCGAGTTCTGAGAGTTTATCGTACTGCGTTTTGATAGATTCTATCTGCACTTCGTCGAGTCCGCCGGTGATTTCTTTACGGTAGCGGCTGATGAAAGGGATAGTGGCTCCCTCGGCTAACAGCCCGAGAGTATTACTGATCTGCTTTTCCGGCAGGTTGAGTGCTGCCGAAATCATTTTGTGAAAAATTTCCATAAACTATTTTTAGGACATTGAGCGACAAATGTACGCAATAAATCTGCTATAACCATCAACTTTTACTATCTTTGCGGGCATAAAAAAACGGATACACACACTCTAAAACAGATGAATATGCCGGTATCGTTCAAATATATTCTTTATTTACTTCTGTTAGTTATCGGTTGCTGTCCTCCCATGGCAGGACATGCTGCTACCGGTGAGAAACCCATACTGATGATCTGTTCGTACAATCCGGGAGCGTATCCGACTTCAGCCAATGTATCCGACTTTATGGACGAATATCAGAGGTTGGGGGGCAAACGGGGAGTGGTCATTGAAAACATGAACTGTAAGAGTTTCTCAGACTTTCCCCGCTGGAAGGGAGTGATGGAGAATATTCTGGATAAATATCGGGGAAGCCAGGAACCGGCGCTGATCATTCTGTTCGGACAGGAGGCGTGGGCGTCTTATCTGTCGCTGAATGACTCGGTGACAGGAGAAGTGCCGGTAATGTGCGCACTGACCAGCAGGAACGTGGTGCTTTTGCCGGACGACGGGAAAGATCTGGCACACTGGATGCCGGAATCTTCCGATTTTTATGAAGACAGTCTGAAGCACCAGGTATGCGGCGGTTTTCTGTACGAATACGACATCGCGTCGAACATCCGCATGATCCGGGCAATCTATCCCGATACGAAGAACATTGCTTTTATATCCGACAATACTTACGGTGGCGTCACTTTGCAAGCTCATGTGCGAAAGGAAATGAAACAGTTTCCGGATATGAACCTGATTTTGCTGGACGGGCGCGAACATACCATTTATACTATTGTGGATGAACTTCGGAAATTGCCGAAGCATACGGCCGTTCTGTTAGGCACTTGGAGAGTGGACAAGAACGAAGGCTATTTTATGCGCAATGCTACGTATTCGATGATGGAGGCGATTCCGGATGTACCGACGTTTACGGCTACTTCCATCGGTCTGGGTTATTGGGCCGTAGGCGGAGTGGTTCCCGTTTTCCGGACGTTCGGTAAGGAATTGGCGGAGGAGGCGGTCAAGTTGTTGGATAATCCTGAAGATCCGAATATGCGGGTAGAAGTAGTGGGTACGGAAGCGTTGCTGGACAGTAAGAAAGTGAAGGAACAGAAGATAGACGTGGCCGCTCTGCCGATGAAGGTAAAGTTGGTCAATGAATCACCCTCTTTCTATAAACAGTACCGGTATCAGATTTGGGTGGGCGTAGGTGTCCTCTGCATTCTGGTGATAGGATTGCTGGTTTCTATCTATTTCTATCTGCGGACAAAGCGGCTGAAAGACGATCTGGAGCGTTCGCAAGTTGCTTTGTATGAAGCGAAGGACCGGGCAGAGGAGTCGAACCGGCTGAAGAGTGCTTTTCTTGCCAATATGAGTCATGAGATACGAACACCCCTGAATGCGATTGTAGGATTCTCGGATGTGCTGGCTTCGGGTGGGAGCTCGGAAGAGGATCAGCGGAATTATTTCAGAATTATCCAGTCGAACTCCGACCTGCTGTTACGACTGATTAATGATATACTCGATCTGTCGAGGCTGGAGGCGAACAAGGTGATACTGACACCGGAAGACTGCGATGTGGTTCAACTGTGCAGGCAGGCATTATCGTCGGTGGAGATGTCCCGCAGGGAATCGGGTAACCGGTTTGTTTTTGAGACAAAGACCGACTCCTTTGTTCTTCAGACAGATATTCAACGCTTACAGCAAGTGCTTATCAATCTGCTGACCAATGCGGCGAAGTTCACCAAGAATGGTACGATCACATTGCAGTTTGAGGTTGAGAAGGAGAAGAATCGGGTGTTGTTTGCGGTGGCGGATACCGGATGCGGCATTCCGAAGGAGAAACAGAAACAGGTGTTCGAACGGTTCGAGAAGCTGAACGAGTATGCGCAGGGAACCGGATTGGGACTCTCAATCTGTAAACTCACGGTAGATAAATGGGGTGGTGATATCTGGATCGACCCGGATTATGAAGGTGGGGCGAGATTTGTGGTTTCGCACCCGTTATAAGAAAAAGAGACTACCACAGGGTCACACAGAGTCTTACAGAGTTCATTCCCTATTTAAATTCTCCCGGTGGGACTCAGTGTTATTTGGTGGTGAATCAAATTTAAAACATGATTATGATGAAAAGATTGATTTGTATGTATGCTTTCTTGCTCTGCCTGGTATGTGTGTTGCCGGCACAAGAGAGAGAGGTGAAACTGAAAATTGTGCAGACCAGTGATGTACATGGTAATTACTTTCCATATAACTTCATTACACAAAAGGAGTGGGGCGGAAGTCTTGCACGTGTATATGCGTTGGTGCAAAAGAACCGGGAGGTGTATAAAGGAAACCTTATATTGCTGGATAACGGAGATATTCTGCAAGGACAGCCTTCGGCATACTATTATAATTATATAGATACAGTGGCGCCTCACGTATGTGCCGAGATGATGAATTTTATGGGATATGACGCCGGGAACATGGGAAATCATGATGTGGAAACAGGACGCGCTGTATTCGACCGCTGGATTGGTGAGTGCAATTTCCCGGTGCTGGGGGCAAACATCGTTGAAACGGCTACGGGAGAGACTCATCTTCCTCCTTATCGGGTGTTGGAGCGCGACGGAGTGAAGATTGTGGTGCTGGGAATGATTACGCCGGCTATTCCCGCGTGGTTGTCAGAGAATCTGTGGCAGGGACTGCGGTTTGACGATATGGAAGAGACAGCACGGAAGTGGATGAAAGTTATTCGTGAGAAAGAAAATCCGGATCTGGTGATCGGGTTGTTTCATGCCGGACAAGATGCTTTTGTGATGTCAGGCAAGTATAACGAGAATGCTTCGCTGAATGTGGCGAAGAATGTACCGGGATTTGATATGGTGCTGATGGGGCACGACCATGCGCGGGAGTGCAAGAAGGTGGTGAATGTGGCAGGCGACTCCGTACTGGTAATCGATCCGGCAAGCAACGGAATCGTAGTGTCGGACATTGACGTGACTTTAAAGTTGAAAGACGGTAAAGTGGTGAGCAAACAGATAGACGGTGTGCTGACGGATACAAAAGAATACGGAGTCAGCGAGTCCTTTATGAGACATTTCGCATTGCAATACGGGGCGGTTGAGAAGTTTGTATCTAAGAAGATCGGGGTATTTACAGAAGATATGTCTACCCGTCCCGCCTATTTCGGTTCGTCGGCATTTATTGATTTTATCCATTCGTTGCAACTCGATATTTCGGGAGCGGATATTTCGTTTGCCGCTCCGTTATCTTTCGATGCAGAGATAAAGAAAGGAGATATTCGTGTGAGCGACATGTTCAATCTGTATAAGTACGAAAATATGCTTTATGTGATGAAGTTGTCGGGCAAAGAGATTAAAGACTTCCTGGAAGAGTCCTATTATATGTGGACGAACCGGATGAAATCTCCCGAAGACCACTTGTTGTGGCTGAAAGAAAAACGTAGGGCAGGTGCCGAAGACCGGGCTTCGTTCCAGAATTTTAGTTTTAATTTCGATTCGGCTGCGGGAATTATCTACACAGTGGATGTGACCCGACCGAAGGGAGAAAAAGTGACTATTGTCAGTATGGCGGACGGTTCTCCGTTCCAGATGGATCATATCTACAAAGTGGCGCTGAACTCTTATCGTGGCAACGGCGGGGGAGAACTGCTGACAAAAGGATCGGGAATCCCGCAGGAGAAACTGAAAGAGCGTATTATCTTCTCTACGGACAAGGACCTCCGTTTCTACCTGATGCAGTATATCGAGAAGAAAGGTACGCTTGATCCGCGTGCGCTGAACCAATGGAAATTTGTACCGGAAGAGTGGGTGAAACCTGCCGCAGAGAGAGATTATGAATATCTGTTTGGTGGAAAATAAAATAATATGGCTGAAGAACTGACATTTATATCGGGTAGCAAAGAGGAGCAATATCTCTCTTTGCTACCTCAGGTGAGATCCCTGATAGAGGGCGAGGTGGATTTAGTGGCCAATTTGGCCAATGTGGCTGCTGCCCTGAAGGAGGCTTTTGACTTTTTCTGGGTGGGTTTTTATTTGGTGAAGCAGGATCAGTTGGTACTGGGCCCGTTCCAAGGTCCGGTGGCTTGCACACGTATCCGGAAAGGCAAAGGAGTTTGCGGTACTGCCTGGCAGGAGGGTGCCACGCTGTTGGTGCCGGATGTGGAAGTTTTTCCGGGACATATTGCTTGCAGTTCGTTATCCCGATCGGAAATAGTGGTTCCGCTGATAAAAGACGGTAAGGTATGGGGAGTGCTGGACATAGACAGCGATCTATTGAATTTCTTTGATGAAACAGATCGGAAATATCTGGAAGAAATGTGCGGCTATTTATCAAAATAATGACTATCTTTGCCGCCTCAAAATAAGAGTATAGTAGGTGGGACACATCAAAAAGATTCTATTATCGTTTCTGTTATTGACGCTGTTCGTAACGTACCAGGTAAGCATTACAATGTTTACTCATGTGCATTACGTGAACGGTGTGATGATAGCTCACTCTCATCTCTACAAAGGTACCCACTCGCATACTGCTTCCAACATTATTGTTATTGCACATTTTGCCGCATTCCATTCTTTGGAAGTCGATGTGCATTATGATTTTACACCCGAACGCCCGATTCTGTTCACCGTAGAGATACCGGAGAGTATACCGGTGACGGCCGGAACACATCTGCAGGTGATTTCTCTGCGGGCCCCTCCGGCAGAGTTAGCTTAAAAATGGGGATATGTCAAAATTCGCATTCACCACATAATCGGTGGTGGGCTATGCTCTCCTCTTTTCTTTTACTCATTTACATTTAAATATACAACTGCGAATCAGTATTTGGGAGTGAACGTAATGCTTCCAAAAGGTGGGTACTACGTGTAAGTGTGTTACATGTGTTACTGCTGATTCGTCTTTTATGGTTAACAAAAAAGAATGAAACATTATATAGTTATGCTTGTGCTTGCTTGTGTAAGCATGAGTTCGTATGCGGTCAATCCGATTAAAGAAGGTAATATGATTGCCGGACACGTTATTGTGAAGGGCACTGAAGAAAGTATCCCATTCGCAACAGTGATGATTCTGGGAACCAACCGCGGTGCGGTGTCCAATGAGGAAGGACAATTTGAATTCCGTAAACTGGCTGCCGGTAAATATACGCTCCGTGTACAGGTGATGGGGTATAAAACACAGGAAAAAACAATTACGGTCAGTGCAGAGGCTACGTCCGTGGTTCATTTCCAAATGGAAGAAGTAAGTTTTACGACAGATGAAGTGGTGGTTTCGGCCAACCGGAACGAGGTGAGCCGAAAGGCGGCGCCGGTGGTCGTAAACGTGATGAGCGCTAAACTGTTTGAGACGGTGAACTCTACCGATCTGGCTAAATCGTTGAACTTCCAGTCGGGTCTTCGGGTGGAGAACAATTGCCAGAATTGCGGTTTCCCACAGGTGCGTATCAATGGGTTGGAAGGTCCTTACTCGCAAATCCTGATTAACAGCCGTCCTATCATCAGCGCTCTCTCGGGAGTGTACGGACTGGAACAGATTCCGGTAAACATGATCGAACGTGTGGAAGTGGTACGCGGTGGTGGTTCGGCGCTGTTCGGTGCCAATGCCGTAGGAGGAACGATCAATATTATCACGAAAGACCCGATTAATAATTCTTTCCAGGTGGCAAGCACGATGTCTAATATGAATGGCAAGTCGTGGGAGCAATATATGGGAGGAAACGTTTCTTTGGTGGCAAAAGACAATTCGTACGGTATCGCCTTGTACGAGACCTATCGTAACCGGAATCCTTATGATGCCGACGGAGACGGTTTTTCGGAACTCGGTAAGCTAAATATGAATACATTCGGGATGCGTGCTTATTATCGTCCTAACTATTTTAGCCGTATCAATGTGGAGTATCACACGACAAACGAATTCCGGCGGGGAGGAAATAAGTTCAATTTGCAACCCCACGAGGCGGATATTACTGAACAAACGAAACATATCATCAATAGTGGAGGAGTGAGTTACGATCGTTACTGGGGCGAGAAGCATAAAATGTCCGTATACGGTTCTATCCAGCATACGGATCGCAACAGCTATTACGGAGCACAGAAAGACATGAATGCCTATGGTAAGACAAACGATCTGACTTGGGTAGTGGGAGGTATGTATGTGGGCAACATGGACCGCTGTCTTTTTGCTCCGGCTACGTTTACCGGCGGTGTAGAGTATCAGAGCAACTCACTACACGATGTGATGACGGGATATCACCGCGACATGCAGCAGGATGTGCGTATTGCCGGAGGTTTTGTACAGAACGAATGGCGGTTGAATCGCTGGACGATGCTTGTAGGGGCACGTCTGGACAAGCATAACCTGATCGATCATCCGATTTTTAGCCCGCGTGTGAATTTCTTATATAAACCGAGCGATAATTTGCAGGCACGTCTGACATACTCTACCGGATTCCGGGCACCACAAGCATACGATGAAGACTTGCATGTAACGGCTGTGGGGGGTGAAGGAGTACAGATCCGGTTGGCCGACGGACTTCGTGAAGAGCGCTCCAACAGTTTCAGCGGTTCGGTGGATTGGTCGTTCCCGATGGGGCACTGGCAGTCAAACATTCTTCTCGAAGGGTTTTATACGGATTTACATCATGTATTTGTGCTCGAAGATATCGGTGAGGACCAAAATGGAGATAAGATAAAAGAGCGCCGGAACGGCAGCGGGGCCAAAGTATATGGTGTTAATCTGGATGCAAAGGTAGCCCACGGACGCGAAGCGCAGTTGCAGTTGGGATTTACGGTGCAGCGCAGCAGATATAACCGGGCGGAAGTATGGACCAGTGAAGGAGAAGAAGAGCAGACTACGAAACGCATGCCCCGTACGCCGGACTACTACGGTTATTTCACTTTTACGTCGGCACCATTAAAGAATTTCGATTTCTCGCTTTCGGGTACTTATACCGGTAAGATGATTGTGCCGCACATGGCCGGATACATCGAGAAGTCACGTATGGAGCACACTCCGCAATTCATGGATCTCAACCTGAAACTGAATTATACTTTTGTGCTGAAAGATCATATCAAAATGCAGGTAAACGGAGGAGTACAGAATATATTTAATAGCTTCCAGAAGGATCTGGACAAGGGAGAATTCCGGGATGCAGGTTACTTCTACGGACCGACTCAGCCGAGGACTTATTTTGTGGGGATAAAGATTATGAACTAAGTTTCTGATTTTATTCATATCTTTGTGATATCACATTTGAATTCTAAAAACAGAAGACCATGAATAAAGAAGTAGATCTTTCAGTATCCTGCCTTGGTAAGGTGAAAGAGCTGAAATATGATGTTATTATTTTGCCGTGGGGAGCTACGGAACCCCATAATTTACATTTGCCGTATCTCACCGATTGCATTCTCCCCCATGATATTGCCGTGGAGGCAGCCGAACTGGCACTTAGCCGTTCGGGTGTCCGTTGCATGGTGATGCCGCCCGTACCTTTCGGAGCGCATAATCCCGGGCAGCGTGAATTGCCGTTCTGTATCCATACCCGATATGCCACCCAGCAGGCTATTCTGGAAGACATCGTATCGTCCCTTCATGTACAAGGATTTCGTAAGCTGTTGATTTTGAGTGGACACGGAGGGAATAATTTTAAAGGGATGATTCGTGACCTTGCTTTTGAATATCCCGACTTTCTGATTGCTGCCGCAAACTGGTTTGAGGTGGTGTCGCCCAAAGGCTATTTTGAAGCGGAGATTGACGACCATGCCGGAGAATCGGAAACTTCCGTGATGATGCACTATCATCCGGAACTGGTGAATCTGGCTGAGGCCGGTGATGGCGAATCGAAACCGTTTGCCATTGCTTCGCTGAACGAAAAAGTAGCTTGGGCACCTCGCCATTGGGATAAAGCAACAGTAGACAGTGGTGTAGGAAACCCGAAAAAAGCAACAGCGGAAAAAGGAGAGCGTTATGTGAAACCGATCGTAGAGAAACTCGCCGGACTTTTTGAAGAAATGGCACAGCATGATCTATATGAATGATGGAAAGTGTCTGATAAAAAACAGGCAGCGTCAAATAGTTGACGCTGCCTGTTTTTTTAATTGTTACCTAAAAACTAATCTTTATTCCTATAAAAAACAACCTATTTATTAACTGCTGCAAAAATACAGCATGTAGTTGAATTACGTTTTGATATAAATCAAAAAATGTTTTTTACAGTACTCCCGAACGAACACGACTGAGTGTTTCCGGGGTCATCAGCAGGTAGGATGCAATGTGTGATAACGGAGCTCGTTTGATGATCTCCGGATGATGGTGCAAGAGTAGGTTGTAGCGTTCGCGTGCTGTTTCGAAACGCCATGAATCGGCCTTTATTTGCGATACGATGAGTGAGTATTCCAGTACCTTACGATAGAAAGCATTGATTTCTTTGGATTGTTCCAGCAACTTTTGCAGGACGTCATAAGGGAGCATATATACTACCGCCGGTTCCAATGCTTCAGCCATCAGGTGGGTAGGTTCTTGTTTTAACAGGCTTTCGATGCACATCAGGATACATCCTTCGTATGAGAAGTGCTCGGTGACATCTTTTCCGTTTTTATAATAAAATTGCCGCAACATCCCTTTACCGACAAAAACCATGTGGCGGCTTATTTGTCCTTCGTTCAACAACATTTCACCCTTTTCCAGCTCTTTGCGTATCAAGACCTGTGCCAGTAGTTCTCGTCCCTCTCTGTTCATCTCCGGATATCTGGAGTTTACAACAATATCCACTGTCTCTTTCAGGTTTTCCATTATGTTATATATTGATAAGTTATTATAGATTGCGGGGCAAAAGTACTAAAATCGGTTGATATAAATCAATTTTTCAAAGTAAAAAGATTCGTTTTACTCCGATGTCCGGCCGGAGGAAGAAGTGTATGAAAAAAAAGTTCTCTCCTTTAACATTTGAAACTTAGCTGGTTAACTTATTTCGCATAAAATCCTTGAAAAAAATGTTGCAGAAAGATTTGCGTAGTTTAAAAGTTACCTCTATCTTTGCATCGCATTTGAGAGGAAATGCGGTTAAAAAGGAAGTTTGGGTGAGTGGCTGAAACCACCAGTTTGCTAAACTGACGTACGGGTAACCGTACCGGGGGTTCGAATCCCCCAGCTTCCGCACCAAATCTCAACTTTAAGATGACAAAGAAGAGCTGAGTTTATTGCTTAGCTCTTTTTTGAATCTAATTTTCAATCGGGTGGGTTCGTCTAACGGTTAGGACACATGCCTCTCACGCATGTAATACGAGTTCGATTCTCGTACCCACTACTATATGATAATCAGCCTTTTACGATAGCGTAAAAGGCTTTTTTATTGCATCTTGGTTATGAATGATAAATATGAAGAGAGGCTTGGTACGGACCGTATGTTGCCACTTGTGTTTAGGATGGCACTTCCTGCGGTAATTGCACAAATCGTAAATTTGCTCTATAATATTGTGGACCGCATCTATATCGGGCATATCCCGGGAATCGGTACTCAAGCACTTGCAGGTATCGGGGTGGCAGGTTCTCTGATTATTTTGATTTCAGCTTTTTCGGCTATTGTGGCCGGGGGAGGTGCGCCTCTTGCAGCCATAGCGTTAGGGCAGGGCAACCGTACCCATGCCGGAAAAATATTGGGTAATGGCTTCGTGTTATTGCTGTTTTTTACACTTCTGACGTCCGGATTATCTTATCTGTTTATGGAACCGATTCTTTTGTTTACCGGTGCTTCGGAACAGACGCTCGGGTACGCAACGGCTTATCTTTCGATTTATCTTATCGGTACCCTTTTTGTCGAAGTCTCTGTCGGGTTGAATACTTTTATTAATACACAGGGACGTCCCGGCATCGCTATGCTGTCGATTGTTATTGGAGCGTTGCTTAATATCTTGCTCGATCCTCTGTTTATTTTTGTCTTTGATTGGGGAGTGAAAGGAGCTGCGCTTGCCACTATTATTTCACAGGCTTGCAGTGCTGGCTGGGTATTGTTCTTTCTGACATCCCGGCGTGCTTCTTTGCGGCTCGAGCCTCGTTATATGAGGCTGGACCGGAAGGTTGTTGGAGCTATATTGGCGTTGGGAGCCTCACCGTTTATTATGGCAAGTACCGAAAGCTTGGTAGGATTTGTGCTGAACGGTTCATTGAAGACATTCGGTGATATCTATGTGAGTGCATTGACAATCATGCAGAGTGCCATGCTTTTTGTCAGTGTTCCCCTTGCCGGTTTCGCATTGGGATTCGTACCCATCGTAAGTTATAATTATGGTCATGGAAACCGAGAAAGAGTGAAGGAATGCTTCAAAATAGTGATGACCTTTATGTTTCTGTTCAATCTCGTTTTGATCCTGCTGATGATTTTGTTTCCCTCTGTGATTGCTTCGGCCTTTACTTCTGACGAAAAGTTGATAGAAACCGTAGTACAGGTGATGCCTGTCTTTTTGGCGGGGATGACTATTTTCGGGTTGCAGCGTGCTTGTCAGAATATGTTTGTCGCATTGGGGCAGGCCAAGGTTTCTATCTTTATTGCATTACTTCGTAAGGTGATCCTGTTGATTCCCCTGGCCCTTATGCTTCCATACCTGATGGGAGTGATGGGGGTATATGCTGCCGAAGCAATATCGGATGCTGCGGCAGCCATTTGTTGTACGGTCATCTTTGCGGTTCAGTTCCCAAGGATCATGAATAAATTGACGGTCCGTTCCTGACGAAATCCTGTAATACAACAAGGGGAGGCGTCAAGAGTAGATTTACACTAAGTAAGCTTCCAGGCAATGGCTTCATAAGGCCGTAACCACAGCCTGTTACCATGCAATACGGCCGGATACTTTTTATCTTCATAATTATGTAAGATGACAGTCGCTTTTCCATCCATACCCGTTGTCGTCATTCGGAGAAGTATAAATGGGGATTTCTTTCTACAAGCACCTTTTAGCAGGAAGATGTTCTTAAATTCTTATGAAACAGTAGTGTACAGAAGGAGGGAGAGGGTGGTCAGGATAGTCTGAAGCTGATCCGGAGGAAAGGGCATAAAAAAAGGCTACTCTCACGAGCAACCAATCTTTGTTAACCTTAAATCTAATACTATGAAAAACACATTGCAAATATACGGATTTGGAGAATATCGGCAAATTATCCGGGTATAAATCGTAATTTTGTAACCTTATTTAGTAAATCTGTTTTTCTTGTTAACATTTGATATGTCCTTTTTAGAGCTTTCTGCCTTCTTTGTCCTGTTTCCCTCTTTTATTTAGGCGATTCCCTCTGCAGATGTAGGTTTTTTCTTTTCATGCAAATCATTTCTTTCCCTACTTTTGTTCACATCAAACTGATATAACTAAAAACTATACGATATGAAGACTTTAACTTTTAAATACTTAAAATTGTTTCTGCTGGCAGTGGCAATGATAAATCTTACTTCTTGTGAGATTGAGATAGATGACTTTTATGATGATGACAATATCGGTGGTTCGTACTATAATAAATCCCTTGATCTTTGCAGTCGTCCCTGGGCAGATACGTTTTATGATGCCGACGGGAACTATTGCTATCAGGAACTGAATTTTTATCTCGATCGTCATGGAGAAGATTATATCCGGGTGGAATATCCCAACGGACGTTATTCCGAATCGGTGTACTCCTTTACCTGGAATTGGGAGGACCGTTCGCAATACTCCCTTCGGATGGTATATGGTCCCGGTGATGTCTCTTATCTCGACGATGTCTGGATTCGGGGGAATGTGCTGAGCGGATACCTGGATGGACACGATAATTATGTTGACTTTACCGGAGTGAGATAACCTAAACTTTTATATAGATAATTGCAGGCGGATTGATATATTCTTGATATATGTCAATCCGTCTTTTCAGTGTTTTTAGATACCTTTGCAGCCCGAAACGGATAAGGTAAAATGACACACAGAATTCAACAGGAAAGCATAAAGAGACGTCTGGCAAAACTGGCTGCTCCTATTTTTATTGAGACATTACTGATTATGATGCTGGGAGCGGTGGACACCATTATGTTGAGCCGTCACTCTGACAATAGTGTAGCCGCTGTCGGAGTTGTCAACCAGATTATTATGCTGACCTTTTTGGTGTTTGAGGTGATCAACCTGGGAACATCCGTACTTTGCTCGCAGTACCTCGGCGCAAGGCTTGAAAAGAAGGTGGTGCAGGTAGTGGGGGTGTCGTTGCTTGTCAATTTGTTGGTTGGTGGAATAATCAGCCTTATTCTGTTTACAATGGCCCGCACCATTCTGCAATGGATGGGCTTGGGGCCGGAACTGATGGCCGACGGTATGGATTACATGCGTATCGTGGGTGCATTCGCTTTTTTCCAGGCTATTTCTCTCACTCTTTCCGCTTCATTGCGCAGTGCCAATAAAGCCATATATCCGATGTTGGTGACGGTAGTAGTCAATATTCTTAATATTATCGGTAATTATTCGCTGATTTTCGGTAAGTTCGGCTGTCCCGAACTCGGGGTGGAAGGGGCGGCTATTTCTACAGCCTTCAGCCGTGGAGTATCTATGGTGATTCTGTTTGTCATTCTGTTCCGCAAACACATTCATCGTTTCCCGTTGGCCTACTTCCGTCCGTTTCCTTTTATCGAATTGAAGAATTTGATGCGGGTCGGTCTGCCTTCTGCCGGAGAGCAGCTCTCGTACAGTTCATCGCAAGTGGTCATTACTTTTTTTATCAATATGCTTGGAGTCGAGGCGCTGGCTACCCGTACTTATTGTGTCAACATTATCATGTTCGTCTATTTATTCAGCATCTCCATGGCCCAGGGAGGAGCTATCTGTATCGGACATTTGATAGGGGAGAAGAAACCCCATGCAGCTTTTCTGCTCGGTAAGTACGTCATGAAGAAATCCGTAATGATTACGCTGATTCTTTCCGGTATTATTGCCGCTTCCGGGCATGCTATACTGAGTTGGCTGACTTCCAATCCGGAGATCATCCGTATGGGAGTGATTGTGTTGCTGATCGATGTGGTGCTCGAGATAGGGCGTCCCATTAATATTTTTGCGACGAATGCCCTCCGTGCGGCAGGTGATGTGAATTATCCTTTCTATGTAGGATTGGTTGTGATGTGGAGTGTGGCTGTCGGCATAGGTTATTTATTTGGAATTTATTGGGCTTGGGGCATTTGCGGCATGTGGGTTGCTTTTGCTCTCGATGAAAACATTCGCGGAATTATCTTTGTCCGTCGTTGGTATGGGATGAAGTGGGTGAATAAAAGCTTTGTGAGGTCATAAATAGTTGCTATCTTTGCCGACGCTAATGCATCCTTATGCGTTTAACGGATACATTGGCTTATGGATACATTGGTAAATTATTCACATGGAGTGGTTATATAGTCTCTTTATCGAACATTCTGCTTTGCAGGCAGTTGTCGTTCTTTCCCTGATTTCCGCCATTGGGCTCGGATTGGGCAAAATTCATGTTTGTGGCATTTCGCTTGGCGTTACCTTTGTCTTTTTTGCCGGCATTCTGGCCGGGCACTTCGGATTGTCCATTGATCCGCAGATGCTGAATTACGCCGAGAGTTTCGGGCTCATTATCTTTGTATATGCCTTGGGGTTGCAGGTTGGTCCCGGCTTTTTCAGCTCATTTCGCAAGGGAGGGGTTACGTTGAATATGCTTGCCATCGCAGTAGTGATTCTGGGTACGTTTCTTGCGGTTGTTTGCAGCTATACCACCGGGGTTTCGTTACCCAATATGGTAGGCATTCTGTGTGGTGCCACCACTAACACTCCGGCTTTGGGAGCAGCCCAGCAGACGCTGAAACAGATGGGGCTTGAAAGCAGTACACCAGCTTTGGGATGTGCCGTGGCCTATCCTCTCGGAGTGATCGGGGTGATTCTGGCAGTTCTGTTGATCCGTAAATTGCTGGTACGCCGGGAAGATCTTGAAGTACAGGAGAAAGACGATGCCAACAAAACCTATATTGCCGCTTTTCAGGTACACAACCCTGCTATTTTTAATAAAAGCATTAAGGATATCGCTCATATGAGTTATCCAAAATTCGTCATTTCCCGTTTGTGGAGAGACGGCAATGTCAGTATTCCCACTTCCGAAAAGATTATAAAAGAAGGCGACCGCTTATTGGTTGTTACATCCGAAAAAGACGCATTGGCCCTTACCGTACTGTTCGGTGAACAGGAGAATACGGATTGGAACAAGGAAGATATCGATTGGAATGCTATCGACAGCCAATTGATTTCGCAACGCATCGTCGTCACCCGTCCCGAATTGAACGGGAAGAAGTTGGGAGCTCTCCGTCTGCGCAATCATTACGGAATCAATATCAGCCGTGTCTATCGTTCCGGGGTGCAATTGTTGGCTACTCCCGAACTTACCTTGCAGTTGGGTGACCGTCTGACAGTGGTCGGCGAAGCGGCTGCCATCCAGAATGTGGAGAAGGTACTTGGAAATGCCATCAAAAGCTTGAAAGAACCCAATCTTGTGGCTGTATTTGTCGGTATCATCCTGGGATTGGCCTTGGGAGCCGTACCTTTCTCAATTCCCGGTATCAGTACTCCTGTCCGGCTCGGACTTGCAGGCGGTCCCATTATTGTAGGCATCCTGATCGGGACCTTTGGACCCCGTTTGCACATGATCACCTATACCACTCGCAGTGCCAATCTGATGCTCCGTGCCTTGGGGCTGTCCCTTTATCTTGCCTGCCTTGGGTTGGATGCAGGTGCCCATTTCTTCGATACGGTATTCCGTCCCGAAGGACTTTTATGGATCGGCCTGGGCTTTGGACTGACCCTCGTGCCTACGGTGCTTGTGGGGTTCTTTGCTTTTAAGATTATGAAGATCGATTTTGGCAGCGTTTCCGGTATGTTGTGTGGCAGTATGGCCAATCCGATGGCATTGAATTACGCCAATGATACCATCCCCGGAGATAATCCGTCGGTAGCTTATGCTACGGTCTATCCGTTGAGTATGTTCCTTCGCGTCATTATAGCCCAGGTGCTGCTCATGTTTCTTCTATAGCCATTCGGGCGAAATTTATAAATTGTAAATCGTAAAATCGTAAATCATATGACTGCTCAAAGTAATATAACCCCCGAAAGTATCGTTGCCGATCTGCGTTATCTGCAACTGCTTTCACGTAGTTTCCCTACCATTGCCGCTGCCAGTACAGAGATTATCAATCTTGAAGCCATCCTGAATCTTCCGAAAGGGACCGAACATTTTCTGACCGATATACATGGCGAGTATGAAGCTTTTCAGCATGTATTGAAAAATGCTTCGGGAGCGGTGAAGCGGAAAGTGAACGAAATATTCGGCCATACTCTCCGTGAGATCGAGAAGAAAGAACTCTGTACGCTTATTTATTATCCGGAAGAGAAACTCCAATTGATTAAGGCAACCGAAACCGATATTGACGATTGGTACCTGATCACTCTCAATCAGCTGGTAAAGGTCTGCCAGAACGTATCATCCAAATATACCCGTTCGAAGGTTCGCAAATCATTGCCGGCCGAGTTCTCCTATATCATCCAGGAGCTACTTCACGAATCGACCATCGAGCCCAATAAACATGCTTATATCAATGTGATTATCAGTACCATTATTTCCACTCGCCGCGCTGACGACTTTATCATTGCCATGTGTAATCTGATACAGCGTCTTACGATCGATTCACTCCATATCGTGGGCGATATCTACGATCGTGGTCCGGGTGCCCATATCATAATGGATACTTTGTGTGATTATCACAATTTCGATATCCAATGGGGAAATCACGATATCCTCTGGATGGGTGCAGCATCGGGTAATGAAGCTTGTATGGCCAACGTGATCCGTCTCTCGATGCGTTACGGCAATCTGGGGACATTGGAAGATGGGTATGGCATCAATCTTTTGCCTCTTGCCACTTTTGCGATGGATACTTATGCGGATGATCCCTGTACCATCTTTGCACCTAAGACCAACTTTGCCGATTCTACTTATAACGAGAAGACCTTGAGGCTGATAACCCAGATGCATAAAGCTATTACCATCATTCAGTTTAAGCTGGAGGCAAACATTATTAATCGTCGTCCGGAGTTCGGAATGGGTGGTCGCAAGTTGCTTGAGAAAATCGACTTTGAACGGGGAGTATTTGTCTATGAAGGCAAAGAATATCCGTTGCGCGATACCAACTTCCCTACGGTAGATCCTGCAGATCCTTATCGTCTGACTGATGAAGAGCAGGAATTGATAGAAAAGATACATTACTCGTTTATGAACAGCGAGAAACTCAAAAAACACATGCGTTGCCTCTTTACCTATGGAGGTATGTATCTGGTGTGCAATTCCAATTTGCTTTATCATGCCTCTGTGCCTCTCAACGAGGATGGAAGTTTCAAGCACGTGAATATCTGCGGTAAAGAGTATTGGGGGAAGAACTTGCTGGACAAGATAGACCAATTGATTCGTACGGCTTATTTTGATGAAGATGATGAAGAAGAGAAACGCTTTGCCATGGATTACATCTGGTATCTGTGGTGCGGACCGGATGCCCCTTCGTTCGACAAAGACAAGATGGCTACGTTCGAACGTTATTTCATTGCGGATAAGAGCCTGCATAAAGAGACGAAAGGATATTATTATGCTTTGCGTAACAAAGAAGAAATCTGTGACCGGATTCTTGAAGAATTCGGAGTGACAGGGCAGCATACTCATATCATCAACGGTCATGTGCCGGTAAAGACCATTAAAGGCGAGCAGCCGATGAAAGCCGGTGGAAAATTGTTGGTCATCGACGGTGGTTTTTCGAAAGCTTATCAGCCGGAGACCGGTATTGCCGGATATACGCTGGTATATCATTCACATGGTTTGCAGTTGGTGCAGCATGACCCTTTCCAGTCTACACAGAAAGCCATCGAAGAGGGACAGGACATTAAGTCGACTACCTTCGTCATCGAGTTCAATTCACAACGAATGATGGTGAAAGATACCGATAAGGGAAAAGAGCTCGTAACGCAAATTCTGGATTTAAAGAAGTTGTTGGTAGCATACCGGATCGGTTTGATAAAGGAGAAGGTCTGATCAGGTTCACCACAGAATAACACAGCGTCTCACAGAGGAATAATTTTAATATAAACTCTGTGAGACGCTGTGTCGTTTGGCTGTGAATCAATTAGAACAGAACCACTCCTGCTTCCGCAATCACGCCTTTGTCGTAGGTCCTGGCTTTGTTATAGTAACGGCTGCCACCGTATCCGCCTGTGACGAACAAACCGAATTTATTTGTAAACCGATACTCCAGGTTGAGGCGTGCCTGCAAGGCATAAAGACGTGCCGGAATGCCTTCCACCTTTTTATTCCGGAAAGTTTCGATGTGCTGATAGCCTAAATCACCGCTTACAAACAAGTTTCTGTAGAGTGGAAGTTCAAGGCCTGCCCGATAGAATAATGCCGCAGAAAATTTATCGTCAAAATCAAGATAGTGTGTGCCTCCACCGAGGATAGTGTAGAAGAGTTTATTCTTGAAACGTGCACCTACATTGATTTTGGTACTGTTTCCTCCGAATACCATTAACTGTACCTTGGTCTGCGGGTTGGCATTGACCAGTCCCAGCTGAAGTCCTTTCATATCCTCCTTATGATAGTTGAACAGTCCGATCTGCAAACCTTTTGCCTTAGAGGCAAAATTGAACAGTCCCAATTGCACTCCGTTCATTTGTCCCCCGGTTACATTGGCAAGTCCGGAAAGTTGCAGTCCGTTCATTTCTTCTCCTACCACGTTGAGCAATCCCGACATCATAGGTCCGTCATATTCCTCACCGGTTACGTTGGCAAGGCCTGCCAATTGTACACCTGCGGCTTTATCTCCTGTGATATTCATGATACCACTCATCATCAGTCCGCGCATATTGTCTCCGGCAATGTTGCTTAAACCCGTAATCAGTACACCCTTTGCTTTGTTTCCGGTGATGTTGACAAGTCCCGAAACAGACAATCCTGCCAGATTGTTGCCGTTTACGTTACTGATACCTCCAATCTGCACTCCATGCATGCTTCCTCCCGCAAGGTTGGCCAATCCGGAAATCTGCACACCGTTCATATTGTTCTGTACCATACTTCCGAAGGCATTGAAGCCTACACCGTGCAACTTATGCATTGCCGAGAAAAGCCCCAGGTTGACATATGTAGTCTGTGTACTGTCAAGTGGTTGCGTACATGCTTTTTTCCATAAAGAAAGATTGATTCCCCCACTTTTGTTTCCGCCTTTATTCTGTGCAGGCAGACAGACTGCAGCCGAAAGAAGAGCTGCTACAAGAATTATTTTCTTCATAAGCTAAATTTTTAGAACGCAAATTACGCAGATTTGCACGGATTATCCTATTAAAATCTATGCAAATCTGCGTAATCGATGTTTTTTTAAGAAAGATAGAGACTGCTTTTATCCTTTTGCCTCTTGATATAAGAAGCGTTTGATACTCTTCTTCGGAGTCTTTTCAAACTCTTCCGGATAGATTTTCATTTTCGAAATCTGGCTGTAGGCAGGAAGCATTTCGTTCAAGGTAATCCGGTTTTCTTCCATCACCCGTTCCATGTCTTCATTTTTCAGACCATGCGCAAAGGCTTCGTCAAAATCCGGATAAACCAGTCCCACCAGTTTGTCATTCTGCTGTACGATAATACTTTCGGCCACGTACGGCAGATTGTTCAGCTTATCTTCTATTTCTTCCGGATAGATATTTTGTCCGCTGGCACTCAATAACATATTCTTGCTGCGTCCCTTAATTGTGATGTTGCCTTCAGCATCTTCTAGGGCAAGGTCACCGGTATGTAACCATCCGTCTTTATCGATCACCTGGGCGGTAGCCTCTTCATTCTTATAGTAGCCTAACATTACGTTCGGACCTTTGCAGACAATTTCGCCTACTACGTTTTCCGGATCGGGTGAAAGGACTTTCACTTCCATGTTGAGTGCTGCTTTTCCACATGATCCCGGTTTGAAGCGTTTCCAGTCTTCATAACAAATGATAGGACCGCACTCGGTCATACCATAGCCCACTGTATAAGGGAAGTCGATCATTCTCAGGAATTGTTCCACCTCCTGGTTGAAGGCGGCTCCACCTACAATGACAGCTTCAAAGTTGCCGCCAAAGCCTTTTATCATCTCTTCGCGTACCGTTGCTTTAATCTTATCATTGATAATCGGCACTTTAAGCAGCAGCTTCATGGTAGGAGTCTCCAACTTCGGAAGTACGCTCTTCTTGATGATCTTTTCAATAATCAGCGGAACAGCCACGATCAGATTGGGTTTCACATCGGCAAACGCCTGGAAGATAATCTTCGGGCTCGGCATGCGGGTGAGGAAGTAAATCTGGCAACCTACCGCAAATTCATACAGGAACTCGAAAGCCAGTCCGTACATGTGTGCCATCGGCAGCATGGATACGATCTTATCACCTGCTTTCAGTGGAAGGACCTCGAAAGCGAAAGCCGTATTCGACCATAGGCTGCGATAGGGGAGCATTACACCTTTTGAATAGCTGGTGGTTCCCGAGGTATAGTTGATAACAGCCAATTCTTCAGGCTGATCCTTATGATATTCGATATGTTCCTTACGGAAATTTTTGGGGAATTTCTTGCCGAACATTTCGTTGAGGTGTTCACGTGCGTGAGTCAGTCGTTCACTACGTGATACCAGTAACGTAAAATCGTTCATCATCAGGATACCTTCAAGCAACGGCATGGCAGACTCATTGAGGTTTTCCCAGACCACGTCTCCTACAAACAGGAGTTTGGCCTCCGAGTGATTGACGATGTTGTGTACGTTATCAGCTTTGAATTCGTGTAAGATGGGGACGATAACCGCTCCATAAGTGAGAGTCGCGAGGAAAGTAACTCCCCAATGGGAACTATTTCTTCCGCAAACGGCTATTTTGTCTCCTTTGCGGATTCCGCTTTCTTCAAAGATGATGTGGAGCTTTTCTATTTTGCGGGCTACGTCTTTATACTGTAGGGTGGCACCTTTATAATCTGTCAGGGCGTCCAGATCCCAATTATTCTTAATACTATTTTCAATGTAAGCTATAAAACTTTGTTCCATTGTTTTTTGCACATTTGATGATAAATTGTGCAAATATAGCTATTTAATTGAGATTTGAAAGCTTGGAAGCTATTTAAATTTTTCTTTTGCAGGTTTCACTGTATTCACTACAGGGTACACGGAGGACATAGAAGTTCTGTTTTCTTTTCTATTTTATCACTCTGTATCCTCCTATGCCCTCTGTGGTGAATGATTATCCCAGATACCACTCGTACATTCTCTGTACCCCCTCTTCAATATCGATCTTATGATGCCATCCGAGGTTGTGCAATTTCGACGGATCGGTAAGTTTTCGCATGGTTCCGTCCGGTTTACTGCTGTCAAAAGTCAGTTTACCCTGATAGCCGACTGTATTTACAATCAGTCCGGCTAGTTCGCGGATTGTAATTTCTTTGCCGGTACCTATATTGATGTGGCAGTTGCGGATGTCTTTTGCACCGGCTTTGTAGGTATCCTTGAAGTCCACATGTTCCATTACGAAGACACTGGCATCTGCCATTTCTTCACTCCAAAGAAATTCCCTTAGAGGCATTCCTGTTCCCCAAAGTGTCACCTCCGTTTCAGTAATGCCGTATTTCCGGAGAATCCGGAGGATTTCTTCGTTGGAGTTGGCACCACTGATGCCTTCTACCGGACGCAGGTTCATATCTTTACGCACGGCCTCCCAATCTCCTTTTTTCAAGCAGTGTGCCAAGTGAATTTTACGGATCATGGCAGGCAGCACATGACTGCGTTCCAAGTCAAAGTTATCGTTCGGCCCATACAGGTTGGTCGGCATCACGGCGATGTAGTTCGTTCCATATTGCAGGTTGAAGCTTTCGCACATTTTCAGTCCGGCTATTTTGGCTATGGCATAAGGTTCATTGGTATATTCCAGTGGAGAAGTGAGCAAGACGTCCTCTTTCATCGGCTGTTCGGCATCCCGCGGATAGATGCAGGTACTGCCCAGAAAGAGTAGTTTTTTCACCTGATGGCGGAAACTTTCTCCGATCACGTTCTGCTGTATCTGTAAGTTCTTATAGATAAAGTCCGCACGGTAGATACTATTGGCCATGATCCCTCCGACAAAAGCGGCAGCCAAAAACACGTACTCCGGCATTTCCTCATCAAAAAACTGCTTTACGGCCGCACCGTCCAATAAGTCCAGTTCCTTATGTGTGCGTCCCACCAGATTCGTATACCCCTTTTCCTGCAGGTTTTTCCATATAGCCGAACCCACCAGTCCGTGGTGTCCGGCTACATAAATTTTTGCGTTTTTATCCATTCTGTCAATCATGTTTAGTCGCAATCATTCTTTTCACTTTGGCCATATCGTGGCGTACCATGATTTTTACCAGTTCCGGGAATGGTGTTTTGCATGGATTCCATCCCAATACGGTTCTGGCTTTGGTCGGGTTACCGAGCAATTGTTCCACTTCGGCAGGGCGGAAGTATTTCGGGTCGACCTCTACCAGTACTTTGCCGGTGGCTGTGTCGATTCCTTTCTCATTAACGCCTTCGCCTTCCCAACGCAGGTTGATGCCTATTTCGGCAAATGCCAGTGTACAGAATTCGCGGACGGTATGCATTTCGCCGGTAGCGATTACGAAATCTTCGGGTACGTCATGTTGCAGGATCAGCCACATACATTCTACATAATCTTTGGCATAGCCCCAGTCACGCTTGGCATCCAGGTTACCCAAATATAATTTATCCTGTTCGCCTTGTGCGATGCGTGCTGCTGCCAGCGTGATCTTACGGGTTACGAAAGTCTCGCCACGGCGTTCACTCTCGTGATTGAATAAGATACCGTTTACGGCAAACATTCCGTAACTTTCACGATAGTTCTTGGTGATCCAGAAACCGTATTGCTTGGCTACTCCATACGGAGAACGCGGATAGAACGGAGTCGTTTCGCTTTGCGGCACTTCCTGTACTTTTCCGTAGAGTTCGGAAGTGGAAGCCTGGTAGATGCGTGTCTGTTTTTCCAGTCCCAGGATGCGGACAGCTTCAAGCATACGCAATGTACCGAGTGCATCCGCCTCGGCGGTATATTCCGGTACGTCGAACGATACTTTTACGTGGCTTTGTGCCGCCAGGTTGTATATTTCGTCGGGTTGTACTTGCTGGATGATGCGGATCAGTGAACTTGAGTCGGTCATATCTCCGTAGTGCAGGTTGACTGTACGTTTCTGTTTCATATCGCGCACCCATTCATCAAAGTACAAGTGTTCGATCCGGCCTGTATTGAAAGAAGATGAACGGCGCAGGATGCCGTGTACTTCGTAACCTTTCTGAAGAAGAAACTCGGCGAGGAATGAACCATCCTGTCCGGTAATACCTGAAATAAGAGCTTTTTTCATGTCTATTGTTTTGAGTTTATAATCTTTTTGACGATGCAATATTCGGTATTTTCATAAGAACGGGCAATCTATCTGCTGAATTATTTTCTTTTTTCAACGGAAAAAACTTATCTTTGCTGTAATTTATTAAAATAGAAATGAATATTATGCTTTTTAATATTAAAATATCTATTCTATTTTATATAATGAATTTTATTTTAAATAAATTCGTATATGAATGATATATTTGATGAATTGGTATCATCCAACTATTGGAATGGAAAACTTCCGAAAGTGGAATTTGCCCGTAAAAGTTACACAAACCGTATATTCGGGTATGTAGGTAACCGCCTTGTAAAGGTCCTGACCGGACAGAGAGGGGTAGGTAAAGGATGCCTGTTGCGGCAGATCATCTATCAGTTGATTGCCGATGGTGTTTCATCACGGAACATTCTATATATAAGTAAGAAGTTCACAGATTCGGGCGTACTTTCCGGATATCGTGATCTGGACGACTTGCTTTTTATCTATCGTGAGAAAATCCATCCGGTAGGTAAAGTCTATATTTTTATTGAAGAAATACAAAAAGTGGAGGGCTGGGAACATTTTGTCCATTCCCATTCACAGGACTTTGTAGATACTTGCGAGCTGTTTATCAGTGGTTCCAACCAGGATATGCTTTCGGGTGAAGCCGAGAAGCTTTTGGCCAGACATTACGTCAGTTTTGAGATATTTCCCTTTAGCTTTTCCGAGCACAGGATATTGGAGAGGGTAGAGGCTACCGGCAAAAATTACGCGGAATATATGGATAAGGGGGCACTACCCATTCTTTTCAATCTTCCGGATGCGGAGGCCGGATGGAAAGCCATTTCCGCTCTCCGCGATACGATTCTGTTTCGTGATATCATCCGTCGATATCGGATTAAGGATGCTCGCCTGCTCGAAGATGTGTTCGTCTATTTGTGCACCCATCTCGCTGAGTTGATTACCATCGGTCAGTTGGTCAGTCACTTTGCTGCCCAGAACCGGAAGACGAGTTATGATACGGTCGCCAATTATATCTGTTATCTGGAAGACACCTCTCTGATTCATCGCGTGGAACGTTATCAGATCCGCAGCAAAGAGATTCTTCTGGGTAGCTGCAAATACTATATTAACGATTGGGCATTCATGCGCCATCTGTATCCTTTTTTTGCCGGTTCCCGAAAATCCTGCTTTGAGAACCAAGTTTATTTGGAACTGCGGCGTGCCGGATATACCGTTTTTGTAGGTGTGCTTCGAGGAGGCAAACTGGTCGATTTTGTTGGCAGGAAAAAAGATCGCATTGTGTATTTGCAATGTGCACCTCTACTCAATGATGATTTTCAAGTGGAGCAAATGTACAACACGCTGGAGATGATACAAGACAATTATGAAAAGTGGGTCGTTTCTATGGACGATACCACATTGCCCTCCAAAGAAGGGATTCGTCACATACAAGTCTGGCAACTGCCTGAAATACTATAGTCTGACAATCTTTTTTGATTGCTTTGATGTCCGGATGATGCCGTTTACGAAGTTAACATCTTGTTGTTTACGAAGTTAATATCATAATTTTACGAAGTTAAAATCGTATCTTCGGGAAGTTAACTTCCTGAAGTCACGATTTTAACTTCGTATTAGTGCTTTTTGAATCGCTTTTCAACCCCTTGAGAATCAGTGCTCGTTTCCGGAGGAAAACAGCTGCGTTCTTTAATTGATTGCAAGCAAACAGCATTTTCCAGAATATAAAATGTACTGTTTGTCAGAAAAGTTCTTTTTTAGGTTCCGCTTCTTTTCTTTGCCCGGTTCAACGCTGCGATCATGTATTTTCCTTTTGCTCCGATGTTACTCCAGTTCGTGCTGCAAATCAGTTTCCATACAGGGGTTCCTTTTCTCCCGTAATCCGACAGTCGCAGGATTGCTTCGATCTCTTTTTCGTCTGTTATTCCGAATCGTTCCAGGTTTCCCATTAATCCCACGTAGTTGTGTGTCATTGTATTAAATGCGTATCCGGGCATACTGACCGGCGTAGCATTGACTTCCTCTTCCTTCCCCCTTGGAGGAGCTGAGGGGGGAAATTCTCTACTTTGCTTTACTTTACTTTGTTCGGTATTGCATGCATTTTTTGCATCAGAGCCTGCATCCTGCTCTACATTTTGCGTGCAGACAGTCTTTTCTTCATTACATGTCTCTTTCGGTTTTATCAGTAGATAAGGCATGGCTGTCCAGTTCCTCTTTCTTCGCTTGGTTGCCTCTATCCATACTTTTTGTATTGCTTCAGAGGTCAGTACTTTATGTTCCGCATAGCTTCCCCTGTCTATCATTCCTTTCTCGATCATTATCTCGATAATCCCCTGCACCTCTTCTGCGTCTGCCTCTTTTCCCGTCTTGTTGGCGAAAATAAGGCATTGTTCCTCACCCCACGGAATATAATATCCTTCTTTATATATCTTGCATAGGAGTTTCAGTACAATCGCGAGTCCTTTCATGCCATATTTTGCTTCTATTACCTCCATTGCGTTCTCTTCCATAAAATTCACAGCTATCGGAAAGTAATTTATTCCATCGTATGTTGTTGCCATAATTGTTAAGTTGTTATGTTGCTGATTAATTGGTCACTGAAAGATTCTCCTATACGATCGCTCTCCATTCCATGAAATTCTCTATTTTGAAGGTCATCCACCTTTGTTGCTCCACATCCCGGTAGACCACTGTGTTTTTTATTTCCATCGGATCATACTGCTTTCCGAAATCTTTTTCGTATCCCACCAATGTTCCTTTCACCAGTTTGAATGTTCCGTCCTGTTTCATATAAGCTACGGCTGCATGTCCATATTGCATATATTCTATGAGGGCTTCCAGTCGTTCTGCCATCCATTCGGAACACTGTTCAGTGTAGTCCTTTTCGAGCATGATTTGTCTTTTCCATTTTCCTTTCATCATTTCGTTTTTCGATACTGCTTTCCTGTTCTTTTTCATAATTGATTTTTTTAAGTTTATTAATGAGTTATTGTCGGGCTTTTATTTTTACCCATGGCAAAGTACGGTAATAAGTTTTGAATAGACTAATCCTGTAAAAGTACTTTAGAAAGGGGCTTTTACAGGATTTTAACAATCGGTTATTCGCTTTCATCTCGCTTTTTCCGGAATGCTCTGGCATATTTTTTCAGCTCTGATAGAAAAGAACGTTTATTGGGCTCTGTAGCAATGCCTTTGCGCTGATATTCAAAGGTGAGATATTCTTTTATTGTTTCTTGTAGTTCTTCAATGGGTCTGTTTTCCATGCTGTTGATTCCGCCTTTGATAAAGCTTTCGGTAAGTGCCTCCATTAGCTTTCCTTTGCCTTTTGTGATGCGTAGTGGTTCTCTAACCTTTTGATTGAGGCTGAATTGCAAGTCGGCTTTACCCGCAAAGATTACTTTTCCATTTACTTCGATGGTTACTAAGTTATCATTCAATGAGATAACTACTTTTTTTCTTCCATAATGTTAGTTATTAAATGAATTTATGAAAGGACAAAGTTTGTATAAAAAAATATAAATATAAAAGAATACCGGAGTTTTTTTAGCTTAAAGGGAGAATCTTGAACTGTAAGGATCTTGTTATTAGTTATTTATCTTAAGATATAGGTGTTGTTTCAAAAAACGTTCGTTTGATTTAACAAAGGTAAGGAGTCTGTTTTAATGTACAAAATATTTAGTGGATAAAATTTTATCAAAGATTTTATATTGTTGATTTTCAAACACATATAGAGCAAAAAAAGTTCTCTGCTCAGCAACTTTACAATATTCATTTTTTCATCGAAAAAAACTCAAAAAATGCTGTTTCAAAAGACGAACGTTTTTTGAAACACATTCGTTCGTTCTCAACTTCTAAAAATGTTTCGTAAAATTTGACGGTTTGAAAGAGAAAAGATGTCTCGTTCAAACCGCGAAGCGCACCCGAAACAAAGGAAAATTTCCCCAAGTATAAATCGTAAATGTCTGAACAACAGAAGTATTGGTTTGCCGCCCGTACACGAGATAAACAAGAGTTTGCTATTCGTGACTCTCTTGAAAAATTGAAGACTGAACTTGATCTCAATTACTATCTTCCCACTCAGTTTGTCATCCGGCAGTTGAAATATCGTCGAAAACGGGTGGAAGTCCCTGTTATTAAGAATCTTATCTTCATCCAAGCTACCAAGCAAGATGCTTGTGATATTTCTAATAAATACAATATCCAGCTTTTTTATATGAAAGACCTGCTTACCAGGGCTATGCTGATAGTTCCTGATAAACAGATGCAGGACTTCATATTTGTCATGGATTTAGATCCGAATGGCGTCAGTTTCGATAATGACCATTTATCTGTCGGTAGCAGGGTTCAGGTAGTTAAAGGTGATTTCTGTGGTGTCGAGGGCGAACTTGCCAGCGAGGCCAACAAAACTTATGTTGTTATTCGTATTGCCGGTGTATTGAGCGCCAGCGTCAAAGTTCCCAAAAGTTATTTACGTGTCATTTAAGTTATGAATACACTCACTTCTCAAATTGAACAATTACAGAGTCTCGCGCACGAGTTACTCTATTTAGGTGTGGATGGTGCTCCTATTTATACCGATCATTTCCGTCAGTTGAACAAAGAAGTTTTAGAACAATCCGATGCGTTGTATCCTCAGCGTGGTGCTACTCCCGAAGAGGAAGCAAACATCTGTCTGGCATTATTGATGGGTTACAATGCAACCATCTATAATCAGGGTGACAAGGAGGAGAAAAAGCAAGTTGTTCTCAATCGTTGTTGGGACGTGCTTGACCAACTTCCTGCTACTTTATTGAAATGCCAGTTGTTGACTTATTGTTATGGTGAGGTGTTTGAAGAGGAGTTGGCGAAAGAGGCGCATTTAATTATTAGTGGCTGGGACCATAGCAGGCTTTCAAATGATGAAAAAGAGGTATTTGAGAGTTTGAAGATTTTAGAAGAGAATCCATATCCATATTTCGAACTTTAATAAATTATTTATATATCTAAAAATGACGGTTGTTTTTATTTGTTAAATTTGAAACTTTAGAAATTGAGTAAAAAGCGGGAAAATAGGAAAGTCATAAAATGGAATTTAATCTTTTATAGTTTGAATTTTATTTATACTATGATGGTCGGAATAATATTGGTACCTATATATCTAGTTTATATTCCCAAAGATTTATATGGATATTGGTTGGCTACAGGGAATATCTTAACAATAATAAGTTTGCTTGATCCTGGGATAGGAGGTGTTGTTACTCAGAAAGTTTCATATTATTATGGTAAGATGGATTGTCGTTCTGTTGGTTGTTATAGTTTTAATGGAGTTCTATTGAGTGTAATAATCGCTTTATTAGTTTTTATTGTAGGTATATTATTAAGTGAAAAAATAAGTTTGTTTTTGAATGTTCCATATGAATATCAGGAGGAGTTGATAAATGCATTTAATTATACATTAACAGGTACTTCTTTAATGATAATCTATTATTCTATTGGTGCAATTGCTTATGGAATGTTAAGTAGTAAATGTATCGGATTTATCAATTTGTTTGCAAATATATCAGGCTTAATTCTTACTGTTGTTTTTTTTAGATTAGAATATGGTCTTTTGTCTATAGGTTATGCTTCTTTGATAAGATCAATAATTTATATATTAGGAAGTATTTTATATATAACTTATCGTTTCGTTAATGAGAAAATTGGTTTTTCATTTGATCTTTTGTTAATGAAGGACTTTTTTAAGTTGTCATTTTATAATTTCTTTGGAAGTTTGGGGCAGAATCTATTGTCAAATATGAATTCTTTTATTTGTACGAAGTATATTTCCCCAATAGCCTCAGCTAATTTGAGGTTTTCTCAAACTGTACCAGATATGGGAAAAACTGTTGCTTTAAGAATTGTGTCTTCATTTGCTCCTTCTATCAGTAATTTGTATGGCGCTAATCAAAAGAAACAGCTTAAAACAATGATCTTTTTACTAACTCAAATATTGGTTTGGTTGTTGGGATTAGTTTTTGTTGGTTTTCTTTTTTTGAATGAATCATTTATATTGATATGGATTGGCGCTAATAATTATTGTGGAGGAATTTCTAATTTTCTTATAATCGTTTTGTTGATGTTATCTACTGTTAATAAAACAATCTCTCTAATTATATTTAATTTGGGTGATATTAAGATCAATAATTTAGTGCTGTTTTTTCAGGCTGTATTGTATTTTGCATTGATTATTCCAATAGCTTTATATTTTAAGATAAATGGTATTTTATTATTGTCAATTGGAATCGAATTCTTAGCATTTTACTTTTATTATGGGAGAAAAATTATAAATATTTTTGATTGTAAAGATGATGTGAAAAAGATATATCAAAATATCTTTCAAACAATACTTGTATGTGCTTTTGTGTATATTGTGTTGTTAGTGATTGATTATTTTCCAACTAATTGGATAAGCTTTTTGATGATAGTCCTCTTTATTTCATTATTTTATACATTATGTCTATGTTTAATATCAGTGGCTTTTAGACAAGCATGCTTTAAATTTATTTTGCGTTTTAGATGAAAAAAGTTATTTTTTCGGGAGGTCTTGGAAATCAAATGTTTCAATATGCATTTTATCTGTTTTTAAAAAAGAAAGGAATAAAGGCTGTTATTGATAATAGCCTTTATAGTGAATTTAAAATGCATAATGGATTTGAACTGATTAAAGTTTTTGATATCAAAGAATCTATTTATAGAACTTATTTTTTGAAAGTACATTTGATTTTTATAAAGTTATTGATGAAGATACCTCCTGTAAGGAAATTAAGTTGTAAAGATGATGTTATACCAATCGGTGATCATGAATTTGATCCTCCTTATGCACGTTTTTATTTGGGCTATTGGCAGTCTAAAAAGATTGTAAATTATGTGATCGAGGAATTACGCGCACAATTCATATTTCGAAATATTCCTCAAATGACTATTGAAAAAGGAGATTTTTTGAGTTCAATAAATTCGGTTTCTATTCATATTCGTAGAGGAGATTATATGGGCATACCAGCGTATCAAGGGATATGTAATGAAATTTATTATGAAAGAGCTATTTCTTTTATGAAAGAACATTTTCTTAACCCTAGATTTTATGTTTTTTCAAATGATAGTATATGGGCAAAGCTATTTTTGGAGAAGTTCGATATTGATATGGAAATTATCGTTACTCCTCCTATATATAGCTATTGGGATATGTATTTGATGTCTAGATGTAGAAATCATATAATAGCTAATAGTACCTTTAGCTGGTGGGCAGCTGTTTTGAATATAAATAAAGATAAAATAGTTATTTCTCCAACAATATTCAAAAAAGATGAATGTATTGATATAATTTTTGATGATTGGGTGAAAATTTCAAATATTTAATTTAATATGAAGATATTGGTTACAGGAGGAGCTGGCTTCATAGGCTCCCATTTATGTGATTTATTAGTTTGCAATGACAATCAAGTAGTGGCTTTAGATAATTTGTCACGTGGTAGAAAAGAAAATATTATGCATCTTGTAGATGATGGCCATTTTTCTTTTATTCAAGAAGATCTATTAAATAGATCTAGTTTACGCCAAATTTTTATCCAAGAGGACTTTGATATGGTTTATCATTTGGCTGCTAATTCTGATATCCAAAAGGGAAGTCAAGATCCTACTGTTGATTATGACCTTACTTTTAATACTACTTTTAACGTTCTGCAATGTATGAAGGAGTTTAAGGTGAAAAAATTCTTTTTTGCTTCAACTTCTGCTATTTATGGAGAAACAAGTGATTGGCTAAAGGAAAATTATGGACCTTTATTACCTGTGTCAAATTATGGTGCTGCCAAATTAGCTAGTGAGGCTTTTATATCCGCTTTTAGTTCTATGTATAATATTCAGACATGGATTGCTAGATTTCCTAATGTGGTGGGTGAACGTTTTACACATGGGGTGATTTATGACTTTATTCATAAATTACAAAAAAATCCTAATGTACTTACTGTTTTGGGCGATGGTGAGCAAATTAAACCTTATCTCTATGTCAAAGATCTTATTGGTGGTATTTTATTTATCTGTAAAAATTCTCATGAAGAAATTAATATTTTTAATTTGGGGTCTACAACAAGAACTAAGGTAAAGGAAATTGCCCAGATGGTCATCGATGAAATGGGGCTTAGTGCAAGTATAGAGTATACAGGAGGAACTCGCGGTTGGATAGGAGATGTACCTGAATTTAGATATGATTTAACGAAGATAAATACTCTTGGATGGAGTGCGACTTATAACTCTAATGATTCGGTTCGAATAGCCATTCAAAAAGCTTTAGGAAAATGAAAGTTGTAATAATTGCGGGTGGTAAAGGAACTAGGATTGCTTCACTTAATAGTGAAATTCCTAAAGCTATGATTCCTATAAATGGTAAACCTGTTTTAGAATATCAGATTGAATTAGCTAAACGATATGGACATACTGATATTTTTCTGGTAATAGGGTATTTGGGAGATAAAATCCGTTCCTATTTTGGAAATGGAGAATCTTTTGGAGTGCAGATTAAATATTTTGAGGAGCATTCTCCTTTGGGTACTGCTGGTGCTTTGGCGGAATTGAGGAATGTCTTGACAGAGGATTTTTTTCTATTTTATGGAGATACTGTAATGGATGTTGCATTAGATAAGATGTATGCTTTTCATACAATACAGCAGGCTGATGCGACTTTATTCCTGCATCCTAATGATCATCCTTATGATTCTGATTTGGTTGAAATAGATAAGAAAGGAGTGATTATAGGTTTTCATTCCAAACCGCATCCTAAGAATTTTTTATATCGTAATCTTGTCAATGCAGCCTTGTACATTCTATCTCCTCGTTTACTACTCCATATTCCTCAGGGAATTAAGTCTGATTTTGGGAAAGATATATTTCCAAAAGTACTTACAGAAAATTTAAGATTGATTGGATATGTTTCTTCTGAGTATATAAAAGATATGGGTACTCCTGAGCGATATAAGAAAGTATGTAATGATGTATTGACAGGTAAAGTAGCTAGATTAAATAAAAAATATGCTCAAGCTGCTGTTTTTCTGGATCGAGATGGAGTCCTTGTAAAAGAAGTAGACTTACTCTGTAAGCCTGAGCAATTAGAGTTGTTAGAGGGAGCTGCTGATGCTATTCGTTATATTAATGAAAGTGGATATCTTGCTGTAGTTGTCACAAATCAGCCTGTTATAGCTAGGAATTTGTGTTCAATAGAAGAATTGGAATTTATTCATAAAAAAATGGAGACACTATTAGGATTTGAACACTCCTATTTGGATGCTATTTATTATTGTCCGCATCATCCAGATAAAGGCTTTCCTGAAGAACGTAAAGAATATAAAATAAAATGTACTTGTCGTAAACCTAATCCAGGTATGTTGTTACAAGCTGCACAAGATCTAAATATTAACCTTAAGAAATCCTATATGATTGGAGATCGTGACAGTGATATTATAGCTGGGCAAAATGCGGGAGTGAGTGCCTCTATATTGATTGAACGTAATAAACCTTTTGCCCTTCTCAATGCTCTTCGCAATTTTATTAAATAATTTATGATTATATCTCGTACCCCTTTTCGAATCTCATTTGCAGGTGGTGGATCAGATCTTTCATCTTTTTATAGTCAGCAAATGGGCGCTGTGCTTAGTACATCAATAAATAAATATGTGTATATAGCCATTCATCCTTTTTTTGATTCCCGGAAAATTCAGTTGAAATATTCAAAGACAGAGTTGGTATCATCATTTGACGAAATTCAGCATCCTATTTTTAAAGAAGTATTAAAGATGAGTGATTTAACAGGAATAGATCTGAATTCTATAGCGGATATTCCTGCTGGGACTGGATTAGGATCTAGTAGTGCATTTACAGTTGGCTTGTTGAATGCGATCTATGCTTATAAATATAAGGCAGTAGGAAATGAAATGCTTGCAAAGCTGGCTTGTGAAGTGGAGATTGAGCGATTGAAAAGTCCTATTGGTAAGCAGGATCAGTATGCTGCGGCTTGTGGTGGTTTAAATCTGATTTCATTTTATCCGGATGAAACTGTTAATGTAGAGAAAATAATAATGGATCCTCATAAAAAGCAGGAATTAGAAGATAATCTTATTATGATTTATACGGGAGGGACACGTTCTGCAAATTCAATACTAAAAGAACAAAATAGAGAAATTTTAGAGAAGGATAAATTTAATAATCAAAAGGCTATGGTAAAGTTAGCTTTTGATCTTAAGAGATCTCTTGAAGATAATAATATCGATGATTTTGGGCAGTATCTTCATGAAGGATGGTTACTTAAGAAAACTTTAACCGGCTCTATCTCTAACTCTTTTGTAGATGATATTTATGATTTAGGTCTAAAGTCAGGAGCTTTAGGTGGGAAATTACTAGGAGCTGGCGGTGGTGGTTTTATTCTATTTTACTGTCCAAAAGGTATACAGGAAAATTTCCGAAAAAAAATGTCTCAATTTACAGAAATTGATTTTAGGTTTGATAATTATGGATCAAAAATTATATATGTAGGAGATAGATAATATGGATTACAAAAATGATATAATAGTTTATTTCAACAAGCTAAAAAAAACTATTGATAATATTTCTCTTGAAGAGTTAAATGCGTTGATGAATATTTTGGTCGAAGCCAAGGATGCAGGACGAACTGTATTTATCATGGGAAATGGAGGGTCATCTGCTACAGCCTCTCATTATGTTTGTGATTTTAATAAAGGAGTTTCTTTTGAACATAATAAGAAGTTCAAATTTGTATGTTTGAATGATAATATACCTTCTCTTATGGCCTATGCAAATGATTTATCTTTTGAAGATATTTTTATTGAACAATTGAAAAATTTTTTTCAGCCTAATGATGTTGTTATAGGAATTTCGGGTTCTGGAAATTCTAAAAATGTTTTGAGAGCTATTGAATATGCAAATATCAATAGAGGGATTACAGTTGGACTGACTGGGTATGATGGAGGAATATTGAAAAAAATAGTCCAATATAGTGTACATGTCCCCGTTAATGATATGCAAATAACAGAAGATATTCATATGGTGCTAGACCATTGTATGATGAAAATATTAAGTAATAATAAGTGTTAGCAATGAATATAGCTCCATTAGTTTCTGTTATAATGCCATCTTATAACAGTAAAAAGTATATAAAGAAAGCTATTGACAGTGTATTAGAACAGACTTATTCTAATTTCGAGCTAATTATTGTAGATGGTAATTCTACTGATGGCACTTTAGATATTTTGGATGAATACAAAAAGCAAGATAGAAGAATAAAGGTTATTCAAGATGAGGGTCGTGGGATTGGAGCGGCTTTACAATTAGGCTGTCAAATTGCTTCTGGTAAGTTCATTGCTAGAATGGATTCTGATGATATTGCTATTAATACACGTTTTGAGAAGCAATTAAAGATATTCCATTCTATACCTAACCTTATTTTAGTTGCGAGCCCTGTGATTTATATAAATGAGGATGATTCTATAGTTGGTTATAGTTTTCCCTATACAAATAAGAGAATTATACAAGAGAAGGTTTATTTAATAGCTCACCCTACTGTAATGATGAAGAAAGATGCGTATGTAAAAGCTGGCGGATATCAACCTTTACTTAGAGCTGAAGACTATTTTCTTTGGAATAGAATGAGGCTAATGGGGGAGTTTTATATATTTAAAGAACCACTTATTAAATATAGATTATTGCAAGATTCTTTGTCACACACATTAGATGATAACTTTAATAAAAAATTGGGGAGGAAATTAGAGTCATATTTTATAAAACCTATTATTTCAGAAATTGATATAATTGAAATAAATGATTTTATAAGTACAAATTTACCTAAAAATAGAATCATCTCTCACATGTCATCTAAAAGGAAAATTCGGTTGTTTTCTTTCCTGAAAATTATATTTAAATTTCTACCGTTGAATATTTTTGTTGTAAAATTTGTTATTTCCATAAAAAATGTGTTTGGCTTTTTATATGTTAAATAAAAAACACTTGATGTTTATCAATTAACTACGTTCTACTAAAAACGATTTCTATATTAGTATTAGGATGTATCGTATGATTTGAACTTTTGGAAGAAATAGCTTGATGAGCAATTAATATTCCTAGGAAGGTGTCTTATATCTTTTGGAGAGTGCATTCATGGAAAGAAATGGAAGGCAAGAGGCTTGATTATAGAATAGTGCTAGTGTTGTATTGGGACTAAGAGGCATTTATTATATGAATCATTATAGAGTTGGATTTTTTATTTTGAAAAAGCTTATTTTAAAATAGTAAACTAATGATACCTAAAATTATACATTATTGTTGGCTGAGTAAGGAGAAACAATCTCCATTTATTCAAGGTTGTATTCGTTCTTGGCGAAAGATTATGCCAGATTATCAAATCATTTGTTGGGATGTAAATAGATTTGATCTTAATTTGTCACCTTTTGCTAAAGAGGCGTATGAAAAAAGAAAATGGGCTTTTGCTGCTGATTATATTAGATTATTTGCATTATATAATTATGGCGGGTTTTATTTAGATTCTGATGTGAGAGTTTTCAAACGTTTTGATGCATTTCTAAATCATGGATTTGTATCTTCAATTGATATTCAGCAAGGGTTGGAAGGTCATTTAGATTTTGGTATTCAGGCTGCAATAATGGGAGCCGAGGTACATAATCCTTTTGTTAAAGATTGTTTGTCGTATTATGAAAATCGTCACTTTATTAAAGAAGATGGATCTTTATCTATAAAACCTATTGCTCCTGATATTATTGCAATGTATGCTGATAAATATGGCCTTAAAAGGATAAACCAATTCCAGCTTTTAGAACCAAATATCGCAATTTATCCAGCGTCTGTTTTTGCAGGACATCCTATTTATTGGACTAAACAATCGGTCGCAATGCACTTCTGTAATAATAGTTGGATTCCTAAATCTAGAATTCATAAATTAACCTCATATTTATATAATAATTACAGGTTGCCAATGTTATTAAAGAAAATATATTTTAGATTGAGAAGATTTTATATAAATGTGTGACAAATTAATTTGATGTTATAAAATGTTACTTGTGTGTCGTGTAATTTAAAATTTATATATAAAAGAATTCTAAGAAGTTGTGAGGAAATTATGCTGTCAAAAATGTATCCATAGGGATTATACTAGCATTATAAACAAGAGAATTAAGATTTCGACTGCAGTATATAGCTAGCTTTTAATGAGAATTAATAAATCATTGTATCCTAAAAAATGATGTGTTGAGTATTGATAATATGTATTAAGGAATAGGACAGATATTCTATTGTTTTATTTATGGAAGATTTTTTGAGTGCTGTAGTTTTGATAGCATCTTCTACCGTTCTTATTTTTATGAACGTTTTTTTTTGGAATGTATGTAGTAAATTAGTGTTGAAAACATCTTCTAATACCTTTTTTGCTGATTTATTGTTTTCACTTTTTTGTTTACGTATTATATTATATTATGTATTGCCTACTATAACTCATTTACTTTTAAATTGGAAGAATCAAAATATAGATAGAGTTCTACCTTCAGAGATTTCAACTGTATACATGGTAGAGGTGTTTTCACATTTTATTTATTATATTACATTTTATATTCTTTGTAAAAGGAATAAGAAGGATTTATCTTTGATTATACGAGTTGATAAGACTCTAAAAAAAATTATGTTGGGGATTTTATTATTGTATGTTTGCTTTTTATTAAATAATACTCAAATAATTTCTTTGTCTTTTTGTGACTCGTTATGGATGTTTGAACCATTGATTTCTGTTATTGGATCTGTTGCTTGTTTTTTTATTGTGGCTATTGGAAGCCGTTATTGGGGTAATACACTTTTTGTTATAGCTTGTTTGGTTACGTTGGTATATTTGCTTATTGGATTTGCGAGTGGCATCAGAGGTAAATTGTTTTGGCCAGTGTTTTGGGTACTTTTTTGTGCTTATAGTTTGAATCGTTCTAATTTAAAGAGAATGTTATTGATTTCTGTGATTTTACTGGGAGCGCTAGGACTTTTTCAAGGTGGAATGACATTTATCCGAAGTAATAAGAGCCTCGATATAATAGAAATCATACAGTCAATAAATAATTCAAAAAATGATGGGGAAAGAAGCTTATTAGATGAAATTGATTTTAGATTTGGTGCACTAACTCATTATAGTACAGGTTTCTATCGGATGGTTGATCGTGGCTATATGGCAGGTTGGAATCCTATATTGAATTCTTTATATTCACCAATTCCAAGAAGTTTAATGGAAGATAAACCAGTTCCATGTAGTGTAGATGGTGATTTGTATTCTATGGGAATGTATAAAACTCAAGCTGAAATAACGCATATAGATACTAATATGGTTGAATTCTCAACTGCAGCCCATGCATATTGGGAACTTCATATTTTTGGACTTATTTTATTCAGTATTATTCCTGCTATATATGTTTTTTTATCAATAAAATTATTTCGTCAGTTTGCTTTATTAGCCCCGTGCTTTTTAATGGTAGTTTTTAAACCATGGGGATATAATGATCCTAAAATCTGGGTTTCGGAAATTTTTTTGCAATTATCTCAAGTGATAATTCCTACTTTGTTTATTCTTTTGTTTTATTCTTCTATAAGAAAAAGAACTTGTAAATAATGTTGTTAATTGATGCTGTTTACATTAATAATAGCGGTGGATTAGAATTGCTATTTACTTTAATCTCAAAACTTGAAAGTTTGGACATTGATGTTCATTATTTATTAGATAGTCGTTGTGAAAAAACATTGTATAGTAAGATAGTTAGAGGAAGATATTCATTTTCTGATCCATCTATGATACAACGGTTTGCTTTTTATCTTCATCATAGAAACACCTTTAGTAAGATATTGTGTTTTGGAAATGTTCCACCACCAATAAAAGTAAATGCAATAGTTTATACTTATTTTCATAATATTAATTTATTGAATATTCCTTTTAAACATTTATCTAAAAAAGAAGGTGTTATAACTAAGTTAAAGCAAATAATTATTCGATTATGTAGTGTGAATACTGATTATTGGTTGGTTCAAACAATAAATATGCAAAAAAATATGCAATGTATGTTTGATAAACCATTGACAAAGATATTCCTCTATCCTTTTTGGCAAAGTTACGGCACTTCTATTAATGAAGCATTCTGTCGAAGAGATTATGTATATGTAGCCAATTATACTCCTACTAAGCAGCATTTTTTACTGATAAAAGTATGGGAGAAGTTACATGAATTAGGCTTCAATTTAACTTTGCACTTAACTTTATCAAATTATCCAATTGATTTAGAACAAGAACTAGAAAAGGCTCTAAAAAATGGAGTGAAGATTATTAATCATGGATCATTGGAAAAAAGTAATATTCAAAAGTTATATAATTGTTCTAAAGCTACAATATATCCGTCATTAAATGAGAGTTTTGGACTTGGAATCATAGAGGCTTTAACTGCAGGATGTGATGTGATTGGTCCAGATTTACCTTACATACATTCTGTTTGTATACCTTCTGTTGTTTTTAGTTCATTTGAAGTAGATAATGTCGTTAATGCTATTATTGATTATGAACGTGGATGTGGACAAAAATCTCAATTGACAATAACTAATAATTTATCAGGTTTAGTAGATTTATTAATTTAAACTATGTCCCTTTTTAAAGACAAGACCCTTTTAATTACCGGTGGAACAGGTTCTTTCGGTAATGCTGTATTGAAAAGATTTTTGGATTCCGATATCAAAGAGATCCGTATCTTTTCCCGTGATGAAAAGAAGCAAGACGATATGCGCCATCACCTTCAAAATAAGAAGGTGAAATTCTACATTGGTGATGTACGTGATAAACGTTCTGTGGATGGAGTGATGAATGGGGTGGACTATATTTTCCATGCTGCTGCACTGAAACAGGTTCCCTCTTGTGAGTTTTTCCCTGTTCAAGCTGTTCGGACAAATGTATTAGGTACTGAGAATGTGCTTGATTCAGCCATCGAGCATGGAGTCAAGAATGTAGTTGTGCTCTCGACGGATAAGGCTTGTTATCCTATCAATGCCATGGGGATCAGTAAGGCCATGATGGAAAAGGTCGCTATTGCTAAAGGACGTCAAATGGGAGAGGGTGGTCAAACTACCATCTGCTGTACCCGTTATGGCAATGTGATGGCAAGCCGCGGATCAGTGATCCCTTTGTGGGTGGAGCAAATGAAGGCCGGCAAGGATATCACAATAACCGATCCGAACATGACCCGTTTTATGATGACACTGGATGATGCAGTTGATCTGGTGATTTATGCTTTTCAGCATGGGCATAATGGCGACTTGTTTGTCCAAAAAGCACCTGCAGCTACTCTTGATACCTTAGCCCGTTCTTTAAAGGAACTTTACAAAATAGATACCCCCGTACGTGTTATCGGTACACGCCATGGTGAGAAACTTTATGAATCATTAGTGACTCGTGAGGAAATGGCCAAGGCGGAAGATATGGGTAATTATTATCGGATACCTTGTGATGCCCGTGATCTTAATTATGATAAATATTTTGTGGAAGGCCAAGAGAAGGTCTCTAAATTCGAGGACTACCATTCACATAATACCCATCGTTTGGATGTGGACGGTATGAAACAGTTGTTATTGAAACTTGATATGATAAAGGAGGATGTATGCTTAAAGTAATGACGATTGTCGGAACTCGTCCTGAGATCATAAAGTTGAGTCGTGTGATGGCTGAGTTGGACAAATACACTGAACATATTATGGTCCATACCGGTCAGAATTTCGATTATGAACTGAATGAAATCTTTTTTCAGGAACTTCGCATCCGTAAGCCGGACTATTTTCTGGATGCTGCCGGAAAGAATGCCGCAGAGACGATAGCCAATGTAATCCGTAAATCGGATGAATTGATGGACCAAGTGAAACCGGATGCTTTATTGTTGTATGGTGATACTAATAGCTGTATTTCCGTGATTTCCGCAAAACGGCGTAAGATTCCTATTTTTCATATGGAGGCTGGTAACCGCTGTTTTGACCAGCGTGTTCCTGAAGAGATCAATCGTAAGATTGTGGATCATTTGAGTGATATCAATATGCCTCTTTCAGAGCATGCACGTAAATACTTGCTGGCTGAAGGGTTACGTCCGGAGACCGTGATCAAAACAGGATCGCCAATGACAGAGGTTTTGATCTATCATAAGGCGGAAATAGAAGAGAATGATGTTTTAGAAAAAGAGGGGTTGAAAAAAGGTGATTACTTTATTGTAAGTACGCATCGTGAGGAAAATGTGGATTCCGAGAAGAACTTTTCCGACCTGCTTTCTTCTCTGAACGCCATTGTAGACAAATATCATAAAAAGGTGATTGTTTCCACCCACCCCCGTACCCGCAAAAAGTTGGAATCTATTGGCTTTATTAATTCCAATCCGATGATTGAGTTTATGAAACCTTTTGGCTTCATGGAGTATATCAAACTTCAACAGAATGCTTTTTGTGTTATTTCTGACAGTGGTACGATCACGGAGGAATCTTCTATTCTTCATTTTCCGGCTATAACTATCCGTCAGGCACACGAGCGACCTGAAGGTATGGATGAAGGGACGCTGATCATGACCGGATTGAATAGTGACCGTATTCTGGAGTCTATCGAAATTGTAACTTCCCAGTATGCAGAAGGTGCAGACGTAATTCACTCTATTCCTGATTATGCTTCGGATAATGTATCTAAAAAAGTAGTCCGTATCATTCTTTCCTATACAGATTATATCAACCGTACGGTTTGGCATAAAGAAATCTAGTTCCTGTTTTTTATTTTTTATGGTTAAAAAGAAGATTCTGTTGTTCGGCGCCACAGGTATGGCCGGGCATATGGCTTATTATTATCTGCAATGTACGGGGAAATACGATCTTGTGAATGTAGTTTATCGTACCCAATTGACTGATGATAGTATTGTTGTGGATGTGACGGATGGGGATGCTGTCAGTCAGCTCGTTCGTGAAGTCCGTCCTGATTTTATCCTGAATTGTATTGGCGTATTGATAAGAGGTTCCAGAGAACATCCGGACAATGCTATTCTGATAAATGCATGGTTCCCTCATTTGCTCAAGAAACTGTCGGATGAAGTGGGAGCAAAGTTGATTCATATCAGTACGGATTGTGTTTTCTCCGGTAAAAAAGGTAACTATTCAGAAACTGATATCCGGGATGCTGACGATGTTTATGGTCGTAGCAAAGCACTCGGTGAGATAATCAATGACAAAGATCTGACAATCCGTACTTCTATCATAGGTCCTGAATTGAAGGAGAATGGCGAAGGCTTGTTTCATTGGTTTATGCATCAGCATGGTTGTGTGAATGGTTTCCAGACTGCTATTTGGGGAGGTGTGACCACTCTGGAATTGGCGAAAGCCATTGATGTGGCCATCGATCAGGGAGTAACCGGTTTAATACAACTGAGTAATGGCCTTGGTATAAGTAAATATGATTTGTTACATCTGTTTTCCCGTATATGGCACAAACGAGATGTTGAGATCCTGCCATTTGATGGAAATGGAATTGATAAGTCGATCGCAAAGTCCGCAAGATTTAGTTATGTTGTACCCGGATATGAAGAGATGCTTCGGGAACAATATGATTGGATGCAGAATAAACAGGAGCTATACCGAACTCTATATTTATGAAAATATTATTGGTTTCCCAATACTTCTGGCCAGAGACATTTCGTGTTAATGATTTGGCGCAAGAGCTTGTATTACGGGGTAACGAAGTGACAGTCTTAACAGGAAAACCTAATTATCCTCAAGGGGCTATTTATAAGGGATATAGCTTTTGGGGCTATAAAAAAGAATATTATAAAGGTATTGAACTGATTCGTGTTCCGTTAATACCTCGTGGTAAAGGTTCAGGGTTGCGTTTGGCATTGAATTATTTGTCTTTTGTATTGTTTTCTTGTTTATATATACTTTTTCATAAGCGAAAGTTTGATGTTTCTTTAACATTTGCAATTTCTCCTATTACTCAGGTGTATGCAGCTCTACTTCACAAAAAGCTGTTTGGTAGCCGTGCTTATCTTTGGGTTCAGGATTTGTGGCCTGAAAGTGTGTCCGCTGCGGGTAAGATGAATTCTGGTTTAGTATATCGGATGTTAACTAAGATGGTACAAAGTATCTATCAAAAAGTCGATGGGATTTGTATACAGTCGGAAGCCTTTAGTCAGTCCATACTGCAAAAAGGAGATTATAAGCATAAAATTAGTTATATTCCTAACTGGGCTGAAGATTTGTTCACTGATGATTCTTTGATTAATAAGGAACATTTTAAGTCGTTGATCCCTGATGGATTTGTTGTAATGTTTGCTGGTAATATAGGAGAGGCCCAAGATTTTGATTCAATATTGAAAGCTGCTATTCGGACCAAAGAGTATAAAGATATTAAGTGGGTAATTGTTGGCGATGGACGAAAAAAAGAGTTTGTAGAGCAGCAAGTTAAAGAGTTGAATTTATGTGATACTGTTTTTTTATTAGGACGCTATCCTTTGGAAGACATGCCGGATCTATTTATTCATGCAGATGTAATGCTTGTCTCTTTAAAAGACCAGAATATTTTCTCTTTAACTATTCCATCAAAGATACAATCTTATATGGCTTTTGGGAAACCTATTATTTCTATGATAAATGGTATTGGTAATGAAATAATAAAGGAGGCAAACTGCGGCTTTACAGCTAATGCCGGAGATTTTGAATCGTTGGCAAACAATGTGAAAAGATTATCTCGAATGGATAAAAATATGCTGTATGAAAAAGGGAGAGCCGGGAAGGAATATTATCAATTATTTTTTGCAAAGAAAAAGATAATTGATAATTTAATAGAAGTTTTTCAATCTGAGTGATTTATTTTAATAATGGAATTAAATGAATATTCTTATTACAGGGGCTTATGGATTTGTAGGCACTAATCTGATTAATAATTTAAAAATTAAACACAACCTTTACGGACTTGATATTGTGTGTTCGACAAGAGAAGGTGTACTGAAAACATTTTGTTGGAAAGATATTGATCCAGAGTCATTCCCATTACAAATTCTCTCCCAATTTGATGCAATCATTCATCTTGCCGGAAAGGCTCATGATACGAAAAACCAATCAGCTGCTCAGTCTTATTTTGATATTAATACCGGTCTGACTCAAAAGATATTTGATTTCTTTTTGGAGTCTTCTGCGAAGAAATTCATATTTTTTAGTTCAGTAAAAGCTGCGGCTGATAGTGTAGTGGGAGATATGCTTACTGAGGATGTTATTCCGGCTCCTGTTGGTCCTTATGGGGAAAGTAAAATAAGAGCTGAAGAGTATATAAAGGAACATTTTGCATTTCCCACTGTCTCCTCCTGCGAGTGTTCTCCTTTTCGGGAGATGACTTCGGTTACAGAAAAACAGGTTTATATATTAAGACCTTGTATGATTCATGGTCCGGGGAATAAAGGAAATCTGAATCTATTGTATAATGTGGTGAAGAAAGGAATTCCCTGGCCATTGGGTGACTTCGAAAATCGTCGTTCGTTTACTTCAATTGATAACCTATGCTATGTGATTGAGGGATTATTGACTAAAGAGGTACCTACGGGCATTTATCACATGGGGGATGATGAAGCTTTATCAACAAATGAGTTGATTGCCATCATGTGTGAGGCAATGGGAAAACAGCCCCATATCTGGAAGATGAATAAGGGCTTTATGGAAGGATGTGCCGGACTGGGAACTTTACTCCATTTGCCACTGAATACGGAAAGGCTTCGTAAACTGACAGAGAATTATGTGGTAAGTAATGCTAAGATCAAAGCTGCTCTCGGGATTGATAAAATGCCTGTGACAGCTAAAGAGGGGTTGATTAAAACCATTCGTTCATTTGAAGAAACTAAATAAGTTATGTACTATTTAATAATCCTGGTTCTGCTATTTCTGGCAGAACTTTTTTATTTCCGTATTGCTGATAAATGCAATATCATCGATAAACCGAACGAGCGGAGTTCGCACACCCGGATCACTTTGAGAGGGGGAGGAATCATTTTCTTCTTTGGCGCATTAGCTTACTTTCTGACGAATCAGTTTGAGTATCCTTGGTTTATGCTGGCTCTGACATTGATTACTTTTATCAGTTTTGTAGACGACATTCGTTCTACTTCTCAGGGGTTACGTTTGGTGTTTCATTTTACGGCGATGGCTTTGATGTTCTATCAATGGGGGTTGTTCAGTTTGCCTTGGTGGACCATTGTGGTTGCTTTGATTGTTTGCACAGGGATTATCAATGCCTATAATTTTATGGATGGTATTAATGGCATTACAGGTGGATACTCGTTGGTGGTGCTGACGGCATTAGCATTTATAAATGGGGTATATGTTCCATTTGTAGAGCCGACTTTGATTTATACCATGCTTTGTGCTGTGTTGGTCTTTAACTTCTTCAATTTCCGGAAACAGGCAAAGTGTTTTGCGGGGGATGTAGGTTCGGTTAGCATTGCTTTCGTGATCCTCTTTCTGATCGGTATGCTGATAATCCGTACGGAAAATTTCAGCTGGATTGTCTTGTTGGCAGTCTATGGGGTGGATAGTGTGCTGACAATAATTCATCGGTTGATGTTGCATGAGAATATTGGTTTGCCACATCGGAAACATTTGTACCAGATTATGGCAAATGAGCTGAAAATTCCTCACATGGTGGTTTCGTTGGTGTATATGTTGGTGCAGGCAGTAGTTATAGTCGGGTATTTTCTATTTCCGGGGAATGAATATGGGTATTTGTCGGGTACCATTATTGCGCTGAGTTTGGTCTATATTCTATTTATGAAGCGTTTCTTTTGCTTGCATCAAGCGAAGTGATATTGTCAATATTATGCTTCCTACCATAGATCTAATATAGTCTAAAAAATAAAAGAAGTTACAGTCGAAAAATAATAGAGTTACAAAACAAATGGTAACTAGTAATTACAATGATTCATATTCAATATAGCATTGATATTCCCATTTTTTATATTTAGCTTATAACATCCCAATACGGTCATTGATTTCCTCTTTTATTTGATGCCCCCAATAGGCATCAACTCCTGCTATGTGCGCATATCGCTGGTAGTTGCTGACAACACTGATTACCTTGTCTACGTATTTCTCCTTATAGGCTACCAATGTACCCACTTTCCGATTCCATAAAAACACGTCAAGATTTTGTATCATTATTGTTTCTCCTTACTCTTTTGGGAATGAATTTATTTAGTTGTTTCAGTGCCATTAGTGGCATGGGCAACTCAGGCAGTAAATCATTTATACGTTGCTCCATGCCGATTATCCGCAACAATGATATGAAATTATTCAGGGTCATGTTCTGATTGACACCTTGTTCAAAATGGCTTATAGTAGCAAGACTCACACCGGATTTCTCCGCCATTTCCTTTTGGCTCATCCGTGCCAAGCCTATACTCCTTTATGCGTTTCGCTAAAAGTAGCATTATTTCTTGGTTGGTAATATAGTCTTCTTTACTTATATATGGTGGAATATTACTATTTAATTGCAAAATTTAAAAATAATATCTATATATTACTACTATTGTGAGACTTTCTGTACTGGAACTATGCATTTGTCGGATGAACTAAAACTTAACTGATATTGGGTACATGTGTATGCACCTGTTTTGAACGAAGAGCTTAGAATTATGATACAGATAATAAGCGTGTTATAAGTTTTTCTGAGAAAACTGCTTTCCGGACCGTTTTTTTCTTTGCCGATAATTTGTAAATCTTCATCTTTGCAGTGTTGATCAACAAAACATGAATGAAACGTAGTAGTAACATTAGTAAAGAAGGAGAAAAATTATGCCTTTATTTTATAGAGCGAGACAATCGCAGTTGAAAACTAAAGAGGGAAAGAAACAGTGGCACCTGACTCTGGTGAAAGTTGGAAAAATGGTAACTTCACAACAGTTGGCCGAAGTAATAGCTGAAAAATCATCGTTGACACCGGGTGATGTTCATAATGTGATTCGTAACTTGATGACTGCCATGCGTAAAGAATTGTTGAATAGCCGTTCGGTACGTTTGGAGGGATTAGGCACTTTCACGATGAAAGCTTGTACACAAGGGCATGGAGTGGATCAAGAGGAAGAGGTGAGTCCGAATCAGGTGGCGGCTCTTCGTTGTCTGTTTACTCCGGAATATACTCGTCCCGCAGCTATCGGCACTACCCGTGCTTTGCTTCAGGGAGTGGAATTCCAGAAAGTCAGTGCGATAGGGGGAGCAATTAATGGCGGATCGGGTAGTGGAGATATTGTGGATGATCCGACAGCCTGATAAAATTTATTGCTGATATAATAATTATTGACAACGGAAGGAGGATAAAGAGTATGAAGAAAACGGGATGGAATATTATATTGAAGTTGATTATTGCTGTGGCAAGTGCTGTAGCCGGTGTAATAGGCGGGCAGGCTATGACATTATAAAACGGAATTAATAACCAAACAGGGTGAACTCCCGATAGCCATTAGAGGCTTTCGGGAGTTTTTCTTTTCCCCATGATCTTGTCTATAATCAGAGCGATAGCTCCATCACCGGTTACGTTACAAGCTGTACCGAAACTGTCCATGGCAATGTAGAGGGCGATCATCAATGCCTGGGCCGATTCATCGAAACCGAGCATGGACTGGAGGATGCCTAAAGAAGCCATAATAGCGCCTCCAGGAACGCCGGGAGCGGCAATCATCGTGATGCCGAGCATGAAAATGAAACCTGCAAACAGGGAAAAATCGAAAGGCATGCCCTGCATCATCATTAAGGCTAAAGCACAGGCCACAATCTTCAGGGTGCTTCCGGATAAATGAATGGTGGCGCAAAGCGGGATGACAAATCCGGCTATATCGGCTGATACACCGTTCTTCTTGGTCTGTTCGAGTGTGACAGGGATGGTGGCAGCTGATGACTGAGTGCCTAAAGCGGTGAAATAAGCCGGCAGCATCCGTCCCAACAAGCGGAATGGGTTTTTACGGACAAACAATGCCGCAATGCAATATTGAAAAACCAGCAAAAAAATATGTAGTATAAAAATGACACCGATAATTTTAATAAACACCATAAGGATGGAGAATACTTGTCCGGAGTGTGTCATATTGAGGAAAATACCAAAGATGTAAATGGGCAGCAACGGGAGGATGACTGCGCTTATCATACGTACGATGATCTCTTGAAAGTCTCGTGCTACGTTTTTCAGGGCGTCACTATGCAGGCTTGCCAATCCCAGGCCGAGGGTAAAGGCAAGGACCAGTGCCGTCATGACATTCATCAAGGGTGGAATGGCAACAGAGAAATAGGGTAGGATTCCTTGCGCCTCACTCACTTCGTCGAGAGGTGCTCCCGGAGTAATGAGCGAAGGGAAAATGGCGGCTCCGGTGAAGTAGGACAGAAATCCGGAGAAAAGAGTGGCACCATATGCAATGAGTGCCGTGACAAGTAGCATTCGTCCGGCTCCTTTACCAATATCGGCTATGGCAATGGTAACCAGTCCGAGAATGATAAGAGGTATGGAGAAATTGAGGAATTCTCCAAAGATGGAGTTGAAGGTCACGAACAGCCGTACCAAAGGTGTCGGCAGGAAATTTCCGATAGCGATACCAAGTATAATAGCTATGATGATACGTGGCAAAAGTCCTATGTGTATTTTCTTCATTACGAGGTTTTAGCAGTTTGTTACAAAAGTAATACTTTTTTCTGAAACTATCCGAACAAATATTTTCGATATGTGTTATAGATAATAAGAAAAAGAACAAAAAATCAACCAATTTAGATACATATTACAATTATGGCAACTCAGAATAAAACAGATATAGGCCTGATTGGTTTAGCTGTGATGGGAGAAAATTTAGCTCTGAACATGGAAAGCAGAGGTTGGAACGTATCGGTGTATAATCGTACGGTACCGGGTGTGGAAGAAGGCGTGGTGGAACGTTTCATCAACGGAAGGGCTAAAGGCAAGCACATAGAGGGCTTCACGGATATAGAGGCTTTTGTAGAATCGATCGCTTTGCCTCGTAAGATAATGATGATGGTACGTGCCGGTAGTCCGGTGGATGAGCTGATGGAGCAACTTTTCCCGTATCTTTCTCCGGGTGATATATTGATTGACGGTGGTAACTCGAATTATGAAGATACGAACCGAAGAGTGAAACTGGCAGAGTCGAAAGGTTTTCTGTTCGTCGGTGCCGGTGTTTCGGGCGGAGAAGAGGGAGCTTTGAACGGAGCTTCTATCATGCCGGGCGGTTCGGAGAAAGCATGGGAAGAGGTGAAACCGATTTTGCAGAGCATTGCGGCCCAAGCGCCGGATGGTACTCCGTGCTGCCAGTGGGTGGGACCTGCCGGATCGGGACATTTTGTGAAAATGATACACAACGGGATAGAGTATGGTGATATGCAGTTGATTGCTGAAGCTTATTGGGTGATGAAGGAGCTGCTGGATATGACTAACGAGGAGATGGCATCTGTGTTCACCCGTTGGAATGAAGGTAAACTACGGAGTTATCTGATAGAAATTACAGGTAATATACTCCGCCATAAAGATAAGACAGGGGCCTATCTGATTGATAAGATCCTGGATGCCGCCGGACAGAAAGGGACAGGCAAATGGTCGGTGATTAATGCCATGGAATTAGGTATGCCACTGGGATTGATTGCTACGGCCGTTTTTGAACGCAGTTTGTCGGCCCGGAAGGAACTGCGTGAAGCTGCTGCCCGGCAATATCAATGCAGGCACTCGATGGCTGTATATAATAAACAAGATACGGAAAAAGAGATTTTCTCGGCATTGTATGCTTCGAAACTGGTTTCGTATGCTCAAGGGTTTGCGGTGTTGCAACGTGCTTCCGATACATTTGGATGGAACCTCGATCTGGCTTCGATTGCACGGATGTGGAGAGGCGGTTGTATTATTCGCAGTGTTTTCCTGAATGATATTGCTGCGGCATTTGAGGCAAAAGAAAAGCCTAAACATCTGCTGCTGGCCCCTTATTTTGAAGAAGAGATCAAAGGTCTGTTGTCCGGCTGGAAGAACCTGGTGGCACAAGCCATGCGTGAGGAACTGCCGGTTCCGGCTTTCTCTTCGGCTTTGAATTATTTCTATTCGTTAGTGTCGGCTGATCTTCCGGCCAATCTGGTACAGGCACAGCGCGATTATTTCGGTGCTCATACATTTGAGCGGAAAGATGAGTTACGAGGAGTCTTTTTCCATGAAAACTGGACAGGACACGGAGGAGATACAAAGTCGGGTACGTATAATGTATAAGCAAAAAAAGAAATATGAGTAAATTTGTAATGACTATCTTTGGTGCTTCGGGTGACTTGACGAAGCGTAAGTTGATGCCGGCATTGTATTCGTTGTATGTAGCCAAGCGTCTTCCGGAAGAATTTGAAATTCTCGGGGTGGGACGTACGGTTTATGAAGATGCGGACTATCGGACTTACATTTATAATGAGATGGAGAAATTTGTGAAGTCGGAAGAGCAGAATAAGGAGAAGATGGACGCTTTCGTTGGACATCTTCACTATCTGGCAATAGACCCGGCATTGGAAAGCGGATACGGACAGCTTCGCCTACGCATTGAAGAACTGAGCGGAGATAGCCGGCCGGATGACCTGCTGTTTTACCTCGCTACGCCTCCATCATTGTATGGTGTGATTCCGTTGCACCTGAAGTCGGTGCATCTGAATAAAGGCCGTGCACGAATTATCGTTGAAAAGCCATTCGGGTATGATCTGGAATCGGCTGAGAAACTGAATAAAATTTATGCTTCTGTATTCGACGAACATCAGATTTACCGAATCGATCATTTCTTAGGTAAAGAAACGGCTCAGAACCTGTTAGCTTTTCGTTTTGCCAATGGTATTTTTGAGCCTTTATGGAACCGTAATTATATAGATTATGTGGAAGTGACCGCCGTGGAGAATCTCGGAATCGAGCAACGCGGCGGTTTTTATGATACTACGGGTGCACTGAGGGATATGGTACAGAATCATCTGATCCAGCTCGTGGCATTGACTGCTATGGAACCTCCCGCTGTGTTTAATGCGGATAATTTCCGTAATGAAGTGGTGAAGGTATACGAGTCTCTGACTCCTTTGACCGAAACGGATTTGAGTGAACATATTGTCCGGGGGCAATATACGGCAGGGGGAAATAAAAGGGGGTATCGGGAAGAGAAGAATATTTCACCCGACTCACGTACCGAGACTTATATTGCAATGAAACTGGGTATCAGTAACTGGCGGTGGAGTGGAGTACCTTTTTATATCAGGACCGGAAAACAGATGCCGACAAAAGTGACTGAGATAGTGGTGCATTTCCGTGAAACTCCTCATCAGATGTTCCATTGCGCGGGTGGTAATTGTCCGAGAGCCAATAAGCTGATATTGCGTTTGCAGCCCAATGAAGGTATTGTGTTGAAATTTGGCATGAAAGTGCCGGGACCCGGATTTGAGGTCAAACAGGTAACGATGGATTTCAGTTATGATCAGTTGGGGGGCGTCCCCGGCGGAGATGCCTATGCCCGTCTGATAGAAGACTGTATCCTGGGCGACCAGACCCTCTTTACACGGAGTGATGCAGTAGAAGCATCCTGGCATTTCTTCGATCCGATTCTGCGTTATTGGAATGAACATCCCGAGGCGCCGTTGTATGGTTATCCTGCTGGAACTTGGGGACCTTTGGAGAGTGAGGCTATGATGCATGAGCATGGTGCCGAATGGACCAATCCATGCAAGAACTTAACAAACACAGATCAATATTGCGAGCTATGAAACCCTACATTTTTCCTTCGTCCATAGAGACGGCACGTGCACTGATATTACATTTGGTGAAACTGATGTTAGATGAACCGGACAGGACCTTTTGTATCGCGTTTAGTGGTGGAAGCACTCCGGCACTGATGTTTGACTTATGGGCGAATGAATATACGGATATCACTCCTTGGGAACGACTGAAAGTGTTTTGGGTAGATGAACGTTGTGTGCCTCCCGAAAATTCGGACAGTAATTATGGCATGATGCGGTCGTTGTTGCTGAGTATTGTACCTATTCCGTACGAGAATGTGTTTCGAATACAGGGGGAGAAGAATCCGAAGAAGGAGGCTGCCCGCTATTCGAAGCTGGTGATGAAAGAAGTGCCGGTGGAGAATGAGTTCCCGGTATTTGACGTAGTGCTGCTGGGAGCAGGTAATGACGGACATACGTCGTCTATCTTTCCCGGACAGGAGGAATTGCTTTCAACTGATCATATATATGAGGCGAATTTTAATCCGAATAACGGTCAAAAGAGAATAGCTTTGACAGGACTTCCGATTTTGAATGCCCGAAGGATCATCTTCCTGATAACAGGAAGGGTGAAAAGTCCGGTTGTAGAAGATATCTTTTATTCGGGAGATACCGGACCGGCCGCCTATATAGCGCATCATGCCGATAACGTGGAACTATTTATGGATAATGCAGCTGCTGAAAAAGTCATTCGCGGATAAGAAATAAAAAAAACGTCCGACCTTCACAGGCCGGACGTTTTTCGTTCTATTTGAATACGTTATTTACATACAACAATTAAACAGTATGATAATTAAAATAACAACTCAACAAAATGGAATCCGGGAGAATCACTTCGGCCGGATTGGCTTATCTCACTTAAATGTGACTTACGTAATAATTATGACTAATTAATGTATTGGCAAAGATAGCTGGTTCTGTGTTGCGGGGCAATCACTCGATTTAGGTATTGTGAAGAAGGCAATCACTATAAGTAGGGATTGAACCGGGAGGAAATGAGGAGGGTGCTTTGTTTTATGGCCTTTAAGTTGTAAATTTGCGGAAAAACAAGAGTAAGATGGAATATAAGTTTGACGAACAGAGTGTGAAAGAATTAATGGAATGGGCACAGACTGCACAGTTGCCTCAGGAACTGGAACTGAGTAAAGCGGAGCGTATTTTTGATGTAAAACTTTGTATAGAATCTGATTTATCGTGTATCAGGGCCCATTATCCCGATGCTTTCTACAATCCGGCTATAACTCGTCTTTATCGTATCAGGGAGAAGCTGGAGGAGAAATGAGGTACGGGGATGCCTAAGTAACTTCGCAAAAGTACGTAACCCACTTGATTTCTGTGGAAAAATTCTACAGAAAATGTGGAATATTTCTTCGTATTCCACTATTTCAATAAAGGCTGTTATAATATAATTCTTTGAAAATGAGGATTTGATCCGGATCTACACAAGTCTGGCATGTGCATTGCATAACAATATTCAGATGTTTAGTTATAGTTAGTAGATCTAGAACAATTAAGTTTTCAAGAATTATGAAAAAGGTATTAGTAGCATTGGTAATAGTAATGGGATTGGGATTTTCAGTAGCAAAAGCAGATGAACCTCTAAAGAAAAAGTCCCCGAAAGTGGAACAAAGAGATTCGCGGGAAGACTTTACACCTATTGAGGTTAATAATCTTCCTGAAGCGGTGATTGATGAGTTATCCTGCGAAGGAGCACTGATTAAAGAAGCTTTTATTGCTTATAGTCGTTCGGAGGGTAAACTCTACAAAGTGATTATATTGTCGAGTGATTTTCATGAACAGGCTGTATTCTTGAATGAAAGAGGGAATATACTGAATAGATAGTTTCCCAATCTTTGAAGAAAGCACACAACTTAATTTATGTCAGGCCCCGACTCGAAAGAGCCGGGGCGTTTTAGTTTCATCAGTACAAAAAGCCAGGGAGATGTGTTCGAGGGACATTTCTTTATAATTTTCCGGCTTTTGAGAAATCTTTTGGCTATGAAATAAAAGCATTGTGTTCTATGTTTTATGATTCGCTTCATTGCAATTATAATTATAGGTTGAATTCTTTATAGGTTTCAGAATAATTCATATCTTTGAAACTGTAACTAAAATTAATCAATAATGAAGCAAATACAACCTGTTTTTTTAGCTATGAAGTTTTCTTTTCTTATTTTCTTCTTTTTTAGTTTGCCTGTCGGTGCACAAAGTATTTTTCAGAAATACGGGCGTTTCCTGACTGAACCTCGTTCATATGTGTGTTATCGTACGGATGGTAAACTGAAAATAGATGGCAAACTGGATGAAGCTTCGTGGCAGAAGGCAAAACCGACAGCTCCGTTTGTAGATATCAGCGGGGAGGGGTTTCCTACACCTAAATATGAAACTACGGCCAAGATGCTGTGGGACGATGAATATCTTTATATAGGGGCGATGTTGCAGGAGGATGATATCAAGGCACGTCTTACACAGCGGGATACTATTATTTATTATGATAATGATTTTGAGGTTTTCATAGATCCTGACTGGGACGGGCACAACTATTTTGAAATAGAAACCAACGCGCGTGGGGTCATATTCGACCTAATGCTGGACAGGCCTTATCGGTCTGGTGGAAACTTTATGGTACAATGGGATTGTCCGGGATTAAAGTTGGCCATTCATCGCGAAGGTACGCTGAATAAGTCGAAAGACAAAGATAAATATTGGAGTGTGGAGATGGCTATTCCACATAAAGCATTGACTATGAATTTCAATAATCCATTGAAAGCTGGTAATTGCTGGCGAATTAATTTTTCACGTGTACAATGGCTGAAGGCAGGAGGACCTGAAGAAAATTGGGTTTGGACACCTACCGGAAAAGTTGATATGCATATGCCGGATCGTTGGGGATATTTGTTTTTTGCTGACGAGAAAGTAGGAACACCCGAACATACTTTTGCATTACCGTATAATGCTTCTGTGTATAAACTGCTTTGGGCTATGTTCTATGTACAACAGGAAAGGTATGCGAAAGAGAAAAATTATCTGCGTACGGAACAGGATTTCTTCCTGACAGATGCCGAATTGAAGGGTCTCCCGCAAGGTGCGCAAATCTCGGTTGAAGCCACTCGGAATACATATCAAATAGCCATTACTGTTCCGGGTGAAGGCAGACGTTACATCATTAATAATGAGGGACGGTTTTGGACAGAAAAGGTTGCTCCGCGTCAAGTGAAGAACTGGGTGTGGACACGTATAAATAAGAGTAAAAGTGAAGCGGATTACCGCCAATGGTTTGCCCTGCTTAAAGAGTGCGGCATCAGCGGGGTGATGTTTGAAGGATATGATGAAAACCTATACCGCATGTGTAAGGAAGCCGGTCTTGAAGCTCATTTCTGGAAGTGGACAATGAATCGTGCCGAATTGCTCAACGTACATCCCGATTGGTTTGCGGTGAATCGTAAGGGGGAGTCTACGCATGATAAGCCTGCTTATGTGGATTATTACCGTTTTCTTTGTCCCAACCATGAAGGAGTGGCCCAATATTTGGCAGATGATTATGTGAAGATAGCTCATTTACCCTATGTAGATGGAGTACATTTGGACTATGTTCGTTTCCCGGATGTAGTTCTACCTGTCAGCTTGTGGAAAAATTATGGAATAGAACAGACAAGTGAACATCCTGAATATGATTATTGCTATTGTGATGTTTGCCGTACTAAATTTAAAGAACAAACAGGGCGTGATCCGTTGGAGTTAAAGTACCCGATGGAAGATCAGTCATGGATCAATTTCCGCTTGGATGCGATCAGTCGTGTTGTCGACCAAATTACAAAAGCGGTGAAAGCCGATGGGAAAGCAATTTCTGCTGCTGTATTCCCCGGTCCTTCTATGGCCAAGAAAATGGTGCGTCAGGATTGGGGTAACTGGTCGCTGGATGCTTATTTCCCGATGATCTATAATGGTTTTTATTACGAAGGACCGGAATGGATCGGGCGTTCGGTTCAAGAGAGTGTTAAAACCGTTGACGGACGTGCGAAAGTGTATGCCGGACTGATGTTTCCCGATATAAAGAACGATTTTGAGAAAGCATTGGATGAAGCATTTGATAACGGTGCATCCGGTGTTTCATTCTTTGACGGACCATCAGACGAATATCTGCATCAGTTTAAAGCCTATCTGGACAAGAAAGGATTAAAGACGGAATAAAAGATTCGAATGTACTTTGTATTTATGAACAGAGGCGGCCCCGATAAGGCTGCCTCTATTTGTAAGATATTGATTCTTAAAATGTTATTTCCGTGATAAATATCCCTGTTTTGTTTTTCGGCTGACATTATATACATTTGCAGCATAAAAACAATTACATATGTATAAAAACATTTTAATATTAGGTCGTGGAATTGGGCAAGTGATGTTTCAGAATAATGCTCTCTCCGGTGGGTTGATGTTATTAGGAATTGCTTTTAATTCATGGCAACTCGCAGTTTTATCTGTACTCGGTACAGTCGTTAGCACTTTGACAGCTTCATTATCCGGATATGATAAGGAGGATATTCGTAACGGATTGTATGGTTTTAATGGGACATTGGTTGGTATTGCAATTGGAGTCTTTATGGAAACCAATGTTACATCTATATTATTGCTTATCTCAGGCTCTGCTTTCTCCACATGGGTTGCGCGTTGTTTTCGTTATCAGAACAGAGTATCGGGACTGACAGCACCCTTTATTTTTGTTGTATGGCTTCTGCTTGTTGGGTGTCATTATCTATACCCTTCTTTACTGTTATCTTCATCGTTGGAAAAGCCTGAACTAACAATGGATATTTTCCGTTCATTCTGCTTAAATATCGGTCAGGTGATGTTTCAGGGAAATATACTTTCGGGATTATTTTTTCTTTTAGGGATCCTGATTAATTCTCGTATGAATGCTCTGTATACACTGACCGGTGCAATACTTCCTTTATTTATGATTTTATATCCACATACTGATCTTGCTGCATGGAATTTGGGATTATTAGGATATAACGGAGTACTTTGTGCCATAGCCTTGGGAGATAAGACAGGCATAGGAGTAGTCAAAGCGATATTTTCTATCATACTGTCTATCGTTCTGCAGTTAACGGGTATGCATATGGGCATAGTGACTTTAACGGCACCATTTGTCTTTTCCGTATGGATTACCGGGGGCCTGTTCAGTGTTTTCAGAAGTAAATCCTGAGAAGCTAAATAGGATATAATAGCGGTATCGATGTTTCTAGTACCGTTGTAAAACGGATATGGCGGCTTATCAGGCCGCCTTTCTTTTTATAATATTCTTTAGATTACAAGGTTTCCATCCAATTATATATTAGATTTCATTTTTATCAGTAGTAAGATAATGCTGATTTACAACCACTTCATGATTGTATCTTATTTTAAAACTACTGATAAAATTATTTATTTTTTTACCTTTTTATTTAACCTCTTTTGGGTTAGTATGCCCCTTGCTTCAAATGTTTTTATAGTATAAAGGAATTAAAAGTGTAAGAATGTTCGGATTTTAAAAAAACAGACCTTTAATTATATATTTATCTTTAAAAACAATTGAGTATGAAAATGATTTTAAATTTTTCTGAATGTATTATTAGTTTTTTCTCGTTATGTTTATTGTGTGTTGTCTTCTCTTGCGATGAAATGGATATTGACCAAGGTCCTCCAACTTCCGTTACGCGTAATCTGATGACATCAGATGGTCCCGGTTTTAAGATCGATACAGTTACGTACGATAAAATTCCGGCTGAATATGCCCGGAAAATATTGTCTCTTGAAGAACCTACTTCAGTTGTAACTGATAAGAGCAAGCGCTCTTTCAGAGTGAATGAACTTTTTCAAATTAGAAAAGCAAATGATCAATTGCTTTCAATTACCAGCTATTCCGCCAAGACGGTTTATGATCTCACACTTGAAGTCTATGTAGAAGGTGGTTCCCAGTATGTTCCTATTGCTTATCTGGACTCCATACCGGGATTCTCACAATTTGAGTTTAAGCCATCGTTGATCAATGGAAATTTCATATATAAAAAGGATAACGGTGTGGATACTCTGTCCCTTTCGAGCCTGAACGAAAAGAGAATGAAATTTCGTTTACTTAGCGATGATAAGCATTTTGAAATGCTTTCTAAAATAGATGCGGAGTGGAATATTTCTTTTTCAAATTATGATTGGAAACCGGGGTATGAAAGTGGTTCATGGCGAGAGTTGAGTGCCATCTATGCACGTGAGTGGGTGGTCATTATTACAAATTATGCCTATATGATGACTACTCCCGAGTATGCTTTTATCATGAGAAATTTTAGTAAGATATTTGGTGGAGAACTTTATGATAATAACCGTGTTAAGTTCACACCGGAAAAGTATTTATCAGAAGAAAAACGTTTCAAACAACCGCATAACTTTGTTTGTGGACGATCTAAACCCTCTGTTGGCGGTTTGGGCGGAGGAAACGTGTGGGGAGTAACTCACTGGAATTATTATGGTCATTATGCTTCTTTTAGCGGTTGGGAATCAATTACACATGAATTTATGCACTGTATGGGATATGGTCATTCTAGTAACATGACTTATGCTTCCGGTGGAGTGGGATGGACTGAGTTCATGTGGCAACTACATACTTATTTGAGAGGGAATGATTGGCTGCCATATACGGATCGGAATCTGTTAGGTTTTCATAAGCCGGAAAACGCGAAATATCGTGATGGTGGAATTGACCCTGATAAACTGAATGATAATAAGATTCTGCAGTTTTATAATAAAAGTAAAGTTACCCAATATTTTTTAGCTAATCCGTTGTCTAAATAAGTAATAACCATGAATAATGATTAAAGGTCTGTTTCTGATTATAATTCATCTTCTTTACTATTATTACTTTTTTATTGTTGGTGTTTTTTTAAGGTAAAACATACGGGTGGCTATGATTAAAAAAAGTGATAAGAAAAATGTGAAAAAATGTATAAGAACGAATTTTAATTTTTATCTTTGTCCAAATTTGTATGCGATGCTTGTCCCAACCATGACCACCGAAGAGGTGTGTAAAGAAATAAAGAATGACTATCCGGCTTTTTATGAAAAAATGTTGGATAATAAGGCTAGTAACTACCGAAAGTTTATTAAAGCTGTCCTATTTCCGGTTATACATCAGTTTTCATGGAAATCGTCATCGGGTAATATGTGGAATGTGATAATGTTGGCTCGTTATCGTAATGAGAGAAAATGTCCCGGTATTGTCCCTTACCTTAAATATGAAAATTGGGGTATGGGAATTATTTATCCTAAAAATATATATAGTAATCTGTCTATAATTGACTTTAAACCTCATTTTTGGAAAAGGTATCGGGAGCGTCAGCTAATACCCAACGGCTTAGAAGGGATTTCTTTTGATGAACAAATAAAATATTTCTTTTTAAATAGCGGTCTCTTTACTTTTGATTTCAGAGAAGGCTCTAATAAAGGACATGAGGGTTTTGTCGGGTATACTAAGACCGGAATTTTCTTTGGTGTCGTAATAAAAGAGTTGGATTATCTCTGTGTCAAAACTTATGTGTCTGCTAATATGCTTTTTGATAATCAGATAGAAAGCTTGGATAGCGCTGATGAGTTAAGAGAGAAGATATTGTCGCATCCGGACTATTTTCAGAAAAGAGGGAAACTCTTTCATATCATGAATGACTCTTCTTTTTGGATGGATGAGACGATACGTTAAGCAGCCTTTTTCTTTCACAATATTTCTCTCAAATTATATGCGGAACAGTACAATTTTCCAGGTAGGTTATGTATCGGATTCTATCTAAAGTGCTTGTTCCGTCTTACGAAAGTTCAGCTATATTGTTTTCGTTGACATGCAGTTGGGTAAGTACAATTAATGCTTATAATCTGATTGATGTCAGTGGTATAATGCCCTGATAGCTGTTTTTGTTTAAGCTTCCAATTCCTCCCTGTACCTTGAATCGCTAATTTGACGAGTCGGCTGTGTTTACCGTTTATCTTATCTATTGTTTGTTGAAGACGTTCACGTTTCTCGCGATCTACTGAATCAAACAGTCCCAATTGGGTGCTATCGGTTATTTCGGTGATAATAACTCCGGTTTTCTTATATTGATAGCCTTGCATGAAAATCGTTTTTAGCCCGGCCAGTGCATAATGTACAATTTCTAATGTGTCATTGGTTGGTATCGGAAGATGTATAACTGTATTCCTCCAATATTGTGGCGAATCTTTACGGAAGTTATTCGTATGGATGAATGCCATTAGTGACATTGCATAGCTTTTCTGTTGTCGGAGTTTCTTTGCGCATGTAGAAGCGTGAGTGGCGATTGCTTCCGACATTGTATCGATGTCCTCCACCATCTTGCCGAATGACCGACTTGTACATATCTGCTTTTTGGCCGGTGGTGTGGTTTCCATATCAATACAGGAAATGCCTTGAAGTTCTTTCCAGGTCCTTTCTCCGACTACAGTCATGTTCTTACGCACCCAAGATTCGGGCAACTCGGTAAAGTCATAGGCTGTTTTGACTCCCTGCTTTTCTAACTTGGCAACTTGCCGGTGACCGATCCCCCAGATGTCTCCAATTTCAGTAAGCTGCAGGGCCTTGATGCGTTTTTCTTCCGTATCGATGATACATAAACGATTGTAAGCAGGATATTTCTTTGCAAATTTATTGGCGACCTTTGCGAGTGTTTTGGTTGGGGCGATACCCAAACTAACAGGTATGCCGGTTCCGCGGATTACTTTGTTTATGATGTCTGTTCCGAGTGACTGAATATCCCGAATTCCTTCCAGGTTAAGAAATGCTTCGTCTATACTGTATACTTCCATTTCCGGCACTTGTTCTGCCAGTATGGACATCACTCGTCCGGACATGTCGCCGTATAGCGTATAGTTCGATGAAAAGACAGATATGCCATATTTCTGAATATCATCTTTGATCTGATAAGCCGGAACTCCCATTTTAATCCCCAATGCTTTCGCTTCGTTACTTCTGGCAATAACACATCCGTCGTTATTACTTAAAACAACGATCGGTTTACCGTTCAAAGCCGGATTGAACACTCTCTCGCAACTTGCGTAGAAGTTATTGCAGTCCATTAGTCCAAACATTATCTTTTTCTCCTGTTCTTTTTGATGGTATAGGTCACTATTCCCCAGACGATAAATTCATTCTCCTTTGTTACTTTAATCAAGGAGTATTTCGGATTCGCCGGTATTAACCAGACGGCATTAGGTTCAATTCGTACCCGCTTTACAGTAAAATCTCCATCAATAAAACACACGGCAAGGTCGTCATCCTGTAATTCCAGTGATTTGTCGATGACCAGAATGTCTCCTTCTTCTATGCCTTCATCCCGCATCGAATCGCCTACTACACGTCCAAAGAATGTACTGGCCGGATGTTTGATTAGCTCTTTGTTTAGATCTATGGCTTGCTCCATATAGTCTTGTGCCGGTGACGGGAAACCGGCCCGTATACCTTCATCGGCGTATGGGATCGGCAAACTGCTGGATACGTCAATCTTATGTATTTCAAGTTTTCTTTTCATCATTCTATTTCATTTGAGTTGTACCTTAACAAAGCATTGCGGCATTTGATTCGTTCGGTTAGATTTTTTAGGTGTTTTCTTCATAAATTGTTTTTAGGCTTGGTAAATTTGATTCGTTAAATTTTTAGGGTAAGATATTTAAGAGAAATTTTTCCGTTTCTGAAAGGTCAATCAACCTATCTAAAATTTATAATTGTTGTCGGCTCTCTGTCTCTATATCTTTGTATCGTAAGCTTACAGAGATAGTTAATTTATAGGCGGATTCCGAAAAGCCTGAAAGAGAGTAGGAGATAAAACAGTGTTTGTAATGTCGTCATACAGTCAATCAAGACCGGATCATTTGTTTAACGATATACCGAGTGCACTTACCAAAGGAGGAATACCCGATTGTTTTATAATTGCTTTTAGAGGAGAACAATATGTTAGAGAACTATCGGGTTTGAGAGATAAATTTGTGACAGCTCCTATGGGAAATAGAAAAAAGTTAGATGTAAATTCTAATAATTATGCAACGTCTCTAACTGCTTTCAGAGATTATTTGAATAATTTAGGTAATAAAACTTTGGTATACAATCGAGAGGAAGCATTAGCAATTGTAATTGATTTGTTTAAAAATTCTATAGATACTGATGTACCTGCGAAATTGGAAAATGAAAATGAAAATCAAATACGGCGTGCAATAGAGAAGTGGCAAAAATATATTATTCAAGTGGTAGATACTATTGCTCAAGTTGCAACAAAATTTGACTAAATAATAGAAATAAAAGAATGAGCGTAAGAGTAATTAATAAAGATTTTAAATATCAGGAAAGGCAAAGCGATCATGATAATTATTGTGCAGGATTCGCTTTGGCCGCTATTCTGAGTGATTTAAACGGAGATGGAACTATATGTAAAGGAGAGGGAATTTATCGCTCTTTACAAAAATATCCAGTAACAGGGGAGTGGAGTTCTATTCTCCATCGCCTTACAGGATGTATTGAAGGGGTGGATGGGGTCATGACTTTACCAGGAGCTGTTGTAGTGGGAACAGTAGAATTGACAAAAAGAAATGTTTGCGTATTTATTGATGATGAGAAGCTGATTGAGGCGATAGATCAATTGATTCATTTCCTTTTAGATATTGGTCTTGGAAGGGATTTAGATCAGCAGTTGGAAAGTGTAAAACTACATATCCCTGAATTGATAGCTGAGCAAAAAAGTATTGTTGGTGCACAATGTATAAAACCGTGGAAATCGATAGAGGAAGTTCTTCAGGAAAGTCGTTATGCGATAATGTTAGTAAATGGTGTGCATTGGATTGCTGTTAAAAAGACTGAAAATGGCTATAATGTATATGATCCCGCATGTGGAGTAAGAAGTGCACAGTTGAATACTCAATACATAACACTTATTTCGGACAGATACGGTGATAGACAATATACGATTTCGGGTATTATAATAGCCGTATCGTAGAATCAATTGCGGAATAATGACGGGTTTCGAAAAGTCATAATAGAGTAGGAAGAAATATTAAAAACAGTATGGAAATATATTTTTTAGATAGTAAATCGGTATATAATAAAAAGGAGATCTCTGATAAAGAGATCCCTAATAATGTAATTAAAGTTGGTGGATTGGGGGATTATTTTAAGTATCATACCATACTCGAGGTTCCAAATAAACGGTTTATGCTGAAAGATTTGGTTGGTCTTACTAAATTGTATAATACTGAATTTGCAATATATACATGTGAGGATAAACTGTATGTAAAGAAAGGGAATAAACCCGATTTACAGCATGGGAAAGCCGGGTCAGTTACTATAAAGAAGAGTGAGCAAATGTTGATTCATGTACATCCTACATATCACTCTGTACGTGATCATTTAAATGTTGACTTGCAGGTAAATTCTGGACAGGTTGAGGCTATTATTGATTATGATTATAATATTATCGTTTATCAGAATAACGAGGTATTTAATAAAAAAGATGCAGAGGGGATTTATCAAACCTTGGATATTCATGATGTACATTGGCCAAGTTTTCTAGAAAAGAACGCTGGCTATAATATAGAAGTATACATTTGATGCTTTTAAGCTATGATCTAGATTAAAGAATAGTCCTTTTCATTTGCTGCCAAAGGAGGAGATTTTTGCACAAAGAGGAGTTGTTTCAAATATTGTATAAATAGAAAACAACTCAATCCTTTTCGTATTTTTTTATTGTAAACGTGTAAGGCTCCGAGTTGAAAGATTCGGAGCTTTTTGCATTCTGTTTGTATTGGGGTATGTCTATTTAAGTTTTGATTATTTACACTAAAAGATTATGATTACGAAAAAAGTGAGATAGTGAATAAATGGAGAGATTTTAAACTTGATTAATACTTATATCTATGGCTTTTAAGAATTTATGCTTTTGTGTTCAAGAGAATTTTTCCAGCTTCCGAAAGATCGATTTCCACATCTAAAATTTATAATTGCTTTAAGCTCTCTTTACTTGTATCTTTATAAGATAAATTTACAGAGATAATGTATAGGCGGATTCCGAAAAGCCGAGAAAAGAGAGTAGGATAAAATATTATTATATGAGTATGAATGAATTAGACTTTAATTTACGTTTTTTAGACCTATTGAATAGGAGGGATGATATTCCAACATGGGGGATTCCTTCAGTTCCACAGTCCATTATTGTGGATGAGAATAAATATAAACTAATTAATTGTGGTGTAGAATATGCTCCTCAAAGATTGTATGGAGTTTATTGGCGGCAGTCAAATATCTCATACTATAGAATAGCAAAAGGAGCAGACGCTATTAGTTTTCAGTTTACAGGTTGTTATCTAGCCAAAGTAATGTATAATAGTGATTATTTTGTTTTTCATATTCATAGCTCTGATTCTGATAGTACTGCTGATTATTGGAATCAATTTATTGATGATAATAGAGATAGAATAGCTGAGATTACCATTTTCAAACCTGCTGTTGCTAACGAAAAAGATGATGTTATGTTTAAGTATTTAAATGAATCCGATAAGGGAATATTTACCATTGCAGGTATGATCACAGTAGATAATGAATGTTATGAGATATTATTAAATAATAAGACTTGTAAGGCTGAAGCGGTTTTACGGAAAACTAAGTTAGTTGATCCACATTTGAGGTGATCAGATAAATAGAAAGGGCTTCTAAATCCTCCTCTGAGGTAGAAGCCCTTCAACACAAAAACTAAACTAGACTTAACTAAACTATTCTATTCTTGGAAGTTTCACAACTTCCGTTCTGTTTGTTACAAAGATAGATATTTTTTGTTTATGTATAAATAATAATCGACAAATACTCACATTTTACCGATAAATCAGCTACAAATCCTTTCAACTTCGCTCATCGAGGAATGTTTGGAAAGTCTGCTTGTAGCTATCGCTGACGGGGATATAGGTCTTATCAAATACGATACGCCCGCGGTCGATGATGCGTATTTTGTCTTTCTGGACGATGAAAGAACGATGTACACGCATAAAGCGGGCGGGGGGAAGCAACTCTTCCATGGACTTCATGCTCATAAGTGACAAAATGGGTTTGGGGGCATCTTCGGTGTAGATTTTGATGTAATCCTTCAAACCCTCTATATATAATATCTTTTTGAGTTCTACCTGCACCAGTTTATAGTCACTTTTGACAAAAATACTGTCTACTTCTTCGGGCTTCTGGACCAGTTCGAACCATTGCAACGCCTTGTTGGTTGCCTGCAGGAAGTCAACATACGAGATGGGTTTGAGTAGGTAGTCGAGTGCGTTGACCCGGTATCCGTCGATGGCGTATTGACCGAAAGCAGTAGTGAACACAATACGGGTACGAGGGGATACCATTTTAGAGAATTCCAGACCGTTGAGTTCCGGCATCTGAATGTCAAGGAACAACAGGTCGATCTGGTTCCCGGGAAGTTCTTTCATGGCCTGTACGGCACTGGAATACTTTCCCGCCAGTTCGAGAAAAGGTGTTTTGTTGACATAACTCTCCAGCAGACTGAGTGCCAGAGGTTCGTCGTCGACTATGGCGCAACGTAATTTCACGGCTATGGATGATTAAATATTAATAATTTCGATATGTATTCTTTGCCATCCGGGGAGATGGCTTTATCCCATTGATAACGTCCGGGATAAGAGAGTTCGAGGCGCTTCCTTACCTGTTCGAGCCCGATACCCGATCCGCTTTTATCCGTGTTGGTTTTGGGATGATAACTATTGCGTATCTCACACCGGATCTCCTCTTTGTTTTCAGAGATGAGGATGTGGATGAAACTCAGTTCGGTGGGGGAGATGCCGTGTTTAAAGGCATTCTCTATCAGTGAGATGAAGATCAGTGGAGCAATCTCCGTCCGGCTATCCGGCTGTATGTCGAATTGTGTAATGACCTCTACATTTCCCGAAAGACGGATACGCATCAGTTCGATGTAGTTGCGAATGAAGTCTACCTCTTTACAAAGGGGTACATAGTTCTGCTGATTGTCATAGAGCACATAGCGTAGCAACTTGCTGAGCTCCTGCACGGCCTGCTGCGCCTTGTCGCTGTCAAAGGCGATGAGTGCATAAATATTATTCAGCGTGTTGAGCAGGAAATGCGGGTTAAGTTGGTTTCGCAAGTTCTTCAACTCTGCTTCGGTGCGACTTTTCTCCGCTTCACGACGGGCGGCTTCAGCTTGTCCCCAACGGGCACTCATGCGGATGGCCGCACTCAGTCCGATGGTGAAGATGAGGCTTAGAATGTCTCTTACGAAAAAAATCCATCCGGGAGGCATGTGCGGTTTTTTAAGAGTGGGAGCCGGGGCATTCAGGCTTTGCCAGATATGCAGCAGCAGTCCGATGAGGCAGACCAATAAGATGTTGTAGATGATGTATTTATTCTTCTGTTCCCGGAAGAGGAGATGAGGAACGAGGAGGAAATAGTTTAAATAGAATACAGTGACAAAAGAGAGGGGTACGGCAGAATGACGCAGATAGGCATGCCAATTGATACTGTCTCCTGTACGATCGATGAAGAAGAACGGGAAACCGAACACAATCCCCCAACTGATGATGTGTATCAGGATTTCCAGAGGACGGCGGGCTGATGTCAGAGATTGTTTCATGGGAACAAAGATAATAATTTTAGTTTACCACAGGGGCACAGAGACAGAGTTTCTGTCATCCTATCCGGTATACATCAAGGAATTCTTTCTGCCTCTGTGCTCTCTGTGGCGAACAAGTAAACTGATGATGGCTTATTCGTATCGGATTGCCTCGATCGGATCGAGGTCGGCGGCTTTCTTGGCCGGATACCATCCGAAGAATACTCCGGTGACGGTACAAACCGCAAACGACAGGAATACGCTCCAGGGTTGGATGAAGATGGGCCAATGGGCGACACTTTTCACAACCCAGCTGGCACCGCAGCCGATGATTACTCCGATAAGGCCTCCGGTGATGCTGATCAGGATGGCTTCTATCAGGAATTGGCTCAGGATGTCGACGCCACGTGCACCGACCGACATGCGCAGACCGATCTCACGGGTACGCTCTGTGACGCTGACGTACATGATATTCATGATGCCGATGCCGCCTACTACGAGCGATATGCCGGCAATGCAGGCGAGCAGTGTGGTCATCAGGTCGGTGGTAGAGTTGAGCATGCTGCTCAATTCCTGCTGGCTCCGGATGGTGAAATCATCGTCATCCGCCTCTTTCAGCTTGTGATTGCGGCGGAGAAGTTCGGTAATCTCTTCCGTAGCATTGTCCGTCATGTCTTCCGAAAGGGCAGAAGCGTAGATACCTTGCAGATAGGTCTGTGCCAGCAGACGCTTCATCACGGTGGTGTAGGGTGCCAGTACGATGTCGTCCTGGTCCATACCCATAGAGTTGTATCCCTTGGATTTCAGTACGCCTACTACACGGAACGGTATTTTGCTGAACCGGACAATGCGTCCTACAGGATCTTCTCCATCGGGGAAAAGATTGTCTACAATGGTTTTTCCTATCACGCATACCTTGGCGCTCGACTGGATATCGGCTTCGCTGAACATCTCTCCATTGTCTATCGAGAGCTGTCGAATTTCCAGATACTCCGTTCCCACGCCATTCACGGATGACGGATAGTTGTTGTTGCCTGCAATCAACTGCCCGGAGCTGGAAACATTAGGACTGACCGCAGCCAGAAAGCTGGTTTCATCCCGCAATGTTTCGTAGTCGGTCAGTTTCAGTGTCTGCATGGCACTGGGGTCCTGGCGAACACCTCCGCGCATGTCTGCTCCCGGATGAATCATAATCATATTGGAGCCCATCTCGGAGATTTGTGCCTGGATACTTTTCTTTGATCCCTGGCCGATGGCGAGCATGGTGATGACGGATGCCACACCGATGATGATCCCCAGCATCGTAAGGAACGCGCGCAACTTGTTGTTATTCAAGGCGCGCAAAGCTATTTTAAATAAATTGGTTCCGTTCATAATAATCTGTCTGTTATTCTTCTTGTACCGGCAGAGCGGCCAGTGCTTCGGCTGCGGAAAGAATGTCCGGGTTAGTGCTGTCTTCCTTGACTTGTCCGTCGCGCAACACGATGTTACGGCTGCTGTATTGGGCTATTTCCGGATTGTGCGTTACAAATATGATTGTGCGGCCTTCGGCATGCAGTTTCTGAAACAGTACCAGGATCTCGAACGAAGTGCGTGTATCCAGGTTACCGGTTGCCTCGTCCGCAAGGATGACTGCCGGATTATTGACCAACGCACGGGCGATGGCTACACGTTGCATCTGTCCGCCGGACATCTGATTGGATTTGTGTTCCAACCGTTCGCCCAGTCCTACGGCTTGCAGCGCCTCAATGGCGCGCCGCCGCCGTTCGGAAGCGCTGACTCCCGAATTATACATCAGCGGGAGTTCTACATTTTCCACAGCAGTCGTCTTTGGCAGCAGATTGTAACTTTGGAAGACAAAGCCTATCTTTCGGTTGCGCAATATGGCACGCTGAGGTTTGCTCATGGTACGTACCGAGATTCCATCCAGCAGATATTCTCCGCTGGTAGGTGTGTCGAGGCAACCCAGCGTATTCAGTAGCGTTGATTTGCCCGAACCGGACGTACCCATAATGGTGACAAACTCTCCTTCGGTGATGGTGAACGAAACCCCGCGCAATGCGTGAACGGTTTCGTCTCCCACCTGGAAGTTACGTTTGATATTCTGAAGTTCGATGACTGTTTTGTTCATACTTATTTTCCTTTCTTCTTGCTGCCCGGATGGCTAGGCATAAACGGACTTTGTTCTCCTCCGCCTTCCTGTCCGCCTTCAGGCGATACATTGCCGCCCGGCATATTTCCAATGGTGGCTTCGGTGACAACTACCATGCCTTCGGAAGCACCTTGGGTGATTTCCGTATTGATGCCGTTAGTGATCCCTATCTGCACGGGGTGTGCCGTGAAAGTATTTCCTTCACGTGTCCATATTTTATGTTCGCCCTCACAGTCCTTCACTATGTCATTATCGCCGATCAGGGGTTTCTCCGGTGTGAAGCGGAGTGCACGTGCCGGTACAGAGAGCACGTCCTTTCTGTCCAGTGTGTAGATCGTGACATTAGCCGTCAGGCGGGGTTTCAGTTTCAGGTCCGGGTTATGGGCGGAGATCACTACTTCGTATGTGACTACGGTAGTAGACGAACTGCTGGTGCTGGTACTGCTTGCGTCTCCCAGGCGGATTTGGGTCACTATTCCTTCGAAAACATCGTTCGGATAGGCATCTACGGTAAATGTGGCCCGTTGTCCTTCTTCCACGCCGCCTATATCGGCTTCATCTACGTCGGCCACTACCTGCATCTGGGTCAGGTCGGCTGCGATGGTGAACAAAGTCGGTGTCTCGAATCCGGAAGCCACCGTTTGTCCTTCTTCCACATCCCGGCTGATGACAACGCCATCGATCGGAGAAGTAATGGTGGCATAGGACAGGTTGCGTTCTGCCTTGGCCAGTGAAGCCTGGCTGCTTTCGAACGAGCTTTTGGCCTTCTCGTAGTTGTAGAGCGATTGCTCGTAATCGGTATCGCTGATCAGCCCCTTTTCGTGCAACCCTTTGTTGCGCTCATAGTTCTTCTTTTGGTATTCGTATTCCGCCTTTGCACCACTGTAGGTGGCACGTTGAGAGGCGAGTTCACTTTGCAGTGTCACACGGTCCATCTCAGCGATAAGTTGTCCCTTGGTCACTGCCGCGTTATAGTCCACATAAATTTTGTCGATAATTCCGGATACCTGTGTACCGACTTCTACTTCTGTTACCGGTTCGATAGTTCCTGTGGCGGTTACCGACTCCGATATCTCGCCTTTGCTTACGGTTGCCGTGGCATAGGTCACTTTGTGCTTGGCCGTAGAACCGCCAAAGAGCCAAACCCCTCCGCCTGCCAGTATGGCGAGGCTTACGGCAATAAGAATGATCTTTTTCTTCTTCATATCGTTATAACGTTAAATGTTTTATTCCTTTATTGTCTACAGTGTTATCTTATCTCCCTGGTAGAACTTCAGCAATTGTGTATTCAGAATAGCCATGTACTTAGACTGTAACAGCTCTTGCTGTGCCTGTAGCAGATTGTTTTTTTCGGTCAGAAGCTCCACGGTATTTTTCATTCCGGCATTAAATTGCTCGCTGACCAGTTCATAGCTGGTCTGTGTGCTGTGCAATTTCTCTATGGCTGCCGCATATCGCTGCTGGGCGCTGTTGGCGTCGAGCCATAGTCCTTCGATGGTTTTATACAATGTTTTCTGTTCGTCGAGCAGAGTCAGTTGACTGGTCTGATACTGAAGTTTGGCTTTTTCTACGGCACTTTTGGTCTGTCGGTTGTTAAAGATTGGGACACTGATGCTGAGTCCGATGGAGTTGTTCCATCCGTTTTTCACTTGCTCGCCGAAGGTGAAGTCGCTTCCGCTGGTATGGTTGGTACCGATACCGGCTGTCAGGCTGACGCTGGGCAGATATCCCGATTTGGCGATTCCGATCCCCAGTTCCGATGCCTCTACACTGAGCTTGCTTGCCTCTATTTCCGGGCGGAGGGCCACAGCGGAACGAAAGACATCCGTTTTGGTGGGGAGGGGCGACAGTACATTTTCGTCACCCAATGCAGGCAGATAGACCTGCATTTCCTGTTCGCCGTCCAGTTCGAGGAGTTGCTTCAGTTGCAACTTATAGTCCTGAAGTGTGGCCTGTGCGGTCACCAGTTGATAACGGTCGGTGCTGACTTGGGCTTCCAACTGGGCATAGTCGCTCCGGGCAATGCTTCCCGCATCCAGCAGTTGTTTGCCACGGTCCCGTTGGGCTTCGGATACTTGCAGGGTGTTTTCGTTCACCTTGACTGATTCGGCGGCATAGAGAATCTGAATATATACCTGGGCGATCGATTGCTCGATATCATTTTCCGAAGTGGCTACATCGAGGTCTGCCACGCGGTTGTTCAGCTTCTCCTGTTCGATTGTTTTCAGGCGTTTACTGCCGTTATATACGGTCCATTGCGCGTTCAGTCCGTAGTTTCCGTTGTAGGTGGTCTTGTTGCTGCTCTTCAGTACTTCCGAGCCACTGATAATGCTGCTGGACTCTTGGTAGGGACGGTTCACCAGATTTTGGCTGCTGGAGAACGAGAGGCTGGGGAAGAGGGCCGCTTTGGCTGTCTTTACGTCCACCTGTGTGCTCTGCGCATTGATCCGGTTACGACGGATGCTGATGTTTTGCTGCAAGGCATAGTCGATGCAGCTCTGCAGATCCCATTGCGCGGGCATGGATACCGAGTCGGCGGTTTGCGTTGTTCCGGTAGCTTCCGTCTGTTGTGCCCACAATCCGTTGCCGGGCAAGATAGCTGCCAGGCAGACTGTTATTAGGGTGATTCTTTTTACGTTCGTCATACTCTTGCTTCTTTTTATTTTATAGAAACAAAAGTACGCTGCAATAGAAAGATGTGCAAAAGCGATAGACGGGAGGGGAGGTTTTGTCGCTAAAGGCAGGTTTTATGTCGATAAGTGGAGTTGCCGATATTGCCTATGAACTGAACGATCGGACGAAAATAGGGTGTAGCTATCCCGGCCGGATGGCTACGCCCTTTGCTCCTTAAGGCTACACCCTAAGGTCTCCGTGGCTACACCTTCCCATACTTAAAATCCGATTGGTGAATATACCTATGCAAAGAGTGTATTATGGCAGTTTCATATTTTAATTTATATATATAAGGTATAAAGGGTGTAAGCAAGCTTCGGGGGCATAAGAATAGTTTATTTTATTCGTTTCATCAACATTTTTAAGACTATCTTTGTTATTTATTACATAAACGCTAATTTTGAGATGTTATAAACCCTGTATTATGAAGAATACACTGCTCCACATCTGGAATTTCTATGTAGAAGGCTTTCGAAGCATGACCCTGGGACGTACCCTGTGGCTCATTATACTTGTGAAACTCTTTATCATGTTCTTCATTCTCCGCCTGTTTTTCTTCCCCAACTTTCTGAGCAGCCAGCCCACCGATAAGGACAAGGGAGAATACGTTGCGGGCGAACTTATAGAACGCGGGCAATAGACGACTGACGTTTAACTCTAACTACTAATGATATGATTGAAAGTATTGACACTTCACTGATTGACTGGTCGAGAGCCCAATTTGCTCTGACAGCCATGTATCACTGGATCTTCGTGCCTCTCACGCTTGGTTTGGCGGTTGTTATGGCCATTATGGAGACCCTTTATTATAAAACAGGCAATGAATTCTGGAAACGAACGGCTAAATTCTGGATGAAACTTTTCGGTATCAATTTTGCCGTGGGAGTGGCCACCGGGCTGATCCTGGAGTTTGAGTTCGGAACCAATTGGAGTAACTATTCCTGGTTTGTAGGCGATATTTTCGGTGCACCTCTTGCAATTGAAGGTATTTTGGCTTTCTTTATGGAGGCCACGTTTATTGCTGTCATGTTCTTTGGATGGGACAAGGTGAGCAAGAGATTCCACCTCATTTCAACCTGGCTCACGGGCTTGGGAGCTACGATTTCTGCTTGGTGGATTCTGGTTGCCAATGCGTGGATGCAGCATCCGGTAGGCATGCAGTTCAATCCTGACACCGTACGCAACGAGATGGTCGACTTTATGGCTGTTGCGTTTTCGCCGGTGGCTGTTAATAAGTTCTTTCATACGGTACTTTCAAGTTGGGTGCTCGGAGCTGTTTTTGTGATTGGCATCAGTTGCTGGTTCCTGCTGAAGAAGCGTGATAAGGAATTTGCGGTGGCGAGCATCAAGATAGGTGCAGTCTTCGGGCTGGTGGCTTCTTTGCTGACGGTGTGGACCGGTGATGGTTCCGGTTATGCCATCGCACAGACACAGCCGATGAAACTGGCTGCTGTGGAGGGCTATTACGAAGGACAAAATGGTGCCGGACTGGTGGCTGTCGGACTTTTGAACCCGGAGAAGAAAACCTATGATGACGGTCAGGACCCGTTCCTCTTCCGTATCGAGATTCCGAAAATGCTTTCGTTGCTGGCCGAACGTAAGGTGGATGCCTTTGTGCCGGGTATAAAAAATATTATTGAGGGAGGATATGAACTGAAAGACGGTACAAAAGCTCTTTCGGCTGCCGAGAAGATAGAAAAAGGCAAGAAAGCGATTGCTGCCCTGGCCACTTATCGTACGGCAAAAAAAGAAGGTGATGAAGCTGCCGCCAAGGAGGCTTATACCACTTTGCAGGAAAATGTGCCTTATTTTGGTTATGGCTATATTAAAGATGTAAATCAGTTGGTACCTAATGTTCCGCTTAACTTTTATGCTTTTCGCGTGATGGTGATCCTGGGCGGATATTTCATTCTGTTTTTTATCCTGGTGCTTTTCTTTGCCTATAAGAAAGATTTGTCGAAGATAAGATGGATGCAGTACGTTGCTCTGTGGACCATTCCGTTGGCTTATATTGCCGGACAAGCCGGTTGGGTGGTGGCCGAATGTGGTCGTCAGCCGTGGGCGATACGGGATATGCTTCCTACGTCTGTGTCTATCTCTAAGCTCGATGTGGGCTCTGTGCAGACCACTTTCTTTATTTTCCTCGTTTTGTTTACCGTGATGTTGATTGCTGAAATTGGCATTATGGTCCGTGAGATCAAGAAAGGACCGACGGTTAATCATTAGTCACGAACCAATAATTATTTAAACTATGGGTACATACATTTTTCTACAACAATATTGGTGGCTGGTAGTCTCACTACTCGGGGCCATACTCGTATTTTTACTGTTTGTGCAGGGTGGCAACTCTCTGCTGTTTTGTTTGGGCAAAACCGAAGAGCATCGTAAGATGATGGTAAACTCTACCGGACGCAAATGGGAATTTACATTTACCACGCTGGTCACTTTCGGTGGCGCTTTCTTTGCTTCGTTTCCTCTGTTTTATAGTACCAGTTTCGGGGGGGCCTACTGGCTGTGGATGATTATTCTTTTCAGTTTTGTGTTGCAAGCTGTCAGTTATGAATTTCAGAGTAAAGCGGGCAACTTGTTGGGAAAGAAGACCTACCAGACTTTTCTGGTGATTAACGGTGTGGTGGGACCCTTGCTCTTGGGAGGCGCTGTGGCCACTTTCTTTACCGGTTCGGATTTCTATATCAATAAGGGGAATATGGTGAACGAAGTGATGCCTGTGATCAGTCATTGGGGCAACGGTTGGCACGGACTGGATGCGCTGACCAATATCTGGAATGTGATTCTGGGATTGGCCGTGTTCTTCCTGGCGCGTGTTTTGGGAGCTCTTTACTTTATCAATAATATCGCTGATAAAGAGTTGGTCGCCAAATGTCGTCGTTCGTTGATAGCCAATACGGTCCTGTTCCTGGTGTTCTTCCTGGCATTCGTGGTTCGCACTTTGCTGGCCGATGGATATGCCGTCAATCCGGAAACAAAAGAGATCTACATGGAGCCTTATAAATACTTCAATAATTTTATTGAAATGCCGGTGGTGCTTATCGTGTTCCTTGTGGGAGTCGTGCTGGTGTTGTTTGGCATTGGCAAAACCCTGCTGAAAAAAACGTTTGATAAAGGAATCTGGTTTGTGGGTATCGGTACGGTGCTGACTGTTCTGGCACTGCTGCTGACAGCCGGATATAACAATACGGCTTATTATCCGTCGAATACGGACATACAAAGTTCGCTGACCCTTGCCAATAGTTGTTCCAGCCAGTTCACGCTCAAGACCATGGCCTATGTTTCTATCCTCGTTCCGTTTGTCATCGCCTACATTTTCTATGCTTGGCGCAGCATCGACAACCGGAAGATCGATGCCAAGGAAATGGACGAAGGCGGACATGCTTATTGAGATTCTTGTCGGATAAAGGTATAAGGTATCAGAATTTTATTATTTTTGCAGTAATGCTTATCTGTTTTTGGAGAAACAAAGGCAGATAAGCATTTTTTATATCAGTAATTAAACAGACATACTATGAAACGAGTATTTGTATTTCAGGACTTTAAGTCCCAGAAATTTTGGAGCATCGATGTCCGGGGCACTGACGTAATAGTGAATTACGGTAAGTTGGGGACGGATGGACAAACACAGGTGAAGAATTTTTCGTCGGCAGGGGAAGCCGAAAAAGCTGCCGGTAAGCTGATAGCGGAAAAAACGAAAAAAGGATATGTGGAGACCTTGGAAGAGGTTGCCAAAGAAATGAAAGTGGAAGCCAAAAAGTATGCGTTGAGCTATGACGAAGCGGAAGAGGGCGTAAACTTGATGGACAAGATATTGAAAGACAAAAAACTGCCGTCACTCAAGCAGATCACGATAGGCTGCTGGGGATATGAAGGGGAAGACTGCTCGGACATTGCCGATGGCATTGTGGAGAATAAAGAGAAGTTCGCCCATTTCGAAGGTCTGTTTTGGGGGGATATAGATTTTGAGGAACAGGAGATTTCCTGGATTGAGCAAGTCGATTTGAGCCCGGTGCTGGATGCGATGCCTCTGCTGAATAACCTTAAAATCAAAGGAACGAATAATCTGAGCATTGGTAAGAAACCGCGTCCGAACTTGAAGTCACTTGAAATTATCAGTGGCGGCCTGCCCGATTCGGTGGTGGAAGATATCCTGGGTTCCGATCTGCCGAATCTTGAAAAGCTGGTTCTCTATGTAGGAGTGGAGGATTATGGGTTTGATGGCGATATGAATGTATTCAGACCTCTGTTCTCTAAAGACCGTTTCCCTAACCTGAAATGGCTGGGCATTGTCGATGCCGAAGAGCAGAATGCGGTTGTAGAGATGTTTCTTGAATCGGATATCCTGCCGCAACTGGAAACAATGGATATTTCCGCCGGTGTGTTGACGGATGAAGGGGCACGGCTATTGCTGGATCATGTGGATAAAATCAAGCATCTGAAGTTTATCAATATGAAATACAATTATCTGAGCGACGAGATGAAGAAAGAGTTGCAGAAATCGCTGCCCATGAAGATAGATGTTTCCGACTCACAGGAATACGATGACGATTACAGTTACCCGATGATTACGGAGTGAGCGGATGAGAATACTTGTTGCCAGTAACTCGACTTCCAAGCGTACGGACTATTTTATCAAAGCGGGTAGAAGCCTCGGGGCGGACACCTGCTTTGTCACTTATGACGAGTTGTCGGCCGTTCTTCCCGATTGTCGCGATACGGTTGTAAAGCTGGAGCCTCCGGTGTTTCGGGAGGCGGACTTTCGGAAATACAATTTGCTCTGCGAGGAGTATAGAAGTCTGTTGTCCCGACTGGCCGATACGGATAAGTCGGAAAGTGTACACTTTCTGAATGAACCGGCTGCAATTCTTTGTGCACTCGATAAAGTGTATACTCAGCGGAAACTGACCGGGGCCGGCCTGAAAACAACTCCGTTGCTTTCGGATGCGCTTAGCACATTTGATGATTTGGCCGCCATACTTTGCCGGCAGAAGAGGGGAGGATTTCTGAAGCCCCGTTATGGTTCCGGGGCCGGTGGGATTATGGCTGTCAGGTATAATCATCGCCGGGATGAATGGGTGGCTTATACGACGATGTCCTGGGAAGGAGGGCGCGTTTGTAATGCGAAACGTATCTGCAGGCTGACGAACCGGAAAGAGATTGCCACATTGGCGGAAGAGGTCATACGGTGTGGGGCTGTCCTTGAAGAATGGATGGCAAAGGAAAAGCTGGAAGGTGAGAATTATGACTTGCGTGTTGTCTGCAGGGGGGGTGAAGTCGATTATGTAGTGGTGCGTTGCAGTGACGGTGCCATAACTAATCTTCACCTGAACAATAAAGCGAGGCTGTTCGAAGAACTTTCGTTGGCTCCTTCCGTTCGTGAAGAGCTTTTCTGCCGGAGCATCACTGCCATGAAGGCCTTGGGGCTGCGATATGCGGGCATAGACGTGCTGATAGCCCGGAATACGGACACACCTTATATTATAGAGGTCAATGGGCAGGGAGACCATATCTATCAGGATATGTATACGGAAAATAAGATATATGCCAATCAGATAAAAACGATAGAATCACTTTTCAATGGAAATAGATGAATTACCCTCCGGCACGCAGGATCAGAAGCCGGACATAGATATGAATGAAATTGTAGGTACGCATGATATACTGATGCTCTGTTTCGATACTTTGCGTTATGACGTCAGCGTGGCCGAAGAAGCCTCCGGGGGGACTCCTGTACTGAATAGCTGTGGCAACGGTTGGGAGAAACGGCATGCTCCCGGTAATTTCACTTATCCGTCTCACTTCGCTATTTTCGCAGGATTCTTGCCGTCACCCGCCGAGCCGCATATGTTGCGTAACCGAAAGTGGCTCTTTTTCCCCTTTCAAGCCGGTACGGGACGTATACCTCCCAAAGGCAGTTATGCTTTCAAAGAGGCTACGTTCGTACAGAGTCTGGCTCAGGTAGGTTATGAAACAATCTGCATCGGAGGAGTCAACTTTTTCAGTAAGCGGAATGATATAGGAAGGGTATTTCCCGGCTATTTCAATAAGAGTTATTGGCTGCCGACTTTCGGTTGCACGGATAAGAACAGTGCTGCCAATCAGGTGGACTTTGCCGTCGACAAACTGGAAAAGTATCCGGCGGACCGGAAAGTATTTATGTATATCAATTTTTCGGCGATTCATTATCCGAACTGCCACTACGTGGAGGGGAAAAAGAAAGATGATAAAGAGTCGCATGCGGCAGCCCTGCGGTATGTCGACAGTCAGCTGCCCCGCCTGTTCGAGGCTTTCAGGAGGCGCTCGGACACGTTGGTTATTGCCCTGTCCGATCACGGGACCTGTTACGGTGAAGATGGTTACGAGTATCATTGCATCTCTCACGAAAAAGTATATACGGTGCCTTATAAACACTTTATTCTCAGAAAATGAACGAACAACAGCAGATTTCACGATATGTCAGCTATATGTACAGTTATCCGCATAAGACGGCTTACCGTACGTTGACTCCTCCAGTCTCTCTTTCTCCTTATCTTGAACGGCTGGAAGGAAGGGAGGCTAGTTTATATTTCCACATACCTTTCTGTGCCCATAAGTGTGGCTATTGCAATCTTTTTTCACAGCAGTGTTGCGATGCGGAGCGCATTTCATTGTATCTCCACACGATGCGCCGCCAGGCCGAACAGCTGTCTGTGGCGGCACAAGGCCTGAAGTTTACTTCGTTTGCCGTCGGAGGAGGTACTCCGCTTATTCTGGATGAAGGACAGTTGGAAGAGTTGTTCTGCCTGGCCGAACTGTTCGGTGTGCATCCTTCCCGGGTGTTTACTTCTGTCGAGACTTCACCGGAATATACGCAAAAGAGTGTTTTGAGGCAGTTGCGGGCGAGGGGAGTGGAGCGGTTGAGCATGGGGGTGCAGAGTTTCAATGAGACGGAGTTGAAGAAACTGAAAAGAAGACCCGGACTCGGTACAGTAGTCGGTGCACTCGAAAATATTGTGGAGGCAGGTTTTCCGCAGTTTAACCTCGACCTGATTTATGGTATCGAGGGACAGACGGTAGAGAGCTTTATGCGCTCTCTGAACACTGCACTTACTTATCGGCCCAATGAGCTGTTTATTTATCCTCTTTATGTCCGGCCAGGTACACGCATCAATGTACGTTCGACGGATGACATAGGTTACGCTATCTACAAATCTGCCCGTGAGTTACTGGTAGGGCAAGGATTTGTACAAACGTCCATGCGCCGTTTTGTCAGGCGCGAAACAACGGAAACGGAATTTTCGTGTGGTGACGAAGTGATGCTTTCCTGCGGGGCGGGAGGCCGGAGTTATTTGGGAAACTTACACTATGCCACTCCCTATGCTGTACGTCAGCAGGCAATAGCCGATGAAATAGACCATTATATCCGGACTACCGATTTTATGACTGCCGCTAATGGTTTCTTGCTTTCCACAGAAGAGATGCAAATCAGATTCATTATAAAGAACCTGATGTATCACCGGGGAGTGGACTTGGCGGAGTATGAAAAACGTTTTGGTGAGAAGCCGGACCGGAATCTTTTCCGGGAGTTCACAGATCGTGGATGGATTGAAGAGACTGGCCGGATAGTGCGTCTCACGGAGGAAGGAATGGCTTATTCCGATTACATCGGACAGGCATTTATTTCACCTGTCGTGAGGAAACTGATGTCCGAATATGTATATCCCTGATCCGAATAGAATGATGTCCTCTTTGAGTACTGTCCGGAGTATCTATTATAGAGGTAGTCTGGAGCATTGCAATTATACGTGTTCGTATTGTCCGTTCGGCAGAAAGTCTGTGTCTGCCGATACGAGAGAAGATCAGGAAGCATTGGACCGCTTTATTTCCCGTATCGGCGGGTGGAAATACGGTTCATTACGTATCCTGATTATTCCTTATGGGGAAGCGATGATACATCGCTACTATAGAGAGGGCATCATGCGCCTGGCCGCTATGCCCCATGTGATTGGAGTCTCTTGCCAGACCAATTTGTCCTTTTCGGTATCCCGTTTTTTAGATGAGGCTGAGGCGGAGCAGGCAGATGTGTCTAAGTTCAGGTTTTGGGCGAGCTATCACCCGGAGATGGTTGGGGTAGGGGAGTTTGCATCCAAAGTAGAGATGCTTCGTGCGGCCGGCATCGGGGTATGTGCAGGGGCAGTCGGTGATCCTTCGGCAAAGGAACAAATCCGGAAACTGAGACAGCTGCTGGATCCGTCGGTTTACCTGTTTGTGAATGCCATGCAGGGATTGCGGAAGCCGCTGTCGGAAGAGGATATCCGTTTCTTTGGTGAAATAGACAATCTGTTCGATTATGACCGGAGAAATGCAAAGGCGTGCTTGGACGGCTGTGTGGGAGGTAGGGAAACACTTTTTATCGACCGGAAAGGGGATATGTATGCTTGCCCGAGAAGTGGGATACGGATGGCAAACTTTTACGATGACTCCACTTCGGATTTTCAGCCCTTCTGCCTTCGTAAAGTTTGTGATTGTTACATTGCTTTCAGTAATTTGTGCGATACGCCCTTGAGGAGAATGATGGGGGATGGGGCTTTGTGGCGCATACCGGAAAGGAAGAAGGTGGAAGCTGTCTTCTTTGATGTGGATGGTACGCTGACGGATGCTCAGGGACGGATTCCGGACCGTACGGTTTCGGTATTGGAGTATATGGCTAAGCGTTTGCCTTTATATCTGAGTACTGCTTTACCGGTGTCGCATGCTAAAAAACGGCTTGGCAATGTGTTCGGCCTGTTCTCGGGCGGAGTTTTTGCGGACGGAGGTCTGTTATGCTACGGGGAAACTATCGAATGTGTTCCGATTGCAAATCCTGTGACTGCCGGTTTTCCGGGTTGCAGGGTGACCCGTTATACCCGGGAGGGGAAAGTCTTTAAATATGCTGTGCTTGCACCGAATACCCGGGAAGCTGTCCGGTGGCTGACCGAATTGGATGAAGAGGCGTATCAATTGTATCAGGAGGGACGATTGCTGACGGTGGTAGACAGTAAAGCCGGTAAAAAGAACGGTCTGATTACTCTGTGTGCTCGATTGGGGATTTCTCTTAGGGAGGTTTTGGTAGTAGGCAATACGATGCATGATTGGCCGATGATGTCCGTAGCCGGCTATTCTTGTGCCGTGATGGATGCGGAAGAAAAGTTGAGGAAACTATCGGGATATGTTCTGAACCCCGATAGTATTCCTGTATTTTTTGATATCTGACTTTATTTGGCCACGTTGTTCACAGGCTTGCCGCCGATATAGGCTTTCAGGTTGTCGACCAGGATAGCCATCAGGCGCTCGCGGGCAGCCGAAGTAGCCCAGGCTATATGTGGGGTGATGAAGCAGTTTCTGGCAGTCAGCAAAGGATTGTCGGCACGGGGTGGCTCGGTGGAGAGCACATCCAGTCCGGCGGCATAGATTTTGTAATTATTCAGAGCTTCTGCCAGGTCATGCTCGTTGACCAGCGGACCACGGCTGGTATTGATTAAAATGGCATTGGGCTTCATCAGTTCCAGGCGACGGGTGTTAACCAGGTCACGTGTTGATTCCGTCAGTGGGCAATGCAGGCTGACAATATCACATTCGCGGAAAATCTGGTCGAGTTCTGCTTTTCGGATTTCAGGAGGCAGTTGGAGACGTGATTTAGATGTATAAGCCCACACTTTCATACCAAATCCGATAGCGATACGGGCTGTGTTGTATCCGGTTTGTCCCAGGCCGATAAGACCTATCTTCTTTCCCAACAGCTCGATAAGCGGAGTATCCCAGTAACAAAAATCCTGACTCTGAGTCCAGCGTCCTTCACGAACCTCGTCGGCATAATGCTGTACTCGCTGAGTGATGTTCAGGATATGGGCAAAAACCATTTGTCCGACGGAGGGAGTGCTGTAGGCAGGGATATTGGTTACGGTAATGCCACGCTCTTTGGCTGCGGCAACATCGATGATGTTATATCCGGTGGCTATTACGCCAATATACTTCAGGTTGGGCAAGGATGCCATGTGTTCTGCCGTGATCACCACCTTGTTGGTAAGAATCGCTTCTGCATCTTTCGAGCGTTCAAGTACCTCGTCGGGAGCCGTGCGGTCATAGATTTCACACTCACCCAAAGTTCTCAATTCGTCCCAGTTCAGATCTCCGGGGTTGGCGGCATAACCGTCTAAAACTACTATCTTCATAAATTATTAGGTGTTAAGTATTCAGTTTAGATACTTGAATACTGAATGAATAACTTTTTATCTGATAAAACAATTGCAGATGGTTAATAGTTCTTTTCATTTCCCCATAGTTGCTTCATTCGCTCGGCATGTTTTTGTTCTGCCGGATTGTGTTGGGGTTGCCATAGTTGTTTGGCCTTGATTTCATCCGGTAAGAACTGTTGTTTTACAAAATTGCCTTCGTAATTATGTGCATATTTGTACTCCTGACCATATCCCAACTGCTTCATCAGCTTGGTGGGAGCGTTGCGCAAGTGTAGGGGAACAGGCAGATTACCGGTTTCGCGGACCAGTGCCAGTGCATCGTTGATGGCATTGTAGGCCGAATTGCTTTTAGGGCTTGTTGCCAGATAAATCGTTGTTTCTGCCAGTGGAATTCTTCCTTCCGGCCAGCCGATTTTCATCAATGTGTCAAAACAGGCATTAGCCAATAACAATGCGTTCGGATTGGCCAGGCCGATATCTTCTGCGGCAGAGATGACCAAGCGCCTGGCGATGAATGCCGGATCTTCGCCCCCTTCTACCATACGGGCCAGCCAATAGATGGCACCATCAGGGTCACTTCCCCGTATCGATTTGATAAACGCCGAAATAATGTCATAATGCATTTCACCGTCCTTATCGTATGCGAGCGGGTTTTGCTGCAAGCGTTCTGTTACCAGGTCATCAGTGATGATTACGGTTTCTTCTGTTTCCGATTCTACCACGAGTTCCAGTATGTTCAGTAATTTGCGGGCATCGCCTCCCGAAAAGCGAAGCATGGCACCGGTCTCTTTCAATTCGATTTTCCGTTCTTTCAGCACTACGTCGGTAGTAATGGCACGTTGCAGCAATTCCAGTAAATCTTCTTTTTCCAGAGATTTCAGTGTGTAGAGCTGACAGCGGGAAAGGAGCGGACGGATAACTTCGAAAGACGGATTTTCGGTGGTGGCACCTATCAGCGTGACTGTGCCATGTTCGACGGCTCCCAGTAGCGAATCTTGTTGGGATTTGCTGAACCTGTGTATTTCATCGATAAACAGGATAGGGCTGGATTGAGTGAAAAACTTATTGCTCTTGGCGCGATCTATCACTTCGCGCACATCTTTCACCCCGGAGGTGACAGCACTCAAGGTGTAGAAGGGAGTTTCCAGCTTATTGGCAATGATCTGGGCAAGTGTGGTCTTACCCACTCCCGGAGGTCCCCAAAGAATAAATGAAGAGATACGCCCTGCGTCAATCATTTTGCGCAGGATAGCACCCGGTCCCACAAGGTGTTTCTGACCGATATAATCATCCAATGTCTTTGGGCGAAGTCTTTCCGCTAATGGTTGCATATATTTGTAATAAATCTGTTATTTTAGTCAATTACCGTTCCGATGACCTGTACGTCTGTAATAGCAGCTTTCTCTCCTGTGAAACTGATACGTACGAAACGTCCTTGTATACCGGGAACAACCTGAATCATCCGAATGTTCTCGTTCTGTTTATTATTGGTTTGATCCGGTATGAGCGACCAGTGTTCTCTGTCCATGGATACCTCTACTTTGTATTGATAAGGGGCTAAATCCGGAAATGCGATTCGGATGTGACGTATCGACAATCCTTTTTCGGTATCCAGTGTCCAGGAACGTTCCAGGTCGTTCTCTGAAGCTTGCCAGTATGTAGATTCGTCTCCGTCGGCTGCAAAAGCGGATGAATGTCCGTTGGCAGACGAACTGCAGAAAGTCGGGTTGTTAGGTCCGAAGGTTTGCAGATTATCCGTTTTTGTCGGAGTTTCGAAGCGTGTATAGGGACGTTCTTTTACTTTGAAGGCCTCTGTATAGGGAGTGCTTCCGGTGAATCGGATTTTTACTTCGGCCGGTTCCAGTCCCGGTGAAGTAGCACGGATAACAGTTTCTCCGGCATAATATGACCGGAATTCAATAGCCGCTTTTCCGTCGAGTATGCGGATATCACTCTCTTTTTCAAACAGGATCGAGGTTCCGGTGGGAAACTCTCCCGGGCCGGATAGAATGTCGAGCTTAACTGCCGGAGAATTGCTGACCGGCTTTCCGCTTGCATCCAGGATGGTTATTGATAACATAACATCGTCCGTTCCGTCCGCTTTTATGTTATCAGTCCGGTCGGCAACCAGGCTGATGCGGGCAGGTGTTCCTTCTTGCGGCCATTCCGGAGGGGTAATCCCTTTGTAGGCATTCCGGTACCAGTACCAGGCACGCTTGGGAATCCGGAAGTAATCGATGATGCCCATTTTGCCAAGGGCACTGCCGGCAATGCTTCCGTGGTCGAATGCGCACCAGATGGCTTGTCCGCTACGCCATGGAAAACCGTTCTGTGCATTATTCTTAGCCAGGTCTCCCCATCCCGGATCATATTCTCCCGGACGATCGGCTGTAGTACTGCCATATTCCGAAACTACTGTTGGCATGCCCGGTTGCTGAAACTCCGGAATGTAGCTGCCGTCACCGTTATATCCGGCTATGTCGCCCAACTTATCGATTCGTTTCTCTCCCAGCGGACGCTGCGCACCACCGACAGCTGCCGGGCGGGTAGGATCAAGTTGTTTGGAAAGTTTGACGGTTTCTTCCAGTAGTTTACGCATCGGATTGATTGTCTCGGGTGCTGTGAAAAAAGGCTCGTTACTCATGCTCCATACGATGATGGAAGGATGGTTGCAGTGGATGCGAATCAGCTCTTTCAGTTGGGCTTTTACGCTGTTTTCGAATTCTGCCCTGTCGGATTCGTTTACAGGGTATGCACTGGCATTCCAATAACCGTCTCCTTTGTGTCCTCCGATTCCCCAAAATGCGTTTTCTGCCCAGAATAACATTCCTATTTCATCGCATGCTTGTGAAAAAGCCGGTGAATGGGGGTAGTGCGAGCCTCTTATTAAATCGAAGCCGGCTTCTTTCACTAACCGGATATCTCTTCGCATTCCGGTCTCGGTTACAGCGTCTCCCCATCCGGCATGATCCTGGTGAACATTGGCTCCCTTAAAATAAAGGTGCTCCCCATTCAGGAAAAATCCCCGGTCTGCAGTCCATTCAAACCAGCGGAATCCGAATGCTGTTTCGTAACGGTCTATTAATTCTTGTCCGTGATAGAGTGAGCTTATCACTTTATAGAGTGCCGGATGATTGGGATGCCACAGTTGAGGTGCCTGAATTTCTTTGGTTTGTTGTTCAAATGTGTAAGTTGCATTGTCCGGCAGTACTTGGGATGTGGAAACCGAAGACACTTCTTTGCCTTGTGCATCGACGACGGTGGTCAGGAGTCGGTAAGTGTCTGTTTTTCCTGAAGCATTACATACGTCTGTCCGTATGTGGACGCTTCCCGATTTACCTTTGTTCTCTGCCAGGTCCGGGGTTGTGATCCAGGTGCCATACCAATCGATGTAAGTGGGGGGCTTTATTACCAGACGTACGTTCCGGTAGATACCTCCGCTAAATACATGTTCGCCTGCACGCGGGGCAAGGTCAGGGCGCCAACAGTTGTTTACCCGGACGGCTACCAGGTTTTTCCCTTCTTTCAGGTAAGCTGATATGTCGATGGAAAATCCGGTATATCCTCCTTTGTGAGTGCCTGCCAAGTGTCCGTTGACGAAAATCTCTGCTTCTTGAAATACGCCATCGAATTCAAGAAAACTTTTCTTGCCAAGAATCTCTTTTTTTACCGGAAAAGCTTTACGGTACCATCCGTAGCCTACATAAAAGTCCTTCGACATGAAATATGGAGTACTGAAAGAGTGGGGAAGTCCTATTTTCTCCCATTCTGAATCGTCGAACCCCGGTCGGGCAGCATGATCGAAATCCCCCTGACAATATTTCCATCCCCGGTTAAAGTTGATGGTTTGTCGTGGAGAATCTGCCCGGCAAACATTGATTGCGCCACTAAGTAAAAGAAGTACCAACCACAGCTTTATGCCATTGAGGGTATGTAAAGTGAAATTCATCGTATTTAGCTTTTATTTGTGTAAATGATATCAGATCAAAATACCACTTGAATCATAAACCGGATACCTTGCTTGTTGATTCCGGGGTGATTCAGATAGGTCAGACGGCGTACGTATTCAATATGTAACAATTTAAAGATGTTGTAGATACCTACACTGGCTTCCAGATAGGGTACTTTCGGGTCCATTACATAACTGGTGTAACTACCGTCTCGTTGCGGAAAATCGAACAGTTCCGGATTATTGCTCTTAAACGGGTTATTCTTTTCGGTCAGGTTACCATACAGGGCACGGAAACGGAACACTTCTCTCCACTTCAATTTTTTGATTAGTGGAATACGATTGAAAAGTTTGCCATTCATGTCATATGTCAGTGCCAACGATGCATAGCGGTCGTTGAGGAACTCCATATTGTTGATCAGGTTGAAAGTTTCTTTTTGGGTAATATATGAAAGGTTGGCAGCCGGCAGAATGAGTAACGGGAATGGAACGGTATTCCATTGCGCCCCACCTTTCAGGGTGACGTCTACTTTGCCCCAAGACGAAAGCCAGAAGCGCTTCCAGATACTTGCTTCCGTCAAATTGAAATTATACTCTCCTCCCAATACACCTTTGAATCCGGTGGTGTGAGAAAGGGTGAAGATGGGAGCATCCAGCGACACCGGACGCCGACGCTGTTTCGTGTTTACAAAAGTCTCACCCGGAGCATAACGCAAGGTCAATCCCAGTTCGGCAGTGGTAATGTCCGGAACAATTGTTTTGGCAGCATCGTTACGGATGTATTGAAGTTTACCGGCCGGAGTGTCTTTCCGGTGTCGTGCCATAGCTGCGACCGAGAAGCCTGAAAGAGTTTCCATTTCATATCTCAATGTAGCATCCCGTACGTACGACATCTGGTCGACAGTAGTGGTTTTCCAGGCCACGAATACGTTATCCTTATCCGTGTCGAGAAATTTATCCATCGGTGACATGACATCATAACGGTAAGAAGCGGAGATATAGTGTTTCGGGAACTCCCAGGGGAAGAATTCACATTTACGGAAAGAGTAGGTTACATTGCCCTCATATTTCCATTTTTTGTCTTTAAGTCCGTAGGCTCCATATCCATTAAAGAACCAATGAGGATTCAGTTTGGCTGTAGTCATACCACTGAGGCGGAATCGGGTGCCGTCCACATAGTTACTCGATATCATGGTATTGATCGGACCGAAATCGAATTTGCTCGGATGTTTTTTGGTTCCGGTTTCCACATAATTTTCTATCAATGCTTTTGCGCCGAATATGACATATTTGAATCCGGGAATTTGCTCCAGCCGGTTCATGAAAAGATCCATGCTACTCTCGGTTTTTGTTAACGGTACTTGGCGCACTCCGGCCCAGTATTCGTCACTTTTGGTGAGCATGTCCGCTTCTTTGATAACATTGCCTTTTAGTCGGAAGAGTCGTGGCTCGATGGGTTCGAAGACATAGTTGCTATATTTCGTAGTCCGCTTTACCTGAATCCCCTGGATAGCTTTCATTACTAAAAGATCTACGGTCATATCATCATCAGTCAGTACCCAGTTGCCATTGGGGAGTTGTTCGTACTGCTGCACGACATCCAGATTCTCCACAAAGTTTACCCCTGTTTTTTTAGGCAAATTCATGGTGCACTTTTTTACAGCGTAGGTTGAATCATCCAGCACATACAGGTGTCCGGTGAATCCGAAGTCCTGAGGGTTCTGTGGAACAAACGTGAGGTGTACACATTTGTTTTTGTCTACCATCACGGTATCCATCAGGTAGAATTTATAGAAAGAGATGGCCCCGCTTCCGATGGGACTTACAAAACGGCGTTGCAACAGACGGATATCGTCATCGTAGATATTGATATCGGCAAATACATCGTTAAGGATAGTACCCAACATATCACCGGTAGAGAAGAATTCCTCTACGCCATTTGAGTTCATACCTTCGATGATGGTCTTTTTACTTTCCGGATCTTTTCTGTAGATGGTTTTTGAAGATGTTTCCTGTACGGAGATGGGCAAAATCAGTTTGTTAGTCTCGGGCGAAACCTCGACCTGGTCTTTTAGGAAAGAAAACTTTTTATAGATCCCTTTCTCAAGACTTTCGGGTGTCACGTCATTGAGTGACATCTTCATTTTCTGATATTTGCTGTATTGGTAATAGTCATTGGTTTCCAGCTTCTGAGCTTTTTTATGGTCGATTACCTTCCGCATAAACTCTACTGCCGGATTGTTTTTTCGGGAATATTTCTCCTTTTTAGGTTTTACAACCACTTCTTCCAGCATTACATCATCCGGTGAGAGTACTACATTGAGTTCTTTGGCACCCGCCGGAATCTTCACTTTCTTGGTGATATATCCCACCGCAGAAAAAGTCAGCTCATTCCAGCCTTTGCGGGTTTCCACCTTGTATTCTCCGTTAGCGTTGGATATGCCACCTACTCCTTTCCCTTCATAGAAAACGGAAATGTACATTAATGGTTCATGTGAAATAGAATCGGTGATTACTCCCTTTAACTGTGCGAAAGCCTGTGGCGCAGAGAGTAGAAGGAAGATTACTAATAATAGTTTAGAATATTGTTGTTTCATACACACTTCATCTCATCGTGAGACTGCAAAGGTAATAAATTCCTTTTGATTGAAAGGACTATATAACCTTTTTTGTGTATCTTTTGACTCCTGTAAGGAGGGGGAATATGGTATTATTCCCCCAATAATATTTGTACAATTCGCTCTGCGGTTCGTCCGTCCCAACGTTCGGGTAAAGTTCCTTGTTTCCACTCTCCGTTCATCAGTTTGTCCATACAGGCTCCCAATGCGGCCGGGTCTTCACCGACCAGTTCATTAGTGCCTGTTCGCCAGGTCTCCGGATGTTCGGCAAACGTATTGAGCGTGATGCAGGGAATTCCCAGGAAAGTGGCTTCTTCGGCTACATTGCCCGAGTCAGTCACGATGGCTTTTGCCTGATTCATCAGATAACCGAAAGAGAGATAACTCTGTGTAGGCATGATGTGCAGGTTGGGAGCGGTGATCCCCAATGCTTTGATTGCGTCGCGTACATAAGTATGCAGCGGTGCGACAATGGGCATGCCATTTGCTTTTTTAAGCAATGTTTCCATCAATTCCTGTAAGTTCTCCTTATTGTTTAACAGTACGTGACGATTGAGGGTCAGCAGAATGTATTCATGTTCTTTCAGCCCCAGCACAGAGAACCATACCGGTTTTATCAGTCGATTGCGATTATAACGTATCGTATCGATCAGGATATTCCCTACATAATAGACTGTTTCGTTTTCCGTACCTGTCTGGTTTAGGTTACGGTTGGCTACCATGCCGGCTGTGAAGAGGTAGTCGGACAAGCCATCTGTAATCATACGGTTGATCTCTTTGGGCATAGACATGTCGAATGAACGGGTACCGGCTACGAGATGTGCTACTTTTATGTTTTGTTTCTTGGCTACGATGGCACAACTCATGGTTGCTGTGAGGTCATCGACCACCAGGACTACATGCGTAGGGTTTTCTGTCAATTCACGTTCGAAAGCGATCATGATTCCCGCAGTCAGTTCTGTCGGGTTATTGCCGTTTACTCCCAAATAGGCATCGGGAGCTTTCATGTGCAGATCTGCAAATAAGGAGGCGTCCAAACTGTTATCATTCTCTACTCCCGTGTATACCAGGCGATAAGAAATACGTTTACCCTGTGCCTTTGCGGCATCGATAGCCCGGGTGATAGGGGCGATTTTCATAAAATTAGGGCGAGCCCCGGCAACAATCGTTATCTTCATCTTTGTATTCTTACAATTTTCAAGGAACAAATTTACACTTTCTTGCGGAATTATTTGTTTCTTTGCACACAAAAAACTTAATATATGCCAACTATCTTTCAGATTCCGACTTTTATCCAGATTCTGGAGTTTATCGGAACATTCGCTTTTGCCATTAGTGGTATTCGTCTTGCATCTGCCAAACAATTCGATTGGTTTGGCGCTTATGTAGCCGGTGTGGCTGTAGCCATTGGCGGTGGTACCATACGTGATGTTTTATTGGATGTCACTCCATTCTGGATGACGAATCCTATTTATTTAATTTGCTCGGCGCTGGCCTTGCTGTGGGTTATCTTTTTTCGGAAGCATTTGATCCACATGCACAATACGTTTTTTATTTTCGATAGCATTGGTCTTGCGTTGTTTACAGTAGTTGGTATCAGCAAGACGATCGATTTGGGATATGCCTTTTGGGTAGCCATTATTATGGGAACCATGACCGGTGCGGCCGGTGGAGTTATCCGTGATGTATTTATCAACGAGATTCCGTTGATCTTTCGTAAGGAGATTTATGCCATGGCATGTGTTATCGGTGGAGTCATTTATTGGGGGCTCGATCGTTTGGGGGTAGATGCCGCCTTGACGCAGGTCATTAGTGGCTGCTGCATTTTTGTAGTACGCGCTTTGGCTGTAAAATACCAAATTTGCCTGCCTATCTTGAAGGGGGAATAAAGTCGGTACGACTTTATTCCGGCAATATCAAGTCACCTGAAAAACTGATCGATTCACGGTTTTGCATATCGACATCTATGCTGGATGAACCGTTGGAATAGATTGTTATCCTGAATCTGAACTGATCTTCGGGACTTTTGGCGGTAAAGTTGATTTTTGCAGCTCCGCGTTTTCCCATGGCCATGGTGTATTGATCGATTGGGGCATTGAACATCAATCCCTGTCCTCCTCCGTAAGGGATAGAGTAAGCGCGTCCGAAGTAAGGTAGTTGTGAAAAGACAGAATCATTCCGAATTGTTACGGAATAGATTGATGTCAATGGAATCATACGTCCCCTACGCGGGTATGCCGTATTTATGTCGATCCGATAGTTTTCCGATTCAATCTTCTCTTTTACAGTCTGTTCCTTCAGCTCTTTCCTTTCTTCCCGGTTTTGAGCCTGAAGTGTGAAGATACCTGTTCCTGCAATGAACAATATCAGAAGCATGATACGTCTATTTGTTTTCATATCAATGATTATTTAGGAGAATATTTACATAAAGATAACGATCGGAAGAGATAAAATGTACAAAGCGTACAAATGATTTAATATTATTTCGTGTTTGTCGGAGCAGATTTCACAAAGAATAAAAGAGAGAGTTTCAAAACTCTTTTTTACTATAGATTGCACAGATTTATACAACTCATTTTTATAGATAGTCGGTTGTTTACTTTTGATGCAGTGTAGCCCTGTGTATTTTGCGGTGACAGGCCTTTGGTGTTCTTTCTTGTACAGCAAAGGCCATGCACTATTAAAATTGTTCCAGGATAGCTATTCGCTTTTCGATAGGAGGATGGGTGGCGAATAATCCGCTTAATCCGCTCAGGGCACTTTTGGCTTGTTTGCCCGGATGCTGAATGAATAACTGTGCCACATCCTCGCGTTCTACAGCTTCTATATCGGGATCTGCGGATATTTTTCTTAGAGCACTGGCCAGCGCCAACGGGTTCTTTGTCATTTCTGCTGCACCTGCATCAGCCATATATTCACGTTTTCGTGAGATGGCGAAACGCATCAAAGTGGCGAAGAAATAACCGATGGCAGCTACAATCATTGCCAAAACCAGAATAAGTATGGCTCCATTATTCTTATCATTTCTACTGCGTGTCCACGAAGAGTAATAGACGGAACGCAATGCTATTTGTGCCAGCATAGAGAAGATACCGACAAATACAATCGAGATAATCAATAACCGGACATCATGATTGCGGATATGTGTCAGTTCATGTGCGATGACTCCTTCGAGTTCTTCATCGTTAAGCTTTTCAATGATACCTTTGGATAGGGTAATTGTATAGGTCTGTTCATTGATTCCACTGGCGTATGCGTTTAGTGAATCATCATCGATAATGTTGATTTTGGGCATTTTCATACCTTGCGACATACAGAGATTCTCTACCAAATTGTAGATACGTTTATTCTCTTTACGTTCAAGCGGACGCGCGCCTGTGGCAGCTTTGATAATACTGGAATTGGTAAAGTAAGCTATGATAAACCAAACCAGAACACCTCCTATAATATAAGGAATCAGGTTGATAAACATTTGATTGGTCATTGCCAGTGTATTGTACTGCCCATAATCGTCTTCCACGGTAAAAGTGATAAGCAGATAGCAGAACAGGTAAGTCAATACCGCCACCAGGCATGGAAAGAGAATGAGTAAGATACCGGAACGGAGATTGTTCCGGCTCTGTTGTGTCTGTATTCCGACGTATTGCATGTGTCTTTACTTTCCTGAGGATTAAAATTTTATTTTCGGAGCCTCTTCTAAATTGGCACGTTGTTCTGTGCCCAAGTCGAACATCATTTCTTTATGAAAGCCAAACATGTTGGCAATCAGGTTAGAAGGGAATGTCTGTACAGCATTGTTCAGTTCCTTTGTGGCCGAATTAAAGTAGCGGCGTACGGCAGCCAGCTTATTTTCTACGTCCGAAATCTCTTCCTGTAGCTGAAGGAAGTTTTGGTTGGCCTTCAGGTCCGGATAAGCTTCCAATGTAATCTTCAATCCTGCGAGGGCGGAACTAAGTTGATTTTCAGCTGTAATTTTTTCATCGATTGTCCGGGCACTGACAGCTCCGTTGCGGGCTTGGATGACGCGCTCAAGTGTTTCTTTTTCGTGAGCTGCATATCCTTTTACTGTATCTACCAATTGTGGAATAAGGTCGTGACGCTGCTTCAGTTGTACATCAATGTCGGCAAATGCGTTTTCGCGATTATTTCTCAATTTTACCAATGAGTTATACATGGAAGCAATGATAATGACGAGGATGATTATAATCCCCAGGATGATAAGTAAGTTCATAATTCTTTTGATTCTTAACGTTATTAAACTTGATCCAAAGGTATGTGATTCAGTCTCTATTTACAAAAAGCACATAATAAAAAACATTAATTATCAAACAAACCTATCAAAAGCTGTCTAACTCTTTAAGAAATAACACCCAAAAACTATCAAATAGCACCCAAAAACTATCATTTGATAGTTTTTACCCCAAAGATTGGTGAAAATTACCCTACTGAAATCTAAAATAAGCCTTAAACTTGCAATATCGAGAAAGAAACGAAATATTAACCGCTTAAAAACCGCAACGTATGAAAAGTTTAAGTTTTAGGAAAGATTTAATAGGAGTGCAAGAAGAGTTGCTCCGCTTCGCTTATAAATTGACTGCTAATCGCGAAGAAGCAAATGACCTGTTACAAGAGACCTCATTAAAAGCATTAGATAATGAAGATAAATTTATGCCAGACACTAATTTTAAGGGCTGGATGTATACTATCATGCGCAACATCTTTATTAATAATTACCGTAAAATTGTGCGTGATCAAACTTATGTAGACCAAACCGATAATCTTTTCCATCTGAATCTTCCGCAGGACTCCGGTTTTGAAAGTACCGAAGGAGCCTATGACCTGAAAGAAATGCACCGTGTAGTAAATGCGTTGCCCAAAGAATATAAAGTTCCATTTTCAATGCATGTTTCCGGATTTAAATACCGTGAAATAGCCGAAAAATTAGAATTGCCACTCGGCACTGTCAAGAGCCGTATCTTTTTTACCCGTCAGAGATTGCAACAGGAACTGAAGGACTTTGTTTGATTAGGTATTTTTCATTAATAAAAAGATTGATTTTAGGTAGTGATTTAGTGTAATTTTTTAGTTGTGCAAAAGAAGGAGTAAGTGAGGGACCCCCTCCTTGCTCCTTTACTTTTGTGACAATATGATATATAACATATCTTTTATGGGAACTTTTTGATGGTCTGATTTGTCTTTATGTCAAATATCTCACTATATTTGTAATATAGCAAGTTAACCTATGAATGTGAAATCACTTATAACTTACGGCAATGAAAAAGGAAATTAAATTCAGTCTCGTATATCGGGATATGTGGCAGTCGTCCGGTAAGTATCAACCCCGTGTCGACCAGTTAGTGCGAATTGCCCCTTTGATTATTGAAATGGGATGCTTTGCCCGTGTGGAGACCAATGGCGGAGCGTTCGAGCAAGTCAATTTATTGTATGGTGAAAACCCCAATAAAGCAGTGCGGGCTTTTACCAAACCTTTCAATGATGCCGGAATACAAACCCACATGCTTGACCGGGGACTGAATGGTTTACGGATGTATCCCGTTCCTGCCGATGTCCGTCGGTTGATGTACAAAGTCAAGCATGCCCAGGGAGTAGATATCACCCGTATCTTTTGTGGGCTGAATGAAGTAAGGAATATTATTCCTTCCATACACTATGCACTTGAAGGAGGAATGATTCCGCAGGCAACTTTGTGCATCACCTTTTCACCGGTACATACAGTAGAATATTATACGGCTATTGCTGATAAGCTGATTGAGGCCGGTGCTCCCGAGATTTGTCTGAAGGATATGGCAGGTGTCGGACGTCCTGCCATGTTAGGACAATTGACAAAAGTCATTAAGGAACGTCATCCCGAAGTGTTGATTCAATATCATGGCCATAGCGGGCCCGGATTGTCAATGGCTTCCATTCTTGAAGTTTGTGAGAATGGTGCTGATATTATTGATGTAGCCATGGAACCTATGTCCTGGGGAAAAGTTCATCCGGACGTGATCTCTGTACAGGCCATGTTGAAAGATGCCGGTTTTCGTGTACCTGATATTAATATGAAAGCCTATATGAAGGCGCGTGCCATGACACAGGAGTTCATCGATGATTTCCTTGGTTACTTTATGGACCCGACCAACAAACATATGTCTTCTTTATTGCTGAAATGTGGCTTGCCCGGAGGAATGATGGGGTCTATGATGGCCGATTTGAAAGGTGTGCATGCCGGCATTAATATGATATTAAAGAGTAATAATCAGCCTGAACTCAGCATTGACGATCTGCTTGTGATGTTGTTCGATGAAGTGGAATACGTATGGCCTAAGTTAGGTTATCCTCCACTGGTAACTCCATTCAGCCAGTATGTGAAAAATGTGGCATTAATGAATGTAATGGCACGTGTGAAAGGTGAGGAACGCTGGAGCATGATAGACAATAATACCTGGGGGATGATTCTGGGTAAAAGCGGTCGTTTACCCGGTCCGTTGGATCCGGAAATTGTAGCATTGGCTAAAGAGAAGGGGTACGAATTTACAGATGAAGATCCGCAGAAGAACTATCCCGACCAGCTTGATGAATATCGTAAAGAGATGCAGGAGAATGGTTGGGAGTCCGGGCCCGATGATGAAGAACTGTTTGAACTGGCCATGCATGACAGGCAGTATCGTGATTATAAATCGGGAGTAGCCAAGAAGAGGTTTGAAGAAGACCTGCAACGTGCCAAGGATGCGGCATTGGCCAAACAAGGTTTCTCAGAAGAAGATGTGAAAAGGATGAAGCGTGCCAAGGCAGAGCCAATCACTGCGATGGAAAAGGGTAGGATTATCTGGGAAATAGATGTTGAATCGCCCTCCATGCCTCCGGAAGTAGGGCATAAATATGAACCGGATGATGTATTTTGTTATATTGCCACTCCATGGAACACTTATGATAGAGTATTGGCTAATTTTAGTGGACGCATCATTGAGGTATGTGCCAAGCAAGGTGCTTTGGTCAATAAAGGTGATGCTTTGGCTTATGTAGAAAGATGTGAAGAACCGGCATAACGTTTTAAAAGTTGTATTGTTATAGAGTGGATAAAGGCCGTTTCCGGTGTAAACCGGAGCGGTCTTTGTTTTTTAGCGCCATTCCAAAGTCCGGTTCTCTGCTTCCTGAAGCCCGGCTTTCCGCTATTTTTATCCCGGTGTTTCGATGTCCGGAGCCCGGTGCTTCGTTCCCCGTCTTATTTGCTTTTCTTTTTATTTCGACTGCCACCGCAGTTATCATATAAGGCTTGGTTTGTATATGACATTTGTAATATCTTGTTTCGGTAGAAATCTACCGACTCTTTTTCGTAGATAGTAAATAAATATTGGTTTTATATTCAGAAAAGGATAAGAAATTGTTTCTGGTTTTCTAAATCTGGATGGAACTTTTACTTGTAAATAGTGATCAAACCTCGTGTATATAGTTAATTTGAGAAATGACACATATCTTTCAAATCCCTTTGGAATGGATATATAAACAGATCAACCAAGTTCTCTTAGAACTCAGTTCTAAAACGCATTACAAGCACTTTTAAAGGGATTCTGAGAGGTGGTGAATAGCGAAGAAAAAAAAGTAGAAATTAGCATTTAAAAATATTATAGTATATTTATTGTATTTTGATACTTTATATCTATCTTTACTCCGCGAAATAAGATTGGCAACTCCTTATTTTAAAATATACAACTAAATCTGATTGACAAATGTAAAATTACAGCGTAATAAAGTATTTAATATTGTATATAATTTACATTTTTCAAGAATAACTAAGTTCTAAGAGAACTATAGCCATTATTATAACCTAAATTAACACATATTGTTTAACTAAAAAAGAAAAATGAATGAATAACTCGAAAATTATCAATGTGAGATTGATGAAAAAGGTGTTAGTGCTTGTTCTATCTTTTTTGTCTGTTACTGCTTTTGCGCAGAATATAACAGTGAAAGGAATTGTAAAAGATGGAACCGGTGAACCGATTATCGGAGGGAGTGTACTTGTTAAAGGTTCATCGATCGGTACAGTGACAGATGTTGATGGCAATTACACTTTATCTAATGTTCCTGCAGACGGAGTTCTGGAGTTTTCTTACATCGGCATGAAGAAACAGGATGTAAAAGTAAGCGGTAAAACTGTTATTAATGTTGTGCTTCAAGAAGATACCCAGATACTGGACGAAGTAGTGGTGACAGCCTTAGGGTTGAAGCGTGAACAGAAAGCTTTGGGGTATGCAGTGACCGAGGTCAAAGGCGATGACCTGAAAGCTGCCAATACGATTTCTCCGGTAGCCGCCTTACAAGGAAAAGTAGCGGGTGTCGAGATCCGTCAGTCAGACGGAGGTATGTTCGGAGCGACGAAGATTCAGATTCGCGGTGCTTCTACTTTGAAAGGAAACAATCAGCCGATTTATGTGATCGACGGAGTTATTCTCGATAACTCGACTTCGGGAAATACCACGATGGACTGGGATGCCGGAAACAATAATGCCAATGACTATGGTAATGAACTGAAGAACCTCAATCCGGATGACTTTGAGACAGTTTCGGTCCTGAAAGGTGCTGCTGCGACTGCCCTTTACGGTTCACGTGGTCTGAACGGAGCTGTGGTGATTACCACCAAATCGGGAAAAGGTTTCAAAGGCTTCGGAGTTTCTGTATCACAAACATTTGGTATCGATCATGCTTACCGGACACCGGATATACAGACTGAATATGGGGTGGGGTTGATGCCTGGCTGGAAAGACACGGACAACAATGGTTCTGTATGGGATCCTTTTCAGTTCAAACTCGATGATAAAGGGGACCGGACACTAATAGGCGCAGGCAGTTATGGATGGGGACCTAAATACGATGGTCAGCCGATCCGCAACTATGATGGTACCTGGACCAATTATTCGCCCCATAAAAACAACATGCTGGATTTGTATCAATTGGGGCTGAACTCCAATACGAATGTGGCTATTCGCGGTGGCAATGATAAAACATCGTATTACACTTCTCTTTCTTATAAGAAAGCAAGATCTACCAGCGAAAAGAATACATTTGAGCGTTATTCGTTTTTATTGAAAGGTTCGCATAAAATCAGTGATCGGGTGGAAGTTTCGGCTGCTATGAGTTTCACCAACTCAAATCCGAAGAATTCTCCGCGAACAGTAGGAGAGCGTTTTGTCAATCCGAACGGAACCATTATGACTCCGATGCTGGATGTGAATTATTTCCGCGATAAATATCTGGGTGAGCATGGTGGACTGGCATCTACAAGTTATGGTGACAAGTATGGTTCAGTTCCGGGACGTGATTTGTTTTTTATGATCGATAAATACGATTATTCCCAGAAAGAGACTGTGGTTCGTCCCCAAATGGAAGTGAATGTGCAGATTCTGGATTGGCTGAGATTTAAAGCCGATGCCAATATGAATTACTATTACACTAAGTTTGAAGAAAAACAACTGGGTAGTGGATATGCAAATGAAGGCGGTAAGTATACTATGGGGCAAACCACAAAAGAGCAGGCTACCTTTGGCGGAACATTTACTGTCAATAAGCAGATACAAGATTTTAGCGTAGGTGGTTTCGCACGATATGAATACTATACAAGTCGTTCGGAAGCATATAAAGTATATACAGATGGCGGTATGGTAGTACCGGGACAATGGTTTGTCGACAACTCAAAGAACCCTAAAAAGTCGGAAGCGAGCATTTCAAATACAAAGAGAATGATGTCTGCTGTCTTTGCTTTGAATCTGGGATGGAAAAATCAGGTTTATTTAGATGTAACAGGACGTAATGACTGGTCGTCTTCTCTGGTATATCAAAACGGGATGGGTACATATTCTTACTTCTACCCGTCAGTATCCGGTTCATGGCTGCTCAATGAAACATTCGATTTGCCGCATTGGATTACATTTGCTAAAGTACGCGGATCGTGGGCACAGGTCGGTAACGATACCGATCCCTATTATGTGAACTCGGTATATGGCTTTGAAACTAAAGAAATGTATGATGGCAATATTTATGTGAACACTCTCGATAAGACAATGAAGAGTTTGAAGCTGAAACCGGAGCGTAAGAATGCCTGGGAAGTTGGTTTGGATTTACGTTTGTTTGACAGCCGTTTGAACTTTGACTTTACTTATTATAAAGAAAATACGAGAGACCAGATCATGTCGATTGAAGTTCCTGCTATTTCGGGTGTGAACACTCAGTTGATAAATGCTGGTAATATTCAGAATAAAGGTATTGAAATTGCTGTAAACGCCACTCCGTACAAAAATAAAGACTGGCAGTGGGATGTCGCAATGACATATACAAAGAATAAAAATACTATTATCTCATTACATGAAAATGTAGCAGACTACATCGCATTGAGCGGCTATGCTAATGATTACGATTACCATATCGGTTCGGTTGCCAAAGTAGGTGGCGACTACGGATTATTGATGTCCGACATTCTTCCGGCTAAAAATGAAAAAGGAGAAACATTGTTGGAGTGGGACGACAGTTGGCGGGGAGCTTACGAAGCACGTAGCGGAAAAGTACAGGAAGTGGGTAAAATGACTCCCGACTTTTTAGGCTCTTTATCTACTACTCTGTCTTGGAAAAATTTGAGCCTGCATATTGCTACTGACATGCGTTTTGGAGGATTGGTAGCTTCTTACTCTAACTTGTATGGTACACAGGCCGGATGGATCAAGAGTTCTTTAAAATGGCGTGATCCCGAACATGGTGGTTTGTCTTGGACCAGCCAGTACGGTGACAGTAAAGGAATCTCTTATGGTGATGGTGTTATCCCCGACGGAGTATTTAAGAATGGTACGTTCGCAACACTTGTAGACGGAACGAAAATGGATGTAAGCGGTATGTCCTACAAACAGTTGGTGGCAGAAGGGAAACTGGAACCCACACATGCCGGAACTTATCATGTAAACCGTGCGGCTTGGGGACAGAATACGATATTCGACACTTGGGTACACGAGTTGAACTATATTGCTTTGCGCGAGATCACCTTATCGTATCGCTTCCCGAAATCAGTGGCAAGTAAGTTTGGTGCCCAGGGATTGGGATTGAGCTTCTCTGCACGTAATCTGGGATATCTGTATAACTCGTTGCCTAACCATCTGAATCCTGAGAGTGTTCGTGGTAATACGGCTTCTGAGTTCCGTATCCGTGGTTATGAACCTTACACAGCTAATTATATGATGACTATTAATGTAGATTTCTAAACCTTTAATGTGATATTTAGTATGAAACAAATGATGAAAAAATATCTATATATGGCAGCTGTGGCTGTTGTAGGTACAGGCTTCCTGATGTCGTCTTGTAAAGACGAATTTGCCGGACAGAATACCAATCCCTCCACAGTCTCAAAACCGAATGTACGCTATTTATTTACTCAATGTGCCATGAGTTTTCAGCCGGCCGATTATCTTCAGTGGTTTGCTGGTTTCGATGCAATGTCTACCTGGGTGCAGGCAACTGCCTCAGGAGGTGGAAACTCCAGCAAATTGAATATGGTAACTCAGACCGGCTGTGGCTATCAGGTCAACGAGGTGCTTCGTTATACGAATGAAATAAAGCATCAGATCAGTCTGATGTCGGATGATGAAAAAGCAAAATACGAATATATTGCTTATTTATGTAATCCGATGCTGGTGTACTTGGGACTTGAAGACTCGGATATGTATGGATCCCGTCAATATTCAGAGGCAGAAATGGCCCGTTATGGTGGGACTCTGACTCCGAAATACGATACGCAGGAAGAATTGTTCGAACTCTGGCTGAAACAGCTTGACGAGACAATTAACTATCTGAGAGAGAACAATCCGCAAGACGTGCTTGGTGCGCAGGATTTTATTTATAGAGGAAAACTTGATAAATGGGCTAAACTGGCAAACTCATTGAAACTCAGAATTGCTGCACGCCTGATTAATAAAGACAAGGCTCGTGCAATTGCCATTGTGAATGAGGCTGCCCAGAATCCGGCCGGTCTTATTTTAACTCTCGACGATGATTTTGTTTTCAATAAAGGTAAAAGAGACAATAACTGGAACAATGATATTTCCGTTGGTGCGGGAACTAAGCAGTTAATCGATTTTATGGTGAGCAATCGTGACCCTCGTTTGTTTTACTTTTTCCAGAAGAACGATTACAACTCTAATGTAGTTCAAGGTTTCTTTGATCAAAAAAGAGCTTTACCGTCTTATGTAGAAGCCAATGTGAACTATACGGTCGATGCGGACGGAAAGAAACACTTTGAGAGCTGGAAAGCTCCCGGAGAGCCTTGGGTACGCTATTATGGAGTTCCTTGTCAAGTGGATATCAATAAAAAGGAAGAGTACAAAGACTATTTCGACCCCAATAACGAGTTGTTCTATTTGCTGAGCAAAGACGGTGCGAAAAAGACCTATACTCCGATTGCCTACCGGAATACCGAAAATATTAAAGGTCTGTTGATTTACACATTCCCCGATGTTCCCGATGTAGCTCCCGTACAGGATAAAGAAGAATACGGCTGGTACGGACTGTACTTCTCTGCAGGTGAAACCAACCTCCTGCTGGCGGAATTCAAATTATTGGGTGCCAATCTGCCGATGACCGCACAACAGTATTTGAGTGCAGGTGTCGAGATGTCTGTTCGTGGTTATGATTTTGTTTCCGCTAAGAATCATATTCCTTATTATGATAAAACCTACACAGGCGATGTACACGATAAGACAATCAGCCTGAAAGAAGGCATGATTGATGAAATGCTGTCACATGATGCATACCATCTGACAGGTGATTTGAGTAAAGACCTTGAGAAAGTTTATATTCAGCAATATATTCACTATCTGATGCTTCCGATGGACATGTTTGTTACCGCCCGTCGTTCGGGAGTGCCAATGAAGAACAGTACCTTGTTGCCATATCAGGATTTTGATCCGTTATTGGGTGACCAGTACGTCATTCCTCGACGTTTCCCGGTAAGCAAACCTCTTGATTCTGATTTGCTCCGTGACATTACAATTGCAGCCTATCAGGCACAGGGCTATACGTATGAAGGTGAGATGAGTAATTCACCTGTGACGTTAAGCAAAGAACGTGTCTGGTATGATAAAGAGGCACCGGCTTTTGGTACAGGTCCTCAACAGTAATTTTCTGTTTTACATAAATCTCCGGGGCTGCTTCTGCTTTTTGCAGAAGTGGCCTCTTTTTTCTATATTATCCTCACATTATCGGGGCGGTTTGGCGAAGTTGTTATTTCTTCTTTTTCTTATTCTTTTGTTTTTTTGTATCTTGTCCTTTCGCTTTTTCCTTATCAACAGGAGGGAACTTCGGAACCAGATTCATCAGTCGCAGAATTTGTCCTTGGCGTCGTTTGATATAAGGTGAGGGGTGTGCCGAGTCGAATCGTATTGGATTTGGTAAAGTTGCTGCGATCAGGGCACACTGTCCCCGGGTCAGTTTGGCAGCTGTCGTTTTAAATTTATATTTAGCGGTTGCCTGAGCACCGTAAATACCTTTACCCATCTCGATGGAGTTTAGATATACTTCCATAATCCGTTCTTTCGACCAGCAAGTTTCAATCAGAAATGTAAAGTAGACCTCAAATCCTTTTCGTATCCACGAAGATTGTGGCCAAAGAAAGACGTTTTTCGCTGTCTGCTGGCTGATGGTACTGGCACCCCGTTTCTTTTTCCGGGTTTCGTTTTCCTTCATCGCTTTTTTGATTTCTATCATGTCGAATCCGTTGTGAGAGGCAAAGCGGTTATCCTCCGAAGCAATCACCGCCATGGGCAGGCTGGGAGAGATTTTATCAAATGGTACCCACGTATGCTTGCATACCACTTTTTCTCCCGAAACGAGTTGCTGGACAGAGCGGATAATCATAAGTGGAGTGACATATACCGGCACGAATCGATAGAAAATGACGGCACCGATCGAGGAGATAAAGAAAAAAAGGATCAGATTGCGCAGAATGCGAAAGGGTTTCCGGAGTTTCATTGTGTGTGATCTTGTTGGTTATACGAATGTGCCAATATACTGACTTACCATCCTTTTTGTATGAAGGAGTAAACAGTATATTGGCACATGGCATAAAACACCTGGGGGTGTATTATGAAATCGTTATTTACCGGCTTCAGCGTTTTTAATCATCTGTTCACTGGCGTACATAAATATTTCTACACGACGGTTTTGTTCCGGTGTTTCCGACTCGTTGTATTGTGAGTAGCCTACACCTTCCACCTTTTTGAATTGGTAAGGTTTAACGCCACATGCCTGAAGATAATTTTCAACGGCGTATGCACGGTTGGCCGATACTTTCTGGTTAGCTTCGTAGCTGCCTACTTTATCGGTATGACCGATAATGGCTACATCGACTGTCGGATCTTCTTTCAGGATATTGGCAAATTCAGCCAATGATTGTTTAGATGCTGCACTTAGTGCAGAAGAGTTGAATGCAAAAAGTATACCTGAGGGGAAAGTTACCTTTACGGCAGCCAGACCATTGTTATCAGTAACTTGTTCTACTTGTGCGTCTTTGATCTTTGCAGCCTCAGCAGCTTTCTTGTCCATCTTACGACCAATGAGAACACCTGCTCCGGCACCTACGGCAGTACCTACTGCAGCACCGATAGCAGCACCTTTTCCTTTACCGGCAATACCACCGATAATAGCTCCCAGGGCCGCTCCCGAACCACCGCCGATGACACCACCCTTAGCTGTATTATTCATGCTTCCACAACTTCCGAAAACAAGCGCCATGCTTAGAAACAAAGCCATAAATTTAATTTTCTTCATAATTAAGCTCTTTTTATATAGTTAATAATTAAATGGATACTTCCATTTTATAAAAACGTGGCAAATATACAGATTATTTGTTTTGCCTGTCATTTACCTTGTAAAAAAAACAAGAAGATATGTGCTTTTGTTGTCTAAGCTATGCTTTTTCTTTTCAGAGTATCGGGCGCGACAACACTTTCCGTTTAATCAATGCAAACCAACCGGCCAGAATAAGCCCTTTGGCAACAGTAGTGACGCAAACAGCCCACCAGATACCTTCTACTCCCATGCCCATGCGGACAAACAGAATGGCGAGCGGAATACGCATGTAGTTGCAGGTGATGCTGATAATGGCAGGTGGAATGGTGCGTCCGATACCGTAGAATACACCTTGTGTCGTGATCTCGAGCATCATAAAGAGTTGTGAATAACCGTCGATGCGGAGAAACACGCCTCCTGCTTCATAAGCGGCCTGTTCGGGTACAAAGAGAGCAAAGATTTCGTTTCCGAAAAATACAAAAAGCAGGGTGCAGAGCGTACCGAAAATTGAAGTCATCAACAAAGTCATATGCCACGATTTGATCACACGGTCTGTTCGTCCGGCTGCATAGTTCTGGGCAATGAATGCGCTTAAGGCAGTAGAGAATCCTTGTGATGTATTCCAGGTGATAGCCTCAATTTGCCCTCCGGTGGTAAAGGTCATCAATCCGATGTGCCCTCCTTGTTCGGATGCTGTACGGCAAAGGAACATATTGACGAAAGCAAACAAGGTGTTAAGGGTAGCTACCGGTAAACCTAATTTAAGGATACGATGGGTATATTTTTTCTTTAACCGGGTAAAGAAAGAGAATCGTCCCAGTAAAGCGTCTCTGCAACGTAATTGATAGATAAAAATGCCGAATACTGCTGCTTGCGAAATCCAAGTAGCATAGGCTGCTCCGTTGGTACCCAGCCCGAAACCGAAGATGAAAAGGGGATCGAGGAGGATATTCAATACCAATCCGGTACCACTGATGTAGAATGGTATCTTACTTCTTCCGGCGGCATTATAAATACCGGTAAAGGCTGCCGAAAGAAAAATGAAAGGTAATCCGGTAGAGATTATGCGCAGATAAGCGATTGCATTTTCGGTGATATGTGCTTCCAGTTCGTAGATACCGATGATGGGACGTGCAAGCAGGAAAAGCAGTCCACCCCAGCAAAGTGAAATAATAAGGGCGATAGTAATGTTGTGTGAGGCGAAATTACGGGCATCTTCATGATTTTGTGCTCCGATGGACTGACCTACACTGACCTCGGAACCTACTTTGTTCAGTAAGGAAATGGAACCCGACATCCAGGTCAGGATACCTACCGAACCGACGGCGGCGACGGCTTCACTCCCCAAACGCCCTACCCAAGCCATATCTGTCAGGCTATATGCCATTTGGATAAACGAGGTGGCCATAATGGGCATCGCCAGGTTAAACAATTGTTTATTGATAGGACCTTGAGTCAGATTCTTGATTCCTTGCATGATATTATTTAATAAGAAATGAGTGGCAAAGATACGACTTTCTTCCGGCTGCAATCCTTATCTTTGCGGAGAAAATTTATAGAAGAATATGAAAACAACTCAGAGAACGGCCGGATGGTATCATGTGATGGCAGCGGTGACAGTAATGATATGGGGAACAACTTTCGTTGCTACTAAAGTTTTAATAAAATATGGCCTGTCACCTGTCGATATTTTATTCTACCGTTTTTTATTGGCATATATTTGCATTTGGTTTTTCTCTCCTCGTGTGTTGCTGGCTAAGAGTTGGCAGGACGAACTGCGGTTTGTAGGACTCGGACTATGTGGAGGTTCGCTCTATTTTGTAGCCGAAAATACGGCATTGGGTATGACGCTTGCTTCCAATGTATCGTTAATTATCTGTACGACTCCTATTCTGACTGCACTGTTGGCACCCTTTTTCTATAAGGGTGATAAATTAAAAGCACGTCTGATAGGCGGTTCTCTGATGGCGCTTATCGGAGTGGGACTGGTTGTGTTTAATGGTAGTTTCATTTTGCAGCTTAGTCCGGCCGGTGATATTCTGACCCTGATAGCTGCATTAATGTGGGCTTTTTATTGCTTGCTTCTCAGGAGGATGAATACTCATTATCCGACATTGTTCATTACACGGAAAGTTTTCTTTTATGGTTTGGTGACTCTTTTACCCCTATTCTTAGTGTATCCTTTACAGACGGATATACATATCCTGTTCCGGCCCGTTGTCGCTCTAAATCTGCTTTTTCTGGGGGTGATTGCCTCGATGCTGTGCTATATTATGTGGAATACGGCAGTGAAACAATTGGGAGTGGTTTGTGCCACCAGTTATATTTATGTAGTTCCCCTTATTACTTTGCTGACCTCTGCCATTGTGATCGACGAAACCATCACAATAGTTGCTTTATTGGGATCGGCACTGATTCTGAGCGGAGTGTATATTGCCGAAAGGGGAGTGAACTTGAAGAAATAAACAGTGTCGGCAATTGCTTTAATTTTCTGTCTCTTCGATTTTCGATGAAATTTTCTCTATGGCTTCACTCAACTCTTTTTCAGGAGGAATTACATTGAAATCTTCCCAAAAGCTTTTGTCGTATACAAATGGAGTTTCCGCAAAGATGGTATGTACGGACAATCGCTCATTATGGTCGAAACGGTTGACATTATCCGTTTCTGTCTTGCAGGTGACCATTTCAAACCATGTATGTAGGCTGGTATTGTTGAGCCATTTGTTCTTTTGTTTTATTTTAAAGTGTAAGTCTCCGCGTACATGGTGGATGTAATATGTCTGTTTCCAAGGTTTATAGGATACGGTATAAACCACCTTTTGGGGAATAATCCGGATGTTGCGGCTTCTTTTCTCAACCAGCATGTTGGCTGCTTTATGTATATACCGCGGAGTCAACTCGAATCGTGCCCGGAGCAGGGCGCTGTTTTCCGAGTCGATGTAGAGTTCACCGCAATAATAGGGATACTTGATACTTGGACGCTGTTCAAAGGAGACTACATGGGCAAGCCGGTTATCGATAACAGCAAGGTCGCTGGAAGTGTAGACATAGACACATTCTTTGGAGTCCGGAAGCAGAAAATCCGGCAAACTTTTGATTAGGTCTAACTCGATGCTGGCATGAATACCCGATTTCATTTTAGCAATTAAGGTATCCTTTACAGCTTGGTTAGTGATACGGCGCATTTTCAACAACTTTACCTGGTCGGTCTTTTCCGGGGTACTTGACGAAGCCTTATATATCTTGAATATTCCCTCAGTCAGGCTGACAAACCGGTTCTTTTGCTCGATACCCTCCCTATAGAAAGAGGTCAGATAGACAGGGACTTTGGAATAATTCTTTTTTCTGAATTGCAGCATCTCTCTCAATAGACGCACCGGATTGACAATGCGTACAATAACCTCTTGCAGGGGAATTACCTTAGGCTCCAGAGCAAAAGTTCCGTTTCGTCCGGCAAGTAGGGATGCATCCGTGGTTTGCGGTACGTAGCCCAGATGTGAAAAGCGAATCCGGCCGTTTCGGAGGGAATCGGGCAGATGAAGCCTGAAACTCCCGTTTTGATTGGTGACACTACCGATGGAGGAACCCTCGGCACCTACGGTAGCATAGGGGATCGGCTCTCTGGATAGTTGGTCTATTAATGTTCCTTCAAGAGTGAATGAGAGTGTGCTGTCTCTGCATAAACCTTCTTCCTTACTTATACTTAATGCCGTTTCCGGTCGATAAATGATGATGTGTTTGTCTACCGAACGTAGTTTAAGGTTGTCATTACCAATTATACTGTAAATGGCTTGGCGTACGGTCTGTTTTCCACCTTTCAACTTTACCGTACGTTCATTGTCAACCAGTTTGCTGTCGTAGATGAACAGGTATCCTGTCTCTTCCGTTATTTTAGAAAGTAGTTTATAAACGGTCATTTCACTTTTCGGTAACCGGATGATACGATCGAGTATACCGGAGTCATCCGCCTTTACCCGGGCTGCTATGAATAATAGCAGACAGGTGAACAGGCATTGCAGGCAGAGACTTTTCGAGGCTTTCATTGTTTTGGGGTTTTGATTCCGGGATTACTCGGAGAGGGTGATTATGTTTTGATTGCGTGTGCACTTCAGGTTCAGTGCAAGGCCGATTAGCTCGGCCATTTTCTCAGGAGAATCCTCTGAGAACGAAACCGTCAGTACATGTTTCCCCAGTTCCGGGGAACTTTGCAGATGTATTTCCGTCTGGCGAAGGTTGATGGCATGCAGGATGTGATCCAACTGTTCGTCTTTGAAACGCATATTTTGCATGTATCGGGTAAACTGTTCGGAATTCTCGGTCACAGTCAACTGCCATTCATCGCCCAATAAAGTAGCGGTCTCTCCGGCCTTGACATGTATTTCCTGGCCATTCTGCTTTTGAGTAACTTTTACCTCACCTCTCTGAACTGCTAATTCGAATGGAGAGTTGCCACTGTTTCTCACATGAAAGGCGGTACCTATCACCTCGATCTGTACTTTTCCGGTTTCGATAAAGAAAGGACGTGCACGATTGCCCGCTATGTCAAAAAGGGCGTTTCCTTTCAAACTCACTTCTCTTCTTTTTTTAGAAAAATGTTTGGGATATTCCAGTGAAGTCTGCTCTGACAGATAGACAACGGAACCATCCTCAAGCGTGGTGACCAGTATGCTCTCTTCTTTGTTTGCTTTGACCAATAGTTCACCGCCGGAAAGATGGCGGTCGGTCCGTAACACCGTAGGCAGGTAAACACATAGGCTTATAATAGCTGCAATGGCTGCTATGCCGATCCATGCGGTCGGACGTGTGGCAAAACGATGTTCTGTCACCGTTGGTAACAGTCCGTCTGTCTCCAGGCGATTGTGTAATTTATTCCACGCCTGATCGGTTTGGGTCTTGTTTTTTTCGATTCGATTCATGATATCTGGATATAATTCTCAATTTCTTTTCGTAAAGTCCGGAGTGCACGGGTCATTTCTTTCTCTACTGTTTTTACCGATAGTGAGAGGAGAGAGGCTATTTCCGAATACTTTTTTCCTTCTGTGTGGTGTAGTCGGAAGATATGCAAACGGCGCTCCGGTAGTTTCTCAAGGGTTCGGTTTATAATTTGTTGCAGTTCTTTATACTCAATCTGCTCTTGCGGATCGGGTGAAGCTATATTTACCGGAACGGATAAAATCGCATCCTGATAGCGCCTTTTGACATCCTGATGTTCGCAATATTGGATAGAGCGGTTACGTACAGACCGATAGAGATAGTTCTTGACAGAATGAAAAATCTCAAGTTTTTCCCGATCCTTCCAGAATACATAGAACAATTCTTCGACGATTTCTTCGGCTACGTCCGGTTCACCCGTTATGCTGGCGGCGTATAGGCGAAGCGGAGTATAATATTGGCGGAATAATGTTTCAAACGCCTTTATATTGCCTTCTTTTATTTGAGTAAGTATAAATACGTCGTTCAGCATATTGGGGGATATATCGGGAGTTAGAGTTCGTCAAAGATACTATAAAAAGTGATTACTGCTTCTGCTGTTTTTTTAATTTGTTTACTGCATGCTCCAATGACTCTGTAGGCTCTATGATATTATAGCCTCCCCAAAAGTTGTCACTGGTAAAGTTATCCACTTTGTCTGAGAATACATGATTTTGTTTGAATGCTGCTTTATATGGAATAGCTGTAATATTGTTTTCTTTCCTGTCCGTAACCACCATTTCCGATAAGATGGTATAGTTGGTAGAAAACAGTTTACGCTTCCAGTCACACTTAAAGCGGATATTGTTCCGGATATAACTCAGGTAAGTGATCCCTCCCAGGTTTTTGTATGATATCAGGTATGATACTTCTACCGGTTTGAAACGCAGTCCGAAAGGTTTTTTTCTTAAGATAGCTTGAGTGGCTTTATTCTTATCATCCATGCTGAGGTTAAACTCGGCGCGTGTGAATGACAGTCGCTCTTTATCGATGTAGAGTGTACCATAGCATAAGGGATAGGATAATTTTACTCTTGGACGGAAGCTGATGACATACTGGGATCGGTCGTCAATGCTGGTCGGGTCTTCCATTCGAAATTCGTAGAACAATAGGTCTTCTTGAGCCAACAAGCAGTCCGGGTTCTTTACTATATCCATATAAATGGCCATATTGGGGCCTCCGAGTAATTTTACAGCCAGTGTGTCACTCTGTTTTTGGCTCAACAGTCTGCGTCCTCTGTAAATCTGAACCCGATCGTGTTCGGCAGTTTCATTGTAGGGCGTTTTATAAATATCGATTACAGCCTCTGAAATATTGATATAACGACGCCCTTTTTGAGCCAATTCCCTGTAGAATCCTGTGAGCATGTTGCTCTGGGGACTATAATTGGCCGGAATCTTGCGAAGTGCTTCTTCCACAATGCTGCGTGGATCTCTGGCTCTTACCAGGATTTCACTAAGCAGGTTGGCATAAGGAGTGAGCCAGACAATCCGTTCTGTGGGATTTTCTTCTTTTAAAGGGATACGGGAATTGAGATAACCTACATGTGAGGCTTCAATGTCTTTGGCCTGAACCGACTCGGGAATCTTTAGAGTAAACTCACCGTCTGCGTTGGTGACGGTACCGACACTGCTTCCCGGTATCGATACATTGACATACTCCAGTTTCTTTTTGTTGAGTTTGTCTTTGACCACTCCACTGATCGTGGTGTATCTTTCCGCATTGTCCTGTGCAGCCAGTGGCATGATGCCCGACAGAATCAAAACTGCCAGTATACATCCGATTGATCTTATCCATTGCGTTTTCATCTTTTTCAGAGTTTAAAGGGTGAATAATAGTTTGCTTTCTGTATATAAGATCGTTCAAACGGAGAATACCCTACGAATTTCTGAAGAAAAATGAAAAAACTTCAATGAAGAGTCTTTTTCAAGGATAATTTAATCGTTTTACTTCAAAATCTCATTCAAATCCTTGGTGAGACATCCCCATTTGAATTCATGGTTAGGTGTCAGATAGGGATACTTGGCATAAGAATTTTGGGTGACAACTTTAAATTCCACTATTTGCTTTCCTCTGATCCAACCATAAAAGCCAACTTCTTTTCTGTTGAAGTCTACCCAACCTACAACGACGTAATCTTTGGTTTCGGGGTGCTGCTCTTGTGGATAACCATAGGTCCAATTGTCGGTTGGAGGGTTGGCAGTTGTTTTCTTTGCTACTTTGATATCAATTTTGGCACCGTTTACTTTTACGTCAAATTCATCGGAGTGATGGGATTGGAAATCTGTCTGGTCCAATTCGAATGGGATTCCCAGATTTTTCAGGTGTTTTTGGAATGCCAACTCTCCGATACAGCCTAGAAGGGCTTTGTCCAGTCTCTCTTTTTCGGATAACCCGAAACGTGAATAAAGTCCGTTTTGTATCATGCTTTCCGCTTTGGCTTTTGCCATGGCGACTGTTTGATCAAAATTTAAATCCTGTACGATCATAGTAATAAGGTGTTTTATTTTTTAATAAATCAGCAGGAAGGATACCGGCTCAAAAAATAAATTCTCAAGAGGCTTTGAAGTATTGCGCTATCAAACAACTCCCTGCAAACAAAGATACGTAAAAATTCTGAAATGCAAAATAGGAAGAGTGGTTTATTGTCCATTCGTTTCTTTGTCCTTCTTATTCTTTCATTTCTTGCGTCTGAGAATCTGCATCTGCCCCATGCGCGAATCTGTCTAAACTGTTTTGTACAGTTTTAAATGATTCGTACATGAGGCAGGGATCATCTTTAGCACTCCGATACCGCAATCTTTTTTGTTGCCCTTATACAGGCGACTTCGAAACCACAATTGGTCAATAGTCCAATTTACTGATCCATTCGCGGATATCGTTTTCGTTCATTCCATTCAGTAGTTTTCCCTCTTTCCAGATCAGGTCGGGATAACTTTTCTTCAGAGTTGCCATACTGTTAGTGATGCTACTGCTTCCCGATGTGGCGAACAAGATGATTGTCTTGTTTTTCAAATGATAGCTCTCGATGAATGTATTGATAATACGTGGAGCAAGATTCCACCAGATAGGATAGCCGACGAAAATCACGTCATAATCGGCGATATCTATGGAAGATTTCCGGATGGCCGGACGTGACTTCGGATCATTCATTTCCAACGAACTGCGCGATTGTTTGTTATTCCAATTGAGGTCAGCATTTGTATAGGGTTGGGCTGGAGTAATTTCATAAAGTTCTCCACCTGTAACCTTAGACAATTTTTCAGCAGCACCTGCTGTAGTTCCTGTCGCCGAGAAGTAGGCTATAAGCACTTTGTTATTGGGCTGCTTTCTGTTTGCGCCTTGTTTTTGTTGGGCACATGATGCAGTGGCTATGCCCATTATTGCCAGAAATACGAATATAATTTTGTACATAATTGATCTGTCATTATTGGGGGAGTCTATTGTATTCTTTATTAGTCACAGGTTCCAGCCATTCGTTAGAGGAGTCTTCCCCGGGAATTTCGAATGCAAGGTGTGCGAACCAACTTTCGGCTGTTGCACCATGCCAGTGTTTCACGTTGGCAGGGATATGTATGACTGTACCGGGAAGAATCTCTACCGCCGGTTTACCCTCTTCCTGATACCAGCCGCGGCCTGCTATACCGATCAACATCTGTCCGCCACCTTTCTTCGCATGATGAACGTGCCAATTATTTCGGCAACCGGGTTCGAACGTGACATTGGAGATATTAACCTGTTCATGCGATATGGGTGCAAGGTAGCTATTACCGGTGAAATACTGTGCATAGGCTGTGTTAGGTTCTCCTATCGGGAATATCATTTCACGCTGGAAAGCGGCCTTTGCATCTACCTCGGTTGTATCTTTTGCCCATACCTCCTTGGCAAGCCGAAAAGCGGCCCATGCTTTCGGCCATCCTGCATAAAAACCTATATGTGTGATGATTTCGGATATCTCCGTGCGACTGATACCGTTATTCTTGGCCGACTGGAGATGGAACGTCAGTGAGTTATCCGTTATACCTTGGCTAATGAGTGAAGTGATCGTAACCAAACTACGGTCACGCAGACTGAGTTTGTCAGTGCGGCTCCAGATTTCGCCGAAAAGGACATCGTCGTTGAGTTCCGCAAATTTAGGGGCAAAATCACCAAGTTGATCGCGCCCGGCTGTCTGTTTGATTTTTTCTTGTGCCATACTCGTTATTGTTAAAAAGCTGAATAATAAAAATAAAAAAACTTTGTTCATAATGATATATGTTATAATGAAGTGATTGTTTTATCGGATTGTTTTGATAAACTTTGCCGGCACTCCACCGACGACGGCATCAGACGGGACATCTTTGGTTACTACTGCTCCCGCTGCGACAATGGCATTGTTCCCGATGCTTACTCCTTGAAGAATGGTGGCATTGGAGCCTACCCACACGTTCTTGCCGAGTACGATTGGGGCGGGTTGGGTGGACGTGCGTTCTTCGGGTAGCAGTCCGTGGTTGAGTGTGGCGAAAACTACATTATGCCCGATCTGACAACCGTCACCGATTGTAATCCCACCATGATCTTGAAAGTGGCAGCAGGCATTGATAAACACATCTTCGCCAATAGTAATGTTCTTACCGAAATCCGTGTAAAACGGAGGAAATACACGAAATGAAGAGGGAACACGATAACCGAACAGTTCTGAAAGCAGTTCTCGTACCTCGTTGGGCGTATGATATGTCGTGTTGAGTTGAAATGTGATACGTCTCGCTTCGTTACTCATGATATCCATGAATTGATGGATTTCTTCTGTATCAAGGAGTTTCCTTGTTTTTACGTGCTCTTTAAATTCTCTGATCGTCATATTTATTTCTTTTCTATTATTACATTGATATTATATGCAAAAGTACCGGGTATCAGAGAAAGTGCTGTATCCGAATTACAGATTCTCATACCATTTTTCCATTTTAACTCACTTCACCATTATCTTTTTTATATCGTAATTGTGGTATGAAAGCTAAGTATTCACTACATTTGCGCAGATTAAGATTGCCTATAAATTATGAAAAGAGGAAAACGATTGATACTTCCCTTACTGGGAACTCTTATACTGACAAGTCTTTTTTCCTGTGGTGTAGACCGCTGGCCGGAATATTATCCGGAGACGGGACGCGATATTTGGATAGACAGTGTGATGCGTCAGGAGTATCTGTGGTATAGAGATATGCCATCACCTGCTGCTCCGGACTATTTCCAGAAACCGGAAGCGTTTCTGAAAAAAGCCGTCGCTTCCATGGATAATGGCTTTAGTAAGATCGACTCCTTGCTGGATGAACCCATTCCGAGCTATGGTTTTGATTATACTTTATATAAAGTGCTTGATAATGATACAGCGTATAACGCTTTAATCTCTTATGTGGTGCCCGGATCGCCTGCCGAAGAAGCCGGATTGCAGCGTGGTCATTGGATTATGATGATGAATGGAGATTATATCACTAAAAAGGTTGAATCGGAATTACTGCAGGGAAGTACCCGTCAACTTCAGATAGGTGTTTATAAAGAAGTTGTCGGTGAAGATGGTGAGGTAACCGGTGGGGTGGTGCCGATAGGAGAGACGACAATGCCCGCTTCACGTTCTTTGGCGGATAAGCCAGTTCACCGTTTTGAGATTATTCCATGGAATGGGAAAAAGGTAGGCTATTTGATGTATAATGAATTTAAGGCAGGGCCGACGACAGACAGTCAGGCTTATAATGATGATTTGCGTAGGGCCTTCCGGGATTTCCAGACAGGAGGGGTAAATGAGTTTGTATTAGATTTACGCTATAACACCGGAGGCAGTTTAGATTGTGCCCAGTTGCTCTGTACGATGCTTGCTCCGGCTGATAAGATGAATCAATTGTTGGCTCTATTGAGATACAGTGATAAACGCGTGGAAGCAAATCAGGATTTGACATTCAATCCGGAGCTTATCCAATCCGGTGCCAATCTTAACCTGTCTACTGTTTATGTACTGACTACCAATGCTACCAGAGGGGCGGCGGAGATGGTTATCAATTGTCTTAATCCTTATATGAAGGTTGTATTGATAGGTACTAAAACGGCGGGGGAATATGTTGCTACAAAGCCTTTTGTTCATCCAACGGATCGGTTTATATTGAATCTGGTTGTTTGCAATGTATACAATGCAGAAGAAAAGTCAGATTATGCCACCGGTTTCAAACCTACATACGAATACAATGAAGATTCTTATCTGAGTACTTATTTGCCTTTTGGCAATACGAATGAAACTTTATTGAATGCAGCATTGAAAATCATGAGTGGAATAACGGATAAGTAATCGATTTGTCATTTTGTATTTTGAAAATGCGGAGAAACGATTTTTTCCGGCCTGAAAGATTGGAATAGAATAAAAACGCATGGATTTTGCAATAGCATGATTCGTGCGTTTTGTTTTTTTTAAAGATTGTGTTCTTTAAGAAAGGATATAGACTGTTTTTTGTAATCAAGTTAAATCGAAGAATCGATTTGATTGCAAAATGCTATTTAAAGAATAAACGTGTGTAAATGAACTCCAGAAGAAAAAGCTTTCTTTTTTATTGGATTCTTTCTCTGTTTTTCAATTTAATGTAGTTTCGTTCCGTGAAATTAATATCCTGAAAGCAGGAAGTTAACTTCCTGCTTTCAGGATATTAATTATCTCTTGTCAGTGAGTTCGTTTCTTGTCTCTACGATATTAACTTCCTATTGCCTCCTTCTACTTTATTTCTTATAAATATACATGATTTTTGCATAAAGACAATTGATTGATCCCTGTTTTGCATTTTTTGTAAAAATGTGGAGTCAGCAAGAAAGGACTTTTGAGAACTTTTTTTATCGAGATATCTATCTATTGCTTACTTCATGTCAATTGATAAACCAAAATCCGTTTACTTATGAATTGCTTGTGCCGATTCTTCATCAAGATACTTTTGTACAAATGGTATTGCGAGGCATCACTTACCTCCCCCTGCTGATACTGGTCATGGCGGTCATGGATGGGCTGTTATGTATTATCGGTTTACTGCCATTCGCAGACCGTAACAAAGGAATTGGTCATGAGTACGACTGCAACGAACTTTTCGGAAGATAGATGCGTAGGAGCAAGGAAAGCAGAAAATTGCAACGCTACTCCACGGGGTATAAAGGGTAATGTCGCTTTCAGAGGGAGATGTGAGAGAAAGTCCTGTGCTGCAGCATTACCTTCCATTGTGGCGGTGATCATGTGCGTATCTATATCATGCGTAGTAGAAGGTAATCAAATGCCTCTTATCTGCTCATATTCTTGTTTTTTATTCTTATTTTTGTCGAATAATGAAACCCGAAATGATGAAACAATTAATTGCATGTTGCGGATTAGATTGCGAAAATTGCGATGCCCGTATAGCCACTGTCCGAGATGATAATGAATTAAGAGAGAAAACCGCCCAAAAGTGGAGCATAATGAACAATGCACCGGAAATTACACCGGCAACCATAAATTGTATGGGGTGTCGCACGGACGGAGCGAAATTTGCGTATTGCAATGATTATTGTCCAATTCGAAAATGTGTAAATGAGAAGGGATATAATACCTGTGGCGATTGTAAGGAGCTGGATGATTGTCAGATAGTAGGTGCTATTTTTCAGCATGCCCCTGATGCGAAAGAAAATCTTCTATGATATGCAGTCTTTTTGTTGATAAAGTCAACAAAAAGACTTATCTTTGTGCCATGAAGCAAGAATATATAAGTCGTATAAGGTCTTTCAACAGATATTATACGAAAATATTAGGTATACTCAACAAATACTATTTAGGAAGTGAATTGGGACTTCCGGAGGTGCGTATTATTCAGGATGTTTATTTACACCCTGACAGGAGTTCTAAAGATATATCCAATGAATTAAACATGGATAAAGGCTTGTTATCCCGCTTATTAAAACAATTGGAACAGAAAGAGTATATATTTCGAAAAAGCACGGAAAAGGATAATCGTATGGGGTTGGTAAATCTCACAGAAAAAGGATGTGAGGTTTATTACCGCTTGAATACTGCTGCAAATCAATCTATTGAAAGGATATTCTCACACTTAGAAGATCGTCAACTACAAAGATTGGTTCATTGTATGGATTCTATTTATAAGATAATAAATAGTGTGGAGACCGGTCTTACCGTTGATAATAATGAGCCAATTGTTATACGACCGATAGAAGAATCAGATAATGCTTCAATAGCATCGGTGCTTCGTGCGTCAGTAGAGGAGCATGGAGCTCCTAAGGTCGGTACTTTTTATGATGATCCGCATACGGATAGAATGTTTCAGACTTTTAATATTAAAGGTGCAGAATACTGGATAGTGGAAAGTAATGGTGTAATATTAGGCGGAGGTGGCTTTTATCCGACCAAAGGTTTACCACATGGTTATGCTGAGTTATCGAAATTTCATTTTAGACCGGAGCTTAGAGGGAGAGGTATTGGAAAACGTTTACTTCAATTCATAGAGCAGCGTGCTGTTAGTGCCGGATATGTGTATATGTATATTGTTTCTTATCATCAGTTTGGAAATGCTGTTAGTATGTATGAAAAATACGGATATGAACATATAGACAATGCATTAGATCAGTCGGGCTTGTATCAAGATGCACCTTTCCACATGGTAAAAGCACTCTGAATCCAAATATGAAATGTTACGAAGAAAACGATAGAATCTTATAAGAGAGGAGTGAATCCTTTCTGGCTGTTATAGATGTAGGTGTCCGATGAAAGTGAGCGTTCATCTTTCTCGGGCGATTTCAAAAGCCTGTTTGATGCGGTCGGCCATGCCGATTCCTCCTTTGAGATTTCCTGCTACCACCAATCCGGGATACTGTTTTTGCAGTTCATTGATCGCAGCAAATCTGTCGGTACTGCTGCTTTCGTATTGGGGAATGGCTTTCTTATGCCGGAAGATACGTATAAGATCAGGTACTATTCCGGCAGGATAATCTAACATTTCATTCAGGCCGGTGGTTATCAACCTGATAATTTCGTCGTCACTTTTCTCTAGAAGTTCAGGGTGTCTCGTCCCGCCTAAGAAGTATGAATATAATGCACCTCCTTCGGGGGAACGGTTATCGAAACAGGCCGATGGAAACAGAATACCTAAAACTGGTTTTTGTTCACAGGAAGGAACCAATCCGCCAAAGGCATGAAACTCTTTTCCATAAGTATTACGCAATCCCACGGAGACTTGCATCACAGGGGCATAGGTAAGATTACTTATCCGATTCATCTGCTTGTCAGGGACGAAAGGAAGAAGTGAAGGGAGGACAAAGGCAGGTGTGGTGGTTATCACCTTTCGGCAGTGGATTCGGTTAACTATTCCACAGGAATCTGTGAAAGAAACTACCCATCCTTGTTCACATGGCATTAGGGAAGTGGAAGTAGCTCCCAGGGAGAATCGTTTGATTCCAATGGCCTGTTCCAATGCTTTTGTCAGGTTACTAAGTCCCCCATAAGTAGAGAAAATTTTTCGTGTAGCCAACCGGTCGCGTTCACTTCGATGTGAAAATGATTTTGCAATACCACCGAGAATGAAACTGCCATAAGTTTGTTCTAGTTGATAAAGTTTAGGCAGGGCATGACGGGTAACCAATCGCATAGGGTCACCGGCATAAACCCCGGAAATGAATGGGTCTACTGCATAATGTAGATAAGAGATACCCAGGCGCCGCTGTACCAGTTCACCAATCGTTTCATCGGGATTGTTTCCTTTTGAACGGAAGGGTTCACCTAGTATATTGAATTTATCTTTTGTACTGAATAATGGGGTGGTGATTGCACTGAACAGTCCTGAGGGGAGAGGATGAAAGCGATCTCCTTTCCATATAAGGCGTTGCCTGGACGCTTCACGGGCCGTTTCTAAACGGCAGGTGGGGGATAGTTCCGCCAAGAGTTCGGCTACTTCAGGGTGGGAGATTACACCGGTATTGGGCCCACTTTCAAACGTAAAACCATTTTCGTGGTAGGTACGTATCTGGCCGCCTACGCAGGGGCTCTGTTCAATTACCTCGATATCACATCCCTTACGGGTAAGGCAATAGGCGGTAGTCAGACCTGTTAGACCTGCACCGATGATGATGGTATCTCGCAAACGATGATTTTCTGTTACTGTCTGGTTCATTGTTATAAAGGTTTTGAATATGAGTGTGGAGAGTGGAGCATCAGTTTGTCAAGTGAAGCCGCTACGTTGCGTACAAATGCCGAACCTGCGGTTGTCATCTCAAGATAGTCGTCTGTATAGTAAATCAGTCCGTCATCGGCAAAGCCAGATAGTTTTTTTTCATCGTAGGCAGTGGCAGCCTTTAAAGTGGATACCGATACATGCAGGCGCTTTGAAAGATCTCTCCAATCGATACAGCCATTGCACATTAGGGTTTCGATAACCTCTCTGGTGAGTTGTTCGGTTGGAGAAAGGGCATAACCTTTGGTAATACTTAGTTCGCCTTTACTGATAGTCTTGATGTAATGGGGAATATCTTTCGTATTTTGAGCATAAGCCGATTCAAGCTGACTGATAGCGGTTACGCCCAAACCATATACCTGTGCGGTAGTACGCCGGGTGCAGTAGCCTTGAAAATTACGATGTAATTTTTTAGTTTGCATGGCGATGCTCAGCTCGTCATTGGGGCGTACAAAATGATCCATTCCGATAGATTGATAACCGGATTTATGCAATAGTCCGGCAGCAGTGTCAAACATTGTCCGTTTTTCATGGTTGTCGGGTAGGCCTGATTTCTCCAGAAGCAACTGTCGCTTATTAATCCAAGGCACGTGGGCATAACTGAACATAACCAGTCTGTCGGGTGATAAAAGAATAGCCTGCTCTATGTTGCGGGTGAAGTTCTCCACAGTTTGTTTGGGTAAACCATAAAGAAAATCAAGGTTGATACTTATTCCCTTTTCGCGTAGTAGGATAAATATATCTTCCATCGGTAATAAAGAAGGGCGGCGATTGACTGTTTTCAGTACCTCGATATTAAAGTCCTGCACACCAATACTGAGACGGTTAAAGCCGCATTCGGTAAGTTGCAGCCAGTCTTTTTCTGAGAGATAGCCTGGGTGACATTCAATGGCTATTTCAGGGCGGTCAATGACTGGGAATGATGATAATAAGTGAGCATTCAATTCTTTGATTAAAGCAACGGGAATGGCTGTGGGGCTTCCACCACCATAATGTATCTGCGCGATCGGCCGATCCTTATCTAACAGGGGAAGAATCAGATCTATCTCTTGATGCAAAGCTTCTACATATGACTCAATAATCTCGGGACGTGCCATGGGATACGAATTGCATCCGCAATAGTGGCATAAGTGCCGACAAAACGGGATATGCAGGTAAAACGATAATGCGCGCTCTGAAGCCTGATTCGACTGCTGTACAGCCTCCAGGTAGCGGGCGTTGGTAAATGGCTCAAAATAATTGGCCGGTGGATAACTGGTGTATCGAGGTACCGGTACATTGTATTTATTGATTATTTCAGTATACATATATGTTAAGAATGAATGGGTTGAGATTCTTTTCTGAAGAAATAAAATATATAGATCAGTGATATGGAAGCCAATATAACTTCGAAAATAAAGAGACCGTGGTAACCGGTTCTATCGGCTACCACCCCGCTAAGAAAGGCTATTAGTAAGCCGCTTAAGTGTGTGAGTACTGTTTGGATGGTAAAGTCGGTTCCTTCACATCCTTTGCGTACACAATCCATAGAAGTGGTATACACTACAATAGTTGCCATTCCATAGGCACTCCATAGCAGGACGATCCCTAAACAAAGCATTGAAAATGAAGGGACTGTGCATGAAATACACATAAAATAGAGTGTAGTAAGCAGGATGAATATTGCAAATAGTATTCTGGAATGATATCGCCCGATTTTACGAACCAGTAATCCGGCCAGGAAAGATGATGCGAAGGCAGCTCCGGTACCTCCGATACCTATCATAATGCCTATCTCTTTCATTGAATAACCCAAATCGACCAGATAAGAGCGTAACACCGATAAAATTCCGATAATGCTGGCATAATATAGTAGTAGGAATCCTATTTGTTTCCAGATGTTACGACGGGCAAAGAACCAGATAAAATCAGTGAATTGTGCCCGTTTCGAAGGTTCTTTGGGTATTATTCTCATATGTTTGTTTTTCAATAACGGAATAATTGCCAATAGTACAAAAATGCATAAGCATGGTATCACCACATGCCAGCCATAGTGCTGAAGAACGAGGAGTAATATACCTGTTCCTATCAATGTACCTCCGAAGCTACCCATTGATTGCATGCTGTTGACCAAACTTTTATCCGACTTACCAAAGGAGAGTACTGCAAGTGTGTCTGTAGCTATATCTTGTGTAGCTGAGGCTATCAATGATAGAAATACTAATCCAATGATAAGGTAGAGATCTGTTTGGATATCGAGCAGGCCTACCATCAGGATCAGTAATGCATATACGATTTCGGATGTAATGATACAGCGTTTATAGTCTTTTAGGGTGATACAATGCCGGTCGACAAGCGGTGCCCAAAGAAACTTCAATATCCAGGGGAGTTTGATGAGTTGTAATAAAGCGATGGAAGAAAGAGAGTAATCGGCTTGCCTCATTAGTACTTGTATGGCTGTAGAGAAGAAACTCATCGGGATGGCTTGTGCAATGTATAAGCAAAAAAATGTACTGAGGTTCAGTGTTTTCCGGGAAAGCGGTGAAAGCTTGTTTATACGCATGTGATTCATATCGTTTGATTAGAGACTGATGCTGACTGATGTACCTAAGGTAATGGGTTTTCCCTTTTGAGCATAGGCTTTACTGGTTACGAAGTAGTAGCTCAGGTAGTCGGTATTTGTGAGATTCTTGCTCCAGGCTTCCCATGTAAAGCATCCTTTGTTTATGCTAATTCTTAGATTGACCAATGCATACGGGCTTTGTTTGGCTTGGTTATCTTCATACCAATAAATGGGACCTGTTACCGATACGCCGGCGTTGAGGGTAAGGCGGTCGATCCAGGAACAGATGTCATAAAATGAATATCCGGTTGTCAAAGAGAAAGTGTGGCGGGGAACCATAGGCAGATAGTTACCTCCATAATCTTTTAGGATACCACGTTCTTCTTTTTGATAGTGAACAAATCGTGCATCTGTATATCCATAATTCATATACATCATCCATGATTTCGTCGGACGAGCTTGAAAACTGGCTTCGATGCCTTTATTACGAGAGCGACCGGCATTTCGGATTACGTTACCTACGGTTGGAATAGTATTGGTTATCTGCTGATTGCGCCAATCTATATAGAACAGGCTTAAATCAGCTGATAGCCGATTGTTCAGGAATGATAGTTTGGTACCTATTTCGTAATTCCAGTTATATTCGGGGGAATAAAGGTAGTCGTCATTGTTGAGGAAAGAGACATTGAATCCTCCGGCTTTATATCCTTTGGATACGGAGGCATAGAACAATTGATTGTGAGAAGAAAGGTACTGCATACTGAACCTAGGAGTAAACTGCCCGAAGTGAAGCGATCGGTTGAATTGTTCAAGCGATTTTGTTTCCCCATTTCCATTTAATGGCTGCTGTACTTTGGAAAAATCGCATCGGGCGTGTTCATAATCGTAACGTAACCCTACAGAACAAGACAGTCCTTGCAACAGATCGAGTGTAGATTGATGATAAAATGCGATCCCTTGTGTGGGAATTCCACTATTAGTAAGGTGTCGGGTGGTATCTGTAAAACGACTAAGGTCAACTTTCCTGTTTATGGTCTGTCGGAAAACAAACGCACCCGTTATCCAATGATAGCGGCTCTTATTGACCGATTTAACCGTAAATTCCTGGCAATACATATGTTGCCGTATCTTATTTTGACCATAGAATATATTGCGAGGCGAGAAATCTTGATCGATTCCCATCTTGTCCTGTATATATTGATAGGATGTTTGGCTGTTGAAGCTGATATGGGGGCCGTTATACCGTATGTTGATTCCGGAGGTTAGCAGATTTCGTCGGTATAATCCTTCATTGTTGTAGTTTACGGCTTCTGTTGTTCCCTTGTCGGCATTATACAATCCGTATGGATATCCTCCTTGATTGGAATATTCGTAGGAGGTTATGAAGCGGGTAGTCCAATGGGCTGCGGGTTTCCATGTGAGCCCGATTCGTCCGGCTCCGTTATCAAGTTTATCTGCCTTTTTATGGGTATGCAAATTGGTAAAAAAGCCATCATTGTGATGATAATTACCGCTAAAGGATAAACCTAACTGCTCGTTCACCTTTGTATAGTTCGAAGCTATTAATCGCATATCATTGTAACTGCCATATCCCAACCGGAAATACGTACCTTGATAATCGAGGGGCGAATGGGTATATACATTGATGGTTCCACCAATAGAATTACGTCCGTAGAGTGTGCCTTGCGGTCCGCGAAGTACTTCTATACTACTTATATCCGACAAGTCAATATCGAAAGCGGACGTTTCAAAATAGGGAATGCCATCTACGTAAAAGCCTACTGATGGAGCATCCTTTTTGGCTCCTATCCCCCGAATATAAACCGGAGAATTCTGCTTGGACCCATAATCGGGCATATAGAAATTAGGAAGTAAGGAACTTAAGTCTTTAGCTCCCGATATTTCATTCTCTTTCAGGAAGCGATTATCTAAGGTAGAGATAGAAAGTGGCTCACGATTAGGTGTGTTTTGTTTAAAAGCTACTATTGTAACTTCATCCAGATCGATACGCTTAACCTGTATTGTATCGGGCTCATTGGCCGAGACTATCGTAGAGAAAGGTAGGAGGAAAAATAATCTTTTTATCATATTTTAGGGTTTGCGGCAAAGGTAGGGCATGTCCCTAGAGTTGGCAATCCTCATTTCTTAGGATTTTATCTGCCAGGCTTGGCTTCTTGGGTATTAACGTTCGGGACTGACGTGCATATACAGTTTTTGTCGTTTCGTGGTAAGTAGAGGTTGGTAACTGATTTATACTGTTCTTTTGCGGAGTCTTTTATTTGACTTTTTTCGAAGCGGTCTGTGTCTATTTGATATGTAACCGGCTGCAGGGACTCGTGTTCTGAAATTGTCTGATACATATAAATAGTATTCTTCTTTATGTAAATATATGTGTTTGTGGGGCATTACCTTTGCATCGAAAAGTACGTACTTGTCAAACGCAGTTCTGAATATGATTTTTTTTGGACTTATAGATGTGTTCTAGACTGTTGTTTGTATAATTCTTTTGTGTAATTTATTGATATAACAAAATGAACAATGCTAAATTATTACATTTAATGGTTTACATCTTAACCATTATTTTAGGGCAGTCTTGTACAGAAGTGGATATTACGATGCCCAAAGGACCGAAAGGTGATAGAGGAATGTCAGCTTATGAATTTTGGAAAGAGAATGTAGAGAATGGAGTGATTTCTTGGCCTAAGAAAGAGACTGAAATAACTGATTTTTTTAAGTATTTAAAAGGTAAGGACGGTCTGGATGGAAAAAGTGCTTTTGAACTGTGGAAGGAAGAAGTAGCTACTGGTGCTCTGGATAATCCTCACCGCCCGGGAAGTATGTGGCCTGTATCCCAGAATAATCTTAGAGATTTTTGGTATTATCTGACAGGAGCGAGTGGCGAGAATGGGCAAACACCTCATATTGGAAATAATATGAATTGGTGGATTGGCAATAAGGATACCGGAATACGTGCTCAGGGTAGGGATGGACAGAATGGAGAAGATGCTGTTCCACCGGTAGTTACGATCGGGGATAATGGTAATTGGTTGATTGATGGAGTAGATACAGGAAAACCTTCCAGAGGTGAAGAAGGAGTTGCAGGAACAACACCTACTGTTACAATTGGAGAAAATGGAAATTGGGTAATCAATGGAAAAGATACCGGAAAGGCTGCGATAGGTAAAGATGGAAGATCGCCAGAGGTAATAATCGGTACCAATGGGAACTGGTATATTAATGGGAAAGATACCGGTATTCGTGCATATGGTAAAGATGGCATTAACGGTAAAGATGGTGCCAATGGTAAGGATGGCATTAACGGTAAAGATGGTGCCAACGGAAAAGATGGTATTAACGGTAAGGACGGGGCTGCTGGAAAAGACGGCGCTAACGGTAAAGATGGTGCTAATGGGAAAAGTGCCTATGAATTGTGGGTAGAGAGTGTTGAGGCGGGTTGTAACAATACTGGCCCTAAAGTGAAAAATCCTCATAATCCATCTTTGGATTGGGATTGTGGTAAAACAACTTTAAGTGATTTTTGGGAGTTTTTGAGAGGTGCGGATGGTAAAGATGGTGCGGACGGTAAGGATGGAAAACCCGGTGTTCCGGGAAAACCGGGTGCTGAAGTTACTATTATCAAAGGAGTACCTAACGTGATTGCACTTTATTCACAACAAGAATTTGGAGAGTATGTTCGTACAACCGATGGAGGAGTAGCTTATCGTGTGTATGACGAATCTGGCAATAAGGCTCCGAAGGCTGTGGTTAAGGGAATTCCCGGTTTGGATCCGGCTAAAACTTATACAGCTAATGAAGAGGGAGAATTTATTATTCCGAAAGAAGATCTTCCTCAAATTGACGATATAGATGCCCGATGGGGGAAAGTTAAGGAGGTAACTATTAATAATGTGACAAAGGAATCTGCAGAAAACACTTATGTCCCTAACAGAATGCAGATTAGAATGATTTATATTGGTACCTCTCCATATCTTGATTATGAACATAACCTGCAGTTTAGAGTAGAGAGAAAGACAGATCCTGGTGCGGAATGGAAAACATTGCCCAGCTATTTGCCTAATGTCAATGCCGGATTTACGGCATATCAGGTTACAAATCCGGAAGACCCGACATCTCTTGATAAAACGAAAAAAATAGAAAGTACTACACCTAATATGAGTAGTACATCAATGTCTATTAATCCTAATAGATATGTTAAAGAGAACCCTGCCGGTATAAAAAATGGAATAACTGACTTTTGGGATGGAAAAGACAACTATTTCTCGATAGTAAAAGATACCCCTTATTATGGAGAAACGATTTATTGGAATGGAGTATGTAAGATGGCACCTTATCAGATACCTCCTACACTTAAAACTCTAGCCTTAACAAAGGCATCTGCTGAAAGTGGAGATGATGTATTCTTGAATAAAGCCCAGGGGGAATTTGACTTTTCGACTATTGATTTCAATATCATATCTAAGCGTGAATTGGTAAAAACAGTGAAACAGAACGGAATAGATTACATTGAACCTGAATATTATACCCTGGAAGAAGCGAAGGGACTTCTACTTTGTTATGTTAAGTTTACTTATACCTCTCCGTTGGGAGTGCAAACAGCTACAAGCGAGCATAATAAGTCAAGTTATAATAAACCTGAGTATGCTGCTCTTAGTCCGTATCTGGGAGCTACAATCTATTCGGTAGGGGCGAATAGTGCTTTCATCTACTCTAACTCTGGCAGTGGTGTATCTTTAGGAGTTCTCAAGAAGAAAGTAGATGATGGTACATATTATGTTGAAAATACATATAAAAATATGCCTGCAATTAGTGTAACTTATAAAGATAAATAAAATATAAGCAAGATGAATTTCAGTGTAATAATAAATAGACTTCTTATAGGAGCATTGGCTTTTACTGTCTTTCCCTTCTATACTTATGCTCAAAACGATAAAGTGGAGAGACAAACAGCACATAGAACCAAAGCCTGGGAAATAGGGGTAGGTGGAGCTCTTATCAACTGGGACAGAGTGACTTTCTCGGATTTTCGTCAGGTCGATGGGAACTATCTGTATCGAATGAATATCGATCATCTTTTTGGCGGTATCCAACTCTATGCAGCTCGTGAATTGAATCCTTGGTTTTATCTTGATTTGCAGGGGACATTGGGACTGGCAAGAAAACAAGTTGAAACAGGCGGGCGTAAGTTTGATTTCATGTATATGGCCGGTCCGGGACTTCAATTCCGGTTAACCCCATTGTTTAAATCAAAATATGTAGAACCTTATTTACGCGTAGGTGTTAACTACCTCCATCATGATTTTTATGCAATTAATGCAGGAAAGTTTGAAAATGATCCTATAGGAGAAGCAGAATGGACATCATCCAATCCTTGGAACAAAGAGAAAATAGGATCTAAACAATCCTATTTCCCCTTATCCTTCGGAGCCGGAGTACAAGCTTGGCTTAACGATCATTGGGGAGTAGGATTACAGGGAGAATACATCATGCCTGTCGATAAAAAACAAACGCGTTTTGTTCAGGCTTCGATGCGTATTATGTTCCGTTTGGGTGGAAGTACAAAACGTCCTATGCCGGTTGTGCAATATATAGACCGTCCGGTTGATAGGATTGTAGAACGAATTGTTGAAAAGAGAATTGAAGTGCCGGCTGTGGTGGAAAGTCATGTTTGTGATTTATTCGATAACATTCATTTTGCGTTTGATAAGGATGTGATTACTTCCGAATCTGAAATCACTTTGGATAAGATTGCAGATCTGTTGAAAAGTTATCCGGATAACAATTTCTTGATAACCGGGTATACAGATGCAAGAGGAAGCGACAATTATAACATAGATTTGTCGAAACGCCGCGCTAAAGCTGTGTATAGTGCATTGCTGAAACGACAAGTACCTCAACATATGTTGAAATGGCGCGGAGTCGGATATCATGCTAGTTCGGTGCCGGCTTCAGGTCCGGATAAAGTCAGGATGGGTGATCGAAAGGTGTCCATTGAGAGAGTGACGAATTCAGATTATTGGGGTTGGTTAACGAATGAAGAATAATGTATTACATTAATTTTGTATAAAACATAAAGGCGGCAAGAACAATTCTGTTTTTGTTGCCTTTTTTGTTCCGTTGTTTTGATATAGAATGAAATGATTTGAAGAAATAATAGAATGTTGAAGGATTAATCATCATCTGGCCTAAAACTAACTAGCTTTTAGAACTTTATGAAAAAGAAATGCTAAAGAAGATTATCTTATGAATAATTATAGACATAATTGGCGAATTTATGTAAAAGGTTATTGTATGATAAGTAACCTCTAATAGCTTAATTTTATATATTAAATAAAATGATGTTATGAAATTACTTTATTTTAAAGAACATCTGTCATGCATAAACTATCAAATAAATGTTAATACAGGTTTCGTTTATTATAATTTAGAGAAAGATAGTGTAAGTAAAATAGATAATAGTGCTTCTCCTTGTATTCTTTTCCTTCTTGATGGAGAGGTGTCTATTGATAGTGGTGAGTATCAGAATGTACATATTGAGAAAGATAAAATGGTTCTTATTCCGCAACATGTAGATAATAAAATTGAAGTTATATATGATGCAAAATGTCTTTTACTATTTTGGAATAAAGACATAAGGGTGTGTGACAAAGTATATATGAACTCTCTTTCTTCTTATAAGGAAAGAAAAAAAGAGATGTGTGTGCTTCCTATAAGAGATCCTTTGCAAGCTGTTTTAAACTCCGTTGTCGCATATTTATATGCTAAGATGCAGTGTAAACATATGCATCTTATCAAACAACAAGAGGTTTTGTTGGTTTTGAGAGGATATTATACGAAGAAAGAATTATTTACTTTTTTTTCTTCTATATTGGGGAATACAGGGCATTTTGAAGATTTTGTAATGAATAATTATAGGAAAGTAAAGAGTGTAAAGGAATTTGCCGGTTTGTATTGTACTTCTGAGCGCTCTTTTAATCGTAAGTTCCAAAATTGTTTTAAAGAAAGTCCTTATCAGTGGATGCAAAAAAAGAAGGCGGAGTTGATCAGAGAAAAAATAAGTGAGTCGGATACTCCTTTTCAAGAGATCGCAATGGATTTTGATTTCAATTCGCAAGCTCATTTCACTTCCTACTGTAAGAGATTATTTGGAATGACTCCCAGCAAATTGAGAACAGAAAGTAAGAAGGTTGCTCCTGATTTGGAGTACTGATATACGTATTTATAGCGAAGAATCATATAAAGGCCGGATTAGGGGGCTATCCTATTCCGGCTTTTTATCTTGGCAATGCTTTGTTATACAGTTAATTGGGGCTATTGGGCTTTCGTTGGGAGGCTTGCTAACTCTGATCCTTCATTTTTTTGTTCCATCTGATGATGCTCTTAATTGCTTTGAGTTTTTAGTGCTTTGCATCCATTCGACAATATTAATTCCTGAAAGTAGAAAAGTTTCTGTATAAACAAGAGTGCAGTTAAGAACTTTACTGAGAGAAATGGTACAAGATTTATCTCTGTAGTGAGCCATCCGTCATCCTGTTTTTTTAAGTGATAAAAGCCGTTTTTGAACTGTAAGTTCAATTTTATGTGATCCGGTGCAACATACAAATATTACTTAATTGGCTATTATCCTACTGCCAGCGTAACACTATAAATTGAATGCCATATAATGCTTATACTCTTTATATAAGCAAGTGCTTTTATGCAATATTAATATAACTTTTGATTTATACAAATACCTAAATATAGTGATTGTGGGTTAATTTTAGTGTCTTTATCTTTGCCGCCGTAAATAAACAAACAACTAAACCAGATTTAAGGAATACAGTTTCTATAACCCTAAAAACATTAGAGTTTTGCTTTCCTTTTTTTCCTATCCATGCAGGCACTACAACTTTTCAAAAAGAGTCGATATGGGTGTTAAGTAAGCAGGTAATACCGCTATCCGTAGCTTGATTTCTGTAAAGCGCATCTCTTGTGGAGGTAAATCGAATAGAAGCCCCCTGACAATGTTACAATTATATTAATATGACAAATAGAAAACCTTTATTTATCATCCTCTTTTCTTTGGGATATTCAGGAATATACTCACAGGAACAGCAGGTGAAGAAAGACTCTGTCTACCAATTGCAAGAGATAGTGGTATCGTCCCAACAGATACTTGGGAGTAAGTTTAAAGCAAGAAACCGCACAGGATCGGCATATTATATTTCGCCTGAGGAAATTCGCAGGTTGGGATATACGGATATTAATCGTATGTTGAAGGCCGTTCCCGGAGTTAATATGTATGAAGAAGACGGTTTCGGTCTTCGCCCGAACATTAGTTTGAGAGGAACGAAAGCCGAGCGAAGTGAACGCATCTCGATTATGGAGGACGGTGTACTGGCGGCACCGGCTCCTTATTCCGCTCCGGCAGCTTATTATTTCCCCAATGTAGCCCGGATGGAGGCCATCGAAGTGCTGAAAGGAAGTAGCCAGGTACAATACGGTCCGTTCACTACGGGAGGAGCTATTAATTTGGTATCGACTCCTATTCCGAACAGTTTTTCCGGTAAAGCGAACATTTCTTACGGAAGCAAAAATACGTTTAAGTCGCATACATCTGTCGGAAGCAGTTGGAAGCATTTCGGGTATATGGTAGAATATTTGCGTTATCAGTCAGATGGTTTTAAGAAATACGAAGATCATGCTGCCAAAGGATTTAAAAGAAATGATATTATAGCTAAAATAAGGGTTAAAACGGATCATGTAAAAGGAGTGAATCATGCTTTGGAACTGAAATTCGGATACGCAGACGAAAATTCGGATGAAACGTATGTGGGACTCTCTGCAGATGATTTTAAGAAGACTCCTTTTCTCAGGTATGCAGGTTCGCAAATGGATAAACTTAAGACCGATCATCGGCAGTGGGTAGCAACTTATCTGCTGACTTTTTCCAACAAGTTGAAAATAACGACCAACGCCTATTACAACTATTTCCACCGAAATTGGTACAAACTGAATGATGTGCGCGCAGGAATCACTTCAAAAGAGAAGAGATCCATCGCCGATGTACTTGTGGATCCGGAAACGAATATCCGTTACTTCGACATTTTGACGGGGAAAACAGATCGGGAAGAGGAAGCACTGTTGGTAAGAGCCAATAACAGAACTTACCGTTCCAGAGGTATACAAACCAGGGCCGAATACCGTTTCAACCTGAACGAGTTTTTCTTCGATCTGGAGTTCGGACTTCGTTATCATGCCGATGAGGAAGATCGTTTTCAGTGGGATGATTCTTACTCCATGAAAAATAAGAAAATGGTACTGTTTATGGAGGGTATTCATGGTACGAATGCTAACCGTGTTACTTCTGCCAACGCGTTAGCCGGTTACCTGCTTGCTAAATTAAGATATGACGCGTGGACTGTCACTGCCGGGCTGCGATATGAGGATGTAGACTTACTGAAAAAAGACTATACGAAAGAAGATTTGGCACGGTCGGGTAAGGTACGTATTGAAACTCCGAATCATGCGCGTGTATTGATTCCGGGGGTAGGATTACATTATCAATTGATGCCGGCTGCTTCTGTTTTCTTCGGGATTCATAAAGGCTTTGCCCCTCCAAGCGCGGAATTATATCAAAAGCCTGAAAGCAGTGTGAATATGGAACTGGGTACACGTGTTGCTATCGGGAATTTTAGGGCGGAACTAATCGGGTTCTACAATAATTACAGTAATATGCTGGGAAGTGATCTGGCTGCTTCGGGTGGGGCCGGAACACTTGAACAGTTTAATGTAGGGGAGGCCCGGGTAAAAGGTGCGGAGTTTCTGGTACAATATCAGCCTCTTCCGAAGAACTGTAATGTGAGGTTGCCGTTGCAGGTATCCTATACTTATACGGATACTGAAATTAGAAATTCGTTTGAAAGCCATTCATGGGGTAATGTGGTTAGAGGTGATGAAATACCTTACATCTTCAAGCATGCTCTGAACATGCAGTTGGGTATAGAATGTAAATGGTTTTATGCCAATATCGGTACACGCTATAACAGTGATATGCGTACTTCACCCGGGCAGGGGACGATTGCGGAGAGAGAAAAAGTACCGGCAAACCTTATATTTGATGCTTCGCTCAATGTTTTTGTGAATAAATACTTGACAGTAAGATTAAATGCAATCAACCTGACCAATAGGGTTTACCTTACATCCCGCCATCCTGCGGGTTTGAGAGCGGGACATCCTTTTGGGATCTATGCAGGAGCTAATGTACAGTTCTGACTATAAAATTTAATTGTGATAAACCATAAAACGAAGAAATATAGAGAATAAAACAATGAATACTTCATCAATGATAAGAATAGTAATCAGTAGTTTGCTGATGGCAATTTTTTCTCAGACTTGTCCGGCACAAGTGGCAGTAGAGATAAAAGGTACAGTACGCTCTGTAACCGGAGAAAGTTTGCCGGGAGCTACGGTGATAGTGGAAGGAACTGCACGAGGAGTTATTACAGATGTAGAAGGGAGGTTTACTCTCAAGGCCCGAAAAGGACAGATGCTGAAGGTGAGTTTCGTAGGAATGAAACCTCGTCTGATTAAAGCCTCATCCGGCATTATGAACATCATACTTCAGGATAATGTGCAGGAGATAGAGGGAGTGGTAGTCACCGGCTATCAACAAATTAAAAACAGGGTCTTTACGGGAGCGGCAGCTTCGGTAAAGCTGGATGAAATCAAGTTGAACGGTGTGTCGGATGTGTCGCGTATGCTCGAAGGGCGTATTGCAGGTCTCTCCATACAGAATGTGACAGGTAGCTTTGGTACCGCGCCCCGGATTAATATCCGGGGTGGTGCTTCCATTATGGGAAATGTACAACCGTTGTGGGTCATAGACGGGGCAGTATACGAGGATCTTGTTTCACTTACACTTGATCAATTGGCTTCCGGTGATGCGGTAACCCTTATCAGTTCGGCTGTTGCCGGACTGAATGCATCTGATATAGAAGATATTCAGGTATTGAAAGACGCCTCGGCAACTTCCATCTATGGTGCCCGGGCATTGAACGGAGTGATCGTAATTACCACCCGGTCCGGTAAAAGAAATGCACCGAACAGATTTTCTTATTCTTATGAGTTAAGTATGCGATCTATTCCTTCTTATACAAATTTCGATTTGCTTAATTCTCAAGAGAGTATGTCTGTTTATCAAGAGATGGGCAGAAAGGGATATTTCTCTTTGCAAAATACGCTATATGGTCGTCGCAGCGGAGTATATTATCAGATGTATAAGGCACTTAATACCATTGATCCGGCTACCGGTCAATATTATCTGGAGAATACGGATGATGTCAAACGGGCATTCATGCGTGAAAGAGAGTATGCTAACACCAATTGGTTTAAAGAACTGTTTACACATAGGCCTATCCATACACATACTGTGACCTTTTCAGGGGGAGGGGAGAACTCTGCAATGTATGCTTCCATCGGTTTTTATGATGACAGAGGATGGACTTTGGCCGACCATGTTAAAAGAATTACGGCCAACATCAAGAACTCTTTTTACTGGAACGAAGATAAGATAAAGGCTACTATATCCGCACAAGGAAATCTACGTAACCAGAACTCGCCGGGAACAATTCCTCAACGTAGAAATACTGTTATCGGAACATTCGAACGTGATTTCGATATCAATCCTTTTAGTTACGCTTTAAGCACAAGCCGCACTTTACGGCCCCATAATGCGGATGGAGAACGAGAGTTCTATCGGAATAACTGGGCTCCGTTTAACATTCTGAATGAATATGAAAACAATTACCTGAAAACAGAAGTGCTGGATCTGAAATTACAGGGTGAACTTTCATACAGGCTCAATGATCATATTGAAGTAAAAGGCTTGGCAATGGTGCGTCACGCCGTAACCAAGAGTTCACATTTTATTGCTGAAGCATCCAATGTGGTACAGGCTTTTCGTGCCAATGAGACTCCTTACGTAGCCAGAGAAAATATTTATCTATTGAAGAATAAAGACGATCCGATGCAACTGCCCGGGGTAGCATTGACACATGGGGGGATATTCAATAAAACGGAAACTTCCTTGCGAAGCTATCTGGGACGTTTGGCTTTGGATTATAACAGGCAACTGAGTGAACATAACATACGCGCTTTCGGATTTACTGAAATACGATATGCCGATCGCAGCATGAATCCTTTTCAAGGCTATGGAATACAATACGACAGAGGTAATCAGGTCTTTTCCAATCCCCTGGTTTTTGAAAAGCTGGCCAATGAAGGAGATACTTATTTTTCTTTAACCGAACGTTATGAAAGGGGAGTGACATTATCGGGCAGCGCTACATACGGATATGCCGGGAAATACATTTTCAATGGAGTATTCAATTACGAAGGGGCTAATACTGCAGGTAAGTATAGCCGTTCCCGCTGGCTGCCAACCTGGAATATAGGAGCCAAATGGAATCTGGATCAGGAGAAGTTTATGAGGAAACACACTACCATTTCAAGGCTCGCCTTGCGTACGAGTTACGGGTTAACCGCTAAAATGAATGAACAAGCTGTTAACTCTACCACAGTTTTCAAGCATGTGATGGTCAACCGTACTCTTTTGAAAGATAGGGAGAATGCATTGCGTATTTTACATTTGGAAAATCGCGATCTGACATGGGAAAAAATGTATGAGCTGAACTTCGGTCTTGAGCTCGGACTGTTTGGCAATCGTATCAGTGCGACATTCGATGTGTACCAACGAAACTCGTTTGATCTGATAGACCTTATTCGTACCTCCGGTGTGGGAGGTCAGTATTACAAATACGCTAATTTCGGAGATATGCGTACGCGTGGAGTGGAACTGGCCATACAGACACAAAATATATTGACTGACAAATTCAGTTGGTCTACCACAGTCACTATCAGCGGTATGAAGCAGAAAATAACCCGGTTACTGAATACCCCTAACACTTTTGATATGGTGGCCGGAACCGGGCGTGGTAACATAGTGGGTTTTCCACGTGGATCTCTGTTCTCCTTCAATTTTCAGGGACTTAAAAGCAATGGTCTGCCGACCTTCGATTTCGGACTGTACCCCTCCAACAAAGGAGCAAATAGCGAGATTTCGGGAGCTGACTTTTTGGATGCACAATATTCAAAATCATACCTTATTTACCATGGCCCTATTGAACCCCAATATATAGGAGGTATATCCAATACTTTTAAGTATAAAAATTGGGAATTCTCGTGTTTTGTTACCATGCAGGCAGGTAATAAAATTCGGATGAATCCTTCTTTTGATCCGGCATTTGCCGATCTTAATGTATTTTCCAAGGAGTACTACAACCGTTGGTTGAATCCCGGTGACGAGCGGAAAACCAATATTCCCGTAATTCCTTCTCAAGATCTGATACGCAATATCGGAAAAGAAAATATAGAAAAAGCCTACAACACTTATAACTATTCACAAAACAGGGTGGCTGACGGTAGTTTTGTGCGTATGAAAAATATCTCGTTGGGATATCGTTTACCTCAAAGATTCCTTTCACATCTTAAAATCAAACAGATGAACGTAAAGGTGAATGTGACGAATCCGTTCCTTATCTATTCAGACAGGAAACTGAATGGGCAAGATCCGGAATTTTATAGATCAGGAGGGGTTTCATTGCCTACTCCCAAACAATATACGATGACATTGAATGTTGAATTTTAATTGGGTAAAAATGAAAAAGACAATCTTTTTAAGTACTATAATCTTATTGCTGACAGCGTGTCAGGATTATCTGGAAACAAATCCGGACTCTACTTTTGATGTACAAATAGACAGTGAGGACAAAATTGCCGAACTGCTTGCCGGAGCATATCCCGAGGCCAGTTATTTTGCTTTTTTAGAAGCGCGTACGGACAATGTGGGAGAAAGGACTAACGGCATTCATTCGCGACTGAATGAAGCTATGTATTATTGGGAAGATTACGATCAGGAAGATTTGGATACTCCGCTAAACTATTGGAATGCATGTTATGCCGGAATCGCTCAGGCTAATCAGGCGTTAGAGTTACTTAGTAAATACCCTAAAAGTGACCGGGTAAAAGCTTTGTATGGAGAAGCGTTTCTCTTGCGTGCTTATCTGCATTTCATGTTGGTAAACATCTGGGCTGAGCCTTATGGAACTACCAAATCGGCAACAGCCCCGGGTATTCCTTATTTAACCCGGCCCGAAAAAAATGCGTTGGTGGACTATGAACGAGGAACGGTGAAGGAAGTGTATGAAAAGATTGAAAAAGATCTGAAACTGGGTCTTTCGTTGGTGAATGACGATTATTATGTTAAACCAAAATTTCATTTCAATAAAAAAGCGGCCTACGCTTTTGCTTCGCGTTTTTACCTGATTAAGGGAGAATGGGACCTGGTGGTCTCATACTCCGATTATGTGCTCGGTGTTGACCCAAAGCCGGTCTTAAGAAACTGGCAGAAGTACAAAAAAGAATTTAATTCTAATCATAAATATCTCTATATTCGATACGCAAGTGTTGATGAACCTGCCAACCTTTTATTGACTACTACGGAGTCAAGAGTGGCACGTAATATTCCTTCGGAAAAATATGGAGTGACCATTCAAAGTGCCGAAAAGGTGTATAATGAACACGGGATAGACGGATGCTTTAACTTCCGGAAAATGAAGATGCAGTCATTCTTTCTGTTTAACTATAACGACGGACGTATAGATGACGGGCAATATATAGCCAAATTTGACGAGCTTTCATTATCCGGCTATACGGGGATACGTCCCAGAGGGTTATATGTTACCAATGTTTTATTCTCCACTGACGAAGTGATGCTCAACCGGATGGAAGCGTATACAATGCTCGGAGAGTATGATAAAGCAATAGATAATCTGTTGGTTTACTTGTCTGTCAAATATGGAGTGTATCCCTCTTGCGGCCGTTCGACTTATACGCAGACAAGCAGTGAAAACTATCAAATCTATACCCCATTTTACGGAATGAGTATCAACCAACTGACGTTGGTGAAAATACTTTTAGGTTTCAGGAGACAGGAGTTCTTACATGAGGGTTTGAGATGGTTTGATATACGCCGCTTTTATATATCGGTAAAACGCACTTCAAAGTATAAATTCTACAGACCATTGGAAAAAGAAGATTCCAGAAAACTTTTGCAAATACCGGCAGAAGCCATTAACCGGGGACTGGTTCCTAATCCCCGATAGAGTATTATAGGAGATGATTCAAGAATAAAATCAAGCATATGAAAACAATTATTAGAAAAGTGAATTTCAGATACTTTTTTCGAAGAAGTCTGTATTTGCTCGTTATTTCTTTCCTATTGGCGGGCTGTGAAGAGGAGGCATCCCTATCTGCCCGGAGTGTGGTGGAGGCGGGTGAGACAGAGCGTGAGAAGACAGAGTTGGATAAATGGATACTGGATACATTCACCCGTCCTTACGGGATTGAGGTGGAATATCGGTGGGACAAAAATGCAGTGCAGAATGGAAGCTATATCTACCCGCCGGAAGTTGCCAATGTAAAAAGTGTGCTCAATACCATCAAAACTCTATGGATTGACCTCTATACAGCTCCTGAATTGGGAGGAGATAAGTTTCTGTTGGGAAAAAATCCTCTTAAAATATACATGTATGGAGGAAGAAATGTAGATGGAAACGGAATGGAACTATTAGATAATCTTGAAGCAACGACTAATGAGATGTTTCTATATAACGTCAACGAGTTTAATCCCCAAGATGAGGATAAGGTCTTCATTCTGATGCGAAGCGTACATCACCAGTTTGCCAGACATCTTATGGAACTTTTCCCCTATGACAGAAGCAAATTCCTATCCATCAGCAGAAACAAGTATATCGAATCGACTAAATCTATTGCATGGATTTTCAAAGGAGAGACGCAAGGGCGCAGAGGGTTTATTCTGGCTGGTTATCCGAATAAGAAAGGTTTCTTTACCTTTCATTCTCTCCTTTCACCTGAAAAAGATTTTGCGGAGATAATCAGTTTGAAGTTGACATATGGACCTAAGGATTTGCTTCAGGCTTTGGACAGAGCCAAGACTCCTTACAATGCCGGATCGGATAAAGATCTTCAAAAAGAATATGATGAACAAGCGCTTCAGGCATATAAAGAATTGGTAGAAAAGCAAGCATTTGTAGAAGACTACTTTAGTAAAGAAATTAAGATTTCGCTTAACTACCTTCAATTAATAAGCATGAAGCAAGTAAAGGAATTTATTAATAAAAAATAAGAAAGAATGAAACTAGGATTTCAAATACTTATCCTAATGGTGTTTTGCTTCTCCTGTAAAGATGAAAAGGTTTTCGACTCGTCTCCTTCAGAGCGCAATGCAAACCATATCGGCGAACTGAGAAAGGAACTTGTAAATGCTCCTTATGGCTGGGCTGCCACCTATTTTCCTCGGACGGATTCTCTATTGTTTACAAATGTGAATGAATTGATAACTCTTCCCAAAGGGATATTTGAAGACAAGAACAAATTTGGATATGGTGGACACTATTTCTTAATGAAGTTTTCCGAAAATGGGATCGTAGAGACGGTGGCCGACTATAACGAGGAGAGCCTGACGAAAAAGCTGCAAAGTGAGTTTGAAGTGAGTCAAAACACATTTACGCAGTTAAGTTTTACTACTTATACCTATCTGCATTCTTTGGTGAATGACCGCTTTACCGGTTCTTCGGATTTCCTTTATACGGGAAAAGATGTTGATGGCAACCTGATATTTAAAACATCTTCATATATAGAGCCTGCAAGGGAATATATCATTTTTACAAAATTGAAGAATGATGAAAGTTGGCAGGAGGACATCCAAAAATCATATGACAATAAATTGTTCTTTGAGAAGATGAAAAATCCTCAGCTAATCATTCGTAGGGCGGGACGAGTTTATTTCCATAGCGATGTACAGATGAATGTCACTTATGGAGGGGATGGAAGTGTGAATGGAAAGCAACCTCCAGAAGTATATCAGCGTTATCGTCTGTTTCTTGCGAGAGATTATTTTGCTTCTCAGGGATGGTTGGGAAATAAAGTAAAAGGATTGGGTTCGGGGTATGTGGGAACAGCCGACGGTCTGACTTTCAAGCCCGGTATACGTTATAGTGAAACGTATATCTTCTATGATTTTCGTAGAGAAGGAGAGAGATTTGTTTGCGAACTAGTGAAAGTAGTTGACCCTTACAGCAAAAAAATACATTGGGTCAGCAAGCATCTTGCTCCCTATGGCGAAGAGAGTGGAGTTATAGCTGAAATCCGGGATGAAATTTAAATTAGAAAACAACAGGATAAATATGAAACATGTATGGATAATAAGTTGTCTGCTGTTCGTATGCAGCTGCAACACGGTAAGAGAAGATTTTGTAGTAAATGAAGATTATGAGAAGTTGTTTCCATCCAAAGAGATAGAGAAACCTGAAAACAAGCGCGGAGAGTTGCTTGTACAATTGTGTGATCCCGATCAGGCATTGGAGAACTATAAATATCCCGGTACCGAAACTCCGAATGGTGCTGACCAATATAAAATAACCCTGATGTGTTCGTTTCAGGAAAAACGCTGGGATGGTAATCTTACTAAAGATGTCAGTGCTCAGTACAAAGTGAAATATATTAATGAAAAAAAAGAATTGGTGACGATCAGTTGTGGAAAGAGAAATATAGGAAATGCCGGAGAGGATGCTGACGGATTAAGACCCAATGTAATGTTTAACGGCGAGAAGTTGGAAATTTCTTTTAATGTACATTCGGGTTTTCCTCTGTATCTGAGTGTTTCCGGTGAGGGACCCAGATCATCCAATATAAGAGCAAGTATCACAGCTGTCTCCACTGATGGACTGGTCGAAATTCCCAGCCTGCAGACAGAGCAATATCAAAATGAGGAGGGGATTAATCCACTGAGGTATCCATATTGTGAATATTTGATTTTACCTTAAGAAAAAATAGAAAAAAGATGAATTATTTATTGAAATGTCTATTCTTGTCCTGTCTGTTGATAAGTGTTGTGGCATGTACCGACGGGATAAATGAAACAGTGATAAGTGCGTATCAGCTCCCGGTATTGCCGGAACCTTCGTATAAATTCTCTAGGAACGGAGAGAGTTCTGTAAATGTACTTGAGTGTGGATTTTTGAAATCTCCTATCGATAGAATTTTTTCGGAATACATGAACGAAGCGCGTATGAGTACAAAAAGGGATTATGACGAGGCACTCCGGATTTATCATGAAGGGAACTTCGGGTTAAAACCACAAAAAGAGGTTTCTGCTTCTTCTAAACATCTGAAGGATAGAGATAAGATTCTGAAAGATATTGATGCTTGGTTTGAAACTTCTGCACGTATTGCCGGCTTGGGAGCGAATATCCCTTCTTACGAACATAGAAACAGGGAAGCCGTGAAAGGCTTGACAGGATATGTAGGAAATGGCATAGGAGACAAAGATATCTGTTATGTGGATGAAAGGGGGATCGCTGTAGCTGAAGTTTATAAATATGCTATTATGGGAGCAATATATCTGGACAAGATACTCAACATACATTTGAGTGAGCAAATATTGGAAAATAACGAGGTACTTGTACGGAATGATCTGACCCAGCTCTTACCCGGTCACAACTATACGGAGCTGGAACATCATTGGGATCTGGCATATGGATATTACGACTTCTGGAAAACATTGGCCCAGTCCGATGGCTTACCGGCCTTAAAAGATTGTCATCTGCGTATCTCCCGCTCCTTTGTCAAAGGGCGCGCTTTGATGACGACTTCCCAATATGATGAAATGCGGTTGCAAGCTGATACCATCAGGCAAGAACTGTCACGTGTAGTTGCGGTAAGGGCTATGCATCTGTTGGTCGGTCCGAATACATTGGCCAACTTAAAGGAAAACCCCAGGCGGGCGTTCCGTCTTCTTTCTCAGGCTTACGGCTTGATCTATGCTGCACAGTTTGCACGCAATATGCAAGGAAAATCATTTCTAACAAACGAAGAAACCGGGATTTTGTTGCATGAATTGGAGAAAGGGGATGGTTTATGGGATAAAGAACGCTTGTTAGGGAGAGAGCAGACCGAGGGAGCGTTATACAATCTGGCGGTGCGTATTGGAGAGAAGTTTGATGTTTCACCGGAGGATATTAAAAAATAAGAGATGAGAAAGATACATAAATTGCTTTTACCGGCAATCATATTCATGATGGCAATAATTCAGGTTAAAGCTCAAGGTACAGCAGGTATCGATGTGATTCCTAACGGAGGGTTTGAAAAGTGGCAAGATACGGGACAGCCTACCGGTTGGCGTATAGTAAGTAGCTTAAATCCGGAGCGGGTACAGGAAAGACGTCCGGAGAGTACAGGTGTGTATGCACTTAAAATATGGCTTAACGGAGGATCTGTTTTCTTGGCTCAACCCGTATCGGTAAAAGCAGGAAAACAATATACACTCTCTTTTTGGAACAAAGGAAGTGTGGGAAATCGTGAAATAGTAGTAACTCTGTTTTGGTATGATAACGGGAGTATAAAAAGCAGAGAAAAAATACTTTCGATAAGAACGGTTAAAGATGAGTGGAGAAGAGTGGAAAGTACTGTAACAATACCGGAGAATATCCATAGTATGGGGATGGGGATAAGGACACAGAGCTATCAGGGCTATATGCTGTTCGATGATATGTCAATGGTACTCAAAGAGAGCGGGCCGGACATATCTCCCGTTCCGGAAGCACCCGATAATTTAAGAATGAAAGCATATCAGAATGAAATGGAGATTTCCTGGAACAAGGTAGCAGACGAAACCATTAAATGGGAAGTCGTGTTTGATGACCAAGTCGAAACAATCACGTCCGGAAACTCATATGTAAAGACAAAGCTCAAACCGGGAAGTACCCATCATATTAAAGTAAGAGCGGTAAAGGGTAAGGAGTTCTCGCCATATGCCGAACGAAGAGGTGCGACAGAAAGAATGCGTGAAGCGGAAAATTCCGAAGATCGTATTCCTTATTTGCGTACCATCCTTCCTGACGGGAGTTGCGAGGGACGTTTTTTGAAACTTTATTATAATGAACTGGCCAATCCGAACGCCAAGGTATCTTATAAATTGGACGGAGTAACTATTGAACCCAAAGATAATACTTTAGAGTTTCCGGAGTTCGAAGGATTTTATAAACGATTTCGCCTGGAAGTTTATATTGATGAGGGAGAAGGTCGTGAATGGGAGATTCTGTATCCTCATTTGGGCGTAAAAAGAAATGAAAAATAGAAATTGAATTAAACAGGAAACAAGCCAATGATAAAGACTGTAATAACCCAATTGTATATTGCTTTTTGTCTTATTTGCTTTTTTGCATGTGAAAAACAAAAAGAAGAATTTCCCGATATCCGTATAGGAAAAGAAGGAGTCGTTGATGAGTTGTCGTTGAATAAACAGACAGAGAAAAGACTTCTTTTGTCAGGTGGAAACGGGAAATATATAGTTAATGTGGAGAACGCACAAATAGCCACTGCTGATATAAGTATGGATACCCTTAAAGTAAAAGGTTGGTTGGAAGGTGAAACGTTTGCTACCATCATTTCTCATGATAAGCGCATAAGGTTGAAAATCAACGTAGTCTTTCCGGAGCTCGGAATAAGTCATTCCGTAGTGCAGCTTCTTCCCCGATTTAGAAGTAAATTCATAAGTATTTCCGGAGGAGGAGAATTGACTAAGCTGGAAGAGGACGATCCCGCAGATATTATGGATATGAAATGGGACGGTTCTACGGGGATGCTGGAGATATATCCCAAATATGAGGGAGAAGCCCGGGTTATCGCTATTTCAGAAGACGCAAAAGAGAAGAAGGTTATTCATGTTAAAGTGAGACCGGAAGGAAAACTGGAAATTCCGGGGTGGTATAGCACCAACTCAAGTTCATACTATCTGATCCAAAATAATAACATGGTAGTCAAAAGAAAAGGAGTAGGTACATGGATTGTAAACAGTGCCCGCCCTTATGGTGGGGGAGTGATGTATAATAGTTCTTATATAAAAATAGCTCCTATCATGAATCCCGTACAGGGTGACTCTATCGATTTAAATATACTTCGCCATGGATCCTTGAAACCGCAGATAACAGAAGGTATACATAGGCTGTATGTAGAAGAAGTGCGTGAGTCGGAAGTCATGTTACGGGGAAGAGGTTTCAAATTTTTGCTCCCTTATGAAAAGTGAAATATTTGTGCGATTTGTGTCTTGTGTCGCAAAAAAAGTGAGCTGTCTGAAGGACATGATATTAAAGAAAATAAACGATAAGGGAGCATTGTTATTTGCTCTGTTTATTTTATTGGCAGGAGGCAGCAGAGCAAGACAACATAGGAAAGATGATCATGTCATTCGTGGTAAGCAGGTTGCTGTTTTTGGACGTAATATATTTACTGCCAGAAATTTATCTTTTGAGCCTAGCCTGGATATTCCTACTCCTGAAAATTATGTATTAGGTTCTGGAGATGAATTGATAATAGACGTATGGGGCGCTTCTGAAAATACAGTCAGGGAAATAATTTCTCCTGAAGGTACTATTCATGTGGCAGGTATAGGTCCCATTTTCCTGAGTGGAATGAATATACAGGATGCCGAACGAAGTTTGAGGCGTGAGTTTAGTAAGATTTATGCTGCTATTCCTCAAAAAACGGTCCATATAGAGTTATCGTTGGGGAGAATCCGTACCATCATGATCAATGTCATGGGTGAAGTAAAAGTACCCGGTATTTATCGGTTGTCGGCATTTGCATCGGTATTTCATGCTTTGTATCGTGCCGGTGGAATCAGTGATATCGGAAGCCTGCGTGATATTCGTGTTGTGAGAGATGGAAAGGAGATCGCCCGTGTCGATGTATATGATTATATTATGAAAGGTAAATTGACGGATAATATCCGTTTATCGGAAGGCGATGTCATTTTAGTTCCTCCTTATCAGAATCTGGTAAGTATTTCCGGAAAGGTAAAACGTCCGATGAAGTATGAAATGAAAAGTGGGGAAACCGTAGCTACTTTGTTGAGTTATGCGGGAGGTTTTACGGGAGATGCTTATCGGAGTGCCATACGTTTGTTTCGTATGGGCGGAAAAGCAAAACAGGTATACAATGTGGCGCAGGACGATTATCAGTCTTATCTTCTGGCCGATGGTGATAAATTATCCGTTGAAGCGGTATTGGAACGTTTCTCAAACAAGGTCGAAATTCGTGGCGCTGTATATCGTGCGGGCATATATCAATTGGATGATAGTGTAACAGGAACTGTCAGGCAGTTGATTAGCAAAGCGGAAGGACTTCGGGGAGATGCTTTTCTTAACAGGGCTTTGTTGAGACGCCAACAGGAAGATCTGACACATGAAATGATTCCTGTCGATTTGAAAAAAATGATGGATGACACATCCGCCGACCTATGTTTGCAGAAGAATGATGTCCTCTACATTCCCAGTGTGAAAGATATTGAGAAAGAAGGAACTTTGTCCATTTATGGTGATGTAAGGGTACCGGGTGAGTTTCCTTATGTTAAAAATACGACTATACAGGATTTGATTGTAAAAGCGGGAGGATTGCCGGAATCTGCTTCTATGGTCCGGATCGATGTGTCGCGTCGAATCAAAGATCCTGGAAGTATACTATCCTCCAATGTTATTGGAAAGAGTTTTACGGTTGAGCTTGCAAACGGATTGTTGATAGGGGAGGATAAAGGATTTGAACTGGAACCTTATGATATCGTTTTCGTTCGTCGAAGTCCGGGGTATCGCAAACAGGCCAATGTAACAGTTGAAGGAGAAGTGGCTTTCACCGGTAATTACGCATTAACCAAAAGCAATGAAAGGCTGAGTAGTCTGATAGCAAGAGCCGGAGGATTATCGAAAGAAGCTTATGTGAGAGGAGCACGTCTGATACGTAGAATGACAGCGGATGAGATAAGGCGGAAACAGGATGTAGTACGTTTGTTGGTCAAGGGGAGTGAAGAAAATTCTATATCTCCGGTCGCTTTGGAAACCGGTTCTACTTATCCGGTAGGCATAGAACTCGAGAAAGCGTTAATAAATCCGGGTTCTGACGAAGATATGGTCTTGCGTGAAGGAGATGTACTATTTATTCCCAAATATGTCAGTACGGTAACAATCAGTGGGGCCGTGATGTATCCTAATACAATACTTTATCAAAAGGGGAGTAATCTTGACTATTACATTGAACAGGCCGGCGGCTTCGGAAACCGGGCACTGAAGCGACATATTTATGTAGTATATATGAACGGAATGGTGTCTCGTCTGAGAAAGAGTGCGGTTTGTGCAATTGAACCAGGATGTGAAATAATAGTACCAAGCAAAGAAAATAGGAAAAAGACTGTGCCGAGGGACGTTGCAGGAATGAATACTTCTATTGCCTCTATCGCTGCAATGGTGGCTGCCATGGTCGGTATGATAAAGTAATATAATCATAATAAAAAGTAATCTTGTGGTTTAACGTTACATTATGGCCGAATTAGACTATTTTAATCGTGAAAAATTAGTATAATAAAGTGGTGTTGGATTACAAGATTACTAAGTTTGTGTAGCTGTTTTTTGCTTAAGTTTTGTATTTGCAATAAAACTTAATCAGTATTGTGACAAGAACTAAACTATATACATGTTTCTTACGTTCTTCTTTGGCAACAATAAATTTTGGAATCAATATTCTTGTGCGAATAAAGATAGGAAAGGATACAGTTTTCTGTCTGGCAGACTGTGTTATTGAATTTATGAACCAGCAGCGTAACATCACTTAACGCCACGCCGCTGTATTCACTCCCGCGAGGAACGAACATCACCTCTCCCGCACACAAAATTTCATCGTGGAAGAATGTACTGGTAATCCGTGCATGCCCTTTCATGCAGAATATCAAGTAAATGATATTCGTATCGTCGCTATGCACCGTTGTCCCGGCAGGAAAGCTTTTCACATCAAAATGGCAATCTATTGGATTTTCATCACAAAACGCCGGCTTATGATTTTTTCGTATCACAATTTATTACGCTATTTTTCTTTGGAAAATACTTTTTCTCCTACGGTAACAGTTCTGAAGCTATGTAGTAATAGCTTTGTCCTTCCATCGTTATTTTTTCTTCTCCGTATTTCTTAGCCATATTTTCTTTCCTCTCTTTAAAATATTGAATAAGTCCGTCCAACTCTTTGTCGGTTAACTGTTTTTTCTTTTTGAGATCCTTCACCGTTATGTCATCAAGCACAGGGCTGTTGGCCGGAACTCCAAATATCTGACTGTGTGCATAAGAAAGAGAATATCTCCTGATTTCCTTTCGCTTATTTTTGCAGATCCGGCAGTTGCGCAGTTCTGACATATAAAAGTGATAAAGGTGGCGGCGTATTTTTCCGGTAGATACATACACCATATCTACTTTGCTTTCGGGATTTGCGGGTGATGCGCCGAGAGTTTCCACCTTATCGGGGCGTACCCTTTCCCTTAAATAGCGGCACAACTGTTTAACTTTACCTTTCTTTGGCTTATTCATGTCCTTCACATCCACTTCTATGGCACAGAGTGTTTCCAAGCGTTCTATTGTCTGTTTCAGTTCCGGGTCGGAGAGTAGCAGGTAATAGCGCATCAAACTGTCCGGAACGGTAATTCTTCCTGTTTTCCTATACCATACCGGAGCAACATCACCAAATATTTTTTTAAACTCCTTATCCGGTTTTACCCCTTGAGGCAGATGATAGGTTGCAATCAGAAGACTGTCTAAACGGTCTTTACCATTGCCAACCGTGGCAAATGCACGGTCTATGCTTTCAGAGAGCAGTTGGTGATCCGCTTTTATCTGCGTTACGATGGAATCCACCGCTCCGGCAAACAATTCCATTGGCAGGGTTTCACCTTTCTCCGGAAACAGGAAACCGCCTTGTGTCATGCTAGCATAGGGATAGTCGAGCATGAGAAAATTCGGGCCTGCTTCCCGCAGCAGGTTGCTGCGGCAAAGCTGGTCGGCATACAGAATCATATTCCGCTTGTTTTTAGTGCGGTACTCGGCGTAATGTTCAATCATGTTTGAAAGTTGAAGCACATAGTTGTTGTACTTATCGTCGTTCGAGGCGTACAGTTGCCAACCGAGCAGGCGACAGTTCTTTTCATTCAGGGTTTTCACAATGGAAGAGGGAGCATTCTCTTGCTGTTCTCCCGTTTCACCGACTGATATAATCAGATTAACCGCTTCAGGTGTATTGCCGATAAGTTCCAATGCACTTCTCATTGCCTTCCATGCAGGCAAAGAAGTATTTTCTGTGTCAGCTACATGTGACGCTATTTTTACCAATCGGTCTATAAGTATCTCGTAATCAGCAGTCAGGGGAATTGTCTCCATGCCCCGGTGGGTAGCTACCGCCGCTCCAAATTGATAGGAGAACGATTCACCGGAACCGGCAAAAAACGGTCCCAGATTCTGTATGGCATTCAACAGCATCGGGTATTGTTCCGGTAGCCGGGAAGACTGTTCCATTGCGAACAGGATATTTATTCGCTTCAATTCTTGCTTGATTTGATTTCCACGGGTATAAGAGATTCTCTTTCCGTTGATGTTGAACACGTGGTTGTCCTTCTTGTCAATAACCGGTTCTAATGTTCCGCTGACGAACGAGCAGGTGGAATCGGTATGGTAAGGATATATCATAGGAGCATATTTCAGCGTCTTTTGCAAAGCCGGCACTCCGGAAAACGCCGTTCCTGTGAACACCTGATGTCCGATTTCTTGCAGCATGACGGCGGGAATCCATCCGATAACCTGCTCACCGATTTTATCGGCAGAGAGAGAAGGAGTTTTCGATACCAGTACACTGCGTCTGTCAACAGAATACTTGAGCGCGTATATAATAGCGTGGATACCCACCACGCCGGTTTGATTCTGTAGTTCCGGATCGCCGAACACTTTCAATGAATCGGCGGTTGTAAAATAAGTTGCGGATTGCATGATTGCCGTGGTGTCGGTAATCGCAGTCAACAATTTGTCATGCAGTCCCGACTGTACATCGGTAATGGAAGAAGGTGAAAGTATCAGTCGGGAGCGGTGCATCCAGCCCACATATTCCGCCTTTTTGCGTTGGGTCATACGGTTGTGCTTGATATTTGTGGGGTTATATTTAATCAACCGCAAATAATCTCCTTTGGTCTTGATAACTAAGAACGTATCCAGTAATCCTACCTCGGCAGACTTTACCCTGCCTCCCGGATTGACATAGGCGGCATTCTCCACCCTGTCCGAATAGACAATCCACGGTTTGCGGTGGGCAGCGCTTCTGGGTGCCTTTATCCCCTCTATGGAATAATTTTCAGAATATTCACGAGGAAGCTTCCGCAGTTGAGTGAAGCGGTGTACGGGAGCACAAGCCGATAAAACGACGATAGAAATCAATAGGACAAATAACTTTCTCATTTCATTTCTTTTTTTCGATTTGCATAACCGTTATTTGGGTAATATATCCGCTCTCTTCATCCTCCGTCTCTACGATGACATTCTGGATAATCGTTTCTTTTCTGCCGATATGGTGCAGTCCTTGGCAATAAGAATAAAAGTCGTTATATTTATTGTTGTTGATAACAACCAGCGTGTTCGGGTTATTATTAAAATACTTGTCCACGACATAGTTGTAGTTTACATTAAAGGGTTTACCGTCTGCAATGTTCTGCAACTTCTCTTTGATGTCTAAACCGATGAGCACCATTACATCGGTAGAATCATTCTCCGAATAGTAGGGCAGAATGTTTATCCGGTGTCTGATGGGATACCGGGTATTCTCCGTATTAAGCAATACTTCGTACTCTCCGGGTTCGGTATAAGCATAAAGAGCCGTTTTTTCACGGGAATCAATCATCCCCGTCTCTCCGAACTCCCAGCGCCATTGTTCGTCGTGTCCTTCGCCACGGAAGATGATATTTTCTCCCTGAATGGCTTCCTTGGGAGCTATGATATGAACCAGATGCAGGTCTTCCGCATTGGTCTTCTCTTTTACCCTCACATCAAAGTAGCGTTCCAGATTTCCGTTGACGGTCAGTCGTATTTTGTACACCCCTTTTTGCTTGAACCGATGGTATCCGCTGCGTTGTGTGGATGTCTCGTTGTTTCCGAACTCCCAGTACCAGATTCTCGCTCCCGACGTGGAATCGGAAAAAAATATTTCTTCCCCCACGACAGGGTCAGACGGAGTTACAGTAGCCTGAATCGGCTGCTTCTGCGAGCAAGCTCTCATTACCAGCAGAAAAAACATAATAAGTATGATAACGGAGATAAAGATATAGAGAACCTTCGTATTTAGGAATTTATTCATCATGGCTTGCCTCCTTTATTTTTAAGTTCGCCTTCCTTCTTCTGGAGTCCGACTTCGCACTCCTCCAGATTTTTCTTGAATTTTATTATGTTATCCTGCTTGCTCCATAGTTCTTTCTTGTCGGCAAACCACATTTCATATACCGAAGCGAGATGCCAGAACATCTTATTGCGCTTGTCAAAACTGTTTCTTTCCCATTGTTTGGCAAGGTCGTTTATCAGGAACTTGATATCATTTTCCTCATAAGAGGCATTGACGCCCGGCTCAAACTGTTCAATACGTGAAAATAGGGTATCTGCGCTCACAATCTGTACTGATTGTATATTTTGAAATTCCTTTTGCCGCTCCATCTTTTTAATGACCATTATTTTATTGGAGAAGATGTGGCGTGTCCCTGCATACTTGAAAAGAATAAATCCACAGGCTCCTGTGATAACAATAAACAGGGTAAGCACATATACAAATCCGATAAAGCGTTCACGCTCGCTAACGGTTTTGCTGCTTTTATTTTTAGGGGTTATGCTCATATCTTTCCTATTTTACTTTTCTACACTAATGTTTCCCAATGTCAGCTTTCGGGTAGCCTGTTTATTGTCCTGAATGCACCGCATCAGGTCTTTTCTCACAAGGCTTTCTTCAATAACCGCTTTACGTATGGCTTCTTTGGTGTCCAGAAACACGTTGATTTGCGAAGCCAGTTTTTTGTACAGAAGTACATCCTTGCTATCCATTATTTGCAGTTCCTCGATAAGTTCCATCTTGCGTGTACTGATAACTTTTTGGAGCACCACCTGATTCAGCCGGTCGTTACTGCCCATCAGCACCAGGTAGTTATACAGCGAATCCACCTTATCCACCAGGGCAATCTGTCTGGCGTAAATCTTATCGTATTCTTGTGTTTTGGATTCCATTAGCTTATATTCGCTTCCATTCGTATGGATAAAGCCTGTGAGCAGTGCCATGCTCAAAGCCGTACTGATTAACAGTCCGCCGGCAAACTCCAAATATCCACGGATGATTTTCTCACTGTTCTTTGCTTTCATAATTCTTATAAATAAGTGTTTATCCCGAGGTAACACGGACTGGCGTCACCCGTCGGTTTTAAATAAGTCTTGCGTTCGTCAGGGCTAACGCTGACCGTCACATCGAACTCCTGCCACGCGCCAAGAAAAATATCCGCCAGCATTTCAAGGGCTTTGCGGGAGCGGTTGCCGGGCAGGAACCTTTCGACTTCCCGGGTTGGCAGGTCGCCTATGTGTATATGCAAATCAGCCTCAGCACTATTAAGCACCCCCACATTCACACTGTTTGCTCCCAGTCTCATGTTCCCCAGCCGGTTCGGTTTTTGTGCCCTTATTGTCCGTTGCACCATTTTGGGGCGTACCTTTACCGGAGCTTCCAGAATCTGCGACAGTGCGTCGCTTACCTCTTCCAGTCTGCCCCGGATCGAATGGATATGCGGCATGAACTTGATGAACAGCAACGCCCCCTGTCCGGACAAAATATGAATGACCGGCCAGCAAGCGGCAAAGAGTTTCGCATAATCAGAATATTTGTTCTTTTTATCATACCGCAATTCGAGCAATTGTGCCTGTATCCCTTCTCTGTCCACTTCGCTCTCCAGCAGGCTGAAAAAACGTCGGATAAAGAACTCTTCGTTACGATGTTGCTGCATCTCTTCCAGAATAAGTCCCAAATCTTTCACCTTGCCGGGAAAGAGCGCCTCATGGAACAATCCCTCCGGCAGCGAATCATAAATCCCCCGGCGGTTGGTCTTTAGTTCTATGTATGCCCCCTCCGCTATGCCGACATGATTCCTATGCTTCACCGATCGGATATCTTTCGAAACATTGCTCAGGTTATTACCGTCACGCACCATCATAATTTGAGCGGTGTCGAACCCGGCTTCCGACAGCAAGGCTCCGTATAGCTCTGCCTTGAAGTCGGTGTCCATTGTATTGGGCGGAAGAAGCCCCTTTATCTCTTTGGGTAAGCGATGTTCCATATCAATCCATTATGCTCCATGTTTTGTTTTGTCCCGTAGTATTGTTTCCCGTTGTGCGTTCCGATACCACAATATTCTCCTTATGCTGACCGATATATTCCAGCGTACTGAGCCGTTGCCACAATTCGGTAAGTGTGTACATAAACGAATAGGCACGAACCATCGAAGCCCGGATATCCGTATGTTCGTACAGCATCTCCAACGTATCAGCGAGTTGCTCGTCGAACGAACCGGGCGTTACGTCGCTCCACTCGTAGAAATATTTCTGCGTTTCCTCCTTTTGCGTCCCTGATAGGTAGCTGAAACTTACATACATGATATGCGCCAGACTCGATACGGAATCCAGTACATCAATAGGAGCATTGTACAGCCCTTTATTGGTATAAGTGAATTGCAGGGTGGCGAGGTAGCGGAGCATCTCCCGACATATCAGAGAGATGTGCGCACCCAGTTCGCCGCGATTATCCCTGTTATGTATTTTAGCTATGATGATTTTGCTGTAATTCTCCAGTGAGCGGAACATATTTCCGAACTTGGCATGATACTCTTGCAGTTCAGGGTGGCTTTTCATCGTCGTACAGGGCGGGATAAAGTCGGCATCTACCATGAATCGTTCGGCATCCTTGCGGATACGTCCGATGGTCAGGTAATGCGCCCCCAGCTCACTCACATTGATTTCTCCTTTGGGCATCACAAACAGCCGATAGGAGGGCAAGGCGTTCGGATGGCGGGGTGGAACTTCCTCCGGATTGGGGTCACCCGAGCCTACCCGGTGGAACGGATCCACGGAGAGGATAATGTCCCATTGCGTGATATTCTTACGGGTATCCGATTCTACAGAATAGTTCTTCACTAATTCGCTTCCCGTTTCGGTGGCATCAAATTGGATGCGGATACCCGAAGCGGTGACCGCATCGCAGTATTTCAGCCGCACTTCGATGTGTCCGGTCACGTGCTGGCTGATACGGATGCCGTTTTCGCCATCCCTGTTTTGCCGTGCGGGCAACAGCCCGTAGTTATAACTGTTGGTTCGTACTTCTATGCTGTCGCGAATGCTGTTCAGAAAGTAATCGTCATGTTGGTTGAAGATGGCGGCTGACAGCGGCATACAGTCCGACCAGTTCACTAAATTTTTCTTTGCCATATAGTATATAATTTTATTCTTATATTCTTAATTCTCACTCTGTTCCATCACCCGTTTAGCGACAATTACATCACGGCTGCGGATGCGGTTGTCCTTTACGGTAAGGTTGAAGTCTATGTAATGCCGGGGAGATAGCAAGGTGGGTTTCCGGTAGAAAATCCATCCTCCCTCTTTTGCTGCATAGTCGTCTATCGGGGCTTGTGGAGACTTCAGATTATAGTCGTCAATCATCCGGTGAAACCATGTGCCGAATTGCATTTCGTCGGGTGCTTTCACACTGAGCTTGACCGGTTCCCGGTCACTTTCTTGTTTGTATAGCTCTATTTGCAGGACTTGCAGGCTGCCCGGGTCAAAATATCCGTCCTGCTCGGTATCGTCTGTATATCTCCATACTTCATACACGGGAATCGGAATGGCGATAAAGATACGGTAGGTGCGGATAAATACCGAGACAATGACGAATGGAAGCAGGCAGGTGGATGCCCACAGACCATATTTCAGTTCATTGCAGAGATTGAAGACAAGGGTGAAGAACAACATGGATACTACCAGTATAAAACCGGTGAGAATGATTTCGTGGCGGTACTTGTAGTCGTCCTTAAAAACCCACGCAATCATTCGGATGTTATAACTGCCCAGAAGGAGATACAGCATGGCAAGGAAAATGTAACCATAGGGCATGAAACCGTAATCAAGGAATCCCAGTAAGGCAGGGAGCGTCAGGAGTACAATTGCACCGATGGTATAGCCTACCAGCCGCTTATTGCCCAGCAGGGCATTTTTCTTTGCTATGAAAATCCCTAAGCCTACCAGTAACAATCCCAGTATCGGGTAGAGCAGGTAGGTGAAGGCGAGGGTTTGGAAGAATGAATTCATATTCATCTGTATTTAGTTAATACTTTAATTTATATTCTGCTTCTACATCTATTGGGGTTCGTTCTCGTCCCATTGATAGTCTATTAAAGGAAATGTATTATATCTACTATCTATATATAAATAATTACTTATTGTTTTTTTCTTCTGAATATCAGATATTGTCCAACGGGCAATATGTTTCTCTTTGTCAACCCACATAAATGAAAAGTGATATTCCGTCACAAAGGAATATTGTTCATTATTGCCATTCTCTATTTTTGCGTATTTCAAACTGAATTTTTCAGGATAATCATGCCAAGTTGCATAAATTAAAGAATCGTTCCGAATAGCTACATATTCTGGTGCAATCATTTTTTCATCTTGAAAATTTGGATAATTATATACTACATATCCACTATCAGTATCTGTGATTGCCAACCAAATAGCCTCATATGGCCTTGATTCAGTTTCTGTACAACTTGTAAATAAAAATAATGCAAATAAGAGTATAGTTATTTTCATGATAAAATATTTTTTCGGATTTGTACGACTATATATTTTTTGTTACTATTGTGGTATGGAGTTCCTTGTAGAGTGTTATCCTTTTTTAAATAGAGTTTATTATTTTCATGCGCCCCTTTGTATTGACCGTTTTCTTGTTGCCCCGTACCTACTTCATAAAAAAGATAATAGACTTCGTTGTTTTTACACCCTCTACCAACAATCACAATAAAATGGTCAGTTGTCTTATCGCTATTAGGGGATCCTGCCTTATAATCAACTCCAACTAAAATAGGATAACCAGTTTCAAGTTGTTGATTGATATAATTCAAACCCTCCGATGCTTTTACAAAATCAATCGTTAAAGATGATGAGTGAGAAGAATTATCAGTTGAGGATTTTTCGACCCCTATTTGAATCACGGTATTATCATTGGGAGCTGAATTAGGGGAAAGCCCAGCATTTGTCAATATCACCTTACAAGCTTTATAACACGCTACATTTTGTTCTTTTTTTGTTCCAAATCGAGAATCAAATTGCGTTTGATAATCAATCTTGCTTCGCAAATCAATATGCTTCTTCCCACAAAGTGGACACACGCCTTCTTCTATCGCTTTTTCTTCTTCCCCTTTTTCATCCTCTTCCACATCCGCTATCATAAACTTCATTGTACCATTGACAGTGGATTTAGCAGCTTTATCCTCATCAGCTTTTCCGTATATCTGTAGTTCTATCAAACTCTTGTCATCCTGTTCGAATGCCGCAATAGAGGTATCCAAGGGGGTGACCTTTGCCAAAATTTCAAAAGAAAGCCCTTCTGCCAAAGCGTGCCTTCCTTTGGCGGCTTTAGCATAAACTCCACTCATCTCTACCGGAACACAAACTACGTTATCCAAAATAGTAACATCGTCTTTGAGACCCAACAATAGCTTCTTGATGCCGGTAGAATCTTTTTCGAAAAGTTCAACTCGCACTTTCTGACCATACATTCCACGGGCATGAATATGGAGAAAACCGTCTTCGTTATAATTAATGCTTTTGCGTCGGGGAGAATCCTCCCCAAACTTAATCATTTCTTTACTGCTCCATATTACTGATGTAATCTGCGGTTTTTTCAGATTACGTCCTATCAAGTGTATTTTTTGGATGGAAGGCACCGGAACGTTCGTATCCTCTATCATGAAAGGAGGTCCATAAGGGTTATTGATTCCAAAACTAAATACATAGTCTGCACCCGCATGGCTTTCCTGCAATCCGTCATCACAATAGAAAGTATCGGTATATGCTCCATTTTCATCAACTCTGAACTTGGATATTTCTTCATACTCGCCTGTGACGGCATTAGTGCAATAACCTTTACATTTGAGTTTAGGAGCTTTTTCCCCCCTTAGCAATGGACGATTGTATTTCACACGGAGAGCAAATTTTAAATTCGCCTCATATTGCACAGAACCACAGCCGACTTCTTTGCCAGTCGAATCTTTAAAAATGACCTGAGTTATTTTTAAATCGGAAGGTTTTACTATTAACACACACGATGCACAAAGGACAGGAATTCCCTCATATTTAAAAAACTCGACCAGCATTATATTTCCGCAATGCTTTTCACTTAATACAAAAGCTTGGTCTGCTTCAGTCCGTATTTTGACAGATAAATCACACTCCTTTTTAAGATTAAGATTTTTCAAACCTTCTGGAGTAGTTTCAGATTCATTTCTCATCTCTCCCATACGTATATTATACACATACCGTGTGGTAGTATCTGACACCTTAAACAAAATAGAGGTTACAGAGTTTTCTACAATCTGATATTTCCGGTCTTCGGCCTTTATATCAATGCTTATTGTTAATTGACTCTTATCATCTGACATAATAATCTTTTTTTATTTGAATCTATTCTTATTCGGCTATGTGCAGCCAGCCCAAAATCCGTTTATTTTGAATCTCCCAGCCTGAATTGTTTTTTGTTAATCCTAAACATTTCCGTGAAACATTCATACATCCAGAGTTCTGTTGTATTAACTCTACTTCATTGGTACCTACTGCCGAAATAATAGCTACGTGGCCATAAGGATTAAACAGATAACCGTCAAATACTACAATGTCTCCAATTTGGGGCAAAATTCCTTCACCATTTTTATATTGTATAAGTCCTCTGGAAACATTCATTTCGCCATTTGACAGTTTCTTATCAAAAAAACTTTTGGCATGTCCATAGCTATCGGGCATTTTATGGTGGTAATACTCATAGTAATATCTCTTAACGAACTCTACACATTGGTATTTCATGCCGATATTATAACCATCGACTACATTTCGTCCGGAAGTTTGGTTTACTCCCCCATTATAATAAACGTACACACTATTCAGACTATCTACTACCGTACCGCGTTGCGTATTCACATTCAGATTGCAATAAGTGCTAAATATATATATTACCACTACTACAAAAAAAAGTATGGATACTATTATTATTATTTTTAAAATCACCATAATTCTCCTGCTTTATATGGATTAGGATTCATGATTGTTTTGTGCCACCTCTCTGTATAGAAAAGATATACCACACCTTCTTCCGTATCGTCGTAATTCTCATCATTGCACAGAGCTTTAGTAATGTATATGTTAACGATTTCTTTATTATCTAATACAACAATGCTTTTTTTACAAACCATATCTGACTGGTAACCTCTACGGGTCTCTCCTATAATTACGCTATATATCATTTTTCCTGATTCTTGCCAAATAAATCATGATAATAACGTACTATTTCATCATCCTTATGCTTTTCATAAAAATCTGTATCACATTGGTTGTCCAATTTGATATTCGCGCAAGCAGGATAGTCTGTAGGATTTTCCAATTGAAGAGAATATCCAAGATTTCGGTCTGCATTTATTGTCCATTTATCGCATTCTGCAGTTTGACTATAAGTAACACCTCCTAAATAATTTTTGAGAACTTTATAATCGCCTTCTTTGGTACTGATCGCATTTTTTGTTGTCTGGTTATACTTGAAAAAATCGATAAATATGGTTTCTATATTCTCATTTCGAGTTAATGTATCAAGAACAGTTTTATTGTCATACAAATAATTAATCATCATTTTATAAAGCCCGATACTGTCCTTTGGCCAACTTTTTACCAAAATTCTATTAGTGTACGATCCTCCGCCTCTCCAATCTATAGATACTTCATTATCGGGATTAGAGCACATGATAAAACTCACCTTGCTGTCTCTACAGGAAAACAAGAAAAAAACACCTGTTATTAAGATTATTATAAACCAGCTTTTCATTGTATCTTTCCTTTAAAAGTTTTGTCAAAAGTTATTTTGGTGATAAATGGTTTATACCCCCGGAAATGTTGAAGGATAAACCAAGCTCGAAATCCAGCTCCGTAGGCCGCTACTTTGTTGGCTTCAAGATCCGGAGCATCTAAGCCAAAATGATCCCAAAGTGTTACCCTATAGTCTACTGTGTAACTATTGCCATTTAATACATATTTTTTAATTATAACTTCGGTTGACCAAATATCATTTAAAGCAATTGTGTATCCTTGTGTGGCATTCTTTATTTGCTCCGTTTTCCTTCCTATATTTTTAAAAGAGATAAAACCAGCATCGTAAACAGGAGTTAAACTAAAATCTTTTTTATGATATTTATCATTCACCCTTTTCTTTAAAATGTCCTCAAGCAAATCCCTTTCTCCTTTAAAAAAAATTTTTATATCCTCCAGAGTAGAAACATCCCCTTTACTATCTTGTAATTCTTTTTTAATATAAGTTTCTAATTGATTGCAATAACGTATTGTAGAAGGATGCTTTTTGATATGATCCGTCAATACACTGTCTTCATAAACACCTCCATTGTTCTGCCTAAATTTTGCAATCATACGAACGATATTTCCCCTCATTTCGCTATTTAATGACGAAAATGCTAATTTTGCCATTGCTTCGAAATCAGCAAACAGTTCTTCGTCTGTAAAATCATCCCCCCCTTTTCTTAAAAATCGTACTCCCTCTTGAATTCTTGATGAAATTTTAGGGAAATCTTCCTTACTATAGATTGCTTTTGCATTTTTAACCCGGATATACCTTTCCATTTTCTGTTTGGTATCCAAAGAAGAAGTGCTAAACATAGGTGGCTCCGGATCATAATCAATCGAATTAGATAGGATATTGTCTATCTTCTTATTTTCATGTTTTTGTTCGTATGATTCAATCAATTGTTTAATTAATAAAGTGCTATAAACACACTTTTTCGTATTTACACCGTATCCATATGCCATGTCATCGGCTATATCTGTTCCTGTGTCATTTAATCCCGGCATTTTATACCGGTCAACAATGATAGGAAACTCCCATTTTTTGATTTGGGTATTTACTTTGACATTGTCAGAAGGCTGGTTGATATAAGCTTGCACACAAAGTTTTTTCCCTTGCCATTCTTCTTTTACCGACAGTTCAAGCACATCTGTCCCCGGTTGGTCAACCGTTTCTTCCTTTTCACCTATAGTCACTTTCCATTTGACATGCGAACGGATTTCATCGCTTACGATTGGCGTATTATAATGTTCAACTTCATAAATCAAAGTTTGCCCGGAGAAAGACTCTGCCTCTCCTTTTACTGCTTTAACTAGAATATTGCCCTCTTTTAATAACAGAGATGTTGGTGTGTCAACTGGATGCTTTGTCAATGCAGATGGATCTCCCATTGCATCCAACTCTCCTTGATGCTCACCTGTTGCCTGTTGCATCTGTTTGCTTCCTGGCACAGGAATCTGTCCTGTTTGCATAAACTCTATACAGTCGGGTCCTCCACAACTACATGTCCCTTTGCTTTTGTCCGTAAGCGGGTTCCCTCCCATCATCGTAATCTTACTAAACTGCCCGTTCCATTGCGTGATGGCGGGTACACATGGTTTAGGGAACATGGGGTTTACTTTGCAAATCCCAAATCCGGGAGGATAGATGACGTTTCCTAATGTCATCGTACTGGCACAGAGTTTGGTCCCATTTAATCTAAAAAACTGGTTGTCCGTAACCATCAGTTTTCCGGGTGCTGCCCCATACTTGCACATACACATAGCTTTGTCAACAACAAATTCTTTTCCTGCCATAACTTTCTGCGTATTAGTCAAACAAAAAACTCTTTAATTTATTGGCTTTTTGAACCGAACGGTTTTCTACTGAAATACTGACTTTCTTTTTACACTGTCCATCCAAAGTATTATAATAAAATTCCGCAATCAAAGAAAATATATCATTTTCTTCGGAATACTCACAGATTAATTTACCCGAATATCGTTTACTGTTATACTCTTTGACGTGAAATGTCTTGATATCCTTATGAAATGAGCCATCGCTATCAATAGCCAAATCATAAAAAGTACTTTCACCACGTCGTGGAAAATTATAACAAACAATATCTATATCATCCAAGTATTCCTTAAAATAGAACTGGATAAAGGAGTCTTTGCGCAAAGCCTGTAAAAAAACATTTTCAGTATCCATATTTGACTTTGACAATTCAATATATTGCTCATAGGCTATACAAGGTATTTCCTCCACGATTTTCGCACATTCCGCTTCCCATCTTTCCTTTATATCAGTAAAATTAATAACTTCCATAATCTTTCCCGACGTAGAAACTTTCAACTTCATCGGATAATACGTATTAGAAAGACGAAGCATAAATAGATCCACCATTTGAGAGGGTGGATTACCATTCAACTTTACCTCCTGCCGGGAACGCAATTCAAAAATGAAATAATCATCTACATTCTGATAAGATGCAATTACTTCTATAATTGCACTGTACAGACTTGCTTGCGAGCCGGGAAAAGTCGTGGACACATTTATACTGTATTGTCCTTTTAGGTTGCGAAATTTATACATATACATCTTTATTATTGGGCAATATCCACTCCTTCGGAACTCTTCAATCCTATTTTTGCATTAGCCAGTAACTTCATACCTCCCTGAGCTGTTAAGGTCATATCCTGAGCATCGTACATCAGATTCTCATCTACTGTTACAGATAAATTTCCTGCTATACTGTTTGTACTATCTTTGGCGATACTTTCCGTTAGGGATTCTCCAATAGCAATTTCAGCATTTCCTCCAACATCTTGTTGAAAATCGGTACCTATTTGCATCACCGTTTCTTTTCCCGAGGACGTATTAAGTTGTTCACCCGCATTGATATTGATATTTTGGGCATTTAATGTCATTGTTTCAGGTGCGGTTATTTCGATATTTTTCCCTTTGGTATCAAAATGGAACATACATCCGTTACGATCCTTAATTGTGATGCCCCAATCGCCCCCCTCATCATCATTGAACTCCAGCGTATGCCCACTGCGGGTGCGTATGCTCTTGACTGTATTGTCTGTTGCCGCTCCCTGGGAATTTGCCTTATAGAAAAGGCTGCCTGTTACATACGGACGGTCTGGATTGCCTTGCTCAAAACCTACCATTACCAAATCACCCGGTTCGGGGATAAACACAAAACCACGGTTTTTGGCAACTTGGTCGCTCTTGCCTGCATCCGGGCTTTGCACCCGCATCCAGTAGCTCTCGCCGCCATCTACCTCCTGCCACATGAACTGTACTTTGACACGTCCCTGATTTTTAGGGTCTTCATTGCTCACCACTCTTGCCATCTCCGGATAGGCTACCGGCATCACGGCATCTCCCCACGGCATGACGGGCGTACCACCGGGCACACCGCAGAAAGTGTTGCTATATCGTCCCTGACCATCTACCGTATGCGTAATCTCAGTAATACGGTAACGTCCCAAATCGGTAATCTTAACTCCCGGAAAACTTTCAGGTACACGGGTGACTACCAATTCTCCCAGTCGTATGCCACAGTAACGGCTTGAAGCCTTGATTTGAGACAATTGGGAATAGTTGCGGTGAAATCCGGCATCACCGTAGTGCTCCAAATCCATTGCGCTATACGCAGGTCTCATCGAGGGGAGTTTCGCTTCGGTAGGGAAGATAGGTTCACTGCATTTCTCAGCCGAACGGGAACCAAGGGTAGCGCCTTTAGGTGTTCCGCTGTAGTCGTAATAGAACTTATCATTGACGGGGTCGAACTCATAGGTGCTGTGATTCAGCGAACGGATAGTGGCATTGATGCTGACTCCCGTCAGATCAACATCATAACCTGCACGGCTTTCCGTCTCTATTTCAGGGTTTCCTATCTGTAGCGTTTCCCCGTTGTAATAGAACCACTCGCCGTAGGAGCGCAGCAGACGGGATAGGAATCCGTAGCTTGTTTCTTTATAGCGGGCAACATAAGGGATGATGTCCGTATGTTTGGGATTGTTGGTCACATTCATTTTCACCCCGCTCTTATCAAGTATGTCACTGACTATCGTATTCAGGTTTTGCTCTACATAGCAGTCCATAGCGGGGTCTCTGTCCAGCAGGATGGTAGGGCTTCCCCCTTCCAGTATGACAAATCCCTGATTACCGTCGAAGCCTTCCACATGAATATCAGAAATCAGTCCGTGAAATTCCGTTTTCTCTCCACTCTCATGGTGGGTCATGATGATGGATACCTTCTCACCCAGTTGCTTGAATATCACATCGGGACCGATAGCCCAGACACTTGGCTTGTCCGGACGATAGTTTACTTTGATTTTGAAACGGTGGTGTGTACTGACCGACTGAAAAAGTTCCATTGTTACATAATCACAGACTTTTCCTGCTACTTTTATCTCCACGCTTACAGCGTCCAAGTTTGTCGATGCCATAGTTAATATATTTTATGGGTGAATACTATGAGTTAATAAAAACACGGTAGTTATAGGTCTCCGGAGACAACCGCCTGAGCTCACTGTCCAAATCAACGACGAATTCTTCTCGGTCTAATCCTTGCATCCCCTCCGATAACCGTAGATACACGTCCAGCGTCCTTATGAAACCTTCGCTTTCTTTTTTACCGGCTGCATACCCCAGCTTTACCTCCACAGAGCGGATGCTGTCGCCATACCTTGCCATGCAGAAATTGCGTATATCCTCTTTCGTGTATATACTGCCGTGTGACAACAGCATGAATCGGTACATATCCATCCTGCGCTTTACGGATGGGGAGGGCTCTCCTCCATGGGCGGAAGTGACAAACCGCAGTGTATCTTTGTCTATATCGGGATTAGCACAGTCATTTAATGGCTCTCCCGCATAGATGTCATTGGCAAATTCGCCATTAGTAAGAGTATAATCCACAGTTAACCGGGTATCCTTGTCATAACGTTGGTCGATGACTACATACGACAACATTTCCTGTCCTCCGATTCCGTCTTTATTTTTATCTCCTAATTGGCTTACCCGTTCTTCTATCTGCTCGATTACCTCTTTCATTCCGTCTTTGTCTGTCGAAGAGAAGGCCATACTTTCGTCATATAGCAGGTCTGTCAGGCGGTTCAGAAAATCTTTGGCATCCATCGCATTGAAGCGTTCGCAACCGCCTCTTCTGACCGAATAACAGCCGGCTCTGCCTTCATCCTGTGTGCTGGAAATTTCCCTAAGCCGGTCTCCGTGGTTATCGGTAATCGAATCCACAAACAGGAAATATTCAAATTCCGTCTTTTCCAAAGGGAGAATGGCCGAGACGGAATCTACCTTTCTGGTAATCTTTGCCGGATATTTGTTTACTACGATAAAAGTGTTCATCTGCACCTTTATCTGTTCCAGTATTTCTTTTGAAAAAGCGGTGGGAAATTCTATATCTATCCAAACAGTATCCGCATCACATTCAGCAATGAAATCACTTGGCAGCAGGAAAGAGATTTCTTCGGGCACTCTGCTACGTGACAAATCTTTGACTTTTAATCCGTGAGCTTTCAATGTCAGGTAATGGGAAGCATATTTGCTGGTTATTTCTTCCGTAATCAACCTGCCAAGATCGTATTTCTCACTGACCGAACGTGTGGGGTCGTACTCGATTCCCCCTTTAATTTCTACAGGAATACCGGCAATCGTGCAATGGCAGTACGGCAGTAATTTCAGATAACTGCTTTTATCTGCTACAAGCGGTATATCTATATATAACGGCAAGTCGTTGAGGGTAGTTACATTGTTGCCTATTTTCATCCCGATACTGATTTTCCGACCCATTACCGGCACATCGGAACGAAAGCGGGCAGTGGCGTCACGTTCTCCTTCGGGAGTGATGGTGCAAAATTCATCCGCCGTCACGAGATACTTCAGTTCGGCATTGATTATGCGGGTTTCATGCAGCGGAGTAAAGAAGAGATTTTTCATCTTATACTTCTTCACTATCTCCGTGCTTTTATAAGAAAACAGGTCTGTGGGAGATACAGTAGCTTGCGGTGTATATGGTCGGGCAGCAGCAATAGCATGGGCGGGTTTGGCAACCAATGCCGTGTGTGGAGTAAGGGCGGAAGCGACTTTCTCCAACAATCGGCTTTCAATGGCGTGCATATCACCGGACAGCTTGAAAATTTCGCCCGACAAGGCTTCAATCAGCAGTCGGATAAGGGGGTCTATGCCATCTATATTTCGTATGTCATATAGGGTTGCCGCCTGTTTGAACATCCGGGCTTTAATGCTTTCTTTTGTGAATAGATTTGCCATACGTTTTAATTTTATATTTCAACTGCCTGATTATTCGTTTGATAAAGGTCCCATGTATAATTTGTAACCGAAACCGCAGGGAGCACCGGTGGAATTCAATGTGGCGAGTACTGTAATATCTACCCGCTTACGTATCATCCGGTTATCCAGAACTTCTTCCCTGACGACTTCTTGTAGGTTTACCGAGAGAGTGATGTCGGAAATGCGTTTCTCATAAGTGGAAATCGCCTGCATCACGTATCCGGTAAACAGTTCTTTCCATTGTTCGGTAGAAACAATGCGCTCAAAGTCCAACTCCCAAATCCGACAACCGTATTTGGGGTCGAAACGGTGCTCACCCGGACAGGTGGTCAGCAACAGTTCGATGTGCTGGTCGATGGATTCCAGTTCGGAACATCTTTCCAGTTGCCGGATATCTCCTTCGAAGAGCTTTTCCAAACGTACCGGTAGTTTATAGTATTTCTGTTTCATCTTCCAAAGAATTTACTTTGTCGTGGTACGGCTATTCTACCGCCCCACATACTACTATGTCCTGTGTCATACCGGCGCTCGATGCCGAATGAATTTCTTTTGTACAAGTTATGCGACCATAGGTAGGGATTCCTCCGGTCTGCCAGTATCTCCTCCAACTTAGCCAAAAGTAATCTCCTGTCGGAAAGATTGCTTTCCAGAACATAGGTCATATAAGTTCCGGTATAGGGGTGGTATTGTGAAATGAATAGTTCACACCCGCCGCCTTGCATCGAGACTTCGCATCTCTCCAACATGGTATCATAACTGATATATACTCCCGTCAGCCCGCAAGCCGGTGCAGGGGAAGCATGGGGAACTGCCGTCCCGATGTATCCGAGCTTCTCGACTTCACCGCCTTGCCAAAGACCCGTTTTGAGTAGTCCTGCCATTTCATGTAGTGAGTATATAGCCATAGTATTATCGTTTTAGTTCAAATTCATCACCTCCCATCCGGACAGACGGAAAAGTCATCACAATGGTCTTTACCGATGTGTCTCCCTGCGATACATTGCGATAATGCACGCAACTTGCATCACTGAATTTTATCTCGAACAGTGCACCTTCGTCCATCGCGTCGCTGTTGCGGTAGAATCGGACTACTCCGTTCTCTTTTCTGTTCGATTGCATTATCCAGTTCTCCGCCTCCGCATTTACCGGCTCCAAGAACACGGCGTATGCTTCCATATATTCTTTTGAGGAATTATCCGGCTCATAGGCAATATCAAACTCGGACAAGATGTGCGACTGTCCGCAAAGCGTTATCTCGCATACCATATCCGGATTGCGTCTGTCCGCAAACACTTCTTTTCCTTTAAACAGCCTGTCGAAAAAGCCCATAGTTATTTGTTTTTAAAAAATAAGTCATTGTCCGTTACAATCTCTTTGGCTTCTATCACAATGATAGTCACCACACCTTTTTTAACCCGCGAATCGTAGTTCATACGATAGCTCCTTACCGATGCGCCCGAAAATTGCAGTTTGGCAAAGGTCGTTTCGTGTTCATCCAGTGTAACAATCGCCCCATCTTCTTTACGGAAGGTGTCAAAGAGCCATCCTAGCAGGGTAGCGTCGGCAAATCCGTCAATGACGATCCGTATTTCTCCGCCGCATACGCCGGAAGTGATTTCACCTTTACGCCCCACATTACGGCTCAATCCGTAATCAAAGTGTTTCAGCGGATATTTCCCCCGATACTCGTCGTGGGGTAGGTCGGTGTTTTCTTTATGAAGGTACAGGTGCGTTTGCATAAATCTATATTTTAATTAAAATTCCCATTTTGTACAAGCAATCAAATGAACAACCGTAGACATCATAATGCTAATTCTTTTCTGCATGATATGCACTAATCAAAATATATATCCCTTTTTAATACATACAACTATGAAAAACGCCACAAAATTTGTGATTACGTACAATAAGATTGTCACAAATGGATGCCTTTTCCAATAAGTATTTTTTTCTAAATTATATTTCTCAATTATTCTTTTATATCTACCATTATACCAATAATAGCAATAGACACCGACAAAAAATCCTAAATAGATAATACGTCCCCACCAACCTAGAGCTAACAATTCTTCAAACCAATGAACTTCTAATGTCTGTAATACAACTTGCAATATAGCTAAATGTAACATCATATTAGGAGTTACCATCATCATGCCTGCTAACACAGGTAATCCGTCAAAGTTATGCGACCTCATACCCATCTTGTAGGAACAGTAAAATAAATAATCATACAGAATCATAATGCTAATCTTACACCGTCCCACCACATTTCCAATTCAGAAGCTCTATTGTCTATCCAGTCATAGAACTCGTCACCCCAAGTATAATCAGCCACTCCGATACCGATAGCTAATACCCAACCGACATAGGGAATAAAAGTAACGCCATAAGCTAAACCTGCTACGGCAATTCTTGTACCTGCCACGGCAAATCGACCATTTTGCACATCACGTACGACTTGATAGCCAGTAAGCACCATTCCTGCCCATCCCAAAGCTTTACCTACTCCACGCACTCTACTCATAGCTTTAGCGGGGACTTGATAGTTCCCTAAAGGCGATCTTATAATCGGCGGAAGCGTTTTGGGTGAGAAACGCATTTGCTTAGGTAAGTACGCACCTCGATTATCCATAATCTTCTCAGCCCAATTTCCGGCTGTTTCAGCAATTCCGAATCCTAACCCTGCCAGTCCTTCCAGATTGGGTCCTTCCTTATTAACAGCAGGCGGGCTACCAGAATCGCGTACCGCTGACACCAAGTCCGTCAAACTCTCATACTTTGCCTCATAAGTCTTTCCATTTGAGTTATCCGTGGCACTAATCACAATTTCGTACCGACTACCAGTGTCATTAATTGAAATACTTATCTCACTATTATCCGTGGGCAAATATTGCTTTCCTTGACCTAAATTTATCTCAGTGATATTATTACCTTTGTTTTTAACTATTAAGTCACGGACCTTTTCGGAAACTTTTGTTGGATCTTGCATCAGACTTTTTTCATAGGCATATTGGGAGGTATCGTATTTCCTTTCTGAGACTATCGTATGAAAACTCTCGTCCACCGAAACATTCCGAGATATTGGACTCCATCCGTTTTGATTTACCGGTAGAATTACCCTGCTACTCATCCAAGTATATCCCAAGCCAACTACAAATCCTTCATAGTCATCCCCCCGTTCCAGGATGACATTAAATTCACTTTGCGTTTTATATTCATTTCTATAAGCCATATCTACACCTATTTAACCCCAGTGATTATCAAAGCTAATTCCATTCATCAAAATCTCATCAGGAGAAATTAATAGTTTTGAAATCATACCGGAAGCATTACCAACCTGACGCTGAAAACTCACACAATACGCATTATTAAACATTATTCGCAAAGGTGAATTGGCGGTTTTAGAACGAAATACAATCTCCCCGTTTTTAGGAGATGAAGTCATTGCCCAACGATACATACTGTCCGGCAGCGCCTGCGTCAAAACAACAAGCATTCTACCGCCACGGACTTCGTCTTGCGGTTGACCTTTATGATCAACCGACTGTCCGAAACTTATGCTAAATTGGCTCATCTCATACTCTTTGCCGTCAAGGATGAACCATGCGGTCAGGTCACTGTCTATTTTTGGTAAACTAAATAATTCCATAACGCCTATTTATTTATTGTCCAACGATTTTCAAGGGTAGTTTCACCCACTTTGATTTTACGTGCCTGTAATGTTATCTTAGTTTGTATATATCCTTTTCCTTGTTGGACATAATCTATCTCCAAACCAACGCAAGCTGCCTGCTCAAAGAAAATTTTCTCTAAAGGCTCATTATTGTCATCACACACAACAATGGCTCCATCTTCGTATTTTGTCGAACCTAACATCCAGTGAAGCATATCTTCCTGGGGCAACCCGCCATAGGTGAGATAGAGTGTACCACCACGAACTTCTGTCTGCGGACTGCCGTTGGTATCTACCCCTTGTGAGAAGTTGAAACTGCAACTCTCCAACTCATAACTGTCTTTGTACAATCCCGAAATACTGGAATCGCTCAAAGCACCTATCCTCAAAAAACTTTTATGTCCAAACATAGTATCTTCATTTTATCATTTCACATTCCAATCAATATCTCCATTATCCGCCACATCGACAACAACCGTATTACCTGCTGCCAATGTCCCTGCAACAATCATCTTTGAGATAGGACGGCGGATATAGTTACGTATCGTACCTGCCACTTGCCGAGCTCCGTATTTTGGAGTGAAGCCACGGGTAGCGAGCAGGTTCTTTGCCTTCTCCGTAATCTCAATGTCAATATGTTGCTTCTCAAGCAATGCTATAACTCCCTTTAACTGTATCTCAAAGATACGAACCAGCATTGTTTCGTTAATAGGAGAGAAAGGCACGATTTCCGACAAACGGGCAAGAAACTCCGGACGGAAATAACTGCCCATGACTTCCATCAGGTCAGTGGTAGAAGGATTCTTGCCCTCATTAATCTGCTTGCTAAGCCATTCGCTACCTACATTGGATGTAAACAGTACGATAGAATTGGAAAAATCACCCTCTTTGCCCAAACGGTCGTGTAGCTTGCCTTCGTCCATGATTTGCAGGAAGATGTCATAAACGGAAGAATGGGCTTTCTCTATCTCATCGAAAAGCACCACCGCGTAAGGCTGACGGCGTATCCGGTTCACGAGTACGCCACCTTCTTCGTAGCCCACGTATCCCGGAGGCGCTCCCAATAGCAGGGCTGCCGAATGTTCTTCCTTAAACTCTGACATATCAAAACGAATCATCGCCTTTTCGTCATTGAAAAGTGCTTCTGCCAATGCTTTTGCCAACTCGGTCTTACCGGTTCCGGTAGGTCCCAGCAGGAAGAATGAGCCAATCGGTTGTCCCGGTTTGTTCATTCCACTTCGTGATTCGACAATGGCATCTGTCAATACCTTCAGCGCATTGTCCTGTCCCACCACTCTACGACGCAGAATATCTTCCATGTTGAGTAACTTTTCTTTCTCTCCGGATTCTATCTTGCCGATAGGGATACCTGTAGAAGAAGAAACAACGGCTGCTACCTCATGGGAAGTGATTTTCCCGATTTTCTCTTTGGTCAATTCACGCAATCGGTCAAGTACACCTAAAATATAATCCATCCATTCACCGTAGTCTGATGACTCCGGTTCATTCTGTCCATCGGAGAGCATTCCCAGAAGGATAGGGCTTAACCGGTTCTTCATGGTGAAGTTGACTAACCGCAACTTCTCCGTGCGCTCCGCTTCGGGCTGGTCTTCCGCCGCTTCAATCGCGGCAAGCTGCTCTGCCAGTCCCTTTATATCTTTTTCCCCGCTCTGGTTAATCATCTTAACCGCAGAGAGGGTACGGTCTATCAAATCAATAGCGGCATCCGGCAAACGGCGTTCCTTGACATAACGCTTGGCGAGTGCCACGCATTCCGGCAACGAATCTACATCTACCCCCACACCGTGGTAGCTTTCATATCTTTCCAAAGCTGCCTGTATCATATTTACGGTGGATGCAAGGTCAGGTTCCGATACTTGCAATACTTCAAAACGCCGGTTAAGGGCATGGTCCGGTTCAATCAGTTTACGGTATTCGTCCACCGTAGTGACTCCGATTACCGTTATATTTCCTTTGGCAAGCTCCGGTTTCAGGATGCTTGCCGCTCCGCTGTTGCCCGACTTGGGGTCGATCAGCGTATGTATTTCATCAATGAAGAGAATCGCATTGCCGTGAGCCGACAATTCTTTGATGATTCCTTTCAGCCGTTCTTCTATCTCGCCTTTGTAGGTAGCACCCGCAATCAGTGTTCCTGTGTCAAGCTCATAGATAGTCATGTCCTTTAGATATTGGGGAACTGTACCCTCAATGATGCTGCATGCCAAACCATCTACCAGAGCAGTCTTACCCACACCGGCATCGCCGATGATGAGCACGTTGGGCTTACCCATCCGCCCCAGAATTTCCATCATCATGCGTGTCTCACGGTCACGGCACACGATAGGATATACTTTCTTGTCTGCCGCAAGAGCAGTCTTATCCGTACAGTACTTATCTAAATTGCCCGCCCCGGCTGTCCATAGGGGGGCTTCACTCCCCGGAAGGTCAGTCTGCGTACTTACGGATTTTTTCATATTACCCATTCCGCTCGTGAAGAGGTCGTGTATCTCACGCTCCCGGATAGGGAACGAGCGCAACTCATCAGTGCTGAAACCTGCTTCGGGGGTGGCTATTGCTGCCAACAGGCAAAGTGGGTTGATTTCCAGCAGTCCCCACTTGATTCGTACATTATCGGCTTGCTCAAACAGTTCGTCAACTTTCGGATCGGGCATTATCTCACCTGCACCGGCAGCCTTGGGGTACTCCTCTATTCTTACCTCCGCCCATTCGCGCAAGTAATCCGCATCCTTACCCAACGATTCGACAAACGAACGCAGACCTACCTCTTTGTGCATCAAGGCAAACAAAAGGTGTGCCGGAGCATAGCTGGCATTGCCATACTCACGGGCGACACCTTTTGATATTCGGATTACGCTCTGAACTGTTTCATTGATGTTCAAAAAATCCATATTTTATTCTTATTACGCCTGTTCGTAATTTGTATTCCAGTTTGTACCATCATCACCTTTCGTGCCGTCCAACTTGATAACAAAGCTCTTGGCAGGGAAGAACGGAGTCATGTGAATATCCAGATAAATACGGTCCTTCTGCTTTTGGTCTTGCTCGAAACGGATTATCTTGAATTTTTCGATAAGGCGGTCGGCTCCCTGTACACTATCAAGATACTGTACAATCTGCCCTCTCAGGTCACGTTCGGTTTTAGAGCTCCAGTTCTCGAACGAACGGCGGTTCAGGAAATCAAACAACACCTTGGTAATATAGTCGAATACACGTACCACAGAATAAGTTTGCAATCCCAGATTGTCACCGTTGAACAATGTCTTTGCGGAAAACGCCATCACTTTACCATATTCATTAACCATCGGAATTAAACCCATTTTCTCCAGTTGTGAGATTTCGCTTTTCTTCAACGGGAATACCACCGCATCTATTTCATTAATGCCGCCATACTTCTTACCGGCAGTTACCTGAGACATCAGAGTGGTGTAAACTTTACCCATCAAAGCAATAGACGGAGAAACATGGAGGTCTTCCTCTTCACCGATTTCCCGGTATCCGGCACGTCCCACCAGCCAGTTGCAGGTCATGCAGGTATTGCTTTTGAAAGCCTCCCCACTTGCCATATTGGAGGAAGAGAACAGTTCCACCACATCTTCCGGCTTATCAAGGTCGGCAAAGTCCGTATAGAGCATCACTTTATTCTCATAAGCGATTTTCGCCCATTTTTCAAGCACCTTATTCGAACCAAGATAGCCCGGAATGGCTAACAGTGAGTAATTTTGACGTAAATCCAACTTGTCATAGTTCTGTTTCAGTTCGCGGGCAACGAAATCAATGAAGCGGGGATTGTCGAGGTCGGTCAGTTGTTCTTTGGAAGCATTGACTATCGTCACGTTGTTCACTTTGTCCGCTTCCGTATTCTTATAGAACAACATCACTCCACGGTATGCCTGTTCCATATCCCTCACACTCTGCACTGCCACCAATTGGCTTTTGGCAAGATGCGATGCGGCAGCTTCCGATTTAGCTTTAGAAGTGGCAATCATTTCCGTCACTGCCGATGATGAGTTCAGCAGGTCGATCCACATATCTATCTTATTCTTCAGCACTTCCCGTTCTTCTTGCTTCTGTTCATCGGTTAAGAATATCTTTTTGCGTGCCTTACGCTCGGGGTTCAGGTTCTGAACACCATCTACTGTTGATTCCAGAAAATTGAAACCGCCGAATCTGGACAACACATCCAGTGCCGAAGCCAGAGAGGATTCCCCGTTTTTCTCTTTATAGGAAACTTGAACGGTTTCTTGCGCCTGAACTTCAGACTTATTTTTATTATCTTCCATAGTTCTTATTGTCTTTTATTCGGTCTTTAATTCGTTACTCAATGCTTCCAGTGCGCTGATAAACGCCTTTTTGGATTCCGGATTCTCCAACACCCGTTGTAGAACTTTATTAGAACGCAATTGTGTCACCATCCCCTCGTAGAATGTTTTCTCCGTATCCAACTTATGGAGGAATGGACTATTCTGTGTCATATTCTTCACACTGAAGTCCGCCACTGAGCTAAATCTAAAGTTTTCTTTTACCGGTTGCCCTTCTTCATTTTCAAATTCAACATCAATGTTGGGTAAGAAGTGCGCAAACACCTCTTCGATAGTGCTTAAGCCTTTGACCGCTTCAGGAGTTACAGGTTCGTCAGCAGTTAACTGTTCAACTATGAGGGAGCGATTCTCCGGAATGTTTGCGATGGCTTCGGAAGTATCAACTTTCACTTCATTACCACCAATTCCATATTCAAGTATTGCCATTTGTCTTTTTTGTTTTTAAGCTACAGAAGCCATCCACATTTTAAAAAAAACAGCAGATGGCTTCTGTTACCTACATGAATACTAAATGATTACTTCGGCCAATTCTGTTCAAATTGTGCGCCACCAATCTTGATTACCTGAGCCGATACGACAAAAGTGATAGTCATCGGCTGCGAGCCGACAATGTCGATATTTTCGGTAAATTCGGTAATGTATCCGTTTTCCCAGGTAAGTTCCTTCATCTTGGCTTCTTCATCTCCTTTTTTGAAGACGATGCTGCCGGAATGAGGTTTAAACTGATTGGTCATGTTCTCCAGAATGGAAGTATCATCAGTCGATTCCACATGCAGACGAATTTGTCCACCATAAATGTTTGAAGATGGGCGTCCTTTGGAATCCACATCTCGCTTGAGACTGTACGTGCAATCCAGCACGTCAAACTCTTTTCCTGCAAAGCTTAAGGTTGCTCTAAATGCCATGTTTTAGGAGTTTAAATGTTAATAATTTGTTTAATACAGACTACAAGAAAACTACGATTTCATTTCATTATAAAAGTGCATGGCTTCTATATAGTCCTCAGCATGCAAATATATAACAAAAATAATATACGAAAAATAGTTTGCTTAAAAAATAAAATATATTTTTTGATAATTATATATTCATAAACAAATAATGGGATCTATTATTGAGAGAATTTATAATTAAAGAAGTGTAACTGATTGATAAAAAGACGTATATATACCTATTTAGAATCTTATTGAAAACGTGAAGGCGATTATTGAGATTGCATTATATGAAAAAAATAATGGCAATACCTTCGTCTTTACGTATGGGTATTGCCATTAAATATATTGCTAAATTAGGAAGGCTGTAGAACTTCAGGATTTCCTTAAACATCTGTCCATATAGTCTCCTGTGACTATTCCGAAAGCAATGTTTTCAGGTCATTCTTATTGATGCCCATATACTTGCATATTTTGGATTCACTTATGCCATCTGATATCATTTGCCGGATTGCCTTTTTATCCCTGTCATACATCTCCAACCTATCAAAAATAATGTCAGTTAAAAAGTCGATTCCTTCTGAAAAAGCATTTTCTCCTTCTTTAGTCTTATAGTCTATCGTGCAGATTTTAGCACACTCTTTATGTAATATCAAATAATAAATTCCCCCTATTAGGATTGACGCAATACTTTTAATATTGATTTTCGCCGGTGCAAAGAGATTTTCGTAAAATGTTATTAAGTTTAAGTTCATAACATCCCGTGTTTCCGCAGATCTCTTTGTAGTACTATTAATAGTTGTCATTTCGTAAAGCAGCAACTTTTGCATCACACTGTTCTCTGACAGATTCCTGAACAATGTCTTGAACGTTTCTGCAAAAAACTTTTTAGGTCCTAATGTATTAAGTGTGGAAATATCAATGGTATTATTGATCCAGAAGTCGTATTGCTTGGCCAGTCTGTCATAAAGATTATCCATCGAACCATATCTTCTATAAAACACATTAGCTTCTAAGTCAGCAGCTTTCATTAATGCACTCAAATTAACATTTCCAAATCCAAACTCACCTACAAGCTTTTCAAATTCAGATATTACCTCCTTATCCAACTGCTCATTGGTTCTCCTTATTCGAATTTTTTTATCTCCCTGTCCCATCATTATTATATAGTACTTATTAAATAATAAAAAATTTAATCACCAGAAGTCCGGAGGTATTTTCGTTTTTCCCTCCAATAAAATTTCATTCCTAAAGAATCAGTTGGAGTTGTTCAAAGAAGGCTTATGCTTGTTTATCCAACAGTTTGATTCTCCCTTCGCATGTTTGTTTGTATAAACAATGAGATATGTTGCAAATATAGGTATTTTACGCCTTACAAGCAACAAATAAGTAATTCAAATATAATATGTGGCTGTTTTAGTAATTTAATTATAGACGATTTAATTTGCTTAATTTATTTTAGTCATTATCTTTGCAAACAAATTTATAACGTATAAATACTAAAATGAAAGAGAACATATCTAGGTTCAAAATTGACTATTCGGTATGTAAGAATAGCCCCGGTGGCAGTATTTTGGAAAAAGTCTCCAATTTCCAAAAAGAACTCCAACTACACGAAGAGAACTCGCTACACATCTACGTCAAATCCCCAATGGTTTCCGGTTGCGGTAGGGAAGTCGAGGTTGTTGATAGAAAAACTAATGAAGTAAAGAAAATGCTGATGTTCGGTTCCAATAGTTATTTGGATGCTACCGGCATACCATCAGTAGTGGAAAAGGCGGTTCGTGTAATAACTGACTATGGAGTAGGAAGTGGCGGGGTTCCACTATTGAGCGGAACGACAATATTCCAAAATGAATTGGAAAAAGAGATAGCCAAGCTGACCGGTTTTGATGACACTATATTATTCTCTTCTGGCTTCACTGCCAATATAGGTGTGATAGTAGGATTGATACGCCCTAACAACTTGCTGGTATATGACAGGCTCAACCACGCCAGTTTAATTGACGGGGCTCTAATGTCCGGTGCCAAAATGGTAAGATATAAGCATAATGATCCTAAAGCACTTGAAAAAATATTAAAAGAAAATGCCGGGCAATACAAGGATGGTATGATGGTGGTGACTGACGGAGTATTTAGTATGGATGGGGATATTGCCGATATTCCGGCTATCTTAGAGATTACGAAGAAATATAATGCATTGCTTTTAATCGACGATGCCCATGCGACGGGAGTGATTGGAGAAGACGGAGCCGGAACGCTAAGCTATTATGATATAAAAGAGCGCGAAAATATAATCGTTACAGGAACGCTCAGTAAAGCAATAGGATCGATAGGAGGTTTTATAACTGCCAAACAAAACATTATTGATTACCTGAGGGTTTATGCCCGTAGCAACATGTATTCTACCTCTTTACCCCAGAGTATTTGTGCAGCATCCCTTGAAGTAATCAAAGAGATGCGTAATACGGACATTCAGAATGCACTGAAGCGGAATGCCGAATATGTAAGAAATGGATTGAAAGCATTGGGCTTCAATACATTAAATTCGATGACTCCTATTATACCTGTGATTGTGGGAGATGAATACATATTGACTCAGATAACAAAGGAACTTTATGACAGGGATATATTTACCAATGCCATATTTCCTCCGGTTGTACCTCCTAATATGTGCCGAATTAGAATTGGCGTGATGTCGTCACATACGTTTGAAGACTGTGACAGGTTGATAAACGCCTTCCATGAAATAGGAAAAAAATACGGACTTATCTGATAAAACGGCATATTTTCATACAAATAATAGGAGGGGGTCCGAAACGTTTCGGATACCCTCCTGGACTTTAATTCCACAAAATTGCCTTGACAATATTTTGAGTAAGTACATAGATCTATTACTTAAATCTCGTGAAAGTTTACCATGGTAAACTTTCACGATGGTAAAAAAGTAGTATGGTGAAAATCCTAGAAAAAATAGGTAGTTTTAATGCCGTAAAACTACCTATTTAATGCTTTCAATTTGCTAAAATAGGGTTGTCGCAACCAAATATCTCCATCTCCCACAGCAACAAATCGTTGTTTAGCGCGTGTTAAAGCCACATTTAATAAGTTAGGTTTGGATGAAGCCCAGGAAGCAGCCCCTTTTGACTTCTCATCCAACCCCAAACATAAAATTACACCTGCTGCCTGCTTACCTTGAAACGTATGGACTGTTCCGATATGGGCATCCAACCACTTTTTTAGTTCGTTGTCTTCTATTGATTTATAGGTAGCCAGTGCTTGCTTAATAGGCTGACGCAATTCTTTTTTCAAGATAGATGGTATTTCTGAAAATGGAGAGATCACGAACAAATCGGGCAAGTCCTGTAAGTGGTGTATCTCATCAATAATCATTTGCCTGATTAAGACACCTTGCTCTGGTACGTAATGTCGTCCGCTCACTTTCCCCTCTACTTGCAAAAATCCATTCCGCATAAACAGTTGAGAACTTTCAGCCAAAGTGGAGTTATACATCATGCCATTATACGCGATCTCATTTGCTATGGAAAACATCGGGTCAACACAACGACGATGCACCCGTAGCGGAGATCCGGTCCAAGTATCATTTGTTATCCAACCATACGGATTGGCACGATCGGCCATAGACTGAACGGAAAGAGAAGTCTGTATCTGTGTTTTATCCAATCCGAAATGATGACTGATATTATTGACAAGCTGCTCAGGAATCGTAACTACGGGCTCTATTTGAAAAGGATCTCCTACGATAACAGCCCGTTTGGAACGCCAGATAGCTCCTGCCGCCGCTTGTGGAACTGCCTGCCCTGCCTCGTCTACAAATAGCCAGGGGATTGTTCCTGTTTTCATTTGGCTAAACATGCGTTGAATAGACGCAAATGTAGAAGAAACGACAGGGACTATCAGCCAAAATGTATTCCATATTGCCTGTATTTCTCTTTCCGTAAGGTTTCCTCCCGTTTTAAGAAAATTAAAGAAAACATCCAGCGTTGTTTTTATGCGGCTCGATGTGGCATTGGCTCGTAGTATAAACAACTCGTTCACTTTCATTGCTTCAATGAACAATTCAGATTGTAATTGTTTAAGTCTTTTCGAATACCAAGGAGAGATTTCCTGTACCTCCTTTGATTCAATCTGTTTCCAAAATGAAGCATCGGCATAGGCTCCTTTCAATTCCTGACGGGCGGCTTCGGTCAATTCCGACAATCGAGCATAGTCGCTATTTATCCTGTCGTAGTCCTTTTGGCTTTGTTCTTGTATTTTTCTTTGTTTTTCTACACGTAAGTCAAGTGCTTGCAACGAGGTTTTCTGCTTGGTTATTTCTTCGGATAATTGATTATATTTCGTGAGAGTAGCAGTTAAGGCCTTTTTATATTGAGTTCGTACCGTTTTATTAAACCAATAGATAAAGAAGCCGGGGCGGGTAGATTGTAACAGTTTCAATTCCGTCATAGCATCTTCTTTTTGTTGTTTACCTCTTTTTATCTCAGTAGACAATAAATTTTTTTCCTCAAGCAGTCCCTCTAGTTCCTTGTCGACATGAGATAAATGGCTTTCAGCATCCTCAAGCTGGATACGAAGTTTTTCTATGCTTTCCGCATCTTTCATAAAACCGGTTAGACGAGATTTCTCAATTTCCACCTCTTCAAGTTTATTTTTAAAAGATACGACAATATTCAACCATTCTTCTTCTGTTGGTTTATAGTCCTTCAGTTGCTGTTTTAAAGTATAACTTTCCTCCTCCGAGTCCCCATCCCAAATGCTGTATATCAATTTTCGTTGATTTTCTTTATTGCCCATCACAGCGGCAATTAGTCCCCAACTTTCTTCGCCCACGCATTCCTCACTCACTTGCCGAAAATAGCCAACCTGATCCGAATAGCCTCTTGCCTCTTTTTTTAAAGGAAGTTCTTTCGAAATATTTTCAACAGCACCGTTATTGGAGGAAGCGACAACTATACCTCCGTCACAAATTGATGAATCCGGTTCATAAATGGATGGCGTGTACTTCTCACTCACTTGCACTTCACCTATTTTACGGAACGCTTTTGCCGGTTCAGTAAAGTTAACCATCTTTTTGGCACGTTTCACCAGAATAGCTGCGATGATATCTCTTAATAAAGTAGTCTTTCCTGTTCCAGGAGGTCCATTTACCGAGAATATGCCCTCCTGCTTTTCCCCTGATAATTCTTTACTGACCGTATTCACGGCAAATTGCTGCATCAAACTCGCCGTATGGGGAGATGGCCAGCAACCATCCGGATAATTCTCCGGGACTAAACATTCTTTCAAGATCTCTGGTTGAAGTGACAAATCGAAATGAACAAAGTCTTTATTCAAACAGGCACTCAAATAATTACGGAAAGCGGTATTGTAACTTCCTTTTACGGATGAAGTAATTATTCGCTCCAAATCGTCGATGTAGAAACTGTTTAATAGGTCTGCATTCGCTTCTTCCTTATCTGAAGTATTGTTTTTTTTGTATACTTCTTCTATTCGAACATATATTTCAGTTTCCGGCGAAGTGCTCCACTTTAAGTCTTGTATGATTAGAGCTTGTATCTGTTGAAGATTTTCTAACGTTTGGGTCTCCGACAAATAACTTGAGTAATCTTCCGCAAGTTCCTTCCTATTCTCGCCCAATCGCTCTAACAGGTTCTTTCTCAATTTATCAAAATCTTCCGACCAAGAATTGGTGTTCACTTTGCCCGCCTCCAACTGTCTTAAGGCCCACGGCATAGTAGAAAATCCGAATGTGTTTTGTATATATACTCCCAGATTATCCAATTTAAGAGAAGCATAGCATACTTTGGCATCCGTTACGTTCGGATTATTACGTTCATCTTTGAAGAAATCTTTCACAAAATCCGAAACAGATATCTGGGAAAACACCCCTAAATAGATAGTATACTGAATTGTCTTTTTCGGATCTTTAGCTTCTAATGGACGCATCCAAGGAAGTTCTTTCAGTGGTTTAAGACTTTTATCTTTGGGTAGAATAGCTGGAGAAAAATGTTCTAATTTGTGCCAGCAAGAGAGTATCTGCATGTAATTCATCTTATTTCTTTTTATCGTGCAAATAGTTTTATTTAATCAAGTCAATGGTCCGACCTCCTATTCCTATATTTTCATCTGGTAATTCTTTGACCGTACATAAAAAGAATTCCATAGGGATTTGCATGACTTCCGAAGCTACTTCTGTCACTTTTCGGATTAATTCACTTTTTTGTTCACGGGTGAGTGACCCCCCTTCAATAGTAATATATGGCATTGTATTATCTTATATTAGCGTTTCATTTATCTCAGATATAACTTGTTATAAAGCTGCCATACCTTCGATAGGGCAAAAATAACTGTTGGTTCAAATATAAACAAGTTATATTAAACCTATTTTCTTGCCACCTTGCTATTCAGTATGAATTGGCTGGTAATAAGAATGCAATGAATCAAGGAATCATATTGCTATTGAATATACTATCATTTCGCATTGATAATGTGCAAATTTTCTCACTAATAGTTTATATGATTTTCAAATTGATGATGATTGTTTCCCGGTTCGTGAGGGTTCGGTTGTATGTGTCTCTCCTGCTCCATCGAGGGGCATGAGGAATTCTTCCGATGAGCCAATGATTTACATGGTTATCCAATCCAAAGAAAACTCTGTGGGTAATTATTCTACAGAAGATGGTACAAGGACATTCTATACAGAATTACTTCATTGGATAAAAGAAGTACTTAGTGAGAATCTTGATTTGATGAAGTCGCTTTTGGATAATGATCTAGCCGAAGAAAAAGCAAAGAATTTGGTTGGATTAGATGTTACTAACGATTGGAGTCAAGAGTCTATTGAAATATTATTCAAACTGGTTTTAATGTATGCCAATAGAGAACCATATTATTAACCTATTCTTCTATCCGAGGATCGGAATTTTGTCTTTCAGGCAAGACTGAAACATAAAAAAAGTCCTACAATATTAACGTATTGTAGGACTTTTCTCCTTTTTTTGCCGTTTTGGCTTTGTTCTTATGTGATCCGCCTGGGGCTTTCACCGCAGCAGTCTATTTCTTTGATTTCTAAGCTCTTGTAAACCTTGAAAAATCGTACCGTAACGAATTAGTAACGATTTATAGGAACGCTTGTTGTCAGTGTGAGGCATTCGTTTGTCAGCCGTTCTCTGATGTCGCAAAGATAGAATATTACTTTTTATTTTCCAAACATTTGATTATTAAATCTTTAAAAAAAAAGATTCCCAGTGCAAGGGGCGAACCTATATATAGATAGGTTTGCCCCTTGCACCGGGCGGATGCTGCATCAGTCCTACAGCATTGCCGTCCACCTCAATACTGCCGTTTATGTGAGGCAGTTCCCCTTCCTTTTCGCTGAACCGAAAAAACATGGTGTAGTACACGTATAGTATCCCATGCGCTGCCTTTTATTGTTATTCCTTTGCTGCAAACACAGAAAATTAAGTTTGTTATGGAAGTTATTACATTTGAAAGCGAAGCGTATAAAGCGCTTGTAGGGAAAATTGAAAAAATCGCAGAGTATGTAGCCGCAGCGCAGTTGCCTTCGGAAGAAAAAAAGGAGGCTTGGCTGGACAGCAATCAACTGGCGGAAGCGTTAGGCATCAGTACACGCACATTGCAACGCCTGAGGGATGAAAACCTGATCAGCTACTCCATGCTGCGAGGACGGTGTATGTACAAGCTGTCGGAGGTCGAACGTTGTCTGGAAGAGCGTACCATTCGGTGCAAGCCTCAAACATTGGAGGATTTTCGCAAGAACTACCTAATGAGAACCGGTAATGATAAGAAAGGATGATATACTGAAAATGACGGAAAAGGGTATTTCTGTATTCCGCTATTACCTGCCGGTGGACTTCAAGGTGGGAAAGAACTTCCTGAATCCTTTTTATAAGGATACGAAGGCTTCTTGCAATATTTATTACGAACGTAAGGCCGGTGTGTTTAAAATGAAGGATTTCGGGAATGAGGATTATTCGGGGGACTGCTTTGAGATGGTGGGCAGGCTGAACGGCCTTAACAGCAAGGAGCCTAAAGAGTTTGTCGAGATCATGGAAATAATAAACCGTGACCTGCATTTGGGGCTGTCCGCACATGAGGGATATCATGTGAGCCATAGCAAAGTATCCCAAAAGAATGAAGTGGTATCGGAAGAGCCGAAAGCGAAAAGTGTCAGGCCTTATACTGTCGTGCAAAAGCCCTTTACGGCTGCGGAACTTGCTTTCTGGGGTAAATCGGGTATCGGGGAGAATATTCTGAAAGCGTACCGGACGGTATCGCTGAAGAAGTTCAGCAGTGAGAACCAGGAAAGGAAGCCTTTTTCCTGTATGACAAGCGTCGATGAACCGATGTTCGGATATATGGGTAAACAGCATATCAAGGTTTACCGTCCATGTTCGCAAATGCGGTTCCTGTACGCCGGTGATTTTGGCGACAACTACTGTTTCGGGCTGGAACAACTGCCGGCAAAAGGTGATCTGCTCTTTATCACAGGCGGAGAAAAGGACGTGATGAGCCTGGCGGCACACGGCTTCCATGCGATCTGTTTCAATTCGGAAACGGCTTTTATCCCTGCGGCTGTCATACACCGGCTTTCGTTTCGGTTCAAACATATCATCCTCCTCTATGATGTGGACAGTACCGGGCTGAAAAGCTCGGCGAAGCGTGAAGAGGAACTGAAAGAATACGGGGTTAAACGGTTGTTGCTCCCGCTTGCCGGTACAAAGACGGAGAAGGATGTATCGGACTACTTTATACTGGGAAACAGCCGTGAGGATTTGATAAAACTTTTTCTGGACTATCTGGAAACCTTATACAGTGAAACCATGTCGGCATTAAAATCCTGCGAGGTGGATTTCAACAACCCGCCTCCCATTGCACAGATGATCGTATCGGTAAATGACGTGCCTCTCGGAACTCAAGGCAACCTGCTTTGTGTCACCGGCGGAGAAGGCACTGGAAAAAGTAACTATGTGGCGGCGTTGATTGCCGGTGCTATCCGTCCCTCCGGAACGGATGTGGATGCGCTGGGCGTTACGCTTCACGAAAATAGCAAGAACAAGGCGGTCCTGTTCTATGACACGGAACAGAGCGAAGTGCAGCTTTATAAGAATATCAGCAACCTGCTGCGGCGCTGCGGACGTGAGGCGATGCCGGAATGGTTCAAGGCGTATCGCCTTACGGGAATGAGCCGGAAAGAACGCCTGCTTTCCATTATCCAGAGCTTGGACAAATACCATTATCAATATGGGGGTGTTCATCTGGTGGTGATAGACGGGATTGCGGATTTGATAAAATGCGCCAACGATGAAGCGGAGAGCATAGCCGTCGTGGAAGAACTGTACCGGCTGGCCGGTATCTACAAGACGTGTATCGTTACAGTACTGCATTTCATCCCTAACGGGCTGAAGCTGAGGGGACACTTGGGAAGCGAGTTGCAGCGGAAGGCTGCGGCGATCCTTTCCATTGAGAAGGACAGCGATCCGGCTGTATCGGTGGTGAAGGCTCTGAAAGTAAGGGATGGAAGTCCGCTGGACGTGCCTATCATGCAGTTTTCGTGGGATAAGAAAAAGGCCATGCACGTCTATCTGGGCGAAAAGCCGAAAGAGGAAAAGGACAAGCGGAAAGAGGACGAGCTTGTAGCGGTGGCCAAAGAGGTATTCAGCCGGAGGCGCTTTGTTACTTACGTGGAGCTTGCGGAAGAAATCCAGTCGATACTGGAGGTGAAGGAGCGCACGGCGAAAAGCTACATCAAGTTCATGCGTGAGAAAGAAATCATTCTAAAATCATCCGATAACCAGAGCTATTATGTTATCGGGAACTTTTAAGGAGGAAAGCGTATGTTAGTAGATAAAACGGAATTTGAAGCATGGATGGAACGTATCATGGGTGAGTTGTACCGTATCTCCCGGAAGCTGGACAAGGCGGAAACGAGGGAAAAATACCTGAACTATCTGAACGGAGAGCGTCTGTACGACAATCAGGAAGTATGCTTGTTGCTGCGCATCAGCAAACGCACGCTGCAACGATACCGGAATAACGGGGTGCTGAAGTTCTATTCGATATATCACAAGACATATTACAAGGAGTCGGACTTGCACGAGTTCATCCGCAACAACTTCGACGAGAACGAGATAAAACGGCAGGCACGTGAGGACAAGCTGTCCGAGAGCTATCCGCTGCCGAAAGAATAAGTCCATGTTTTTGTTTTATACCGGTGAAACTACTACCGTGAGGCAGGAAATCCCAAACTGCGTATTGGTGTTTGTCATAGCAATGGCTTCATACAGTTGTGAAACAGGATGAAGCTTCTTTTCTTGTTTGAATGGTGATGCTCCAAAGGACAGCGGTCCGGAGGGGTATCATTTCAGTAATTTGAAAATTAAGCTATTCTATTTATTTTATCATTAAAAACTGTATCTTTGCACTTATTCAATAATGTGTAATGGTTATGAGATACTTAAATAATAAATCACCTCTTTTTTGGGGAATATTATATTTTCTGATAATCCCTGTTTTCGCTACTGTTTTCTTGTTTTTGCCGACAGAAACTTGGTCTGCAAATTCAGATTTAGAAAATTGGTGGGATTGTTTATATTTTAGTATGGTTACTATAACAACATTAGGCTTTGGAGATATAGCTCCAATTACTACATTAGGAAGATTGTTGGTCGCAATAGAAACGGTAAGTGGGGTTTTATTTATAGGCTTATTTTTAAATGCACTTTCTCTTCAGCAATCAAAGATAATTTCGGAAGAAGAGAAGAAAAAGCATGAAGAAAATATACGTGAAAAAGAACGAGCGAAATTATTAAGACATTACAAACTAATTGAGCCTATAATTAATGAATTTATAATTGCTATATATGAAATAACTACACCTCTTAGTAATCGAAATTTTGCTAAGATAATAATTAATGAAAATTTTCATTTTAACGATATGAGTGACTTATATTATCAGAGTTTAAAATTAGCATCCAATCCGACAAAAACTGTTATACATAATTATTACGAAGTTCAAAATAAATTGTGTCATAATATAGAAAGGCTATTATTGGAAATTGATCTTTCCTATTGGAAAAATATAGAAATTGCATGTTTGAATTTTCTCCAAAAGTGCAATGAATTAGACTATAGTGATAGTATTTTAGGGAATTTCAAAATAAAACTTGGAAATCAAAAGGCCATTGATTATTATTCAGCAGTAATAAAAAAGTATACAGGAAAGTTACAATATCGCCAGAGTAATACCATGAACCAATTTATAGCCTTGTATGAACTAATAAAATATAATATTCGATTTATAGAAGAGATTCGGCAAGATTTCGATAAAATAAAAGCGTAAAATATTTTTTTATTTAACTTTTTGGATATGAACAAAGAACAATTTACATTCTATATAGATGAAAGCTGTCATTTAGAGCATGATCATTTTCCTGTCATGTGTATCGGTTATATAAAGGTGCCAAAGGAACAGACTGAAGAAATGAAGCAATGCATAAAAACGATTAAACGGGAATATAATATTTTACATGAGATAAAATGGAATACAATCAGTAACACCCATATTGATATGTATAAAGAACTTATCGATTACTTTTTCGACTCAAATATGGAATTCAGATGTATCCTTGTTAAGTACAAAGACCGTTTAGACAATCTGTCTTTCAATAATGGCGAGCATGATAATTTTTATTATAAAATGATTTATTACTTGCTTGTCAATCCATATACCAATCCTCCTACAATGAATAATTACCGCGTTTTTTTGGATATAAAAGATACGAAAGGATGTGCTAAACTTAATAAAATCCAAGAGATTTTCTTTAATAAGTTTCATGGCAAATCGCCTTTTCTTTCTTTTCAGCATATACGCTCCCATGAATCACAATTTATACAGTTAGCAGATTTTTTCATAGGTGCAGTAGCTTATAAAGCGAGAGGTCTTCATTTGAAGAAAGATGGAAGTTTGGCAAAAAAAGAACTGATCAACTATATTGAAATGAAATCTGGTTATGTTTTGGATGAAGGTACAGAACCAGGAGAAATTAAATTTAATATTTTTGATCACCAACCTCGTAAGCGCAATGACAGTGGCAGATGAATTAGGAGCTTTAAAACCGTATTTTGCAGACGGGGTTGCGGAAACGGAACAGGAAAAAATGGATGAACTTTATGGCATTTTTCATCGAGACTTTTTTGAGAATACCGTAATTATTGATGGTATTCCTTTAAAAGTAAAACCATATTTGTATAAAAATAGCGAAAAAGATAATCTTCCCGTTGATTTTGAACGGTACTGTGAGAAATTTGTTCATGTGGTTACTCGTACTATCAAAGGTGGAAAGTATAAAACTTCTGGTAAAATACGAGAGTTTCGTGAAGAAAGAGCTAATAGGGTACATTGGATAAGGCCTATTTTAGAAAATAAAGAAGATAAGCGCATTACTTATTTTCAGTACATTGAAGATGACGGAACTCTTCGTGACTATTATTGGTATAGGGGTAAACAGTATGTTGTCATAGTTGAATATATACAACCGGATTACGCATTAATTACAGGATTCTGTGTTGATTGTGATAATCAACCTTATTACCAAAACAAATATATAAACAGAGAAAAATGAGGACATAAAAAAACCGCATTTACGGTAATGCGGGCAACCAAGTCCTTCGTTCTTCGAGCGATGACACTGCAAATATAGATATTCCTTTTGTTCTAAACAAGAGTTTGGATATATATAAGGGATAATATATGTTTTTTTAACCTTATGGCAACCGAAATTTTACCGTCGTAAACTTTACGGCGGTAAAATTTCGGTTATATGATAATATAAACCCCACTTCGCCGCTTCGTGGGAAGTTGGCAGAGTGGGGTTATTTTATGGCTTATAGGGACTATAACTTCAGCTTGGGTTTGGACTTTTCGGGCTGATCAGAATCGGGATCGTCCTTGTTGCCGGGCTTGGGGACACCTCCGATGACGAGCTTGCCGTCGAGTGTATCCATTGCCTCTTTGATGCTGATGCTTTGGGGCATTTCGCTTAGTTAGGGCGGGATGCGCTGTCTGTCGGTAAGGAAATCGGGCATCCGGTGGACATAAGGCTCGGCGGGGGCATGTCTCTCGGAACTCAAGGCAATCTGCTTTGTGTCACCGGCGGAGAAGGCACGGGAAAAAGTAACTATGTGGCGGCGTTGATTGTCGGTGCTATCCGTTCTTCCGGAACGGATGTGGATGCGCTGAGCGTTACGCTCCACGAAAACAGCAAGAACAAGGCAGTCCTGTTCTATGACATGGAGCAGAGCGAAGTGCAGCTGTATAAGAATATCATCAACCTGCTGCGTCGTTGCAGACGTGAGTCGATACTGGAATGGTTTAAGGCGTATTACCTTACGGGAATGAGCCGGAAAGAGTGCTTGCTTTCCATTATCCAGAGTTTGGACAAATACCATTATCAATATGGTGGCATCTGGTAGTGATAGACAGAATTGCGGATTTGATAAAATGCGCCAACGATGAAGCGAAGAGCATAACCGTCGTGGAAGAACAATGGATTCTGCCATCTTTTCACGAATGGTAGAACAGAGAGATGCCGTAAATTTTCATCTGTCATTATATTGCCGACGGGATATCAAATGAGGAATCTCTGAATGATACTCTCTCAACTTAACAAATAAAAGGGATTCGCTGTTAATACCAATGGATCCGGAAGCCATGTTGAGAGCAACCACTTCCAAATAAGAAAATCAGGGAACGACCCCACACTGAGGTAAATTTCCTTGCCCATTGATCAAATTCCCTGTAAACAGCTTGTGGATGTCGCTAAATTTTGCGAATATTGTATATATATTGTGCATATATGAATTAAAAACAGATTGTAAAAATAGGGAATATATATTATGAAATTCCCTATTTTCGTGAAATACTCCGTATCAAGAACCTCTGCCGCCTTGTCGGGTTCAGCGATGGGCAGACAGCAACGTTCGTCAAGGGAAAACCGTTGGAATACGCAGGGGAACTCTATTCGGAGGAACACAAGCGGAAATTCAAGACCGAAAAGGTGAGGGCAAGTGCTGAAAGCCCTGACGGACGGGACTAAATTGCTTCTTGCCATCGACCGAAAGCCCATTGCCTAGTGGTTCAAGGAGCAATTCGACAAGCTAAGGCAGAGCATACACCACCCCATGCAGCTACGAAGGAAAGGCAGGGGGGGCTATAAATGTTAAATCCCGTCCGATTTACCGAAAAAAGTGCGGTGTGCCGTTCGTGGTGTACCGCACTTTTTATATATTTGTAATTATACAGGATAAAGAAAGGGATAAACATTTCAAGATAATGGATTATCATTATAAAGAAGATGTAAACAATCATACAAATTGGGAATTGTTTTTTGAAGTAATGGATAGAATAATTTTATTTTTTTTAGGTAGTGTATTACTTTTATCGGGCTGCAAGAATAGTAAACAGCCGGAAGGCTATAATTCTGTTAATATTATCGAATATGTTAATGTTTACGATGAAAACAACAGGATTCTAACTGCACAGGGTAGTGAATATGACTATCTCTATTTTGGAGACAATAAAGATAAAGGGATCTTGGCAGCGACAAATAATTTTACAAAGACATATAGTTATGATAATGATTCTTACTGCTATACCGTAGAGGAGCCCTTGTCAGGATCATTGCTAAAAACAATGAGATATACTGAAAATAGCATAGAAGAACTTGTATTGGAAAATAATAAGGATACATTTAGTTATTCTTTTTCCCTCTATTATGATAAGAATAAACCTAAGTATAAAAAAAGTATTATAATATTAGGAGATGACCCCTTTTCTGACTCAAGATATGAGGAATACTACTACTATGACAATAATGGAAATAAAACCAAGAAAATCCGTCATGACTTGAACACCGGGGAAAGAGAAGAAACCTATAAATTTAATGATACGGATTATAAGGAAGCTGTTAATCTTGTCCCTTCTTCCGATTACAAACAAAACATCGAATGTTCATTGAAACAAACTGTCAATGATACCTTAATCTCTCGGATTACCTTAAACGGTGTACTTGATAGAGTGATGAAGGAATACACGATCGGAAAAAAGAAAATTAAGGAAGAGTTTGACAATGGTATGACTTTAGTCAATAAAGAAACAGAGTATGAAGAAAACGGACTGAGGGTAAACGTCAATCATACTTTAAGAAATACAGGCTACTCAACCGACAGTATCTATTATGAAGGAAACAAAAAAGTTAAGCACATTTATAATTCTGACTATAATGGCACCATAACACTTGAAATTTCAGAATATGATGAACAAGGAAATATAATAAAGAAAACAAAAAAACTCCGATGGGAGTCAGATAATGAAATTACCCGTTGAATGCAAACTTATTTATACATAAATCAAGTTGTCAAGTGTATGAAAAACATGAGCATAATGCCAACTGGAAATATAAGCACTCCCGTTTTTGTATTTGTGTTATTCCTGTTTGTCTGCGTGCAAATGGGTTGTACACATCGTCGTGCTATCCCATTCAACCGGAAAAGTTGGGACGAATGGGACGGCCATTATTATTCCAGATAGTTCATGATTGACGATTTGGTAAATAACCGTCTGAAGGTAGGGATGACTTACAGGGAAATACTGAATCTGTTGGGAGAATCGTATTTTGTGAATGAAGAGGATTCGATGCCCGGCATCCGTTACGAAATAGACGTTGAGTATCAATTCCTCGACATTGACCCCTACAAGGGAAAAGACTTATTCATAAAATTCGGTAAAGACTCTTTAGTGGTCAGTTATAAATTTATTGATTGGAAATCCGGTTCAGAAGACATCACAAAAGAAACTGAATGTAAACAATAAATAAAAGCCTCCGGCGGGGTTTTCGCTGGGGGCTTCTGACCTTTGTACATATAAAAAGCAAAAAGAAAGCTATATCGGAGCATTACACTCTAAAAAGTACCTGCTTGTCACGACAAAATGATATTGAGTGCCTTACTGACCGGGGCAGATCCGCACCCATGCGGACAAATCCCGGTAACAGAATGACAAAGCGGACAACGTTCTTGATATGCCAACTTGTGAATAGGACGAATGATTTTCTTTTTTTGCCAGCCGATTTTATAAAATTGCGATAGTTTGTACTTTCGGGGGAAACTATCATTTTTGCAAATGAAAGAGTTATTTAACAGCATAGCAACGCAAAACGCTGAAATTCGCACAGTTGCTAAATCGTTACCTCTATTTCTCAAATAATTCGCTAAAAGTTTATTCTTCAATCGGTTAGGCCAAACCGATAAAAATCTAAAATACCATAATACAAGTATGATTGAAAGAATAAATAAGCAAATTAATTAGTCTATTATCTAAATATCAAGCCACTATTGGCATTATCTTTATCACCAATATATTGCTTGTAAAGTGTAAAACACCTATATTTGCAACAAAACCATCTATAGAAAAGCGGATATAGCCGGTATAAATATGATATAAGAATGAAGCAGGAAGAGAAAAAAATCGAAACAGACGAACCAATGAACAATTAGACAGGGATGTGATGTCCGAACTCGAAAAACTTGTGGCGGAACAGGGCTTCGGCAATGTCAATCTAAGTACTTTGACAAAGGCCGCAGGAATGGAAGCCAACGTATTCTATAGAAGATACGGTTCGATGGATAATCTCTATGACAGACTTGCCAAGCAATATGACTTCTGGATGAACAATGCCATCGATATTTCCAACTTGAATGTATTGGGACCTAAAAAGTTCTTCGCTGAAACATTCAAGACACTCTTCAGGAACTTGTCTGATAATCCTGTTATGCAAAAGCTGTTGCTTTACGAAATGTCAGTCGTCAATGATACCACAAAAAGAACGGCGGAAACGCGGGACATTATGAACCTTAATTTGATTACATACTATGAAACGCTGTTTAAACCTGCAAAAGTCAATATTAAAAGCATCGCCGCAATCCTAATCGGAGGAATTTACTATTTGATACTTCATAAGGAGTGTGCCAAAATCTGCACGATAGACTTTAATACCCCGGAAGGAGAAAAAGCCTTTTCAGAGGGAATAGACTTCTTGACTGATACCATTTTCAATAGATTGGAAGCGTATGAAAGAGACAGAAATGCAGTCCGGCAAATGCTGGCTGACGGCATAAGCGAGCTAAAGATATGCAAATACATGGGCATTAGCAAGAATGACTTAAAAGTGTTGCTCTCAAAGTAACCACGGCACTACTTTTTATATAGCCATATTTTATATGACTATATTTTTTTCTCACAATGCGATTGGAATAATCATATTTCCATTTTTAGAAGGATTTATGCAAAATAATATTCAATTATAAATCAATAGATTGACGGATATTTTAATGGTGTAACCATCCAAAATACATGTAAATTTATTTGGTTCGAATCCTAATAATAATTAAAATGTATATCATATTTATAAGCAAAATATATTTCTTATAATCTATTTATGCTACTTTTGTCGATTGAGTAATAAAACAAAAAAAGCATGAAGAAAATTATGTTACTACTCCTTTCTGGAGTAATTGTACTTACGAGTACGGCACAGGAAAAGGTTTACCAGATAGAAGAAATCACCGTTATCAACTATGGGGATGGCCGAATGCTCTTTCGCCTGAACAATGAAGAAAAGACCCCGCTCAACGGCTCTCACCGCCTGATTGACGGCTATCACTCGGAGTACATTCTCGCTGACTTTAAGGATGGCATGTATCATGGCAATTACTGACATTTCAAAGAGAACAAACTACTTGAAGAGTGCCATTACAAAGAGGGAAACAGGGATGGATTATATAAGCACTATTATGGTGACGGACAGACCGTGCAAAGTGAGCGAACGTTTATAGACGGCAAAGTGGATGGCGTGAGCAGGACATATCACTCGAACGGCAAAGTTGAAACAGAAAAAGTCTATAAGTTAGGAATTGAAGATGGTTATGACCGCCGATACGGCAGCGACGGCACTCTGACGCTCGACGAATGTTATAAAGACGGTAAACGCGATGGCAAATGGACTGAACATTTGTCGGGCAACGTAGGTGATGTGATCCGCATCAGTTTCTATAAGAACGGCTTGCCCGACGGTCAGTGGATCGAAACGTGGAAAGACGGCAAGCCCCGTAGCAAAAGTAGCTATAAAGACGGCAAAAAAGAGGGTGTCTGGATTAGATATGGTAAAGGCGGCAAGCCCGAAAAGTCCACCACCTACAAAAATGATGAAAAGAACGGAGAAGAGATTACTTATTTCACTGACGGCACTCCTGAAAAGTCGTCAAACTACCTCAATGGCAAATTGAACGGAGTGACAAAGGAATTCTATTTTGGATCAGGCAAATGCAAATCGGAATATACTTTCAAGAACGGTCAACGTGAAGGAGCATATAAACGTTACTTTGATACCGGAGAGTTGCGGGAGGAGGGTTGTTGTGAAGCTGATAGCGAGGTCTATCGCAAGGAGTATTACGCTAACGGCAAGCTCAAATCGGTTGCCGAGCGCAAGGGCGGAGGTTGGAATACTATTGAAAGATATGATTCGGAGGGTAACAAAGAGTAAATGATTAAAAAGCAGAAAAGCATGAGATATAAAAAGACTGTCAGATTGATACTGATATCCGTAATCATTGTTGGAAGTATTGGACTCTTTTATTCCAACGTATTGCAACCTCCGTTTATCCACATAAATGACGGTAAAAGATTGGTAAACCCAAGAGGAACAGACAGTATCTATATCTATACCGAGGATATATTGGTGGCACATCCTCCTAAGGATACTTTGGAGCGCATGAAGATGATGATAAACTATTACGACACAGCAGGCGTGTCTTTAGTTGATTTAAAGAAGCAAGGAGATATAACATTCTACTATATGGGATTTTCGAAAAACACCTGTGCTACCCGGTAATTTTATTTAGAGAATCAAGTTCATGTAGAATGTAACGGTAATGAAACCTATATAGGATCTATTGGCATTGTCCGCAGCATGGAAGGAAGTCCTGATAAATGGAAGATTTCCATAAGTTATAATCTGGGGACAGAGCCCGATGCCGATTATATCGGGTGCAAAACAAAGGATTACATTTTATATGACGAAAGAGATTCTAATTTTTATGAGAGGCATAAGGATGATGAAATCGTGCGATACTACCATGAGTTGCAGGAACGAAAACGACATACAAAGAGCGAGCCAAAGAGTGAACAGGAGATTTTTATATAACAATTTAACCTATAGAATATGAACAAGATTATAATGATTGCAGCCTTATCGGCAGCTTGTGCGTTTACGGGATGTAACAATGCGTCCAAACAAAGAACCGGGAATACCAGTTCGGAAACCAACTTGCCTTCATGTCAGAAGACATCACAGGACAAACTGAACGTGATAGAGATTGACGGTACACCGTATCTTGCACTGAATAAGTTACTGGTATTACCAGATGATGCGAAGAATGTGGCAATACCCTTGCCTGTTTCATTCCTCGGCTATTATAACTATGGACAAGAAAATCCGGGATATCAACCTGCCGATAGTTTGATCTCTTTCTTAAAAACACTCGGATTCGAGGGTATGGAATTTCATATGTGCCATACGCTTCCGTTCAGGAATAAGAATATTCTTCCGGTATTGCTTTGCCTGTCCTTAGGAGACAACGACTACTATCTGCTCGTGACCGTTGATGCCGAACGAGGTGAAATAATTGACCATTTAGAGGTAGGCGAATCAAACGATAACGGTAGAGTTTCATTCCGTATAGATACAGCGTTCAATATTGAGAGATTCAGCGCAGAAACAGTATACAATGAAACGGACAATACTAAAGAAGAGGTCTATAAAGAGAAATTAGGTAGCTATCAAATCGGATCTGACGGCAAAATATGTGATAAATAATGTACAAGACGTTTTATTAAATCAATAATAACATGAAACTTTAAAAAAATATCGTTACGGTACAATTGTTTTTTATATCTATTCTCTCAATTTATATGCAGGATATAATAATTGGAAATGGAAATTTTAATTATATAAAAATAGAAATGATGAAGTCTATAAAAATATTGTTCTGTATTGGTTCCCTGTTCACCCTTTCTTCGTGCAACAGTTGTGCTTCTACCAATGATCAGTTATTGAATGGAATTGATAACCTGATAGGTAAAGTGGACCGGTTTCTGGAAGAACATAAAGCCGTTGCCAAACCCCAACCGCCTATTGATTACGAGAAGGAAGGGGTAAACACCAAGCACTTGTTTATTTTTACGGATACTACCATGACTTACAATGGCAAATCGTTTATGCCGGGAATGACAATTGGAAAACTGTGTGAGATTTTCGGACAATACGAACGTCTTGCAGAGCCCGGAATTTATATTTGGGACTCTATAGGGCTTACTATGACTTCATTGGATGAAAGCGGAAAAGATAGTTCTCCTGTTAACGGAATACTTATCGATTGGAATATAGAGTTGCGGGGAGCTATCAGTGAAGACAATATAAAATGGCTAAGAAACCGTTGTCCCCGTCATTATTTCACGGGCAAAATCATTGTCGATGGTGCTGTTTTGGGTAGAGGGATGCATATTGACCAATTCTTAAAAAAAACGAATTTAAAATTTAGTAACGACCCGTTCCCACTGCTTTATTTCTGTGATTTGTATGACTGGGACTATACAAAAGCACCTATTCACCGAAAGGAAAAATACTATACTTACATGATTAGAAAATCGAATGATGGCACTGATATTGAAAGTTTTAATGCCGCCATTAATTCACGTGGTATTGGTGACCCTCCCTATGATGGCCCTGAATATGAAAAATATGTGAATGGAGAATGAAACAGCAAGAGAATAGAAGGTTTACAGCAAGGAATTATTAATAAGAAACTCAACTAAGGTGTTTGCATTGGCAAGTGTGACGCTTATTGTTCCAGCAAAAGAAGTACTATAATGAAGATAAGCATTATTCTAAAAATTCTCGGATTATCAATTGCATTAGCAATAATATCATTTTTTATTCTTAACTACCTGGCACGAAGTAGATTAAATAGAATAGTTAATCCAACTTTTGATATAACCAAAGTTGTTGCTATTGAGCGTGCTTCTATTTCGGAGCATTCAGAAGTCTACAACGACGGTCGTTTTATAGAGTATGAATGCGTATATAAGGATTCTTGTCTGGATTTGGTAAATCTGGGGCGTGTTGATCCGTTATTTCACCATGTGGAAGATATAGTGGAAGTTACAAATACTCCCATACCATTTCCTAATTCTTTTTTTCCATATTTAATAGCTGCTGAACCTTATAGCGTGAGTATTCAGATAACTTCTTTTTACAATGTCTACTCAATGCCCTATAGCTCTCTAAATAAGGTAAAATTATATATTAAAGGGCAGATTAAAAATAAAATTAGTGAATCGACAACTACCGTTAAGTACGAAGTATCAGCAAATCGAATAGACATAGCTTTGAACAATAGTTCAGAGGTAGGGCTTTCCTATAATCTTGGTATAGACAACAATAGGGTTGACGCTGAATTAGTTTTTAATCTACATAATGGTAAGTTGTATGTTGTGGTATTGACAAAAGCACTTGATGTAAACAATTTGCTGAAAAAATATTTGCCATAAAGGATAGTATAGTACCTTATTATGTAGAACAACGAAGAAACAGTAAGAGATATGGGAATACAGAACTATAAATCAACGTAACATGAAACTTAAAACATTTATCGTTATGGGAGTATTTGTCTGCGTGCAAATGGGTTGTACACATCGTCGTGCTGTCCCATTCAACCGGAAAGGTTGGAACGAATGGGACGGCCATTATGCAAAATACGGAAATCGAGGGTGTCAATTCGAGCTAAGAATAAATGATAATGTAACAGCAGAAGTCAAACTATAAACTATATCTGAAATGAAAACGATATATAGTCTTTTATATGGAATGCTTGTACTCTTTAGCACCTGTGGGCAATCTAAGGTACAAGAAAAATTTGATACCATAACAACGTACAGCTATACAAACAGTTATGGTAAAGATGGACGCTTGGCCGAGGTTCTTATCAAACAACAATCACAATTTCTGGAGAATGGAGCATATATTTCGGGACGGGCTGTTGAAATTACTCAAAGATATAACTACCCGGATAATGATACGTACATGATTACAGAGACTGATGATTTATCTCCCAATGAAATATCAACAGTAATCAAAGGTAAAACTTTTGAAAAGTATTATACACTCAAAAATAATGATACCATTAAGTTTCGTATGCGTACTTATACGGATGCAACACAATCGAAGCCACTGGTGGAAAGAGAAAACTATACACTTTCCGGATTCCCAATTACTGATGAAGAGGAAAACATAAATATAGAATCAAATTATTATTATGATGATAAAGGTGATTTAATCAAAATAATAAAGAGGGATTTTAATAGCGGTGAAGTTGTCGAAACATATGGGCTTAAAGAAGTTATTGCAGATACGACAATTATTTATTACCGCATCAATACAGATACTTCATATGCTGTAAAACGATACATAGATAATGGCAAAACCATTGAGATTACATTCGATGAAAATCAGAAGCCGCAGAATAAAATCACCAATTATACGGCCAATGGCTTTGATATTAAAGTAAGAGAATCAGTAAAAAACGGAATTATTACAGTTGATAGCATCTATCAGATAAAAGGAAAAAAGGTTAGAAGTGTTTCCGTCTCGCCTGAAAATAAATCGGTCACTACATTAGAATATGACGGAAAAGGCAATATTACAAAGGAAATTTGCAAATCAAAGTCGGATATTACTATCTCAAATGAAGAGCTGAATGAGATGATTCAACGTTATAAGATGATATGAAACCAGAAAGTGCATATAAGTTGGTAAAAATATGGAGCCATACGAATGCAACAATCATGACTTTGCTTTTCGTAATTCAATGTCATTCTCTTTGGCATGCATTCTGTGTAATTTTTACTATGCCGCTACTCGGTATTGGTACAATAGTAATGTATGAGACTCAAGCTAATGATTACACCGCTCTGAAGGAAAATCTGACAGAAAAGAAGAAAAAGGAAATGCCCTATATCCGTTGGGACGAAGTAATCAAAGATGCACGTAAAGACTATTTATGGGGAGTAATCGGTAGTATAATCCTAAACATTATATATTCCGGGTTTATAATATTTATCCTATGGATGATAATATATGAAGGAGTGTCGACTATTTTTTCATAAATTCATTTCACCATACAAAGAAAAATTGGAAATTATGGAACAAAAAACAATGAAAGGTCATAAACATTCTCTTAATAAGTATCATCAATGGGCTGATGAGGTTCAAGTAGGAAAAGAGGCAGAACAAAGGGAAGAACGGAAATGGAAAAAGATTTTTTTCATTATGGCATTATGCGTTAGTTTATCATTTTGTGCTGTATTTTTTGTCACCTGTTCTCTTTTTGAAACGGCAACAATCACTAATCTTGCTCTTTCGGTAGTAATGATGTTAGTTATTACTTCTGTTTGGCTTATTATGATACTTTATTTAATAATCCCCAAGATATATCCTAAAATTCCTCTTATCAATAACGTCCAACTTAAGTATTATGGTTGTTTCGATTTCGGAAATAAATGGGTTAGTGAAAATATAGAGGTATTTAAGCAGTTTGATGACAAGAAAATCATCATAGATGCAACCTCCCCGACTCGAAATGGTGCAGCAATTTTGTATATTGCAATTTTGATAACATTGGCATTATTTGATTTCTATCCTAAAGTATATGACAACCTATTAGATGGAGATATCTGGGGGACTACTCAAGCTTATACTGTTTATCACAGAATTCTGGATGAGCGAGGTGTATTATTTACAAATAATGATAACGTCATGATAAATAAACTCTCGTTTGCAAGCAATATGGCATTAGCATCTGTTTATGCAATTTTTATTCTATTAGCACTACTTTCCGTTTTATCCCCCCGACGAACAGTTATCTTCGACCGGGAAAAGAAAACAATCACCATTCCTCCGCGTTGGAAGATACACAAAGCGGAAACTATACCGTTTTATGATGCCGTTATTACATTTGGTGCTAAAGTAGATAAAAAATCATTTAAGGGAGATGAGGAAATAGTAATAGCTAATTACAAACACCTCGTCAAGGGAGTTTCTTTGCAGTTTGCTGGTCGTACAAACGGGTATTGTTTTGCTCGTTTGATTCAAGCTTATATGACTGAAGACGATTTATCAAATCATCCTGAATTTGAAGCTTTCAAACAGATACAAGAGGAAATGAGAATAAACAAACTACGGAAAGAGGCTGAAAAGCAATAATACAATGAAAAGCCATAAAGAATATAAAAATGAATATCAACACTGGCTTGATGAAATTCAGGCATTAAATAAAGCAGTGCAACATGATGCGAAAAAATGGAAAATTGTAGGCTGTTTTTTCGCTCTGTGTGCGAGTCTATCATTCTGTGGTTCATTTTTTGCGGCTTGCTTTATCTGTGAGATAGCAACAATAACCAACTTGACTTTATCTGTAGGTGTTACAATATTAGGATTTTGCTTTTGGTTAGTATTGATATTTTACAAAGTAGCTCCTAAAGTTTTCCCAAAAATTCCTCTTATTAACAATGACGAATTTGGACATTATGGTTGTTTTGATTTCCGAGATGAATGGGTGTATAAATATATTGATGTATTTAAACAATTCGATGAGAAAAGAATAGTGATTGATGCAAGTAATCATGATAAAGTTGGAGTGTTTTTGACTTGTCTTTTGGCTTTTGTTTTACTTGCTCTATTGGAAATGTTTCCCTTTAGAGACGGAAATAATAATTTCGTAGATAATTTTCTAATTGTTTACGCTTATACGATTGTATTGATATTGGGAATACCGATGCTTTTATCCCCCCGAAGGACAATTGTCTTTGACCGAGAAAAGAAGACAATCACTATTCCTCGCCGTTGGCTAATCCATAAAGAAGAAACGATACCATTTCAAAAAGCGGTGATTTCCTTTGGGCAGGATGCTCTCCGAGGAATTGATGGCGTAGTCATAGCCAATTACCAGCATCTTGTTGGTGAAGTTTCTTTGCAGTTTGCCGGGCGTACAAACGGGTATTGTTTTGCCCGTTTGATTCAAGCTTATATGACTGAAGAAGATTTATCAAACTATCCCGAATTTGAAACTTTCAGGCAAATACAGGAAGAAATCAATATAAACAGACTATGACAGAAAAACAGGTGACATGAAAAAGCAGAAAAAAAAGAGCAACAAGCAATCGAGGCGTGAAATCATAGCCGATGTCAAGCGTAGAGAGGCCGAGTGGAGAAAGGAAAGGAGAAAAGAAAGGTGGCGTATATGCAAATCCCATATCATATTGTGGGGAATATTCATATCTTTCTTTCCATTACTTGTATTTGTCACGGGGTCAGATATACGTAACACCTTCACCAATATCATACTTGGATTGATAACCATTAACGGGTGGATTTGCCTGTGCATGTATTTGCTGTTTAAAGAAGCCCGGAATCTGACCGTCTGGATACCTTTGAAAAATGGCGAAAGTACGGGAAACGCGCAATGGTTACCGGATTCTTCAGGGATTCCGGTAGAGCCTGAATATTTAAGCCGGTGTGATGACAAACAGATTGTTATTGATAATGACGGCATCTCGATGAGAATGGTGATTTTCCTGATCTGGCTTTTTGTATTTTTAGTTTCGGTTTGCGCCGGTTTAATTCCTTCAAACCTTACAACTGAAGATTATGGAAGTATATTACTGCTTCTTGAGCTGTACTTGATTATCCTGACAGCAGGAATAAGTGCCATTCTACAGCCGTGGCGGCGGATTGTTTTTGATCGTGTTTCCAAAACCGTAACGATACCGGGACGACTTCTGTTGCATAAAAAAGAAACGATACCTTATAGTCAGACTGAACTCACGATTCGTTATTATAGGCATAGTTCACGGCTTGCAGCGGATATAATAATTTCCAATGCCAATTCATCCAGTCTGTTAAGTGGAGTCTCCTTGATGCCCGGTGATCTGGATAAGGCCAGGCGTTTTGCACGTTTCATACAACTATACATGGAAGAAGAGGAGTTGCCGGACATACCGGAATTTGAGAAATACAGAAGTAAGGTAAACGTTTAAATTGAAATAATAATGGGTTATGATTCTGTATGATTATTTATTTTACTGTTCCTATAAAATGGGTATGAGGTCACATAACTTTGACGGATTACCAGTGTTAGCAGGCATGATGATGGTTATACCCAATATGGCTATACATTAACAATAGGGGGGGTACAGCAAGGAATCATCAATAAGAAACTCAACTAAGGTGTTTGCACCGGCAAGTGTGACGCTTATTGTTCCATCAAAAGAAGTGCTATACAATGAAGATAAGCATTATTCTAAAAATTCTCGGATTATCAATTGCATTAGCAATGATATCATTTTTTATTCTTAACTACATGGCACAAGGTAGATTAAATAGAGTAGTTAATCCAACTTTTGATATAACCAAAGTTGTTGCGATTGAGCGTGCTTCTATTTCGGAGCATTCAGAAGTCTACAACGACGGTAGTTTTATAGAGTATGAATGCGTATATAAGGATTCTTGTCTGGATTTGGTAAATCTGGGGCGTGTTGATCCGTTATTTCACCATGTGGAAGATATAGTGGAAGTTACAAATACTCCCATATCATTTCCTAATTCTTTTTTTCCAAATTTAATAGCTCCTGAACCTTATAGCGTGAGTGTTCAGATAACTTCTTTTTACAATGTCTACTCAATGCCCTATAGTTCTCTAAATAAGGTGAAATTATATATTAAAGGGCAGATTAAAAATAAAATTAGTGAATCGACAACTACCGTTAAGTACGAAGTATCAGCAAATCGAATAGACATAGCTTTGAACAATAGTTCAGAGGTAGGGCTTTCCTATAATCTTGGTATAGACAACAATAGGGTTGACGCTGAATTAGTTTTTAATCTACATAATGGTAAGTTGTATGTTGTGGTATTGACAAAAGCACTTGATGTAAACAATTTGCTGAAAAAATATTTGCCATAAAGGATAGTAGTACCTTATTATGATATAAAATATGTATTTAGATATGCGTAACCACCTGCAAACAACGAGAATTACCTGCAACTAAACTATTAAATATCAATACTATTTAAAATTTAACACTTCACACACCTTATTTGTTGTTCCGCCATTTTCCGCATATTTTTGTGACGTATTTCTATCGCGGTGAATGTACGGGATTTTTTATTGCTACAAAATCGAAGCCTGTTGACATCGGTTTACAACCGTTTACCAAAGGCGACAAACGGCAGAGAAAAATGCGAAGACTGCCACAGATATTTACCCGGTTTACAACAGACGACAACGGTTGACCTATGTTCACTTCCCGATAGAATACACGAAAAGAGTGTGAAATATCAAAAAAGGGAAGAATGAAGACAACCAAGAAATGTGTATTTTGCGGCAGAGCGTTCACAACCAACAGCGGTATGCGGAAATACTGCTCCGTGCGTTGTGCTGACGAAGCCAAGAAAGCGAAGAAGAAACGGCAGCAGGATTTGCTCAATGCCGTAGAACCAGTTTTAGAGATACAGTATCAGGAGTATCTCACCTTTTCAAAGGCGGCAATCCTCATGGGATGCTCACGCCAGTACATTTACAAGCTCGTGGCACAAGGCAGGCTGCGAGCCTCGCGCATCAGCAACCGCATGGCGTTCATACGCAGGGCCGACATCGAAAAGATGCTGGAGGACAACCCTTATAATAGGGTGATGCCCGGTACCCGTCCGAAGCTGGACACTGCCACCGGTCAAAAGAAGTCCGGCAAGGAGAGACAAGCCGCTGTACCGGCTTCCGAAGAAATCCTCTCCTACATTTCCGGTGAGGAAGTCCTTTCCATTTATAAGGTAAAGAAGTCATGGCTTTACACCACCGCTAAGCGCAACCAAATCCCCATCTGTAAAATTGCGGGTAAGAACTATTACAGCAAAAGCCATGTGGAGGAGTGTCTCGGTCTGACCACGGACATTGCCGCCATCACGGACTGGCTCACCACGGAACAGGTGTTTGAGGTGTTCGGCATGAAATCGAAAGCCATCCATGCCTATGCCTACAGACATGGCATTCCCACCAAAAAGGAATACGGCATCCTTTATTATTCGAAGACACACCTTGACGAGTTGCGCCGAATTGACCTGACAGAGGACGAGAACTATTGCACCGTGGAAGACGTGTCGGAAAAATACGGACTTTCCAAGGCCAACATCCACCGCATCGTCAAGGTACACGGCATCGGAAAGCGGAAAGTGGGTATCAGAAACTTCTTGCTCCGTTGCGATGTGGAACGTGCGATGGCGGAAAGAGCCGCCAAAAGGCTGTAGCCGTCGGCAAATTCCCATTGACGGCACGTTTATCTGTCAATTACCGTCAATGACAGGCATCAACGGCATATCATTCGGTTCCTTTGCACCGTGGAGAAAAGCTCCACCAAGTAATATCCATCAAAAAGAAAGAAAAAATTATGGCAAACATTTGCAAGACCGTGAACCTATACACACGGAAAATCAAGGGCGGCAAGATGCTGTCCTACTTCCTCGACTATTATCCCGGCTACCGGGACGAGGCCACCAACAAGGTGATGCGCCACGAATCGCTCGGCATCTACATCTACGCCCACCCGAAGACACAACGGGAAAAGGACTACAACGCACGGCTGACTGAAAAGGCGGAAGCCCTGCGCTGCCGCAGGTACGAGGAAATCGTAAACGAGCGTTACGAGTTCTTTGACAGGAACAAGCTGAACGGCAGTTTCATCGATTACTTCAAGACCTACGCAAGCAAGAAGAACTCCCGTTACGAACAGGCATTCCTGCACTTTGACCGCTTCGTGGGAGGCAAATGCACATTCGGGGAAGTGACCGTGGAACTGTGCAACAAGTTTCTGGAATACCTGCGCAGCACACCGCAGGCCATCCATCAGAAACGCAAGCTGCACACCAATACCATCGCCAGTTATTGGTCGGCATTCCTCGGAACGCTTCACACCGCCCACCGGGACAGGAAGATAAAGGAGAACCCCTGCCCGTATCTGGAGCGGGTGCAGACCATCCCATCCGACAAGGTGGGGCTTTCCGCAGAGGAACTTGCCAGGGTCGCGGAAACCCCTTGTGAGATACCTGTTTTGAAGACCGCCTTCCTTTTCTCCTGCCTGACTGGGTTGAGAAAGAGCGATGTAAAGACTTTCTCGTGGGAAATGATACAGCCGGAAGCGGACGGGACGCTCTACATCACCACCCGTATGCAGAAGACCAAGCAGATAATCTACAACCCCATTGGCGAGGAAGCCCTGCAACTGATAGACGGCAGCAGGGAAGGTCTGGTATTTCCGGGGTTCAAGGACAGCATGACACAGGCCCCGTTCAAGAAATGGATAAAGGCGGCAGGCATTACCAAAAAACTGACCTTTCACGGGGCGAGTCACAGTAAATTCTTTTATTTATTGAATATCAGTGAGTTGAGTATTTTAAAGAATGTGACTGCTAACGATTTAGAAACGAGCTATATTCTTTTTCTTTCACAACTTTGCAATATACAAAGAACGCTTTGATTTCGAGTGCAAAGTTAAATCTAATTTCTGAAAAACAACATTTTATGCTGTGATTTTACAAAATATTAAGATTAGTCTTTGCAAAGGTAAAAGAGTAGTTACCAACAGTAATTTTCATGTAACATCATTTTAAGAGTATGGCAAAGAGAACAAATATTCATGAACGCATACATGTATCTTGTGTATTGGAAGACCTATTGTTTAGCTCCATTTTTACAGATTATATTTCTATTTTGTCTAAATAAAGACAGAATACTACAGATATTCAACGGATTATGATAGATTATCACGGCAAAATGTTATTTTTGTAGCATAAAAACGATAAAAATATGAAGTTAAATTTTCACGACTATGGAAGAAAAAATAAAGCTAAGAGATAAACTTGCAGATATTGCCTTGCAATGGCAAGCAAGTTTTGGGGTTGCACCGTCTATTACAAGTTCCATCTCTGAATATGATGCGGCAATGTTGGTTGGTATGTCTGAGAAAGAATATTCCGACTATATGAGAGATAAGACTGCTGTTGCCAAAGGAACGGATTTCGTTTATAGAAATATAAAGTATCAAGTAAAGGCCAATCGACCAAGCGGTAAAAAAGGAAGTTTTGTAACGAAGGTTCCAAAAGCCTCAAACTACTTATGGGATAAGTTGATTTGGATATTATATGACAAAAACTATATGATGCAAGAAGCGTGGGAATGGAATGTAGAAGACTACAAAATGGCGTTTGAAAACAAAGATAGGCTATCTCCTGAAGACTATAGGCAAGGACATTGCTTGTATCATTGCTGATTGTAAATTCTAAAGCAACAATAATATGAAACGTGGAGAATTACGAAAGTTGAGCGATTCTGCAAGAAGAAAGGTTTCTCGCAATTTTGGCTTCCGTCAAAGTGGCTATATCAACTGGATTGTAAAAGATGGCTATTTCTTCTGTTTGCAACATTTAGGTTTTGCAAGTGTATATCTTGAAGCAAAGCCGATGTATGCGGATGATTTGTGGTGGGATATATTCAATTTGTCTGAAAACAAGAAATGCCCTACAAGTTTGCGAGGAATAGGTGCGTTCAGTATTCATGCAGCACAACTTAAAGAATATGCTTTCTTGAATGAATGTGCAGAAGAAAACAATGAGGAAGAGTTGTCTAAGAAATGGCAAAATATCTTTTGCTTAGCGGTACAAGATATAGAGAATTTTCTGCGCAACCATCCGAATGCTGATACATTCATTCCCAACAAAAACTGCAATTATGATGCAGACAAACTCCTATATTTTATCACCTTACTGCACAATGGACGGAAGAACGAAGTAGTACAAGCCATTAAGGAACTTAAAGCCAAAGGACATAGTTGTCAATTTTGTGATTGGGCTTCTGGTATGGACAGCTATGATTTCATCTTGAAATGGTGTAAAGGTTAAGAAACGCTGTTTCTTGCCACTTCGGGGAGGTCTTTTCTGTATCATCCCCATTTTATTCTTGTCATTTCTACTTTGGTTAGAGCCCAAAAATGGTGCTGACAAAAAGAAGAAAAGGTAATGATATTCACTTCCTACGGATTGCAAGTCCGTAGAGACTAAAAAGAACACCAAATGAGATACATTGATTTTAGCTCAGTAAAGGAAACTATAGGGAAGATTTACTTTGGTATTTGTATTTGTGTTTTTGCTTATGCCGTTATTGGTGTACCTATACTATTAGGTATGCTGAAAAAATATGGTGTGAAAACGGAAGCCGTCATTACACCTAATACTTCGTCTTGGCTCCATCGCTATACTACGAACTGTTATCTGTATGAGTTTCAAGTCGGAGATAAAACTTATGATGGAAATTCGCTTGTGGAGGAAGGTGATTATCGCAAGATTGGCACCAGGGTACAAGTACTATACTTGGATTGGTATCCTTCTTTCAACAGACCTACGTATTATTGGGATGATTAATCGCTTTCTGCGGATTGCAAGTCCGCAAGGCTCAAATAAACAAACGCTTATGAAATATCTATGTTTTATATTCTGTGTTCTTCTTGTTGGAGCGTGTTCCAGCACGAAAGGAAGCGGCAAGGACACTTTGTTCTGTGAACTGGACAAAGAAATACAAGATACATTGCAGTCTGTAAGTCAAAAGGTTTTGGAGGAAGACTATGCTCCGCAGGCTATGATAGACTTTTCGGGCAACTGCAAGTTTACCGAAAGGAATATTGGGCCTTGGGTCATTAGTATTCAAATTGAAGATACCGTTAATAAGATAAGTGTTTCGTTGCCGACAAACGCCCCAATGCCATATATCGTGCATAAATACACTGTTTATTATCCCGAAGAATACAACTTGCTTGTAATGGGGTTTGATAAAAATACGAAATTCAGAACTATAAGGATGAAGTAAAGTAAGGAGTTGAATTAGTGCGATGATTTGCTTGCTGCGGATTATCCGTAAGTTCAAGAATATATCAAAACAATATTTACGCAAAAACTAATGATTTATGGCAGAGCATAATATCCAACAACTCAATAGATTCAAAATAGAGAGGGAAAACACAATACAGTTTCCTCTAAGAAAAATGCTGAAGGATTCCATCAGTGAATGGCTTTTGTCTGACATCCAACAGATAAATGTAAAATTATGGAAAGAACTGAGCGGCATTTCAAAAGTAAACAACAAGGATGATATAAAGAGACTAAAGCACTTTGTGAAAAATAACAAAAGCAATTTAGGCCCTATGCTTTATGATGAATTGAAATCCGCAGTGAAAGAAATTGCAGAAGACTTTGAATGGGTATGTAGCAAAGACGGACAGATAATCATGAAGATTGAGGACTGGATAGAAAATGCCAGATTGCGCCTCGGCAAAGAATATCCTGATGTCCTCATATACATAGGACGTAGCTTTGTGAATCCCAAGGAACTAATTATAGGGGGTGTCGTCAATGATGATGATGAGCAAAAGTTATTTGAAAACTATTTCAATAACCAAAATCCACCAGTTCCTATTCATTTCAAAATAATTGTTCAAAACGAAGAATAAACCAAGTAAGAAATCATGAACAACGATATTTTGCTTTCTACGAAATTTAAATCCATAGGAGAGGACGCTACTGTCAGTATGCCCTCCCAAATAAAGGCATTGTTTGGCATGAACCCACAAATTGACGTTCGCTTGATAGACTATGACTATATAGGAGATGCAAAAGATGATGATTACACCTCCTTTGCAGAGAAATTATATAAGGCAAATCCTAATGCTCATTACATATTGGTTACGCATTCCAATGAACTTAAAGACAGTTTGTTGGTAAGAAAAACTTTCCATTTTGATTTGACTGGATTTTATTTCAGTGAAGAAATCCAAACTTGGAGTGTTCCCATAAGCAACAATACCATCGTGTTCTTGGGCGTTATAGAAATAGAAACTTTTGAAGATTTAAAGACTGCAATTAGATTCTTGTTTTCAGGAATATATGATTCCCAAAACTTCCTAATACAACATGGTAGTACCTTTGCAAAAAGCGAGATTGTGAACCTCTTGGAAAGGGCTTTGCTTCCCATAAAGAATAGGTATGGGGAAAATCAAGACGTAATTATATCTATGGCCTCAGTATGCCAGCATAAAAAAGATATAATGGTTTTATATCCTTATGGTGGTACAGATTTCGGAAGTTTTATGCTATTTGTTGTGTAGGTTGGATATAATCTGCATAACAGCATTGTTATTTTCCACAACTCTGTGCAATTTTCCGGTTTTGTCATTTCAAGAGTATGGCAAAAGAACAAATATTCATTGCAAACATATATCTTGCTGTGTTAGAAAACCATTTATTTAAGTTCCACATTTACAGATTCTATTTTCATTTTGTCTAAATTACGATAGAATATCGTAGATTTTCAAGGGATTATAACCGATTATCACTACAAAATGTTATTTTTGTAGCAGAAAACGGCAGCAGACATTGATGGAAACTTCACAATTGAAGTGGAGCCAAAAGATACAATCACCATAAAGTTCATTGGTATGCAAGACAGAATCATCAAACTCTCTGAGATGAATTTTGAAAAACTCAATGTCATTACTTTGACAGAAAGTGGAGGACTCACAGGGGAAATTGTTGTTATCAAAAAAAGACATAATCATAAAAGAAAATAAACTATGGCAAGAGGAAGAGACATTTGCAACACTCTCAAAGCCATTCGCAAACAAATAGCAGATGCTAATGGGATTGCCTATTCACCAGAAGAATGTCACTTCACTGGTGAGTGCAAGGGAACTTGCCCCAAATGCGAGCAAGATGTGAGAGATTTGGAGTATGAATTGCGACGTAGGCAGATTGCAGGAAAGGCCATCAAGGTCGTTGGCATTGCAGCAGGACTTGTTGCATTAACGGCTTGTTCTGATGGAAAACCACAGCGAAATGCTTCAGACATGGTTACAGGTGAAACAATCATTGTTAAAAAAGAAGAACCGAACCCAAGAAACAGACAATTAGAAGGAGCCATTTCTCTTGGCAACAAGGAGAAACTTCTGGAAGAAGAAAACAGAAAGGACGGGGAGGCTTCATACAATCCATCCTTAGAAACAAAAGAGATAAAAAAGAATATCAAAGGCAATTCCTCAAAAAATCAAGCCAGGAATGCTGTCACCAGGTCTGCCATTGGTATAGATTCCATTGAAAGCAGCAAAATATTTGATAATGCTGATGAGGAAGCGTCATTCCCTGGTGGCATAGCGGCGTGTATGAAATATATTGCAGACAATTTTCGCTATCCAAACATACAGGGCGATTGCAGCATACAAGGAAAAATTGTCGTTACTTTCACGGTCAATGAGGATGGAAATCTAAGTGACATCAAAGTGAAGAAAAGCGTCTATTCTGACCTTGACAAAGAAGCAGTCCGGGTGGTGAAAAGTATGCCGAGTTGGATTCCTGCCAAGCAAAACGGCAAGGCTGTGAAATCAAGATACACGCTTCCTGTCTACATCCACGTGCAGTAACTATAAAAAAGGAATAATCATGGCAACAAGAGGACGCAACATTTGCAACACGCTCAAGGCCATCCGCAAGCAAATAGCGGATGCCAATGGAATCAGTTATTCACCCGACGAATGTCACTTCGAGGGCGAATGCAAGGGCACTTGCCCGAAATGCGAGCAAGACGTGAGGAACTTAGAACACGAACTGCACCTCCGACAGATGGCAGGGAAAGCCATCAAGGTCGCAGGAGTGGCTTTGGGCATCACCGCCCTCACCGCATCCGCCACATCGTGCGCCACGCAGAAGGGATATTACAAATCGACACCGCCTAAGTCTGAAAAGGTTATCCCTATCCTGTTCCAAGAATACACCACCAACGACACCGCCCTACTCCAAGCGAAAGATTCTCTCAGCAAGAAAGGAGTGCTCTTCGTCCAAGGGCATCTCATTAGCGACGAGGACAATGAGCCGCTTATTGGAGCCTCCGTCATCGCTAAACATTCGGGAAAGTATGCAATAACTGATGTCAATGGAAACTTCACTCTCGAAGTGGAGCAAGGCGACACGATAACCGTGCAATACATCGGCTTCATAGACCGAAGCATCAAACTATCAGAAATGAGCCGAGACAAGCTCAATATCATCACTCTAATATTCAACGAAAGTGCCTTAGGGGAAGTCGTGGCAGGAATCGTTCCCGAAGTCAGAGTTAGAGGAACAGCTCCCGTCATCAAAAGAGAAGATACTTTCGAAGAGGCTTCATTCCCAGGCGGTTCGACTGCATTGACGCAATACATCAAGACCAACCTTCAATATCCAAAAGAATGTCGGGAAGGCGCGCCAATAGGCAGAGTCATCCTTGGTTTCACCGTCAACAAGGACGGAAGTTTGAGCAACATCAAGGTGGAGAAAAGTCTTGTCCCTATCCTCGACGAGGAAGCCATCCGAGTACTGAAAAGCATGCCGAAATGGACTCCTGCCAAGAAAAACGGCAAGGTGGTGAAATCACATGCCACCGTTCCTTTCACATTTAAAGTAGAATAATATGAAGACCGCCCCACTCATTTGCATCGACCGCCACCGCCTCACGATAGACGGCGAGGGCGTCACCACGCTTGTGGCATTCCACGGTTGTCCGCTTCGTTGCAAATACTGTCTCAATCCCCAATGCCTTGATGCTGACGGCGTATGGCAGGAGGTGGATACAGAACTGCTGATGGCGAACGTGGAGATGGACAACCTCTACTTCTTAGCTACAGGAGGCGGCATCTGTTTTGGTGGAGGTGAACCGCTTCTGTGGAGTTCATTCATAAAGGAGTTTTGTGAACTATGCCCAGAGGGATGGCACTTTACGATGGAGACGAGTCTAAACGTACCTCGCCATCACTTGGAGAAAGTCACCCCATACATTGACTCCTTTATCATCGACATCAAGGACATGAATCCTGCCATCTATCAAGCCTACACAGGTAAGCCCAACCGGCAAGTTATCGACAACCTTGTCTGGCTCAACACTCATGCCAAACATAAAGACAAGATCATCCTTCGTCTCCCCATAATCCCCAAGTTCAACACCGAAGATGACAGGAAACACAGTCGCCAAGTCTTAATAGAATTAGGATATGAGAATTTTGATGAATTTGAATATGTTATTAGAAACAAATAAACAGTTTTAATTATATGTCCCAATGAAATGGATTTGAATGTAAATTCCATCTCATTGGGGTATTGGATAAAAATTATTGGTAATTTTTAATAGTACGTTTTATGCTATTAGACTCTCTGCGAAGTTCATTAGCTACACTGTCTTTGTATGCAGCCATCCGTACCATTTCATTGTATTTGAGAACAGAATCTTCGTAAGCTGCAACACGATTTTTGACATAGTCTATGACATTTTCGTCTCTGTTTACAGAGAAGTGCTTCTCTATATATAAGATGTTTGGGTCATCAGCAGACAGAACCATCTTCAAAGCTCTATACTTCAAGTCTGCCTCCTCCCAATCTTGGTGCTCTCGCCATTGGGTGAGGTTGCCCCAAATGGAGAGAACGAGAGATAGAGCCAAGCCGCCAATGAAAAGAAGAACATACTTTGATGTAGGCTCGAAGCGATGGGTGACAAGTTTCTTCTGAGGTGAATTGTTCATCACTTCAAGTTTGTCTTGCAATGCCTTCGAGGAAACATCATTCTCTTGTCTCATCTGCTTGACAGCATCAACCAAGAGCTTGCTTCGCTGCTCATTTTTGCCGAGTTCAGCCTTGATAAGGTCAACAAAAACAACAATGGCATCTCTTAATTTGGATATTTTACCTCTGACTTCCTCTTCCTTGCCAAACATAGCAATGATTGATTTCTCCAACTTGGTTGTGTCATTACTTGCAGGAACGGTTTCCGCTCCTGCGTACTTTGGTGAAGCAGAAAGTTCATCGACTTTCTGCTCCAATCTCTCAACTGTGCCGTAGATGGCTTCCAATAGTTCTTCTTTCATATTTCTTATGTTGTTTGAATGGTTTGTAACTTGCATCAAAGGCTAAAGCCCTTTCTGCGTTTCTTCTTTTTCTTCTTGGCTGATTCATCCTCTGGGAAAGACTCAAAGGTCTGAGCGTTGGCAGGAGCAAAAAGTCCTATGGAAGAAATACCGTCCCAAGGGTCTTGACTGCTCTCCGATATGGATGGCTCCTGGTTGTTCTTGTGATTGCCTTGCTCGTATTGCTGAGCAGATTTGGCTCTTGCTGATAAAAGGTTCTCCGTTCCCTCTAATCTCGCATTCAGTTTGCCAAAGCTATAGTCTCGGCTAATCTGCGTACCCTTGAAGCTATATCCATCCTTGCAGAAACGGATGCCTTGAACCTTGGTTCGCTCCTTATCCTTATAGACAAACTCTAAGTGAACACCTCGTTTTGCAAGTTCACTTTTGAACTCGTCCCAGCTATCTGCCATTCTCAATGCGCTCTTTACAGCATTGTGAATCTCATATTTGGCTCGCTCAGCATTGTGTAACTTACGAGTATTAGTATTGCTCTTGTCCGTTCCGTAGGTAAATCCATACTTGGATTTAAGAGCCTTGGTCACTTGCTCATTACACCTGTAATCATTCCTGTCTGATATGAGTTTGCCCTCGTTATTGATGCGGTTATACACGATATGACAATGCGGATTGTCCGTGTTGTGATGCCTTACGATGATGAATTGGGTATCGGTGATGCCCATCATCTGCATGTATTCAAGGGCTATCTTAGCCATGAACTCATCCGTCAAACGTGGCTTGTCCTCTGGTTTGAAGCTCAATGCAATGTGTCCCACAGGCTTCTTAATCCTTGGATTTAGCTGCCTCTGTAGCTCGAAACTTTGCGTTATCTCGGCATTCGTGCCGAGTAACACACCATCCGAGGCGATGGTTTTCGCCTCGTCCTTGCCTGTAACATAGCGGATGCAACCACCAAATGAGCTGCCCTTCTTTAGCTTGCCTATCATGTGGTATCCTCCTTTCTGCCCATACTGCTTGGCTTCGGTTTATAACTTGCTTGGCGATACTCGCCAAGGATGGCTTTCAATCTTCTCAACAAGTCCACCACAAATACATGGGTTTCGTGGAAACCTCTCTGATGCGACAGTTTGGTAAGTTGGTTGAGATTGTTCGCCATGCCTATGAGGTTCTTGGCCATGGCTACCGCTTCAGCGTTGTGTCCGCTGACCACCTCGCCGTTCAAGGCGGACTCACGGATGTACTCCGCCAACTTGCGGTTGGCTTTTCTCGCCCTCAGTCTCAGTGCCTCGTAGCTTGGCTTCGAAAACTTCACCGTGACAGACTTCGACAGCTTGCGAACCCTGCCTGTGGGCGGCCTTCCGCCCTTCTTGCTCTGTTCCTGTATGTTTGTCATTCGATATACTGTTTACAGTTGGTACACTCATTTTCTGCGACCGTCGGGAGCAAAATTCCTCCGCCCTCATTGTGGAGCGAGGCGTTTTGGGATTCCCAAAACATAACCTCGCTCCCTCTCAGAACACGTTAGTTGGAACTACTGCCTTTCAGCTATCCACGCCCAAGGTCGCAGACCTTAATTCTCACAATTTGCGCCAAGCCTCGAAGTCCTCTTCATAAAGGCTTAGGTGGTGGCGCACGATGTTCTCGATGATGCCCGATACGCTCATGCGCCTCCCTCCGAGGATGCGGACGACACGATCAAGACGATCTCGCACATCGGAACTGACAAAGACTGGCTTGCGGTCGTCAATCCTTGGAACTTGGAGGAATGTCTGCTGATACTCCTCCAGTGTCGCCTTGCGCTGCTTGCCGCTGATGCGCTTCTGCGGATTCGGTGGCGATAGAGCTTCGTTCGTTAGCTCGTCCTCCATACAGGAGGTTGTTGCAGCCACATTCTCTGTCACAACTTCTAAATCGGAGTTCTCCACCTCTTCAAAGAAAGAGCTATGTTCTTGGGCATAGTCTTTACCATAAGTGGATGATTGAAGCGAAGCCACCACCTCCTGTGTCATTTTCTCCTGCTGTTCAGGAGACATTTTCGTTTCTTTTGTTCTTGCCATAGCTTAACTTGTTTAAATTGTTGGTATAGTGGTCACGGTATGCACCATTGACCGATTGTCGGGTGCAAAGTAAGTGTACTGTGTGCAGCCATGCAACTGATTGGGTGTAACGTGACAATTTAGTTGTGGCTTGCTTATTTGCATACCGAGATAGTTGTGAGAACTTCAACGTATTTCTCAACTCATCATTGTTCATGTATTCGTTGCAGTCGTGCAAGTTTTTCTTGTTGTTTTTGGCGTTGAAGTCGGCAAACCCCGGCAACATACTGCCACAGAAATTGAAAACGCTTGTTTTTAGATTGCCGTGCCTTATCTTTGCACTCACAAAAGTGGAGCACAGCATATGCGTGGAGCTTTGCGACATATAACATAGTATTAACTTAGAAAAAAGAAAAGTATGGGATTCATCGTATTCGAGGAAGAGGCATTCAACTATCTTGATGCCCAGTTGGAGAACTTCGTGAAGCGCATGGACAGAATCCGTGAGCGCAGTGAGGACAAGACCATGAACAAGTGGCTCGACACGCAGGACGTGTGTCAGACGCTCAACATCTGCCCACGGACAGTGCAGACGCTTCGGGACAACGGAACTTTGGCTTATACGCAAATCAGCCACAAGACCTACTACAAGCCGGAGGACGTGATGGCTATCGTAGCAGTAGTGGAGGACAAGAAAAAGGACATGCGCTTTCGCAAGCGCACAGGTTAGGCTGTAAATATACAACAGCCACTTAATCCAAAGCAGCAAGTAAACCGAGTAACGTAAGTATCACAATAAAACGAGACAACTATGAGCAATGAAGTAATGACAAGAAACAGCGAGTGGATGAACCACATCGTGAACCACCTCAACCGAATGGTTGACAATTTTGAGCGTGCCGTGATGAACTACCGCCCCATGCTTGGCGGTGAGCGGTTCATGACGGACAAGGAGCTTTGTTCCAGGCTGCAACTGAGCCGAAGAACCCTGCAGGACTACCGAAACAACGGTGTCATCCCGTATATCCAGCTTGGCGGAAAGATACTCTACCGCGAGTCCGACATTCAGAAGATTCTGATGGCTAACTATCGTGAGGCGTACAGAATGAAGGGCTTGTAGGAGAAATACATGTCCTTGATGAGTGGGGTGAAATGAACAAGGCGACAACGTATAACTTACCGAGTGTGGTTGTTATAGGTTGTCGCCTCGTTTTATTGGCTATACCGAGTTGGTCATGTTTGCCGGGTATCATTTGTGTTAGAATTATAAATCTAATACCATGCTAAAACACACTGCGGTGGTTCGCCCAAGTGGCTGGAGGCGCAAAGCCTCCAAGGAACGTTGCTTTATGGCAGGTCTATGCCATTGCATTCTCTGTAAAGATACAGACCAGTTTAGTGCGGCTTGTCTGTCTGCCGATGACGGACTGCATGATGAACTCCCGAAAGGCTATGCTCTCAATGCTGTCAATACGGAAGGCTACCGCAATGACGAGTTCAAGGCTATACACATCATAGCTGATGCGGTCGTTCTTCCTGACATGACGACGCACACCCTGCTCTTTCAGAATGCCGTCCTTGAATACAGCCTTGACAGCCTTGCGCACATAGCAGCCGAACACATTATACATGTCGGCAATCTCCTGCATGGTCATCCATACAGTATCGGTCGGCATGGATACCGTTCCGCTCTCGCTGATAGTTATAACACCTCTGTTCATTTTTCGTCCTCCTTATTTCTCTTTTGGTCAGTTTCTTTTGTTTTTCTGCGTTGCATCAGTTTGTCCATGTCTATGGAAATCTTGTTATCGGTGATAACGGCATAGATTTGGGTGCTTCGCAGATTGGAATGTCCCATCATCTTGGCAACGCTTTCCATTGATATGCCCGAAGTAACCATGTTTACTCCGAATGTATGTCTTGCAACATGTGCGGTAAGGTTCTCATTGATACCCAAAGCCACACCGAGTGAATGAAATTCAAACCACATGGAATCACGTGAAGAAAGAGGAAAAACAGGTTTGCTATCATCCGCTGTATTGTATAGCGACATTATTTGTTCAGCTATCGGATGCAAGGGAATGAACGCTTCGTTGTTGGTCTTTGCTCTTTTCTCACGGATGTATTTTCTACCGTCTGCCGTCATCCCGATATGGTGTGGATACAGGTTACGTAAATCGACATAAGCCAAACCTGTAAGGCTGGAGAAAACAAACATTCTTCGTGCCAACTCCAAAGCCTTATCTTCCATAGGAGTCTCCATAATGAGCAGCAAGTCATTTCTGGATATATGTCTACGCTTTGGTGAGCCTTTCTTTTCATATCCGACATCTTCCAGTGGATTGAATTTCAGCAGACCTCTGTCAACAGCGATATAAACCAAGCGTTGCAACCAACAAAGATTATGGTTCGTATTGGATGCACTATACCCTTTGCCAATCAAGAACAACTTATAAGATTTGCCAAATTCCTCAGTCAAATCTTCAAATGCAATGTCATTCATTCCTCGTAACCCGATGAACTCTCGCAAGTTTAGCTGCGATGTCTTAGATTGGCGATAAGAAGATGTTGAGTTAATACGGATGGAGCGCAGCCTAAGGCGTTCACGCTCCTCCTCGCCAGTGGCAAGCAATGTCATCGGGATAGTATTTGCATCAACAATAACATTCTTCAGAATCTCGGCGGTAACGATGCCCTTTTCCTTTGTTGCCTGCTCGTAGGCTTCGTCAATTCTTAGTCTGAACGCTTGCAGTTGTCCGTTCACTCTTGCATTCTTGGCTTCACCTTTTTTCGTGTCCCATTCTTCGGGAGCACAGTAAAGACCTGTTGCTATGGCTGACACTTTGCCGTCAATCGTGATACGGCAAAATATAGATGTGGTTCCGTCTGCCTTTACTCTGCCACGGTTGATATAATAAAACTGCTTGTATGTACTTCTCATTGTTATGTTCCTTTCTTATTTTGTGATAATATTACAGGACAAACTTGAAGTCCTTGTTGACTTCGATGAACTTGTCCATATCCTCAAATAGCTTTTTCGGGGTGACACGTGCATAGATTTGCGTGGTCTGAATGTTGTTGTGACCAAGCATTTTGCTGATAGTCTCTATCGGAACACCTTCTTCGAGCGTAACGAGCGATGCGAAACTGTGCCGTCCAACATGATAGACCAAATCCATACTTATGCCAGATAGTACTCGGAGACTTTTCATGTTACCTCTCAGCACTCGAAATTCCTGTGGCGGTAAAAGAGTAGGTCTTGTCGGGTCTTTGTATTTCTCCAACATGGCAAGCGCCTCTGGCAGTAACTTCACACGTGCAAGCATCTTGTTCTTCTTTCTGTGGTATTTCAGCCAAAGGCTGCCCTCCTCATCACGAAAGAGGTTTTCTTCCGTGATGGAAATCGTATCGGCATAAGCCGTGCCTGTATAGCAGGCGAAAAGAAAAAGGTCACGGGTCAAAGCCAACGATTTTCTTCGCTCTGGTATTTCGAGGTCACGAATTTTCAGGAAGTCCTCACGTGTCAATGCCTTTGGTGGATTCTCTTTCTTTTGAGGTAGCTTGAAGTGCATGAAATGATAACGCTCGGAGTGTCCTGCCTTGAAAGCTATTCGGCAGGTCTTCTTCAATATGGCGAGATAGTGGCGGACTGTATCAAGTGCAAGACCTCTCTCGTCCAAGCAAAAGTCCATGTACTCACGGATAAACTGCTCGTCAAGCTCACCGAATGCCACATCGTCAGTTCCATAACGCTTCTTGACGAACAATCCCAATGTTAGGCGAGTGTACTGGTAGTTTGGCAGCGTGCCTTTCTTGTAGTCGATGCCGATTCTTGACTCAATGTCCGCAATGATGGCGTCAAGCTGCTTCAACAAGGTCATCTGAGTGTCTGCACTGCATTGAAACAGATCCTTTATCGCCTTTGCGTCAAAATCCGTCTTGCGCTCCACAAGTGACTCGTAGGCTGAGTTTATTGCCAGCAACAGCTTGTCAATCTTGGCGTTCACTTCCACTGCCTCCTTGCTCTTGCCGTCAAGTCTGCTCTCACGTGGATTCCATAACTTTGGCGTACATGACAACTTGCAACCGAACTGCGCCATTGTTCGGTTGAGGGTGATGCGTCCCATGATGGGAGCCTTACCGTTCTTGTCCAATCCGCTCTTTTTGAGGTAGAGCAGCACCTTGAATTTTTCAACTTTCATCTGCTTACTTTTTTAGTTTGCAAAAATAATCAATCAGTAAGCATTCTCCGTCATTGAAAGTTGTGCAGAACAGTGCAACAAACACTGGTGACAAACTATTTGTTTTTCACATCGTTAGCAGTGTTGGTTTCGGTAACTGACCGCTAACGGTTTGGTAACTGAAATAACTCAATAGACTGCTCGGCTTTGCTTTGCAGCCAATTGGCAGAATTATGAAATATTGCTCATTCTCAACCACTTGCAGTTCATTTCTCTCATATTCACTTTTCGTTGCTTTTGCTTAAATTGTGCATCTTTCAAGACATACTTTTGCCACAGTTTCTATCATTCTTGGTATACCTATAGAAGTTGTAAGTAAACTATTAGGACACTCAAGTCTTAAAACGACTCAGATATATGCTAAGATCGTAGATAGTGTGAAAGAACGGGAAATGGAGAAATGGGATAAATTATAAGTTCAAAGAATGATGAATGAGTTAAAAAAATACAAATTTGCAAGATTGATTAATAATCCTAATAAAAAGAGACATGGCTGGCCATACACTCAAATTAATGATTTATACAATTGTCTTAAGAGATGGAGAAAAGAAAGACTCAAATTTCAAGAAGCTCCATCAAGCTATTTATGAAAGCACAGAAAAGGAGAAGGCTAAATTGTTTGACATATACAAAGATAGGTTCTTAAAATCTTTTAAGGAGAAATTTGTTTTGTCAATAACAACACAAAAGGCATTGCAATAAAGTCTATAAACTGTATTCCTGAAATAAATATCATTGACGGAATGATGATAGGGGACTTACTGGCATTGAGCAAGAAGTTTATAAGACCTCAAGCTCTCGAGATAAAGAAGATACAATTACAGAGGATGAAATTACTGTACAGCCTTACTACTTTAAGATTTGGATGCCATATAATAGTAATTTAGGGGTTATAATGATTCAGAGTTATACAGAAGTAGGAGTGGTATCCCTCGTTGTAAATAAGCTTAGAGGCTTTGTCAGGAGCTATAGTTCATTTATTTCGACAGACCGTTTTGTCCATGAAAAATAGAAGAAAGACTTAAAATAAATATAGATAACTTGGATATATTACTAACGATTATACTTAGCGATGAATTCAAAGAACCAAGACAAGAATATCCGATTGTTGTAAAATGCAGATTCATATAAACACATTTTGTTGAGAAGAAAAAAAGAAATAGAATATAAAGTTCAGGATATGGAATAAAATTAAATTTAGTGAAATAAGAAAAAAATGCAAAAGTTTTTTTGAAATGTTAAAGATTTCAATAGGGGTAAAAATAATAATCATATAAATAGTATTTATACGTATTTCTTTGCCACTACTACTGTTTGAATACGCTCTTTTTTTCTTTTTTAAGGGTAGACGGTTATAGAATATAGATGACAAATACACATAATTATCTGCGCTTTACGTCTGTTTGCTAATTATTACCTTTTCCGTTCATACTTTCGCAACGAACATCTGCCTTACACAAGGTGTTCCGATATAGATACGTAGCCAAATGATGGGGCATACTAATATCAAGACAGTACAAATTTAGGCAGAGGTCACTAAAACGAAAATTAATGAGGATATGACAAATTTAACAGAACGGATTGAGGGAATATACCTTTGTGCCAGAGAAAAAAGTCAACTAAGTTTATTCCATTGGAAAATAAGATATTAGATTCTCTGTTGATATTGCGAAGTTCTCACCATCTATGGAGTAAAAAACTAACTTCTTGGCAAATGCACAACTTTTAGTATTGGCGTACTCTATGCAAATATTATTAAAATCGTATTTCTAGGCTACTTCTATCAGAAATCAGATAAAGCGAGTTCCGTATCCTATCTGTTCTTTACTAAAACTAAATCGGGCAATAATCAGGCAATCAGGTGGAAATTGACTTTTAATTTTCTGATAAACAGATGCAAATCTACTCGGCTGTTTCTTTGGGTGTCGATAATATTATTCACAGTCAGGTAGACAAGCGATTTGCAATACTTAAAACACTCCATCAGGTAACAGTCTATATCGGTTCTTCGTAATCAATTATCGTCTTATTCCTCTCTGCTTTTTCTTTTTGCGTTTTTGAACTTGTAATTCCTCTGCTAGTGTTACATCGTAGTTGTTGTTATCATCTAATGAAAAGATTGATAAGAGAGAATCACCGCCACTATTATTTTGCTGATTGTTAGAGTATTTATTGTCTTGTTTGCTATCAAGATTGCAAGATATATTGTTTTCTTTTTCACAGGATTGAAATCTCTCTTTTTTCTTTTCGCCAGTAAAGTTTTGATTCTGTATTTCAAGTTGTTCGGAGATAGAACTGTTCTTCATCGTATTGTAGTAATCAAATGATTCTGTTTGCTGACGATTGTAGTTGAATAGTTTATCAAAGCCCTGTTCCGCTTGTTTGAATAGGTTCACACGGTCAAAACCTCCTGTGACAGTGCCTTTCTTAGTATTCTTATGGTTGGTAAGCGGTGACAGTTTCTTTTTATTGACTTGATCTTTACGACTTACAATCAAATGACAGTGCATATTCAGCTTATTATCGGAACGACTACGGTTAAAATGAATCTTCCCATAGAACTTTATATCTGCTTCGGATAGTCCTTTATTGAAGTTATTGGCATATTCAGAAATAAACACCTCACGGATATAGCGTTTCATTGCTTCGGCTTGTTCTTGTTCTGTGTTACCCATTACTCGAAGTTCGCTTTCCGATGGGCTGACGTGGATAGCAAAAAACTTTGCATCTGTTTTCAGCAATTGCCCGATATTGGTGTCTATATCCTTAATAACTTTTGATTTGTAGATATTATCGTCTGTCAGGTTGAAAAATCCTTCGGTATAGATACCCTTTTCCATCCGTTCTAAATCTTCATGTTCCATGTAATTGGCTAACTGTCGGGAACTTTCTGCATTATTATATGCACCGTTAGATGGTGGAGCAAAGTCTATGTGCATCAGCTTATGTATTTATCAGGTTTGTAATTTCTGTTTTCAGATTCTCCTTCCTTTTACTATCCATCACATCACAAGCAGAAAGTTCCGAATAGAGTTGTATCAAGTGAAGCAACTTCTTATTATCCCGTTGGTGTATTTGGTATAGTGCATTTATCTGTTTGGATTGGTTGTTTATTACATCGGCATGATTACAGAACTGTTCACTTAACTTTTTGAGTACGGCTGTGTGTTTCTCTTGGCTGGCTTCCAGTTGAGAGAGAATAAGAGTTTCCAAAGTTTTACCGATTGCATCGAAACGCAAAGCGATAGAATTTGTAACTCGTATCATGGGATTTAGTTGTTCTTCCTCATAGTGACGGATGAAGCGGATAATATCATCCTGTCTCTTATTTATTTTCGCCAGTTCTGATTTTACAGATTCAGGGGCTTCGGCTGGGTTGATATGTGCCTTGTCTATATACCCGAATGCCAGTTTTACAACTTCACTCTTTTTCAGTGAATAGCGTTTGCATATCTTCTCTACTAAAGCTGCCGTTTCCTTGTCTATGGAAATGGTAGTGAATATCGTTTTTCTACTACTATTTGGCATGGTAATTACTTTTTTATAGAAATATGAATAGATAAATACCTGATAATAAGCACTGCAAAGAAAATGCTTATTACAGGTGTCATTACAGCGTGTTCTTGTAACACGCTAAAGCCGAAGGCTTTGCCCCGCAGGGCAAGAGGGAAGAACAGGACTTGTCCAGTTCCCTCTTGCTCAATTTAGCGAAACGAGCCGAGCCATAAGGCGAGGTGGTTTCTGCTAAATTGGGTGTGGAGATACTTCGTTAGGTGGTAATATTATCCGCCTTGTTTTGCATCGGTTTGCTTATCAAGCTGATTTTCCTTTTTGAACCGTTCGTAGGACTTACAATCTGCATTTTCTTGAACAAATATCCGAATGTCGGATGCTCGATAGTAAGTCTTATGGCTAATCATAAAGTAGGGAAGTTTACCACTTGCCCTATATCGTTGGAGTGTTCGGTATGATACTTTCAATAGAAACGCCAAGTCTTGATTATCCAACAATTTATCGTTGGGATCTAATACAGTGTCGGTATTGATTAGGGATTGTAGATTTTGCCCTATCTCGTTGAGTTTCTTCGATAGTTTCTCCATCCACTTATCAAAGTTTTCGTTGTCTATATACATTTTTCTTCATTTTTTAGTTGAACATTAATATTTTCAATCGATTGATGAAGCAAAGTTCGGAAAACGGATGCAAATAAGTTGGGGGAATACCACTGGTACTCCCCCATAAACAACTGCTATCTTGCTGATAAACAGAATATAATATTTCGGTATTTCTTACGGCTGATAATAGCCCTCATCCTTACTTTTTTGAATAATGGCAGCTTTCAACCTATCTAAAAATTCTGTGATTTTAATCGGCTTGCGTTTGATTACGGCTATTTCCTTTTTGTAGATGTCCCCAAAATTCACATTGAACATCTTCTCGAATATACGTGCTACATCACTAAGGAAGATTTCTTTATGGTCTATACGAACAATTCCCCCTGATATATAGAATATGCCACAAACCAGTTCCATCATATCTACCAGTTTTATAACTTCATTATTTAGATAGAATGGTGATTTCCATTCAGATTCGATATTTATAAAGAACTTAGGATATTCCATTTGACGATAAATAAGCTCTTGCTCCATAGTAATTAATGAAAGTAGTTTATCTATAAAAACCAATTTTAGTTTACTGTTTTCTGTAGGACATGATTCTTCCAACGCTTTGAGAGTTCCAAAATCAACAAAATTCATATTCAGTTGCCTAATACGAAGTTTGTTATCATTTACCCTATTAAGATAGTCGAACAACTCCTCTACAAATTCCAAATAGGCAGAAGACATGTCTTCAACAAAGGATTTGTCAAATTGATATGGATGTTTTAATAATTGATATATTCGTTTCTCAGTTAAGTCCCATTCCATCATAGTAATCTATGTATCAATCATCTTGATTAGATAGTGTATTCATACATTTTAGAAAGATTTGCAAGTCATTATTTAATATAGAAAAGAACTTTGTATCAACTGCCTCAACAATATTAATGGATTTTTGAGATATTTCTGTACCATTTTCTGTCAATGAAATTATTCTTATTCTTGTATCATGAATACTTCCTGTTCGACTTATATATTGTTTTTTCTCAAGAGTTCTGAGCACTTTAGAAACCATCATCCTATCAGTTTTACTATGATTGGCAATATCTGTTTGAGTAATAACCTTTTTTGATTTAGATAACATTGCCAAAACTGATAGAAGAACAAACTGAGTGTGAGTTAAGCCAATCTTATCTAATTCATTTTTTATCTTTCTTTGCCAAAACATATGAACTGTCCAAAGCAAATATCCTGGACTTTCATTCGTTGTAGAATAACTAAATTCAATATTATTTTTCATTTTCTACTAATTTTATCAAATTATCGACTGATTGTGGAAAGAGCTTTCTCAATACGTGAAAACTATAGGAGACTTGCCATTGACTGCGAGTTCCTGACCCAAACGGCAGAAGCTATGGTGGGGATAGCATTTATACAAATTGTCCTTAAGCGATTTTTCTAATCATTTCAAAACAGATTCTCAAAGCCCCCCAAAAAAAGAAATTACTGAAAAGAAGATACGTTGCAAAATCACAATACTATTTTATACAAAATATGTCTGTACAGAGGATGTTCGGGCTCCACTAACGGATGATTGAACTCTTTTATGCGTGTCATACCTATTTTTTGCATCACATGCTCTGAACGTTTATTAAGCAATGAGGTAAAAGAGACTATCTCTTTTAGCTTTAATTCCTCTTTTGCATAATTCAAACAAGCAATAGCAGCTTCCGTAGCATACCCTTTGCCCCAAAACTCGGGTAACAATCTCCATAAGATTTCAACAGCCGGAGCAAAGTCTACTTCAAATGTAACATTGTGCAATCCGACAAAACCAATAAAAACGCCAGTCTCTTTCTCCTCAACAGAGTATGCCCCAAATCCATATATAGTAAATTCCTCTTGTATTTGATTGTACAAAGCAATCGTCTGTTGATAAGACAATTTTTTCAGAAAATACTCCATGACTTTATCATCACTGTTCAATCTGGCAAGATACGAGATATCTTCCTCTTGCCAAGAACGGAAGATGAGGCGTTGGGTTTCAAAATATTGTTTCATCCTTCTATTATTTGTTTAAAGTAAATCATATCGTAAAGTTATTATTCCACAACACTTCAGAAAAAAAATCACTTTCATTTTCTGAGTATCCTCTTTAGATAGTCAATATTTAGCAAATTCACTGTCTCAAAAACTCCTTTATAAAACATAGCAAAATTATTGAAGACACAAGGTAATTCCTTGGCTTTTTGCAACGCATCTACTTGAATTAAAGATACAGAAAAGTCATTCATCTCACAATACTGCGTTATCGTCTCAATGTATTGATAAACATAGGGGTATTGCATATCATAATAAATCGTCATGTGGTAGCAATGTAATTAAATCTTCATCACCTTCTAATAGGTAATAAGCTACAAATATTAGAGGGGTTGAATCTGATGCATTATCAAAATGTAAAATAGGTTGATTTTTAGGCTCGTAAAAAGCTTCACCTGCTTTTATTAGATACGAACTTTGTCCCTCTATTTGAAATAATAAAGTTCCCGAAACTACATAACCCACAACTGGGCAAGAGTGAAGATGATAATCTGCTTTCCCCTTTTGAGGTATTACAATCTTCTTAATTTCGACTTTTGATAAACTCTGTTTATCATGTAAATGAACTGTCAGAAGATCAGTTCTAGTTACTGTACTCTTTTTCATACAAATGCAGCTATTTAGTGATAAAAATAAAACGAATATCAATACTTTATTCATGATTTCTTTGTTTTGCTGCAAAATTAGGGTGAATGAGGTAATTATGTCATTGACCTATGTTAAGAGATTTAAGCCTGCTCAAAGATTCTGGTTTAATACCAAGATAAGATGCAATATGATATTGTGATACATGTTGTTCAATATGCGGGAACGTTCGTAAAAGCAATTTATATCTATCCAATGCACTATCCATTAGTAGCGATGACTCTTTACCGCACTTTCTGATAAAGAGTGTATCTGCAATATACTTTCCTAGCTTATACCACTCATTAGATTCCTGTAACAAAAGTTCGTAGTTGGATTTGGATAAACTCAGTATGAGAGAATTCTCTAATGCCTGTATGCTTCCTATACTTGGCTCTTTGGTTAGAAAACTTCTATAGGAAGTTGTAAAAGAGCCATCTGTATAAAAATCACTTGTATATTCTTCACCATCTTTTTCTATATAAGAGCGAAGTGTTCCCTTTTCAACAAAACCAATAAAAGTGCACACTTTACCCTGCTGCAAAAGAAAATCTTTCTTTTTTAACGAAAATCTTTCAGTTACTTCTATTAATCTCTCATAAGAGCTATTTGATAACCCAATTTCTTCTATTATCAATTTCTTTATGTCCATGATATTCCTTATTAGTTTTACAAAAGTAGGCATAATATTGTATTGGAAAAATGTGAGGTTTTAATTATATCATATTTAGGCTATTTTAGAGCATAGAATATGCCTAATCATGCCTTTATCAGACACTTCTGGACAGTTTTGAAAACGACTCTTGATTCTTCTTTCATTTGCCGATGAAAATAGAATCAACACGTTTTATAAACCATTAAAAATTAAAAGCATGGAAGTAGTAACCATTGAAAAGAGAACCTTTTCGTATGTCTGCGAACGGTTCACCGAGTTTGCCAAACGAATAGAAAGTTTGTGCAGCACTCATACCCAGAAAGTAGAAAACTGGTTGGATAGTCAGGAAGTGTGCTTGTTGTTAGGTTTTAGCAAACGAACACTGCAATATTACCGAAGCAGTGGACGGCTGGCTTATTCTCAAATCGGCAACAAGATTTATTATAAGTCTTCCGATATTGAAAGAATTATTGCGGACAGTGAAACACAAAATCAATCACCCAAACAAACCACGCCTTATGAAAAGAACTAAAGAAGATTATCCGTCCTTCAATCTGTTTTCCATTGTAGGCACATGGGAAAGCATTAATCTGAATCCTACGATAATCATTTATCGGAGCGATAAAGAGTACCTTCTTTCTATTATATATGTATCGGAAACCACTAAACAAGCTTCACCCGCTACTTATGAGATACAGCAAGATGGTAGCCAGTATTTTATTACCAGTGCATCCAAACGACTCTATGTAGATTATGATCCGGCAAAAGATGTACTTAGCATTTCATCACTTGGTGACTATCTGCGCAACTAATCAGCCATATAGCAATCTTGAAATCAATATTTCAATAAAACAATCTTTCAGTCATGGAACTAATAAATAAAGATACCCTGCAAATTAAAGAGTTTATTTCTTCGCTTGATTCGATGCTGAACGGTATTGAATCTATAGTTAAGTATTACAAGCCCCACCTGAACGGGGAACGCTTTCTTTCTAATAATGAAGTTTCCAAGAAACTGAATGTCAGTTTGCGAACCCTGCAAGAGTGGCGAGATACAGGGCTAATCCCCTTTATCCAGATAAAAGGTAAAATCATCTATCGCCAGAGCGATATTGATAAACTGCTTCAAAAGCACTACTTTGAAAGTTGGAAAGAGTAACCTGCCAAGCCCAAAACATTGTTTTTCGGAATTTAATTTGAATCATTGACTTTTCCAGTGAAGTATTTAGTCTGTACAAGTCTTTGGATAAAAATACGCTCGGAATGAAATGGAGAGGAAGATTTTTATTCAAACCGAAGGCTCGGACTTGAACAGGCTAAATACGGAACTTACCTTTGTCAATGCTTCATATTGAGTTCTGGAAAACTTACTATAAAAGAAAAGGATTGAGGAAATGAAATTCATTCTTCCCAATCCTTTTTCAATATTAGCTACTATCTTTATTATATAGCCAATTCCGACAGGCAGCTATTTACTTTTTGCATATCCTTGAAAATATTCTGATCCAATACCCTTGCATAGTGTTTTGTTACGTTTGTATCTGCATGACCTAACATCTTAGCAACATTCTCCATACTCACGCCATTTGCAAGGCAAATGCTTGTGGCATAGCTATGACGGGCGGTATGTGTGCTAAGATTTTTATGAATTCCGCACACATCGGCAATCTCCTTCAAATAACTGTTCATGCGTTGATTACACAATACAGGTAAAAGTTTTCCGGTACACTCTGCCACATCCTTATATTTATCAAGTATGGAAGCTGCCACAGGTAACACAGGAATGTTACACATGATTTTGGTCTTTTGGCGGTTCTTCCTTATCCAAAGTTCCCCTTTGTTGTCTTTTACCAAGTGTTCGGGTGATAAATCTTTCACATCGCTGAACGCCAAGCCAGTAAAAATGCAAAAGACAAAAACGTCACGTACCTGTTCTACTCGTTTAATTGTGAACTCTTTAGCGAGAATGATTTTAATCTCGTCCATTGTCAGAAATTCAGGATCGGTTTTTTCCGGTTTGAAGCGGTAATAAGCAAACGGATCTTTCTTTATCCAGTCGTTTTCTAAAGCAATGCGGATAATCTTCTTCAAATTCTTCAATCGGGTGATAGCAGAGTTCTGCGCACAACCTTTTTCAATCTTCAAAAAAACATCGAACTTAGAAATAAAATTAGCTTCCAAGTTGTTTAGAGCAATATCCGATAGCTGATATTCTTTCTTAATGAATTCCTCCAAATATCGGGTAGTGGTTTCATACCGTTGAACGGTCTTACTTACAAAGTCTTTACCGATCAGCTTACGGCTTTGTTCGTTATGCTCTCTGAATACCTGCAACAGCGTTTTGCTATCTTCGTCCACGCCATAAAACAACTTTCTCACAAGATCAACAGTGATAACTTTGCCGGAAGTTTCCAATTCTCTATAAATTTGGTGTACGTGTGAACGTGTGATTTCTAAGTAGTGGTTCAGTTCCACCGACATACGGTCTTTGCCTTTTGAATTCTCTTTAGCCTGATTCCATAGATTTACAGGACAGCTTCTTTTGATAGAAATATCTACCATACAGCCGTTTACGGTGATTCTCATGCACACGGGTGCTTCTCCGTTCTTTAATAATTTGCCTTTCTTGATGAAGAACAATACAGAAAATGATTTTCGAGCCATTTTTACATCGTTTTTAAAGTTACAAAACTATGTATTCTCTTCCAAAGTACAACCATGCAAAATGCTATGAATCAGTGAGAAAAATGCAAATTCGTGGGACTTTTTTCGATTAAATTTTAGTCCCACGATTTATCCACCGATAATATACTTGAAATGGCTATTTTCTGCTACCTATCAGAAAAAAAAGAAATCCCTGATAATGTCTGATTATCAGGGATTTGCTTGATTTTTCTTTTGTTTTCAGTGATCCGCCTGGGGCTCGAACCCAGGACCCCAACATTAAAAGTGTTGTGCTCTACCTGCTGAGCTAGCGAATCAATCCTTTATTGCTGTTAAGCGGGTGCAAAGATAGAGCTATTTTTCATAATTGCAAATTAATTCCGAACATTTTTGTTATCTTTGTGCCATAAATATCAATACACATTATTTATATATGGCTGACGATAAAAAAATAATTTTCTCGATGGTGGGAGTAAGCAAAGCTTTCCAACCTAACAAGAATGTACTAAAAGACATTTATCTTTCTTTCTTCTATGGAGCGAAGATTGGTATTATCGGTCTCAATGGTTCGGGTAAATCTACTTTGCTGAAGATTATTGCCGGTCTGGAGAAATCTTATCAGGGGGAAGTGGTCTTTTCTCCCGGGTATTCAGTGGGATATCTGGCACAGGAACCTTATCTGGATAACACAAAGACTGTGAAAGAAATCGTAATGGAGGGTGTGCAACCTATTGTTGATGCACTGAACGAATACGAAGAAATTAATCAGAAGTTCGGTTTACCTGAATATTATGAAGATCAGGACAAAATGGATCAACTTTTTGCGCGTCAGGGAGAGTTGCAGGACATTATCGATGCAACGGATGCCTGGAATTTGGATAGTAAATTGGAGCGTGCAATGGATGCTCTTCGTTGCCCGCCCGAAGATCAGTCGGTGGCTAACCTGTCCGGTGGTGAGCGCCGCCGTGTGGCTCTTTGCCGACTGTTATTGCAAAAGCCTGATATTTTGCTGCTCGACGAACCGACGAACCACTTGGATGCTGAGTCTATCGACTGGTTGGAGCAACATTTGCAACAGTACGAAGGTACGGTAATTGCAGTGACGCACGACCGCTACTTCCTCGATCATGTTGCCGGATGGATCCTTGAACTTGACCGTGGTGAGGGTATTCCCTGGAAGGGCAACTACTCCAGCTGGTTGGAGCAGAAGACCAAACGAATGGAAATGGAAGAAAAGACTGCCAGCAAGCGTCGCAAAACTCTGGAACGTGAGCTCGAGTGGGTACGTATGGCACCCAAGGCCCGCCAGGCTAAGGGTAAAGCTCGTTTGAACTCGTACGATAAGCTGTTGAACGAAGATGTGAAGGAGAAAGAAGAGAAGTTGGAAATCTTCATTCCGAATGGTCCTCGCTTGGGTAATAAGGTGATCGAGGCAAAACATGTGGCGAAGGCTTATGGTGATAAACTACTGTTTGACGATCTGAACTTTATGCTTCCTCCAAATGGTATTGTGGGAGTTATTGGTCCGAATGGTGCCGGTAAAACAACTCTTTTTCGTCTGATTATGGGACTGGAAACAGTCGATAAAGGTGAGTTTGAAGTAGGGGAGACTGTGAAAGTGGCTTATGTAGACCAGCAGCATAAAGATATCGATCCGAACAAGAGTGTTTATCAGGTGATTTCCGGTGGTAATGACTTGATCCGTATGGGAGGTCGCGATATCAATGCGCGTGCATACCTTTCGCGCTTCAATTTCTCCGGAGCCGACCAGGAAAAACTTTGTGGTGTGCTTTCGGGTGGAGAGCGGAATCGTCTGCATCTGGCTATGGCACTGAAGGAAGAAGGAAACGTGTTGTTGCTCGACGAGCCGACCAATGATATCGATGTCAATACTCTACGTGCACTCGAAGAGGGTCTGGAAGATTTTGCAGGTTGTGCTGTTGTCATTTCGCATGACCGTTGGTTCCTCGATCGAATCTGTACGCATATTCTTGCTTTCGAAGGCGATTCGAATGTGTTCTACTTTGAAGGTTCTTATTCGGAGTACGAAGAGAATAAATTAAAACGACTTGGCAACGAAGAACCTAAGCGTGTGAGATATAGAAAGCTGATAGCTGACTAATCTTTAACAATATGTAAGCCCCGCAATCAATTTGCGGGGCTTTTTTGTTTCATAGAGCTATAATATGTTTATCTCTCTTAAAAAATTGTAGCATCTTTGTAATGTATATATAAAGAATATTAATTACCTTTGTATTCCAAAACGTTTATTTACAATTTATTAATTAACAAGTTCTATTAACTAACAAAGAGAATTATGAGAAGACATCTAATTCATTTCCTGCTGGTTGCAGTGCTGACGGTATGTTCTGCCGCTACGGCCATTGCCCAGATAACAGTGAAAGGTCAAGTTGTGGATGCGGAAACAGGTGAGCCATTGATTGGTGCAGCCGTAACGATTGTCGGTACCACCCAGGGTAGTGTGACTAACTTGGATGGTATGTTCACACAAAAAGCTGCCTCCGGTTCAACGCTGCTTATCAAGTACCTTGGTTACAAGGAATTCAGCAAGAAGATCACCCAGAAAGGTGGTACTGAAGATTTGGGCGTAATAAAAATGGCAGCCGATGCAATGGTGCTGAATGACGTTATCATCACTTCTTCTGTTGCTGTTTCGCGTAAAACACCGGTAGCTGTATCGACAGTTGACCCTGTCTTTATCGAGGAGAAGCTCGGAACACAGGAGTTTCCTGAAGTTTTGAAGTCTACTCCGGGTATCTATGCAACTAAGCAAGGTGGTGGTTTTGGTGACTCCAAAGTGAACATACGTGGTTTTAAGACTGAGAACTCTGCTATGATGATTAACGGTGTTCCGATGAATGATATGGAATGGGGTGGCATCTATTGGTCGAACTGGGCCGGTTTGAGTGATGTGACTCGTAGCATGCAGGTACAGCGTGGCTTGGGTGCATCAAAGGTAGCGGCTCCTTCAGTGGGTGGTTCTATCAACATTGTGACTAATACAATCGATGCCAACAAAGGCGGTTTCGTATCTTATGGTATGGGTAACGACGGATTGAACAAAATCCTGTTCAAGGTATCTACCGGATTGACCAAATCAGGTTGGGCCATGACCCTTTTGGGAGGTAAGACCTGGGCCGATGGTTATATCCAGGGAACCAACTACGAAGCCTACAACTGGTTTGTGAATATTACAAAGCGTTTCAATGACAATCATCAGTTGTCATTTACTGCTTTCGCTGCTCCCCAGTGGCATAATCAGCGTGGAAATAAAGACGGACTTACCATTGAAGGATGGCAGGAAGTTGCGAAGAATTATATGAATGGTGAGAAGCCTTATCGTTATAACCCTACCTACGGATTCGGGCTGAACGGACAAAGAAAGTCATCGGCATATAATGTGTATAATAAACCTCAGTTGTCATTGAACCATTTGTGGCAGATTAATGAAAAGTCAAGTTTGAGTACAGCTCTGTATGCTTCTATCGGTCGTGGATATGGCTATTCCGGTCAGGGATTGACCAGTGCGGATCGCAGTAACTGGTATGGCAGTAACAATGGTAACCTGAATATGACTTTCCGTAAAGCCGACGGTACATTTGCGTATGATGAAATATATGCTTTGAATGAAGCGAGTGAGAATGGTTCGGTTATGGCAATGTCGAAGTCTAAGAACTTCCATAACTGGTATGGTCTGCTTTCTACTTATACTACTAAGTTCGGTGATTACTTCGATTTCTATGGTGGTATAGACTACCGTTATTATAAAGGTACACACACCAATGAATTGGTTGACCTCTATGGTGGTGACTTTTATGTAGACTCTTCTTCAAGAAAAAGTGTTTTGGCTTCAAACAATGCCGCCGCTGCTGCCGGTTCTTCATTTGTGAACCAGAAATTGAAAGTAGGTGATATTGTTTATCGTGACTTTGATGGCTATGTGATGTCTGAGGGAGTATTTGCTCAAGGTGAATACAACAGAGATAAGTTGAGTGCCTTCATTTCCGGTTCGGTTTCTAATACCGGTTACTGGCGTTACGACCGTTTTTACTATGACAAGGCACACGCCAAATCAAAAACTGTCAACTTCATCGGTTGGAATGCAAAGGGAGGTTTGAACTACAACCTTACCGAAAATCATAATGTGTTTGCCAATATCGGTTATATCAGCCGTGCTCCATTCTTCTCGGGAGGTGCTTTCCTTAATTCAACAGTCAGCAATGCGACAAACCCCGATGCAGTGAACGAGAAAGTGTTCTCTTTCGAAATCGGATACGGCTATCGTTCGAGCTTCCTTACTGTGAACATCAATGCCTACCACACTCGTTGGATGGACAAAACCACTACCCGTTCACAGGATATCACAAACTACTATGAAGGCAGCCTTAGCGAGCCTTACGATGCAAGTAAGCTGGTTTCTACCAAGTCTGTTATCAACATGCAGGGTGTGAATGCTTTGCACCAGGGTGTCGAACTTGATTTTGTAGCAAAACCTTTCCAATGGCTGGATTTGAGCGGTATGTTCTCTATCGGTAACTGGCGTTGGGATAGCAATGCTTCGGGTAGCTTCACTGTAGAAGGTCAATTTGTGAACAGCGCATCTATCAAGGGAAGCGATGGTAAGGATGTGACCGTTCTTGTAAATGCGGCAGCTAACGGACTGGAACCGGGTACAATGAAACTGAACCTGAAAGATGTGAAAGTGGGTGGATCTGCACAGACTACCGCAGCTTTGGGTGCTACTTTCAAGATCGACAAAGCCCTTCGTCTGGGTATCGACTGGAACTTATACGCACGTAATTATGCTGACTGGTCATTGAATTCAAACGACCTGGTGATGAACAGTGAGAAAGACTTTTCTACTCCTTGGCGTATTCCGACTGCAAGTACTTTCGATTTGAACGCAAGTTATAAATTCAACTTTGGTAAGCTGAATGCAGTACTGTCAGGTAACGTGAACAATTTATTCGACCAGACTTATATTTCTGATGCGACAGATGGTAGCAATCACGATTGGAAGACCGCTTACAATGTGTTCTACGGATTCGGCCGTACTTATAGCTTGAGATTAAAAGTTAATTTCTAATCTAAAAACAGGAAGTTTAAATTATGAATAGAAATCTATTAATGCCTGTAGCGGTGTCGTTGATTCTGCTGTCCGGCTGTAAATATAACGATGACAACTTCGAAGGATTGGACGATATGACCCAACCGACGAATTTGATGAAGATAGAGTATACGCTGACTGATGCTGACTATGCAACTATCAGCTCAAATTCGACCAATAAGAAGATTGCTACAGATGCCGGTGTGTCTAAGGATCTTGAGAATGTGAAGACTAACATGTATCTGACAGAGAAGATCACGGGAGCGGATTACATACCTGCTTTCTTGCTTGATAAGTATTACACTGCCGATAAGGGTTCGAGTGCAAAGATTACGTATAAGTACAAAGAAGCGATGTCTTCTTTGCTGTCGGAGTATGCTTCGGTGAAATATCTGAAACCGACGGATGCCGAATACAAGTTGGTTTATGGTGAGAATGCATTTGCGCCTTATCTGAATGAAAAGACAGAAGGTCAGATGTCTAAGATCCTGAACGAGAAGTTCAAAGATGCCGAAAAGGGAACAGCTGTTTTCGTTGACTATAAGTTGGGAGAGGGACAGTTGGAGAATCCGTTGATGTGGCAAAACTTCGAGGCGCTTCCTACCGGAGATTTGAAGGAGCTCAAAGGCTGGTTTATCAGCTCTACCGGTGACACTCAGTGGAAGGTTACTTCTTATGATGATAACCAGTATGTTCAGTATTCGGCAAACGGTACGAAAGGGGCATGCGTCGGCTGGATGGTTACCCCTGCTATTTCTGTTACTGCCGGTGATTATCTCGCTTTTGACGTGACCGTGGGATACTATAATGCTAGCTGCTTGTCAGTACTGATTTCAGAGAATTTCGATGGTGAAAATGTCGGTACTGCCAACTGGGTTGATGTGACTTCAGATTTCAGCATTCCTACCAAGCCGACAAGTGGTTACGGTACGTTTGCTTCTGCAGGTAAAGTGCCTTTGTCAGCTTATGCAGGCAAGAAGGTGTATGTAGCCTTTAAGTACGAAGGTGATGGTGCCAATAAGAAAACCACTACTTATCAGATCGATAACATTATGGTAGGTACCTCCATTCCGGCTAACAGTCTTTCTACTCCTACTTACGCGGTGAAAGTATACGATGGAAAGAACTGGAAGAATAAGAGCAATAGCGTATATGTCCTGACATATGCCGATTACGGAGATATGGGACAGAGTAAACGCTACTTTACTTCTGATGTTCCGGCTGTGAACTATTTGCCTGCTTATTTGTCTAAGATGGTGGCATATCCTGTTGATGGCGATGCACGTGTAGTAGTCTACAGATATTATAATGGTACTGATTTGAAGATCTATAGTGATGAATACACTTATTCTGCCGAAAAAGCGAGATGGGAGTTGAATACACGTATTGTCGATAAGACAGAGCAGTTTGTATTGTCTGACGGCAAGTGGAACTTTGACCCAAGCACAGTAATTACGCTGAAGGCTAAAGGTGATGCAGAAACCTCTACATTCTATCAGACTATTGTGGATTGGGTGAAAGAGCACTATTCTGAATATGTAACCTCATATGGAAATAATGAATATTATTATGGTAGTTCTGCTTATCAGAATAATTTCGACTTCCGCCCAGATAAATGGAAAGTACAAAACCCAGCTGCCTATGGTACTATGTCTGATGATGATTTGAAAAAGCTTATGTTTGAACGTTTACCAGAAGCATTTTTGCCAGCACTCCAGTCACTTTATGGTGATGCCGATGTTGTGGAAGGTGTTGATGTTATTTATACGATTAATTTTGGTATCTACGATGGTTCTGATGCACAATATACCATTAAGTATAAAGTGACAGGTAAAGGACAGTTTGAATATGTTGCAGACTCTTTGAAGAAAGTAGAATAAGAAAACTAATTCATTTATAATTAAGAAAGGCCGCTCTGTGTAATCAGGACGGCCTTCTTTTATATTATAACGAGAGAGTTATGGGGGTGAAAAGGCGTTTAGATACATTCCCGTTTACATCTTCACCTCCATCACTACCGGATTATGATCACTGCACAAATCGAGGTCAGGCGAATAGTAATCTACCCCTTTAAATTCTTTGGAATGGAAAATATAGTCGATTCTCAGCAGGCGTTTAAAGTACCGGAACGTATACATGTACCCATGTCCGCAAGTCTGGAATCCATCTTGAAGATTGTCACCTTTCACGGTACTGTATGTGTAGGACGATGGGAGAGAGTTAAAGTCACCACACACCAGCACGGGGTAGGGGGTGGTGCGGATTAATTGTTCCAAAGTCTTTGCCTGTGCCGCACGTTTCCTGAAGTTCTCGTTGAGTCCCTCCAACAATTGCTTGGCCACTGCTTCCTCTCTGCCTGTCAGTTCGTTTTTAGCCAGTTCCCTTTCCAGTCTGCGCTTATTTTGGCTGACCTCCGTTGTTTGCAGGTGGTTATTGAAAACACGAATCGTTTGTCCGTCTACGTTCAGATCACACCACATACTGCAATTCCTTGAATCGGGGTAAGTGATCAGTCTGCTGTCCTTCACCGGATATTTGCTGAACAGAGCTACCTGCAAGATAGGTGTACTGTCTGGAGCTTGCGGAATGACGGCATACTGCCAGTCTGCAAATGCGTTCCGTATACTGTCTGGAGTAAAGTACCGGTTGCCGGCAAACTCCTGAAAGCAGATAATGTCCACCCGGTGCTCTTTCATATAAGCCGCAAGCTCCTTGCACGAATATCCCGACTGCTCGTTACCGAAACTGTCAACGTTGTATGTCGCTATTTTCAGTGTATTTGCCTCTTTTTCTCCGGCCGTGAAAGGAGGTTGGAAGATCCGACTCAGATATTGCCAGTTGGCAGCTATGGCTATCAACGGAATGATGATCCAGAACCTCCGGCGAATTCCCCAGTAAATGGCGGCGGCAAGATTGATCAATAACAGTCCTGACAGCGCCAGCCCGATGAAAGGCATCAGAGTGGAGTGTTCGGGAGGTATGTGTCCGGCGAATGCTCCGGCAATGGTGATGCCGGCCAGGACAAAAGTCAGTGCAATAGACGTACAATAAAATAGTTTGGATACAGCTTTCTTTCCCATTGTTTTGAATTTCGCATTTTAGTTCACCACAGATTACACGGATTAAGACAGATTGATTATTTATCCGGTTGATCTCAAGCGGAATTCAGACAGACTCCGAGGAGATCCGTGTCAATCTGTGTAATCCGTGGTGAATTGGTTTATTTCAGCCATTTCTTTATCTTTTCCTTTAGCTTTTCCTGAGCGATCGGTTTTGAGATAAAGTCATTGCATCCGGCTTCTTCGGCTGCATTCCGGTCGTGTTCGTAAGCGTATGCGCTTTGTGCAATGATGGGTACTTCCGCGGACAGTTGCCTGATAATTCTGGTAGCTTCCAGTCCGTCTAAGTTAGGCATCTTGATGTCCATCAATATCAGATCCGGATTTACCTCGTCATACATGGTCACGGCCTCCATGCCGTCTTTGGCGCGTACTAAGCGGTATTTTCTACCCAGAATAGCGTTCAGCAGGTCGAAGTTGCTGTCTGTGTCTTCGGCTATCAGTATGGTGGCTTTCTCTGTTTCGACTGCGGTTGTCCGAAGGTCCTCTTCCTTTTCCGTCGTTTCCTCTTTGGGGCGGGGCGTATCCTCTTTGGCCGGGAGCACTTCCGACGGCTGTGTTCCGACGGCTTCGCCGGGCAAGTGGCTGTTCGTTCCCGTTTCCGTATCTTGTATGACATTCTCAAGAGGCAGCCAGAAGGTGAATGTGGTTCCTGTGCCCACTTCCGAGGAGACCGCAATCTCTCCGCCTAGCCGTTCGATGATCGTTTTACAGATTGACAATCCCAGACCCGTACCCTGGGCAAAATTGTTCAGTTTGGCAAACCGTTGAAATACCCTTCCCAACTTTTCGGGCTCGATACCCAGTCCGGTATCTTTGACGTAGAATACAACTCGCTCGCCTTCCTGTTTGTAACCATAGCTTACGCTGCCTTCTGTGGTAAATTTGAACGCGTTGCCTATCAGGTTAGAGAATACCTGGAAGATCCGGTTCTTGTCCGAGTGGATGCTTAGCGCTTCGTCCGGCGAGTCGAACCTCAGTTCCACTCCCTGCGGACAGCGGAATACGTGTGCATCATGAATCTCTTTGCAAAGTGTGTGCAGCCTCACCGGCCCGTAAGTGAACTCTACGATGCCCGACTCTATTTTGGAAAGATCCAATATTTCGTTGATCAGTTGCAACAGCCGTTCGTTGTTGGCGTCTACAATCTCGTAATACTCCCTCCTTTCCTCCGCATTGTCACTCTCCGAGATGATGCGCGAGAATCCTACGATGGCATTGAGGGGCGTGCGTATTTCGTGGCTCATGTTGGCAAGGAAAGCCGACTTCAGTTTGTCCGATGTTTCCGCTTTCTCTTTCGATTCTATCAGTTCACGGCGCATCAGTTCCAGCTGGGTGATGTCCCATTCGATGCTGACAATGATGGGAGAGAAGTCCTCGCTTTCCACCATGATTTTTTGCTTGTCGAGAATCAGCAAATTTCCGTTTTTGTCCTTGCCCTCCATAATCCAGTGCATCCCTTTTCCGGTAGCGGCAATTTCCATATCCTCTTTTCGCTTCTGCTGTGCCATTTCCGGCGGGTAGTAGTCGAAGTCGTTCATTCCGATGGCGTTTTCTGAGCTGATGTCCCGGTTGTACGACTCCCGGTTACGGTAGATGTACCTGAAATCGTTCTCGATATCTTTTACCACGATACCTGCCGGGATGTTCTCCATCGTGGTATCCATGATACGATTGAAGCGTTTGATCTGCGATTCGTACCGGATGCGTTCCGATATGTCGTGGGTGAACGACCAAAAGGTTTCTTCTCCATCATCCGTTGTCACACTGTACATGGTGCCTTCAAAGGCCAGTGTGTTTTTATCGTGCTTCAGGGGTTGGTAGGCCAGGAAGTTGAGGGTCTGGCCTTCCCGTATGCTGCGGTAACGTTCCTCCCAGTCCTCTATGCAGGTCATATCGCCCACGACATCGAACACCCGTATCAGTGACAAGTCCGCCTGTTCCGCGATCCGGTGGTTCAGCCTGAACTGCCTGTTGGCAAATATCAGCGTGCCGTCTCTGCGTGCCGCGTACACACTTTCTTTGGCATTGTTGATGGCATGCGTCAGCGTGTTGATGTCGTTTCGTTTCCGCTGTATGTCGGTGATGTTCTGTATATACCCTTCCAGGACGATGTTACCATCTTCTTCTTCATTCCGCAGGTAGCATTGCTGGCGCATATAGTATACCTGTCCTTCCAGCAGGATGCGGTATTCGATGTATTCCTTTAAGAGTTCGCGGCGGTTGGCTTCCATCCACGTGTTCACGGCGGGCAGATCTTCGCTCAGGATGGTTTCGTAGTAATCCTGAAAGTTGATGCTCCGCTCTTCTTCCGTGCATACGATTCCGTTGTATCCCCGGTAATAGAATGTCCTCTCTCGCGATGAATATTTCCATTGCCCTATTTGTGCCGCTTTTTGTATCTCCTTCAGCTCGTAGTTGGTGCGTTCCAGTTGCAGTTTCACGTTGCTGCGCGCCGTGATGTCGCGATATTGGCACAGCACCTTGTCACCGTCGTACGGCTGCATGATACATTTGAAGTAATACGTTTCGCCCCCTTCCAGTGGCAGCCGGTAGTTACGGTTCACCGTTATCCCCTGTTGGGTCACCCGCCTGAAGTCCGGTAGCAGTTTCTGGAAGGTATGGTCGGGAAGCAAGTTGAACAGATTTTTCCCCAAGAGTCTGTCTTCTTGCAGGAACCACAAATCGCTGTGTGGGTCGATGTCCAGACACGTGCCGTTTTTGTCCACCAAGATCAGTGTGTCGGATGTCAGTTGAAGTATCTTGTGGGCATTGTCTACGTCATGCAATATTCTATCCATGCTTTGTCCGATTTATTGGTTTAAGGATTCCGTTTTTGTTCTTTTGGCTTTTTCCCATGCTCCTGTTCCTTTCTTTTTACGAAGGTAGTTAACACCTTTCATTACGTTAATGTTCATAAACAGGAAATAATACGGGATGAAGAGCAGCTTGTTTTTCACTTGCCGGGTAGAAAGGTAGTAGCCCCATCCTCCCATGATGTAGAATAGGAGCTGGAGTGCCAGGATGGTGCCGTAACAGACAGGGGAGCCCCCCACCAGTAGAATGGCGATGTTGAGTGGAAGCAGCGCGAACAGCAGCACCGGTGCCAGAGACCACCTCAGCACTCTATGCGATACGTATTGAAACGTCAGCACTCCGTAACGGAACGGATTGAGTAGTTCTCTCAGCCGCCAGATAGATTGCAGTCCGCCGGCTGCGATACGCACTTTCCGCTTCTGCTCCTCGCGCATGTCGGCCGATCCGCTTTCGATGGCATACGCCTGCGTGCAATATGCTATCTTGTATCCCTGCATGGCGATGCGCAACGACAGGATGAAGTCGTCCAGCAGCGTGTCCGGTTCCATCACTGTGAAGAGCTCCCGGCGTACGGCAAATAGTTCGCCTGCGGCTCCCACGGCGGAGTAGAGGCGTGCATCCAGTGCTTTCAGTGTCGATTCATATTTCCAGTATATGCCTTCTCCTCCGGCCGCCGCACCGTCTTTTTCTTGCACGGCTATCCTTTTCTCACCGGCAACGCATCCCACCTTCGGGTCTTCAAAAGCCCGGACTATTTCGCGTATCGCTTCGCGGTTGAGCATCGTATTGGCATCGGTAAACACTACGAGCGGCGTGTCCACCAGCATCATGCCCCGTGTCATGGCGGCCGTTTTTCCTTGCCGCAGGGGTTGGAAGTGGACGGTGGCCTGCGGCCAGTTTTCCAGTCGCTGGTTGGTAGAGTCGTTGCTTCCATCGGTGGTCCACACGATGTGCAGCTTGTCCGCCGGGTAGTCCAGCCCGAGGCAGTTACGCATCTTCTCGTCCACCACCTCTTCTTCGTTAAAGGCTGTGATGAAGAGTGTCACGTCCGGCAGTCTCTTGTCCGGGGGGAGCTGTCGCCGGACAGGTTTCACAAAGAGTTCCTTCAGTTTGACCAGCATGTAAAGCAGTATTCCGTATCCCAGGTGGGTATAGAATACGAGGAAGAGGGAGAGCCAGAAAAGGATTTCGATCCAGGTGGTAATTGTGTTGTTCATAATAGGTTAGAGTCTTTATCTTTATAGGTTGTTTTTTTGTAAAGCAGCCCCGTGGCGCCTTTTAAGGCCTTGAGCAGACGGACCCCGAAACTCCTGGCCAATGAACCGTCGGCATCAATGGTGCTATTGCTGGTCAGTGCCCGGGCTTTACGACTTGTAATGAATATCAGTCTTCCGTAGGGCTTCATGGCAAGTGCCAGTGAACCGTCTTCTCCTCTCCGGATGTCTGTGCGGAATCCGAAAAGGCGTCCGAGTTCTGTATTGAATCCGAATGTCATTCCCCGTACGCAGAGTTCCGGCCGTTTGATGGCCTGTATGCTCAGGTGTAAGTCACGCAAGCACTCGTAGAGCCACAGCCCCAAACGGGAATGTCTCTTGTCCGGAATGAAGCTCCACAGGCTGAATGTACAAGCGACGCCAGGCTTCATTAAGTTCCGCACATGGGTGTCGATATAGTGTGGCGGATACATGGTATCGGCGTCAATGCAAATATGATATCTCCCTTTTGCATGGTCCAGACCACACTGTCGGGCATATCCGGGTCCCTTTTTAAGTTCGTTGAAGTAGGTGGCTCCTACCGCTTGCAATGCCTGCTCCGTCCGGTCGGTGGAATGATTGTTGACCACTAAAATCTCGATGGGGTAACTGTATTCGTTGTTGCCAAGAGACCAGAGGCAGCTTAATATGTGGGGCTCTTCGTTGTGCGCAATCACTACTACGGATACCAAAGGGGTGTCCGACTGCTTTTCATGTAACAATGTGCCGATTTCGGACAGAGTGTCTCCGGGGATTTCGGACAAGGTCAGTCCGAAAATTGATAAATATTTGGTATACCATTCCATGCTTGTTGTTTGTTTTGTTGTATTAACTTATTTGGGCGATAATCTCTTTCCGATACCCTTCACCTGCGTCGGTTACCCGCTTGTTTCCGAATGCTTCGTTCACGTATTTCTTTTCCAGTTTCACCTTTCTCCGTGCTTTCATCCGCCACCATTCGTACTCCACATCTATGTGTCCGATATCTACCGCCTGGTATCCAGCCTTGTGGAGGTCGTATGCCAATACCGTGGCCGTAGGCCCCAATGCTATCAGGAATAGTACTTCCTTTTCTACTTTCAGTGCCTCGTTCAGGATGCGGTCATAGCGTTCGAAAGCGTTCCGGGGCGGGCAGAGGATGCGTCGGATACTTCCGGCATTATCAAAAAGGTCGTTTCCTACTCCAAGTCGGCTCATTGCGCCTTCGATGAACACGATGTCGCGTCCTTCCCAAATGGTCTTGAGTTCCCGAAACCAACGTGCGCAATGTTCCTTGGATGTATAGTCCATATAAGGGCGTGAGAGAAATGCGTTTTCGTATTTTCGTCCGGGGATCAGTAGCTGGTCCCACCATTTGCCGTAAATGAAGAAGTGAGTTCGCTGAAACCGACGGCATTTGCGCCTGTAACGGTTCAGTCCGCTGAATACATCGGGGATAGCCACCAGATGTCCTTCTTCGTGGCTGACCAGCACTTCTCGCAGGCGCTTTGCAAGCAGCGGAGAGCCTTCCTGGAAGCCGATGGATTTGGAGGGGCTTGTCAGTAGCATCTCTCCGTCTCCGAATCTGCTGATGGAACGGTTTCCCTCCGTGATATGTCGGATGGTCTCGTCAATGGAGGCTACGGTGGGAACGATGTTTTGATGGTGTTGCAATACTATTGACCAGAAGTTGTACCACTCTACAATAGATGCATAGCGTATTTTGAGTGCAAGTGTTTTTATGATCTGTAGTCCGTTCATGATATCAGGCTGTTAAAAAGTTCTTTCCATTGTGAGGCGATATGGTCTATTTTAAACCGTTCCACATGGATGCGGGCCCGTTGTCCCATCTCTTTGCGGATATTCTCATGGCTGATCAGGTATCCTATTTTCTCGGCTAGCTTGTTGATGTTTTCTTTGGGTACCAGCAGCCCGTCGTTGCCGTCATCAATGATGTCGCGCGGGCCACAGGGGCATGCGAATGATACTGGCGGAACTCCGCATACCATTGCTTCGACGAGCACCATGCCGAAACCTTCATATCTGGACGAGAGGGCGAAGATCGAGCTTTCACAATATTTATCTACTATATTACTGACGGTGTGCTCCAGGATGCACGACCGGGATATGCCCAAGCCATCTATCAGTTTTTGAAGTTCTTCTCTGAATCCGTCGCCGTAAATGCGCAGTGTCCAGTCCGGGTGTTGTTCCGAAACTATTTTCCAAGCTTTTATCAGCATGTCGAATCCCTTTTGGGGTACATACCGTCCGGCGGCGATCACTTGTTTCCGACTTCCGTCTGATTGTCGGTCCGGGAAGAAGGGAAGCGGATTGTGGATTACCGTCACATTATTCAGTTCCGTCCATTCGGCAGCGTCTTCGTAACTTAATACAATGAATCTTTTGAGCTTTCTCAGTTTTCTTATCAATTGCTTCATCCAGTAGCTTCGTATCCACTTTTTCAAAAATGCGGGTAAGGGCTTGTCGCTGAGTTCTCTGTAGTTAGACTTATTGAAATGGATCTCTCCGAGTTTGATGCTGCCGTCCGTCATGTTGTTGATGATATTGATATCTCTTCGTAGAGTGGAGATGGTAATGTCGGGTTTAAGCTCGTTAAGGCATGCGTCCAGTCTTTTCTTGAATAGTTTTTGTTTCTTTACGTATCCCGTGATGTGCCTTAAAACGGGCATACCGTCCATTTCATCGTAATTGATGTCCAACTGATGTAGCGTGATGCTGGGATGCAGCGGATAGTAGGGGGCCTTGTCCTTGCCATCGGTCAGGATAAGGTGTATGTCGTATCCGAATTTCTTAGTGAAATAATTTACCTTTAGGCTAATCACTCTTTCCATACCTCCCGGACAGTGGATTGACGGAATGCAATAGGCTATTTTCAGCTTTTTTTCAGAGGCTACTTGATACTTTCCGATTACTTTCTGCATCTGTGCATGCCATGACAGGTGGCTGATAGACTGTCTGATTCCGGCAGGATCCCATGTTTGTGTTTGGTAGAAGTCTACTATCGCCTGTATCCGCACTGGAGTTTCGTTTGCCGGTGCTTTCAGTACGTAGGGTTTGTCGTCAAAGTCGGTATCCGTTTCGGAGTAGATGAAAGGTAGTCCCCGGGCCGCATATTCCCGGTTCTTGAGTGTCTTGATGGTTGTGATTCCGCTCCGGTGCCTTGCCAGGCTTCCGATGCCGAAATCGGACTGTTCGAATATCTTGTCGAGTTGCTCTCCGTGCTGCTGTCCGTGTAGTATGACGAAAGGTTCCAGTTTATACTGTGCAATGACAGGCAGTATCTCTCTGCGCTCGCGTTCGCCGGTTAGTGCACCCACGATGTGGAAGTAGACCTTATAGGAGGGGTGGGTGGCGTAGTAGTCTGCCATTCCCTTTATAATCCGGTCGAAGCCGTGCCAGTAGTGTACCTCTGCCACACCTATCAGGTGCAGTTCTCGGGAAGTGTCATTCCGGGTTATCTTTTGCGGTATGGCATCGAAGTCTATTCCGTTTGAGATGCGTATCGTATGTCCTCCGAATATTGTTTCCGCATCAGAGAAGGTGACGATACCGTCAAGCTGTGCCGCCAGTTTTCTGCGGAAGCATCGGTCAACAAGCAGATCCAGTTTCATTCTGCGGGTGATGTATTCCTGGTCGTACGGATAGGTGGGAATTTCCATGACCACCTTCACTCCCTGTCGTTTCAGCTGCTTCACCATGCTGATGGTGAACGGGTTGGCGTTGTGGTACGAACGCATGTAGACCAACCGGATATTTTCCTGCAGAATGTATTTTACGATGCTTTGTAACTCAAATCTTTTCCGGAGTTTTCCTTTTATTCCGCTGCCGTAGTCCCGCAGCGTGTGATTGTCTATCATCCGGCATTTGTGTCCATTTTCCTCGTTCAGATAGCACGTGTGCACGTCCATTCCGCACTCTTTCAGCGCTTTTACCTGATAGCGGATTTTCTTGCTGATGCCGTTCGCTTCTTCAAATCCGTGGAATATAAGAAACAGTGCTTTCATCGTTTGTTTTTGTTTATGATGCTTTTTGCCTTGCCAGTGATGTCGTATTCACCGGTCAACTGTATATAGCACCCAAATATACAGAAAAATATAATGCTTTTTACAATCAGGGTCAGAAAAATGTTGCCTCCTTCTGTCATTAGGCTGAGCGGATAGAGTACGGCTATCAACAGGATGCTGACCATCAGGGGCGAGATCAGTTGGATGGCGAAATGGCGCAAGCTGCGGTGCAGCGTCATCCGGTACATCATCCAGTAGCACTGAGCGAAGTTGACGGTAAACGTGAGCGTGATGCATGTGGCTACAGCTTCGAGCGTGCCGAACCAAAAAATGCCCAGTAGGATGCCAGTGACGTTGAGTATGGACGAGAACAGTCCGCACATAAATAAGTTCTTCGTGTCGCCCGCCGCCTGAAAGATGGAGCCGGAAGAGGAGAGGATAATCTGCACGCCTACCGACAGGGTGAGTATTCGGAATACCGGGATGGAGGGCGTCCATTGGTCGCCGAAGATGATCAGTGTCACTTCGCCAGCCGTGAAGTAGAGCAGCACGCTCAACGGTAGCCCGATGAAGGCGAGGAAGCGGACGATGCGTTCGTAGCCGGAAGCCAGTCGCTCGAGGTCATCCTGATAGTCACTGAAGATGGGGTGCATCACCGGGGTGATCACCTGCGTAATGTTCTGTAACGGCAGCATCATCAGGCGGTACGACTTTTCGTAGTAGCCCAAGGGAGACATGCCCATGTATTTGCCTATTAGCAGTTTGTCCAGATTCCGGCTGAAGTAGTTGATGATGTTGAACAGGAACTGGTAGGCGGAGTAGGAAAAGATACGGCGAAGCACGTCCAGTCCTAGTGTAAACTTCAGGCGTTGCGGATAGCGGCGTATGGAGACCGCGAAGATCAGGATGCCCGACAGGATGGGGCCGATGATCAGCGCATAGAGTCCGGCTCCGCACAGGGCTGCCACGACGGCAGCCGTTCCGGTGGCTATCTGTATGACGAAACTCCGCAGGGCGATGAACTTAAACTCTTTATTGCGGTAGAACAGCGCATTGGGAACGATGGTGGCGGAAGCAAAAAATAGGTTGACAGCCAGCAGCTGGCACAGGGGGCGCAGAATCTCCCGGTCGTAATAGGCGGCTATGGGCCACGAGGCAGCGGCAAAGAGCAGCGCCAGCCCAATGCCTGTCCAGACGGTGAAGGAGAAGAGGCCAGACAGATTTTCTCCGGTCAGTGTCTTGTGCTGGATGATGGCGGGAGACAGTCCCACGTCAGTAAACAAGTTGAAAAAGGCGATGATTACCGTGGCTACGGCCATCACGCCGAAGTCGTCCGGTGAAATCAGACGTGCCAGCACACCCGCTACGACGAGTGATACCCCTATGCCGCTATACTTGGCAAGGGCGGTATAGAATACTCCGGAAAAGAGTTGATGTTTGAGTGAAGTCATTACTTTCGGGTTTTGAACTTGATTTTTTTATTTTTTTCCTTGACCGGGCGGGCCCGGGGGATACCACAGGTTATACGGATTCACATAGGCAAGCCGTTTCTCTCACGATCCTTATATATTAGCAGGTTCTGTGTTTGTTGCTATAAATCCGCGTGATCCGTGGTGAACCCCACATTGATCTGTATAAGTCCGTAGCGAACTCTGCCGCTTTTCATCTCCCCTCCTCCTTTTTTTTCAGCATCAGTACCATCAGGGTACGCATCCTGACGTAGGGCCTGTAGTGCCTCAGGCAGAGTAGGAAAAGCCCGATGCGTTGGCGTAGGGGCAGTGTGTGGGCTTGCCATACGGCTGCGTCGAGCATCTGACATAAGAACTGACGTATCAGCCTGCGGACGTTTTCCGGATAAGAGGGAGCCGCTTTCAGCAGTTCGTCGGTCACGGTGAGATAGCCTTCCATGTTTCTCCAGGTGAACTGCCGGGTCATGGTGGAGTCGGTTCTGAAGCGTCGCAAAAAGAATTTCTGGGGAATGTATCCTACCTTTTCCGCCTTTAAATACAGTTGCGACGTGAAGAGTTGGTCTTCGTGGATGATCCGGGGATAAAAGGTCAGTCCGGAGGTTTTCAGATAGCTCGTGCTGATCAGGTTCAGGCACGGCGAGGGGCTGAATACACGGGCGGAAAGTTGTCGTTGCAGTAGTTCCACTCCTTTGTATACTTGCTTCGGTCGGGCACAGGCGCTCCGGTCGTAATTGAAATGCCGGGCACAGGGGTGGTCTTTGTTTAAGATATCTGCATCGAAACATACAAAGTCCAGCTGTCCGGCTTCGCATGCGGAGTAGCAGGTCTCCAGTGTATCGGCTTCCAGCCGGTCGTCACTGTCCATAAAGTAGACGTACTTCCCCTGGACATATTGCATCCCGTTGTTCCGGGTGATGCTTTGCCCCTGGTTGGCCTGACTGTATACCCTGATTCGCATATCTGTTGCTGCCACCTGTTCCACCACTTTCCGGCTGCTGTCGGTCGAACCGTCGTCTATGGCGATTATCTCTAGTTCGGTCAATGTTTGCCGGCAAATACTTTCGAGGGCTTCCTGCACGTAATGGCAAGTGTTGTATATGGGGATGATGACACTCACTTTGGGGTGCTTGTTGGGTTGTTCCATGGCGTTTGTTTGTAGGGGTCAGTTCTGGTTAGCAAAGGTACACAAAAAAATGGAAGGAAGCGGTTCTCGCTCTTAGAAAAAAGATGAAGTTTACGTGGTGATTTCATTGAGTATTTCTTGCTGACTGATTCTTCCTTTCGAGTTGCCCCTTATAAAGGAGATGTTATAGGTTATGATTTCCGCTAGTTTGTCGATTGACACGTATTTGCCGTGTTCCGGCTTGCTCAGCAGGCTGCGGTCTATTTCCATCATTTCGGTGGCTTCCGTGGTAGATAAGTTCGCCTTTTTTCGTAGGGTACCAATAGCTCCTCAATGGATTGGTGTATCACATTATTGACCATTTCGATTTTTTCATCTTCGGGTTCTATCAAAAGTGTTTTTGTAATTTTCTTTTTCATCTGTGCTATGATTGTTTGGGCGTTACTGTTATGCTTCCTATTAAATATTATGTATATGTTTTGAATAATTGTGTCCTGACGGGACACAGTTGTGAAGAAATAAAACTTCACCTTTGTGGCACAAACTGATAGTTGACGAAAAATAATTAAGATAAAACAGATTACTTTATGGAAAAAGATCATTTTTTTATTCTGGAGAAAAGTTTTCTCATCTCACAGCAGGTATAAGATCTGATAGACACTTGTGGGGCCAGGGGGTAGAAACCTATATGGTGTTCTTGATGTACCTGCGCCATCAGCCCGGCTATGTGGCATGCTATACGCGCAGCTCACTGGAACACTTGGCACAGTGCAGCAGGGGCACGGTAGAGCTCTTCAGTAACGTACTGCTCAACTTCGGGGGCTCGCAGGGGCATGCAAGCGGTGTGGACAGCGGTCCGTCCCTCGTCCGGAACAGGGGACGGAACTCCCTGTGCGGAAGTGCCTGTAACTCTCTGTGGGATAGGAAGAAAAACTCGGAAAAACCTATAATACAATACAAGACAAGAAAGGACAAGATAAAACAGAAACAATAGAAAAGAAACGGAAACCGGCGGACGTTCCTGCCGCTGTTGTTGCTGCTATCATTGGTATGGCCGAAGTTTCCGGTATAGCCAATGCTCCCATCGCTGCCTTCGCTGTTCCTGCCGCCCCCTCCTCCGGGAGGAGAAAGGGCTACTTCCGTTACGTCCGTATGCGGGTTGGGAGACATTGGTGGACGAAATACAAGCCAACCGTTTCTGGATGAAGATAATGGGGATGCATCCTACCTGAGACATCGTCGCGTCCTAGTGCCACGGGGTATGTAATGAATGCACGGGGAGATAGAGGCTGTAAGTGCTGCTGCCCGAATGGTGGAACCCAGTACTTTGGAGGGAAGAGTCCGGTGCTTCGGAAAAGAATGTTTCTTAAATGGTGAACAGTCAACGATGAACAGAGGAAGCCACAGGTCCAGTGAGATTCGATCACGGATTGTCACAGATGTTTTGATCTGATTCCCGATGAATGAAATTATTGATTTGTGAAAATCTCTGTAATCAGTGGTGAAACCGTATCACTCACCGTGTTCGGTATGTATAAATTTCTTGTTGGCCCCTTTGAGGTGGAACAGGCTGGCTATGGTCCCCAATGCCAGCGAAGGCACCTGCGTTAGTGCTTTTAGTAGCCTACCGTTGAGCAGGCGGGCTGGAACAGGAATAAACATGGCGGCAACCTGTGCTGCCGACAATATCCACCATTTAGACGCTGCCGGACGGTAGACCAGTGTGGCAAGCAGAGTGAATCCGAAAACGGCTACCAGTTGCACCAGGCGCGGAGGGAGCATCCATTGGATGATTTTATCGACCAGATCTAAAGAGGGCCACCACCGCCACCATCCTTCCATCTGCTTGACGCTTTTTATGAAGGACAGTCCCTCGCACAAGATGCCGAATTGCGCCGCCATCCAGCGCCGGCGCTGATTCTTGATGTTCTCTTTTTTTTGCGTTTTCTCGTCGTAGACAGGTAGGTGTTCCAGATAGACGGTGTGCATTCCGCACTCAAGCAGCGTAAGTTCCAGCTCTTTGTCCTCTCCTGCGGTTTCCAGGCTTTGCACGGCATCGTAATACCAGAAGTAATCAAAAGCCATGCCCGAGCCTGCCAGTCCGGCAGACAATCCGAGGGCGTTGTGTCCGCTCCTGAAAAATCCATTGTTGATCTCCTCGCTCACTCCGTCGAGCAAGGCAATGTCCGTATTCAGGTTTTTGCCTGTGCGGTGAGCCTGCATCGCCTGTACTCCGGCGGAGTAGGCACGGTTCACCTCGGAAAGGAATCCGGGTACGGTCACGTTGTCGGCATCCATCACCACGGCAATGTCATACATAAAGGCTAATTGGCGGTTGCCCAGTCCTTTCGCCTTTCCGTCTTCCTCGATGGTGCTGATGGCCAGTAGGAGGGCTTTGGCCTTGGAACTGTCTTCGTAGGTAGCCACCAGCAGGCGGATAGGGAGTCGGCTTAGGGCTTTGTTGGTGGAGTCCTGCATGTGGTCGGAGATGACGTATACATCGTACATTTCTTCGGGGTAGTCCTGCTCGAGGAAAGAGCGTACGGAGTCAATGATGACTTTGTCTTCCCGGTAGGCCGGGAAGAAGACGGCGATGCGGTGTAATTTGTCCGCTTCCGGATAGTGGGGCGCACGATAGAATTTGGACGCAATAGCGTACACCAACAGATAGGCTACGCAAAGTGCCAGCGGAACGAACAGGATCCAGTCGATCAAGGTTAGTATGAGTATCATAAGTCTTAATGTAGGTTATGGGTCGATATATTTGTGTAAATCGGTTCAACTGTGGTTCACCACAGATTACACAGAGGATCATTTCGGCAGAGTCTTACAGAATCCTATAGAATCTCAGAGAATTCCACAGGATTTCACTTTCTCGTTTATGGATATCCCCCAAGAAAATGATTCCTCTCTGTGTTAATTTGTGTAATCTGTGATGGACTGTCACTCAACACAGCTTCCAGAAACCCTTCACTCCGTGCCAGACGGCTTTTGCCAGCTTGGGCTCTCCTTTCAGGACGAAGCACAGGCTGTCTTTGGGAGCTACGATCAGCATTTGGTAAGCGATAGCCAAGCAACGTTCCATTCCCGGGAGGTTGCGCCAGGCGTAAAGCATTCGGTTTCGCATCATATAAAAGGTGCGGAGAGGGCTTTGCCGCCCGGTACTTTGGCTCTCTTTGTGGAAGATGGTGCAGCGCGGCTCGTACCACAGCTGATAGCCGGCACGCGTCATGCTGGTACACCAGTCCAGCTCCTCGTAATAGAGAAAATAGATCTCCGGCATCAGTCCGGCTTTCCAGATGACCTCCCGTTTCAGCATCAGCGCAGCTCCATGAAGGTAGGCACTGGGGCGTGGAGTGTCGAAAGTCCCGTCGTCCGGACATCCCATGCCCAATGCTTTATTGCGCATCGTATACCGGCTGAGCTTGGTATATCCGGCAAATTGAATGTTTTGCGGCGGAAAGGCAAAACGGATTTTAGGTGATACAGCCCCGATGCGGGGATCGCTCTCCAACCGTTCTATCAGGGCGGGCAGTCCGTCTTCGGTCAGGTAGGTGTCGTTATTGATCAGGAACAGGTATTTTCCTTGTGCTATCTGTATTCCGAGATTGTTTCCTCCCGAGAATCCGAGATTTTTCTCGCTGCGGAGAGTCCGTACAAAGGGATACCGTTCCTGTATCAGGGAGGCTTCATCCTGGCGGGACGCGTTGTCCACCACAATGATTTCATAACTGACGGAACTGATTGTGTCGCGTAGCGATTCTATCAACACGCAAGTGTCGTCCAGCCCATTGTAACAGATGGTGATAAAAGATATTAAAGGAGGTATTTGTTTCATGGATGTCTGTGATGAACCCTTTATTCTTTTTTATTTCGTTAATAATCAATCTCTTTTTTTCTTCTCTTTTCTCTCCCTTTCCAGTTCTTCGTCTTCTTTCTGCATCACCGGATCGATGTAAGGTCCCGCTATGCAGAGAGCAAAGCCCGTATAGACAATGATGGAGTTGGGGTATTGCATGACGTCGTTGGCATAAGCCGCGACAAAGAATCCGGCATTCATGCAAAGCCATGCGGCCAGCAATCCTCTCAAACGTTGGTTCATAATCCTGAACATCAGCAACCACGAACACCAAGCGAAAAGCACTCCGTGGATAAGTAAATAAAGCATTAGTCCCACGATGCCCGTTTCCACCCATACGGCTACCAGCCACGAGTCAGGTGGATAGGGCATTACCTCTTTAGGACCGTATTGTGCTCCCTTGGAGAGTCCGATACCATATCCGATAGGCTTCTCGTCCATAAGACCCTTCATCTTTTTACGGTTTTCCACCCGCACCTGATAAGAGGCATCTTCGGAAGGCCGGAAGGCCGAACGCATTTTACGAATGTATTGGTTGCCATCTCCGATAGTAGTGAAGTTGAAGAAAGAAAACACTGCAATAAATGCCAGGGTACTAAGAGCAAAGCTTTTCCAGCTTTTGGACACAAGGATGAAGAGTGCGATTCCGCCAAATGGTACAGCCATTGCTGCCCGGGTGCCGGAGATACCCATGCCGTAGATGGCACAAATGGCAATGATGGCGAAATAAACTTTCATCCATCTCTTTCGTACGTAGAACGTGGCTATGCCGAAAGTGGTGACAGCCATTGCAGAGTGAACCCCGAAGTTTGCAGCATCGGGGAAACAGGAGAAATATCTGATTCCCGACCAGATAAGATGTGTACGGTAGCCTCCTAATGTGTATAGAAAATATAGCTCTTTGGCATTGAAACCATGACTTTTTTGCCAATATCCCTTGAAGGCAGCAATAAGTATGAAGACAGACCAGATAAGCAGTAGCCATTCTATCCCTTTATAATTGCGGATGGCCAAAGGGACGACGAAGGCAAAGACCAACGGATAAACCCAATAATGTGTAATAGCGATGTTCCAAGCTGCCTGAATATGGTTGGGGTTGCCTATCTCGAAAAGGCAATATGCACCCCATACCATGAATAGTCCGAACATGACATTCTGTCCCCGTTTCCAATCGGTTTCTTGTCCGGTGCATCGCATTAGCGTGATCATACTCAGTGCTATAACTAATGGCAATGTAGTTACCCCCATTCGGATGGGAACGAATATACCGATGGCAATAAGTACCAACTGGACTGAAAACAAGAGATAAAATGCTATCTCAGATTGATCCGGATCTCGTTTCTTTTGTAGTTCATCATTCATCATCGTCATCGTCAATATCTTGCGGCTTCTTTCTACTGTTCTTTTTCCAGTTAAACAGGCTTTCCGTCAAAGCAAGTTGAGATAAACGATACATCTGTTTATGTACAAATGTATATGGGGGAAGCATGCCGGTATAGGTCTCCACTTCGTATTTGGGTGCCCGGTTCAGGTATAGGTACGGAGATGTGCCCAACTGGGACTTGAGTTTCTGTAACAAGACCTTGTCTGTCGCTTTCCAGCCATGGACAGCTGATGCTACTAACAAGTTGAGCTGGGCATCTTGCAACAGCGGAGTGGGGATGTTGGCTTTCTCCAAGCTCGGATATTCCACAATTAAGATATCTTCGGTTCCGGGAGTATAAAGGTCTGTCAAATTTTTAGCCAGGGTAAAGGCGGATGAGTTGGAATTGAAATCCGTTCCATCCGTGAGACGGCGCACTTTCAGCCCGATACTTTCCCAATATCCCTGTAATTGTTCCGCCAGATAGGTCTTGCCGCTACCTTGCTCCGTACTGAGAAGGTTGAGGATGAAAGGCATGCCTTCCTTCCGCTCGGTGAAGAACCGGAGGATGGCGCTACTCATATAACGCGTGGCAATCTCTTCACACTGTTTGCTGATAGGGCTCAGTTTCAATGGGGCGGGATAAGCTCCCAATACGATGCTGCCAGTCTGTTTGCGCGTACGGGTGGAGTCGCGCAGGGTGCGGTCGATGGCTTCGATAAGCAGGAAGAGGGCTACCAAAAAGATAAAACTGCCGGCTGCTGCCATCATTACGATCTTCTTGCGACTGGCCACCTCTTCATTGATGGGATATGCGGGCGGATTAAGCACCTTCAGAATGGCTGCGGTCATTTCCAGGTTCTTTTTCCGGAGCAATGCGTCGTTGTAACTTTTAAGGTTTGTCAGGTAATTTTGTTCAGTGAAGCTTATCGTACGCTCTTTTCGCTTGATAGTAGTCCCCACCGGAGCGAAATGGGTGTATTTGGCGTTCAGGTCGCTGCGGCTTCTCTGCACGATCTTGAGTTCTGCTTTGGCTTTTTCAAAGAGCAATAGTTGGTCAAGCCATTGCTCCACGATGGTGGCTTTGGCAACGCCTTCTTTGGTCTGCTGCCCGGCAACGTATTGATTGGCAATGGTTGAGAGGTCCCGCCGACTCTGAATCAGGCGATTTTTGTATTCTGTGAGCTTCATTCCCGTACTATCTCCGGCTGTTGAGATCGTCTCCATCTCGATGATTTTACCGGTCAGGTTGGTGGCCTGCTTTAACTTGTCTACCAGTTCCACATTGTGGATTATCCGTTTGGAATTAGCGTCCATTTGCCTCTCCAATTCTTCGAGCATTGCCCTAGAGCTGTTGTATTCAAATAACACGTTTTGTTCGCGTAGTTCGAACTCTTTATTGATAGCTGCTATTTCTTTGGTTTCATCATAATAGTTGATAATCCGATTCTCTACATTATACTGTGTCAAGTCATCTTCATATTTGGTCAGGTCGCCTCCAATACGCTTCAATTCAGCTTTGAAATATTCGATGACCTTGTCCGTCCCCTCATATCGCAGAGCTTGGTATTCGTTGACAAATTCTTTCATCAATATCTCAATTGTGTTATAAGCAATGCCCGGATCACCAGATTGATAGCTTACCTTCAGCAAGTCACTGCTTCCTTTCCTTTCTACTTTGATGTTCTTCAGGGCTTGATAGCTATAGTAAACATGCTGGAAGTAAAACAGCCCATATATATAGTTGTTCTTATCCTGACGTTCGTACTTTTGAAAGTTCTCCATAGTCTTGTCTTCACTGGTCCGATCTATTAAGGCTATGAGAGCTTTCCCGTCCGGACTGTTTTTCATATGGTTATAGGTGTAATTATAGCTGGCAGCAGTGATGCCTTCATTGTCTTTGTCCGGACTCCCTTTTACCAGTATCCGTGAGAAGAGGCGCAGAGATACCCGCTTCAAGGTGCTTTCGGCCTGGATGATGTTAATAAGGTTGTCCATTGAGTTCTGAGCCAGCGCCCAATCTACTTTGGTACTTTCTTCAACTCCATAGCCGGACACTACACCGGTGTATAAGGTTGCCTCCACATTATAACCACCTCTGAGATTTCCTGTACGGAAATAAACGATTGCGGTAATTAGGGCGGTTCCCAATAGAATCCACCATTTTACTCGATATAGAGCGCGAAGTAAATAGAGTACATAATCCATAGGGCAAAGCTTTTATTTTTTTAAAATGGGGGTACGGGTGACTACCTCGAGAATCATCAGGCTTTTGGTTACTTCAAATCGGCTTTTCTCAAATGCTTCTAATGCGGTGGACTGCCTTTCTTTTTCCACAGAAAGGTCTCCTGTATTGATCGTATTGTTAACAAAGTTCTTCTCTGCAATATCGTATTGCATATTAGCCAATTCCAAGGCTTCTGCACGCAATTTTAGCACATTGAGCTGAGAGGTTGCCGTGGCATATAATTCTATGATTTCCCGCTTCATCTCTTCAAATTTAACTTCCCGTTCCAGAACAGCTGTTTTGACAGTTAATTTCTGGCGCCTTACACGTGGGACTAAATCAAATAATTCATTAAACGGAATGTTTATGGCCCCGCCTACAGTATACATTTTCTGTTTGGAAGTGCTGTAATTGTACATAATCGGAGTCGCTACGTCCGTAAAGGTATTGTCTACTCCGAAACGACCCCACTGGTAGCTGCCCCGTACACTGAAAAACTGTAGAAACGACCGTCTTTCTTTTGCCAGCAGTTTGCGTTCGATCTGCTCTTTTACACTGGCAAGTTCATAGATCGGTCCTCCTTTGGCGTTTTCGAATAACAGATCGAGGGGAGGAAGTGAAATGTTGGTGTAATCTTCCGGGTTTAGTTTTGAGAAATCACTGGTTTCCTGGGCATTTGCGAAAGAAACCGGTGAAAATAGAAGTAGGGGTATACTACATAGTATGAATAAAACTCTTTTCATATCGATGTACTTATTTGTATATATTGTCTGTTTGCTTGTGAAATCCGTGCAAATATAAGATAAATTTGCAACTAATGCCCTAAATATACCCCTTTTTTTAGAAATAAAGCATCGAATGCAGTAATATTTTATTTAGTGCCTGTTTAAGTTCTGTCGGGAGGGAAGATTTGTTTTCAAGGATATTTCCCCGTCTTTGTGGGAGCATAGCAGGCTATGTGACGCATAAAAACGGGGAGACAGACTGAAAAGAAACTCAAAAACAGGTCAAACCTATATTGAGAATTTATTCAGGAAGAATATAAAACAGGTTCTCAGAATGCTTCTGTCATGTTGAAGTAGAACAGATTTTGCTTGTTCACCATGTTGCGTCCCAGGTCGAGGCGGACGTTCATGCGGGGCTGCACTTCAATGCGGAGACCCACACCCATGTTAGGTAGGACACCTTCTATTTTTCCCGGGTTAGGGCCCATGAATCCGCATCCCGCCCAAGCCACATAGCCCACATGGTTGAGCATGCGCTTCACCCAATTGCCTTTGTCCGTATTGATCATCTGACGATATTCCGCCATGACGACATGTGACGACTTATCACGATATTGGCCCATGTAGTAACCTCGGAGATCGAACGGAGTACCGCTGAGAGCGTATTTGTTGAGAGGGACGTCGCCAAACACGTTTTTCGTTTGTGCCGTCCAGGCAAGCACGCCACGTTTGCGCAGAGTCTTGTATTGGCGGTAGTCTATCTCCAGGCGGTAGAAATTATTGTCGCTTCCCAGGAACTTCTGGTACATCATGCCACGGAAGTCGAGGTACATGCCCCGATAGGCATTGGCGGGCACGTCGCGTGTGTCGTAAGTCAGCAGGAAGCCGACACCGGAACTGAAGTTCTTATAGCCTTTGTCCGTGCCGCCGGCAGCTTTGTAAGAGGGCTGGTCGACAAGGTATTTGGCCGGATCGTACATGTGATCATAGTTAAGGTCGACCTGCGGGCCGGCAAAGAAATTGCTTTCACCCAGGCGGAACAGGAACCAGGGGTTGATCTGTAATCCACTGTATCGGTACTGGCTGGTGGTGTCGCTGCGCACATAATCTTTATTGGTGCTGTAACCGATGCCGTAAAAGTTTTCTTGTGTATTTTTGTAACTGAACTGTCCGAAGATGCGGAAGCGGTCGCCTTTAAAGAATAGTTGCGGCTTGGAGAACAAATTGAGTCCGCCGTTGAACATCAGTGCGATGGCTACAGGTACCACGGAGCGTTGCTGGGTGGTGTCGCTCGGGTTCATACGAAAAGTCATCAAAGCACTTCCGCCAATCAGCAGGCCGAAGTCGGGGGTGTAGCTGGGCCCTCCGAGAATATTGTAATGAAGGTTGCGCCGGGCTACCCGCTGACGCCGCAGTTCACGTTTCGAAAGGGCAGGGGTGCTGTCTTGCTTGGCTGTGTCCGTGTTGAATGTGTTGCCGACGGCTGTCTGTCCGTCTTTTACTGTTGAAATGCCTTTGTCTTGGGCCGTAACGAATGCGGCAGGCATGATCGCCATCAATATACCTATTATATATCTTTTCATTGCTTTGTATGAATATTGGTGCAAAGGAAACTATTTTATTTGGATAAGTTTTCATCCAAATAGATAATAAATCTAAATACTGTGACAAAAGTTCCGGAAAAGGATACTATTTTTGCAAAAGAAAAAGGAGAAGACTCCTTTATTAACCAAATTACTTTACCACATGAATAAACGAATATTATCTGTTTTTGCTCTAAGTGCCGCATTCCTAACCGTATGCGCGCAGCAAGACAAGGGAGGTATCAGTCCGGAAATGCTGAACCAAATCAAACAAAGCTACCAAGGCACGACAACCGACAAAGCCATCCGCAATGCAATCGGTAACAATGACATCCGCAAGCTGGCGCTGAATCAGGACAACCTGAAGGGGATGGATACTCACTTTTCCATCAAAGTTGACTCAAAAGGAATTACAGATCAGAAGTCGTCGGGCCGTTGCTGGCTGTTCACCGGGCTGAACGTGATGCGTGCCAAAGCAATAGCCCGGTATGGACTGGGGTCTTTTGAATTTTCGCAGAACTACAACTTCTTCTGGGATCAGCTGGAGAAGGCCAATCTTTTCCTGCAGGGCGTTATCGATACCCGCGAAAAGCCGATGGATGACAAAATGGTGGAATGGCTCTTCCGCAATCCGCTGAGTGATGGCGGCACGTTTACCGGGGTGGCCGACATTGTCTCTAAATATGGCCTGGTACCCAAAGAGGTGATGCCCGAGACGAACAGTAGTGAGAATACATCGCGCATGGCAGGGCTGATTGCCGAAAAACTGCGTGAGTATGGTCTGCAACTGCGCGACCGCGCCGCAAAGGGGGCCAAACAGCCTGAGCTCGAGAAGGACAAGACGGAGATGCTGGGCACCGTATACCGTATGCTGGTGCTCAACCTGGGCGTTCCTCCCACCGAGTTTACCTGGACACGCAAGGACGAGAAGGGAAATCCGGTGGAGACTGCACAATATACACCGATGTCTTTCCTGGAAAAATATGGTGACAAGAACCTGCTGGATAACTACGTGATGCTGATGAATGATCCGAGTCGCGAATATTATAAATGTTACGAAATTGATTTTGACCGCCACCGCTACGACGGACGTAACTGGACCTACGTCAATCTGCCTGCTGACGAAATCAAGGAGATGGCCATCGCATCACTGAAGGACAGCACAATGATGTATTTCTCGTGCGATGTGGGCAAATTCCTGAACTCGGAGCGAGGATTGCTCGACGTGAACAATTATGATTATGCATCGCTGATGGGAACTACCTTCGGGATGGACAAAAAACAACGCGTGCAGACGTTTGCCAGTGGATCGAGCCATGCCATGACTCTGATGGCGGTAGATGTCAAAGATAATAAACCGGTGAAATGGATGGTCGAAAACAGTTGGGGGGCAACCAACGGCTATCAGGGACATCTGATTATGACGGATGAATGGTTTGATGAATACATGTTCCGCCTGGTAGTGGAGAAGAAATTCGCAACTCCCAAGGTGTTGGAAATCCTGAAGCAGAAACCAATCCGTTTGCCTGCTTGGGACCCGATGTTTGCACCGGAACAGTGAACGCTTTTGAACGATCGGCGATGAACGGTTGTTGAACGGCGAACGGTCAACGGTCGGAAATAAATACGGATTGACCGTCGATGGATGGGCCGGTAATCGGTAACATAGAAATGAAAGGGTGTAGCCATACGGGAAGGAGGGCTACACCCTTTTTGTGTTAAGGCTACACCTTCAGCCCCGTATGGCTACACCCTTTTTTCTTAAAATTATCCCTCAGTGCTGCCGGAGATTGCTTCCTTCCGTCATCTTCTTCTGCTACATCTCTCTGCATCCCTTCGTTATCCATTGTTAACCGTTCCTCGTTTAAAAGCGGTCCCTGTTGATCGTTCCTCGTTCACAAACACTGATCGTTTAGAATTAACCACCGTTAATAGTTCACAGTTAATCACCGTTAACGGTCCATCGTTCAACAACCGTTCATCGTCGATCGTTCAAAACCCTTCCTCGTTTTTTTAGCCTTTTTTATCTATTGATGTTTGTTCAAAGGGTGAATTACGGAGAAATTTCCGTAATTCCTTTCATTTTTCCTCTTTATTCACATTATTATTTATTACTTTTGCGGGCAAATTATGAAACCATTATTTTATATAATCACATGGCAAATGTAATAAAGTTACGTAAAGGCCTTGACATCAACCTGAAAGGAAAAGCTGCTGAAGAGCTCTCAACGGTGAAAGAACCGGGATTCTACGCACTCGTACCCGATGATTTCCCAGGAGTGACTCCGAAGGTGGTGGTGAAAGAGCAGGAATATGTGATGGCCGGGGGACCCTTGTTTATCGACAAGAATCATCCTGAAGTGAAATTTGTTTCGCCCGTTAGCGGCGTTGTAACAAGCGTGGAGCGCGGTGCACGCCGTAAGGTGCTGAACATCGTGGTGGAGGCTGCCGCAGAGCAGGATTACGAAGAATTCGGCAAGAAGGACGTATCCAAACTCGATGGCGAGGCTGTGAAAGCTGCACTCTTGGAAGCTGGTATGTTTGCATTTATGAAACAGCGTCCGTATGACGTGATTGCCGATCCGACAGTCGCTCCGCGGGCTATCTTCATCTCTGCTTTCGACAGCAACCCGCTGGCACCCGATTTCGAATACGTTCTGAAAGGGGAAGAAGCTAATTTCCAGACAGGACTGGATGCCCTGGCTAAAATAGCCAAAACGTATCTGGGTATCAGCATCAAACAAAAATCGACAGCCCTGACACAGGCTAAAAATGTCACAGTAACCGTATTTGACGGACCGAACCCTGCCGGAAATGTAGGGGTACAAATCAATCACGTAGCTCCCGTAGTGAAAGGTGAGACGGTGTGGACTATCGGCGCGGAAGCCGTAATCTTCATCGGACGTTTGTTCAATACCGGACGGGTGGACCTGACTCGTACCGTAGCCGTTACAGGATCTGAAGTGGTGAAACCTGCTTATTGCAAACTGAAAGTCGGCGCACTGCTGACTCATGTGTTTGCCGGAAACGTGACGAAGGACAAAGAGTTGCGTTATATCAGCGGCAATGTGCTGACAGGCAAACAAGTGAAGCCGAACGGATTTCTGGGTGCTTTCGACAGCCAGCTCACAGTGATTCCCGAAGGTGACGACATCCACGAAATGCTGGGATGGATCATGCCCCGTTTCAATCAGTTCAGCGTCAACCGCTCGTATTTCAGCTGGTTGATGGGGAATAAGAAGGAGTATGTGCTCGATGCCCGTATCAAGGGAGGCGAACGCCACATGATTATGTCCGGCGAATACGACAAAGTATTCCCGATGGACATTCTGCCTGAATTCCTGATCAAAGCAATCATTGCCGGGGACATCGACCGCATGGAAGCTCTGGGTATCTACGAAGTGGCGCCCGAAGACTTTGCTTTGTGCGAATTTGTCGACTCTTCGAAACTGGAATTGCAACGCATCGTTCGTGCCGGACTCGATATGCTTCGTGCTGAAATGATGTAATTCATAACACATAATTTATAATTCATAATTAATGAAAGCGTTAAGAAATTATCTCGATAAGATAAAGCCGAACTTTGAAGAGGGCGGCAAACTCCACGCGTTTCGTTCGGTGTTCGATGGCTTCGAAACTTTCCTGTTCGTGCCCAACACCACTTCGAAATCGGGAGCGCACATCCACGACTCGATTGATAGCAAACGTATCATGTCGATTGTGGTTATTTCGTTGATACCGGCTTTGCTGTTCGGTATGTACAACGTAGGTTACCAGCATTTCACTCACACTGGAGCTCAGGGTGGCTTCATCGAAATGTTCATTTACGGTTTCCTGGCCATTCTGCCTAAGATTATCGTATCTTATGTAGTGGGTCTGGGCATTGAGTTCGTGGTGGCACAATGGAAGAAGGAAGAGATTCAGGAAGGATTCCTCGTTTCGGGTATCCTGATCCCGATGATTGTACCGGTAGACTGTCCGTTGTGGATTCTGGCCATAGCCACTGCATTCGCTGTTATTTTTGCGAAAGAAGTGTTCGGAGGTACAGGTATGAACGTGTTCAACGTTGCCCTTGTGACCCGTGCATTCCTGTTCTTCGCTTATCCTACCAAGATGTCGGGTGACGCCGTTTGGGTGGCACAAGACAGCATCTTCGGATTGGGTAACACGGTAGACGGACTGACAGCGGCCACTTCGCTGGGTGTGGCGTCTACTGCTACCGATCCCAATGGCTTCCCGGCTTTCTCGTGGGATATGGTGACCGGTCTGATTCCGGGCTCTATCGGTGAAACCAGTGTGATTGCTATTCTGATTGGTGCCGTTATTCTGCTGTGGACAGGTATCGCAAGCTGGAGAACAATGCTTTCGGTATTCGTTGGCGGTGCATTCATGGGATGGATCTTCAATACTGTAGGTCCCGACACTGCCATGGCTCACATGCCTTGGTACGAACACCTGGTGCTGGGTGGTTTCTGCTTCGGTGCTGTGTTTATGGCTACCGACCCTGTGACATCCGCACGTACGGAAACCGGTAAGTACATCTTCGGATTCCTGATCGGTGCGATGGCCATCATCATCCGCGTGTTGAACCCGGGTTATCCCGAAGGTATGATGCTCGCTATCCTGCTGATGAACATCTTCGCTCCGCTGATCGACTATTGTGTGGTTCAGAGCAACATCAAACTGCGTGAAAAACGCGCCATTAAGTCTAACAATTAAACCGAACAAGAAAGATGAATACAAATAGTAACTCTTATACTATCATTTATGCTTCGGTAATGGTTGTTATCGTGGCATTCCTGCTTGCATTTGTCAGCTCTTCTCTGAAAGACATTCAGAATAAAAACCAGGAGTTGGACACCAAGAAGCAAATTTTGTCTGCACTGAACATCAGAGATGTGAAAGATGCCGATGCTGAATATAATAAATATGTAAAGGGTGACATGCTGATGAATGTGGATGGCACTCTGACAGAAAATACGGATGGTTTCTCTATCAGCTACGAAAAAGAAGCGAAGGAAAACAATCGTTTGCACGTTTTCGTATGTGAGGTAGACGGAGAAACCAAATACGTGGTACCGGTTTACGGTGCCGGTCTTTGGGGCGCTATCTGGGGATATGTGGCTTTGAATGCCGATAAAGACACTGTTTACGGTGTTTATTTCTCGCATGCCAGCGAAACTCCGGGCTTGGGTGCTGAGATTGCGACAACTGCTTTCCAGAATGAATTCTCTGGCAAGAAGGTATTGAAAGACGGACAGGTTGCACTGGCTGTAGAGAAAAACGGTAAGGTGACAGACCCTGCTTATCAGGTTGACGGTATTTCGGGTGGTACAATCACTTCGAAAGGTGTGGACGCCATGATCAAAGCATGTCTGAGCCAGTACGATAAATTTTTAACTAATAATTAAGGAGGAACGATAGAATATGAGCCAATTATTTTCTAAAAAGAATAAAGAAGTATTCGCTACTCCGCTGGGATTGAATAACCCGGTAACCGTGCAGGTGCTCGGTATCTGTTCGGCACTGGCTGTAACGGCCAAACTGGAACCGGCTATCGTGATGGGTCTTTCGGTAACTGTGATTACGGCTTTCTCAAACGTCGTTATCTCTTTGCTGCGTAAGACGATTCCTAACCGTATCCGTATCATCGTACAGTTGGTGGTAGTAGCCGCATTGGTAACTATAGTAAGTGAGGTGCTGAAAGCGTTTGCATACGATGTAAGCGTACAGCTTTCGGTATACGTAGGTCTGATCATTACAAACTGTATCCTGATGGGACGCCTCGAAGCGTTTGCCATGGCAAACGGTCCGTGGGAGTCATTCCTCGACGGTGTAGGTAATGGTCTGGGATATGCCAAGATCCTGATCATCGTGGCTTTCTTCCGCGAGTTGCTCGGATCGGGCACATTGCTCAACTTCCGTATTATCCCTGAATCATTCTATAAGATGGGTTACATCAACAATGGTTTGATGTTGATGCCGCCGATGGCACTGATCATCTGTGCATGTATCATCTGGTATCAGCGCAGCCGCTGCAAAGAACTCCAGGAAAAGTAATACAACCTAAGAAAGTAAAAGAAAAATTATGGAACAATTATTAAGTTTATTTGTCCGCTCCATCTTTGTGGACAACATGATATTCGCCTTCTTCCTGGGTATGTGTTCATATCTGGCTGTGTCGAAGAATGTGAAAACTGCTGTAGGACTGGGTATCGCCGTAACTTTCGTATTGGTGGTTACGTTGCCGGTCAACTACTTGCTTCAAACTAAGGTGCTGGCTGCCAATGCGATCATTGAAGGTGTTGACCTCAGCTTCCTGAGTTTTATTCTCTTTATTGCCGTTATTGCCGGTATCGTGCAGTTGGTAGAAATGGTGGTGGAACGCTTCAGCCCTTCGCTCTACGCTTCACTGGGTATCTTCCTTCCGCTGATCGCCGTTAACTGTGCCATCATGGGTGCTTCACTGTTCATGCAGCAGAGAATCACGATGGATCCGTCGAACCCGCAGGCTATTACCGGCGTGGGCAGTGCTGTAGTATACGCACTCGGTTCCGGTATTGGCTGGTTGCTGGCTATCGTCGGTCTGGCCGCTATCCGCGAAAAGATGGCTTACTCTGATGTTCCCGCTCCGCTGAAAGGTCTGGGCATTACGTTTATCACAGTAGGACTGATGGCTATGGCCTTTATGTGTTTCTCTGGATTGAAATTATAACTAAAGTAAAAAGAATAAAACAATGACGTCTTTAATATTAGCAAGTATCGGAGTCTTCCTTGTGGTGATCATCCTGCTTGTCATTATACTGCTCGTTGCGAAGAGCTATCTTTCTCCTTCGGGCGAGGTTACGATTACGATGAATGGAGAGCAACAACTGAAAACATCTCAGGGTGGTACTCTGCTGGGTACGTTGTCTGCCAACAATGTGTTCCTTTCATCGGCTTGTGGTGGTAAGGGTTCATGCGGACAGTGCCGTTGCCAGGTGCTCGAAGGTGGTGGCGAGATTTTGCCTACCGAAACCGGTTTCTTCTCTCGTAAAGAACAGGCCGATCACTGGCGCCTCGGATGCCAGGTGAAGGTGAAACAGGATATGTCTATCAAGATCGACGAGTCTATCCTGGGTGTGAAAGAGTGGGAGTGCGAGGTGATCTCGAACAAGAACGTGGCTACGTTTATCAAAGAGTTTATCGTGGCTCTGCCTCCGGGCGAACACATGGACTTTGTGCCGGGTTCGTATGCCCAGATCAAGATTCCTACCTTCTCGATGGATTATGATAAGGACATCGACAAGAGCCTGATCGGTGACGAATATCTTCCGGCATGGGAGAAATTCGGTCTGCTCGGCCTGAAGTGCCGCAACGACGAACCGACCATCCGTGCTTATTCTATGGCCAACTATCCGGCTGAGGGTGACCGCATCATGCTGACTGTACGTATCGCTACTCCTCCTTTCAAACCGAAAGATCAGGGACCGGGCTTTATGGATGTGATGCCGGGTATCGCTTCTTCTTACATCTTTACGCTGAAGCCAGGTGACAAGGTGACCATGAGTGGACCTTACGGTGACTTCCACCCGATTCTGGATTCGAAGAACGAAATGATGTGGATCGGTGGTGGTGCAGGTATGGCTCCGTTGCGTGCCCAGATTATGCACTTGACCAAGACGCTGCATATCACTGACCGTACGATGAACTACTTCTACGGTGCCCGTGCACTGAACGAGGTGTTCTATCTGGAAGACTTCCTGCAGATTGAGAAAGACTTCCCGAACTTCAAGTTCCACCTGGCACTCGACCGTCCGGACCCTGCTGCAGACGCAGCCGGTGTGAAGTATACGGCAGGTTTCGTACACAACGTGATTTACGAAACTTATCTGAAGAACCATGAAGCTCCGGAAGACATCGAATACTACATGTGTGGTCCCGGCCCGATGAGTAAAGCTGTCGAGAAGATGCTCGACGATCTCGGTGTTCCGTCTAAGAACTTGATGTTCGATAACTTCGGTGGATAACCCTTCGGAGATCATCATAAAAGAAACTGCTTTCGGGTTGTCCGGAAGCAGTTTCTTTTTATCTTTGTGTCATTATTCAAAAATGTGGAAAAAACAATGAATGGTTTGAAGGATATACTCGAAAGGTTGAAAATAGAACAACTCAATCCGATGCAGGAAGCGTCTGTTGAGGCATTTAATAAAGGTGGCGAAGATTTGATATTACTTTCGCCCACAGGTTCGGGCAAGACCCTGGCCTTTCTGTTGCCGCTGGTCGGCAGTTTGAAGGCCGACGTGAAAGGAGTACAGGCCGTGGTGCTGGTGCCATCACGTGAGTTGGCATTGCAGATAGAGCAGGTGTTCAAGGCGATGGGGACGGAATTCAAGGCGATGAGTTGCTATGGCGGACGTCCGGCGATGGAAGAGCACCGTACGATGAAAGGAATGCAGCCGGCGGTTATCATCGGTACGCCCGGCCGTATGAACGACCATCTCTCCAAGCAGAACTTCGATGCAAGCACAGTGAGTCTGTTGGTGATCGATGAATTTGATAAATGCCTGGAGTTTGGTTTTCAGGAAGAGATGGCAACGGTTATCGGACAGTTGCCCGACTTGAAACGGCGTTTTCTGACTTCGGCAACAGATGCGGAAGAGATTCCGCAATTTACAGGACTGAACCGTACAATAAAGCTTGATTTCCTGACAAACGATGTGGAGGAATCACGTTTGCGGTTGATGAAGGTGGTTTCGCCTGCTAAAGATAAGATAGAGACCCTGTATAAGCTGCTTTGTACGTTGGGAAGCAGTTCGAGTATTGTTTTCTGTAACCACAGGGATGCGGTGGACCGTGTGAGTGCCTTACTAACGGAAAAAGGAGTTTCCAATGAACGCTTTCATGGAGGTATGGAGCAACCGGATCGGGAACGGGCACTGTATAAGTTCCGTAATGGCAGCTGTCCGGTGCTGGTGTCTACGGACCTGGCTGCCCGCGGACTTGATATCCCGGAGGTGGAACATATCATCCATTATCATTTGCCGGTGAACGAAGAAGCCTTTACCCACCGCAATGGCCGTACTGCCCGTTGGGATGCGACGGGTACTTCTTATCTGATACTGAATCCGGAGGAACATGTGCCGGATTATATACCTTCGGAGCTTGAGATCTTCGACTTGCCGGAGAATGCACCCCGTCCGGCTAAACCTCAGTGGGTGACTATTTATATAGGTAAAGGGAAGAAGGACAAATTGAGCAAGATCGACATAGCCGGTTTCCTTTATAAAAAAGGAAATCTGGCACGTGAGGATGTCGGAGCAATCGACGTGAAAGATCATTATGCCTTTGTTGCCGTGCGGCGCCCCAAGATGAAGCAATTGCTGACGCTGATCCGTGGCGAGAAGATCAAAGGGATGAAAACGGTGATCGAGGAGGCGGATTAAACCGGATTTATCGGATAGAGGCGGCAGGGCACTGACACCACAGATTATACCGATTGACACATGACGAATTCACCATGGGTTGCACAGATTGACATGGAACGGATTCACCACAGATTACACCGATTGGCACGGCACTTTCAACTTTATTGCTGATAAGATCAATCATCAATCTGTGTTAATCTGTGAAATCTGTGGTGAAACAGCTTTCCGGTTTCCGGCTCTTCCCGGCTTTAGTCCTTCTTTCTTATAAATATTCACTTTTTAGTCATTCTCTCTTTCATTTCAGAATAGAATATCGTGTAATAATATCAGTTTGAACTTTTTCTACCATCTTGGCATGTATAGATAACAAAATGGTGCATAAATCCTGCATAAACCATTAAAAAGTAAGATAAATGCCCTCTAAGATTGTAATTTTACAGGGAAACGTTTGTTGAGAGGAAATAAATTCGTAAATTCGCCATGTCAGTAGACATAAAATAACGAAATTGTATAACCAAAAACACTCATCAAATGAAAAAGCATAATTTCAGTGCAGGCCCTTCCATTCTCCCTCGCGAAGTAATAGAAGAAACAGCGAAAGCCATTCTCGATTTCAACGGTTCAGGTCTTTCTGTGTTGGAAGTCAGCCATCGTGGCAAGGATTTTCAGGCAGTTATGGATGAAGCCGTTGCTTTGTTTAAGGAAATACTTAACATCCCCGAAGGGTATTCGGTACTTTTCCTGGGCGGTGGTGCCAGTATGCAGTTCTGCATGGTGCCTTACAACTTCCTTGAGAAGAAGGCAGCTTACCTGAACACCGGTGTTTGGGCTAAAAAAGCGATGAAAGAGGCGAAAGGCTTTGGCGAAGTGGTTGAGGTAGCTTCTTCGGCTGATGCGAACTATACGTTTATCCCTAAAGACTTTACCATACCTGCTGATGCTGATTATTTCCATGTGACCACCAACAATACGATTTATGGTACGGAATTGAAGGGAGATCTTGATTCACCGGTTCCGATGGTAGCCGACATGTCTTCTGATATCTTCTCCCGTCCGGTGGACGTTTCGAAGTATATTTGTATCTACGGCGGTGCTCAGAAGAATCTGGCTCCCTCCGGCGTTACATTCGTCATAGTAAAAGACGATGCGGTAGGCAAGGTGTCACGTTACATCCCGAGCATGCTGAATTATAAGACCCATATCGACGGCGGTTCCATGTTTAACACACCTCCCGTATTGCCTATCTATTCCGCCATGCAGACTTTGCGCTGGATCAAGGCTCAGGGTGGCGTCAAAGAGATGGATCGCCGGGCTACCGAGAAGGCAGACATGCTGTATGCCGAGATAGATCGCAACAAGATGTTTGTAGGGACAGCTGCTAAGGAGGACCGTTCGCGTATGAATATCTGCTTTGTGATGGCACCGGAATATAAGGATCTGGAAGCCGATTTCCTGAAGTTCGCTACGGATAAAGGAATGTCCGGCATCAAAGGGCACCGCTCGGTGGGTGGCTTCCGTGCATCTTGCTACAATGCAATGCCGAAAGAGAGCGTACAGGCATTGATTGACTGCATGCAGGAATTTGAGAAACTTCATTAATAATGTGATTTCACCACAGAGCATACGGAAAGGATACAGGGCTCTCTTGAATGACGGCATTTGGTGTCTGCGGTATCCTCTGTGGTGAATTCTCCCAAAATAGAATAAGAGAAATGAAAGTACTTGTTGCAACCGAAAAGCCATTTGCCAAGATTGCGGTGGATGGCATCAAGAAAGAAATAGAAGGAGCCGGATTTGAATTGGTTCTGCTTGAGAAATATACAGATAAAGCCCAACTGCTTGACGCAGTGAAAGATGCGAATGCCATTATTATCCGTAGTGACATCATCGACGCCGAGGTGCTCGATGCAGCGAAAGAGTTGAAAATAGTAGTTCGTGCCGGTGCCGGATACGATAATGTAGACCTGAATGCAGCCACTGCACACGGTGTATGTGTGATGAATACTCCGGGACAGAACTCGAATGCTGTAGCCGAGTTGGTGTTTGGCCTGCTTGTTTATGCTGTCCGTAACTTCTATAACGGAACATCGGGTACGGAGTTGATGGGAAAGAAACTGGGTATCCACGCATACGGTAATGTAGGACGCAATGTGGCGCGTATTGCCAAGGGATTCGGTATGGAACTCTATGCTTATGACGCTTTCTGCCCGAAAGATGTGATAGAGAAAGATGGGGTGAAAGCCGTCGACTCTGCCGAAGAGCTTTATAAGACCTGTAACATCGTCTCACTGCACATTCCCGCTACAGCCGAAACGAAAAACTCCATCAATCATGATCTGCTGGCCAATATGCCGAAAGGGGCTATCCTGGTTAATACGGCCCGCAAAGAAGTGATCAATGAAGACGAATTGATCCAGTTGATGGAGGAACGGCCGGACTTTAAATACATCACAGACATCATGCCTGCGGCCAATACGAAGTTCGCCGAACTCTTTGCCGGACGTTATTTCTCGACTCCGAAGAAGATGGGAGCACAGACGGCCGAGGCGAATATCAATGCCGGTATTGCAGCTGCACGGCAGATTGTGGGTTTCCTGAAAGAGGGTTGTGAAAAGTTTAGAGTGAATAAGTAATCTGCAGTTCTTATGGCAACAATAAAACCATTTAAAGGCATCCGTCCTCCGCAGGACTTGGTAGAACAGGTCGCTTCACGTCCGTATGACGTGCTGAATTCAGAAGAGGCTCGTGCAGAGGCTGCCGGGAACGATAAATCATTGTACCACATCATTAAACCGGAAATAGACTTTCCCGTCGGGACAGATGAACATGATGAGAAGGTGTATGCGAAAGCGGCAGAGAATTTCCGTCTGTTCCGTGACAAAGGATGGCTGGTGCAGGATGACAAAGAGAATTATTATATCTATGCCCAGACCATGAATGGCAAGACACAGTATGGGCTGGTGGTGGGTGCTTACGTGCCCGATTATATGAACGGTGTCATCAAAAAGCACGAACTCACCCGGCGTGACAAGGAAGAAGACCGCATGAAGCATGTCCGTGTGAACAATGCCAACATCGAACCGGTGTTCTTTGCTTATCCCGACAATGCGGTGCTCGATGCCATTATCCGCAAGTATACGGCTCAAAAGCCGGTATACGATTTTATTGCTCCCGGTGACGGATTCGGACACACTTTCTGGGTGATCGACAACAGCGAAGACATTGCTGTCATCACCAAGGAGTTTGCTGCCATGCCGGCGCTTTATATCGCCGACGGGCATCATCGTTCGGCTGCCGCTGCTCTGGTAGGGGCCGAAAAGGCAAAGCAGAATCCTAATCATCGCGGAGACGAAGAATACAACTATTTCATGGCCGTATGTTTCCCCGCCAATCAGTTGACTATTATCGACTACAACCGGGTGGTGAAAGATCTCAATGGCTTGACGCCTGCCGAATTTCTGACTGCCCTTGAAAAGAATTTTGAGATCGAAGAGAAAGGTAAAGAGATTTATAAACCCAATGCGTTGCATAACTTTGCGCTCTATCTGGATGGCAAATGGTATAGCCTGACAGCCAAACCGGGTACTTATGACGACAATGATCCTATAGGTGTATTGGATGTGACCATCTCTTCCAACCTGATTCTGGACGAAATTCTGGGAATCAAGGATCTGCGTTCGGATCGCCGGATTGACTTTGTAGGGGGAATTCGCGGCTTGGGCGAATTGAGCAGACGGGTTGACAGCGGCGAAATGAAAGTGGCTTTGGCACTTTATCCTGTTTCGATGAAGCAATTGATGGATATTGCCGATACAGGAAACATTATGCCTCCGAAGACTACCTGGTTCGAACCGAAACTGCGTTCCGGGCTGGTGATACACGAGCTCGAATAAAAAGAGATCCGATACCGGATTGAGGAGTGTTTGGGTATGGAAAACAGAGGAGGGGATGTACCCAAACTCGTTATTCACCACAAATTGCATGGACTTATACAGGTAAATTATTGGTTGTCAGTAAATTGATGCCGTTCTGTGTTAATCCGTGTAATTTGTGGTGAACTCGTTTTGTGTTTCGGACTATTCAAATATGTACGTTTTTCCGTATCTTTGCCGCCGAAGTAATTATTATCAGGAAACAGATATGGGACGAAAAGAAGAATACAAATTGCAGAACGAACAATTCATGCAGACATTACGCACCGAAGCGGATGTACACGAATTGCCATGCGGCATATTATATAAGGTTTTGGAGGAAGGTACCGGCGCAGCCACGCCCCGTTCCAACAGTGTGGTGTCGGTTCATTACAAGGGCACTCTTATCAATGGACGTGAATTTGATAATTCCTGGAAGCGGAACTGTCCCGAAGCTTTTCGTCTGAACGAGGTTATCGAAGGATGGCAGATTGCTCTGCAAAAGATGCGGGTGGGAGATCACTGGATCGTCTACATCCCTTATAATATGGGCTATGGCACACGTACCAGTGGCCCGATTCCGGCTTTTTCAACTTTGATTTTCGAGGTACAATTACTGGGTATAGCTTGAACCATCAAAAAAAAGATTCCGGATATCATGACAGAAGACACCTATAAGACCATCACTGAAGTCTCGGAGGGAACATATACCGAGAAACGAAGCAAATTTATTGCCATCGCTCTCCCGGTTCGTACCTTGGAAGAGATTAAAGTGCATCTGGAGGCGTACCAGAAGAAATACTATGATGCCCGCCACGTCTGCTATGCCTATATGCTGGGACACGAGCGGAAGAATTTTCGTGCCAACGATAACGGAGAGCCGTCGGGTACTGCCGGCAAACCGATTCTGGGACAGATCAACTCGAACGAACTGACGGATATACTGATTATTGTGGTCCGTTATTTCGGAGGGATCAAGTTGGGCACTAGTGGACTGATTGTGGCCTATAAGGCCGCCGCCGCCGAGGCCATCGCTGCCTGCACCATTGTAGAGAAAACTGTGGACGAGGAAGTAACCGTACTTTTCGAGTATCCTTTTATGAACGATGTCATGCGGATTGTAAAGGAGGAGGAACCGGAGATTCTGTCTCAGTCGTATGATATGGATTGCAGCATGACGCTTCGTATCCGGCAGTCGGCAATGCCCCGTTTAAGGTCCCGGCTGGAGAAAGTGGAGACTGCCCGCATTGCAGATGAACAGGAAGGAAATGGATAGTAGAGATAGGGGGGCGTCGGAACTCTGTGATGAATGATGACACACCTCTCCGAAATAATAAAAAAAAGATAGATAGAATGGCATTTGAAGCAACAAAAAGAGAATGGAGCGAGTTGTACGCCTTTTTCCGTCTGCTGGCGGATGGAAAAGTATCGCTTGGAACTCCGCAGGCAAAGAAAGAAGATGAAAAGTACCGGCCCATTGCAATGATCCAGCGTGAAGAGCATGATGGCACCCGGCGTTACTATATTGAAGAAGAGGTCATCCGGATGGAAGGTGAGAAGGTGGAGAAAAGTATTCCCCGTGAGGACTTTGCAACAGTGGCGGACCTGATTCTGGACGCGCTTAAAAATTCTTCGGCGGATGAAGTTACGTCACCCGACGGGGTGGAGGAGTTCCTGGACGAGGCAGGTATCTTTGATCTGGAAGCCCGGACGGAGGACCGTACCGACTTCTCGATTGCTTTCTGGCATCCTGAGGCTCCGTTGGCGGGTTTCAATGTCCGTTCGCGTCTCAGTGCGATGAATCCGCTGTTGGATGGTGGACGTGCGGCGAACCTGAAGTTGGAGCAGTCCGGTATCAAGTTTGCCACTCCGACCGTCAATAAGATTAATGCCCTCCCTGAATCACCCACGGAGGTGGCCGAGCGTATGATGATGATCGAGCGTCTGGGAGGTGTGCTGAAGTATTCGGACGTAGCGGACCGTGTGTTCCGTTGCAATTTGCTGATGATCGATCTGCACTTCCCCCGTGTGCTGGCAGAGATGGTGCGTATGATGCACCTGGACGGCATCACACGCGTCAGTGAACTGACCGAACAGATGAAGATCATAAATCCTCTCAAGATAAAAGAGGAACTGATCAGCAAGCATGGCTTTTACGAGTTTAAAATGAAGCAGTTTCTGCTGGCACTTGCCTTGGGTATGCGTCCGGCCAAAATATACAATGGGACCGATTCGGCAGTTGAGGGTATATTGCTGGTCGATGGCAAAGGTGAGGTACTGTGCTATCATAAATCGGAAAAGAAAACATTTGAGGACTTTCTTTATCTGAATTCGCGTCTCGAAAAGGGATCGGTTGATAAAGACAAGTATGGCTTCCTCGAGAGAGAGAACGGAGTGTATTATTTCAAACTGAATGTAAAGATTGGGTTGATTAAAAGATAAATCCGATTGGCAGGAGAATAGATAATGAAGACAAATGAAGTTTTAGAGACCATTAAGGCACGGCGTAGTGTACATGCGTATGATCGAAAGCAGATTCCGGCAGATGACTTGAACGCCATCCTGGAAGCGGGTGCTTACGCGCCGAGCGGCATGCATTATGAAACGTGGCATTTTACTGCCGTCCGTAATACGGTGAAACTGGAAGAACTGAATGAACGGATCAAAGGGGCATTTGCCAAAAGTGATGACAAGCATCTTCGGGAACGGGGGCACAGTGAGACGTATTGCTGTTACTATCATGCCCCAACCTTGGTCATCGTGTCCAATGAACCCAAGCAATGGTGGGCCGGGATGGATTGTGCCTGTGCTATCGAGAATATGTTTCTGGCAGCCACTTCACTGGGCATCGCTTCCTGTTGGATCAATCAGCTCGGTACGACCTGTGATGATCCGGAGGTACGGGCCTATCTGACTTCTCTCGGAGTGCCCGAAAATCATAAAGTTTATGGTTGCGTAGCTTTGGGATATAAAGCGGAAGGCGCATTGTTGAAAGAAAAGACAGTTAAAGCCGGTACGATAACCATCGTGGAATAGGATATTAAGATTCACCACAGAGAGTTTCACAGAGTTTAAATTGACCACAGAGTCTCACAGAGTTTATCTTTTATGATTTCTACTCTGTGATACTCCGTGCTACTCTGTGGTGAATCGTGAATCAGTTGTTGCTTAGCTTACTTCAGTCGAAGCAGCCGTAGCATGTGGGCAGCAGTTTGCGGTCGCCCAGCGTATTATCTACACGGGCTACATTTACCCAGAACTTATTCTCACGCACACTCTCTATCGGATATGCGGCTTTTTCACGCGTATAGCAGTGTTCCCACTGATCGCTTACTACTTCATATTCAGGGTGCGGAGCATTTATCAGTACATTGTCTTCCTTATCGGCTTCACCGTTTTTCACTTCCTGAATTTCATTCCAGATGGTCAACATCGTAAGGACGAAGTTATCCAGTTCGGAGAGGCTTTCGCTTTCAGTGGGCTCGATCATCAGTGTGCCGTGCACGGGGAAGGAGAGGGTAGGAGCATGATAGCCGTAGTCCATCAGGCGTTTGGCAATATCATTTTCGCTGATACCGGTTTCTTCGTATACCTTGCGACATTCCAGAATCATCTCGTGTCCCACAAAGCCGTTGGCTCCCCGGTATACAATGCCATACGTATCTTTCAGGCAAGCAGCCAGATAGTTTGCATTGAGAATGGCTGTCTTGGTTGCCATTGTCAGTCCTTCGGCACCCATCATACGGATATAGCCGTAGGTGATAGGCAGAATACCGGCACTGCCAAACGGTGCGGCGGATACTTCGTTCTGTGAGTTGCCAAACAGTCCGTGTCCCGGAAGGAACGGTACCAGATGTTCCGCTACACAGATCGGACCTACGCCGGGGCCGCCTCCTCCGTGGGGAGATGCAAAGGTTTTATGCAGATTCAGGTGACAGACGTCCGCTCCGATAAATCCCGGATTCGTCAGTCCTACCTGTGCATTCATGTTGGCTCCATCCATATATACCTGAGCTCCACAGGCGTGAATGATTTGGCAGATCTCTACGATTTCCGTTTCAAAGATACCGTGTGTCGAGGGATAGGTGATCATCAGTGCGGCCAGGTCATCCTTATTTTCTTCAGCTTTGGCACGGAGGTCATCCATATCTACGTTTCCATGTTCGTCACATGCACAAGTTACAGTGGTGAATCCGGCCTGGATGGCTGATGCGGGATTGGTGCCGTGTGCAGATGCGGGGATCAATACTTTGTTGCGGTGTCCTTGTCCGATGCTTTCAAGATAGGCACGGATGGTGCGCAGACCGGCATACTCACCGGCAGCACCGGAATTGGGTTGCAGGCTTACTCCGGCAAATCCGGTGATGACTTTCAGCTCTTCACTCAGGTTGTGAATCAGTTCGCGGTATCCGGCCGCCTGATCCTCCGGAACAAGCGGGTGCATGCACATAAACTCAGCACAGCTCAGAGGTAACATTTCGGCTGCCGCATTCAGTTTCATGGTGCAGGAACCGAGTGAAATCATCGATTGTGCCAATGAAATATCCTTCCGGTCGAGACGCTTGATGTAGCGCATCATTTCCGTTTCGGTATGATATTTAGAGAATACTTCGTGTGTGAGGTAAGGGGTCTGGCGTTTCAATTCCTCGCTGATGATAGTTGCTTCGGGGATGTCATCCACTTTCTGGAAGTCTTTTCCAGCAGCGATGGCAAAGATAGACAGTAGAATGTTGGCAGCTGCTACGTCGGTTGTTTCGTCAATACTCAGTCCCACGTCTCCATTATCAAAATAGCGCAGGTTCACCTCTTTGCTCAGAGCGATGGTGCGAATCTGCTGTGCCGATACGCTGTCGGGCAAAATGAACCGGAGGGTATCGAAATACTGTCTGTTCACTTGCTTGAATCCCAGTTTACCGATACTCTTTTCCAGGAAAACGGTAATGCTATGGATGCGTGAAGCGATGTTACGGATACCTTCCTGTCCGTGATAGACGGTATAGAATCCTGCCATGGTAGCGAGCAGTGCCTGAGCGGTACAGATATTGGAAGTCGCTTTTTCCCGTTTGATATGCTGTTCGCGTGTCTGGAGTGCCATGCGGTAACAGAGTTTGCCATATTTATCTTTCGACCATCCGATGATACGTCCCGGCATGTTGCGTTTGTATTCGTCGCGGGTAGCGAAATAACCGGCCGAAGGACCACCGTAGAACATGGGAGTACCCAAACGTTGTGTGGTACCGAATACAATGTCCGCTCCCCATTCGCCCGGAGGGGTAAGTAGTGCAAGACTCAGGATATCGGCAGCCACAGCTACCTTGCAGTTGGCTGTATGTGCTTTTTCGGTAAATTCGCGGTAGTCTTCCGCATTACCGTTTGCATTGGGATATTGCAGGACGCAGGCAAAGAGGTCATCTGTAAATTCAAGATCCCGGAACTTTCCGGTACGGATTTCAATGCCTTGCGGGATGGCGCGAGTGGTGATGACCGCCAAGGTCTGCGGGAAGATATTTTCGTCGATAAACACCACGTTGGCTCCCGCCTTCTGCTGGTTGCGTGAACGCAAGCCATACATCATCGTCACAGCTTCGGCGGCAGCGGTGGCTTCGTCCAGCAGTGAACAGTTGGCCAAGGGCATGGCGGTCAGGTCACATACGGCAGTTTGGAAGTTCATCAGGGCTTCCAGTCTTCCTTGCGAAACTTCTGTCTGGTAAGGAGTATAAGAAGTATACCAGACCGGATTCTCGAATACATTTCGCTGGATGACTGCCGGGGTGATCGTGTTGTACCATCCCATACCGATATAAGTGGTGAACAGTTTGTTTTTGCCTGCCAGTTCAGCGATGTGGCGGGCAAACTCGTATTCGGTCATCGGTGCGGGTAGTGCCAGAGGTGCTTTGAGCCGGATGTTGGCCGGAATGGTTTTATCGATCAGTTCGTCGAGCGAAGCAACTCCAATTTTCCGGAGCATTACTTCGGCATCCGCTTTGTTGACGCCGATGTGGCGGCAGGCTAATAAATCGGTTTTCATGTTATTAATGATTTATTTATAATAAGGTTTGTTGATAATCTCTTACCTGAAGAACGGATTTTCCGCCTTCTCTATTCCGATGGTAGTCGGTGCTCCGTGCCCCGGATATACGATTGTTTCGTTGGGGAGGACGAACAGGCGGCTGCAGATATGCTCTTTCAGTTCATCAAAGTTGCCTCCGGCCAGGTCGGCCCGTCCGATGCTTCCCTGAAACAGCACATCGCCCGAAAACATACAGTTGTCAGCCCGGCAGTAATAGACAAGGCTTCCGGGAGAGTGTCCCGGTACATGGATTGCTTCCAGTGTTGTGTTTCCGAAGGTGATGATGTCTCCGTCATGGAGATATTTTCCCAGTGGGACGGGTGCTTCATTCAGTTGAAAACCGAACATGCGACTCTGTTTGGGGGCTTCGTCTATCCAGTACTCGTCGGCCTGATTGGCTTCGGCAGACAGCCCGAACTCGCGAAGCATGAATGGATTTCCGAAAATGTGATCCAGATGCAGGTGAGTGTTCAGCAGATGTTTTATGTTCAGATTGTTGGTGACGATGAAGTTCTTTAAAGCTTGTTTCTCTTCGTCATAAAAGCAGCCCGGATCTATCACGACTGCCTCGTTCGTTTCGTCCCATAAAACGTAGCAGTTTACGGGAAACATATTGAACTCAAATCTCTTAATTTTCATGACTATGTTGTTTGATCGTTTAAATCGTTACATATACCACTTTCTTGGTTTGAAAGAACTCCTCATCGAAATCTTCATTCAGGTTATGCATACTTGTCTTATGCTTAAACGGCATCGCCTCGTGTTCCAGTTCGCCTCCTTTCAGGCAGATAAGTCCGTTGGGGAGAGCATTTTGCTGTTTGGGCGAGATGTTTTTCCGGATAATCTTTATCAGGTCGGCCAGGGGCATCACGGCACGGCTGACAACGAAGTCGAATGTTTGTTTCTCTTCTTCGGCCCGTGCATGGCGGAAAGTGACATTTTTAAGTCCGATGGCATTGGCTACCTCGGTTGCCACACGTACTTTCTTGCCGATGCTGTCCACCAGATGGAATTTCGTGTCCGGAAAAAGAATGGCCAACGGTATTCCGGGGAATCCTCCTCCGGTACCGAGATCCATGACACTGCTGCCGGCCCGGAAACGGATGATGCGGGCGATACCCAGCGAATGAAGCACATGGTGTTCGTACAGATTCTCGATATCCTTGCGTGAGATTACGTTGATTTTAGAATTCCAGTCAATGTAAAGTTCGTAAAGCGCAGCGAATTGTTTGCGTTGCTCTTCCGTCAAGTCGGGAAAGTATTTAAGAAGAAGCTTCACTCCGTTTTCCCCTCCGGCAGAGGGGAGGGAGGAAGTTTGTTCTGTTGTATTCATAAGGTTGTAATATATCTGTATTTTAATAATAAAGTTAGATTATTTTGATTTCATCTCTCCGATGATCGGGTTGCTGCCCAGCATGTGTTCCATCATTTCGTATGGAATCTTAATTTCTACCGGTCCCATGGCATACGGGGTGATATCATATACATTATAATAAAAGGTGATGCCGTCTTTGTCCAGATAGAAGTTTTCCGTCGGGGCAATATCTCCGGTAGAGCCGTAACCCATATCTTCGAGTGCTTCATGCGTTGTCACTTTCTTGTCCGCCATCAACTGATTCCACAGCAAGTCGGTCAGTGCTTCCTTATAATCACCAGTGAAAATATCATCCAGCTTCAGCGGACGCAGGTTTATCAGGTCCATATTCAGGAAAGTTGTCATGTAAATGCCGTGTGCGCCTCCGGTATATTCATTGTAGTTAATGCGATAGACCAACAGATTCTTATAATAAAGTTGCACGTGGCTTTCTATCCCTTTATAGTATGAGTACCATGCACCGATGGAGCCTTCACTCTCTTTGTTCTTTTCGTCTTCGGCATACATCGGTTCGAGGTCTGTGCGATATTCTTTTACGTAATGTTCGGTGTACTCCTTGACCACCTGCGCCGGTTTCTCTCCGATATATCCTTCACCGAAGCAGGCGGCTATAAAGTAGCTGTTCAGGCTGTCTTTCAGTTTATTGTCCGTCGACTTCACCGGATAGGCGAAATTGATGGTCAGATTACATGCCGGTTTTGCGGTATCTCCGAAGAGATGTGCTGTTTCGTTTACCTGTATACTGTCGAATTCCAGTGCACCGGTATTCTTGTTCATCTTGTCACCGCAAGAAAATAAAAAGCCACTTGTAGCAAGTATTATCGCAAGCAGGCTGACATATTGTTTTTTCATAAGGGGTTCTTCTTTAAATTCAACATTTATATAATCGTTCACTATCGACAAATATAGTTCATATTAGTGAATCGACAGCATAAAAAAAGAAAAAAGAATGTGGCAGGCTGGTTAAATCTGCTTATCTTTGCAACCGTTATGAAGAGATTCCGCTATATACTTGCCGTTATTCTTTCTCTCCTTATAGTATATGTAGGAGCGGGAGTCTCTGTTGCCCAATATTGTTGCAGTGGTTGTGAAACGGCCAATTGTTGCTGTGCCGACAAATGCGGCTTCTGTGGTAAGTTTGACTTTGAGTTCCATAAATCATGCCGGGGCGAGGGATGTACGGCGACCATCTATAAGCTTGATCTGGTAAAGCAGGCATTCGAATCCTCTGTTCCTGCTCCTGTCAGCTTGTTGCTTTGTGACCAGGTATCGGACTTGCTATGCGCTCTTTTCCGCGATGAGGTGTTGGATCCTCCTTATGTGATACCGCCACCCAAGACAAGTTCCCGGCATTATCTGGCTCTTTATTCTACTTTGCTTATTTAGTTTCTTCGATTTTTATTGTTTGGATTGCATCGCAGATTGCACTGGCTTTCACCGTTTAAGGATTGATTCCGTAGATTGTTGGAGCCGGGTAACTTGTGTCACCCTGTGCAGTCTGCGGTGAATCCTATCTGTTTCTTATTGAATATAAACCGAATAAAAAAGACAAACGAAGAAATTTAATGAAATACATGTTATTGACCGGACTGCTTCTCGGCAGTCTGACCGTACAGGCGCAAGTGAGCGGTACGGTGAAAGATCAGGCAGGCGAACCGATTATAGGCGCCAACGTTTTCTGGAAAAACATTCCCGGTGGGGTAGCCACTCGTGAGGACGGTACTTTTTCCATATCTAAACCCGACAAGTCCAATCATCTGATTGTAAGTTTTATAGGTTACGAAAACGACACCATACAAGTGAACGATAAGAAAGCCGTTCTGGACGTGGTGCTGCGCGAAGGAATGGAACTGAGTGAAGTGCAGATTGTCAGCCGTAAGTTGAGTACGCTGAAGTTGCGCAGCAGTGTGATGAACGAAGAGATCATTACCAGCGACGAGCTCTGTCGTGCGGCATGTTGCAATCTCGGTGAAAGTTTTGTTACCAATCCGTCGGTAGACGTCAGCTATTCGGATGCTGCAACGGGAGCGAAACAGATCAAGTTGCTCGGGCTTTCCGGAACCTATGTGCAGATGCTGACCGAGAATATCCCGAACTATCGTGGTGCTGCTTCTCCTTATGGGTTGGGTTATGTGCCCGGTCCTTGGATGCATAGCATACAGGTTTCAAAGGGAATCTCGTCAGTAAAAAACGGTTACGAGGCCCTTACGGGGCAGATCAATGTTGAGTTTAAGAAGCCACAGTTGCCTGAGGCCGATTGGGTTTCGGCCAACCTCTTTGCCAGTACTACCAATCGTTATGAAGCGAATGCAGACGCCACCGTGAAACTGTCCAAGCGGTGGAGTACTTCATTGCTGGCGCATTACGAGAATGAAACAAAGGCACACGACGGCAATGATGACGGCTTTGCCGATATTCCCCGGATAGAGCAGTATAACTTCTGGAATCGCTGGGCATATATGGGGGATCATTATGTGTTTCAGGCAGGCATCAAGGCATTGGACGAAAGCAGAAAAGGCGGTCAGGTGAGTCATAGCGGCGTGCCGGCAGCCGATCGGTATGAAATAGACATCGACACCCGGCGCTACGAGGCCTTTACCAAGAATGCCTATATATTTAATAAGGAGAAGAATACCAATCTTGCACTGATTCTGTCCGGTACGTTGCACAATCAAGATGCACTTTATGGACGGAAGATCTATAACGTCGACCAATCCAACGCCTATGCTTCACTTATGTTCGAAACCGAATTTACGAAAGAGCACAATCTATCTGCAGGCTTCAGCTATAATTATGACGGATACGACCAGCATTACCGACTGACCAATAACGCTGAAACACCGTTGACGAAAGCTTTTGCACGTGAATCGGTGGGCGGGGCCTACGCACAGTATACCTTCAACCTGGATAATAAGTTCGTGTTGATGGCCGGACTTCGTGGCGACCATAGCAGTGAGTACGGATTCTTTGTGACTCCGCGTGCGCACATTAAGTACAACCCCAATGACTTTGTTCATTTCCGTCTTTCCGCCGGAAAGGGATATCGCACCAACCATGTGCTTGCCGAGAATAATTATCTGATGGCAAGCAGCCGCAAGGTGAGCATCGCCGATCATCTCGATCAGGAAGAGGCTTGGAATTATGGAGCAAGCATATCGGGATATATCCCGCTTTTCGGGAAGACGCTGAACCTGAACCTGGAATACTATTACACCGACTTCCTGAAACAGGTCGTTGTCGATATGGATACGAATCCGCACGAGGTGGCCTTTTACAATCTCGACGGACGCTCGTACTCACAGGTATTTCAGGTGGAGGCCACTTATCCCTTCTTTCAGGGATTCTCGCTGACTGCCGCATATCGCTGGACAGACGCGAAGACTACCTATAATCATCAATTGATGGAGAAGCCCCTGACGGGAAAATATAAAGGCCTCGTCACTGCCTCTTATCAGACTCCGCTGGGTTTGTGGCAGTTTGATGCCACATGGCAGATGAACGGGGGAGGACGTATGCCCAATCCGTACACACTTGCCGACGGAACCTCTTCGTGGGATGCACGCTACAAAGGCTTCAGCCAACTCAGCGCCCAAGTGACACGCTACTTCCGCCGCTGGTCGATATACATCGGGGGCGAAAACCTGACTAATTTTAAACAGAAGAATCCGATTATCGATGCTGCCGATCCTTGGGGCGACCGTTTTGACTCGACCATGATATGGGGGCCGGTTCATGGAGCGAAAGGTTATATCGGAGTCAGGTTCAATCTGGCGAGAGATTAAGAATAAAAAGTGACAGATCACAGAATTTATCAATACTAATACTTACATTTATGAAGACTAAAAAAATGATTGCTACCCTGGTGGTGGCTTTGCTCTCGGTGACGGCCGTTATGGCAAAAGACTTCCGTATTGTCGTTTTCAAAGTGGCACAGATGGAATGTGCCAACTGCGAACGAAAGGTGAAGAACAATATCAAGTTCGAGAAAGGGCTTAAAAACTTTACAACCGATCTTAAGGAACGAACTGTTACCATTACCTATGATGCCGAGAAGACAAATGTTGAAAAGCTGAAAGAAGGCTTTCGGAAATTTAAATACGAAGCTGTAGTCATAAAGGAGGCAAAGGAAACGGACAAGAAGTGAACATTGTTCTTTACCTCATTGTTTATTAGATAGTATATATAATAATAGATTATGAGTAATATAACAAAGAAAGCGTTTCCTGTACTGAATATGCACTGTGCAGGGTGCGCTAATAATGTGGAAAAAACAGTGAAGAAACTGGCCGGTGTGGTAGACGCATCGGTCAACTTCGCCACAAACACACTGTCCGTTTCGTACGAGGCCGACAAGCTGACCCCCGGAGAGATCCGTGCGGCTGTACTTGCCGCAGGTTATGACCTGATAGTGGAAGAGGCCCTGAAAGAGGAACGTCAGGAGGAGGCACAGGAGAAACACTACCGGCTGCTGAAACGGCAGGTTATCGGTGCATGGATCTTCGTTGTTCCTATGTTGCTGTTTTCTATGGTTCTGATGCATGTACCTTTCTCTGACGAGATCCAGTTGATACTGGCCCTCCCTGTAATGATCTTTTTTGGTGGATCTTTCTACGTCAACGCCTGGCGGCAGGCACGTCTGGGGAGGAGTAACATGGATACGCTGGTGGCACTGAGTACCTCCATCGCATTCCTGTTCAGTGTCTTCAATACATTTTTCCCTGAGTTCTGGTATAGCCGCGGACTTGAGCCGCACGTCTATTACGAAGCCGCAGTAGTCATCATTGCCTTTGTACTGACCGGAAAGTTAATGGAAGAGCGTGCTAAGGGAAACACCTCTACCGCCATTCGTAAATTGATGGGACTTCAGCCCCGTGTGGCCCGAGTGCTTCGCGAAGGGATCGAAGAAGACATCCTGATAGACCAGTTGCAAACCGGCGATCTGGTGGTCGTACGTCCGGGCGAACAGATTCCCGTGGACGGACGTCTGTCTGAAGGAGAGTCTTATGTAGACGAAAGCATGATTAGCGGAGAGCCTATTCCTGTAGAGAAGAAGGTCGGTGACCGGGTACTGGCGGGAACCATCAACCAGAAGGGAGCTTTTGTAATCAAGGCGTCCGGTGTGGGAAGTGAGACGGTGCTGGCGCGCATCATCCGCATGGTTCAGGAAGCGCAGGGAAGTAAAGCTCCCGTACAGCGTATCGTAGACCGGGTGACGGGTATCTTCGTACCGGTGGTGCTGTGCATTGCCGTGCTGACATTTGTCATCTGGCTGTTGGTGGGAGGAACCGATTATTTCTCACATGCCTTGCTTTCGGCTGTATCCGTACTGGTTATTGCCTGTCCGTGTGCTTTGGGACTTGCTACTCCTACCGCTCTGATGGTGGGTATCGGCAAAGCAGCCAGCAACCATATTCTGATAAAGGATGCTGTTGCCCTCGAGCAGATGCGTAAAGTCGATGTAGTGGTGCTCGACAAAACCGGGACATTGACCGAGGGACACCCCACTGTCTCCGGATGGCTTTGGGCCCAAGTACAGGAAGAGCATTTCAAGAATGTTCTGCTGGCAGCCGAGCTTAAATCCGAACATCCGCTTGCCGGAGCCATTGTCTCTTCTCTGCAAGAGGTGGAGAAGATAGTTCCTGCCCAGTTGGAGAGTTTTGAGAGTATCACCGGAAAAGGTATCAAGGTGGTATATCAGGGTGACACTTATTGGGTGGGCAGCCACAAATTGCTGAAAGATTTCAGTGCTTCTCTTTCTGACGTACTTGCCGAGATGATGGTGCAATACGAATCGGACGGGAACAGTATCGTTTACTTTGGCCGTGGAACAGAGGTACTTGCCGTTGTCGCCATTGCCGACCAGATAAAGCCGACTTCTGCCGAGGCGGTGAAGGAACTGAAACGTCAGGGCATCGACATTTGCATGCTGACCGGTGACGGACAACGGACGGCACTTGCCGTATCGGGCAAATTGGGCATCGACCGCTTTGTGGCAGATGCCTTGCCGGATGATAAAGAAGAGTTTGTGCGTGAGCTCCAGATGCAGGGCAAAACGGTTGCTATGGTGGGTGACGGAATCAATGACTCACAGGCGTTGGCTTTGGCTGATGTCAGCATAGCGATGGGGAAAGGTACCGATATAGCCATGGATGTGGCGATGGTTACGTTGATGACATCGGATCTGCTGTTGCTGCCCCGTGCATTCGAACTCTCCAAGCAAACAGTAAAACTGATTCACCAGAATCTGTTTTGGGCGTTTATCTATAATCTGATAGGCATTCCCATTGCAGCCGGAATCTTGTTCCCTGTCAACGGGTTGCTGCTCAATCCGATGCTTGCCAGTGCAGCGATGGCATTTTCAAGTGTAAGTGTCGTGCTGAATTCACTGAGTCTGGCCAGAAAATAACAATTCCTTTCAAAACGAACTCACCACAGAGGGCACAGAGTAACACAGAGGATACAGAGGGCAGAGAGTACACAGAGCGTTCATGTTGGTCATCCATAATTTGAAGTTTGCTCTGTGTTACTCTCTGCCCTCTGTGGTAAAAAAGGGTTTTGAATGTCTTTCCCGGAGAAAGTCGTCAGCTGTTTCTGAATTCCAGCGGACTCATGCCTACATATCTCCTGAAATATTTTCCAAAGAACGAAGCACTGGGGAAGTTCAGTGAATAAGCGATTTCCTGGATAGTCATGTTGCTCGATTTGAGTTTGGCTTTCGCGTCGATGATAACCACGTAGGCTATGACGTCCAACACGTTACGTCCGGTCACCTGCTTGACCGTAGTACTGAGGTGTTGCAGCGATATTCCCAACTTGTCCGCATAGAACTGGGCACGACGCTCCTCGGTGTAATGTTCCGTGACCAGTCCTACCAGTTCACGGCAGATTTCTTCCTTACGGTTCGTATTGTGGTTTTTCGAGGAGTATCTCTGATAGATTAGTCCGACGGCAGTCAGGATCGATCTTAAAGACACCTCTGTCATTTCGGAGGGGAGAGATAATTTTTCGTCACACGTCACGCGTGCCAGCAAAGAAAAATAATCTATCAGATAGCTGGCTATATCCTCCTGCAACTCTACAATCGGACATTCGGTTATTTTGGAGAAGGAACTGACCATTGATTTTATCAGATTGATGCGTTCTACGCATTCCGATGAGAATCCCGCAAAGCATAAACGTACTTTTTCCGTGCGTTCGCGGAATTGGATAATGGTACCCGGTAACAGTGTGATCAAGTCGTTCGGTTTTATCTCGTAGTCAATCAGATTAATGGTTGCGGTCATCTTGCCTTCCGTACAAATAGCAAAGATGCCGGCTTTCAGCCTGCATGATTGTTTGTAGATATTTAATATATCTTCGGTTACATCATTCCATGCCAAAATCTCGCACGGAAGATCTACTTGTGGAAAGTCAAACTTCATATTACTTTCTTTTTTTGAATCACGCAAATATACACATTTTCTTTTATTTTTTTATCTTTGTCCTTATGAAAACAATTACAACCGATTGGGAACTTATTCCATATTCTGAGGCATGGAGCCGCCAGACTGAATGGTTCGATGCCCTTGTCCATGCGAAGCAGAACGGGGAGAATTACGAGAACCGTATAATTTTTTGTGAACATCCGCACGTTTACACGCTGGGGCGTAGCGGGAAAGAAAATAATATGTTGCTGGGAGAGGAGCAACTGAAGACTATCGGTGCCACTCTCTATCATATCGATCGTGGGGGAGACATCACTTATCACGGTCCCGGGCAGTTGGTGTGCTATCCGATTCTCAATCTTGAAGAGTTCGGATTGGGATTGAAGGAGTATGTGCATTTATTGGAAGAAGCCGTCATCCGTGTCTGTGCGTCTTACGGTGTTGTGGCGGGGCGGTTGGAGAAGGCGACCGGTGTCTGGCTGGAGGGAGATACGTCCCGTGCCCGCAAGATATGTGCGATAGGGGTCAGGAGCAGCCATTATGTGACAATGCACGGATTGGCATTGAATGTCAATACCGATTTACGTTATTTCAGCTACATCCATCCTTGTGGTTTCATTGATAAGGGTGTGACCTCGCTTCAGCAAGAACTTGGCCGTAGCATCGATATGGCGGAGGTGAAAGAACAGTTGGGCCGGGAGTTGCTTGCTGCCCTTTTGTCAAAATGATAATCAAACCTCTCTGGATTGCTCTATTTCCGTCCAATGATGCACTGAACGGATAAAATCGCCTTCCTTGCGGGTTAGCAATTTTGTTTTTGATATCAGATGTCTTTGCAGGCTGTCATAATGGCGATGTCGTGAAGCTATCGGAATGAAAAGGTGCGTAATAAGAGCATGTGGCTCTCTTTCTGTTAGTTCGGACTTGTCTGCTTCGGGAGTACAACCAGAGAATAATCTTTCTCTTTTAACCTCCGAAACCCTAACAATAGATGTAAAGTAGGAAAACATATAGAGATAATTTGAAAAGACGTAAGCATATTCTGTAAATGCTTACGTCTTTCGGACCGAATGCTTACTTCTTTTTGCTGAAATCCGGTTACTTTTCGGGTCAGACCCCGGCTCTCCGGCTACAAAAGTCCGGTTTTCCGGGAAGAAAAGTCCTGCTTTCCGCCTTCCGCACTTCCGGTTGCTGTCTAAAAGCAGAAGGTGCTGTCATGGAATCCGCTAATTTCCTTTCATATTGACAAGAAAAAGAGGATATATCAAAACTCGTGTTCACCACAGGTAGGTTATGCAGATTATTTTTTCATTCTCAGCACTCTGATGCCGGTCAGTGATTTTCTGTCTTTCAACATTTGGCTCAGTGCGGTTTTGCCCACTACTACTTTACCCTCTTTGGATGAAGCATGCAGCAGGTGCAACTGCCCCTTGATGTAAATGGCAATGCCCATGTGGCTTACGTCCAGTCCCGGAGTATTGGTGGTCAGGGCGATGATGTCTCCGTTCTTGATCCAAGGCAGTCCGTCCGGTTCCAGTTTGTCTTTGGGCAGATAGTGTACCTCTTTGCCGCTCAAGGCTTTTTCATACTTTGCCATTTGGGCTACGTTCTCCGGAGAATTTTTCAACGATTTGTAGAGTTCCGGATGCGTACTCATGTACGAGAGCGACAGTTTTTGTTTGAAGGGGCTGTAGGCAGCCGTTACATCTTCGAGCAGGCCTTGGCGGACCGCATTGTTGATCCAGTCGGATATATAGTGCAGGCGGGAGGTGTATCCGTCTATTTTTCCGTCACGATAGCGGATGCGTTGCAAATTGCGGGCGAAATCGCCTTCCTGCATTTCGTCTCCTTGCTGCGGGCAGAGGGCCATTGCCAGTGCATATTCAACGAAAGTGGTACAATCCACTTCGTCACAATTGATAATAAGGTCTTCTGTGTCATCTACTTCCAGGGTGCCTGCCTTATAGGGGGTGTCGACAAACCCGAGTCCGTTACTCAGCACCAGGCTGCTCTCCTGTGCTGCAACTGTTCCGGCCAATAGGCTGGTACATAATAAAAGTGTGCGAATTGTTTTCATTTTTATAAAGATTGTTTTTGTAATACCTTCGTTGTATCTATTGGAACCTGACTCCGTCCCGCAACCATTTCTCTAATTCTTCCGTCCATTGGCGTTTATAGGTAAAACTGTCATAGAACCCCCATCCGTGTCCGCCCGTGGGATAAATGTGGAGGGTGGCAGGCACCTTATGCTTTTGCAACGCCAGATAGTAATTCACGCCATTGGCGGGAGGCACTCCTTCGTCGTCCGAAGAGAGGGTGATGAAAGCCTGCGGAGTGTGATCCGTCACTTGCTGTTCGTTGGAGAACTTTCTGGTTAATTCCGGCGTTGCGTCCGGCCCGAGCAGATTGTGGCGTGATCCTCCGTGGGTGTCGCCGGATTCCATCGTGATTACCGGATAGAGCAATATCTGAAAGTCGGGTCGTGTGTCCTCACTGCTGTAATGCGTAGCAAGGGTAGAGGCGAGATGACCGCCGGCCGAAGCTCCCATAATGCCCACCCGGTCTGTACGAATATTCCAGTCTTTGGCATGTTTCCGCACTATTCGTATCGCTTGTTCAGCATCCGACAAAGGCACCTCGCAGTGTCCGTTAGGCATCCGGTATTTTAGTGCCACATAGGTGATGCCCAATGAATTGAACCATGGTGCCATGTCGTGTCCTTCATGATCCATGGCCAAGAGAGCGTAAGCACCGCCGGGACACATGATGATGGTCATGCCGTTAGGTGTCGCCGGACGATAGACGGTGATGGTGGGCTGTGTGACGTTAGTGAGCCGGTATGGAGCCGACATCACTTCTTCGCCTTTCAGCCCGTTATCATTGGGAGCGCCGTTGGGCCATAAAGGCAGCTCAACGGGCTTTTGTGCTGACAAGCCGGTAGCCATGAACAGAAGAATGGATGTGATTAATGTTTTCATTTTACTTTCATGGATGCTTTGATGAAATAGAGAATCAACAGGGCATAAGCTATCAGGGCCGCAAGTTGAGACAGAGTGTTGTTCAGCCACGCGTCATTTACCAGATTGATGCCTCCGAAGCGCATTGCCGCACTGACTACACCCATCAGGGCACCTCCGGCGATGAATCCGGATGCCAGTAATGTACCTTTCTCTCCCCGTTCCGTGTTGAGTGAAGCGTCTTTACTGCGGGTAGTCACATACCAGTTGATCGCACCGCCCACCACCAGCGGTATATTCAGTTCGAGAGGAATAAACATACCGAGTGCAAATGCCAGTGCGGGAACTTTCAGGAGCGTCAATACGATGGCCAGTACGGCACCGATGCCATAGAGCATCCACGGAGCACCCACACCACTCATTAACGGCTCGATGACGGCAGCCATTGCGTTAGCCTGCGGGGCAGCCAGCTGACCGCTTGTGAATCCGTAAGTTTTGTTCAGGATAATCATTACACCGCCTACGGTAGCAGCCGAAACGATGGTTCCGAGGAACTTCCATGCTTCCTGCTTGGCCGGTGTGCTGCCGAGCCAGTATCCGATTTTCAAGTCTGTGATAAAACCTCCTGCCATGGAAAGTGCGGTACAGACCACACCACCCATTACCAATGAAGCCACCATGCCTGAAGGGCCTTTCAACCCGACAGCCACCATAACGACCGATGCCAGAATCAATGTCATCAGAGTCATGCCCGATACGGGATTAGTGCCCACGATAGCGATTGCATTGGCGGCTACCGTTGTGAACAGGAATGAAATTCCGGCCACTAGCAGGATGGCTACCAGTGTATGCACCAGGTTGCCTTGCATCACATCGAAATAGAAGAAAAGCACTACCAGAATCAGCGTGATAATGGAACCGATGGCAATGATTTTCATTGAGAGGTCGCGTTGGGTGCGGATAATGTTCTTTTCGGCATCACTCTTTCCGCCCATTTCCTTAGCCGCCAGTCCCACCGCACTGCGGATGATGCTCCATGATTTGATGATGCCGATGACACCTGCCATGGCAATGCCGCCGATACCGATGCTTTTGGCATAGTGGCTGAATATCTGTTCGGGACTCATAGAGCCTACCGTGGCGGTTATGTCCGGATTCCACTGATTCAGTACCGAATCACCGAAGAAGAGTGACATGCCCGGTACGATGATCCACCATACGGCCAGGGAGCCGAAGCAGATAATGGAAGCATATTTCAGTCCGACGATATATCCCAGGCCGAGTACGGCTGCGCCGGTGTTTACCTTGAAAACCAGTTTGGCTTTGTCGGCCAGCATTTCGCCTACTCCGCATACGCGGGTGGTGAAGTTTTCGTTCCACCAGCCGAAGGTAGCCACGATGAAATCGTACAGACCGCCGATCAATCCTGCCATCAGCAATGGCTTGGCCTGGCTGCCTCCTTTTTCACCCGACACCAGCACCTGTGTGGTGGCTGTCGCTTCGGGAAAAGGATACTTGCCATGCATGTCGCTTACAAAGTATTTGCGGAAAGGAATCAGGAACAAGATGCCCAGTACACCGCCCAGCAGTGAACTGATGAACACTTGCATAAAGGTGACCGACATATCCGGATATTTGGCTTGCAGGATATAGAGGGCAGGCAGTGTGAAGATGGCTCCTGCCACGATGACGCCTGAGCAGGCGCCGATGGATTGGATAATGACGTTTTCGCCGAGTGCGTTTTTGCGTTTGGCTGCGCCGGATACTCCGACTGCTATGATGGCGATGGGGATGGCAGCTTCGAATACTTGTCCTACTTTTAGTCCCAGATAGGCTGCGGCAGCCGAGAAAAGGATGGCCATGGCGATACCCCATGCTACAGACCAGAGGTTTACCTCCGGATACGTTTTCTTTGGACTCATCAGCGGGTTGTACACTTCTCCCGGTTTCAGTTCCCGGAATGCGTTCTCGGGTAAGCCCGTAAACTTGTCTTCTTCTTGTTTCATAATTGTTTTTTGTAGTTTATGTATAGTTTATCAGATTTCCAAACGGTCGGTTTCTCAAAACAGCTTCAAAGTAAGCAAAAAAAAAGGAGAATCCCGAAAGATTCTCCTCATTGTTGTTATTAATTTTTGCTTATTTCGCGTCTTTGGCTGTCATGTCGCCTTCCACGAAAAGACGTATCATCTCCGTCTTGGCGTTTGTACGCAGGGTTATGGACTTTTTGAAGTGTCCCGGATATTTATCCGTTCCGTTGTAAGTCACCTTGATTGTACCTGTTTTTCCCGGCATGATAGGTTCCTGGGTATATTCGGGTACGGTACATCCGCAGGATGCTACAGCCTGATGAATGACTAACGGGGCATCGCCGATATTTGTGAACTTGAAAGTGCAACTCACAACAGGATTGTTTTCCGAGAACGTTCCGAAGTCGTGGGTTGTCTTATCAAACTTTATTTCTGCTTTTCCTTGAGCTTGGGCAAGTCCGATGCTCAGCACCATCATAGTGATAAAAAATAGTATTTTCTTCATTTTCTATTTCTTTTTATGGTTTTGTGAGTGGCAAAGGTAAGGTTTTTTTTGATAAATGATGTCGTATGACGGTGAAATTGTATTAAAAAGGCATCTGACAGAGAGGGTGTAGCTGTCCGGTATATAGGGTGTAGCCATGCGAGGCTTAGGGCTACACCCTGTGCACCGTATGGCTACACCTCTTTAGAATACGCCCGGAAACAAGAGGGTGAAGATACTGCCTTTCCCCGGTTCGGATGAAACGGTGATGGTGCCGCGGTGCAGATGCATGATCTGTCGTGAGATGGTCAGGCCGATGCCCGATCCGGTGGGTTTAGTCGTGAAGAACGGGATAAAGATGCGGTCGAGCACCTCTTGCTCGATTCCTGTCCCGTTGTCTTCTATCCTTATATAGGGGCGTTCTCCGGAGCTTAATCCGGCTGAGATCCGGATGTCGGTCGCATCGTTCTCACGGGCGTTTTTAATCAGGTTGATCAGCACTTGTTCAATCAGATCTTTGTCCGCCATCAGGCGTTGGGCCTTGGGCGGAAGTATCAGGTGCAGGTCATTCGGTTCTCTGTACATCAACCGTACCACACCTGTCAGTAATTCTTGTGATGTATATATCTTCAGCAGGGGTTGTGGCAGGTGAGACACTTCCCGGTAACTGTTGACAAACCGAATTAACCCGTCGCCCCGCCGGCGGATGGTTTGTAACATCCGGAGCATTTCGGCCCGCTCTTCTTCATTGCCGTCAAAGTCTTCGATCTGATGTTCCAGCAATTCGGACAAAGACGTGACCGGAGTGATGGAATTCATGATTTCGTGTGTCAGTACACGGATCAGTTTCTGCCAGGCTTCGGTTTCCTGGCTGTCTAATACCGAATCGATGTTTTTCATGCTGGCCACTGTGAGCGGTCGTCCCTGTATCACAAACTCCATTCCGGAAAGTGCCAGTTGGATGGTCTCTTCCTCTTTTTTCGCCTGCAGAACGGCGATGTCACCCGCTTTTAAGGAGTAAAGGCGGGCAGGCAGCTCGCTGTGAAAGTATTTCAGTTCATCAATACTTTTCAGATTGTGGTTATCGAGCAGTCTTTTGGCGGCTTCATTCATCCACTCGATCCGTCCGGAAGGGGTATATACCAATACGGACATATCGATGTGGTTGGCCAGAGCCTGAAAATATTGTAGTTTGCTTTCTTTCTTCTGAAGGTTCTGTTTGTAGAAATCCAAGGCTTGGTTCATTTCGTTCAGAAGCTCTGCCGGCAGTGAACGGAGGCTTTCTTCGCTTTGCACGGGGGAGGAGAGGAACTCGGAATAGCGGACAGACCAGATGAACTGTGCCATGGCACGTGTGGAGCGGAGGATGTAGCGATAGATTCTGTAGGCTGTGTATAGCAAGAGGCATACGGATACCGGCAGGCTGATATAGAAACCGTGCATGCCTAACCACACGGTGGTGTAACAGCAGATCAAAAGGGCTGCTGTCAATATAAGGGGTTTCCTCGCCCATTTTTGTTTCATGTCGTGTAACTGTTTGAGGTTATAATCCGTGTTTCTCGATCCGCCTGTATAGCGATGTCCGGGTGATTCCCAGCATTTCTGAGGCTAACGTAATGTTGCCGGCACAAAGCCGGAGTACTTCGCTGATGGTTTCGCGCTCCTGGCGTTCAAGGTTGTATTTCTCTTTCTCCGAAACCTGTCCCTGAGGCGATGTGCGAAGCATGAAGTCGTTCGGCATCAACATTGGATTGCCTGAGAGGATGACCGCCCGTTCGATGGTATGTTCTAGCTCGCGTACATTCCCCGGCCAACGATAGAGTTGCATCAATCTGCGCGCTTCTTTCGAAATGCCCCGGACTTCTTTTTTATATTTTTTCCGATAGCGTTGTAAAAAGTGATCGGCAAGCAGGAAAAGGTCGTTGCCCCGTTCGTGTAAGGGAGGGATACGTATTTCGATCGTATTGATGCGGTAGAGAAGATCTTGCCGGAACAGCCCGTTATCGATGGCTGTATACAGGTCGGTATTCGTTGCGCATATCAGTCTCACGTCTACCGGATAAGAAGTGGTGGAACCCAGTCGCGAACTTTTGCGTTGTTCGATGACCGAAAGCAGCTTGGCCTGTAAAGGCAGGCTCAGGTTGCCAATTTCATTTAGGAACAGAGTACCTCCCGAGGCTACCTCCAGCCTTCCGGGTTTCTTTTTCCGCGCATCTGTAAAAGCACCTTTTTCGAATCCGAAGAGTTCGCTCTCAAACAGTGTTTCGGGGATGCTTCCCAAATCGATCGGGACGTATATTTCGCCTTTCCGGGGCGACTGTTCGTATACATAGCGTGCTATCAGATCTTTTCCTGTACCGTTTTCACCTAAAAGCAACAGGTTGGCGTCCGTATCGGCAAATTTCCGGATGGTCTGGAAAATAGCCTGCATGGCGGCCGATTCGCCGATGATTCGGGCCGGTTCCGGCGAGGGGGCGGTCAGAGCTTCTTTCTGCTCCTTCAGTGATTCTACTTCCGTACGGCTGAAGCTGAGTTGCAATGCCGCAGATACGGTTGCAATCATCTTATCGTTTTGCCAGGGCTTGGCGATGAAGTCGGTAGCCCCGAGCTTGATGGCCCGTACAGCCTTTTCGGTATCGGCATAAGCCGTGATGAAGATTACCACTGCTCCCGAATCCAGTTTCAGGATCTCTTCCAACCAGTGGAATCCTTCCCGTCCGCTGACAGCATCGTTCCTGAAATTCATGTCCAGCAAGATGACATCATAGTGTGTGCGTGACAGGATGGGGAGCAGTTCTCTCGGATCGGTCGTGATGCTGATTGATTCTGTAATGGGGCGTAACAGCATTTTCAGTGTGAAAAGGATGTCTTCATTATCATCGGCTATCAGTATTTTGCCTCGTTTCAGTGTCATAGTATAGTATGTTGATTGGCAGGAACAAAGATAGAGAAAAAGTTTGGGTAATCTGTGTACGATATCGTACAAAAACTGCACGCTTTCGTACGAATTACAGATCGTCCGTTTTCGGTAACAGGTTGATAAATAATAGGATGTCTGTTTGGTATACTTCTTGCTTTTATTTAATAAATAGAATTTGCAAAGATGATCGGAAGTAAAATGAAAAGCACTTGGATGTTGGGACTGCTGCTCCTCCTGGGAAGCTGTCAGCAGAAAGGGCCGGCAAGTGGCCGGGTGGAGATGAAAGGAGAGTCGGATAGTTTGAGTGTCCGGCATGGGCAAGAGAATGCATTGTCGGTTTCGGATGAATATCCGGAAGGGTATGTTCCTGTTCCGGGCATTCGGTATCAGGCGAACTATCTTACCGGAAATCCGGAGCGTCTTGACGTGAAGGCCGCATTGCGGAATGTCCGTCCTCTGAAGTTGAGTCAATTGGGCAGTCAGCTTGATTTCATGGTATTTAAAGATGTGAAAGGAGGCATCTTCCGCCTGATACCGATTGAAGAGGGCTGCTTGGGAGTGGGGATTGGTGGCATCTGGCTGCTGGATGGGAACCTGAAAATGATTCGGATGTTGTTTCGCAATGATGTGGATATTACGGAAGAAAATGGATTTACCAACTTTCAGACGAAGCGTTACATCAATCCGGATTATTATGAAAAGACTTCCCGGACGTTGATCGGCGTGCTGTATGATCAGAGGGATAAAAAGAATCCCAAATCCTTTGTCAGGCTTTCTCTGAAAGATTTGTTAAGCGCATCCCGGCCTCTGACACCGGACGATATCCATAAACGTGCAGGTATTTCCGGAAATTATCTGTTAGGAATGGCAGACGGGTATGCTACCTGGACCCGATTTACGAACGACGTTTATACCTTCAATTTGCGGGGTGATACACTTTGTCATTTTACTATCGGAGAGAAAGTAAACTATCCTCCCCGCGGTAACGGTTCATATCGTTCGGGAGAACAAGCGACTGTTTATCATTATAAGGGCTGTCCCATGATCATTATGCCTTATGGGAATACGGTTTATCGTATGAAAGACGCCTTTACCCTGGAACCGGTTTATGAACTTGATTTCGGCACGTTGCATCGGGCTACGGGAGAAGAGGTGGTTGGCGGTGCCGATGTGGACAATGCCTATTTCCTGTCGGATTGGGTGGAGACCGACAGCTACGTATTCATGCATGTAGAAAAAGGATATGACTGTCCCTATGCACGCGACAAGAAGCAAGTAACGCTTTACTCGCTGATATATGACAAACGGTCTAAAGCGTTTTTCTCCTTACCGCAGGCTGAAGAAACGGTTCATCCCTGTCCGGAGCCTGATCTTCCTGACGGCATTCCGTTTTGGCCCCGGAAAGGTTTTTCTGAGAAGCAGCTTGCTACATTTACAACCGGGTGGAAATTAAGTAAATCTTCTCCTGAAGTATTCAAGCGGATACCTGCTTTACAGGGTACCGAGAAAGAGACTACGTCACTTATAATCACTCTAAAATGAACGATACACGATGCTGAAACACTACTTCCGCCAACTCGGCTTATAAAACGGAATATGGATAGTCTCAGGGCCCGGTTAAATCCGGCCCGGGATTGTTTTGAGATCTGTTCTCGATAAAACTCGTATAAAATTTATTCAAGGAAAATTTAAACAGGCTTTTTAAAAAGGGGAGTGAAAGGTAATGATTAAAAGATATTATTATTGGGGGAATTTACTTTTGATGGGAGGACTGTGCCTGTCGGCTTGTGGTAATAAAAATCCGGGGGTGAGTAAGGAGGAGCTGCGGAGGGAGTTTGCTAAAAGTGCAACTCCGGCGGCCGATGTGGAAGACTCGCTTGCCGGATGGGGAGATAACGATTCTCTACAGGTATTTCCGGAAGACTATCAGGCCCCTTCCGGAATTAAATATGATTCTCACATCACAGATCATGGAATGATTGTTTTGAACGTGGAGTCTGCATTGCGAAACGTTCGCCCGATGAAACTGACTGATCTCGGGCAGCAGGTGCAATACAGGATCATGGAAGCCAATGATGATTGGACATCCCTGATTGCTGCCGGTGATGATTTTCTGATACCTGATGAAGAGGGTGTGTGGCTGTTGGATAAGGACCTGAGGAAGAAACGACTGCTTATTCGATCGGATTTACAGGTGATACACACGCCGGGCGGTGGCGTCGGAATAGGAGGGGGACACTTGATGCAGAACTTTTATTATGATTCTGAAAGGAAACAATTACGCTTTACGTGCTATAATACAGATAAACGGAGGTCTTATCTGGTAGTCGCCTCTTTGACCGGACTGATGGCTTCTTCTCAGCCGGCGGAGCTTAAGACATTCCGAAACAGACTGCCTATAGGAAACAGCTATCTGTTTTCAATGCCCGGAGGATACGGAATGGCGGTAAGACATTCGGATGAACTCTATACATTCGGGATGAAGGGGGATACTCTCTGTCACTTTGTTTTGGGAAATTCCGAACGTTATAAACCTCGTCTTTTTGAGGCTGAACGGGACATTGTGTATCATGTGGGAGGAAGAACACTGTTTTATCATGCATACGGCAATAAGATCTACAGGGTGAAGGATGCCTCGACACTGGAGGTCGTTTATAAACTTGATTTCGGTTCATTATCCCGCATTACAGGGGCCGACGTGGCTAGAGGGGGCAATGTGCGGAGTTCATATTTTGTAACTTCGTGTATGGAGACGGATCATTTCCTCTTTTTGAATGTCGATAAAGGGTACGATAGTGAAAATGCCCGTAGGAAGGGGGAAGTGCAACTTTATTCTTTGGTCTATGACAAGCGGAACGGAGAGTTTTTTTCTTTGCCGGAAGTTACCGGTGGGGGACATCCGGAATCACCGCTGATAGCTGCCGGTCTACAAGAAGATTTACCCTTCTGGCCCAACTTGAATCTGAATGGGGATCCTGCTTTTGTTGTCGGAAAAGCTGTTTTGGAAAAATACTATCCGATACAGCTGCGGGGAAATGACAAGCTTGGAGAGTTTAATGAAACCGATCTGATTTTGATGACCGTTAAATAAGTTGACCGCTATGATGATAAACCATTATTTTAAAGTTGCTCTTCGTCTGATCAAACGGAGCTTTCTGTTTTCAAGCATTCATATACTTGGATTTGTATGGGGGATGGCAGCGGCTTTCCTTATCTACTTGTGGGTGATAGATGAATTTACTTTTGAAGATCACAATCCGGATGCAGGTAGAATTTTCAGGGTGATTGAAGCGAATTGCTCCGAAAGCGGAGAGGTGACTGAAAATCCTTATACTTCGAAACTTCTGGCAGATGCTTTCCGTAAAGAGTTTCCGCAGGTGGAAGAAGCCACTTATCTTGGGAATGTCGATATGACTTCTTTGAGGTCGGGTGATAAATTTTTGTCACTCAATTGGATGCGTGTGGATACGGCCTTTTTTGATGTTTTCCATTTTCCTGTGGTAGAGGGAGATCCCGGCAGGCTGAAATCGGGATTCAATCACATCGTTTTGTCTGAGACGCTGGCTAAAAAGTTTTTTGGGAATGAACCGGCGGTGGGGAAAGAAGTAATGTATAACAGAGGAATGGATGGCGAGTCGGTATTGAGGATCGTAGGGGTGGTGAAAGTACCCCGTAAAAGCCATATTCAGTTTGATGCGATTGTAGGGCAGTCTTTTTTTGATAAGATAGATGTCAACATCGTGCGGATGTCTTCTCCTTGGGATGTTCGGGATGCGATGGTGTATGTGAAAATGCGTCCCGGGACATCTGTGTCCGACTCCGACCGGGTGCGGATGAGTCGTATACTGAGTAAACACACACATACGGAACGTCTGCTCCGTTTCCAACCGCTCAGGGACATTCATTTAAAGACCGATTTTGCTGATATTTCCGTTAAGAATCATGGTAGTATGGCCTCCATCTATCTGTTTATAATCTTGGCCGTATTGATTATATTTATGGGAGCGTTCAATTTCACCACTTTGTCGACTGCACGTGCCGCATTACGATATAAAGAGATCGGAGTGCGTAAGGTGACGGGGGCCAAGCGGAAAACGCTGATCGTTCAGTTTCTTTCTGAAAGTTTGGTGCAAGCATTCATTTCGTTGATATTGGCGCTGGCCTTGACCGAACTGCTGTTGCCGGTCTTTAATCGGATAATGGATAAGGACATCACGTTGCAGGCAAGTTGGAGTGTGTTAGTCTACGTTGTTTTGGGCATTATCGGTGTGGGATGCCTTTCGGGCAGCTATCCGGCATTCTATCTTTCGGCGGTTAACCCTTTGATTGCTTTTAAAGGAGGACAGAAGAACGGGAAAAAGGGGGGCTTGATACGGGGGCTGCTCTGTGTGCAGTTTGTCATAGCAATCACGTTGTTGCTGTGTACCGGTATTGTGTTTAAACAACTGAACTATTTGCAAAACAAGGACCTGGGATTGGAAAAAGAAAATGTTGTTTCCATTTATACAGGTCTGTGGTATAATGTGGACGGGTTCAAGCAGGAAATATTAAAGAATCCGAATGTACGCAGCGTCTCGATGGGAGCTGAAATTACTGATTATCTGGAAGGGGACAAAAGTCAGGGGGATGTATTGAGGTGGACTGACGAAAGAGGAGAGACTGACTCTTTACGAATGATGTGTATTTGGGCGGATGGTGATTTTGTGAATACATTCGGATTAAAACTTCTGAAAGGAGAGGGTTTGAAGGCGGATGGAGGAGCCTACTTCAGTGGCACGTACGATTTTCCGGTGATTATTAATGAAGCGGCCCGGAAGGCTATGAAGGTAGCAGATCCGATAGGTATGGAGATAAGCGGAGGGTTTGGAGTAGGCACAAATAAAAAACGGATTGTAGGAGTGGTACAGGATTTCAATTTCCAGTCGTTGCGACAGAAGATAAAGCCGGCATATTTGATGTATAGTCCCGAATGTTTGGGGAATATACATATCAAAATAGCTCCGGAACATAAACAGGAAACCTTGAACTTCATACAAAAGAAGTTTGAGGAGATGGCCCCCTTTTTCATAAAGGAGTTTAAATATAAGTTTTTCTCAGATGCTTTAAACCGGAACTATGAACAAGAGAGACAACAGAGCCGGATGTTACTTGCGTTTACGATCCTTGCCGTTGTGATTGCCATGATGGGAGTCTTCGGATTGGTAACGCTGTCCACCCGGCAGCGAACGAAGGAAATAGGGATTCGAAAAGTGAATGGAGCACATTCCGGTGGGATCGTAAAAATGTTCTGTCTGGAATATCTGAAATGGGTGGGCATTGCTTTCATGCCGGCTTGTCCGTTGGGTTATCTTTTTATGTATCACTGGCTGGGTGAATTTGCTTACCGGACTACTATGAGCTGGTGGCTGTTTTTGGGGGGCGGACTGATTATTGCGGGGATTACGTTATTAACTGTTATCGGACAAACCTGGCGGACGGCTTCACAGAATCCGGTGAGATCATTGAGATATGAATAATAAATAGTTGGAGATTATGATAAAAGCAATTGGATTGACTAAGATATTCCGTACAGAGAGTGTACAGACTATTGCGTTGAATGAAATCAGTATCGATATATCGGAAGGCGAATTTGTAGCTATAATGGGACCCTCAGGATGTGGCAAATCGACCTTGCTGAATATACTGGGACTATTGGACAATCCGACTTCCGGTGAGTTGTGGTTCATCGGTAAAGAAGTTTCCCGCTACTCGGAAAATGATCGTACAGACATGCGGAACGGCAATATCGGCTTTGTATTTCAGAGCTTTAACCTGATAGATGAACTGACTGTATTTGAGAATGTAGAATTACCGTTGCTATATGCCGGTGTGTCGGTTCATGAGCGTGTAGATCGAGTGAACAAAGCGTTGGAAAGGATGCAGATAGGCCATCGTACGGAACATTATCCTCAACAACTTTCCGGAGGTCAACAACAGCGTGTGGCTATTGCCCGAGCTATTGTGACGAACCCGAAAATTATATTGGCTGACGAACCGACGGGTAACCTCGATTCTACCAATGGCAACGAGGTGATGCTTTTATTGAAGGAGTTAAATCAAGATGGAGCTACAGTCGTGATGGTAACTCACTCTGAAGAAAATGCCCGGGAGGCAGGCCGTATTGTGCGGATGATGGATGGTTGTATCCTGACGGAGAACAGACGATGAAAAGTTTTGAACGATGAATGATCACCGCCGATCATTCATCGTTCAGAACCTTTCATCGTTTCAATTCATATCCCAGCATCATGCCGTCATAGCTATCTGCCAATGAACTGATGGCTTTGAGGGTGGCACTGCTGCTCTTACTGGATAAGAAAGTGATTAGCTTCAGCAATTTGTCTGCTTCGAACAGAAGATCCATCTGCTGAGTGGTATAATTGACTTTTGCATTCATGGGGATTAATTTCATATACCTCAGGTGGAGCATCTGGGTGCCGGCATCGTAAGAGTATGTTCCGTTCAGCTTGCGTTTGCCTAAAGTGCTTACGAAAGTACTGTCCGCATTGAATGTAAAACTCAGTTGCCCCTCTTTAATGCCGACTTTGGCCAGCTGTTCGTCCAGCTTTTGTTCGGCAGCGGAAGCAGCGACGGTTCCTCCGGCTTTCTTCAGCAGGTTTTCAGACTCGAACTCAATGGCCGAGCCGGTATAACGCCAGGTCCCGGTCATATCCACTGTTTCGGTATGTCCTGTGACAGCGTTGACAACTTTGGAGATATTGTCTTTATTGAATAAGTCCTTGATAGATTGTGCACGGTTTACGGTCGGTACAAGCAGTAGTGTGATAAGAACTGCAAATGATAATAGTTTTCTTTTCATTTGATATCCTTGTTTTTATTTTGAATTAAGTTCTTTATTGATTGACTCGATGTAGTTTAATACCTCTGTCCTGCCAAGGCGCTCTTCTGATGAAGTGATGAAATAGGGAGGGAGTTCTTCCCATTGTTTCCGTAATTCTCTCAAGTAAGCGCTGATATTTATTTTGAGTCGTCCCCCTTTCAGTTTGTCTGCTTTGGTGAAGATAATGGCAAAAGGAATGCCGTTCTCACCCAGCCATTCCATGAATTCAAGATCTATTTTCTGGGGTTCCAGACGGCTGTCTATCAATACGAATAGATTGGTCATCTGTTCGCGTTCGAGGATGTAATCTTCGATGATGGTGCGTATCTGTTCCTGTCCTTTCTGACCTCGTCTGGCATATCCGTATCCGGGTAAGTCAACCAGGTACCAGCTGTTGTTGATCAGAAAATGATTGATAAGCATGGTCTTACCGGGAGTAGCGGAAGTCATGGCCAGCCCCTTTCGTCCGGTCAGCATATTGATGAGGCTGGATTTTCCTACATTGGATCGGCCGATAAAGGCATATTCGGGGAAAGTGCCTGCCGGACATTTTTTCACGTCCGTATTACTAATTACAAATTCAGCATTGGTTATTTCCATATTTCTTGTTGGTTTTAAAATTCATTTTTTAGTTGTTTCTTTGATACGATCCACATTCCTGCAAAAGTAAGGATGCCGTTCAGCATCAATAATTCGTATCCGAACTGATAGCCGGTTTCCTGCCGGGCAAATCTATCGGCTGCGTAACAAATCAGTGGTGAAGCTATCGCAATAAACGGCACCCATCGGTCGTTTGTTTTTCGTTGGGTGAATAATCCGAAAGCAAACATTCCCAGAAGAGGTCCGTATGTATAGGAGGCTATGATGTAAATAGCATCGATGACGCTTTGGTTATTCAATGCATCGACAAGGCAGATAAAGAAAATAAGTAGGACGGATAGTCCTATATGTACCCGGTTTCGTTTTCTACGGGCTTCTTCCTCTGTGTCTTTGCCTGTGTCGAGCAAGTCGATGCAAAAGCTCGTTGTCATGGCGGTTAAGGCTGAATCCGAATTGCTGAAAGCGGCGGCAATGATACCGATTGTAAATAGGATAAGTACTCCTTCGCCCAGATAACCCTGGGTAGCAAACAACGGCAGGATGTCGTCACCGGCAGCCGGAAGTTCCAATTGCATCTCTTGAGCAAGGACCAGTAATAAAATGCCAAGCCCCAGAAACAGCAGGTTGAGCGGAGCGAATGCAAAGCCATAACAATACATGTTCTTCTGCGCGTCACGCAGACTACGGCAGGAAAGGTTTTTCTGCATCATATCCTGATCGAGTCCGGTCATGACAATAACAATAAAAATCCCACTTAGAAACTGTTTGAAGAAATTCTGGCGCGACATCCAGTCATCAAATACAAAGATGCGACTGTGTTCATTGCTGCTGATTGTTTGTATAACTCCGCTGAAGTCAAGATTTAACTTTGCAGTGACAAAAACAAGGATGCTGATCAGTGCTGCGATCAGGCAGAAAGTCTGTAAAGTATCCGTCCAGACAATTGTTTTAATGCCACTTTTGTGAGTGTATATCCATACTAAAGCTACCGATCCGGCAGCAATACTCCAGAATGGGATACCCATATCACGAAATACGTAGGTATATAGAATCAGACAGACAAGGTATAGTTTTGCAGCTGTGCCCAGCATACGCGAAAGAAGGAAAAAAGAGGCTCCTGTACGGTAGGCACGCTTTCCGATACGGGTATCCAGATAAGTGTATATACTGGTCAGGTTGAGTTTATAGTAGAGTGGGAGGAGTATATGGGCGACAGCCAGATAACCGAAGAAAAAGCCGAATACAGTTTGCATATACGTCATATCCATCGCCTTTACCATGCCCGGTACGGATACAAAGGTTACTCCCGAAATAGATGCGCCAATCATTCCGAAAGCAACGACGTACCATGGAGACTGGTTTTCTCCTTTAAAAAACGCTGCATTCGAACCTCCTTTCCGTCCGGTGATACGGGCTATCAGCAAGAGAATGGCAAAGTAGCATACAATAGTGGCAAGTATCATCATAACGAGCGCAAAGGTAACACTTATTTTGCAAACGATGATTGCTAATTAAAATTTGATATTTGTCTTTGAAGGCATATACCATCAAAAGGCCACCCAGTATAGGTGTCAGAGTGCCGAGTGTTATTAACAGATTTCCATCGCCATTAGGATCGAATACGATGTTCATGATGGCATAGACAGGGACAATGCCGGCTAATAGTACAAGAATTGTGACAAATTTTTGATATTGTTTTCATGATAGTTAAGCGCTTGATAATTAGTACGGCAAAATTAAACAATAATAGTGGATAATGGATAGCTCAAATACCGGCTTGGGACAGAATGTTTTTTCCGGAGTGGTTTTGAATTCACCACGGATCACATGGATTAACACGGATTCTTTAATCTAATTCTCAATGAAATAAATTATTTGTCTGTGTTACGTGTAATCTGTGGTGAGACCTATCCAGTTCTATTATATGATGAAAATGTTTCCTCCAAATACAAATGTAGAAACTTAATTCTCCAATAGTTCTTTCATGGCCCTTTCCTCTTGTCGGATACGTATAGCGAGCAAACAAGCGTAGATAGGGAGTCCAATGAGTAATGTATACCAGGCATTGCAGAGTAAAGCAACTCCAATTAGTTCAGGTATGATATTCAGATAGTAATTGGGGTGTCTTACTGTTCTGAAAAGGAAGCTTTTTTCAATGCGATGATCGGGAATGATATAAAGTTTTACTGTCCATACATCATGGAGTTTATAGATCACATAGAATAGCATAGCATAAGCAAAGCCCATTATAAAAACACCACAAACAGAGAAGTAGTTGAAGGTAGTTCCCGAAGTGTATGCTTCATAGAGGGCCGAAAAATAGTAGACGATATGTGCTAATGTCAGTAATAGCGAATTAACTTTACCATATTGTACCGCTCCACTTTTCAGAAGACGTTTCTCGTTACGAATGGAGTAGGATAAGGAAAGTAATCTGAGTACAAAAAAGGCAATAAATGTAATAATGATATTTTGCATCGTTTTATTTTTTGAGGGATAAGATATATTTTATTTTCTTTCTTAGAACTTATGAAGGAATACCCAAGAGGGCGATTGAACCGGAATTCAGTTCATTTCGGAATAGTTATAAATCGGAGGAGCATAATAAGTTTCAAGAACTGGTTAAGAAATATGGTTTCTATCCTGAGTTGTGCGATACCTGTAGAAAAGGGAATCTACTGAAGATAAAATCAAAAAGGCGGTTTTATAAGTCACTCTGTGGGGGCATGACCCGCGATTTGCTTATAAAACCGTTTTTCGTTTATAAAGGCTTAAGTTTCAACTCGATTTGTGTAACTGAACCCAGGCGTACGGTACGTCCTGCAGACCATATTTCATAATTTTCTGTACCACTGCCATATTGGACAGCGAAAGTGAAAAATCGGTCTTTGTTTGATTCGAACCACTTATCATAAGTAAAAATGAAAGTGGCAACTCCGGTGGAGTTAGTTAATGCATATGCCGTAGGAGTTGTTCGATTGTCTTTTTTGAACTCTTCATAAGTCTTTTCATCGAACATTTGCACAATTTCGTTGGGCAGAGGTTTGCCATCAGCACTGACTACAGTAACTGTTACCTGCGCATCATTTTTGTTTTCATCATCGTTGCTACAGGAAATTAACATCAAACTAAAGAGCGTAAATAAGTAGAAAGTTGTCTTTTTTAAGTCCATAAATTTAGTTTTTTAGCTATAATAACAAAAATGTAGACTTGATTGTTCAACAATCAAGAGACGACTGTATTGTTGTAGCAGGAGCAATGAACAAGATGACCGATAAATAGCCTATTTTATTAACACCTGATTTGCCATTTATAAAATATGCGTATCTTTGTACTCCATAAAGTATACAGTGGCTTTATGGGGTTGGAGTCCTTTCTATTATAGGTTTGCAACTTTTTTACTGGTATATACTTTATTGATAATTAAATAGATATACTTGTTTGTACATGAATCAACAATATCCATCGACGTTACTTGAAAAGGCCGTCGGAGAGTTTTCTAAATTGCCGGGTATCGGACGGAAAACAGCTATGAGACTGGTGCTTCACCTGTTGCGTCAGGATACCTCTGTGGTGGAAGCTTTCGGAAGTTCTATTATAACTTTAAAGCATGAGGTGAAATATTGCAAGGTGTGTCATAATATATCTGATACGGAAACTTGTCAGATTTGTGCAAATCCGCAGCGGGACGCGTCTATGGTCTGCGTAGTGGAGAATATACGGGATGTGATGGCCGTAGAGGCCACTCAACAATATCGTGGGTTGTACCATGTTTTGGGGGGAGTGATTTCACCGATGGATGGGGTAGGACCGGGCGATCTGCAGATAGAAAGTCTGGTGCGCCGGGTAGCCGAAGGGGGAATAAATGAAGTGATTCTTGCTCTAAGCACAACCATGGAAGGGGATACCACGAATTTTTATATTTACCGTAAACTTGAGAAAATGGGTGTCAAATTGAGCGTACTTGCCCGTGGGGTATCCATTGGTGACGAGCTGGAATACACAGACGAGATAACGTTGGGTAGAAGTATTGTGAACCGTACGACTTTTACCGGAACCGTTTAAAAGGAAACTTACCATTAACTGATAATCATTATATATAAATGGAAGAGCAAATAAAACGCATTGTGAAAAGCCAGAAGGTACAGTATATTTCTTTTTGGATTATTCCGTTATTGTTGGTGCTATTGGGAGAAGCCGGCGTGTTGCCTGTAGGAATAAAAGCAGACAATGTACGGGCTGTTTATGTTTTCGAAACAGTAGGTATTTTGATGACTGCCGTCTGTATACCTCTTTCTCTTAAACTATTTAGTTTTGTTCTGACAAAGAAAATAGATCAGCTGACGTTTCCGGTGGCCCTGAGCCGTTATATGCTTTGGGGGGCTGTTCGGCTGGCTTTACTGGAATTTGTAGTGGTGTTTAATCTGGCCGGTTACTACTTTACACTTAGTAGTACAGGTGCGTTATGTGCACTTATAGGACTGACAGCCTCTTTTTTCTGTCTTCCGGGAGAAAAAAGATTGCGTGCCGAACTGCATATTGATAAAGAATAAATGATGAAGCAATCTTTCTTAGCCAACGAGCGAATATATCTCCGTGCAGTGGAACCGGAGGATTTGGATCTTATGTACGAAATGGAAAATGATCCTTCTATGTGGGATATCAGTAGTTTTACAGTTCCCTATTCGCGTTTTGTACTCAAACAGTATATTGAAGGATCGCAAAGTGACATGTTTGCCGATAAACAGTTGCGGCTGATGATTATGCGTCGGAAAGATAATTGTACTTTGGGTACGGTCGATATAACTGATTTTGTACCTTTACATTCAAGAGGGGCAGTCGGAATTGCCGTTCACAGCAATTATAGACAGGAGGGGTATGCTTCCGATGCATTGAAACTGCTTTGTGAATATGCTTTCAACTTTTTATTTATAAAACAATTGTATGCCCATATAGCTGTGGATAATGAACCCAGTTTGCGATTGTTCAATTCTTGTGGATTTACCCAATGTGGAGTATTGAAAGAATGGCTGTTAACACACGAAGGTTATAAAGATGCCGTGCTTGTGCAATGTATGAATCCCAAACGATAATTTTAGTTTAAAGAAGGAACTTGCGGGAAGCGGGACCAGGTTTCATACTTGCTGCCCAATTTCCCTAAGGCTTCCTTCCACATACCTTTTATATCTTCATTCATTAAGTAGGTATTTTCTTCTTTTGAAATAATCCAGGTATTCTCCTTTATTTCCTGAATCAGTTGTTCGCATTCCCAGCCGGAATATCCGAGGAAAAAGCGTATCTTTCCTTTTATAGGGTTTCCTTGTAAAATGTATTTCTTGATAGCATCGAAATCTCCGTTGAGATATAATCCATTGTTGATCGGAAGGGTTCCGGGTATTTCGTGTAAAGTATGCAGATAAAACAAAGTGTCAGTTCCGATAGGACCTCCTTTGTGTAACGGAATATCTTCTATATATTTAAATTCTTTAATGATATCATTGAGCATCAATGGGAGTGGTTTATTTATAATCAATCCCATACTTCCTTCTTCAGTATGATCAACAAGCAATACTACTGACCTTCCGAAAGTTACATCGTGGAGGAAAGGCTCTGATATCAGAATCTTTCCTCTCGACGGCATTACATTATTCGATTGTATCTTAAATATGTCAGTATTGATGTTCATGCCCCTAATTTAAAGATTTATTTTACACGAACAAACAATATTCCTCTTTTTTTCGATTTAGTGTGCTCTTTTTAAGATATAGGATGATTTTCGGCAAATAACTTCATTCTTTCATCCAGTTGAGCATATTGGTGCTCTTTGATAAAGGAAGTGCATGCACGTAGTCCCTGTTGTTGGCTACCTGTAGTAACCAAGGAAATTGCACTGACCCCATAATACATCAACTCTTTTGCCAGCTCTCCACTTGTCATTCCCGGATAGCCTATGGTGAAATAGAAACCGTCGGCAACAGGATCTTCAAGATCTTTGTCGTATACCAGATGGAATCCGTAACGCAAGAATATTTCTTTCAATTTACGGGCGCGTTCACCATATATCCTCACTTCGTTCAGGAAATTGTATTTACCTTCGTTCGCTGCTTTCAGCATAGCTGCCATGGCGAATTGTGCCGAATGGCTCGTCCCCGAAGAGAGGGCATAAAGCACACGATGGATAAATACAGTGCCAAAAGTACCGCCTCCGTAGCGTTTATCGAATCCGGGATAATGGCGATGGTATAATTTATCAGAAATACAGCTGACACCAATACGTTGGCCTGCATAACTGAAGGCTTTGGAACCGGATATAAGCAAAATATAATTATCTGTATAGTGTGCCACCGAAGGCTGATAAGGTGCATGATACGGAGTACTCAGATCTTGGCGGAAGTCCATGGCAAAATAAGCTAAATCTTCAAGGACGATTACATCATATTGGGTGGCTAGTTCACCGATGATCTTCAGTTCTTCATCTTTTAAACAGATCCAGCTGGGGTTATTCGGATTTGAGTATATAACAGCTGAAATATTTCCTTTTTTCAGGTGGCTCTCGAGTTTTTCTTTTAATTTGTCTCCCCGATAATCGTATACATCAAATGTCTCGTACTTCTGTCCCATGACCACCAATTGCTGCTTTTGGACCGGAAAGCCAGGATCTATGAACAGAATAGTATCTTTTTTTTCATCACATTGACTACAAGTAAGGAAAGATGCGAAAGTACCTTGCATGGATCCCGTGACAGGTACGCAACCTTCCGGTTTGAGATCTATATCGATAAATGCTTTTATAAATTTGGAGGCTTCCGATTTTAGTTCCGGTAGTCCATTAATATCGGGATACAAACTGGCTATTCCATTTTGCAATGCTTCTATCTCGGCTTTTACTCCTACAGTAGAAGGGGGGAGACCCGGTACGCCCATTTCCATTTTTATAAATTCGACTCCGGATGCTGTTTCTGCTTTAGCTGCTATGGCTTTTACTTCACGAATGGTTGCTTTTGAGAAATCTGTAATTTGAAATTCTTCGATAGTTTCATCAATAAGATGCCGTTTGATAGGTGTATCTTTCATGTTTCTTTTTGTTGCTTTATAAATTGTGTCACAAAGATAGATATAATCTACTTATAATCAACAAATGAATGAGAAAGATGAAAAAAATCTTTTTCAGCTATTGCAGATATAAAAAAAACAGCTACCTTTGCAACCGCAATCGAGAGAGACAGCAATAAAGAAATGAAATTTTGGTGCGTTAGTTCAGTTGGTTAGAATACATGCCTGTCACGCATGGGGTCACGGGTTCGAGTCCCGTACGCACCGCGAAAGGGAGTAACATTAGTTACTCCCTTTTTTGTTGTGTATCAAGCAATTAAGGCGTTGGGAGTAGATGGAGAACATATAAAAATTGGGTGCATATTTACCGGAAACTTACCAGTATTTCCCGATTTTTACCGATATTTTCACCTATAATGATACCGCCTTTGATACCATTTTTTTATTGTAGCGATAATCAGTAGATACCAAAACTCAAAAGAATATGAAATATCCGACAATGAGATTCGTCTTTGACCGTAAAAAGGTTGCGACAAAGACACACAAGGGACTCGTTCAAATTGAAGTTTTGAGCGAAGGTAAGAGAAAATGGATCGGAACCGGCGTTAAAGTCTATTCCGACCAATGGAATGATCGAAAGAAGATAATCAATTCGGTTGAAATGATTCAATTGAACCAGTGTCTTGATGAACAACTCCGGATTATCCAAAATTGGATTAATGAACTTATCAGCAAAAAGGAAGTTTTTGATTTTGATAAGCTGGATAGATTTTTGAGATATACCAATAAATCGGAAAGTTTTGTTGACTTTGTAGAAAGAAGAATTGAAGAGCGTGGAGATATAACGGAAAGTACCAAAGCTTCCCATCGGACATTTGCGACCTCATTACGTGAATTTGACAGAATAATATATTTTTCTGATCTCACAAAAGCCAATATCACATTGTATGATGATTGGTTACATGCTAAGGGCTATTCACAGCCGACAATATATAACTATCATAAACGTAACAAACGTTATATCCACGAGGCCATAAAGTTTGATTTGCTAAAAAATGATCCGTATAAGGGGGAGCGTTTTTCCCGTGGCAAACATGCCATCAGGAAATATTTGACTGCCGAAGAATTGAAGAAAGTGAAAGATGCTCAAATAGACTCGGAAACGATCTGTAGAGTCCGTGACCTTTTTATTTTTCAGGCATATACTGGAATATCCTATGCTGATCTTGCTAAATTCAATTTCAAACGTGACGTACAAAAACGCGGCAATAAGTATGTTATATTGGATATTCGTTTAAAGACAGAAGAAAACTATTTTATCGTATTACTGTCTCCTGCAATGGAAATATTGAAAAAATATGATTATGTGCTTCCGATTATCAGTAATCAACAATACAATTTGCGGCTTAAAATAGTTGCTGATTATGCAGGGCTTGATAGAAATTTGACCGTTCACATGAGCAGGCACACATTTGCGACAATGTGCCTGAACAATGGGGTTAAAATGGAAAATGTGAGTAAAATGCTCGGTCATACAAATGTACGCACCACACAACAATATGCTAAAGTTCTGAATGCCGAAGTGGAAAAAGACTTTGAGATGCTGGAACGGATTTTGTCATAGTATAAGAGAGCCACGCTAAAATAGTTCTACCGATATTTAGCGTGGCTTGTTTCATTTAAAATACTCCATAACTTGTGCCGATTGTTCACGGAGACCACAGCAAAGATAATTTTGAGTCATTTCCACGCTTGCATGTCCCATCATTTGGCTTATTGAGTATAAATCGGCACCGCGTAAATACAAATTGGTTGCAAAACTCCGGCGTGCCGTGTGGCTTGAAACAAATTCCCATTTTTCACCTTCCACTTCCTTTCCGGCCTTGAATACTTTAACCGCCTCTGTGATTCCGGCTTTCCGGCAAATATTACGGATATTATTGTTGAATGTCGGATCAGTAACTTCTTCTTTTGGCAAATTTGTTAGTAGCTCTTTCACGATTGGCTTCAATGGCACTGTGGCATGAGTTTTAGTTTTTAGGCTGACATAAGAGATCATTCCACCCACTATATTACGGTTGTTCAACCGTGTATAGTCGCTATGACGGCAACCGGTAAAGGCTCCTATTAAAAATTGTGTGCGTACCAATTGTTCGTTGGCATTCTTGGGAACATAGGTGATAATTTGTTCAAGTTCTTCATCAGTAAGCCAAACATTAGTGCTTCTCACATTTTTTACTGAAAGGATTTTATTATAGTCTTTAGGTAGCTCAACCTCTTCATTATACAAGTTCAATACAGCTTTTAATTTGGCGGCATATTGGCGAACAGAGTTTGGTGCCAGCCGTTCTTCCATATAATCAACAAAAGCCTGCAATCGGACTTTTGAAAGATTCTCCCATGTTGCCGGGCAATCGTTCGCCTTACTATACATGTTGAGTATAATTTCATATTTGGGGTATTTTACCAAAAATGCTGTACGTAAATCTTTCATTTTTATTTCATTTCTTTATTCCAACTATCATAAATATCTTCCCAATTATCACCTAAGCCAACCCTTATGCCGAAAGCGTTGTAACATTGTTGTACCGTTTCTTTCGGTGGTAAATATCTCCCGTCACTTAACATTATATAGCCTTCGTTTATTTCTTGTTGTAGCAAGTTTATATCTACTGGCATAATTTCATCAGGGAACAGCACCACGTTTCCTTTACTCGTTTGATAACTGACTCTTGGTAGTTCAAAATGCCCTCTCTGCCCAGTCAATAAAGAACAGATTCCGATTTCTCCGGTAATGAGATGAACTTCCGTGTTTGGCGCATTTATAACCATAAAATAGGCGTTATCGTCATTTTGGAAATGATTTACTACTCTGCCAACCCTTTCTGTATCACATCTTCTCATTCTCTCGTCCCAAAGATGTCCCATATCATCATGGAATCGGATATAATCTCTTACTTTATCCCATGTTCTTACAGACAGAAATTTCATAGCAGGTAGAGTAAGAGTTTTTTCTACACCATTATCATATTTAAGTTCATGGGTAAAGTAATGTTTTCGTGAGCCGGTAATGTGTATATCCGTAACATCAAAGTTTTCATCATATCCGTTTTCGGTGGAATATTCTTCAAGAACAACAATATCACTCTGTACGATTTCATCAACTATCTTTTGAAACTCATTATAGGGCATTGGTTAGCAGGTTTTCGGTATTCATGTTGTCCTGCATGGGTATTTGTGCAACAAGTCTTATTGGGTATTCATTATGTTCTGTACCGTAGCACATATTCTCCACAATACCACAATTAACCTTCCCACATCTTTCATGAAAGAAGTCCATTGTACGCAATACATCTTGGTTGCTTAATTTCGTGGGTTGGGTGACAAACAGCACATAACTTACTTTTACCCTACTAAGAAGTTCTATATGCACGTTTGTAACACTTGGAGGCGTGTCAATAAGAACATAATCCGGGTTGATAGAGTGTATTTTCTTTTTAGCCAGTTCAAGATATTGCCTTACCATTGATTTTTCCAAGTAAATAAACTTGGAAAACATATTTCCAGAAGAGTGTACCCAAATCATTTCATGCGGATGATCGCCTTCAAATTCGGTGTTCATTGACGGGGTGTTTATATCTGCATCAATGATAAACACCTTATTCCCTTGTTTTGCAAGTAATCTTGCTATATTTGCGGTTGTTGTGGTTTTGCCTACGCCGCCTTTGCCTGAATATATTATAATAGCTTTCATATCAATTAAATATTTGGTTCAATAAATTCTATATTAGCCATTCGCATTTCATCTTCAAACGTCCATTTGTAATTGTGATTTTCCCAAAATGAAGCATATTCACAACCACGGCAAGTAACGGAATATCGGCCTTCTCCTATTTTTCTTGCTTTACAAACATCACGGAAAATCCGATTATCTATCGGAAAGTCTGTAAAACATACGATCTCTTTTCCTTCATCCAGTAGCTTTTTAAGAAGCTGATAGTCACGACTGGTTTTATATGGCATATTCATGGTTGGACTCCTTCTTTCATCAATTCAGGATTATCAAAAGCATTTCCTATCACTTCACATCTATCGCTGACGTACCACAACGGAGTAAAGCCACATGCCTTGTTCTTGTAGCAAAACATACCTTTATGAAATAATACCTCAACTGTAAATTGATAGGAGCTTTCACTTTCATGAATCAGTATTAGATCATGTTCGAAGATGCTATTACCGTTCTTATCGGTTATTTCGCTGAACTGACAGACTGTTTCGGGAATAACACCAACCCACTTGTTGGGTTCTACTTCAAAGAATACATTGTACATCTTTCTTTTGATGGTTCCATAGGAAATGGTCATACTCTTTACCCATTCACCACCGTTAACCCTTTTCGCTCTAAATTTTATCATTCTCATATAAATATCCAATTAAGATTCAAGTTTTTTAATAAATTCATTTAATCTATCGGCTGAATAATCGGTACCACCAATTATGAAGTAACCATCAACAGCAAATTTGAATGCTTCAATGGCTTTTTGTCTCATTCCTTCTTCGGCTATCGCTATTGCTGCATAGGCTTTTGCTTCTGATATGGCATATTGCACATAGCCGGTAGAATCCATCCGGTTGTCACTTTCCAAATCCAAAGTGTTACGTCTGATATAATCTTTTGCTTTTTGATTCATAATTATGCTAAAATTGCTTTATTTGTTTTCTAAATTCGTTCCATTCGTTGTTGGTAAAGTTGAAAAGAGTCTTTTTGCCTTTTTCTTCCCAATCACTTATGGCATAACCTACTAAATAAACTTTTTTAGTGCTGAAATCAAATCCCGTCACCCTATAACGTTTCTCATTATCCCGGTACATTGCCCCTTTGCATAACCTTCTGCCTTTGGAGTCTATGAAGGGTTTAATATTGCAGAATGCTTCATAGCTTTGGCAGGCTGAAATATTTCCCGAAGTAACAGCTTTCCGATAGAAATTTTCACCATAGCCCTTACCGTTGGCGTTGACTCCAAACCAGTAACCACCGCTGAATTTTGAAAATATATTCTGAAAATCCTCTTTATTGAATTTCATTTGAGATATTATAGCCAACTTTACTGCTTCATACATGGCTATGTTGACTCGTAAATAAGAATCAGTCTTTTCATTGTTCCAAACAAATTCTATCAGTTCAAAAGCTTTTGATTTTTCATTCATACTTTTGGGTATTTTCCTTCTCCTTTCGGATCAGTTCATTAATAAATTTACTCATGTTCGGTTGCTCTCTGACAAAATCAACCAAATCAATATCCAGTCTAATAGCATAGACCTTACTTTTCGTAACCGGTTTGTTTCGGCGATAACTTCTTTTGGCTTGTTTATTCTCTTCCATAATAATTCATTGATATATGTAATAATTCGTTTGAAATGGCTGTAATTTAGGCTTGTTTGCCTCTTTTGTTCCGTCTCTGATTCGATGATTACCTTTGGTGTGAAAACGTCTGAAATCGCCCCAAAATAGTTCATCTGCATTTGCCTTTGGTCGGATTGTTCCCCAAACATATCGCCGTAATAGTTCGGGTAACATCATGGAAACAAACAGTAACGCTATACATTGGTGATTCAATAGTTTGGGCACAACGATTCGGCTGATAGTTCGTTCATGTTTATGTATGAAGATAGGCACCGGAAAAACCAAAGGCCGATCAATATACAATAGTTCGGGTGTGTATGCGCGTACTGGTTCATCCTCTGTTATTGGTTCGGGTACATTTGCGTTTGTTTCTTCGCTTACTGATTCGGTTAATAGTTCAGGCAAAGAAATGCCGGATAGTTCGGTTAACATTGTTAGCCTCTGTAATGCTTTGTTTATTTGATCCTGATAAAACCAACGGGAAATAAAATCTATCAGAGCTACCAAAGCAAAGACAAACGCCGGTGTTTTCGTTTGTGCATCCACATATAAGGCCGGTAAATGTTTTTCCGGTTCTCTTACCGGTTCTTTTTCCGGGATGATCGGAGCTTTGGCGCGATCTAAAGCCTTTATATTACATTTTAAGTTCGGGCAAATAGAATCATTTATAAATGCAGGCATAACCACACCTATACGTGCCGCCTTATCATCGAAGACCGCCGCCCGATCAGGTGCCACCAGCCATACGCCACCAGTCCAGCCGGAAAGCAAAGGGATAACGTTTGATGCAAAGAAACCTAACTTTATATCAATTAAAGCGGCTTTTTCCAATGTTACACAAAGTTCTTTGTGTCCGTTACTGTCTGCGTCATTATAAGATAAATAAACTTTGTTCTCTCCGGCAATAGTACGAAGTGAGAAACCGCTTTTTTTGTTCCGTTTGGCTATTTCTTTTACAAAACCGGCAACCGCTTTTAATTCGCTTTTCTGAATCTTTATAAATCCGTCTTTTGAAAGATTGGGATATACAAGCCGGTAATTAGGGAAATATCCGGCAAAATCACAAATAAAGGTTTGTTTTTTATCGTTGGTTATTTCTGTAATATTGCCGCCTTCCTGACTGCAAACACAAACAGAGCACCGGCCAACCATTTCTTTTAAATGTTTGGGATTGATAAATAATTTCAGACCGTCAGGCAAAAGCCCGGATGTTTCAATAATTACGGGATATTCTTTTAATGTACGCCCGTCAGAAGCAACTAAAGCCGATTTGTAAGGATCAAGATAAATATAATTAAATGCTGGTCTTAGAGAATCTTTTGTTACTAATTTAGTGATATTTAGATGTTCCTTTGTAATCCACATATCAAAGGAGCAAACAATATTTTCACGCTCTTCTATTTTGGTAAACCTTGTTTTATTGGCTTGTTTGGTGCCTATCAGCTTTTCAAATTGCCAAACAAGATTAAAAACCTGATCCACTGGGAAGGAACACTTAAAGCTGTTTATTTGTACAGCCCTAAAATCCGTTATATTTAGTTTGGCATCAACGCAAAGATATTTTATATTTATCTCGTTGCCGTTGGCATCTTTCAGCTTTGCAAGCTCCGCGGCGGTATAGGTGCCGGGAGCTATTTCTATTTCATTTGTAAAAACTTCGTTTGCTATTTTAACCAGTTCGGCCAAAATAAGGCCGTTAAATTCTTTTTCATTCATAACATTAAATAGTTAGATATTTTACACCAAAGTAAAAGCCTAAAGCAAGGCAGAAAAGCAAGTAAATAGGAAGCAGCCAAAGACCGCCAAACACGCTAAAGCAGATTAATAAAACTACTATTAGCCAAATAATTACGCCCACCATGTTAGAAAGTAGGGTTTTCAAGCTCTTGCAAAAAATCTTCCTCCGTTATACTCTCACATATATTTGAGCCATCAACACAAACACTAAATCCGGTTGCGGTGCGGAATACTTCTAATTTGTGCGTTTCTCCGTTTGGGGATTCTATTATATAGGTAGTCATAATATCAAAGTTTAAAGGAATGCCGGGAAACCGCCCGGCGCGGTGGAATATTTGTATTATTCGTTTATGTTATGCAAATTACAGTTCCAAACGTGTTTAGGGAATGAACCGTCTTTGTTAAGGCTAACAATAGATGTATTATCCCCGTTATCCTTAATTACATAAACTATAAGTTTTCTAAATCCATATAACCCAATATGATATAATATCTTTTTCTCCATAAATTTAAAATTTGTCTGATTGATCGTTTTTATTTATGAAGTCTTTTAATTTTTTGGGATCGGTGCCGGAGATAAACACCACGGCACCGAATAAAAGCAGCATTAAACAAAACATAGCTTATTATTAATAAAGTGTTGCACGTTCGTATAAACTTTGCGATATAATGCCATCTTTACAAAGTCCGTCTTTATATTCTCCGAAAGCTATATTAAAATCCAGTTTAAAAGAATGTTTCTTTTTGTTGGCTTCTCTTTCAAATTCGCCTCCGAACTCTTTGCAGAACTCCCAAAAAGATCGGCGTAACTCTTTTTGATTGGTTATCGTGTATTTTGCCATGGCTATTTCATTTTAAAAGTTATGCCAGCAGGCAACAAAGAACGGTTAACACTGGAAACGAATTTATTAAAATCGTTCTCCGTTACTTTTGTTTCGTAGTCTTTCCAATTAAAAACAAGCTCGTTACTATGATCGTAATATATCACATTATTAACTGATAACCCGGCATCAAGAACGGCCAACATAACCCGCTTTTCATTTTCGGCCTTTTGTTGTTTCTTTTTGCAATCGTTAATTATTTCAGCGCGTTTTTTCTCGTATGCTTTGCGCTTTTCTTCGTCTTTTCGCGCTTGTACAGCTTCATGGCGATAATAACCATCGTTTATTCTGTTAGTTATAGTTGTACGTTCTTCGTCCGTCAATTTCAAAGTAAAACGTTCGTTTTCCGGCTTATATGGGTTTTCCCATGTTTGCCCGGTTAACTCTTCCAGCTTTTTTAAAGCCTCGTTAGATTCTCTTTTCCAGCGTTCAACGATACCGAGCATATAAAGGAGGTATTTAAAGTATTGTTTATCTTCTGCCTGATGAAGCAAATTATATTCCGTTTCCGTGATACGCAAATAGTTAATTGCAGTTTCTTTGCTGCTGTTCGTAATATGGTAAAAACCGTTTTCAACTGGGTACATTGGCGCGCCGTAATGATTAGACAAATGAAGATCAACGAACATTTTAAACTGTGGGAAACGCTTTAGTATTTCTTCATGGCAGCAACCACCAGCACACCAAACGAAACGCCCGTTTTTGCGTTGTTCGTAAATATCCGCCGTTATACTCCAATCGCATATATTATTTTTGCAATCATCAGCCAGTAATATTTTAACATTGATTTCAAAGGTTGTCCCGGCTTGAATATATCTTTTTGATACTGTGTAACAAAGTCTATTTGTAGTAGTCATAATACAAAGTTTTAAAGGGTGAATAATGAAAAGTAAGAAGTAACCCGGAGCCATGACAACCCCGGAAAAATAGTTATTATTAGAATTTAGAAAGATATTCCACGCATCCGATAATATAGGCCGCGTGTTCTCTTGCCGCTTGTTCTTTTTCTTGCTTGGTTGCGGTCTTATGATCCTGATCGGAAAGCATTTTAGCCGCCATCCGGACGATCTTTTTCATAGTAGAACAGTTTGCAAGATATTCAACGGAAGGAGTTAAACCGCGGTTTACTTTTTTCAAGAGTGCATTTTGCAGCCATTCAGTAAGCGCGTAAATATCGCGAGAATTGCGAATATAGATAATTAATAAATCTGTGTTCATAACGCAAAATTTAAAGGGTGAAACTTGGTTTGTCTTTGTTTTTCCCTTAACTTTGCGTTATCACTGTGGAAGGTGATCCGATAAACGCAAAGTTTAAAGGGAGGCCGGGAAGAGTCGCCAAACTCGACCCGGTTTTTTATTAATATGAAATCTTTTGAATGCGATCAAAAGGAATTAATAACGCTATATGTTTATCTTGATAGTGAATCAGTTCAAAACTATTTGCCGTTGATAGTCTTATAATAGCGGCTTTTTTCGCCGTTTCTTGAAACACATCAAAATGAACCTTCAAACGGTTGCAACAGTTTGTGCCCTCTGGGGCTACATGTACGGCGTTTAGCGTTACATTTTTGTTTTGTAAGTTTAGTAATACTTCCATGATCTTATATTTTAAATTAAACACTCAACCAAGAAGAAGTAAAAGCGGAATTTGTGGAAGGTGATCCGGTCTTTTATCTCCTTTTCTGTATTACAAAGATACGAATAATATTTGTAATACAAAACAAAATGTACTTTTATTTTTTAATAAAATGCTCCGTTTTTACATTTATTAATATTGATATAATATATTGATTATCAATAAATTAATAAATAATATGATGATAAATATAAAGTATTTAAGAAGTAAGGAAATATTTATAGAAAATAGGTGTTTAAATACGCTTATTTGCTTTATTTATAGCCTTTGTTTAACTTTGTAGCAAGTTACAGAGCGCGAGACGCCAATATAATAAACTCTTTCATATCGTTTTATATGGTGTACAGTAAGCGCGTAACAGATTTACAGCAAATTTATCAATTAACCCTGGATGATGTTTTCTTTTGTATGCTTGTTGCATCCGGTGCCAGTCGTGGCGAAGCATACGCAACTATATTTAGACCACGATCAACCAAAATAGAAACGGCGCAACGCGGAGCCGCCCAACTTGCAAAGGATAAACCCGGCATTAATAAACTAATACGGTCTTTTGAAGATAACCGCGCCGCCTTCCTTCCTGACAATGATAGCCCCAAAAGCAAGAAGAAAAAGAAAAACACAGAAACAGAAGAGGAAGAAAAAGCCGGGAATGTTGTACAATACCGAGATAAAGACGCTGTTTTATCAGGCCTCGAACAAACCCTACCTTATTTAAGGGGCAAAGATCGCGCGGATGTATTAATGAAAATAGCCGATCTCCAGCAAATGAAGAAGGACGAAAACACGGAAGAAGAGGAAACAGTACATTATTATCTACCTTTGCAATGTTATAGATGCAGCCTTTTTATAGCTGATCGAGCAAAGCGGAAAGCAGAAGGAGCGGAAAAGCCGGATAATATTTAATATTATAGGTATAATATAAAGAGAATCAAGGCAAAGCGCGGCTTTTCTCCTTCTTTGCCGGTCAACTGGGTAATGAAAGCAGGGAGGGCACCCCCCCCGGCTACCCAAGACACCAAGCATGTTTCAATCCCGGTCAAGATTTTTATTTTTTTTCTTTTTTGGAGTCAATAATGGATGATTTTAAGGCTTTTTCAATGATAAATTACAAAAGTGAATGTCTGATGTATAGTTTTACTTCTGAAAATGTATAGTACATGTATAGTTTACTTCATAACTATACATGTGTAAATCATTCATTATTAAGTCAATGGAAATTTAATGTATAGTATGTATAGTTTATATGTAAATTGCGTATGGAAAAAATATATATATATATAATATGGTTTGCATAAAAAACTATACATACTATGCACTATTTTTCCATTGATTTGTATTTCAATATGTTATATATGTATAGTTGCCTTTAAAACCCTACATAAACCATACATATCAGAGAGAATGTTCCATCTGTATTTCCTATTGAAATAGAGTAGTTATCCTTTGTTTATCAATATTTTGCGATTATTGGTCTTCAATGATGCAACGAATAAAAACATGGCAAAAAGACTTCAAAAAAGCGTGTTTATTCTATATTTTAAGTAGAAAATAATAGTATTTATATGGTAATTATGTAGAAAATAAGCTATATTTGTGGCATAAAACACTTGAAAAATAGCATAAAAACAGTAGAAATGCTTTGTTTTCGGGTATAAAAACGGTGGTATGAATAAGTTTGAGTCTATATTGTTTGATTATGGGCGATACGTTTTTGTTTCTGTGTTCAGAAAAGCGCAGGAAGAGGAAAGATATGAAGATTGTGCGGTGATGCGAGATATTATGCAAAAATATCATATACCTTGTGACACATCTTTAGAGGACTGGCGTACTGATTTGTGGCGATTTGGATATTCAGGAGATGTTGCTATAAATAATCTGTCAGTATATATGGTTGAGGCCTTAACCCGTGCCGGGTATTCAAATTCATAGATTGTACATGGAGAAGGGAAAGTATAGGAAGTTGTTAAATGAGGTCTTCGGGCTTATGAAAGGCGAGAAACTGGATGCCGCCTTACAAGAGTCCAAAAGTGCAGCGCGTGTTGACGCTGTGCAGGACTTGATGCGTGCAGCCATTATACGATCTTCGATTTGTAAGTTCAATGGTACGCCTTACTATTTCAGTGGCCGGATATATGAAGAGATGGCATGGGATGATTTTGGCAATCTGATATATGACTTGATGCGTAAATGCAAAATGCCCAATGGTGATTATTCCCGTGTGGAGGGTGTACTGAAAGTCTGTAAGCGTGTGGTGGCAGGAAAAGCCTTGAAGCCTGATAATGCCATTGTGGTGTTCAATAACTGTGTGTTTGATATGAATGCTCGCCGTGCACATTCTTTCAACCGCCGTTGGGTACAGACTACATGTGTTCCCTATGACTACAAGCCGGAAGAGCATGTCTTTCTTTGGAGAATGTTCCTGGATGAAGTTTTGCCGGACAAAAACATGCAAAAAGTTTTGCAGGAGTTTCTTGGAAGTATTTTTGTTGACCGGCGTGTGGCGAAAATGGAAACTATGCTTGTTCTTCGTGGCTCCGGCTCCAATGGCAAAAGTGTAGTCTTTGAAACGATCATGGGCATACTTGGCCGGGAGAATGTCAGCAATTTCGGCATAGGTGCATTGATTACTGGAAATGAGAGAAAAAAAAATATCGCTTTCATTAATGGCAAGCGGTTGAACTACTGTTCTGAAATACAAGCGTTAGAGTTTGGTAAGGATAGTGACACGTTGAAGAGCCTTATCAGTGGTGAACCTACCGAAGCCCGGCCTATCTATGGCGATAACTTCACTGCTTACAATATTCCTCTGCTTATGGCAAATGCCAACCAAATGCCGTATTTGAAAGACTGGAGCTATGGAATGAGGCGGCGTATTTGCATTATTCCCTTTGAGGTGGAGATACCCAAAGCCCGGCAGAAAAAAGAACTGTCACGGGATTTGGAGGCCGAATACCCAGCTATATTCAATTGGATATTGGAAGGACGTGACCGTTTTATCGCCAATGGTTATAAGTTGACAGACAGTAAGGAGCTTGAAAATGTCATGGATGAATATCAGTCGGAAAGTAGTACCGTAATGAAGTTCATGTATCAAATGAACTATCTGTGCCGCTATGAGGAAATTGCCGATATTGAACCCAAATGGATGTCTTCGGCCATTCTGTACCGGAAATATTGCAAATGGTGTAGGGACAATAATGCCAAAGAAGAGAATGTGACAGTATTCGGACGTATTCTTTCGGAAGCCGGTTATCGTAAAAAAAGAACCCCGAATGGTCAGGTGTATGGTTTGTATGGAACAGCCTTGACGGAAAAACTCTATTATGAGAAACGGGAAGACCTACGGGGTAACTATAAGCAAAGGATCGCTAAACCGGTTTATCAAGATGGCAAACGATACGCTTATACCCATGAAGGGCTTGCGGCCTGCTTGTCATTGAGCATTTATCAAGTCCAGCGTTTGTTCCGGGAGAAGAAACTGGAGGGGACGTACCACATGGAGAAGAGAACAACTGTTTTTGACTTGGACGCTGTGGAGAAGATTATCAAACAATTAAAAATAAGAACCAAATAGTATGATCGCACCGGATGAATTTGCAGAGGTTATTGAAAAAATAGATAACCTACGGGGAGCATTGGAAATCCCTATGCCAGCTGGATTTCATGTAAATCAAATGAAGCGTGAGCTTGAAGAAGTATCAGACAAATTAAAACGGATTTACGTTGAGGAAGAAGACGAAAATCCATGGGAGGAATAAGCATGGCAGTAAAATTTAGACACAAGGAAACGGGATTGTTCTTTTGCAGGGCAAAGGGATTATCCCCTTCAAGAAGAGATTATGACAAACTTGGAGAAGAAGGTATTTTTAGGAAAAGGCATTTGTCTAAGCGAGGAAGAATCTACGAAAGCGCAACTGAAAATCAGAAACGGGATTGGATTGGCAAGGAACATGCAGATGAATTTGAAATAGTAAAAGTATGAAAAATATGAATCACATAGAGTTAAGTGTTGAGCTGATGTCTATTCTTCGGGCCTTGAACTATTCATGTGAATTGAAGACAATAGAAGGTAAGAGCATTGTAATGGATATAGCAGTGCAAGGAGAATTGTCTGTCAGGCACCAAAAAATGATTGAAATGCTTCTTGGTGGATTTCTCTCTGAATTTTATTGGGTAAATGGGAAGCATCATATTTATATCAGAGAAGAGTGCAAAGGGCTTCTTCCTGATGATGATAGGTATAGTTGCTTGATTTATGAAATGAATAAAGTATCATCGGATGAAGAACGTATAAACTCTTACGGTAAGGAATACTTTTTTAATCTTGGAGATAGATTTGAACGTAAATTAAAAATAGGATTATGAGCAAAAAAACAAATGGTATTCAGGTAGGTAACTTTATTGTTACGAGGGATAATGGTAGTGAACATGACTGGATCAGTATTAAGGCAGTGTCAGGTTTTTGGAGTATGCGTTTTCGGGATGATAACGGAATGTTTTCCCGGATTCGGGAGTTAACCAACAATAAGGAACTTCGTGAATATTTGGAAACATGGATCAAAGTATGTTTCCTTATTAGTAATGCAACCCCTGACGTTAAGTTTATGGAAGAGTTTTTTAAAAGCTATTCTGATCTTACCGAACGGCTACGAGGCTTGCAGCAACCAGTATCACCGGAAGATGATGCCAAGATACTGGAAGAAGAGAGAAACATGAATAGTATCAAGGAAGGTATTAAGGAGGAACATAAAAATGAGGGTACCGACTGATAAGGAAATTGAAGAGGCCAAAGAATACCTCCGTCAACGTCTGGATGCGGAGCTATCCATGCGTACCAATCTTCAAATTGTAATGATCGAGGCGGCAAAGCAAATTATAGATATTTCATACCGGTACAAGATCAGCCCTGAACTATTCCGTTTTTCAGCAAACAGACAGTTGCAGGAGGAAGTGGATGCCATTATTTTATCCCTTCTTGAAATAATTGAAGACTATACTTATACTTTGGCAGTAGCGACACATGAGGATAATAAGGATGCAATCATAACATGTATAACGCGAGAATCATACGGCAAAACCTTCACACAACGTGCAAGAGAATATGCTGACCGGTTTTCAAAGGAGGTTGAAACGGCCATTGCCGCCGGATTACTACTGAACCTTTCCAAAGACAAATTACTTTCATCTATCAGGCAGTCGGTAAAAACGCCATTGCTTAATGAGCATGTACAGAGAGCTATTTCAAAGGGTTATCCGATTATTTCAAGACTCGGTGTTCAGGAGTCTTTTGGAGTAGGACGTACTGTAAGCTCTTGGACTGCACTGTCAGATTTGACGGAGTATGCTGTGGCAGAGGGTTGGATGAAGCATTGGGAATTGCAGGCTAAAGCCTGTGGAGCCGTAGGGTTCTTTGTCATGCGTGGCAGCTCCTATCCTTGTAACATTTGTGACGATGAAGTCGGATTTCATGTGGAATGGGACAAATTACCACCGTATCACGGTCATTGTAAATGCTTTGCCGTTCCCGTATCAGCAATATAATTATTTAACATGCTAAATATCAGAATATTATGTTTGGATTATCATTAATCAGCACAAAGAAACTCAATCATCTTGCATCAGAATGCAGCAAACTGGCTATTGCCAATGTTGAGCTTTCAAAACAAAATGCGACACAATCTAAAACTATTATGGAACTTACTGGAGAAGTCCGGGTGCTAAATTCTAAAATCCTTCTGAATGAAAGTATCAATGATGATCTGCAAAAGAAGCTTAACCGGAAATATCCTCGAAAGCCTTATAATAAAAAATTGTATCGAAAGTAGTGTCATATTCAATTCATTCATTACATTTGCAATGTAGAAGCTGACTTGTTATAACACAAGCTTATCAACCAAATTGTTGAAAAAGTAAAGCCTCTGTCTATTTTATGTAGGCAGAGGCGGCTTTTCCTAATGTATAGTTACATTGGATTCAGAGCGCGGAGTACGGGATTGCTTTCGCGCTCCGCGTTGGTACAGATCATTTTGCATTACCCTCTTTATTTTCATTTTTCTTGATTTTCAGTTGATATAGCAAGTCAGCTTGTTGCTGTTCCTTATATTCACGCATGATACGATCCCATTCATTGTTTTTTCCATAGCCGGATTCTTCCGAGCCGGTTTCTTTTGATAAAATACCGGCACCGACTAATTGTACCAAGTTCGATACCAATTCGGCTGCATTTTGGTGGACGTATGGAACTGCCCACGAAAAAATTTTCAAATTGAGGAATTTGGTAAGTTGGCCTTTTTCTGTTCCATATCCGTGCAGGAACAGCCGTTTCATTTTGTCTATTGATTCGTCAAATTCCTTGCAGTCAATCATGGCTTTTTCCAAAGATGGTGAATAGATCAGCTTGATAGCAACACCCGGTAAATCTCCTGACTTTACTTCGGGAGGCATGACAACAAAACTCCCCATAAAAATCATTTTAAGTAATGTATTAATTTGAAGTTCAAATGATTGTGATGCTTCGGGACGATTCATAAAGCCTGCATCATCATCCTTCCCCATAGTGATAGCTTTTACCGCACCATACATATCTCCCTGAATCTCAACATCTTCACCTTTAAGTAACATGATTGGAAATGCGTATGCCATATTGTTTTGACACAAATGGGAAATAGCCAGTTCGTACTTGTCGATATTATCTTGTGAAAAGCTCCAGCAGGCACCGTGTTTGTCCCGATAATATACAACCGGACATTCGGTAAATCCATGATCGTGTTCTTCCACTAATGTATATCCTTCAATACCGAAATACTGTTTCACTTTGTTTATTGCTCCGGCTATTCCCCTTTTATCCTGCCGGTAACGGTACATTTTTTTATTATCCCACACTTCCACCCAAGAAATGAGTTCCTTTCCCTCTTCGTCATAGTCGCTGTATCGCCGGGCAAACAGTGTCATTTGACCGGTTATGGAATCGTAGTGAGGATAAAGAGTGTCACCATCAAAATAGGAGAGATTCTTGGTGAACACCTTGCCTTCATTCATATAGAATACGATTGCTGCATCTCCCGTTATTTTTACACTTTTGGCATATTCGTAAAATGCAATCTCCATATTTTTATCCAGCCATCCTTTTTGAAATTCGAGAAATATTTCCCGTGAACTTTCATCAACTTTGGTATCGGTCAGCTCATGATGAATGTCATTGCCACATAGATGTACAAGTTGTTGGATAGTGATTATCATCTGAAAGGGAAAAGAAGCACGGAATACTTTCTCCCGGAAGAACCGTTTCTTCTCTTCGTCATATTTCAGTCTGTCCGGGTAAAACAATTCCGAATTGATCTTGTGCCCTGAAGGATAAAACTCACGGATAAAATCAGCCTGCGAAATGAGCTGCCATGTCAGCCTATCACTGTTGTTTGTGAACGATGCGTTTCTTAAATCGCTCGTAATCCTGCCTTGCAAGTAACCTTCGGGAGTAACCCTTGCAAAAGGCTTTTTTGTAAGAATCTCTGCTATCATATTAATCCTAAACCTTTTATGTGTTTGCGTTTATGTTTAATTTCAAAAATCATTCGCATAAGCAATGCTTCTATGAAGTCGGGAGAATGACCTACTAATTTTTTCATTATAATCTTCTTGATAATAGTCCAGCCTTTCTCTTCACTGTCTTCATCCTTTCGTATCGCTTTCCTTTCCTTGTCGAGAATCTGTCTAAGGGGAACTTTCTCAAACCCTTTGCCGGAGAACTTGCGTTCAAGAAGAGTCGGTTCAATGGAAATCTCCCGGTTGATAATTTTTTGTGCGAACAGATATGCCGCTTGTGATTTTAAATTCGCATAGATGTATTTGAATTTCTCTTCCACGGCTTCTTTGTTGTTGAATGGGATTGCATTCGGGAAAAAGCCTTTGAATATTTGTCCGAGTCCGTTAAGGTCATAGGTGAAGCATTCTTCTCTTACATGCCATTCTTCCAGCATCGCTTTTACGGTATCGACTGTTTTCTTGCTGTCAAGTTTGCAAACAAATATGTCTCTTATATGCCATCCTTCCCACAGCCACATGACAAGACTGTCGCCACCCTCAAATGCCGCATCACATGATACCCGGCGTATTCCATCACCTATCTGCATGGAATTGCGGTATAAGGCTTCCATGTGAGTCAGCTTTATTATATCATCTCCGGCAGCTTTGTATTTCCAGTTACCGTCAAGATCGCGTGCGCGTTGTTCGTCTGACTGGTTGACAAGGTTAGCCAAATAGGTCGGATCAGAAGACATCAGTTTTACATTATCGGAAAGTTTTGCTTCAATAAAAGTAACCGACTTGATAAACAGTTCTTGTGGTGTGCCATATTGCTCATACTCCGGCTTCCAGTAGGCGTGTATAATATCCTTGCATTGCTCATATACTTCCTCACGGGTATCTCCCCAATATATACCTGAAACATTGTCCCCGTCCATAAAACAATACCGGACTCTGCCATCACGTTCCGGGATTGGAAGACCATCTTCTCCGATCCACCAGTCAATGAATTTTGCAACCCAGCTGTCAGGATCAGGGTTACATGTTCCGATAAAGCGGTTACGGATATGAAAGGCGTTACGGTTACAAGTGATAAGGTATTTGAATTTGAGATATTCCATGTGGGTTATTTCATCCACACCTATATATGCGAACTGTTTACCTTGAAAACGCTTTTTGAAATCGTCAAGTGTGTCAGCATGATAGCTGAATTTTAAAAATCCACCTTTATAGAAATTCCAGCGCATGTCGTTTTTGGACTTGTTGTATTCCCCAAAATCATCATATAAGGTGGATGATGTTTCTACCATATCAGAGAGATCGTCTATCTCATGCCGGAGAAGCACAGAACGGAAGTTTTTATTTTTTATATCTTTCAATGTTTCCATAAGAAGAGTAAAAGTTTTACTTCCCCCACGGCATCCCCCACAGATGGTAATATCAGCCGGGGTGGAGAGCATGTTTTCCTGCCCTCCACCTTGTGCGATTATCTTATTCGGATTAGGAATTTTCCTATCCGCGTCCCTTAACATTTGGATATATTCATAATCAAGCACCAAACTGGCATTAACCGTTTTTATTCCACTATATTTCTCCATAAAAAGAAAACCGATCCTCACATTACACATGTGGAGACCGGCCTATAAGCTCTGATTCTAATATTGCAGTACAAAAATACGCATAAAGAGTATTATTTTCTACATTTTAATAGAAAATAATATCAAAAATGTTTTGAGAAAAGAAATCCAGTACATATATTTGCAACGAAAACATGGAGTATGATAAAAATTAGTGCGGATAAAGATGCAGATCAAAGGGAAATATACAACAAGATAGTTTTATGTCCGATATGCGGTCAGAAACTAACTGATATAAGCTATGTCAATGGTGTTGTTATATTGAGAGTGAAGTGTCGTAGATGCAAGAACTACATAAATGTGGATATTGTGGGTACAAAGTAGTTTTCAGGATAATATCGCGGAGTGGAGCAGCTGGTAGCTCGTTGGGATCATAGCCCAAAGGTCATTCGTTCGAGTCGAATCTCCGCAACAATAGTTGGAGTTGCCGCATTGTTTCTCCCTTCGATGTGGCGTATGGGGATAAAGGGAGAATATGGAAAGATGGCAGACGTGGTGTATGCGCCGGACTGAAAATCCGGTTAAGGTGATTCGATTTCATCTCTTTCCACAAAACCTATACGGTGTGGTTCAATTCCCACAGGTACGCTGAAATGGGGTATCGCAGGTTAGGTGAGTATAGGTATATTGTCCGGTTAGCTCAATTGGTAGAGCAATACACTGTTAATGTAAAGGTCGGTAGTTCGATTCTATCACCGGGCGCAATGAAGCGGAGATAGTTCAGTTGGAAGAACGTCAGATTCCAAACCTGATTGTCGGGGGTTCGAGTCCTTCTCTTCGCGCATATTGAGATATGGTGTAATGGCAACACAGCAGATTTTGGTTCTGCTATTCAAGGTTCAAATCCTTGTATCTCAACAAATGGCGTATTCGACTAACGGTTAGGTCGTCACCTTTTCACGGTGGAAACCAGAGTTCGATTCTCTGATACGCTACACAAAATGAATAACGTCCGAAGTACAAGGGAAATGCGGTGGTTTCACAGAGATGTCTTGTAGGCCGCATATTGGAAGTATGGGTGAGTGAACGATACCACCTCTTTGCTAAAGAGGCAAGCTGAAAGGCTTCGGAGGTTTGAATCCTTCTGCTTCCGCAAAACGGGTAGTTACCGAAGTGGCAAACGGGATAGACTGTAAATCTATTGGCTTTCGTCTTCATTGGTTCGAGTCCAATACTGCCCACTATTAAATGAAAAATAAGACCAAAGAGTCAGATTGATGCAAAAAAGCATTGTCTGACTCTTTTTTTATTCAACATAAACACAAAATAAACACGATGGAACAAGAAAAAATCTTATCCACATTAAGCGAGAAACTTGGAGAAACCAGTTTTTCACCGCAGACATTACAGAAGTATGTAGAACTTAATCCCGTAGCCGAAGGTTCGGAGCCTGACGAGGCTTATTGGAACAAGGCTGTGAATTTTCTGAAAGGGATGCAAGGACAGTACAACCATGATGTCGCAACCAGAGTTGAGGACTTTAAGAAAAACTATAAGCCCCAACCGACTCCCCCGACACCTCCAACTCCACCGGCACCACCGAAAAACGATGATGAACTGGAGAAGAAGCTGAAAGAACTGGAAGCACGTTTAGATGCAGAAGACAGCAAAAAGGTTCAAGCTGACCTGCTAAAGAAGGTTACGGCTGCAATGAAAGCCAAGCAAGCGAATGATGATTACGTATTGGGCAAGACTTTGCAGGGGGTAACTTTCGATACCAAGAAAACTGTGGATGAACTGGTTACTGAATTTCTGCCAAAATATGATGCAGAATATAAGGCGTGCAGGGGTTATGGCACCGCCCCAAGAACTTCTGACGGTTCAGGTGGAACACAACACAATGCAGCCAGCAGATACTTTGAACGTAAAGGCAAGAAGGAAGGCTGGAAGAAGAATTAAAATTATTAACTCTAAAACAGTAAATGTATGGGAACAATGGGTAACACGTTTGATGTGAACACCGTGAAATACGGACATGCCCGTAAAGTGTGGCGTGAAATCCGTCACCGTTATCCGGGCGGTGGTATGGTGAGCAACATTTCCGATTGGGTTGCGGTTGGCAAGATTCCTGCCGGTACAGCTGTGAAGTTTGATCTTTCAGGTAAGACATTCACCGCTTATACGGATGCACAGATCAAGGCGGCTGAATCAGATATTACCACTCTTGGCATTAATGGTTATTTGCAAGAAGATATTCTTGTAGCCAGTGGCAACACAAAGGCCAGTGGGACAGTAGTCTATGCCGGAGAGATTTATCAGTACATGTTTGACGAAGAAGTGGTCGCTATCCTGCAAAAGATTACTACACTTCCTCAAATTGTATGGGTGCAGTAAAAGAATTTGAAAACAACATTTAAAATACGACAATTGTATGAATACACTTCCTATTGATTTGTACAAGGTTATCGAGTATGGGCTTGGTGGGGACACTTGGCAAGAATTTATTGACCGTTACAAGGAGAAGTATGACCTACTTCAAATTGATGGTTTTGAATTTGAAGCAACCAAGTTGGATTATACTTTCTCCCAGCTTATTACGAGCCTCGGCGTGAAAACGCTGCCAGCTTACGTTGATCCGGAAAGTCCGGGTTATGAAGCTGCATTGGGAGAACTCGAAGGAAGGACGGGTAATATCCCGACTCAAAAGAAGTTCTACCGTTTGAACCGTGTGACTGTGAGACAACAATTGCAGCTGTTGCAACGGGTAGGCATGTCCGCATTGACGGAAGAGATGCAGAATGTGTTCTTGGGCTTGCTTGATGAAAGTGCTGACGGTCTTATCGGATCGTACTACAATGCGCTTACTCACCAGCGAATGAGAATTGTTTCCACGGGTAAGTTCACTATTGATACTGATAACAACCCACGTGGTTTGAAGGGTATCACTATTGACTTTAATATCCCTGAAAACCATTATCAAGTATTGGCCGGCACAAGCCGCTGGTGGACTAAGGATGAACATATTCCGGCAAATCAAGGCTCTGCCTCTGATCCGATTATGGATGTAAAGAACAGAGTGAAAGAGATTCGCCGCAAATATCATTATTTGGGCAAGATCAGGATGGAGCTGGCGCAGGACTTATGGGATGATTTAATGACTCATACCACGGTTCTTAAACGTATCGGCCATTCCCTCTATCCGACTGTGACGGATGATAGTACGGTTATTGCCAATGCACAGAATGAAGATGAAGACCGCCTGAAAGCCATTTTCAAGAAACTGGTTAAGGTGGATGAAATCGTGCCACGTGACAGCTATGCTTTTGTTGACAAGCCCGGTAAGGATGCGGACGGACAACCTGATCTTATCACTGAACAAGTGGAGAACTTCAAGGCCACCAATATTGCCTTTATACCAGTAGGTCAGATCGGTACTATTCAAGGTGTGGAGCCTTTGACTTTGGGATATGAGGCAAACAAGGTTGCTTCTTATGACGGTGGACGCTTGAAACTGACACAGAGAGCCAATCCTGAAACACATTCAATCTATATTGAAAGTGAAGCCGCCCAAATGTGTGTGCCGAGAATGCCACAGTATATGTTCATCTCTACTGTAACTGTGTAATTCTTAAATTCATGCAAGAATGAATGAGGAACTTTCTCATACGGAAGATATGACCATTGAGGACTTTTTGAGTGGCGCAACTGCTTATGAAATAGCGGACAACGCCCTCAAAAGGGTTCTTGTCAAGCGGAAAATCGCTTTTGGAACAATGGTAAGTGAACTGACCGAAAGGCAGCTTGATCTTGCCACTGCCGATATTTACATGTGGTGTGCAAGCACTCCAAGCAGTAAGAATGATACCGAAGACAGTGACGGGGGATGGAAGCATAAGGAAGGTGGTTGGCAGACCAGTGCATACGACAAGCGGCAACTCCGTGAAATGGCGAAAGAACTGTATGAGAAATGGGATGAAGAAGTTGTAAAGGGCACTAAAATCAGAATAGTCAATTTTTGAGTATGAAAGTAAATAATCCACGGCATCCGCACAAATGTACTGTTTACCGAATTATAGGTGAGGATTCTTTCAGTGATGGTGAGAAGGTGATCTTGTATGAAGGTATATGCCGAAAGGAAGGTAGTACAAATTTGCGGACATTCAAAACCGATAATGTGATAAAGAGCGATTATCTGTTGAGCCTTCCCGGAATTGTTGAAGGAATATTGGCCGGTGATCTGATAGATGTCACGGACAGACAAGGCACTTTCACTCAATGTATGGTTACTGATAGCTATGCCGGAAATTTGGGAACAACTGTGTATTTCAATCTTGCAAAAAATTAACGCATGGATAACCGGAGCAATGAAGTATTGTTTGATGAAGGAATAAGGAAGGCAAAGGAGCTTGTTTCAGGATATATCTTTGATGTCTTGACTAAATGCTGTGAAGAACTTATCCAAGATGCACTTGATAACAAGTCAGGCTTTCGGAATCTTACGGGTAATACAATAACCAGTTATGCGTGCGGATTATTCATGGACGGTAGATTTTCCTATTTCGTTTGTAGTGGAGATTCAATGAAACAACCGGTGAGAGTAAAGCTGACTAAAGGTGAAACATTTGTAGGTGTCAGTTATGATAATCAGAACAGACGTTTTACTGGAACAATAGAAACTGATAAAGGTTATGGCGAAGCATTCTCCTTTGATTTCTTGAAAAGATATAAGTCGGAATCACGTAAAGGATTTGAGATAGTAATGTGCACGGGTACTGAATATTCAACCTATTTGGAGAATGTGTTGAATGCAGATGTTCTGACCGGAACATTTCAAAGGGCACAAAATACATTATTCAAGAACTTTAAACCAATGAAATGATGGGACGGACAGTTTATAGACGTATGGATATATTAAAACAAATCGCTGATGCAGTAACCGGCATTGGTGAAAAGGTTTTCATAACAGATCGTCCGGCTGCTGAACAAAAGGCGATGAAGGACTTTGTTGTTATCCGGTTGCCACAAACTATCCAAGATAAAGGAAGTACCTACCAAGACACTTACTGTCAGATAAACGTTTTTGCGCATGATCGCTCAAACGGTATTGAGAATACAGTCCGTTTGGATGAAATGCAAATGGAAGTGGTTTCAAAATTTCCAATAGTGACGGAATTGTTTTCAGCTGTAAGTCCACGATTGCTTCCCGGAGGAAATGACGGACTCGGTTTTCATTCCTTAATAATACAAGCGAAGCTAATAATAAACAAATGACACAAACTTAAAAAGATACGATTATGGCAGAGATTTCTATTACTACCAAACTGGAAGAGTTAAAGGTGCTCTTTAATCAGATGAAGGAGGTTTATTATGTGTCCAAAGTCAATAGTGACCTCGCAACTTTAGCGGCTTTTGATATGGAGCTGCCGGTACTCTCTGACGGAGTTACATTTGATACCGGAGCTGCCGATGTTTCCAAGATCAAGTTGACAACCGGAGCAACTTGGACTTCTATTGCTAATGCTGGAGATTCCGATATTCAGTTTCAAGTACCTTCCGTGGCAGGAAAGATCAATGACTTGTTACTGAACAAGAAAGCGGAAACGGTGACTATGACTGCTACCATTGATGGTGAGACTTATGAAGGTGAAGGTTACAATATCGAACCGAAGAAAGTAATCGGAGGACTCTTCATGCGTAGTGAAGACCGTCAAACAGCCTTGTTCTTACCGAATGTTGAGGGGTATAGCAACTTCGTCAGCGAGCAGGATAAGCCGGGGTACTTTAATGTATCTGTTTCTCCGTTGAATGATGCTAAGGGTGCCTCTATTTACATTTTACGTAAAAAAGTGTCCGAATAAAAAACTTAGGATATAACACTTTGCAAAATTCATATCAGCGAAAAGGTGGTGAGCTACTTGATACCGGCCACCACCTTTTTTCGTATAAAACACGATAAAATATGACAAAGAAGAATGACATAACACTTCCTACACCGGAGGATGAAAGGCTATTGAATGATGTGTTGGAAGACAGTGTGGACTATGTGGAAGTCCGAGGAAAGAAATATGGTATTTCATGGCTGAAAAGAGGGACTATACGCAAATTCACCAGTACCATGCAGAAATCGGGAAATGATGATAAGATCAGTTGCCAATGTGCAGCCGCTATCATTTTGAACGGATATTGGAAGATCAAGTTCTTCTATCCTTTCTTGTGGCGATGGTTCTTTTATATCAAACAATATGGAGATCATGAGCTGATGAAGGTTATAGCCGTCGGCAAAAAAAAAATTCCAGTGGAAGACTACTTGACCGCTACCATATATCTGACCGCGATGAAGGACACGATGATGACAATGACAAAAGAGGAAGCAGAGCATATCCTTCACGAACCAGCTACGGACAAACGTGGGAAATAGGCAAGTCCTATCCGTGGCTGACAGAGCCTTTGAGAGTATTTGGGATTCCAATAAGCAAGCCCTTGTTTGGTATTTATTGGGTACTTACAAATGCACAAATTGAACTATTGGCAATGGATGTGTCTATTGTGGTTACAGATTGTGACAAGGACAACAAGGAAAAGAAGCACGATACGAAGAACTTCAAATCCCCTTCCGTAAGCGAAATAGAGGATGCTGCCAAACGCTGGAAAAATAAGTATGGCAATGGAGAAACAGCAATTAACATTAATGATTATAAGTAGCACAAACACAATAATATATGGCTGATCTCGGTAATTTATATTTTGATATACTGTTCCGTGATAAGACAGCGGAACAACGTAAAAAATTGAAAGCGGAAATCACCAAAGACTTGCAGGCAAAACTTGATGTGGGTTTTGACAAGAAGAAGTTGGTTGGTGATATGAAGACTTTGCTTCAAAGTGAGAAGTTTAAGATCAATGTGGTAGTGGATAAGGCCAGTACCACACAAGCTGTCCGTGCCGCCTTGCAAGCCGCCGGGTTGAATACAAACTTTACAGCAAGTGATTTACGCGCCGCCAAAGCCGCAGCCATTCAAACCAAAGCGGAGGCTTCTGCCGCAGCCGCACGTGAGCTTGCGCGACAAAGAGCCGCCCGTGCCGCCAAAGCGGAACTGGATTTGGCTAATGCCCGTGAGAGATCAGCCAATGCAGCAAGGCGGCACATGACAGCCACTCTCAATATGAATGGAGCAATGAACAGCCAGTTGAGTATTGTCGGACAATTAAGAAATGAATTTTTGGGGCTATACTCCATTTATGCGGCACAAAATTTCTTACGTGCAGTGGTTGATATTGGTGGTGAGTTGGAGAATCAGAAAATTGCAATGGCCTCTATCCTGCAAGATGAAGGCAAAGCTACAACCATATTCAATCAGATTAAGAAACTGGCTGTTGCTTCTCCGTTCGGGGTTATGGATTTGAATCAGTATGCCAAGCAACTTTCTGCATATTCTATACCATACAATGAATTGTATGATACCATGAAAAGGCTGGCTGATATATCAGCCGGTGTAGGTGTTGATATGGGGCGTATCATATTGGCCTTCGGTCAGATAAAGGCTGCTAAATTCTTGAAAGGAACAGAATTGCGGCAATTGACGGAAGCGAACATTCCTATGGTGGATAAACTGGCCGAGCGATTCAGTAAGTTGGAAGGCCGCATTGTCAGTGCCGGTGAAGTGCTTGATATGATCTCGAAAAAGAAAGTTACGTTTGAGGACGTAAAAGATGTTCTTTGGGAACTTACGGATGATGGTGGCATGTTTCATAACATGCAGGAAGTTCTTTCAGAATCAGTCAAATCCAAATGGAAGAACTTGGCTGATGCGATTGACATTATGCTTGGTGATATTGCGGAGTCAATGGGTAGTACATTGAAATGGACTGCCGAAAGCCTTACCACCCTTGCTCAAAATTGGAAAGAAGTTGTACCTTTTATAACAGCGGCCACAGCTGCGTTTGGAACATATCGGGTTGCGGTTTATGCAGGATCACGTGCCATGGGAGTGGCAAATGCTACATTAATAAAAGGAACACTCGCAGCTAAACAGAAAACAGCAGCGGATTTAGTGATGGCTTCCAATTACCGCACTTTAACTGCCGCTGAAAAAGGATTGATTGCTTCAAGAAATGCTATGACTACCGCAGAATGGAGGGCATTGGCTGTTAGTGGCGCATTGAACAAAGAACAAGCGTTGAGGTTGATAACACTTGGGAAAATTAAATCAGGTCAGGCAGGACATATTACCCAATTACTTAATATATCAAAAGCTGAACTTCAAGTGGCTATGTCAGCTGGAAAAGCTCGTGTGGCAATGGCAATGCTTAGTTATGGAGCCAAACAAGTTTGGACTGCTTTTAAGGGTTTGTTCAATCCATACATGTATTTGTTCGCTGGACTTTTTGCCATTACTGAATTATGGTATAAGTCCGGGCAAAAGGCTGACGAAATGAACGAGCGTATTTCCGAGCTGACAACAAGAGCACAAGACGGTTTCAAGAATTTAACGAAAGAAGCTCAAAAATTTGCTGATGTTGATCCTTTTAAGGCGAATGATGCCTCACTGATTTCTTCTATTGAAGAAATGAAAACAGCATTAAAGGATTATTCTCCAGTTTGGGCAGACACTTTTAATGAAACGTTTAAGACTGATGATGAAGGAAATACGGTTAAAAGCCTTGCAGAACAATATATATTGCTTCGGAATGCTTTGAATGATACAAAAGAGGCTTATAGATTGTTGAATGCCATAAAAGGTACGTCTGAACATGCCAATGAAGCGACTGACGGTTATTTTGATGACAGTTTTCTTGAAAATATCAATGACTACATTGATGCGGAGGAACGGGTAAACAAGATTATTGGCCGCATGTCAGGCAGCTATATCGAGTATTCCACCGCCATGCAGAAAGTTATAGCCAAACATGGTGATTTTGCCAAAGCCGCTTCGGGTAAACCGCTGAAAGAACAGCTATCCATTCTCAAAGAATACCCCAAAGCATTGGCCAGCCTGAATAATGAGTTGCCTTTCACTGGAGGATATAGAGATGATATTTTTCAATTGCGGAAAGCGTGGAAAAACTCTAAGCGTATTTATATGGAAGATGTATTGCCGGATATGAAAGACTTCCTATCTGGGTACAAGTCGAGGCTGAAAGCTGCCGGCTGGGATTTGGAGAATTTGAGTGATGCGCAGAAAATAGCTATCGGTTTGGATATAAGTTCTTTCTTTGATACGTTCGAGAAGATGCCGAAATATATGCGAGACTTCTTTAACGAGAAGACTCTTGAAGAAGAGTTCAATATCAAGATTAATGCTGAATATACAGAAGCCAGTCAAAGTTTTTCTGATTTGCAGAAAAAGTTCAATGAAGCCACAGATGGGCAATTTGAAGCCCAAATAAAGGTTTCCACAGATTCAGAGAAAATCATTGAAGGAATACAAAAAGGATACAAGGAAGCTAAAGAGACAACAAATCAATTGAAGCCGGTATTGATTAAAGCCGGAATAGATTTGTCAGGTATTGGAGCTATTGACTTGTCAAAACTTCCCGACTGGCAGAAGCAAATTGTATCAGATTATAAAAAGGCTTTCGACACAATGCAAGCCGGTGAGAAAGGAGCTAAAGAAATCGGGTTTTCTCTCACTGATCCAAATAAGGATAAGAGCAAAAAGGATGCCTTTGCCGAAAGATTGAAAGAACGGGTAAACTTACTAAAGGAGGCATATTCTGAATATAAGAAGTGGACTGACATTGTTGGAAAGGGAGAAGCTGCCAGCAAGGTTAAAGAATCGGGTATTTTTGATTCCTTATTTAAAGGTAAAGAACCGGTGAATATTGTAAATTATCGGGATGAATTGAATAAGATCCTTAACCAGCTTGACGATAAGACCAAAGAGCGTAGGGAATTGAAAGTCTCTATACGGAAAGTGCTTTTGGATATTGATGCCAACGCTATGAAAGAAGCTTCGGATAAGGCCACAAAGGAACTTGAAAGGTACGTGTCTGATGTTTCAAAGAAATGGGATATATACAAGCAGCTTATCAATGCCGGTGCAAGTAAGAAGGATGCTTCAACTTATGCTTTTGGTTTTTTGACTGATTATGAGAATGAAGCGCAATATTTAATAGATACAGTACAAAAGAAACTCAAAGAAAAGGCTGTTGATCTTCCATTCACTTTGAGTGACGATGAAGCAGAAAGTATATTAGGAGGTAAAGACAGCCCATTATATAAGCAATTTTTTAAGGTGTGGAAGGATGCTAAAGAGGCATTTGAGAAAGATAAGGTAAGTATTGCACTTGATGATACAAAGGTTATTGCCAATGCAAGATCAACGATAGAAAAGATACGAATATTAAGTGAACAGTACGCATCAAAGACTGGATTAAGTGTCGGAAAAAATGGGGAGTTGGTTGGTGATACGTCAGGTCTAAACAATGTTCAGAAGGCTTATCTTGATGAATATAATAAGAAGCTGATTGAATTAAAATCGACCTTATTACAATTGTTACCTGAATGGGAGAAAATATTTGGAGATAAAGAGCAACGTTCATTCTCTGATTTGAAAGAGGCTGAACGTATCGCAAGGGAAATCAAGAATAATGCAAAGGTTTCCTATGATAGCGATGGAAAGCCCAATGGATTTACTTCTTTTTTTACGAAAGATGATGGTAGTATTGAAAATGTTAAGGGTGCTTATTCTTTGTTGGATAAATTGATAAAAGCCATCCCCCAGTTGCAAGATGCACAGTTGGCTGTAAATCCATTCAAAACCTTAGCGAAGAATGTAAAAGAACTTTTTACTTCTGAAAAAGACAGCGACAAACTGGAAAAGAAAATCGGACGGTTGGGAGAAAGTGCCGCTGAAAGTGCTGATCTTGTCGGCAATTTTGCAGGACAGATGTCTTCCATGTTCGATGCTTTGGGCAATGAGGGTATGGCCGATACAATGGGTAATGTGCAGGATGCCATGTCTTCTATAAGCAATATCGGGCAGGGATTCGCCAAAGGTGGAATAGTTGGTGGTATTGCTGCCGCTGCCGGTGAAGCTGTAAACTGGATTGGGAAGATAGCACAAGCACATGACAAAAAGCTTGATAAGGCTATTGAAAAAAGTAAACTTCGTGCTCAACAGTTGCAGTATATATACGAACAGATTGACGGTATTCTTGAACGTTTCTTGGGCAGTGGCACGGAACTAAAACTTGTAGATGCAGAAAATGACCGTACCCGGTTGAATCAATTAAATAATCAGATTGAGGCAATACGCAATAAGGGGAAGATCAACATCTTCGATTTGATGTCTTTGCAGAAATATAAGCAGGAAGCGGAAAAACTTCAAAAACGTGTTTCGGCATACGATGAAGGCGGTGCATACGGGTATCAACGTGCCTTGATGCAAGAACAACTTTCAGAGTTGGAGAAACAGCGGCAAGCCGAAATTGACAAGAAGAAGACGGATGATAGCAAAGTGGCTGATTATGAGAATCAGATTGCGGAGATGAAACAGCAAATAAAGGATTTTGCCGAAGAAACGGCTGAATCTCTTTATGGCATTAATTTGAAAGACTGGGCTTCGCAGTTGGGAGATGCCTTGTATGAGGCATGGCAGAAAGGCGAAGATGGTGCTGAAGCTTTCAAAAATAAGGTTGCCGATATTATGGGTGATGTTATGAACTCCATTCTCAAAATAAGTATTTTGGAACCGGCCATGCAACAGCTTCAAAAGATGCTTTTTGGTGAGGATGGAATGAGTGGTTATTTCGGCAAGGATTTCTCTCTTGACGAAAGGGAGTTAGAAAGTATTGCGGACTATCTAATGGGGGTCAGTGAGAAAACCGATGATTACTATTCCATGCTTGACAAACTGAATAACTATATGGAAAAGAAATATGGTATCAGCATGAAGGAAGAGGAAGAAGACAGTGGAAGTGGTTTATCTAAAGGCATACAGAATGTTACTGAAAATACCGCTAACCTTTTGGCTTCTTATATAAATGCAATCCGGGCTGACGTGAGTGTCAAACGGGAGTATGTGCGCAGATTGGTTGAAGAATTGTTCCCGGCCTATAATGTAATAGCACAAGCGCAATTACAACAACTGACAATGATACAGATAAATACAGCAAAGAATGTGGAATTTGTGGAAGAAATCAGAGATATACTGCATAGGAATATAAACGGTGTAAACAAATTTAATGTATGATTATGAACAGATTAAATAGTGAATTGAGAGGCCATGCCGTATCGTATGGCCTCTGCACACAATGGCAAGGTGACTGGCAAAATAATAAAAGCCAGCAAGAATTGATCGGAATGTATATACGGGGTATTGATTTTTGTATTGAACACGATTATCCGACAGTGGAATATATAAAAGGTAATTTTGACCGGAGTCTGCTTCATCAAAACCTTATTTTTGTTGATGAACCAGTGACCGGAGGCAACAATGGTGTATATGTACTGAACGGTAAATGTTCAGGCAAACTTTCTTTCGGTAAATTTACAGCCGCTACTCTCCATTTGCGCCATGATAGTGAATTGACTCTTGAAGTGGAAGATTGCGCCAAAGTTTTTGTGAGTGTATATGATCGGGCTAAACTACATGTAAGGCAAAGCGATGTGGCTAAAGTTTATGTATATGTTCATGGTGGAAACTGTAAAATAGAATCCGAAGGCAATGTTATGGTAAGATATAAAAAGAATAGGGACTAACACGTTTTCTGCAATATATTTATTTACAGTATTTTATATTTCTAAATTATTTGAACGGTATCATAAATTGCAACCAACATCTTGTCACAATACGGTAGATACGTGCATTATTTATATTATGTCTAAATTTTAGAGTAAATATAACTGTTTTTATTTACCGATTCTTACCGTTTGTTACTGATGTTTACCGAATTTATTTTTCTGATTTTTAGTCTGTTGTATGGTGAAAATATCGTTTTTATATTTGTGTCGGAAACAATGCTGTTAGGTTCATTTCGTGGTTGTCATGAACTGGAGTAAAATATTATAGGGCATTCTCTTTGAGGCAGGCAACCACATTAGGCTTCATCGGGATTTGCCCTTTCTCTTTATTATTATGTCAAGTGTGACTATTATATTAAGGAGGGTTCAGTAGGTACGAGTAATGGCGTATTGGGGTTCGATTCCCTGCCTACTACAAGATCGGACAAAATAATTCCCCAAAAGCGGAGATGTCCGAGCCGCTGATGGGGAAAACATTAACTTTATAGTGCAAAGATATGGAAAATTTTAATCAGTTAATACCTATTGATGAGGGAAAAGGTAAAAAAAGAACAATGACCTCCTTACAGATTGCGGAAATTACGGGCAAAACTCATTCAAATGTAATGCGAGATATTCGCAATATCCTTGAACAACTGGAAGAAAAACATAAATTCAATTTTGAATTGATGTTCAAAATCACAAAGTTAGGGAATAACGCAGAAAGAAAAGACCCTTATTATCTTCTCACTAAAAAAGACTGCTTGCTTCTCGCAAGTGGTTATGATGCAAACTTACGAGCCAAAATTATTAATCGTTGGGAAGAACTTGAAGAAAACAAGCGTGAACTTTCCCGTAAAAGGGAGAAATCTTTGTTAAGTAAAATCTAAATTTATAATATGAAAACAAATCAAGAAATGGTGCGATACATTGATAGTTTTTCTGTGGTTCAGCGCACGAGTGATGGTTATTTTGACGGAACTGAATTGCTTCGGCAGTGGAATAATGTAGAAGGGAATCCGAGAAGGCAAATGAGTAAATTCTTAGAATCTGATAATACATCAGAGTTTTTGAAAGCTCTTGCAGAGGATGAAAGCCATAGAGCAAAAATGCTCATTGGTGAAAATCAACTACTTATAAAAGTTAAGGGTAGAAATACGAAAGAAGGCAAAACACCCGATAAAGTTTGGATGAATCCGCTTCTGTTTATCAAATTTGCTATGTGGATAAATCCGGCTTTTGAAGTCAAAGTATTACGGTTTGTGTACGATGAAATGATTCGCTATCGAAACGATGCCGGGGATGCTTACAAAGAACTTGGCTCTGCCGTTCAGAAGATAGTTCCTAAAGAGTTTATGCCGAAAGCAATGCAAAAGGTTGGGGAAGCATTGAATTGGGTTGTGTTTAACTCACATGAGAAAATGCTTCGCAACAAGCAGGGTGATGAAAGCAAACAACGCGAACTGTGGCAGCTTGAAAAGAAGGTGGCTGATTTAATCAACGAGGGATTCATTACCAACTTCGATAATTTAATATCATACCTTAGAAAACAATATTCAAAAAGGAACTATCCTGCCGTGTTCCAATTACAGCAAGAAAATACAAATTTTATCCACTATAAATAATAAATCAATATGGAATTAGTAGAATTTATGAGCAACAAAGAATGCGTTGTAGAAACATTCAAAGTAAATGGTCTTATTGCAAAAGACAATACGGTAACAGAGAAAGGTTTAATGGCTATACAGTTCTATTTAGATATGATAGAGCAAAAGAAGCCAGAATTAGAAAATTGTCAAACGGCTTATATGTCATGTAGTGAGGTGGAGGAATGGGAAAAGAAAAACGCTGCGGCTTCGGTAAGTTTTGACAGCGGAGGGGTAGTCGAGTTTCTCCCGATAGAAATGTTCTCAAAAGATGCTAAAATAGAAAAGGGAGGTGGCATAAAAGGTATGCTTATTTCAATGTGCGATTGCGCATGTGAAGATGAAATATCCGAAATAGTATCTTCAAATGATGAAATTCGTAAATTGAGAGATGCGCTTAACAAATATCTCGAAAGCTGAATACTTTTGGCTAAGAGTGGCAAAATGCACAAAATAAAATTGGGCTGACTTTGGAGCCAGCCTAATTATAATTTATACGCGAAAACATTAGCCAGATTATGTTAGCTCAATATTTAATGGTAGTCAGCGTTAAAAGACGTACTAATATCTTTATATTTAGAATATAATTTGATTTTATAAATATTATATGTTCCACGACCATTAAGTATAGACTTATCTACGCTTTTATTTGCGGATTTAAATATAAAATAATAATTACCATAAGGGATTGTAGTTTTATATTTTCCCGTATTGTCAATCGTACAACTATATTTTACTTTATTTGATTTGAGAATATCAACCAAACATATAGCTAATTCACCTTCTCTCCTAATTTGTTCTTCAGCGGAAATGTAAAAGTCATATTCTTTTAATTTGGCTATTGCTTGTTCTTGCCCAACAAGTTCTTTCCATTTGATGTATTGTAACAAAGATTCATACCCCATTTGTATAGAGTCATTTTTTAATTCAATATCTTGTTTGAAATATTTACATGGTATAATATATAATTTTGCACCAATATCGGCTTTCGTACCTGAACCATTGTCGTAAGTTACAAGCCCATTTACAGATGAATAACTAATCTGTTTGTTCTGCGAATAGGAAGTAAAACACATAATAGTATAAAGCAAAAAGAATAATATATTTTTTTTCATTTCTTATGTAATTTATTTAATAAATATTTTATGTCATTCTTGAATCTTTTTATATTAAAACGATTTTCGGGAAAATCGACATAGAAGAAAAATAGCAATGTTGAAAATGGTAGTATGACTACATAAAATATAATCCAATGCCACCCAGTAACACTAAAGCAGATCAGAAGAATCACTACTATCCAAACTAAAACTCCTAACATATAATAACCTCTTTTATAATTAAATACAAAAGTATTAATAAATAAAATTATGACAAATGATATTTTTTATGTTTTTCAACATACACGTGGAAGCAAGTTAGGGTTGAGTATAATAATCTACTAAAAAATGCTTTTATGGTATTATTTTCTATGATTATATAGAAAATACAATTATATTTGCGTTGAAATAAGATTAAAATATAAGGCCATAGAGCTTGTTGTGGAGACTAAATATCTCTGCGGCAAGCTCTTTTTTAATATGTGGATATGAACGAACCGTATTCTATTTTGATGCAGAAAACTACCGAGAATGCTCCGGTCAAAGACAGCTTGGTGCATTTTGGAATTGTGTGCACTGAATTTCCGTTCAAGCCGGGTGGGGAAACGAAAGATTTACCCAAACGGGATTGGTCGGATGAAGACGGTGAAGATACTTACATACCCGACAAGCTACCATTAAAAGCATACGACTTGGAGGCCGAGATGTGCTATAAGGGGGATTTGGGTACTGCATACGATAAAATTATGGCCTTTCAAAACTATCTTACGGGAGAGAATGGTGACGGTGCCACTTTGAAAATATATAACTCGCACACGGGTATCGGGCGACAAGGACTTTACTTGCTGGAGGTTGGAGATTTTGAATTTAACAAGTCCAATATGGATGAAGTCTTGACCTTCCCGGTAAAATTTAGAGTAACTGATCCTCGAACTCAAATAATCCCCTCGTATAGTGTTGCGGAACCGACAAAGATAGTTGCATTGGTTGAAAAAGTATAGCTGTATGGCATGGAAGGTTTATGATAAAACTGGCAATACGGTACGTTGTACGCTGAAAAGTTTGGAGTATAATGGTACATGGATGGGTGCATGTTTTGTGACAAGCACTCTGAAAAGTGCCGTGCCCATTCTTTTTGAGATAGGTGACTATGTTATGTACCGTGGCGAGAAGTTTGAGATAAACTATGATCCTACGGCATTAAAAAAGGCGGCAAGAAAAACTTCGGGAGAAGCGTTTGTTTATGATAACATAAAGTTTAACTGGCCGGGAGATGAATTGACGCGATGTGATTTTCTTGATTATGTGAAAAGTGATAATCAGATACACTTCACTTCTTTGCCAAAGTTCAGTTTCTTCGCTTCGTCTATACAAGATTTGGCAGACCGTGTTCAAGTAAATCTTGACCGTATATATACCGGAGCACAAAAATGGACGGTTGTCGTACACCCTGAATATGTGAGCACTACCAATGTAAACATTGATGTGAACAATATAAAGGTATGGGGCGCATTGGAGTTGCTCAATTCAAAATTTGGTGCGAACTTTGTTATTCGTGGCCGAACAATAACAATCGGTACTGCCGGTATTGCTGTGGGCAATATTTTCAAGTATGGACGTGGAAACGGTTTGTACGAAATTCAACGTACAGCCGATGCGGATCAACAGATTATTACGCGATTGCGTGCATACGGTAGTACAAGAAATATGCCTAACCGGTATTATAATAAGCTCTCAAACAGTTCTCTTACCAATTATTTGCCGAATAACATGGCCGTGGAAAATCTGATGTTACCTGATTTTCCTAAGACAACGCTTGATCCATATATTGACAGCAAGAATATTGCTGTGCTTGGCATTCGGGAAGGGAGTGTTTATTTTGACGGTACCGGTGATTTGGAAGAAATATGTCCTTCAATGGAAGGTATGACCGCCGAACAGTTGAAAGATGCAGGTATTTATGTATCGTTGGATGCCGGGGATAATGGCAATCTTGACGAAGTGGCTGATGCCGAACAACTGACAGATGATGGTACAATGGATAGCCTGAAAGAAGGTGAAGATGTCCCACCTTTTACAATAACGCTAAAAGATGTTGGTTTCAATATAAACGATTACCTAACTTCTGAAACAGCCACCATTAGCATGAAAAACGGCATGTGTGGTGGCCGGGATTTTGAAATAACCAAATGTGAGAAGAAGGGCAATAAATATGTGCTGACTTGTAACCGTGTATATGATGAAAGTCTGAAATTATATTTCCCATACAAGGATTACAATATAAAGTCCGGTGACAAGTTTGTCCTGCTTTATATTGATATGCCGGACGTTTATATTCAGGCCGCTTCACAACGGTTGCTTGCTACCGCGAAAAAATATCTTGCAAAGAATGACTATGTGCGCTATTCGTATGAACCGAAGGTGGATGATATTTTCATGGCACGCCAACATGATGAGGCTGTTGCAAGGGGGGAAGCAAGCATACATGATACTTTGAAAGAAGGGGACTTGATGCTATTCACTGATAGCGATCTTGGTATTGAAGGCAGCATCATTATTGATACCCTTATTATCAAAGAGGGAGAAAATATGATACCGAAGTACACTATGACACTTCGGGAGGAAAAGGCTGTTGGATCGCTTGAAAAAATCCAAAATCAGATAGACTCTATTGCAGGTGGTGGGCAGGGAACCGGTGGCTTGAATACCCAACAGATACAGTCTATCATCCGTTCACTGGGCAATCAGCTTTTTCTTTCGCGCACCCACAATGATACGGCAGCTGGGCTTATCGGCTTCTTAGCCGGTGCTATCTTTGGTGCAAGCGGTTTTGCAGAGGGTTTGACCGGCTTTGGGGCGAAAATAGACAGCATGGGACGTGGGTATATGGAAAGCCTCACGTTACGCAGGTTTTTAGAGGTGCCGGAATTGCGTTTTAACCGTGCTGAAATTGTGCTTGGTGACAAATGGCGTTCTCCCGGTGCTGGAATTATAGAGAGTGTTGAGCCTGATTATGATGCTGATGGTAACTTGCTACGTTCCGGGACAATAAGTTTGAAATTACAAGACGGTGAAATAGGTGCTGTGGCTGTGGATGATATTTGCATGGGGTATTTCCATGACTATGAAACGCCGGGGAATAATGCGGTATCTGATATAGATGATAGCCGTGGCAACCGTATGTTTGCCGGTTTCTGTACAATCTATTTTCGTATTACAGAAATATTGGATGCCGGAACAAACAAAAGGTTTCGCTATGTGCTTCGTGGTGTTTCTGATCGTTGGCAATATTCTTTCCATCCGTGTGAGGCTTTGCATTTTGTCGCTTATGGCAACTTTACAAACAAGGAACGCCAGACTTCCGCTTATGAGACGAGGACATACCGCCGTTTCTTGGTAGGGGTAAATGACTGGGAGTTTACAAAGAGTATGGTTGCAATGCAGGATGGGGATTTGAGCAATCTCAACATCTTCGGGTTGGATATGACCGGTTATTCCGCTTATCTGAATAACATTTATATGACCGGCACAATCGAACAGTTACAGATAGATGCACCAGTACGCATTGAGATTGATACGCAAGGTGACAATTTTCTTGCTTATGGTGAATCAATGGAAATTACTTGCAAGGTCTTTAAAGGTTGGGAGGATATTACAGACACAGTTAGACAATGGGCTATCCGAAGGGATAGTGGAGATACCGCCGATGATGAAGCTTGGAATATCAAGCATAAAGATTTCAACGGTTCAATAACGATACATAACACAAAGGAAATTAGTGATTTAGGAAATAATTCAGTAACAGTGGTAAGTACCTTGTTTACCATAACGGCAACAAATGATACTGCATCAGTAGAAGCAATTGTGACGATATGATAGAGAGTGAAAAGAAAAGAATCAGAAAAGAGTTTCAACCGCTTACGATTGCAGTAAGCTTGAAGATAATGACACCGAACAGTCCGGCCAATCAGGTCTATAATCCGGTGGCAAATGAATATGATCCTGACCGTGGGGGTACTCCGCTGGTGATTTTACCGGAAGTCATAGCGAATGCCGCTGACGGTAGCTGGGATATGCCTTATGTTAATTCTTTGTTGGCAGAAATGAACTGGTTTGCTAATGGAGAGAATATTTCTGCAATCAGTTCATGGAATGGGAAGTACAGTATAGATACGGTTGGAGATACACGCGGTGCCATTACCATAAGCAGAAATGTGGCTCCGGGTGAAAGTTTTGAGTTGTATTTTGAAGGTCTGATAGCTGATACCCGGCTTGGGGTGAATATTCCCGTTAAGACTGACTCTATCATGTTGACAACGGTAGATAAGAGTGAAGATACCTACGGTTTGTCTATTGGGGATAGTCAGATAATCCAGTACAATCCATTTCTTGACAAGCTTTTGTTGTATGATTACAAGGTAGCCAACAATTTGATTTCCGCATCTACGGCCAATAGGAATGCAGCTTTGGATGAAAATTCATACGAGCGCACCATTCCACTTATGGTAACAAAGGGAGTGAATAAAATAACTACCGGATATACAATTGAACTTTATCAGGTGAACAGCATATCAAGTCAAACAATGCTGACTACCGCAAACCATGAAATAGTGGCTTTGTCCTTAACCAGCCTGACAATGGACTTGCGTTTGGTCGAGAAGGGGGATTACTTGCTGTTGGTGAAGGTTGGTGGAAAGGAGGTTGCAAGACAGCAATTCTCCGTCAATCGTGTTTATCCAAAATTTACGTGCATACCGGCAAGTCAGGCTTCCATCAATCCTGATGAAATCCTGCATAGGAATATAGCTATGGTACAGTGGAATGGCGAAATTGTGCCGATACCGGCACCGATTATCCGCATGGTATGGTTTACGGACAGTGCAAATAAGACCGGGGTACAATGGCAGGAAGGGGAAAAAACTGTGATAATGTTGGATGGAACCGGTATTGGTGAAACTTATCTTGACGATTGGTTGGACGTGTACATTAAGGCCGAGCAAAAAAAGGCTTTCTCTGTATTGACTGATGGGACAAATGAATATACGGACAGTAACGGGAACATATATATAAATAATTGATATGAGGTATGTTGTAGCAAATAAGGAAAAGGCTTTGGATGCCGGGGTTCTGTTGTTGGGGCACTTGGTAAAGGGAGAATCCATCATCTTGAATGAAAAGGAGGTAATGTGCCTGCCTTCTCTTGATGGAGAACTGGAAGATAGAATACTGTTGTTGGACGGTATTGTTTATACTAATACAAGCATGAATCAAATTATATCAGAAGGAGGTTGGGAATATGGCAGAAAATTATAGTGCCCAAAATAGCATCACGATTAAACGTCTTCGTTCCAATGACAGCCTGATGCTGACTTTTGAAAATAATGGCATTCCATTGTTTCAGGCCGTAGATGAAGAAAGTGGGGCTGTCTCTCCTGATTGGAGTATAGCTGCGAATCAGCCGGTACGGACACCCAAAGTAACTTCGGCACGTGGGTTGGCGGTCAGTTTGTCAGGCCATAGTTGGGCTTATAATGGAGTGGCTTTAAATTTTAACGGTGCGGAAAGTGGAGGTTGGAAAAAAGACAGTACGGGCAAATTCTCTTTGAATGCCAGTACCGGTGCCATTAAAATTGTCGGAAACTTGGCAAGCAAAACGAATATTGCAGGAGATACATTGACTTATTCATGTGTCGCTTCTACGGCAGGTGTTGAGTATAATTTGACTGGGGAACTGCCTATTGCCATTCAGAACATGGGAGCCAGTTCTTATTATCTTGCTATTCTTGCAAGTACCGAGCAGCTAACAAGTAAAGTAACAAGTTGTACTCTGACTACAAAACTGTATGCCGGTGCTAATGCTATTACCGATTACTATATAAAATGGTATAAGGACACGGCGGTTTGGACTGATAAGAACGGACAAAAGAGCATAACTGTTACCCGTGGTGATGTGGATGGTACTCAATTGTTCATAGCGGAAGTTTATCAGTCTTCAAGTGCTTCACAGCCGATAGCACGTGCTGGGGTACGCATTGTTGACACAGCAGATGAATTTCAGATTGTGTGTTATATAACTTCTTCTAACAAAGAGGTTGATACCGGACAGCCCGTTACTGTAAGTGCCAAGATTGTAAATATGACTACTGGATCAACTTATACTCCTACTTCCGCATCGTGGACTATGGATGTGATGGATAAGGAAAACTGGAAGAGTTTGAAACATTCTACAACAAATTCTATATCTGTAACAACAACGGAAACTGACAGAAACGGGACTCAATATGATGTTGATGTTTTGGCAGAATGTCATTTTAATTAACATAAAAACAAAATAATATTATGGCAACTAAAGGATTAGGAAATGAAACATTGGTGACCTCCATTCTGCGTTCCAATACAGTATTGGTGGAAGTTGGTGGTAGTGTCAGACGCATTACCGTGGAAAACTTCATGAATGCTATTAATAATGGTGACGAACAAATGTTGAGGCAGGTGGCTTGGGGGATTCCAATCAAACAATCAACCCAAAGTAGCACGAACTATGGTGTGATAGGTAATACAGCCGCATGGACAGAATACAAGTTGTATTGTGGCCGTTATCTCGTAACGAATGATGGAAGGGCTGCTAAAATGTCCCCTACCAATAGTGCGGTGTTTGCTGATGGTACTGCGGTGGATGAAACCAAAGGGCATGTGATGTGGATAGGGCCACGTTTGTATTATCGTGTACAGACTGACAGTGTAAGTGGTGTACCAGTCTTATGGCTCTCGATGCTACCTATTGGCGGTGAGTTTATTGGTGGGGCAAATGGTGGAATGTATAACTGTATCGGTGCATACAAAGGCTCCATGTCAGGTAGCGCACTTGTTTCACGTTCAGGAGTTGCACCGGCAGGCAGCAAGACAATCAACGCATTTTGGAATGCTGCACAAGTGAACGGTAAGGAATGGGGACTGACCGATTACGATCAGAGAAAGCTTATTATGATGTTGGGGCTGTCCCAGTACGGAGATACCAATATTCAAGCCAAACTTGGTTATGGTGTGGGTGGTAGCTCCAGTAAAGACTTGTGGGCTGCTGCGGCAGCATTGCAAACTGGCGCAACAAAGAGTCTCGGTGACAATTGGGGCAAAATAGCTATTTCTGTGGTGAATGGAAGTAATACTGGAGTGGATTGTTCACGGGTGAACATGATGGGTATAGAAGATCCTTATGGGTGGCAGTGGGAATTTCTGCAAGGAGTATTTTGCGGTAGTTCCAACAATAGTGCTCAAAGTGGAACGGAAATTTTCATTTACAAAGGAAACCGTTTACCGACTACTGCTGAATTAGCTGCGCATCCAAATGGTGAATACAGACAAGCTACCCGTCAGACAGCTTCCGGTCAAGTGCAGGAAATAATTCTTGGGGAGCATTTTGATATTTTCCCGAAAAAGATTGGTGGAAACAGCACTTCTTATTGGGCTGATTATTCATGGGCAAACACTACTGGGCAGCTGGTTCTTTGGGGCGGTAGTGCGTATACCGGTGCGTATTGCGGCCTCGCTGCTGCGACCTCGAATAACGTTTGGTCGTACTCGACTGCGACTTTCGGCTCTCGCCTTGCGTATTTTGGGAATTTAACATTTGTTAGCGGTGCATCTTTGATGGCTGCATAATAGATTTTGAAATATTAGTTCTTTGAATTTCAATTAATTAAAACCCGTCCACCTTCTCGTTTTACGGCAACGGATAACGGGACGAAAGCCGAAAGGCGTGGACGGTTGGCAGAGGGGAACAAGAGCTGGTTCTTTGGGGCGGTAATGCGAATAACGGTGCGAATTGCGGCCTCGCTTATGCGAACTCGAATAACGATTGGTCGAACTCGAATGCGAATATCGGCTCTCGCCATACTTATTTATCGTAGAGTAATCTGCGAGTTCTCCGAGCCATGACCTTGCAGGATTTATATCGTTGCAACGTAGTAATCAATTGGTTACGATGTCAGAAAATCAAGAATGCGGAAAGGTTGCCCAATTTGCGAAAGGCAACAAGCGGTGTTAGTAGGTTGGTTCTCGAAAGCTCCGGGCGAATTATTCAAGCAAGTAAAAACAGCTTGCAGTTATCGGAATAATTAAAATAGTCTGAACAAGACAAAATTGGAAGTATGGTGTAAATTTTAAAACAAAGCAGCAGTGAATATTGGAAGAAGTGATATTGATTGGAAGAGTCTATCGCATAATGAAATTGATAGAATTATAGCGGAAAGGATAGAGGCTGACAATAAACGGATAGAAGCAAACGGTGGAAAGAAATCTAAAAGAGCCGGGTATATTCTTGAACGTATAGCAGAGATAAATAATTTACGTGAAGCGGACAAAGAAGCACAAGATGGGAAGGTTAAGAAAAACCGCTTTATCAGGCGGCATAATCTACACCCGGAAGAAGACCTCCGAGCTTTGCAGTTGATGATCCTGACATTGGATTTTCCGGCACCGGATTATAGCGTAATGAGAGTAAAAAGTGATGCAGGAAAGGTTCGAGATATTGTCAAACAGAAATATTTCCCGTGGCGTATATTGCACCATGCAATTATGAGGGTGATTGAAGAAGATGTTTATAGAAATTTGATTTATGATACAAGTGCGTGTATCAAGGGAAAGGGATTACATTTTGGAGTAAGGAGAATGAAACGTTTTCTTCACCGGTACCCGGAATACAAATGGTTCGTAAAGACTGATTTCAAAAAGTTCTATCAAAGTATTCTTCATGAGCTTATTGTTGCTGCATTGAGAAGGAAATTCAAAGATGAACGATTTATTAAATTGATCGAGATAGCTGTTTTATCGTATGACAGCGGAACAGAGTTAGTTGACGTATTGGAGAATGAAGTTGAACGGAAGAAGAGGTGTTCCGATTGGAGCATTTACAAGCCAACCTATCGGGAATTTTGCGGCAAGCCGGATAGATCATACAATGAAGGAGAAATATCGTGTCAAATGCCTGCATAGATATTGCGATGATAATGTTATGCTGGCTCGTTCTAAGGCCGAAGCGTTGTTTCTTATTCGTGCGTATGAACGGGAAAGTGCAAAAGTTGGGTTGGTAGTTAAAGCAAACAGTTGTATTGCTCCGATAGGAACAGAAACAAAAAATGGGAACAAAAAGCATAGAAAGCGAAAACGTAGTAAGAGGAAGAAGGATTAACTTTTTGGGCTATTGCTTCACGAAAGATAATGTTCGGATGCGTAAAAATATGAAAAAGAACTTTGCCCGAAAGGTGAAACGAATAAAAAGCCGGAAACGTAACCGCGAGATACGAGCTTCATACTGGGGCTGGTGTAAGTGGGGAGATTGTAAGAATTTATGGAGAACAATAACAAATAATGATATGAGTTTTGCAGATAAAGGTATCAAACAGAGTGGTAGAACAAAGGACGGAAAGAAGTTCTTCGATGTAAAAGAGACAAGATTGATGGATATTCTCAATGTCCCTATAACAGTGGTGGACTTTGAAACGAATGTGAAGACAAAGCAAGGTGAAGGTAGATATTGTGTTCTTTTTGAACAGAACGGACAACGTAGCAAATTCATAACGAACTGTTACAATCTGAAAGATGTGTTGGATCAGGCTCGCGAAGCGGAGAATAACGGTCAGAAGATTTTTCCAGTGGAAAATGTGATTGTCAAGCGGCGTTCGTTAGGTGACGGGAAGAGTGCTTATTATTTTGAAGAATAATTATAAAAATGGAGGTAATTTATGAAAAGTTATGGAACTCTTGTAGGAGAACTGCCGACTGGTATTGAATTTGTAGTTGAAGGTGCGTTGCTACGCATTTACTTCGACTTTGAGAGAAGAGAAGCTGTTCAAAAGGCCGGTTCGGAAGATGTGGTGGTTGAAGACCAGTATGTCTGTGAAAACGTGGATGTTGAAGGGGAACATGATTATGACAGTATTGTAAGTGCCATTATCATGGAACGTTATGATGCGAATAAACGTGATGCCATTTTCGCCAACTTGGAAATGGCACGTGATATGGCTTCGGAACTTGACGAAGGTAAGCGTGCCGAATATCTGAAAGAATACACTGATTATCAGAGTTATCGTATCAAGGCTAAGGAGATCGCAAAAGAAGTATTAGCAAAATTGAAGTAATCCGGTATGGAGGCGCAAGGGCATATATTAATACGAAGAAAGGCCAAAAATGGAATTGACGGTACTAATGGGGAACCGGGGAAAAACGGGCTGCAAGGCTGTATTCTCCGGCAATCCGAATGGGCTAAAGGCATAGAGTATCGCAATGACGAGGCTTTGACTTCCGGTACCCGGTACTTGGATATTGCAATTGTGACTACCGGTGCTAATACGTTTAATGCGTATAAATGTCTGAAAACTCATACGTCCAGTGATTCCATTCCGGTGACAAATACAACTTATTGGCAGAAGTTTAATTCTTTGGTGCCAGTGTACACTCCGCTTATCATGGCTCAAAATGCTATTCTACGGTTCATGCAGGGTAATCAGCTTTTGATAATGAAGGGCGATAATAAAACGGTTGCAGCAGGTCTTGTTGGTGGTGACTATCCGTTATGGGTTGGAGCTACAACACCGACTGATGCGCCATATAAGGTGAGTATAGCAGGGAAACTCTATGCGGCTGGTGCGGTTATTTCAGGTGACAGCACTTTTGAAGGTACATTGAAAGGTGTATCAGGCTCTTTTACAAGGTTGAATTGCGTGAATGCTGCTGGTGATGCGGTTGGAGGAATCAGCTTTGGAAGTGATGGAAGAATGTGGTTTGATGGTGATATGTATCATCAAGGTACTAAGGATAACCGGTCATTACGTTTCTACACTTCTGACTTATGGTGTAGAGGCGTGTTTGGCGCAAGGGAAAGAAGCATTATGGTAGTTTACGGCTCCTATGCCTATGTGTACACAAAAGGTGCTGATAAAACCGGTACTTATATACCTTTGACTTCCGGGACTTCCTCTGCTAACGAAACTTATTATACAGTTCCTTGCTATTCGCCAAGATACGATTATAACGGTGAAACTTCGGGTTTTCCAGTTGATACGGTTATATTTAGAATAACATCGAATGTAACCTACCGTTATCTTTTGAGTCTTGCCGTCACCCAAAGGATATTCGTGGTTAATGCAAATGACAATTATAATAATGTTCAGATATATGCGAATGGAACAAAGCAAACATTGAATGGCGGTTCCATGCACCATTGTATGCAGTTGGTGGATTTTATGTATCCGTCACCGAACTCTGACTGGTTGGGAAGAGGACTGATGTTCGGTGCTTCAAATGATAATGATTGGAAGTGATTATGAAAAGGATAAATTTTGAAAGAATTGAGATATTTGTTGATATTGATAAGACGAGATGTTCCGTTGAGAACTACAAGAAGGATTTTGCCAATATCATTTATCAACTTGGCAGGGGAATAGAGGCTCATGCCCTCGCATTTAAAATATTCAACTCCAATGGAGAAATTGAGTATAACGATGAAGAGTGTAATATGATTAAGGAATACGCAAGTTTATGTTCCCCAGCCTTTATTGATGCTATCAACAAATTACTATTGGAATAAAAATAATAAACGCAAACACAAAAGGATATGAACGACATTATTGAAACATTCATTCACGACCATTTGTTTTTACATTTGGTTTTGATAGCGGTAAGTATGACAGCTATCATAATCGCAATGGGGATAGATTTTATTTCGGGGATTCAGAAGGCCAAACAGCGTGGGGAACTTCGTACCTCGAAGAAGTACAAAATGACAGCGACAAAAGCGAAGAAATATTTTAATCCGTTTCTGACACTGGTTATGATTGACCTTATATGTTGCATCGTCATTCCATTTCCAGTATTCGCTATGTTATGGGCGGTTTATTGCGTTTTCTGTGAGTTCAAATCGGTACGTGAGAAATCATGGGAAAAGGCCGAGCTTCGGAAAGCGGAAAAGACCATGAGTATAATCATTGAGAATAAGGACGATATAGCACGACTGGCCGCACAAATATTGTTTGAAACACAAAAAGAAAAGGAGGATAAAAATGACACGGGGACTACGGAATAATAATCCGTTAAATATACGGAGAAATAATACGAAATGGCAGGGGTTGTCTGCAACACAGACAGATAAAAGTTTCTTTCAGTTTAAAACTATGGCATACGGTTATCGTGCTGCTTTTAAAACTCTTCAAACTTATATTCTTAATAAGTATGATACTGACAAAGACGGCACGGCCAATGAACTTGAAGATGTTATTATGCGATGGGCACCGCCATGTGAGAACAATACTGAAGTGTATATTGCCACAGTCGAAAAGCGTTCAGGCATATCTCGTCATACAATTCTGAACAGAAACAACCGGGAACAACTTATTGCGGTGGTGGCTGCAATGAGTTATGTTGAGAATGGTGTTCCTGCAAACATGGATGAGGTAAGGAAAGGTTGGGAGTTGATATAGGAAACAAACATATAAACACATAGAAGATATGGCAAACTTGAATTTTACTCTTAAAGAAGAGGATTGGTACGAAAGCCAACCTATACAGTTATCTACTGGGAAATTTGCTATTAGCATCAATTTTGGAGATGCAGCAAACAACAGAGTTGTTGTGTACAAAAGTTCTAATGGAAAGGATTATGTACCTTACAAAACAGCACTTGGGGTTGGAGAGTTCTGTGATATGAATGTCGACGGGTTGATAGCCGGACAATATGTTATGGTAGGATGTAATGAACTTCCTATTTCATCTTCATTTTTGGAAAGTTCTGATGGTAGCAGCAGTGCGAGCAAATCGGATATTTTAGCAGAAAGCGGACGTGCTCAACTGGCAGAGTCCCAACTGGAACAGTCCATAAATGCGGTGAAGACCGCTTTGGATGAATTGGTTGGTACTGTTGATGCGACTACGGCCATTGACACCTTCAATGAAATTGAAACCTTCCTTGCAGGAGTAACCAATGAAAAAACTCTGACTGGAATGTTGGCTGTTACTGATGGAAAGGCCGTGACCGCACAAACAACGGCTGATGCTGCAAAAAGTACAGCTCAAACAGCTCTTAGCAAAGCCACTGCCAATGAAACAAAACTTAATACAATACCTGAAATGCCGGAGAATGACGGTAAGATATATGGTTTCTGTAATGGTGCATGGGTAGTTATTGCGGAAGTTGGTAAAAATGTATATACAGATTGATTATGAGATTGAAGATAGGTATAGGAGTAATCTTTGTGTTACTCCTTGCGGCAACCTTTTTGATGTACCGGTTGTGGCAGGAAGAGAAGAAGGAAAGTGCCCGACTTTCAGATAATATGAAAAGTCTCTGTACTGGGCTTGAAGAATATAAGATTAGGGATAGTCTAAATGTGGTTGAAAACCATGTTTTACGGCTTAACATAGAAGAATTGAAAGAGCTGCGGAGTGCGGATGCAAAACTAATAAAAGAATTGAATCTGCGTCCAAAAGAAGTCGAATATATCACAACCACAAAAGTTGTCACTAAAGACAGTATTGTATTTGTTCTGAAAGACAGCTGTTTCAATTATTCAGATAAATGGGTGGATTTTTATGCAAATATTCCTGACAGCACATTTACTTATGAAGTGAGAGACAGTCTTTCAAGTGCGATAAGCCGGATATATAAACACAGGTTCCTATGGTGGAGATGGGGGACAAAGGGGTATAAACAAACGATAGTCAATCATAACCCACGAAGCAAAATCGTTTATAATGAAATTGTAAAGGTGGAACATTAATTAATAAGAAGGGAGCCGAAATGCTCCCTTCTCCTTTTTCTTTAGAAAGGCAAATCGTCTTTTTGTTCCCCAAAATCCACTGGCGGTTGAGGTATGGCAGTTTGTACGGGTGCCGCGGTGGATGATGCCCCCTGATAATAAGTTTGGGGCTGTTGCGCTGCGGTAGGCTGTCCTGGATTACGGAGTGTTGCTTTCCAGCAAGTAATGGAGTTAAACCATTTTCCTTGCCATTCATTCGCATTAATATCTATTTCAATATCAACGTCTTGCCCGACTGCTAATCCAAAATTCTGAATATTGCTATTCATTACTGAAAAAGCGACTTTTTTAGGGTATTGGCCGGGAATTTCCAAAACGAAATCTTGTCTTTGCCAGTTGTTACCATTTTTTGAGACACCCGATTGTATCGGTTGTGCCACAATAATTTTTCCTTCTAATTTCATTGTTCGCTTATAAATAGTTAAACACTATATGCCCGGCCTTTTCAAGTTTACGGGCATAATCTAACATTCTTTCTTTAGTGCTGAAACTTTCATCATTCCACCAAATGCCAAATCTTTTAATCTGACACTGATAGCGTTTGTCTCCTAATAGATTCTCGGATATTCCTATACGATATTTTGCCATTTTTATTCATCATCCCCAGCCGGATTTAACTTGTCTGACTCATTGATTGCGCGGCTGATAATATCACAATCAGTAAGTTTTCGTTGTATGATAGCCATCCCCCTTTTGCAATTATCACTTTGATTGAGGTCACAATACCCTCCCTTATATAAAATATCAGAAAGTTCGTCCAATACTTTAAGTGTGTCAGTGAGCCGGAGATATGTTATTCCGGTTACTTCTTTGTTGTATGGACGGACTTCTTCTATCCGTTTGTCAAGGGATAGACAAGCAAGCTCTGCCATACATCTTGTAAGTTCTACTTTGGCAAGTAAGGCACTGTTTTCAATCCGGCATTTGTCAAATTCCAGTTTAATGGAGTATTCCATTTTAAGCAGATCAGGTTGTACTTCATCTGCAATATACTGGTTAGCATCAGCCATGAAAAAAGCCCGGTGTCCAGCTATTTTATTGATTTTCTTTTCATATTGAAGCATCAACTGTTCCAGTTTATTTCCTTGCTGCTTTACGCGGAAACGACAAAGCCTTGATTTACGTAATTCACTTAACATTTCTACAATTAAGGAACAAACTATGTCATTGGTGAACAATATGTTATATATTGCTGCCAGTGTGATATTTTCAGCTTTTAACTTCTTGTCTTTTATATCACCTATTTTTCTTTCCATAAGTTCATGAAATCTTTATAGACACATGGTAGTGCAAAGATAAGGACAAACGTCTCAACAATCAACTTTATTAATTGTCCGGTTCCTATATCAATCCATTCTGTTTTTATTATAATTCATTTTGGCTTCAATGAGTGAATCAATGTCACATTTGAAATGATGTAGTGTACTTAGGGCAACAATGATTACATCTGCCAGTTCTTCTTCTACATCTAAATACTCTTTAATATGTGGAGATTTCTCACCCGTACACTCAAAGACTTCGGCAACTTCTTCAAGCAGATCGCGGTGAAGATTGTTGTTGCTATCATTGTCGGGATCAATCTTTCCACGTCTTACGGCACATTCATAAGCTTTCTGCGCGATCTCATTTAATTTTCCCATTATCAATATGTTTTATCCAGTTATTATCTTTCTCCAAAAACCATAGCCAGCCATTTTGGGGCTTGATTTTTCGTTTTATATACCGGCGAACTGTGGCATAATTCAGATTTAGCTTTTGGGCGGCTTGGGTTATTGAATCGAATCTATACCATTTGCCTTCGGGAGTGATTGCGATACACGCAAAGGCATGGGCGTTTCCATTAGACCAATATCTATGTCCTTTCAAAGCCTCGCTGTGTCTTTTTCTTATTTCAACAGCTCTCTCTTTGCCATAGTATTCTTCATAGGTTTTTCCTCTTAATCCGTGGTGATAGCCTTTATTGAAAACATTATGTCCGTTGACAACCCGTGTGACCGGTATTTCAGGGTCTAATCTTAATTCCATATTATTCCTTATTTTTGTAATTGTCTCTTCTCATTTGGTGATAGCGATAGTACATGGATAAGTCGAGTTTACGAATGAAGTTATCATCCGCTTTCATGTCAGAAACTTTTTGGGCAGGCTTGGCTACCTCAAAGAAAATTCTCTTTACCGCATATCTTCCCTTTTCAAGAGTATAACATTGCACTGATCCTTCATAAGCATAAATAAGCCCGGCGAAATCAGGGACTTCATCGGGCTTTATCAAACCTTTCGGTACTATATAATAAAAATAATTGGTACGTTGACCGGAAGTGACAACATCAAACTTGTTCTTGCCATATTTATCACTTTTCTTTTTGTCCTTATGGAAATCACATCTGCTTACTTTTACTTCATATTCATAAGTCAGGCGTGACCGGGTAACTTCCAATAAGTCAGCTTCCCATTTCCCGACAAAAATATTGGGAAAGATGCGGTTTCCTTTTTTATCACGAAAAACATGATCGCAAAAGCCTTGTATAATATCAAGTGTTTTCATCTGATCTTTGCATGTTCCTTATCCAGTTCATACTCAAAAAATCCTTTTGCTTTATCGTAGAGTTCGTTTTTTATATCAGAAAAGTACATAGCAGTGTTGAATGCTTTTAATGCTGCCTCACGAGCTTTTTTCTTATAATATCCTGCCCGTTTGACTGCATTCTCTTCTTTTCTACGTTCTTGCTGTTCCAAATACCGGTCAACCGCTTCTCGTCCCCAACGGAACATGTCTTCTTTATCGGCAAAGGTGGCAGATTCTTCACGGATTAGCCTTTTCTCCGAGGAAATGACATAAGCTGATATTCCTTTGTATCTACGAATGGAAACGGCTATGTCGAAACCTTTATAATTTTGCTGTTCAACATAGCCGCCAAGAGTATAAGGGAAGTCTGTCTTTTCTATCATACAGCTTTGATATTGATTAGTGGCACAATTGTATCAATAATATCTACCGTAGGTTCTATAAGCTCTTTTATTTCCTGAACATTTTTGTATGCCATAGGACTTTCATCCAATGTCCCTTCACATACGGAAGTGGAATACACTTTGCTCATTTGGGTTTTGAATGCGTCCATTGATAATCTTTCTTTAGCTTCGGAACGGGAGTATAAGCGTCCTGCACCATGTGGTGCAGAATAGTTCCAGTCTTTGTTTCCCTTACCACGACAAAGAAGAATACCGTCTGCCATATTCATAGGAATCACAACGTAATCATTGGCGTATGCGGCAATAGCCCCTTTACGGATTATCATATCATCAAAGCTGATATAGTTATGGACTGTCTCAACGGATATTGCAGCGTTCCAGCCCAAAGCTCTGATTATACGTTGTATAATCAACTTGCGGTTGAATGCGGCATATCCTTGTGCGATCACCATGTCACATAAATAGTGGAGCATTGCTTCATTTGTGAGATACCCAGAATATTCGGTAAATTTTTCCTTCAAACGTAGTATTTCAGTTTGCATGAATTGTGGCTCAACAGTGGACTTCAAGCGTTGAATTTCATTAGAAAAAGCCTTTTTGTCAAATTTTGCTATTTCTGCATGGAATTTACAGACCTTCACACCAAAGTTGCGCGATCCGGTATGTATTGTAAGAAATATATTATTGGTTGACTCGGCACGCCCCAGTTCTATAAAGTGGTTTCCACCTCCCAATGTACCTAAAGAGTTGTAGAATGCGCCTTCATTTATCCCCACCTTCTTACAAAGTTGTGATACATATTCTTCATTAATAACTGGTTTGGTTAGTTGGTATTTAGAGCAGAACTGATCCATTCTGATAGATAAGAAGGTAAACAAATCTTCCTTTTCTTGTTTGGATAAGGGTTGTTGGTTAATCTCAAATCCCATAGGTATGATGGAACGGATTGCATGATTAATGTCCGGGAAAGAACCTTCTGTTATTGCGTTTTCAATTTCTACACACAACATTCCACAACCAATATCCACTCCGATATGATTGGGGTTGACACGATCTGTAACTGGCATGGTGAATCCAATCACTATATCTACTCCTTGATGGGTATCAGGCATAATACGAACCGGAACACCAGTCGTAACCGGATTGTTCAAAATGTTTTGTATCGTTCCAATAGCTTCATTTTCTATTGTATTTGCAAATATTTTACAATCTTTGCCGAATTTTCCTTGTAATTCAATCATAATCAAATCTTTTCGTTAAGTTTTTCAAGAAGTTCATTCGCACAGTTCTTTGCGTATTCTTCATCTTCATCATGAAAGGACTTGACTGTTATCCAAATCCCTGCAAATTTAACTTGCACTTTGTAATCAGGAAGAAGGTATTTCTCTCTGTTTCCGCTGCGATTATCTTCTACGAAGGTAGTCGTTTTATTAATTCTGTACTGTTTCATCATTATTTATTTCTTTAGAGTGGCAATTTCTATCAAGTATCTCAATGCACTGTTTAATCCCAGTATCAAATCCTTCTTTATAGTCTTTGGTATGCTCACCTAAAACATATATAGTCATTGACAGCCAAAATAGAAGTATGCCAACGGATTTATACCAGCATGGTAAAGATATAGAAAAGGGTTTTAAGGTGATAGAGAAATCACCGATCCACAGAAGACCGGCAATGAGCATGAGTAAATATAAGACTTTCATCATTTATCATTGTTAAGTTCAACATATTTGCCTTGTAAAGAGCAGTTCCTTAAAATTTCGGCATTTTCCCGGCCAAATGCAATAAGAACACTACCGCAACCGGGGCTGTCCCCACGTGTTCCATCGGGACGGAAGAATTTTATTCGATTTCTCAAAAACATCATACCAGTTGCTTTCGTGAAGATGATGTCTTGAAACTTATTGCTGTCACACCGGTTAAAAAGTAGTGCTATACCGTTGCCGTGTTCTGCCAATTTCTCTACAAACTGCCATATAAGCGGTTTGGAGTACGGAGGGTTAAGCCAAATTCGCCCCCCCCCAATTTTGTACAAGACCATTGTCCTGCTTGTTGTACATGATTTTTGCAGTAGGCCAAAGAGGGTGCATGGGAGCACATGGATCAAGGTCAAATTCACCTAATGCTTCAATGATTTCTCGTGGTGTGTACCATTCATCGGAAGCATTTGCAGATCGTTCAAAAGATGTATTCATGTATTACTTACATTTAGGATTTTACGAATTTCTATATGATCGCAATTTTCATCAGCCTTTTTCAGAATATAAGCAATCTCTTCTTCCTTACTCATGTTCTGTGGACGTTTCGTTGCTTCTGCTCTCAATTCAGAAATAATTTTATCTACTTCGGGATTAGGAGTTTCATATAATTTTTTAAGTTCAGCGGCTCTACGTTTAATAAGTCGCTCTGTCTTTTTGTTTAATTTCATCTTACAACATTTTAAAGTATTCCTTGCATAAAAATCCTTTTCTTGGTGAAAAGTCTTTGAAGTCGCAACTCATGTATATTTCCTTCCTATCAGCCCAATGTGCCATATCTTTCTGCCACTGTGGAATAATTTGGTGTGGATTGTTCAGATCACGAAAGGGTTGACAATGTGGAAGAAAACGGCGGCTTTTAGATTTCCAGTAGTTGACGCGCGCAAACGATTCTTTAAAGTCCATAAGGATGCAATACAAGAAATATTCCCCTTTATATCCATACTTGTCTATTAAAGCGGAAGCACGTTCAACTTCTGCAATCTGTCCCGGTGTATCGCAACCAAAGCGAATACGTTTAATCCATTTTACTCTTGCAAGTAACCGGGCTATTTCATCCGTGATTAAACGGGCATCCAGTCCTTGATTAAAATCCACTTTGACACCCAGTTTGATGATCTTCTCTATTTGCTGCAAGCCATAGTTTGAGGCCAGTATATTATTATCCATAAGGATAGCTTTTTCCGTCCGGCTGTTATTTCCTCAATATCCATATAAGGTGAGATTTTTCCTTCTTTTTTAGGAACAACACACCATTTACACCGATTGGGACACCCACGTGTCAGAAATCCATAGGACAAATTGGAGTCAATATTGTAGATCGAGTAATCAGGCTGAATACGATCAACCTCAACTGGAAGAACTTTTTCAATATCATATCCGGTACCACCTTTTTCTATTTGGTTAGTATTGATATAATAGTTATAGTCGGGTGTGAAAGTGAAAACTTTAGCTGCATATACTTTATCATATTCACATAGTGGATTATACCATTCCACTTGATCGCCTCTTGCTTTGTGGTAAGCACTGATCTTCATAAGTGCTAAATTGGGGAAATTGCTATCAACGGCTAAAATTCCAATATTCATTATTCTTCAAATTTAGGTTTTGGCATCCATGCTATCGGTTCCCATGACGGAGGTATGCTGCTCATTGAAGAGTAAATTGGGTTACCTTTGTACGTGTCATAGATATAACCATCCATGCAGAACCATATATTGTTGCTATATGTACCGTTAAAAATCGCACCATGTTTACATAGAATGATGATGTCTTCATTTTCATCCGGTAACCGTTCTTTCACTGATACCCACGGAGGTTGTTTTGTCTGCCATCTGGCTCCTTCTTTGAATCCTATTCTAAAACAAGTTATTTTATCCCAGTCAGGATGTACGCCTCCAATTTCATTTACGGCTTCTTCTAATGTCTGTTTCATATCTATTTATCAAATAAATTAGTTTGAACCAACCTTCCTCTCTCTGTTTTTATCTCCCCAAAACATTCCCGGTGAAAACGTTCTTCTTGTGCTTCAAAGTATTCTTCATCTATTTCAGTTGCATAGAAATCGAATCCAAGTCCATAAGCAGCTATTCTGCTGCTTCCTGAACCTAAATGACTATCAAAAATTTTGTCTCCCTCTTTGGCGTTTTTTCTTAATATTTCAGCATATAATTTCACTGGCTTCTGACAACGATGGATATTTCCACCTCGTTCTCCAATTGTACACCGGTTTAGAGTTATGATCCGAAGAGCCTTGTCAAAACTACTCCATGCCAATTCACCGTCAGACATAGTTAATCCATGTTGTCCTTTATCCCAAACAATCCAACCCATTTTGGGAGGAAGATAGGTAGTAAAGTAGTTACCACCAAAAATTATTTGATTCTTCGATACCCTGAATAGTTCCTCAAAATATTTCTTTCCGGGGGGGGGACTTATCCCAATCCTTTCTTTTATATTGTTTAAAGCCTAAATGCTTCGGCATCCCACCTTTGTGCATTATGTCTATGCCATACTGGGGATCGACTATCGCTAAATCAAAGAACTTATCAGGAATCCCCTTCATGTATTCCATACAGTCCATGTTATATACTTCGCTTATCGGCATTATTTATATCCTTTCTATTCTGTTATTATTAATTTCATGTGCATTCTTGAAATCATTTTCTCTTCTTCTTTCAACTTATGATAATAATCTATAGCTTCATCTTTAGTATTGAATGTACCAACACACGAATAATGCCAAGATCCGAAAGGATCTTTGAGGATATACAAGTTGTATGAACCTAAGACCGTTTTCGCCAAATAGTAAGGATCTCGTATCATAATGTTCATTCCATTTTTATTTACTCGCATAGTCCATGAAACAGACTCATGCAGGCATATCCACCTTCCGGCTCGAACATATCAGGGGTATGTTCTTTAACGTACTCCAAAACTTCCTCTACATAAGGATATTGTTTGTTTTTACAGAATCTTTGAGGTATGTATAATGGAGGAAAGAAGGAATGTCCTACGCTTTTCTCTGCTTGAATTAGGCGTTGGCACATTTTAGGATCATTTTTGGCTATGAGTTCGATTTCTTTGTGCCGACACATGATACACGGGAAACATCCAACACGTGAGAATCCACGATAATACAATGGATTCGGTTTCTGCCCTGCATCCAGTATGCAATCTATAACTTGCTGTGCACTCCATTTGAAGATCGGTCTTAGAACAGAAGCGTCATATTGGGAACACCATTCTTTGACATCCTTACTTCGGTAGTTTTCAGTTCTTCCTTTCTTATTAGGTTGAAAATACGATTTGAAGTACATACATTCCTCTTCCATTGCCGCACGTGCTGTACTTTCTCCGGCTCTGATACCTTGTATGATAATGCAGCTTTCTTTCAAAGAAAGTACATAATCAATCATTGGCTTCATTTTTAGTTCACTGGTACAAAATCGTGCATTCGTGGAAGGAAATCTTTTCTTATGAGCTGCCAAAGACACAAAATCATATTTTGATTTGAGAGTTATAAGTCTTACACCCATTTGCAGACAAACATCATTCACATGTTTATATGTGTCAGGGTGTTCCCAACCGGTGTCACAAAACACAGCGGTTAAATTCCCCCCCCCCATATTGTTTGAAGGCTTGGATTAAACATGCTTGTGAATCCTTACCACCTGAAAAACTTACTAATATTTTCATTTTTATGCCATTTCAATTTTTACATATTCATTTTTATTAATCCCGGCACTACCTTTGGGAGAATACACTAATCGGCCTCCATTATCCAATATCTTTTGTACATCTTTCATAGCTTGGTATGCTTGGGTATAGTCTTTGTATTCTTGGTGGCCTATTGGATATTTGCAATATCTTCTACCACCGTCAGGCATGATGCTGATACCGAATACTGTTTCATAAGTTTTTCGGTTGAAATTCTGTTGAGTCCTTACTTTCATTTTTTTTGATACATTTTCCCAGTTTAAGTATAAATACACATTCGTTATCCGGTGCTCCCCAATTGGTGTTACCAACTCCGATGGTTATAGATTCAAGTTCAAAAAGCATTGTCCGTTTGGTGTAGCCAAAACGGAAGCGAACATGAGTGTATTCTTTGGGGTGAAAGCCGTTTCCACGTGTAATACAAGAAAAACAAATAGCTTTCTTACAATAGAAACCAGTCTTTTCATAGGAATTGCGACCTCCACATTTTGCTAATCTTCCGATCCAGTATTTCTTGATCTCTCTGTATTCTTCTTTCTTATTTCCGGATTCGATCATTTCATACCATTTTGCTTTTAATGGCAGGTCAAGGATTTTCATATTAACCATAGTCTAAAAGAGTTGCGGATTCTGTTTGTCGTGAAGGATTTTTTGAACACGTTCAATTTCTTCATCTACTTCACGCTCAATTTGTTTACTTATTCGTAAATCTATCTGTCTCTTATTTTTTAAATATTCTTTTTGGCAACGGCGCATTTCCACCACTTTGTCGAAAAAATCTTTTGGAGTCATAGATTTAAAAGGTATGGAAAAGGCCGCTTTGATGCGGCCTCCCCAGTGTGATTACTTTTTTCCAATCAGAAAGTCTTTCCACAATTCTTTGAATTGTTCTCCAAAGTAAATTGCGATTTCACTTGATTTTACAGCAAGGCGAGAGCCGAGATACGCAGACGAGAGCGACCAAGCGATATACGAGTACGCACAAGCGAGGCCGCAATACGCACCGTAATACGCAAGACCGCCCCAAAGAACCAGCCGATTACGATCCTCTTCGTCCATTTCATCAATTTCTTTTTGATTATAAAGATAAAACCACGGCGTATAACGGTATTCATCTTTAGTAAATCGTGGAAAATCAGGATCGTTGTTTAACGCACGGGCAATAGTGCATAGTTTGATGTAGGCGAGGTGTGCAATATCAGCCACTTCTTCTTTGTGTCCGTCTTCATCTTCAACAAGTAGGCGAACAATGGGTTTTACACCTATTGCTTCACAAGCATCTTCGTAGGTTTTAATATTGTGATAATCTGTATAATCCGGCTTTTGCTTTCCGAATAGGGCTGTTAGAATACTAATTGCTTTAGGACAGTCGTTTGCTTCACTAAAAGCGGCTGTTACCTTTTCTTGTGTGATTTTAAGTTCTGACATAATGTAAATTATTTATTGTTAATACTATATCCGAATAATGCAAAATCTCCCCGGCACGGATCATCCGGGAAAATTGTTTTCATGTAATTGGTTACTTGTTGAACCATTTTCCAGTCCTCTGTTTTGCGTGTTGTTATCCCAAGCTGATGTGCCATTTTTGCAACATGCGCATCCAATGGTATGTATAATTCTGTTGGATGAATAATAGTCCAAATACCTAAATCCACCGGCGATTTTCGTACTACCCACCGTAGAAACAGACAAATACGCTTGCATGGAGAATCACGCTCCAATTTTGGAATACCTTTTACGCCACCAAAATCTGTTTGTATTTCACGGATAACATTGTTGTAACCCTCATAAAATACTTCCAAATCATCCCATTCCTGATATATGTTGTACAACCGCTGGCAAATGCAGAAGAAGTCATGGTAGGTGAACATACGGTAGAAGGTATTTGTATTTTCTTTGTATTGTTCCCATACTTTGTTCATAATGAAGTCATAAGGAGAATTACCCATTAGATTATCCAAAATTTCTGCTTGCTGCATTATCAGTTTGCGATTCCCGAAAGCTATCCATGAAGTAAGAAAGGCACTGATTTCTATGTCCTTTTTATCACTGTACTTATGTGGGAAGAATATAGGATCATCTTTTATAAAATCAGGTGTTTCAAATTGTTTTGCCCAGTCAAGTAGTTTGTTTCTTAGTTCTTCCATAATATTCTTCTTTCCATTTTTTGAAAGCGGCTTCTTTATCATTTGATTTCATCCTTTGTATGAATGATTGATGGGATTCCAATAATTCTTTGGCCTCTTCATCTCCATTTTCCGATCTTTCAGTTAGATGTTTGATATATTCTCCGTAGAACATTCCAGTGCTGTTATTATTTTGTTCATGGGCTTCATTAATTGAAAGAGAAGAAACAATTTCATCACGCTGTACATCGTATTCATTTAACCAGCCGAGAATGATATTACCGTCCAGTCTATCGTAAATCTTACCGGAAGCCATAGCATTACGGAAACACAATTTGATTTCCTCCAATTTGAGATAATAGAATCTGTCTATTATTAGATCAGCGGTAAGTGCCACTTGAACATCATTCATCGTTTTTCCGACATTGAAAAAAGACACAAGCTCGTTAATCGCAATTACCAGTATGGCTCTTGCGCCAGCCAATGTGATTTCTTTTCTTATAACGGAGAGTGGTAGGTTAGGAGTGTTGAGAACAGCTTCTTTAATCGAACTTACGTGCAATCCCTTGTAATACTCCGCTTGCAAGGTCAGCAAGTCTTTCAACGCTTTCTTTTCGGTTGCCGGGAGATTGCTGTTGACTTGAATTAAGTTGTTTCCCATACTTGTTAAAATCATTATTAGACCATCTGACTAAACGTTTGGAAACTTCAAATGTACGTTCCTTCTCAAAGCGCATTTTCCGTCCTCCGCATTCAGTCCAATACTCGAAAAAGTCCTTCAACATATCATCAGGATATTTCCCTCTGTACATGAGGACTTCACTTCTGAATTTGTCTTTCCTTGCAGAAAGAGAATCTTTATTCATATTCATCTTATGGCCTAATCCGGCCATGAATGCTTGTTCCAATGTTGCATCAGGATGATCCCGACACCACTGGGTTGCTAATTCTTCTGATTTCATTTGATTTATAATTTAGATAACCAATATTTCCATACTCGTGAGGCTACATGCGCCATCATAACGGGTGGTACACTCATTCCACAGATATAATGTGGGGATTGGTTGCAAAAGTTATAGTCGATGGGGAAAGTAGAGACTTTACAGATTTCAGATGTACTTAGATATAAAGGCTGTGTAAAGTGTATCAAATCATCATGCTTGGAAGTTATCGTATTGCAGATGCGATCTTCAAGTGTATATTTCTTTGAGAAGAATAACTCTTTACCGTATAGCCGCATACATGTATCAGACATGTCTTTATCAGTAATTTCTCTATGTTCCCAAACATATCGAATTTTTGTACCATTTTTAATTTCTTTCCCCTTAAAGTCTGTTATTTCTTTCATCAAAATGGGTATTTCATTGAACTTCATACAAATATGTGGCTCAACATTGAAGAGGTCTGAAACTTTTAGAAAATGAACTCCCAAATCATGCCTGATACATATAAAGAATACACGTTCTCTTTTTTGAGGTACTCCCATTTTAGAAGCATCAAGAAGAAAATGCTGACAATAATAACCAGCTTCCTCAAAGTCTTTGTATATACGTCTGACATAATCAATCGCATTCCCTAAAAGAAGTCCTTTCACATTTTCAGCAATAACGACTTTAGGTTTTAAGCGTTTGGCAAGTGCAATAAAATCAAAAAAGAGCGTGTCTAAAACTTGTGTCTTTTGACCTTCCTTGAATTTCTTTTCTTTACCCCACGCATCTTCACGTAATCCCGACATGCTAAATGTACTGCAAGGTGGTGATCCGTCCAATATATCTAAATTGTACAATTCTTCGGGAAGATAATTCCTTTTCACTAAATCACGAATATCTTCCAAATAACTATACTGGGGATGATGGTTTGTTTCATAGCATTTCATCATTCGTGGATCAATCTCATTACAGCCAATAACATCGTAACCGGCTATTTTGTAACCCATAGTAGAGCCACCGCCACATGCAAAACAAGAAAATACCTTTCCTTTATCTTTAGTAAAAACAGCATCTTCTAAAGACCAGCGATAAGGATAGAGATGTTGGGGGGGGTAATTACATCTTTCATCATTCCACCTCCCATAATTCAGCTACTCTTTTGAATTCTTCATCAGCTGGAACCGGGCAATCTTTGATCCATTTCATATCTTTTACTTTCCATAACGAAAGGTCTGTGTTATCAGGAATATGCTTTTTAATATCAGGAAAAAGATTGAGTCGAAGAGATTTACTTTCCATAAGTTCATCTTTGTAGTCCAACAAAAAATTATTGGCCTCCAATAAACTATGAACATCATTAACAGAATGTGGAGTGTAAACAACTCCATCGAAGTATCTGATATAATTGGGGAGCATATCAGCCAGTGCCGTATATAGAAATAATTTTCCTTTATTGCCATAGGCCAATTTTTGAACGGTTTTGATACTTTCAGCCAAATTTGCCAGTTTTTCAGGAAACAAAAGTGGTTCTCCACCAGTTATCATGATCTCTTTGTAATTAAAGTGCTCAACAACTGGTAATTTTGAAAAATCCCATGAGTTGTTGCAACACATAGGACATTTGTTCGGACATTTGGTTGTAACCAATAGACGTAACTTTTCCATTTATAATGATATTGTTTGGGTGTATTTCAATTCTCCGGTATATCCACGTGCTTTCAATTCTGCGATAAGTTCCCGTGGAGAAAATTTTGCCAATTCAGGATTGGAATATATTTTCTTCAAATTCCCCCCCCCCGGAGTTTTCTTACGGTTTCTGGCATAAACATTACCGCACTCTTTACAATATGTCTGCAATCCATCTTCGGTTGAAGCATTTTTCCAAAACTCACTGACCGGAAGTTCCCGGCTACATTTGCTACATTTTTTTAATTTTTCCATTATTCCTTTTCTTTAATTCTACCATATTCACATATTAGTAAGGCATCCGAAGTTGCCAATGTAACTTTTGCATACGGGAACAGCTGTTGGGCTTTCTTCTTTAAGATGTTTTTCCATTCTGTCTTACCCAATTTGTCTGTATTTCGTAATCCTATAGTTTTTTGCCAAGTTTGTGGAGATACTGTTACTGTCGGAATCCCACAAGCTATCAATCCCATAGTCAGCTGTCCGTAACCTTCTCCAAAAACAAAAGAGGCAGAAGCACTTTGTCCGGTCATGCCATTCACTCGTTCCAAATAACAAACGCTATTTTCTTTGTATATGGAGAGAAAATCTAATAAGTCTTTGGGAGTTGGTGGCATTTTGATACACTCCAATAATTTGTTATTCTCGGTGTCGTACACTACAATTCCACCGTTTTTGCCAACATCTATACCTATGATCCTTCGTTTCATAAATTATACTTTTTTGTTTATAAATCTTTTGAGCTTAATTACATCTTTCTTTCCAAGCCTTAGTGCTTCACTGGTCTTGATGTCAGAAGGTGAAGCTTTACAATTCTCGGTTATCCTTTCAAAATGTCGGATAAAGGATTTTAGGAAATAGTCGGGGATTTCAACTTTCATAATGATTGATTTATGTGGATAAGCCCGGACTCGAACCGGGAACTGTTGCAATCAGGATTTTCGTTTCTGCTTCCGTTTGTACGTATGTCAAGTGTTAATAGCATATTACCTGACTCGTGATGCTATTCGTGCATTTTTACCACAGAAACTAAGCGTCTTCCGATTTCGCCACTTATCCGTTTGCCTCTACAATAGAGGCATTTTACATGAACAAAAAGACTCTTTGTAGTATCTACCGCCGTGGAGCGTATGCAGCGTACTCGACTCGACTTGCAAAGAGAAGAAAAAAGGTGAGGCATGATAGTTCCCGGATAGGCGGTCAAGCCACACCGGGAGAAGCTGATTATTAATCGGGTTGATAATTATTATTTTAGGAATTTAGCAAAAGTCTTGATTGAGCCTTCATTATTACTTTTTAAAGAGGCCAATTCTGTATTTTTAGAAGTTAGTGTAGAAATAACAGATTTATTCTTTTCGATTTCTGCATCAATATCACTATTAAGTGTTTCCAAATCGGCTTTTGCTTGTGCAAATTGAGACAATATCGTATCTCTTCTTTGTTGAAATGTCAGCATATTATTTTGTCATTTTTAAAAATTCAGGAGCAATGCCATATAGAGGTGTCTTCCCGTCCCACTTGTCTATAAATTGTTTATATAAAATCTCACGGGTGAGTCCACGGGACGCAATTAAAGCTTGTTCTGTTTTTAGTTGCTCCAGTTCGTTTTGCTTCTTTTGTTCTTCAATCTTCTGATCAAGTACCGAAATATTAGTGTTTACCTCGTTACGGCTATCTATTTTATCGCGGACAGCTCTTGAAAATTCCAATTGTGCGGAGAAGGTCAACAACTGCAATCCCCGTTTCTCAAATTCTTTATCAACGATCTGTTCCAGTCTCTTTTCAAATACCAATGAACCACCGTCAGCCATCAGACTGTCTGTTTTATGTTTGCGACTTTCTTCTTTGATAAGATCATATATACGTGGCTCCAAAATATTATCTTCTAATGATTGCATAAAGCCATCTTTTCCCGATGGGGTGTCAGCCTTATCAATATGCTTGTTATCAAATACAATATCAATAGCCCTGTTTTTCATTACTTTATAAGAGTAAGTTGGCCGGGCTGTAAACTCTGTATTGTCGGCTGCTTTTAGTGTGACTGGATCAGAAAATTCTCCACGCTGATCGAATAGCGGAACTTGAAAAAGCTCTGTGCCTAATTCCCATGTAGATACCTTACCGGCAACGATTTTAAAATCTTCTTTCCCTTGTTTGCCGTAGTTCTCCATAAGGACACCGGCATAATTGGGAGCAACTCTTTCGCATGAAGCAAACAAAACAACGGCAAATAGTGCCACAATCAAAAAATCAATCTTTCTTTTCATTTTCTACTTTTTTTAATGATATTATAAACTATAAATGCTACTGTCAGCATAATTATTGAAATTCCCAACCACGCATTTATGTGATTGAATACGCGGTTGCCAATGAAGAAAGCCGATACGACAAGTACCGGCTTCCAGTATTTCTTTACAGTCTTCATTGTTATTGTTCGATAATGGCAATATCCGGTGCCAATTTACGGATCAACAATAATTGCTCGTCAATGGCCTTGTTGCGTTCTTCTTCCACTATCACTTCTGCACCAGGGGAGCAAAGGGATAATCGAATGTTACGCCCATCCACATCTGCAATGATTTCCACTTCAATTTCTTCTGCCGGGCGACCTTTGAAAATCGGAACAATAAGATTGAATGAGGCCGGAAGATTGGAGTTGACAACTTGGCTGTAATTGTCAGTGCGACTACCGTTGTCTTGTCGGGAGTTTTCCACTTTTGAGTCAATGCTGGCTTTGAAGTTCTTCAAGACTGTTACCAGTTCCATGTTGTATTGTGCATCCTTGAAGAAGGCACGATTCATTTTGAAGAACTTTGAAAGCTGCACCGGTTCCCATGTCTTGCTTGTGTTAATACCAAATTCAAGAAACTTGGGATAGTATTTCAACTCACCTCTTACAGTAGCTTTATTCCTACTGTCAGTTTCATTGGTGACAAGTTTAAGTGTCATTTTCTCCCGATCAACAAGAATATAGCAACGTTTCTGATTGATCTGCTCTTTTTCAGAGATTCTTTTCAAGAGAAATTCATGAACACTTCCAATTGTTCCGGCTAATTCTACCTTATCAGGCTCCAGTACCGGTAACTCATTTTCTTCGTGAAGTTCAATAACTCTAAGGGTTGCTTCGGTCATACCCGGAGCAAAGTTCACTTGCATCTTTTCGTTTCCCATGCTGTTCTACAAATTTTTAGTTCTGTTTTTAAATGATTTGGCTGGTTTGAAGTGTGGAGTATAATGCTCCGCTATGACAATAGTCTCGTTTTTGTGTATGTTACGAGCAACTTTTCGTTTATAGTGTTTGGGTGACAGTGTACCAAAACCTCTGATATAAAGAGTTCTTCCATTAGCTACTGCATCCACGGTTTCCTTCAATGCTGCTTCTATAACTGTTCGGACTTCGCAAATAGCAATACCGGTTGATTCGGCTACTTGCTTGATAAGTTCTTCTTTTCTCATGGCTTATCCCTCCGTACCAGTAGATTCAATGTCCTCGAAGACCGTTTTTTGCATCTCTTGTGCCTCCATCGGACGTTCTTTAACCAAATCGCCATTACCATTGTAATATCCGGTGGTACGGGTGCTACGATCCATAAACTTAAAGCATTCATCCGTAATTTCCTCATAACCACGTTTTATATCGGTAAGCAACGTTTTTTTACGTTCCTTTTTAGGTTTCAGTTTGTCCTTGTATGCTTGCATGAAAGCTTTCTTTTCTTCTTCCAGTGCGGCCATGTCAAGGTCAATATTTGCCAACTCCGTTTTCCGTTCACCCATTTCTTCCTCGCTGAAAGGAGAAGTATAGGTAATTCTTTCAACTGCTGCGCAATTGTCTTCCAACATTTGTCTGCGAAGCAATGGATTCTTATCTTTAAATAGTTCTTTATCCATATCATAAAGGTTTTAAGCCATATCGGGCAGAACCGACAAATGGCTGTGGGTTAGTCCTTATGTTTGCTTTGTGTATATCATCTGTACGATGATTGAATAATCGGGGTAATCCCGTTATTTTGTCATATACAACCAGTTCAGACGATACATAACAAATAAAGCCTTTCAGTCGCTCTTTCAACCATGCGTTCTGATAGGCTCTGCGTTCACGATATTCTTGGTAGCTCATTCCCTTTGGGCGAGCTGTGAGAAGGGGAGTGTAATTTCTCGCCCCCCCCCGATTTAGATTTACTCTTTCCCATCAATCAAATTTTTATATTGTTCTTCTGAAACGAACTTGTCGCAGTTCCCATACCAAGTACCATCATTTATCTTGTATGGCCTGACTGTTTTATCCATTTCATTCATAACACCGACTACCGCATTTTCTTTGCTATTATCATCCCATACAATAACAACATCGCCGACAGTCGGGATATATTCAGGCTGTAACTTCTCAAAATTGAAGGAGTAATGTTTTTCTTCCTTCATGGCGGCAAGCATCTTTGCCTTTTCCTCTTCCGTAGCTTTACGGAATCCCTTCATGCCTCCGATACCAGCTTCGGGTGTGAGTCTTACAAAAACTCTGTCACCTTCATCATTGGAAGGAACATAGGCGACAAGGCCGAAAGGTACTTTAATTGCCGGTAAAAAAGAGAGTGGCCTTTCTTCTCTAATTTCAGAGAGAATCATCATGCTGCCCCCTCCGCGATTCGGATTGATAATTACGTCACCGGGGATGAATGTCTCACCCTCAAATTCAAATTTACCCCCCCCCGTAACTTTTTGAGTAGGTTGCATACTTTCTTCTTTCACGATTTTTACCATGTGTCCTTCGGGCACTTCAACTGTTACTGTTCTCATTTTAATTTGATTTTAAACTGGTTATTGTATTCTATGTATTTTTCCGGGCAGGTTGTTTCTATAATTCCGTTCATTGTAGGAATACGAAACAACTTGCCGGATTTATGAAGCTCTTTTTCAAGCTGTTTTGCTTTATGTAAAGCAGCCAAAGAACGTGTTTCATTTTCGATCAGTTCTTTAGCCGCTGTGATACTGTTACTAATTTTTTCACATGAATCCATTACTTGACTTCTTCTGCGTATGGAGTATCGTCTTCCTCAAAATCGTCCGGTTTCTGACCTTGTGCCTTTTTCCAGTCTTCAAACATTTCATCATCCAACTGGCTCTCTGTTTCAAGAACTTTAATCATGGAATCTGAAATGCCGGTTTTGGGCAGGAATTTGAAAGCCCAGTTCACGATTGTTTTTCGAGCCATTTCTTCAAAGTCTGTGTCCCACGGGGATTGCTTGCCTTTCTTGACAGCCTCACTACGACTTTTTATTTCTTCAATACGTGCTTTGGGCATTGCATCGAATTTTACAACACCGGAAGTCAAGACTGCAAAATAGTAGCCTCCAAGAAGATCACCACGTTCTCCGAATACATTGGGTTTGTGGATGATAGTGCCACCGGTACCTTTTGTCATGCTGAACTCGTCATTAGCATAAACCAAATCAGAATAAATATCTTTTACAACACCGGTGCGGATCAAAATATCAACTTTACCCATGTATGAAGCTTGGAACTTCACTTTGCCTTTGTACGGTACAAGATACCCCAACCTTAGTTCAGGATTGAGCGTCAGACCGGTAAGAGAAACGTTTTTGATTGCTTCGACAAGATGATCGGGATATTGCCGGGCACAGTCAATCAAATAAGGATTATTCAACATTGCCTGCATAGCGAAATTGACTTCACGGGCAAATTGCTGTTCTGTGCCACCAGCTGCTATAAATGCCTTTTTAGGGGAGATAAAACAGCTTTCCAATCCTTTCAGTTGTACTGGAAAGGCTGGTGGGGCAGAAGGAACGGGCGGTTGTGGTGTGGAAGGTGTTGGGGAGACCGGTTCTGTTTTTGTTGGTGAAGGAGCATTGTGTTGTTCCATTCCCAAGTTCCCTTGTTGGGGGGATTGATTCTCTGTTTTACTCATTGTTCTTGATTATTATAAAAGTTAAACATCTTGTTCTTTTCAAATGCAGGTGTGTCCGGCACCATTATTCTTCGTCCTTTGAATCCCGGCTGAATAAATATCTGTGCACCGTCAAAATCATTGTTTTGTGTACAGTAAACATGCTGGTCTAACAATTTCTTGAATGCCAATGCGCTTGCCCCCATTTTCACAATTCCGTCTTCCAAATGGAAAGCCCAGTTAGCTGCACTGACAAATACTGCGTCATAGGGAGCTGTCTTTTGTTGCATAACCCAGTAGAACTCCTTCCATACTCCAGTACGTTCATGTTCAAAAAACTGGTAGAAGGCTGCCGAAATACCGTAATGAAATTTGGCGATAGTCCGGTTAACTGTTTCTTCATGAAGATCATCAACCGCCAATGTTTTCCAGTCAACAATTTTTTTGGCCGTTTCCACATCAGGGCGATATTTGAACTTGCATCCTTCGTATTCAACGAAATGGCTAACTTCGGCTTTTCCCCATTTTAATATCTGCCTAATCTGTTTGGAGGTGTCCCGGCAATTATTAAGAAGCTCATAAACCATTGTTTCAACCAATTGTATATCGGTTGTGCTTGTCAATGTTTTACCGGGATTTGATTCTTTGGCCTCTATTAGTGCAATCTGATATTTTTGGGTGTCTCGTCCATACGGACAGCCGGTTTTAGGATTTATAGGTGGCTCAAATACAAGAAGATTGTTTCTCCATTTGTCAAGTGTTCCAGTATTAACAAGACTTTCCATTGCATCATGGTACAGCGAGCCTTTTTCAGAAGCTTCAATACTGATCTCGAACATTTCAGGGTGCAATGCCTTGTATCGGGCAAACTTTGGGGACACCATATAATCTTTAATCTGCGTACTACTTAGGAAATCTTTGAATCTTTCTCCACGGTGGTATTCTTCATTTGGCAGATTGTAAATTGTATCTTCTATATTACTCATATAATGAATTTGGAGTTTTACAAAAAACTCCCTACTTTCGCAAGCAAGGAGCCAATAACTAACTAAAAAACTTATTCATCACTTGTGGATAGTAATTCTTTGTAATTCTGTAATATGTATTCTTTTTCTTTATCTGTAAAAGAATAGGCTTTAGCCATAAACTTCATTGCCATATCCTCATTGTGATCGGAAAGGGGATAATAGTCAGTAGCGAATTTGTAAGTAAGCCTATTCAATCGCTCATACTTAACTTTGACCTCTTTAACCCGTCCGCTTATTTCCGAGATAATACCGGACGCTTCTTGCATCTTTTCGTCATATTCTTTTTGGTCTTTCGCTGCTTGTTCTTTCATAACCTTGTTCTGTGCGGCAAAGTTTGAAATCTTTTCGTATAGTTCACTTGAATACACAAAGCCACAGTTAACCTCAAAGTCTGGCTTGATAGAGTAATTGTATTTATCTTTCTTGACGAGATATTTGTAGTCGCTTCCGAGTTTGTTCCAATCGTATTCAACTTTGCGAAGGGTTTTCGCATTACGTAATGCTTCTGCTACCGCATTCGCTTCTTCCATGTCTGTAAAAGCGTAACCTTCAAAGAATGGGATCGTGAACACTTTCAAATCAGCAGGTTCAATCTCAAACAATTCGGGAACCTCCGGCTTATCCATAATTTTGATACCTTCCTCCATCATGCGGAGTTTAATCAATTTCTGTACATCTTCCTCCGTTAACGCAAGAATCTCTTGCTCGGTCATTTCTGTAATTCCTTTCATACTTTTAGCATTTAAAATGTGTTCCCGTCCGCGTTCCGATGGATTGTTGGCCGTAGCTTTTTAGCGGTGACCGCTTCTTGCGAAGCACGGGTATATATATCATTTAAAGTATCTATTCAGTTAAGAATGTATTTATAAACGCCCTACGTTTACTTTGTCATAATATAAGTTGTTTTTGATAACTTAGTGATTCGTGTGCTGCATCTTCTTATTGGCAGTCTGTATTCACACTCTTTTCACTAATCCGCTTTGGCTACTTTGTCGGTCTATTTCGCCCTTTAGATAAGCAGTAAACCTTGTTTTAAGTCTTTATTTGTTCAGACTATACAATATGTCAAAGAACGTTTTGTTAGTTCCCGGAAAGACGGCCAAATCCGTCCGGGATTATTTTCTTTCCATGAATTTTCTCAAAGCTGATTTGGTAAAAATGAGACTCTTGCCATTTTTGGTGTGAGGAATATCATGTATTCGATTGTATAAGGTTTGCAACTTCCATCCGAGAAATACAGCAGCTTGTTTGGCATTCAAATACTCTTCGGTTTCAGCAGTCGCCATTTCTGTTACAGCCTTTCTCACATCATTGCGAATAAACTTGTGCAGTTCTTCTGCAATCATTCTGGCATCTGAACGGTTCATTTCTTTATCGCTTCGATGGTTATCTGATTTTTATCTTTGTCGATGGATATTGAATATCTTTCAACGTCTTCACGGGGATCAGTAAAAGCTAATTGATAGGCGTAGCTTCTTGCATTGACGCAATCCTTGTAAGAATCCAGCTGCATCACTTTGGAAGAACCAGCTTTAATGCTTAGAATATCTTTCTTTGTTACTTTCATATTATTTTCTATTTTATACTTAAATTTTCCACAAAAAATTTGCATAAAAGAAAGCTAACAACTACATTTGCCAATGAGATATGTAGTAAGTGGCTTTTGAAGTCGCCAGCTTTCTTGTTGTTCAAACTTACACTCTTTGTTTGTTTGACGTTGCAAATATACTTCATATTTTCAGAAGTACAATAAAATACTTCATAAAATTTGTAGTATTTCGTATGTTATAAAACATATTTTAATGTAAGTTGCTGGTTTATAAAATGTTATACAAGTGAGGCTTGCGTAAAAAGAAAGCTTTCTGAAAAAAAAGTAATGTCGTTCTATTAGTATTGTAATAATTGAAGAAGTAAAAGACGATCTCATTCGGTAAGGTGCTGGATTGCTGCATAGTTAGCCCTTAGACGGTTTCCCGTTTTTGCTATATGCAGCATAAGAAATGTCTCGTTCGTATAAGTACGCCGTTCTTAGCTGGCCGGGCATTAACAAGTTACCCGACTTCCCGGATTTTTCGCTTACTTGTAGCTGTGCAGGCATCCCGGTTTCGTTTGCCTCTCAATATCGCACGCCCTTCGCAGTATTGAGTTGTAAGAGTGTAACCCTCTGTCTCTCCGCTATGCGGCCTACCGCCGATTACACAATGTGGAGAAAAAGAAAATCCGCAAATAGGTAGCAGCTATTTACGGATTTCTATATATAAACTCCAAATAGGATGTTTAATCAATTTATGTGGTAATACTGCTACTATTACGGATGCAAATATACTACTTAATTTACGAAGTATGCAAGAAGTTGACGATAAAAAATTGAGTGATCTCTCAAAAAGGTTTTTGCAAGCAATTTCATATTGTGGTTTGAGTGGGTATAAATTGAAGAAAGACAATATTATATCCAGTGAATCAACTCTTACCAGTATAAAAAAAGGGATTCAGTTACCAAGTAAAAAAACAATTGATGCTTTTTGTGAGAAGTATGATGTGAGCAGGGCATGGCTATATACTGGAGAAGGTTTGTTTGCAAAGACTCCATCAGGACAGATAGAACCTTCGGAGAAGGATATTAGGGATGCTCTGAAAAATGCGAGAATGCAATCAGACTCTACGATTAGTAAAGTAGCTCCTTATCTTCAAGATATTCTTGTAAAAGTAAAATATGTTCCGATAGATGCTGCGGCTTCATTTGTCGAAAGCTTATATAACACAGCTTATGAAATTGATTCTTATGGTGTCATGCCGGAAGAAGGTGAAGTGCTTGATGATTCTTATATGGTCTTTCAGGTACGTGGTGACAGCATGGAGCCAACTATACCGGACGGAGCTAAAATTCTTGCTCGCAAAATAGAAGAAGGTTTGTGGGAAAGCGCGTCAGGAGTTGTGAGTATTGTGTATGGGAAAACACTTTCAGTCAAGCGGATATTGAAAAACAGTCTTTTCTTGGATAATGTGCTGACTTTAAAGGCTGATAACCCCAAGCATGGCCAGTTAGATGTCGAGAGAAGAGAAATAAGGGGGATGTGGCAAGCATTACGCATAATAAGTCAAAAGATTATTTGATATGGAAGAAAGGGCTATTGACAGATTACGAAAATTTGCAAGGTATGCACGTGATAAGGGAGTTGTCAAAGGTGAGAACTCGTTTGAGGCTTATTGTGAATTATCAAATAGATACATTTATAATTCCATAAGGAACGGGAAGGGGGCTATTGGAACTGATATAATAGCTCGTATTGTGGATAAGTTCCCGGAATTGAATGTGAAGTGGCTTTGTACTGGCAAAGGGAATATGATTGAGACGGATATTGATGCGAATGTCAATTATAAAGCGGCTTATGAGGGTGCAATGATGCAAATAGAAGCTTTGCATAAAATTATAGAAGAAAATAAGCGGAGATGATATAAATATGATACCATTAATATATTTTTAACAAGTATTTTGCTGATTATCAGTATAATAGTAAAATGTGTTAGTTCCGTACGCACCGCAAAGGATAATTAAGAACAAATATTTAGCACTGATATTCAATATATTAGTGCTTTTTTTATGTTCTTACCTTTGCTACACTTTTAAAAATAGTGTGCATAATGTGCGACCAACTATTAGTAACCCGTGCGACCAATCCATACGTAACATTCATGTGTTATAACTATTTGATTCGATGAATGTTATATATTAGTTGTCCGTAAGGCTGCTCGTTCCATTGAAATGGTAATAAATATCGTGTTCAGATTGCGTAGCTGGGAAAGTCTGTATTTCTGATAGCATCTGATGAAAATTCTGTATCCGAACAATAAGAATATCGGTTGTTTGTTGTTTTGTATGACAGGATACAAGGAAAGAACGGTATTTTCTTGAATCCCTGCTAAAGAGCGTCCGGACTGCTACCCATACCTAGGGGATATGTCATCATGTACTGTCCCTCCCTTTTTGTTAATTTATTAACCGATATTCATTAGGAGCAAACCCCATTATCTTCTTAAAAAGAAAACTGAAATATTGTATTGAAGGAAATCTGAGCTCATGCACTATTTCGAGGATTCGGGTATAAATATCCGTAAATCGTATACAAGCCGACTTATTCAATCGCGGTAAATTTGCAATCAGAAAATGAACAATGAAAAAATAGAAGATTATGGATCGCAGAAATTTCTTAAGGACGGCATCAAGTTTTGCACTACTCGCGGCCGGAGCTACAACGGGTGTTTCCCGTGTGTTTACCGAATCCCCTATCTCTTCTTTATCAGGAAATTTATCTGATAAAAATACGCCAAATGCGGACGATACGATGGAGTATCGCAAGCTCGGAGAGCTGGACGTATCAGCTATTGGTCTGGGTTGTCTGCCAATGGTGGGATATTACGGTGGGAAGTACGACAAAAAGGATATGATCGCTCTGATTCGCCGGGCATACGACAAAGGTGTCACTTTCTTCGATACGGCGGAGGTCTATGGCTCTTACACCAGCGAAGAGTGGGTCGGCGAGGCACTCGCACCGTTTCGCGACAAAGTGAAAATCGGGACGAAATTCGGCTTCGGTGTCGAGGAGAAACAACCGACCGCTATCAACAGCCGTCCCGATCACATCCGCCAGGCTGTGGAAGGTTCGCTGAAACGCCTGCGCACCGACCATATCGACCTGTTGTATCAGCACCGTGTCGATCCTGCCGTTCCGATGGAGGATGTGGCCGGAACGGTAAAGGATTTGATGCAGGAGGGTAAAGTGCTGCATTGGGGGCTGTCGGAAGCGAGTGCCCGTTCCATCCGTCGGGCGCATGCCGTCTGCCCGCTTTCCGCCGTGCAGAGCGAGTATGCCATTTGGTGGCGGGAGCCTGAAACCAAAATCTTCCCGACATTGGAAAAACTCGGTATCGGCTTCGTGCCTTATTGTCCGCTGGGGCGTGCGTTTCTCACCGGGATAATCAATGAAAACAGCCGTTTCTACGAGGGAGACCGGCGTTGGAACTTGCCGCAATTCACGCCCGAAGCTTTGAAGCACAATATGCCGCTTATCGCCTTGGTTCGCAAATGGGCCGAGCGCAAGGGAGTGACACTCGCGCAATTCGCTTTGCTATGGATGTTATCTCGCAAATCGTGGATTGCTCCGATACCCGGAACGACCAATCCGGCACACTTGGATGACCTGCTCGGTGCGGGAACGGTCCGTCTCTCAGCTTGGGAGATGGAGGAGTTTGATAAGGAGTATGCCAAAATCGATTTGATGGGGCATCGTGCCGATCCGTTCACCGAAAGTCAAATAGATAAATAAATCAATCATGGTAAAAATAATCTTAGGTGTTCTGTCACTGCTTGTCATGTTGTCGTGCAGCACTGCCGTGAAAGAGAACACTACACAACCCGATATAATGGAGACAAACAAGAAAAATCTCGGAAATCTGTTGGCACTCTATCCCAAACCAATGACGGTTGTCGGGGCGGAGGTCGAAGGGAAAGTAAACTGGCTTGTGGTAGGACACACGGGAGTCATCGGCCATGACCGGATACTGGTCAGCATGAGTAAAAGTCATTATACCAATCAAGGTATTAAAAAATCAAAACGACTTTCCGTCAATCTTGTGAGTCGTGAGATGTTACCGAAAGCTGACTATGTAGGAAGTGTAAGTGGTGCGACGGTCGATAAGTCGGAGGTGTTTGCTTACCATATCGGAGAGAACGATACGCCCGTTATAGACGCATCACCACTCACGATGGAGTGTGAAGTGGTGGACATTTATGAAACCGACGGTTTCGACAATTTCATTTGCGCGATAGTCAATACATACGCTGCTTCCGATGTGCTTGACAGCGATGGCAAACTCGACTATACGAAACTAAAACCCGTATTATTCGAGTTCCCGACCTACTCCTACCTTGCGACAGGAGAGATCATCGGCAAATGTCTGAATCCGGATAAGCCGGGTATGTGCGTTAAAGAGCCGATGACGACCGATGGTATCGTACGGCTGTCGAAAATAGAGGTTTATCCGCAGTATCTTGACGAGTATATGAACTATGCAACCGAGGTAGGTGAAATCTCCCTGCGTACCGAACCGGGCGTACTGACGATGTATGCTGTCGGCGAAAAGGAGAATCCCTGTAAAGTAACGATTCTCGAAACCTATGCGAGCCGTGAAGCATACGAGCAGCATATCGCTTCGGAACACTTTCAGAAGTACAAGCAGGGAACGTTGCATATGGTCAAATCGTTGGTATTGTCCGACCAAACACCGCTCAATCCGGCCAACAAACTCAATAACTTCATGCAATAGATAATGTTTTTTATTCAGGTTATTGGAATGGATTCGGAGTGTATCTACAATCATGATTGAATATCTTGAAAAACTAATTATAACGATATTATGGTATGGATTTCAAAGAATTGAATAACGGAGTAAAGATGCAGATACAAGGCTTTGGTGTCTTTCAGATACCCGATGCCACCGAGTGCGAAAGAGTTGTTACCGATGCGCTTGCCGTCGGCTATCGGCTCATCGACACCGCTTCGGTCTATGGAAATGAACGGGCGGTCGGTATGGCTATTCGGAAAAGTGGTATTCCGCGTGAGGAACTGTTCATCACGACCAAAGCATGGATTTCAGAAATGGGTTATGAACGGACATTGCGGGCATTAGACACTTCGCTCGCCCGTTTGGGATTGGATTACCTCGACCTCTATCTGATCCACATGCCTTTCGGCGACTATTACGGAGCATGGCGGGCTATGGAAAAACTTTATGCGAAAGGACGTGTGCGGGCTATCGGGGTATGCAATTTCGAGCCGGACAGATTGCTGGATTTATGCCATAATGCTAATGTTATTCCGGCGGTCAATCAGATAGAGGTGCATCCTTATACTCCGCAAACCGATGCGACACGGACCATGCAGGAACTCGGCATACAAGCAGAGGCATGGGGGCCTTTGGCCGAAGGACGGAACGGATTGTTCACGGACGATATTCTGACCGGTATCGCTCGCAAATATGATAAATCGGCAGCACAGGTCGTACTGCGCTGGCACTTACAGCGCGGAGTTGTCGCCATTCCCAAATCGGTACATCGGCAGCGGATGCAAGAGAATTTCAACATCGGGGATTTCATGCTGACACCGGAGGATATGGCCGCAATTGCTTCCATGAATATGGGATACAATATGATTCTCGACCTACACGCTCCGGAAGAAGTACAGCGACTCTATGGTATTGAGTGTCCTGCATGACAGACATTTTCTCGATTTTTCTGAAGTTCCGGTAATCGATAAGGTTATCGGAACTTTCGTTCCTCTATATCTCTACTGTATTCCGAGAGAGTCTGTCCGGTCTGTTTTTTGAATATACAACTTAAATGTTGCGGGTATTCGAACCCCAAGTCATAAGCGGTCTACATGATTTGTTCTCCGTTGATAAGTTTACTTTTGGCCATATCGATGATATGACAACGGATGTGCTCTCCGGCTTCATTGGACTGATAAGAAAAGAAAGAGAAGTCTTTGATGTGATTACCCAACGGAGTTCCATGCAACAAGTCCGGAGAGAAGAGTAACGCCCATCCCTTTATAAAGTGCATAGACTGAAAATTGGCTGTGCGTATGCAAGATGGGCGTGACGGTATCGTAATCTATCACGCTGACCAAGGGATGCTGGTCGGCATGTCCTACAAAAGTGTTTCCTGACAGGAACCATACTGACAGGTTGTGGGGCAGAACTTCCAACAACGGACAAACGGCTCAAACGGCCGATACACTGCCTGCCATTCTCCGTGTCGTGCTGAACAACGGGATAGAGATGCCGCAGTTGGGTGTTGGCACGTCTACTCTCAAGGAGACTGCCGCAGAGTGTGTGAAACACGCCATCGGACTGGGATACCGTTTGGTCGATGCGGCGCAAGGCTACGACAACGAGGCCGAAGTGTGGTACGGAATCAAGGAAAGCGGTATCGGCCGGAGTGAAGTGTTCATTATTTCGAAAGTCTCTCCCGATGCCGTACGTAGCGGAAAGGTACGCGAGTCGCTCGACCGGACTATTGAAGCATTCGGGGGAACGTATGTTGACCTGATGCTGATTCATTGGTCGGTAGCCAGAAAGGTCAAGGAGAGATGGAGAATCATGGAAAAGTATGTCGATGTGGGGAAGATCCGTGCCATCGGGGTGAGCAACTTCAATCCGCATCATGTGGACGAATTGCTGGCATACGCTCGTATCAAGCCTGTCGTCAACCCGATCAAGATTCATCCCTACATGAAACATCAGGAGGTCGTGGGCAACACTTTTGCCAAAGGTATTCAAGTTCAGTGATGGCCCCGTTGGGACAGAGTAAGATCAATGAAATCTACGATGACGAAGTATTGCAGTATATCGTCGACCGCTATCACAAGACGGTACGCCAAGTGGTATAGCGCTTTCAGATCCAGTCGGGTATGGTTGTTATCCCAAAAACGACACACATCGAACGTATGAAGGAAAATCTCGAAATGTTCGATAACGAAATGGAGATACTGCGGGCCCTTGACAAAGGACAGCCCCTTATCGGGAATCCCCAAAATCCAGATTTTGTTTCTTCTTCGGTCAATTGGTAACTTCATTCAATCGTTTGGACCAAAGAGCCGGTATCGGAATAATATAATCCACTACTACACGTTAAAACAGAGTTAGATTAGGCTTTAGGCAATTTGTGTAGAATAGGCATAAGCATAATCCGTAATTTGGGTATGAATACCGGGAATTCGTCTACAAAGCATGTGGCAGATACCATCTATTTTTGCATCAGAGAGATAAAATATTACCTCACCATTACAAGGTGAACTTCAGAACAAAGTAGTTTGAGCCTTGAAGCAAAGTTGTTATGGAGGGAGCTTCGTACTTTTGCGTTGTTACAAGTTGAATATGAATAATAATTAAAAATAAGGAAAGTATGAAAGTAATATCAAATGCAGAATTCGGAGGTGAAAGACCTTTGTTCGAATCACATGACTTACGTTTGGAGAATGTAATTATCCGTGCCGGAGAATCAGCCATCAAGGAATGCAGCAACATCGAAGCCGTTGATTGCCGGTTCGAGGGAAATTATCCCTTCTGGCACGTGCACGGTTTCGTTATCGACCGTTGTTTCTTCGATGTCGGCGGGCGTTCGGCTCTGTGGTACTCCGATAATCTGAAAATGACGAACACACGCATCGACGCCCCCAAGATGTTCCGCGAGATGCACGACATCGAAATTGAGAACGTAGAGATAAAAGATGCCGACGAAGTGTTCTGGCGTTGCAAGAATTTGGACATCAAAAATCTGAAACTGCATGGCGGCACTTATCCGTTCATGTTCAGCAGCAATATCCGCATAGACGGATTGGAGGGTGACAGTAAATACGTATTCCAGTACGTGAAGAATGTGGAACTGCGCAATGCCAAAATCACCACGAAAGATGCCTTTTGGGAAGTGGAGAATGTGACAATCTACGATTCAGAACTCAACGGTGAATACTTGGGCTGGCATTCGCACAACCTTCGGTTGGTAAACTGTCACATTACCGGCGAGCAGCCGCTCTGCTACGCCCACGACCTCGTATTGGAAAATTGTACGTTCGGCCCCGACTGCGACCGGGCTTTCGAGTACAGTTCGGTGCAGGCGACCATCAAAGGCGCAATAGGTGGGGTGAAGAATCCGCGAACGGGCTGTATCACCGCCGAGAGCTACGGGGAGATTATCCTCGACGAGAATATCAAGGCTCCCGCCGATTGCAAGCTGAAACTCTGGGACGAGAAAACTTGTTTCACAGACTAATGCCCTTGTACATAACCTGATGGGAACAGGAAAGGGAAAGACAGATTACCTGCTATCGCTTATCCGCGAAGGGAAGCAGATGACACTGGGGCAACAGTTGCGCCTGACTGCATACCTCAGTGTCCCTGCCATTATGGCACAGATATCTTCCATCGCCATGCAGTATATCGATGCCTCGATGGTGGGCAGCCTGGGCGCGAATGCCGCTGCTTCCATCGGATTGGTCTCTACCACGACATGGCTGTTTTGGGAGCTGTGCGCAGCCGCCGCAACGGGCTTCTCCGTTCAAGTAGCGCATAAAATCGGAGCCGGGGATTTCGTGGGAGCACGAAAGATACTCCGCCAGTCGATTGCTGCCACATTGGTTTTCAGCTCATTGTTGGCGGCTGTCGGCATTTCCATCAGTGGTATGCTTCCCGGCTGGTTGGGCGGTGATGAAGCAATACGGAGCGATTCATCCCTCTACTTTTGGATATTCGCACTTTTCCTTCCTGCCTTGCAGTTGAATTTCCTTGCGGGTGGCATGTTGCGATGCAGTGGAAATATGCATGTGCCCAGTATGCTGAACGTGCTGATGTGTCTTCTGGATATCGTGTTCAACTTCTTCCTGATTTTCCCTTCGAGGCAGGTGGAATGGTTAGGGGTGGAATTTACCGCTCCAGGTGCAGGCTTAGGCGTGGAAGGCGCGATATTGGGAACGGTGCTGGCCGAACTCATCACTGCCGGAGGAATGATGTGGTATCTTTGCCATCGCTCGCCCATGTTGAGACTATCCGGAGAATGGGGAAGTTTCCTACCTCAAAAAGAGACGCTGCGTAAAGCTTTCCGCATCTCCCTGCCGATGGGATTCGAGCACATGGCCATTTGCGGGGCGCAGATTGCAACGACGGTGATCGTCGCTCCACTCGGTATCATCGCCATTGCCGCCAACTCGTTCGCCATCACTGCCGAAAGTCTCTGCTATATGCCCGGCTACGGTATCTCGGAGGCTGCCACGACGTTGGTCGGTCAGAGCCTCGGAGCGAACCGTATCCGGTTGCTCCGTCGTTTCGCCAATATTACCGTCTGGTCGGGAATGTTGATTATGGGTGTCATGGGAGCATTGATGTATATGGCAGCTCCACAAATCATCGGAGTGATGACTCCCGTGGAGGAAATCCGCACGTTGGGAATCGAGATTCTGCGGATAGAAGCCTTTGCGGAGCCGATGTTCGCGGCGTCTATCGTAGCCTACGGTATATTCGTGGGTATGGGTAATACATTCGTACCCAGTCTGATGAACTTCGGCTGCATTTGGGGCGTGCGACTGACACTGGCGGCATGGCTCGCCCCCACGATGGGACTACGCGGCGTGTGGTTTGCCATGTGCATTGAGCTTTGTTTCCGGGGGGTAATCTTCCTCGCGAGACTTTGGGGCAGTAACTGGATTTATAAATTACGAATAAATAGATAAGTTATGAGATACGATTTCGATACGATTGTCCCGCGTCGCGGGACGAACTCCTACAAATGGGACACTCCCGAAGAGGAAAATGTACTGCCCATGTGGGTGGCGGATATGGATTTCCGTACCGCACCCGCCATTATCGATGCCCTGCAAAAGCGGGTGGAGCACGGCATTTTCGGCTATACAAAAGTGCCCGAAACCTATTACGATGCGGTCGTCTGGTGGTTTGAAGACCGCCATCGTTGGCGGATAGATCCCCGGTGGATTATCTATACAAGCGGTGTCGTGCCGGCTCTGTCGGCCATTATCAAAGCCCTGACCGTACCGGGCGACAAAGTAATCGTCCAGACTCCGGCATACAACTGTTTCTATTCGTCAATTCGCAATGACGGGTGCGAACTGTCGGCCAATAACCTCGTTTACCGGAACGGTCGCTACTCAATCGACTTCGACGACTTTGAAGCGAAAGCGGCCGACCCGAAGGCGAAACTGCTGTTGTTGTGTAATCCTCACAATCCGGTCGGGCGGGTCTGGACACCGGAAGAACTGCGGCATATCGGTGACATCTGTTTGCGCAACGGAGTGTTTGTTGTGGCAGATGAAATTCATTGCGAACTGACCTACGAGGGACACGACTATACGCCTTTTGCCTCCCTCTCCGAACGCTTCCAGCAAAACTCCATCACTTGCGTTTCACCGAGCAAGGCGTTCAACCTTGCCGGACTGCAAATCGCCAACATCATTGCGGCCGATGATGATGTACGTCGTCGTATCGACCGTGCCATCAATATCAATGAGGTGTGCGACGTCAACCCGTTCGGCGTGATCGCTACGATAGCCGCTTACAACGAGGGTGGCGAGTGGCTCGATGCTTTGCGAAAATACCTGCGAGGGAATTATGAATATCTATGCCATTTTTTCGCCGAAAGGCTGCTGCAATATCCCGTATTGCCACTCGAAGGAACTTATTTGGTCTGGATAGACTGCCGGGCACTCGGTATCGGTTCGGACGCCACGACCCTGCGCCTGCAAGAGCAGCAGAAACTGATGGTCAATTCCGGCACGATGTACGGCCCCGGTGGCGAAGGGTTCATCCGCCTGAATATCGCCTGCCCCCGTGCGTTGCTTGCCGACGGACTGGAAAGGATGGCGCGTGTATTGGAATACAGTTAAAAGATTGGAATCGAGTATTTGGGTATAAATATCCGTAAATCGTCTACAAGCGGATCATTTTGAACCGTGTAATTTTGCAATGTGAATTAGAAATTGAATAACGAAAAAAGAAATTGGATATGGAAAAATTACCATCAATAGCATTAGGAACATGGTCGTGGGGTACGGGATTCGCCGGAGGCGACCGGGTATTCGGGAACAATCTCGGAGTGGAAGAACTGAAACCCGTATTCGACGAGGCGATGGCCAACGGGCTGAACCTGTGGGATTCCGCCGTGGTATATGGCATGGGAGTTTCGGAAACGGTGCTTTCGACATTTACGAAGAACTGCAAGCGGGAGGATGTGTTTATCTCGACCAAGTTCACACCGCAGATTGCTGGCGATTCGGAGAACCCGGTAGCGGATATGCTGGCAGGAAGCCTCGATCGTTTCGCCACCGATTACATCGACATTTACTGGATACACAATCCGGCCGACGTGGAGAAATGGACGCCTTATCTTATCCCGTTGGTAAAAAGCGGCAAGGTAAAACGGATTGGTGTATCTAATCACAACCTTGCGCAAATCAAGCGTGCGGAGGAGATTCTCTCGAAAGAAGGGGTACATATCTTTGCTGTACAGAACCATTACAGCCTGCTGTATCGTTCTTCGGAGAAAGCCGGTATTCTGGACTATTGCAAGGAGAACGGTATCGACTTCTGGGCTTACATGGTATTGGAGCAAGGAGCGTTGAGCGGGAAATACGATACCGCGCAGCCGTTACCCGCCGGTAGCCAGCGTGGGGAAACCTACAATCCGTTGTTGCCGCAAATTGAGAAACTTGTTGCCGTGATGCGCACAGTCGGCAATAAATATGGTATCACACCGGCACAAGTCGCTCTGGCGTGGGCGATAGCGAAAGGCACGACACCGATTATCGGCGTGACGAAACCCTCGCAAGTGCAGGATGCCTTGCAAGCGACAAAAGTTTTCTTGACTGCCGACGAAATGAAGGCATTGGAAGAAGCTGCCGAAAGTACCGGTGTCGATACGAGAGGTTCGTGGGAAATGCCGATGGTTTAAGAAAGGAGGAATGGGTATGAAGTGTTATTTGATCGGTTTATTGAGTATGCTGTCCGTACATGCCGCTATGGGGCAACAGGCGATAGACGTGCATTGTCATAATATACTTCCCACATTCAAGGAACTGTTGGACAGGCATGGGGCAACTTTGGAAGAGACTTTCCCGCTTCCGGATTGGGATGTGGCTTCTCATCTGAAATTCATGAAAGAAGCGGGTATCGAAACATCCGTCCTTTCGATGCCTGCTCCCCAACCGTGGTTCGGCGATGTGGAAGAGAGTCGTCGTGCGGTCAGGCAATACAACGAGACGTGCTCCCGGCTGAAAGCGGATTATCCCGGCAAATTCCTCTTCTGTGCTTCATTGCCCCTGCCCGATGTGGACGCGGCTATCAAGGAAGCGGTCTATGTACTCGACACGCTCGGCGCGGACGGCATCAAGCTGGCTACCAACAGCCGGGGACAGTATGTGGGCGATGCGGCACTCGATACGCTGATGCAAGTTCTGAACGAGCACCATGCCGTCGTGATGCTGCATCCGCACAAACCTTCGCCCGTAAACGATGGAATCATTGCAACAGCACCGCTAGCCGTTTACGAATATCCGGCCGAGACGACCCGTACCGTCGTCAATCTGATTGCGAGAAATGTTCCGGCCCGGTATCCGAATCTGAAGTTCGTCGTACCGCATTGCGGTTCATTTCTGCCGCTGGCCCTTCCGCGCATGAAGGTGGTATATCTGGTCATGGCGGCGAAAGGGCTTATGGAACCGATTGACTGGAATGCCAATCTGAAGGCGTTCTATTATGACCTTGCAGGAGGTGCAACACCTGAAGTTGTTAAGGTTCTGCTGACCATAACCACCCCCGACCGGTTGCTTTATGGCTCGGATTATCCATACCAGCCGGCAACAGTTCTGACAGGAAATTTGAAACAATTGCGAACGTGGATAACCGATGATGCCGAGCTCACACCTTTTGCGGAAAAAATCCTGCATGACAACGCCCTTAAACTGTTTGGCAAATAAAAATGAGTAAACAGATAAAAATGAGTAATATGAAGAAAGAGGTAATGATATTGACCGGTGCCGGTCAGATAGGAATGGCGATAGCCCGCCGTATGGGATATGGGAAAAAGATCATTGTCGGAGACCTGAACCCGGAGAGTGCCGAGGCTGTTTGCCGTATATTGAATGAGGCGGGATTTGATGCAGTACCCGTCGAAATGAATCTCTCTTCAAGGGAGTCCATTTTGAACTTGATTGCGGTTGCACGGGAACATGGTGAAATTTCAATGCTCGTCAATGCGGCGGGCGTATCACCGAGTCAGGCTTCCATCGAAACGATTTTGAAAGTCGATCTGTACGGAACGGCTGTCTTGCTCGAAGAAGTGGGGAAGGTTATTAAAGAGGACGGTGTCGGGGTGACGATTTCCAGCCAGTCGGGACATCGGATGCCCGCGCTGACCATCGAGGAGGATATGCTACTGGCCACGACTCCTACCGAAGAATTACTCTCGCTCGACATGCTGCAACCGGATAGTATCAAGGATACGTTACACGCTTACCAGATGGCCAAGCGTTGTAACGTGAAACGTGTAATGGCCGAAGCTGTGAAATGGGGTGAGCGCGGGGCAAGAATCAACTCCATTTCACCGGGTATCATCGTAACTCCCTTGGCTATCGACGAATTCAACGGGCCGCGAGGTGATTTTTACAAAAACATGTTCGCCAAATGCCCGGCAGGACGCCCCGGAACCGCGGACGAGGTTGCCAATGTTGCCGAACTACTTATGAGCGACAGAGGGGCATTTATCACGGGAGCGGACTTTCTGATTGACGGCGGTGCCACGGCATCTTATTTTTACGGCCCGTTGAAACCTTAATGTATTGTAAACAGTAAGGTAACCGCTGTCATACAATGTCAAGCGTACAAAAATATTTTATCCGTTTTGCAAATTTGAGCCTTACAACAAAGACTTTATGGTTGGAATGCGTTATATTTGTAAAAATTAAAAACTGACAATATGGAACGATTAGATGTATTCGATTGCTCGAACGTGCTTATAGCGAGTTATTTCACCGATGACCGGGGATGCGCCCATGAAAACAGGGAGCATACGCTTATTTATCTGTGCTCCGGTGAATTGGAGATAGAAGAGCGTGGCAAGAAAACCGTGTTGCATCCGGGGGATTGCGCTTTCATGCGGCGCGATAACCGGATGTGGTTACAGAAAAAGGTTGAGGACGGAAAGCCTTACCGTTCTGTCGTACTGAAGTTCTCAAGACCGTTTCTAAGAGAATTTTACCAGACGCTTAACCGGCAACAGATTCCGACCGACTCCGAACGTGAGAAGGTAAGCCTGCGTGTGTTGCCCAGTAACAGGCTTGATATCCGTTCGCTGTTCGAATCCGTCATTCCCTATTTCGAGGCAGGCGAAAAACCGTCCGAAGACGTACTGAAGCTGAAAATGGTAGAAGGGATATATGTACTGCTTAATACTGACCGGAATCTTTATGCTTCGCTGTTCGACTTCGTGGAGCCGTGGAAAATCGACATTCTCGACTATCTGAACGAGAACTATATGTGTGATCTCTCTTTGGAGGAAATCGCAAGTTACACGGGACGCAGCCTGGCTACCTTCAAGCGGGACTTTGCCAAAGTCAGTAATCTGACACCGCAAAAGTGGATTATCAAACGCCGTCTGGAAGTCGCGCACGGCCTGATAAAATCAGGCAAGAAGAAAGTGACGGAAGCCTGCTTCGATGTGGGTTTCAAGAACCTGTCGCATTTCTCCAAGATATACAAGGAGGCTTATGGTGTCGCTCCTTCATGGTAAGATGAACTTCAGGACAAAACAGTTTGAGCCTTGCAGCAAAGTTGTTGTGGAATAATGCCCGTACTTTTGTATCGGAAACAGGAAAGACCTGTCGGTTGTCTTGGAAATGTCGAACTAAAAATCATATCGTATGAAAACAAAAGTAGCATCATTAGCTTTATTATTGACTTTAATTTTTCCGATCATGGCAAAATCACAAGTAAAAATTCAACAGACTGCCGGACGCGACGCGCTCGGCGAATTTGCCCCCGAATTTGCACGTTTGAACGATGATATTCTTTTCGGGGAAGTGTGGAGCCGGAACGATCTGCTTTCGCTCCGCGATCGTTCCATCGTAACCGTAGTGGCCCTGATGTCGCAGGGACTGACCGATTCCTCGTTCAAATACCATCTCGAATCGGCGAAGAAGAACGGAGTGACCCGAACCGAGATAGCCGAAATACTCACCCATGCCGCATTCTACGCGGGCTGGTCGAAAGCGTGGGCGGCTTTCCGTATGGCAAAAGAAGTTTGGACCGACGGTAATGCCGACAGCGTGGCGGCAGGTTCACTCGAAGCGTACGCGCAAACCATCATTTTCCCCGTGGGGAAACCCAACGATGCCTATGCCAAGTATTTCATCGGTCAAAGTTACACGGCTCCCGTGGTAACGGACGGAGTCCCCGTGGTAAATGTGACCTTCGAGCCGGGCTGCCGCAACAACTGGCACGTGCACAAGGCAACGAAAGGCGGCGGTCAGACATTCGTATGCGTGGGCGGTCGCGGCTACTATCAGGAATGGGGTAAAGAGCCGGTGGAACTGCGTCCCGGGGATGCTATCAATATTCCGGCAGGCGTGAAACATTGGCACGGGGCGGCTCCCGACAGCTGGTTTTCGCATTTAGCCATCGAAGTGCCCGGTGAGAACAACAGTACCGAATGGCTGGAACCTGTCGGTGATGAAGAATATTCTAAATTAAAATGACATGAAACAGTTAGTATTGATATTTATGAGCCTGCTTACTTTCAGTTGCCCGTCGAAAGCACAAAAACAGACAGCGGATACCGACAGGCCGTCCGACAAGAAAATCCTTGTAGCCTATTTCTCCTGCACGGGGACGACAGAGAAAGTGGCAACCGCTATCGCAAAAGAGACTGGCGGTAAACTTTACCGGATTACTCCGGCTACGGCCTACACTTCGTCGGATCTTGACTGGAACGACAAAGCGAGCCGCAGTTCGGTGGAGATGACAGACGAAAAATCACGTCCTGCATTGGGTGGAGAAACGATTGATCTGAAAGATTACGATGTGGTGTTCCTCGGTTATCCGCTATGGTGGGACTTGTGTCCGCGTCCGGTCAATACCTTTCTTGAGAAATATGATTTCGCGGGTAAAACCGTTATTCCTTTTGCCACTTCGGGTGGCAGTTCAATCACGGGTAGCGTGAAACAACTCAAGAAACTCTATCCCAAAATCGAATGGGAAGAAGGCCGACTGTTCAACAGTGGTACGGTAAACGTCGCCGGATGGTCGAAGCAGATTATTGAAAAACTCTAAAAACGACAGATATGGAAAATTTCGCATATTATACTCCGACCCGTTTGATTTTCGGGAAAGGGCTCGCCATCATCACACCGAGATGGATGCGACATATCCTCAACGACCACACGCTGGAACGTTTTGTGAAGTTCAGTGTGGATATTTACGGTTTGCTCCGCTTACGGAAAAGGACATTTACGAAATACTTGAAGCATCATTGTAGAATATACGAGGAATATAATCGCGGACGGATTTTCGGACAAGGAGTCTGTCTGTTTATTATTTATTATAAATGATATGGAAGAATTCAGAATAGACTGCCTGTACCAGACGGAAGAAGAACTGGTAGTAACAAAAGAGTTACGGCAAAATATCTTCCGGTTGAATCATACGATGCCGGATACGGAGGAATATCGTGAATTATTGCACAAGGTTTTTCCGCATCTCGGAGAGAATTGCCGTATCGAAACACCGTTTTCGGGTGTCCGTACCGCTAACGTGAAGTTCGGACGCAATGTGATTGTCATGCCGGGCTGTCTGATGATGTCGGCGGGAGGCATTACCATCGGTGAGAATGCTGTGGTCGGAGCCGGCAGTGTTGTCACGCACGATGTGGAGCCGGATACCCTTGTCGCAGGCAATCCCGCCAAATTTATTCGCAAGATAAAATCATGATTGGATGAAACAGAAAATGATTATATGTGTATCCATTTTTATAGTATTGGTTCTTACCGTTATTATCGTTCTGAACCATCCGGCTTTCGGTCGTACTCCTCGTGGAGAACGACTGGTACGGATCGAACGTTCTCCGAACTACAAGGAGGGGCAATTCGTAAATCAGGAACCTACTCCGTTTATGACCACCGATAAAAGCCGGTGGCGGATCATGTGGGATAACCTGACGGAAAAGAAACCGGACAATCTTGTTCCGTCTGAAAGCATCCGTGCGGTCAAGACCGACCTGAAACAGTTGGACTTGTCGAAAGATGCCGTCGTATGGTTCGGGCACTCGTCTTACCTGCTGATTAACGGCGGTAAGAAAATATTGGTCGATCCGGTGCTGACGACAGGTTTCCCGGCCTCTCTTATGATGAAGCCTTTCAAAGGGACAGACATTTACTCGCCGGAAGACATCCCGGAGGTGGATTACCTTATCATCACGCACGACCATTACGACCACCTCGATTATGGGACTGTGAAAGCGATACGCGACAAAGTGAACAAAGTCATCTGTCCGCTCGGTGTGGGGGAACATCTCGAATACTGGGGATATTCCGCAGAGAAGATTGTCGAAATGGACTGGAATGAAGTATATACCTCCGAACCCGGCTTTCGGATTACGTGTTTGCCTGCCCGCCATTTTTCAGGCCGGTTCCTTCGGCAGAATCCCTCGTTGTGGGCTTCATTCATGCTCGAAGGGCACTCTACGGTCTATATTGGCGGTGATAGCGGCTACGGTGCTCATTTCTCGGAAATCGGCAAACGGTTTCCGCATATCGACCTTGCCATCCTCGAAAACGGGCAATACAATGAAGACTGGCGGTATATACATACGATGCCCGAACAGCTTCCGGTAGAGGTTCACGAACTGGATGCGGCTAAAGTCCTTCCGGTGCACAACAGCAAATTTTCACTGTCCCGTCACGCATGGGACGAACCGATCCACCGCATCGAACAAGCAGCAACAAAGGACAGCAGCCTGCATGTAATACATGGTATCATCGGTAGTCCCATAACCTATTGAAATAGTCCATAAGATACATCCTGTTCCTTTTTTAACAAAATGAACTTCTTGACAAAGAACGTTGAGCCTCGCAGCAAAGTTGTTGCGGGGCTCAATTCGTAATTTTGCACCAGAACATTAAAGCAAATCGTTATGGATTCAAAAAATATGGGAACAATCAGCAACACGGACTATGGAGGAGAATAGCCGTTGGTCCGGATTTCGCAACCTCCAATTGGAAAATGCAGTTCTTGCATTTGAATATTCCAATTTTGCAGGTCTAAATTGGACATATAGCGAGTATCAAGAATTCCGGTGAGGAGGGCTATTCTGACCGACAGTATCGATGAGATTATACCGGACGAATTTATATCGTTCCCAGGTTTAAATAGCCATAGTAGCCACCGAATTTATATGGCAGTCTCGTTATCCGTTTCAGGCAATTTACTTTTACTCCAGTGTTTTCATCTCACCTGAAAACGGAAGACCTGGCTGCCATTTCATCTCTTTACACTGATTGTAGCGTGCGGTCATGACCGGAAAGTCAGATTTTCGATTGCGGTCTTTTTACCAGCCATCGACTCTTTACTATCCGGTATATCCCTGGTTACAATACTGCCATTATTATGTTACAGCCCTGACGTGGCGTGATGCTTATTTATCTCAAACATGAAAAAAGGGAATTTATGATTAATGAGAAATACCAAATGACCTTGGATGATACCCTCGTGCTAAGAAGTATATCCATATTGATTATTATTTTGCATAATTATATTCACCGGTTTTCAAATGTCGTACTTGAAAATCAGCATGTATATTATCCTGAAAGAAATAAGGAGCTTATAGATAGTTTCCTTGAATTTGATTCCGGTTTATTCCTGGATTTGATTTCCCACTATGGGCATTATGGAGTACCGGTATTCGTTTTTCAAAGTGGATATGGTCTGGTCATGAAATATGAGAAAAAAGAGGTCTCCTTAAAATTTCGGAAGTTTATGAAGAGGCATGCCGACAAACTTTGGCTGCTTCTGTTACCGGATCATGCATGCTCGGAATAAACCAAGACTTCCCTTGTCTATCTATTTTGGGGTATACATTTCTAAACATATTGTTTGCGTGGGAATATGAAAGACTTCTACTGTGGTGCAAAAACAGAATCGTATTCAAACAGAGGGAATAATATATGGATCTGGAAGGAAATTTATATTGTAAAATATCCAATGGTATTATTTTAACAAATTGAACTTTATAACAAAGCAGAATGAGCTTTGCAGCAAAATTGTTGCGGGACTCTCTTCGTAACTTTGCATCAGAACATTAAAACAAAAGAATCATGGAAACAATGAATGAAAAGGTAGCAATGGTAACGGGTGCAGCGGCAGGTATCGGGCTGGCCTCGGCAGAAGCATTTGCAAAAGCGGGTGCAACCGTAGTATTGGTGGACATCAATGAACCGAAAGAACAAGTCGAGAAGTTGGTTTCAGAAGGGTATAAAGCCGTGGCATATCGCTGCGACGTGTCCGACACGCGGGCTGTAAAGGAGATGATCGATTGGATCGTTGCGACTTACGGCAGGTTGGACGCTGCATTGAACAATGCCGGGATACAGACCCCGCAACGACCGATGGCCGAGATTACCGACGAGGAGTTCGACCGTACGATGGCTGTCGATCTGAAAGGTGTCTGGAACTGTATGCGTTATGAGATTATCCAGATGCTGAAACAAGGCGGTGGCGCTATTGTCAATACTTCGTCGCATGGCGGCGTTACGGGGTTCCCCGGACAAGCGGCCTATATCGCCTGCAAACATGCGGTGATCGGTCTGACCCGCACGGCTGCCATCGACTACTCGGCAAAAGGGATTCGTATCAATGCCATCTGTCCGGGTGTGATCCGAACACCTATGGCCGAAGAACTGATACGGCGTAACCCCGATCTGGAAAAGGAACTGGTCCGCGATATTCCTGCCGGACGTCTCGGTAAACCGGAAGAAATAGCCAACGCCGTATTGTGGCTTTGCTCACCGCAGGCAAGTTTCGTAGACGGACACGCCCTTTTAGTGGACGGGGCATTTTCTATTCATTAAGTTATAATGCATAAAACATAAAATCATGGAAGAAAACAATAAAATGGATATCAGCCGTCGTGGATTTCTCAAGACGGCTGCATTGGCAGGAGCCGCAATGGCCATGCCTTCTGGATTGGGCAAGGTATTCGCTTCAGAAGCGAAACAAGCGGAAACATCCGATGTGGATACCGATGCAGCCCGTATCAAGGGACATCGTGTATTGGGTACGGGCAAGGCGGCATTCGAGGTGTCGGCACTCGGCTTCGGCGTGATGGGCATGACCTACAACCGCAGCCAGCACCCGGACAAGAAAGAGTGTATCCGATTGTTGCATGAAGCGGTGGATCGCGGTGTAACGCTTTTCGACACAGCTATCATTTATGGACCGTTGACCAATGAGAACCTGGCAGAAGAAGCGCTGTCCGAATTCAAGGGACGGATTAACGTAACGACTAAATTTGGGCATGAAGTCATCGACGGTAAAGGAACCGGCCGTCAGGACAGCCGTCCGGCCACCATCCGTCGCTATTGCGAGGAGTCACTTCGCCGATTGAGACTCGATTCACTGCCGATGTTCTACCAGCACCGTGCAGACCCGAATACTCCGGCCGAGGAGGTAGCGGCTACCATTGCCGACTTAATCAAGGAAGGTAAAGTGCAACGCTGGGGCATGTGCGAGGTCAGTGCCGAAACAATCCGTAAGGCCCACGCCATTTGTCCGCTGACGGCTATCCAAAGCGAGTACCATCTGATGCACCGCCTGGTGGAAGAGAACGGCGTTCTCGATGTATGCCGGGAGCTGGGTATCGGCTTTGTACCGTACAGTCCGATTAACCGTGGCTTTCTGGGAGGCTGCATCAACGAATACACGGTATTCGATGTGAACAACGACAACCGTCAGACCCTGCCGCGTTTCCAGCCGGAAGCGATGCGTGCGAATACCCGCATTGTAAATGCGCTGCAAGCTTTCGGTCGCACACGGGGCATGACCTCGGCACAGGTGGCTCTTGGCTGGTTGCTTCAGAAAGCACCGTGGATCGTACCGATTCCGGGAACAACAAAACTGTCTCATCTGGAGGAAAACCTGCGTACACTCGACTTCAACATCAGCTCCGGGGAGTGGAAAGAGTTAGAGGATGCCGTGGCTGCTATTCCCGTTGTGGGAGACCGGTACAATGCGGAACAGCAACGTCAGGTAGGCCGATAAAGAATCAGTAAATAAGGTAGTATAATCCGTAATTTGTCTACCGGCAGAGTGGAGAAGCTGCCTTACTTTTGCATTATAAATAAAAACCAAGAATATGAGACCATATATAATCAGTCACATGATGACTTCGGTCGATGGCCGCATCGACTGCCCGATGGTCGGGCAACTGAGTACGGATGAATATTACATAGCCTTGGAAAAACTGGGGCCTTGCTCGAAACTGTCAGGACGAATAACTACCGCACTCGAATGTTCCGCCGTCAAAGAGGAAAGTACCCCCATGGAGGGAACTCCGATAGGTCATAAATCCGTATATGTCGCCAGTAAATCGGACGAATATACGATCATTGTCGATACCTATGGGAAACTGCGTTGGCAGGAGGGTGAAGCTGACGGGCATCCTCTACTTTGTATTGTCAGTGAACAGGTGTCCGAGGAATATCTGGAAACGCTGCGCACATTGGGTATTTCATGGATTGCGGCCGGTACGGAACGCATTGACTTGCCGGAAGCGATGGAGTTGCTTCACGAACATTTCGGTGTCGAACGCTTGGCGATTGTCGGGGGAGGGCATATCTGTGGCGGTTTCCTGGAGGCCGGACTGATTGACGAAGTGAGTATTATGGTAGCCCCGGGTATCGACGGTCGCAAGAGACAGACGGTGGTTTTCGATGGAATTTCCCGTATGGAATGTAACCCGTACAAGCTGAAATTAGAGAGTGTGGAACAATGGGAAGCAGATATTGTCTGGCTCCGCTATAAAATAAAATAATACGGCTATGAAGTTACAAGCAATCGCCATATTGACGTTCCTGATCTTTGAGAATGTCATGGCACAAGAAACGACAACAGCAAAATATATAAATTCAACCGATATGGAAGCATTGAAATTGACGCAGGAATGGGATAAGACCTTTCCGCAGAGCGATAAGGTGGAACATACGAAAATCACGTTTCACAACCGTTACGGCATCACGCTTGCCGCAGACCTTTACAAGCCGAAAAATACGCAAGGACGTCTGGCAGCCATTGCCGTCAGTGGCCCTTACGGTGCGGTGAAAGAACAAGTGTCAGGCCGTTATGCCCAGACACTTGCCGAACGAGGCTTTCTGACCATTGCTTTCGATCCCTCCTATTACGGCGAAAGTGGTGGTACACCTCGCTATCTTACGTCACCCGAAATCAGTACGGAGGATTTCAGCGCGGCAGTCGATTATCTGACATCCCGTGCGGACGTCGATCCGGAACGTATCGGAATCTTAGGCATCTGCGGTTGGGGCGGGTTTGCACTTAATGCTGCGGCCAATGACCCTCGTATCAAAGCGACGGTAACATCCACTATGTATGATATGAGCCGGGTAAATGCCAACGGGTATTTCGACGCCATGAGCTCCGATGACCGTTACAAATTGCGCGAATAACTCAACGCACAGCGTACTGAGGATTATCGTGATGACAGCTATGTACGCGACGGTGGCGTACTTGACCCCGTAACGGACGATACTCCGCAATTCGTCAAGGAGTATCACGACTACTACAAGACGGAACGAGGCTACCATCGCCGTTCACCGAACTCCAACGAGGGAATCACGAAAACCAGCGTATTGTCATTCATCAATATACCGTTGCTCACCTATATCAGCGAAATCCGCAGTGCCGTGTTGATGATTCATGGAGAAAAAGCTCATTCCCGCTATTTCAGCGAGGATGCCTACAAACGGCTGACGGGTAGTAACAAGGAACTGTTGATTATACCCGGAGCCAACCATGTCGATTTGTACGATAATCTCAACGTGATTCCGTTCGACAAGATAGATGCTTTCTTTAAGAATGCCTTAAAGGAGAAATAGGCTTTAAATTTTTAGTAAAAATTGGTAGGAATTTTCTCCACTCATGCTTGTGAGAATCCGGTAAAAGAAAGAATCAATGAATAAGGAAATAGACATAAAAGACATGGCACCCGTGAAGGCCTCGGAACGCCATGTCATCCTCGATGCTCTAAGAGGATTTGCATTGCTGGGAATCTGCTTTGCCAACTTTCCGGAATTCTCGCTTTACACTTTTCAAAAACCGGAAATTACGGAGGCTATGCCTACGGCGGAAATAGATAAGGTAATTCGCTTTCTTCAATACCTTTTCGTGGACGGTAAGTTCTACACCATATTCTCGCTGCTGTTCGGTATCGGATTCTCAATCATAATCAGCAACGCGGTTAAAAAGGGAACGGACGGATTCCGTATTTTTTACCGGCGGATGATTGTTCTGGCCGCCATTGGTTTTCTGCATCTGATGTTTATCTGGAGTGGGGACATCTTGTTGTTGTATGCCTTATTGGGCATGTTGCTCCCTCTTTTCCGGCATGTTTCGGACAGAGTGTTGCTGGGGACTTCCGCTGTCTTATTGCTACTTCCTATTCTGATTGATTGGTTGGCCGGTACATTCGGAGTGTCCCGGTCGGCTCCCGCAGTGCGAATGCAACAGCACTATTGCAATTTATATGGTATAACGGAATATAACTTCGGAATCTGGCTACGCGACGCGGAAAACTACGGAGGGGTCTTTCAATTCCTGGTACAAGGTGCATGGGTGCGCTTGCAGGAATTTATCGACGGCAATCGCTATTTTAAGGTATTGGGATTGTTCTTATTGGGCTTCTACATCGGACGAAAGCAAATATACGCCGATCTTGAGGCCAATCGGGTACTACTGAAAAAAACGGTGACATACGGTTTTCTGCTGGGACTTCCCCTATCCGTTCTCTATGCCTGGAGTGCGGTAAACGGGCATCCTTTCGGAACGACTGCACACACCGCCATCTATACGGCAAGTGTCTATCCTTTAGGTTTTGCATACGTTTCCGCTATCTGTCTCCTGTACCTGCATGGTAGAGAGTGGCGCTTGTGGCGCTGTCTTGCCGCTCCGGGGAGAATGGCACTGACTAATTACGTGGGACAGTCGGTATGGGGCATGGTTCTCTTCTACGGTATCGGCTTCGGACTGGGTGCCGGCATTGGATTGACAGGAACAGAATCCATAGCTTTCTACGTCTTTCTTGTCCAGATGGCATTCAGTGCCTTATGGCTCTCCTATTTCCGCTTTGGGCCTCTAGAATGGGGCTGGCGGATGCTGACTTATGGGAAGTGGTTAAAAATAAGGAAATAAAGTAATTCAATAATAATCTCACTCTAAAAAAATAATAGTATGGATAAAAGGAAATTAGGACAGCTGGAAGTATCTCCGATAGGAATGGGATGTATGGGATTCAGCCACGGTTACGGGCAAGTGCCACCCGAAGCGTATGCCATAGAAGCCATCCGCGGGGCATACGACTACGGCTGCACGCATTTCGATACGGCGGAAGCCTATGGCAAAGAACAATTCTACGCCGGACATAACGAGGAATTGGTGGGTAAGGCGATTGAACCGTTCCGTAAGAAGGTGGTGCTCGCCACCAAATTTCATATTGGTGAACTCTCGAAACCGGACGAGACGAATCTCTACCAGGAGGTACGCCGGCATCTTGAAGATTCCATGAGCAGACTTCGTACGGATTATATCGACCTGTATTACCTGCACCGTATCAGTGAGGCAGTCCGGCTTGAGGATGTGGCAACCGTCATGGGACGGCTTATTCAGGAAGGACTGATACGTGGTTGGGGATTGTCGCAAGTATCGGCCGATCAGATACGGGCGGCACATAAGATTACTCCATTATCCGCCGTCCAGAACATCTATTCGATGGTGGAACGCGATTGCGAAACGGAGATTTTCCCGGTGTGCCTTGAAAAAGGAATCGGAGTCGTACCGTTCTCGCCGATTGCAAGCGGGTTCCTTTCGGGTAAGGTAACGGCACAGGAGCAGTTCGGCTTCGATGACGTGCGGAAATTCGTTCCCCAATTATCGAAAGAGAATATCGAGGCCAACCAGCCCATACTCGATTTGCTGTATCGGTTCGCCGTAGAGAAAAATGCTACCAACGCCCAGATATCGCTCGCGTGGATGCTCCATAAATATCCCAATGTCGTACCTATTCCCGGTTCCAAGAACCAGGAAAGGATTCTGGAGAACCTGGGGGCTTGGAACGTCACGCTTTCCGATGATGAGTTCCGGCAGTTACAATCAGCATTGGATGAATGTAAGGTACACGGACATCGTGGATGCGTGGAAACGGAACAGACGAGTTTCGGTAAACAATGGAGTGAAGAAACAGATAAGTGAATTAAGTCACATTCAGTCCGGTACTGAATAATCAAGAAAAAAGGTAGTGAACTTCCTGGCAAAACAAATTGAGCCTCGCAGCAAAGACGTTGCGGGGCTTTGCTTTTACCTTTGTATCAAAGGAATAACTTAAAAATAGCAGATATGAAAACGAAACTCTTATTTTTCTTTGTATGGCTTGTGTTGCCCGTTACGGGCTGTTCCGCAGGTGAACCCTAAACGGATTTGCCAAGTACATCTCCGGTTGAAAAACCGGAAGAACCTGTCGAACCTTCCGGGGATAAAAAAGTGTTGATTGTCTATTTTTCGGTTCTTCTTTAAATTTGGTGGTAAATTCTTTATTTCTTTATTTTCAAGTTGATAATTGTTCTTTTTGTTTGCTTTTATAAGAAAAAATAGACACAGGCTGAATAAGATAACTCAAGTTTCGGAAGTGAGTTTACGCCGTCTGAACCGGTATCTTCATCCTTATACCTTTTTTCAATTAACATTGTTAACGTCTTTTGCAGGTTGTCAGGTTCTTGTGCGCAAATAACAAGTCTTTTGCATTTAAAGAACTTCTTATTCACATCCAAAGAACAAGCTTTAACTCTGTGTTAAAACAAAGCTTTTGAAGACAGAAATCTTACTTTTTAAAGATATTGATTTTCAGTTGGTTTAGTATAAAATACGCTTCTTCACTTCACGGATGGATTCTTCAGGCGAAAGCTGGGATACTTGCTTTTTTGTCAACTATAAACGAGGGTTTACACTTCTGAAAACTGAATTAGATTCCATGAGTAAAAGAAAACTTACCACCAAATGGCCTTTGAGTAACTTGATATATTAACATGAATCTGTTTGTGAAGTTAAAATAATAGGTTCTATAACAAATGGGGTTTAGAACAAAAAATTGAGAAAAATAACATTGTAACATGTTTGCAACTTGGTTGCAAGAAATATACTCTATTTTTGTCCCGAAAGTAAAAACCAAACAGATGAAGCGTATCTTTTTCGTATATCCACTTGCCATAGCGACACTATTCTTAATAGTGCTTTCCGCTATTCCGCATCACCATCATAAAGAGATGATGTGTACGGTGATGGAATTATGTGAACAAGACGATATCTACAATGATGGGCATACGGATCATGAGGCGGGGCAAGATGCACATAATGAAAACACCTGTGTATCACAAGCTGGTTATATTTTTCCTTCCAGCGTTGATAAAAGTAATCTGCATGATGGAAGCCTGATGAATATCCACTTGCCGGTTCTATATCTGTTTGCTGACATTCTGACTATTCATTTCGATATACCAATCCCTGAAAACACATACGATAGGTATGTTGTCTCTTATACGTCCGTAGTGCTGGGTGAGAGCAGCGGATTGCGTGCTCCTCCCTATTTTTTCTCTTAAGTATTTATTGCAGGGTTTATAATACTGTAATATCTGCTATTCTTTCCGGTAACTGTAATCAGTTACCTCCAATATTTATCTTTTGATAATTAGATTTCACCACTTTGGGAGAAAGCCCAAACGAACCAGAATCGGTAATGACAGGGATATGTGCTCTGACTGTTTATGACACGGTTAAAACTTTCTTGGCTAATCAATTATGGAACAAAATATGAGGTTGTCAATCAATGTGAAATCGAAATTTTGGATAGACGATATTTTCCCTTTCAGATAGACCATTGCTGCCTGAACAGGGCTTCTTGGGGGCAACGATTATTAGTTCGGTGATATGCTTGCAGATGCCGGAATGGGTATTCTCAGTATTCGTGTTGTTTATTGGCACTATTCTGTATTACAGAGGAAACTCTCAAACAAAAAAAATGGGGGAGTAGCCTTGTCTTTGCGTTGTTTTACAATGGTTGGCAAGGTTGTCCTTCTTTTTCAATTCAACTTTAAAATATAACAAAAATGAAAATATATATATTTATTATACTGGCTGCGGCCACTTCAATCTCCCTGATATCTTGCGATTCGAAACAGAGTGACACCCGCTCGGCCTCTTCCTCAGAGGTTCACCGGAATGACGACGGTCATGATCATCGGGAAAGTGATGGAGACAACCATAGTGAAATAGAGAACTCCGGCAAGGGACATGAGGACGAAATCATTTTCACTCGGCAACAGGCGGAAGCTATCGGGTTGGAGATATATAATGTGGTACCCGGATCTTTTGCACAGGTAATCAGAACCAGCGGACAGATACAGGCAGCCCAAGGAGATGAAGAAACTATTGTCGCCACGACCAATGGTGTCGTATCTTTTCCCGGACAAAACATCATCGAAGGAGCAACTGTTGGTGTGGGAAGTACTATTGTAACCATTTCAGCTAAAAATCTTTATGAAGGAGATCCGGTGGCAAAAGCCAAGATTGCCTATGAAACTGCCTTGAAAGAGTATCAGCGTGCAGAAGGTCTGGTAAAGGATAAGATTATTTCCGCTAAAGAGTTCGAACAGACTCGTATGAAATATGAAAATGCCAGAACTGCTTATGAAGCCCAAGCTGCCAATGTAACTGTTTCCGGGGTAAAAGTTACTTCTCCCATCAGTGGATATGTCAAAAACAGGCTGGTGAGTCAGGGGGAATACGTGACTGTCGGACAGCCTGTTGCTACAATTTCCAAGAACCGGAGATTGCAACTGCGAGCCGATGTTTCAGAAAACTATTTCAATGAACTTAAGAAAATCAGGGGAGCCAACTTCATGGTATCCTACAATAACAAGGTTTATAGGTTGGAAGATCTTCACGGGCGTTTATTATCCTTTGGCAAAGCCGCTGCTGAATCTTCTTTCTATATCCCGATTACTTTTGAGTTCGATAATATCGGTGATTTCATTCCCGGTTCTTATGTAGAGGTATACCTGCTCACCACTCCCCAAAATAACGTATTTTCCATTCCTGTTACTGCATTGACGGAAGAACAGGGTATCTATTTTGTCTACCTGCAAATAGCAGAGGAGGAGTTCGTGAAGCGTGAAGTCGGTATCGGAGAGAGTGACGGTAAAAACGTGAGAATACTTTCTGGCTTGAAAGGGGGTGAGAGAGTGGTCGTTAAAGGTGCTTATCAGGTAAAGCTGGCTTCTAGTTCATCGGTGTTGCCCGAAGGGCATAGTCATTAATTATAAAAGGAAGAAATCATGTTGAATAAAATTATAAAATTCTCTCTGAACAACCGTATTGTTGTTCTGATAGGGGCTCTATTATTGATTATTGCGGGAACTTATACTGCTGTGAATATGGAAGTGGATGTTTTCCCGGATCTGAATGCCCCTACTGTTGTTGTGATGACGGAGGCTAAAGGGATGGCTCCTGAAGAGGTGGAGCGTCTGGTGACTTTTCCGGTAGAAACCGCTGTAAATGGTGCCACTGACGTACGTCGTGTGCGTTCTTCTTCTACTACAGGTTTTTCTATTGTATGGGTCGAATTTAATTGGGGTACGGATATTTATCGTGCCCGTCAGATAGTCTCCGAGAAGTTGGCTGTGTTGGGTGACGCCTTGCCTTCCAATGTGGGTAAGCCAACCTTAGGTCCACAGTCCTCCATTCTGGGAGAGTTGCTTATTATCGGTTTGACCTCCGATAGTGTATCCCTACAGGATTTGCGAACGATGGCAGACTGGACTATCCGTCCCCGTTTGTTGTCTACTGGCGGTGTAGCCCAGGTAACAGTTTTAGGGGGTGATATTAAAGAGTACCAGATATTACTTGATCCGGGTAAGATGAAACATTATGGAATCGGCTTGAACGAGGTCATAGACGTAGTGAAAGATATGAATCAGAATGCCGCCGGTGGTGTTTTGTATGAATTTGGAAATGAATTTATTGTTCGTGGCGTATTATCCACTAATAAGGTGGAGGCCCTTCGTAAGGCTGTAATTAAGAATGTTGATGAAGTACCCATTACACTGGAGAATATTGCTGAGGTTAAAATCGGTGCTAAGGCTCCCAAGATGGGACTGGCTTCCGAACGCGGTAAAGCCGGTATATTGTTGACTGTCACCAAGCAACCCAACACAAGTACCCTTGATCTGACCGGTAAGTTGGATAAGTCTTTGGAGGATTTGCAAAAGGTATTACCTAAAGATGTGAAGGTTACTACCGATATTTTCCGTCAATCCCGTTTTATTAATAATTCGATTGATAATGTTCAGAAGTCTTTATATGAAGGCGGTATCTTTGTAATTATTGTACTGCTCTTATTCCTGATGAATATACGTACTACCGTTATTTCATTGATTACCATACCGCTTTCGGTTATTGTAGCTATTCTTACTTTGAAGACTTTGGGGCTTACCATCAATACGATGAGTTTGGGAGGTATTGCCATAGCTATCGGTTCTTTAGTGGATGATGCAATTGTGGATGTGGAGAATGTATTCAAACGCTTGCGGGAGAACAGGCAAAAACCTAAAGAGGAACAAAAAAATGTTCTGACAGTTGTCTTTGAGGCCTCCAAGGAAGTACGTATGCCTATCTTAAACTCCACTCTGATTATTGTAGCCAGTTTTGTTCCTCTTTTCTTCCTTTCCGGAATGGAAGGCAGGATGTTGGCACCATTGGGCATTACTTTCGTTATTTCACTTTTTGCTTCCACTGTGGTTGCTCTGACCCTTACACCGGTTTTATGCAGTTACCTGCTGAATAAACCAAAGAACAATGGTGAGGAACATGACCCTTATTTGGTTCGTAAGTTGAAATCCGGTTATGGGATGGCTTTGCGGTGGACGTTATGCCATAAGAAAGTGGTTTTGGGAGCTATCGGAGCCATTTTGATTGTTTCGTTGGTGATGATGGCTTCCTTTGGACGTAGTTTTCTTCCACCTTTCAATGAAGGCTCGTTCACCGTGAGCATCAGTACTTTGCCCGGTATTTCTCTGGAAGAGTCTGATAAGATAGGCCGGATGGCCGAAGATATACTTCTCTCGGTACCGGAGGTACAGACTGTAGGACGAAAGACCGGACGTGCTGAACTGGATGAGCATGCCTTGGGTGTGAACACTTCCGAAATAGAGGCGCCGTTTATACTCGACAAGCGTTCAAAGGATGAAGTTCTGACAGAAATCCGGGAGAAAATAAAGGTTATTCCGGGTGTGAATATTGAAATTGGTGCACCTATTACACACCGTATCAATGCTATGTTATCCGGATCGAGAGCTAATATCGCCATAAAGTTGTTTGGTACGGACTTGAACAGGATGTATGAAATCGGAAACCAGATAAAAAATTCGATTCAGGATATTGAAGGTGTAGCCGACCTGAATGTGGAGCAGCAGGTAGAACGTCCACAGTTAAAGATCGAGCCCAAACGGGAGATGTTGGCTAAATATGGCGTTACACTTCCTCAGTTTGGTGATATTGTAAATGTCATGCTGGGAGGTGAGGCAGTGTCTCAGGTATACGAGGAAAATAGGTCTTTTGATTTGACGCTGAAGGTGAATGATGCCAGTCGTGCTAGTGCCGAGAGAATACGCAAGCTGATCGTGGACGCCAATGGTCGTAAAGTGCCGTTGGAAAATATTGCCAATGTGACATCATCGATGGGGCCTAATACGATTAGCCGTGAGAATGTGGCTCGTAAGATTGTTATTTCAGCCAATGTTGCCGGTCGTGATTTACGGGGAGTAGTAAATGATATTCAGTCGAAAGTTGACAGTGAGATACAATTACCCGAAGGATATCATATTGAATATGGCGGACAGTTTGAAAGTGAGCAGGCTGCTTCGCGTATTATCACTATCACTTCCATTTTCTCTATCCTGGTTATTTTCCTGCTCTTGTTCAAAGAGTTCAAGAGTGCGACTCAGTCATTGGTAATCCTGCTGAATCTGCCACTTGCACTGATTGGAGGTGTGTTCAGTATCTATTTCACATCCGGTATATTGAGTATCCCGGCCATTATCGGGTTTATTTCTCTTTTTGGTATTGCAACCCGTAACGGTATGCTGTTGATAGACAGGTATAACAGCCTGAGAGCTTCCGGAATGTCTGTGAATGACAGTATCCTGCACGGTTCTCTGGACCGTCTGAATCCGATTCTGATGACAGCTTTGTCTTCCGGATTGGCATTGATACCGCTGGCATTGGGAGGTGAACTGCCCGGTAATGAAATTCAAAGTCCTATGGCCAAAGTTATCTTGGGAGGACTTTTGAGTTCAACTATCCTCAATGGATTTATTATTCCTATTATGTACCTGTATATCAGTCGTAAACAAGAAAAGAAAATTGAAACAATTGAACTAACTGAAGACTAAAATGAGAACAATTATATTAATAATGGCGTTGCTGGCAAGTGTGTCACTTGTCGCCCAAGAAAACATAGGCAGCATACTTTTCTCCATTGAGGAGAATAATTCAACCCTGAAAGCATTGAGAGAAGAAACAAACGCTCAGAAATTGGGGAATAAGACAGGTATATACTTGTCCGACCCTGATGTAGAGTTTGGTTATCTTTTGGGAAATCCCGGAAAGATCGGTAATCGCCAGGATTTCAGTATCAAACAGACTTTTGACATTCCGACCCTTACCGGGATGCGAAGTCGCTTGGCCGGCAACCAGAATAAGCTGGTAGAACTTCAGTATGCTTCTGAAAGAATTAACCTGCTTTTGGAGGCGAAGCAATATTGCATCGATCTGGTTTATTATAATGGTTTGAAAAAAGAACTTAAAGTCCGATTACGACATGCACAAGCCATAGCCGATGCTTATCGACAACGACTGGATCGTGGAGACGCCAGTATTCTGGAGTACAATAAGGTTCAGTTGAATCTTTCCACCGTGCAAGGGGAGATGTCAAGAATAGAAGTGGAGAGGAACGCTCTTCTTTCCGAACTCAAACGATTGAATGGTGGTATGGATGTGATTTTTGAGGCGAGCAATTATTCTCCGGCTTCGCTGCCTGTCAATTTTGAAGACTGGTATCTGTCGGCTCAACAAAAGAATCCGCTACTGCAATATGTAAAGCAACAGATAGAGGTCAGTAAGGAGCAGGTTAAGCTCGGTAAGGCCATGACACTTCCGAAATTTTCAGCCGGTTATTCGCTGGAAAGGACCCTTGGACAAAAATATCAGGGAATAAGTGTGGGGATTTCCATCCCTTTATGGGAGAATAAGAATCGGGTGAAGCAGGCCAAAGCCGGTGTTGTGGCGGCACAGGCCAGAGAGCAGGATAGCAAACAGCAGTTCTATGACAGGCTCCGGAATTTATATATGCGTGCCAGTGGTCTCCAGCAGACAGCCATTGCCTATCGTGAGTCCCTCAAGGCACTCAATAATACCGCTTTACTGATGAAAGCACTGGATGTGGGTGAGATATCCTTGTTAAACTATATCGTTGAGATAGGCCTGTATTATGACACAGTTAATCAGACGTTGGCTGCCGAGCGTGATTTTGAAAAGGCTTTGGCAGATTTGTCTGCTGTTGAACTCTAAAAAAACGACCTATGAGAAAACTAAAAAAGCCATATTCTCAAAATTGGAGAGGTCTGTCTGCCAAATGGCTGTTTATTTTGTCTACTGTTTTAGGGATTATAGCAGGGACTTGTTTTTGGATTTTTATTTCTCGCTGTGGAAATGAGGAGTGTTTTTTAAATTATGATCCATTGCCGGAAATGTTTATTGGTGGCGTAATAGGAGCGTTTTTATATGTTATCATATGGGGTATGACGTCTGATATGTGATATGGTTTAGGAAGTCCTGCATGAACGATAAGTTTCTGCAGGACTACAAAAAATCACACTTTTTAATAAATTACCGCTTGATATTCTATCAATAGATGTATACTGAATAGAGTACATCGTGATTGGAATATCAATGCGGTAACCAATATTTAGTAGGTTTTCGAACCTCATCGGTTTTAGTTGTAAAAAGAAGTGTTAATTATTGCTCAAGACTTCTATTGCCTGTTTTAATGTACGATCAATATGAGTAAAAGGTGAAAGAGCCATTTCACGAACTTCATCTTCTGTTAGTGGGTCTACTAGTAGGTCCGGTTTGATACCTATTCCTTCTATTACAGTATGGGTTGCATCCTGCATTGCAAGTAAAGGCATATAAAACTCTAAATAGTCACTAACCTTTCCTCTTATTCCTCCGTTGAATTGATCCGAATCTCCCAATCCAGCAGTTGCACCAGCGCTATAGCCTCCTACGACTGTGACATGTTTTCCTTGGCTTTTTAACATTAAAGTGCTGATTTCGGACATACTAGCACTATTGTTATCTAAAAGAATAACTATCGGTATTTCCTTTTTTATCCCAATGCCTGTTGTTTTTGTCATGCAAGGTATCCATGGGGTATAACTGAATGGATTATTATCTTCCTTAAATCTTTGGTAACCAAATATAGCATCTTTAGTGATAAAACGATCTGTAAATGTTCTTGCATCAAGTACCATACCGCCACCATTTCCTCTAAGATCCAGTATTATCTTTTTTATTTTTCCAACTTTGAGGGGTACCAAAAAGTTTCTATAGAAATCTATTTTATATTGATTGTTGATGACATTATCTATGTTTGATAGAAAGACGGTATATTCACATGCTAATTGTAAATGTTCGGTTGAGCGCTGTTTAAACCATGTAGTATAATTAGGATTTAATCTAAATTCTTTCAAACCACTTAACTGTGATAATTCAATATTTATATCAGGCGCATTTTCTTTTGCTTTGGATAATGCTTCAATAAAACTATTGTCTGGATTTTCTGATTGATTAAAATCCGCTATTTTTTTTATTGCATCTTGTGCGATTTCAGACCTCATGAAGGAGTTAAACTTATTCATGTATTCTATCGATTTCTCAATTAGGGCACTTTTTACTGCGGGGTCTTTAATTTTATTCGCTTCGACAGTATCTCTGATCTCTTTTTCTGTTAAATAGTACGGACTTTTATCGTCTATAACCAAGTATTCGCTGCCAAATGACAATATATAATGATTACTTATTGTAAATGATTTAAAGCTGAAGTAATATATGTCAGGATTGTCTGATAAGAAACCACCTAACATATCGTTGGCCTGTCCGAATACTCCTGTTTCAGATTGTATTTTAGATCTCATGTATTCATACTTGAGTTCAAAAGGGTAAGTATATATCTTTTCTTTACTCTTCATACCACCATGAAAGTAGACATTTCTGATAAAACTATGCGATACAGGAAGTGAAATCTTTACATAGAAGTGCCTGTCTATGATGGGATCTATGATTTCTGTAAAATATTCTATCGCTTTATTACAATCTTCTGAGATTTCCGCTTTGCTATACTGCTTATCTCTGTTGAACGTTTTCAATTTTTTGAATTTCGGAGCATATTCATTATATACCGTTTCCCAATTAAAACTGCTCTGCTCGTAAAAATAATTATATCTTTGATTCATTGTATTCCAAAACACTTCAAACAGGTCAGAATATGATTTTATATCGTTTGCTGTATACCGTGTTGGTTCTTTGGTTGATTCTGTAACATCTTCAACGCAGCTGCTGGAGATAAAGATCACAAGAAATAAAAGAAAGGAATGACGTAATGTCCAATTATATTTTTTAGCTTTCATAATCTATAATTTTAAAATTTATAGGCAACGCCTAACGATATGATGTTTGAGATTCTTTTTGATTTACGATTAGAAGAAGTTTTTGCTTTGTATATATCGGTAAGACCATACTGATAGGTATATGAAGCAAAAACGTCGATCCTATTGAAAGAATAGCCAACTTCTCCTGTCCCCTCTATCCCGAATAGGTTTCTTTTCAAGTTGTTTTCATTTCTCTTAAAATCGTATGTTTCATTTACCTGAGCTTTGATGTAGGAACCATCTTCTTGTAATTGTGCAAAGATTGGATATTCGCCTTTCCGATGCATTCTTGTGAAGTACTCATAGAAGACGCCACCTTGAACTTTTAGCCATATACCATTTTCTTTATGAGGGTTATTAAAAAGATACAAGCCTACATTTAACGGTATATCCATAAAGTTGTTTTTATACAGTGTATGTGTTCCTGTAATATTATCCGTCTTTTTGTATTCATAATTCTTTTGTATGAATCCCAGTCCTGTTCCTACTATAAAATCTTTAAAAAAATTATATTCAAGATTTACCCTTGTTGCAACACCTGTTTTGGTATTATAACGTGTATTGACCAAATTAGAAACATCGCTATTCAAAATGCTTTTGGATAGACCGGCACTTAAACTAACTTTTAGTTTCTGTGCTTTTACTGACGAAGGAATTGCAATAATTCCTAGCAGAATGAAAATTACTAATTGTTTTTTCATAAAATTAATGTTTAAATTAAACATAGAACCAATTGTTTGTTATGGTTCGGAATAAATAATTTATAATGGATAAAATATTAGGTATAGTAGGAACAGGTATTGAGTGTATATGAATGGTTGTCACGAGAAATGCACAACAATTTAATCATCTATGGAGTTGTATGCTATTCATATCCATAGCATGCTCAGCAATAGTAAATATCTTATGCTGGCAATATCACTTGACAAATCCCTTTTTTAGAAAGAATTCGTCCATATGCTGATTATCTCTATAAATTTTAAATTTCTTCATAATAATATAGGTTTTGATTAAAATAAGAACTTCTACATTTCGCAAAACTATTATTCTAAGACACATAACAAACACATTTCATTGCTTTTTTTTAGGATTTATATGAAAAATACCATAAATATGTTAGATGATATTGATAATATTGCCTCATATGTTGATGCTTTTAAGTGGATTTCCTATTCTTCATTTCGATAGAATGTGTATTTATACCCATGATGTTTATACCCAGATATCGTTTCTGTTTTCCTTTATCACGTGCCGCATGCAGACCGATTCTTTTTGATTTGAATTTTTTAAATGAAATAAGCTACAGATTTAGTGCCATGATAAGAATTTCCATTCCTAGCGTGAATTATTAGTCCTTTTTGAAAAGGATAGTAAAGCATTATCGGCATATTACCTATTTTAAGGTATTGAGCAGCCAATGAAAACTGTCTAATTTTGCGTCTGTTTAGTTTTCTTCGGAATGAATATACGAATGAACATACTTTTATGCTTTTTATGGCTATTTTCAGCTACCCTGTCCGCTCAGCAGGTGAAAATAGTCAAAGGACATGTTTGCGTTCTTTCCGAAGATTCGATAGAGAGAAGTTTGCCTTATGCAAGCGTGGTCGTTTTGGAAGGAAAGGATTCCGCTTTTGTAAAGGGGATGGCGAGTGATGCAAATGGGAGCTTCAAGTTGGAGTTTATACCACAAAAGCGAATGGAATACTTGTTGCGGATATCTTATATCGGTATGTCAACTATCTTTCGGAAGTTAGATCCGCATATGATGGATACTGATTGTGGACATATTCTGATGAAAAGTGGTATCAAACTGGCCGAAGTGCTGGTGACTGCTCCCGTCAAAGAGATAGATATGGTAGGGGATACGACCGTAATTAATGCTGATGCCTACCGGACTCCAGAAGGCTCAAATCTGGAGGAGTTAGTGAGAAAGATTCCGGGACTGGAATACGACGACCGAAGTAAATCCTTATCATACAACGGTCTTGTCATTAGCGAAATCAGTGTGAATGGTGAGGCTTTTTTTTCAGGGAATCATGTATTGGCATTAGAAAACTTGCCGGCCGATTTAATAAGTAGGATAAAGGTCTATGATAAGCGTAGTGAGATGGAAAAGTTTACCGGAGTCAGGACTGTTGATGAAAACTATGTGCTCGATTTGCAAACCAAAAAAGAGCTTAATGGTACGCTGATAACTTCGGTTGCTGTGGGAAAGGGAAATAAGAAAAAGAAAGAGGCAGAGTTAATAAGCAACTTTTTCAAAGCTGATGGAGAAAACCTGTCCGTTATTGCCAAAAGTGGTAATCGTGATATAACCACTGAGAATAAAAAGAATCGTCAAGACAACATAGCGGTCAATTTCTTGAAGAAGTTTGGAGAAACAGTACATATCAATGGGAATATCATGTACAACAATGCGATTAATGGTATTAACGGGACTTCCTATTATGAGCAATACCTGATGACAGGAAACCGTTATCGGTATGCGACCGATAATGGTTATCATACGAATCGTATGATAAGTGCCATGTTAAGTGTGAGATGGAACATTGACAAAAAGACCTTGCTTAATATTTCGGGAAGTTTTAATGCTCTAAAAGGTATTAATGATGATAGTAACAGGCAAGCTACTTATAATGCAGATCCAAAGTTAGATGTAACAAGTCCCTTTAATAGAGACGCGAGTGAGCAAATTGAGGATAGTATACGGGTGAATGACATCTGTATGACTTCGAGGTCATCAAGCATTAACCGACTATATTCTATCGGTGCTGACATTACCCGACGACTGAATGCAAAAGGTACAAGTTTGGGACTGACCGTTCAATATTCGGAGGAACGAGGCAACAATAAAGCTTTCTCTTTATCATCCACTACCTATTATCAGTTACAGAATGTAAAGGGCAATGACTCTATACTCTACCGTAACCAATATCAAGAAAGTCCGAACAGAAACCGTACTATTAAGTTGGGACTAATACTGACACAAATACTTCGCAAGAACTTGAGGGCGCAGTTGTCATACATATTTAAATTGGATAACCAAAGTCGTGACCGTAACACTTACGTTCTTTCTCCTGTGATAGACGGTGAAGAACATACACCTACCGGTAATTTTCCGAAAGGTTACGAAGTGGAATATACCGATAGTTTGAGTAACAAAAGTCGTAGTCATACGATGGCACATGGAGTTTCCCTTAATCTTAATTATACTGATAAAACGTGGGAGATTACTACCGGTTTGTCCGTTACACCCAAACGACAAACTCTTGACCAAAAGACAGGGTGGACACAGGCTGATACATTGAGATATTCTGTAAACTATCATCCCACTCTTACCATCTTATGGCGCAAAAGAAAGACATGGGTGCAACTAAGTTATGAAGGGAATACTCAACAACCAGGACTGGCAGAATTGCTTACGCTAACAGACAACAGTGACCCTTTGAATATCATTCGTGGGAATCCCGATCTAAAATCTTCATACACCCAAAAGGTAAGGTTTGAAGTTCGGGATACGAAAACCGGGCTAAGCGGTGACGTGAATTGGACGAGCATGTTGAACAATGTGACGAGGGCTGTGATATATGACAGTCAGACAGGAGGTATTGAGAGCCGTCCTGTGAATGTCAACGGGAATTGGAATATAAAAGCTGCCATGCGTTATCAAAAGCGTATTAATCATTACTTCAATTTGTCTGCACGTACCGGTACTTCATTTATCCAAAACGTGAGTCTTGTAAACGATGGACAACGAGAACAGCCCGAACGTAGCGTTACCCATAATCGACTGTATAATGCCGGTCTACGTGTAGGCTACCAACCTAAATGGGGAGGTTTTGATTTGAGCGGTGACTGGCGATTCCGCCATTCTACGAATCTTTTAAGAGAAACAAACAATTATATTCGTGATTATTCTTTCGGATTGACCGCTTACGCCGTTTTTCCGGGTAATATACGTTTGAAAAGTGAGACAACCCATACGTTTCGCAACGGTACCAATATCAATAGAAGTGAGGATAACGAAGTAGTTTGGAACCTCCACTTGTCATGGAGTTTTCTCAAATATAAGAAAGCTGAATTTTCTGTGTATTGGGCGGATATTCTCAGTCAGAAAAAGAGCTATAGCCGTAACGTTACATCCCATGGATTGTCCGAACGATATACTCAGCAGATCGGCAGTTATTTCATTGTATCTTTTAAGTATCGTTTTAATAGACAGTTATAGGGGAATCACCTCTTCATTTCTATTTAATTTACCGATTAATAGGTATTGTCAGGTATAATTGCCTACAGTAAATTTGCAACTATTAAAATATATATTATAAATAGTGTAATGAAATGAACAATTTGAGAAACTATCTCGGTTTGAGTGCTCTTACAATGGGCCTGTGTTTAATGTCGTGCAATGACGACAATACACCGTCATATAGCCAAACGACTATGAAGAATAGTGAGTTGAAGACAATTTTGCAACAGAAAGGATACCAATTTAATGAACAGGGTAACTTACTGTTGGATGATTTAGCTAATAATACTACTACTTTAGATTTATCGGGAACAAAACTTTCTAACTTGTCGGAACTTGATATTCTTCCCAATCTGACAGAAGTAAAATTGTCAGATAACGATTATGGTCCTGTATTCGACTTTTCAAAACTGCCCAAACAGATTACAGGAATTGATCTGACTGGTAATGATATTTATGATTATGATAATCTTGTTAACGTTGTAGTAGAAGAAAATGGTAATGAAACAGTAACAAATTTGCATGATATTACCAAACTTTACCTTCCCCGGACAGCTAAAGACAATATTAAGGATCTGGTACGTTTCTATATTAAAAATAAGGACGCTATAACAAATGGGAAAATAGATATGAAGATAAAAGATGAGAGCGGAACCTTACAAACGTATACCACATTGAGGGAGGTGCCAGATGAAAATTTGCGTACTTATTTACAGGCCAATTTTTCTGATTTATTCAATGGTGACCAAATAGATCTTAGCAAGCATTTGGGATATGCTCAAAAGACTACGATTCTGCTTATTCAAGCTAATGCCGGAGTGACTAACTTTGAGGGAATACAATACATTATACAGAATCCTTATTGGGAAGGTGCAGCAGTCGCTCTTTATTCTGCTGCGCAAAGTGGTGCTAACATGCCTTCTGTCAAATTGGGTAAATATGTCACCAATCTTGTATTGAATAATCTGAATGTGAGAAGTTTGGACTTGTCGAATGCCGGAAGTCTTTTTGTACTTAATATCGGAACTGTTGCCGGTTTGAGCACATTAGATTTAACCCACACTATTTGGGGGCAGCGTGAAAAGGAGATAGAAGCAGAGGAATCCAAAGGCAGTTATTTGATCGTTTATGATTGTCCTTCGCTGAAAGAAATTAAACTGCCAAAGAAAGATGAGCTGAAAACGTGCTTCTTAGATCTTGAATGTTTGGATGCATTGGAAACATTTGATATATCTAATCTGAAGATGGTAAAGAATCTTATTTTTGGAAATTTACCGGAAAATTTCAATCTCGTTTATCCAGAGCTGACTGTTTTTTATTCTCCGGAAGGGAGGTCTGCAACTTCTTTTTGTTGTTCAGAAAGTACATTCAATAGAGAATCGACAAAGACGTTTCTTGATAGATATTATACTAAAGGTACGGGAGTTGAAAAGTTAGGATTTAGTATCTCTATGAGTTGTAATAAGAATGATGGGTACAATTGGAGAAAAGCTCTTAAGAAGAAGTCTTAGGAGACGTTTATAATTTTTGTTTAATTTAATGCTTTAATTTTATGAAAAAAGGTATTTTGTTTATTGCTCTTTTTGCAGCAAGTTTCGGATTTATGCAGTCTTCTTTCGCTGCACCATCGATGAGTGCTAACTCTATAACCAACGTGTTGGCTATAAGTGACTATGAAGGCACTTATAGCGGTACGATGGATAATATCATAATGAGAGGTAAGCCTTATGAATCACGGGCTGCAACTTATAAAATAGAGGGTGGCCGTTTGAAATGTGATTTTCCGCAGATAGGTAGTATGCCGGGTACAATTACTATTTCTTTGGCTGTGGAAGTAGATGAGGAAACCGGCGAGATTACAGCTTACAACGGGGACGAAGCAGGCACTTTGTCGCTTCCGTTGGGAATAAAGGTCAAATTGTATTTGGACGACTTGAGAGATGCAAAGATTACGGATAATGGTAGCTCTAAACAAATAGAATTTACACTGGACGTTTCCGGTACATTCTTGGGAGCTAATTTCCCTGCATCTGTGCATTTTGTAGGTACAAAATAGCAGCAAGTGTATCATAGTAAGATTATTATATTTTGCCTGACACTAATTTAAAGTTCTAAAGGAGTTAAGGAGGAGTTTTTAGTGAATACCCCTTAACTCCTTATCCTATATAATTTATTTATTGTAATCCAATCGGAGAGGTATGGGGGACTTGCTTTAATCCTGCTGCCCTGCTTTTGCTAACTTCCTTTAGTTCGATAGTGGTTTGCAGTATGTTTTATTTCTTTCTACAGGTATCTGTAGAAGAAACCAATAAAAGAAAATCATTTATAAACTATATAAAAAGAAAACTGAAATGTATAATAAAATAAGATTTGATACTTTTATGTTGATGTGCTTCTTTATGATAACAATTCTCGGATTAAGTGCGTGTGATAGCGATGAAAAGATAACACAGGAGCCACCTTCCCAGACATATGTTAAAAAGGCGAAAGAGATTCTTGCAGGAGATATTGTACTCTCTACCAGAGCAACAATGAATGGTGTGGACAAGACATTGTTGAAGAGTGGTTGCCCAACCAAATTTAACTTTTCCTGGCGTGAGGACGGTATGATGATACTGAACCTGAGTGATTTCAGCGTAGGTGCTATGCCATTTGCCATTAGCTTCAAATGTGCTACGAAAATCATGCAGCTCAACAGTTGGGAACAGGATGAATATCCCGGAGATGGATGGATTAAGTTTGTTGGTACAGATGGTAATGTTACGACTTCCGGTGATGATGCCGAAGATAATCAAGAAGGGAGCGGAGCGAGAGTAGATGGTTATTTGAACGTGAATACCAACCAAATAGAGTTTATTGTAGATTACAATATGATGAATGTCCGCACTGAAACATTTTTGCAAACAATCGATAAAACCCGTATCGATCGCTTTAAGGAAGAGTTTGCACAATACGAGAAAGATTTGGAAGAGGCTAAGAAAGACCAAGGAAAGGCCTAATCTTTCTTCCGTTGCATAATATGTTTTTAACGACGAATGAAAAGAGTAACTACAATTCTATTCTTAATGTTGCTGATATGTGTTCATACGGCAGCACAACAAAAAGTCAAGTTAGAGGTGTTGGAGAAGGGCACGGAACAACCCATTATCGCAGCCAATGTGATCTATGCCGATAATGAAGCTTTGCGAAATCCCCAATATGCCATTACGAATACATCCGGACAGGCTGAATTAAAGCTTCCTTCTAAGGGAATCTGCTATTATAAGGTGACTTATATCGGCTATGTACCTGTGACGGGGAAGATTGGAGGGACACAAGATGAAAAAGTCATTTATATGAAAGAAGATGACCTGGGAATAAATGAAGTTGTCGTGACAGGTTCACGTACAGCCCGTCCCATCAAGATGTCTCCGGTTACGACACAGGTACTTGGCGGCAAAGCACTGGTAGATGCCGGATATAGTAATCTTCAACAGGCACTGCAGCAGGAAACGCCTGGACTTAACATACAGAAGGTGGGGTTCGGTAATGAAATCTCCATGCAAGGGTTGGACGCACGCCACGTGTTGTTTTTGATGGACGGAGAGCGCATGACAGGCGACATGGCGGGTAATTTGGATTACGAACGTTTTAACCTGCATGCCATAGATCGCGTCGAGATAGTGAAAGGTGCGAGCAGTACCCTCTACGGATCACGTGCGGCCGGTGCAGTCATTAATTTGATTACCAAGAAGACAGACAAACCTCTCTCGATAGATGCCGGAATACGTTATGGGCAGATGAATGAACGCAATTACAAGCATCCGCAACCGAAGGACTTCCTTTACATGTTTGAGCAAAATGCAGATCGCCCTAACTTACAAAGCTGGGTATCTGCCGGATTCAAGGCCGGAAAATTCACGTCGCAGACCGACGTATGGTATAGCGAGAGTGATGCCTTTTATATGTATCAGGCAGAAAATGACAAGAAAGTTTACACAAAGGAAGCGAATCCCTTCTTGCCACATGACATAATTGTGGTCAGCAATGCTGTCCGTCCACCCATGGGTATCGAAGGCAAAGAGCACATTACGGTATCGCAGAAACTGTACTATAATCCGAATCCGAATCTGTCGGTGCTGGTTTATGGCAGTTCTTTTTTCATGAACACGTATGACTTGATACAGGATATGACGTTCAGCCAGGCACGAGATTGGACAGCTGGGACTAAAGTGACTTATCATGTGAAAGACTGGTTTAGTGTGACAGGAAGTCTGCACGCTGATTTTTACGATCGCTTCAAACGCCATGAACGTATCGACAAGCGGCAGAAGGATTATGAAAGTAGCATTTATCAGCCACGTTTGACCGTTACGAGCAATTACTTCAACGGACACAGCTTAATATTGGGTATGGAGCATACGTCGGATGAATTGACTTCCGATCGTTTCTCCGGCAATGCTAACCATGACCTGAAAACGCGTGCATTGAAAGAAACAGAATACTTTCTGCAAGATGAATGGACCATCAATCCTCGGTGGATGATATCTGCTGGTATCCGTACTAACTTCTCGAAAGCATTTGGTTTCATGGGAATGCCCAAAGTGGCAGCCAAATATTCGCCTGATAAGCATTGGAGCCTTCGTGCCAACTATTCGATGGGTTATCGCTCACCGAGTATCAAGGAGTTGTTCTTCAACTGGGATCATCTGGGAATGTTCATGATCCGCGGTAATGAAAATATGCGACCGGAGAAAAACAATTATTTCTCGCTCGGAGCGGAGTACAGTAACGACCGTTTGTTTGTTTCCGGAACAGCATACGGTAACTATTTTCGTGATAAGATTGAAGGTGTATGGCGTATTTACGATATGCAGTACAATTTTGAGTATACCAACCTGAGCCAACAACGCCTGCTGGGACTGGAAGTGCTGGCACGATGGAGTGTGCTGGACTGTCTGACGCTGAATGGAACTTACAGTTTTGTAGATGTAAGTAAGAATAAAGGCATACAGGTGAATACCACCTCGCCCCATGCGGCTACGGCAAGCATGGATTACAAATACATGAAGAAAAATTATCGATTGAACGCTGTGTTCAGTGCCTCTTATATGGGAGGGAAAAAGTTTGATGTACAGGACCGGGTGTTTGTAAAGGAGGAGAATAAAAGCTATGATGCCTATTTTCGGTGCGACCTGCCACAATATGTACTTTGTAATTTATCCGTTTCGCAGACTTTTTGGAATAAGGTGAAATTGACGTTGGGAATGGACAATCTCTTCAACTATGTACCTAAAACACTTGGCTCAGGGATCACCATGTTCAATGTGCCTGCCACAGCCGGAGCACGTGGATGGGTACAGGTAGAGTTCATGCTGGATGATGTGATAAACTCTTTAAAGAAAAAGAAATGAAACATACAGGATTATTCAAAACCCTCTGCTTTTGTGCAGGCTGCCTTCTACTGTCTGCCTGCGTGGACTACAGTGATATACAACCCTTCGATGGGAAAACTTTACCCCGCAAGTCGGGCTATACCACCGGAGTGACAAATGACTGGATTTACTTCAACCTGCGTACGGGAGAGATTTTCAATGCACTGGGGGTAAACCGGGATATCAAGGAAGGTGGGCAGATGAATCGCACAGACTGGGATCTGGCTTTTTGCGGTTACGTGATGCGTACCAATTCCGGTACGAGTGGGATCGGTCGGGGAGGAGCTGCCGATTTGGGCTATGGGAACTACGAAAATTGGACAAGTGTGGCTCAATTACCCTCCGATCTGAAATGGGTGGAAGACAATCAAGAGGTGTATGTCACTATGTCTCAGAATGACTGGAATCACTATCTGATAGAAAATGGTCTGGACTTCAACAGTAATCCATGGTTTGATCCGAATAACGGACCGCAGAAGACTACAACCAACGCTAATCCCGTACTGGCTCAAGCCATGAGTTTTGCCGGCCCGCCTCCTGTATATACTCCCTCATATCATACTTATGTGGTACGTACTGCTGATGGCAAACATTACTTCAAGATTCAGATCATCAGTTGGTATGATGCGAATGTGGAGATAGGTGATGAAGGCGGACGTCTAAGTTATTACTGTGACGAACTGCAACCATGAGAAGAAGTAATGTGATAGAAATAGTTGCATGCCGTCCTGTCAGTGGCGCCATGTTGTATAATTAAGTATATTAAAGTAAACTAATGAAATATGGAACAAATAACCGATGTAAAGACGACAGAAATGAACCTGATGCCATCTGCCGGTTCTAAACGCTATTGGTGGAAAGCAATAGCTTCTTTCCTGATGGTACTGTTTACTATGCCTTTGGGGCATGCACTGATGATTATCATGGAACATGTCATGAATGAGACCGTGTTGCATTATTCTGCTTTTGCTATGGGAGCGGTGGGGATGGTCATGGTAATTATAGGCGTGTTTGCCCAAGGAGATACCCGCCAGACGCTATGGGGCTTTTTTGGAGGACTGCTTTTTTGGACGGGTTGGGTGGAATTTTTATTTATGTATTTTGCCAATCGTTTCGGTACACAACCTGAACTGGATCCGGTGACGGGAGAAATCGTGACCCGTCCTGAATATCTGATACTGCCCGCTTCTTTTGGCTTTTGGATGATGGTGATGGTAATGTATTTGTTCAGTACGAAGAATGGCTGCAATTTCATCAACTGGTGGCAGCGTTTGTTATTGCGCGGACGAAAAGCCGATATAGCGGCACGTCCCATGACACGCCATGTGTCGATCATCACCTTTATGGAACTGATGATGATCCTGTGGACTTCTTATCTTGTGCTGATGTTTTGTTATGACGATGTATTTCTCGGCGAACATCATCCGGTGACTCTGTTAGTGGGGTTAGGATGTCTGGTAGGAGCGTTCTTTATCTTTGTCAAGCAATTACGCATTGCCTCGTGGGGAGCGAATATACGTATGGCTATTGCTACAGTGGTGGTGTTCTGGACACCGGTGGAGATACTGGGACGCATGAATCTGTTCAGTGAGATATGGATTGATCCGATGAACCACGTGATGGAGATGGGTATTATTCTTGCTGTGTTCATTATCCTTACTGTTTATCTCTGGTACATGAGTGCAAAGAAAAAAAAACGGTAAAATGAAAGATAGCAAATTAAAAACGGCAGGTATGCGGAAACTTCACTGGGGTAAAGCGGTTATGTCCATAGTAGTGACACTGGCTGCTATGCCGTTGACCCATAGCCTGGCACGTGTCCTGAAAGAGGGAACCACAGGAGTGGAGCAGTTTTATGCCGGAATGGGAATGGGGGCTTTCGGATTATTCATGGTGATTGCGGGAGTGTTTGTGAAAGGGCATATCCGGCAGACTTTATTGGGATTGTTCGGAGGAATGTTCTATTGGATGGGAGCTGTCGACTTTCTGTTTATGTATTTTGCCAACCGTTTCGGTACGCAGGCACAACTTGATCCGGTGACAGGAGAGGTCGTCAGCCGGCCGGAGTATCTGTTACTGCCTGCTACCTTCGGTTTTTGGGTTATGGTGATGATACTCTATCTGTTCTGTACTCGGAACGGATGCAACTTCTTGAACTGGTGGCAGAAATTATTTTTCGGCAAGCACAAAAAGGAGATTGTTGTCCGGGCCATGACGCGCCACACAAGTATTGTAGCTTTTATGGAAGTGATCACTATGCTATGGACGTGTTACCTGGTACTGATGTTTTGTTATGATGAACGGTTCTTTGGCGATCACCATCCGGTGACACTGTTGGTGGGAATGTTGGGACTTATCGGTTCGATTTTTATGTTTGCCAAACTGCTGCGTCATGCCTCGTGGGATATGAGTTTACGGTTCGGCTTTGCCACCGTCATTATTTTTTGGATAGCGGTAGAGGTGTTTGATCGTATTCATTTGTTCCCCGGTCTGTGGGAAAATCCGGGTGGACATAAGCAGGAATTGCTTCTTATAGCGGCTTCTATCATTTTTACAGGGTGTTGTCTTGTATATAATAACCTATTAGTTTTAAAGAATAAATGAAACCTTTTATATTCAAGGTTATGCTTTTATATTCATATACCAATGAAAAAATCCGGTTCATAACGAACCGGATTTTTTCATTGATTCTTTGCATTCAAAGTTTTCGTTATGCCTCTTTTATCTCTTCGCCCTTTTCGTCCAGAAGTACGGTAACTTCCTGAGAATCTTTGGTTGTAAGAATCACCTTATAAATCTTACCGGTCTCTTTGTCAGCCGAATAAACTTCTTTGATTGAGGCACCTTCATAAGATTTAGCCAAGGCATTCATAACTGCATCCGGAAGTTTTTTGGCATCAATTTTCGTAAACTCATCTTGTGGAGCTTGTGCCTGCGTTTCTACTGCCGTAGAGTTTTCAACTTCCTGTGCAAATGCTACAGAACTACCTAATCCCATTACCAATGCTACTGCTACTAATACCTTTTTCATGATCGTAATTTTTTTAATGATTATTAAAATTCTAACCTGTTATCTCTTGTACAAATAGTATTGCAAACGGGATGCCAAAAAAACATTTGAAATATAAATCATTGAAAATTAATGTGTTGGTTGTTTGGGATAATGGTGGTGTGAAATAAATTATGTGGAATAGTGTAGAATTGGGGAACACAGTATTGGGGAAAATAATATAAAGGGTGAGTATTGCTGTCGTCCGAATGTTTGAAGGTGTCATTCCAAAACCACTATTTATAGGTATTGTGTGTCAAAGTGAAATACCGTAATTTTACGTCCGGAAACAAAACGCTGTTCGTCATATGCAAACACTCAAATCGGATATACGCAACCGGATTCTGTCGGCCGCAAAAGAGCAATTTGTGCAGAGAGGATATTTGAAGACCTCTATGCGCGAAATAGCCGATGCTGTAGATGTAGGCGTAGGAAATCTCTATAACTATTTTGAGAATAAAGATGAGTTGTTTTGTGTGATACTTCGTCCTGTATCGGATGCTTTGGAGCGAATGCTGCAGGAACATCATGGAGCCAAAGGAGCAGATATTATGCTTATATGTTCCGAAGAGTATCTCAAGTCTGCTGTCGATGAATATATATCCTTGATAAACAAGCATGGTGAGCTGATGAAGATTCTATTGTTCCATTCACAAGGCTCTTCATTGGAAACATTCAGGGAAGACTATACAAACCGTTCGACGGAGATGGTTAAAACATGGTTTGCCGAAATGAAAGAGAAGCATCCGGAAATCAATGTGGTGGTATCGGATTTTATGATCCATCTGCAAGCAGTCTGGATGTTCACCCTTTTTGAAGAAATGTTGAAGCATGCTATCGATAGCAAGGAAATGGAGTATATCGTGCATGAGTATATATTGTTTGAAATTCAAGGTTGGAGGGCTTTGCTGAGAGTATGAGCAATAGAAGACAAAAATATAAATCGCCGTTTACCGGATTAAAATTGAGAAGAGAATCTTTACGAAGGTTCTCTTCTTTTTTTGTGAACGATTTTGAATACCGTTCATTTTTCAGCGCTACTCTGACACTAACATCATAAAAGTATAGAATGAAACAAAAACATGAATTTGAAAACATCGTGGCGGAAACATTATTGATTCCGCTTTACATGAGAGCCAAGGAGAACCGTCGGAAAAATCCGATTCTATGTGACAAATTGGCTGAGCAACTGGTTGAGAACATCGAATATGATTATTCCAGGTTCGATGGGGCCAAGTTGAGTGAAGTAGGTTGTGTGATACGCGGTTGGTATTTTGATCATGCTATCCGGCGGTTCATTGACACTCACACCCGCCCGGTAGTGGTAAATGTGGGTTGCGGACTCGATACCCGTTATCAGCGTGTCGGAAATGATGGAAAGGCCGTATTTTATGAGTTGGATCTACCGGAGGTTATTGCTATACGTCGTCGGTTGATACCCGAACCGGAGAATGATTGTTACCTGTCTGCATCGTTGTTGGAAACCGATTGGATGGATAGGATCCGACTCCTTCATCCCAATGGAGATTTCATCTTTGTTGTGGAAGGAGTATTGATGTATTTTCGTGAGGAACAGGTACGGACATTTCTACATAACATAACCATGCGCTTCGAAGGCGGCGAGTTGTGGTTCGATGTATGCGGAACGATGATGAGCCGATGTGGTGTGAAGCCCGACTCCTTGAGGGAACATAAGGCGCAGATACGTTCGGGGATAGATGACGGGCATATGGTGGAGTTGTGGGAACCCGGATTGCATTTGTTGGAACAGGCCAATTATATGAAATTTTTCCGTTCCCGTTGGGGATTTTTTTTCGGGCAGATATTGGGCAGGATGACGAAGTTGTGCTACAAGTTCAGTTCCATGCTCGGGTATAAAATAGGATAAATAAATTGGTTGATCATGGTAAATAAGAAGAAAGAAGGGCTGTCCCGTCTGTTTGAGATTGCAGGACAGAAAAAAAGTCTGCTTCTGTTGGCAGGCTTGTTATCGGCTGGGAGCGCGGTGTGTATGCTCATACCTTATTGGGCGATCTACCGGATACTCTATGAATTGTTGAACCATAGCCGGGAGCTGTCGTCCATCGATGAGACCAATATGATTCGTTGGGGTTGGATAGCCTTTGGCGGGCTGATCGGCGGATTATTGTTGCTGTATGCTTCCCTGATGTCATCTCATGTGGCAGCATACCGTATTCTCTACGGACTGCGTGTCCGGTTGACGGAACATATCGGGAGATTGCCGCTGGGTTATCTGAACGGGACATCAACGGGAGCCATCAAGAAGACGATGGAGCAGAATGTAGAAAAGATAGAGAACTTCATAGCCCACACGATTCCCGATTTGGTGAACGTTATGGCAACAGTAGTGGTGATGTTCCTCATTTTCTTTTCGCTCGATGGATGGCTGGCAGGTGTCTGTTTGGCAGTGATCGTACTAAGTATATTCTTGCAATTTTCCAATTTCATGGGAAAAAAGGCACGGGAATTTACACGCATCTATTACAACGCGCAAGAGCAGATGAGTGCTTCTGCCGTGCAATATGTGCGCGGAATGCCTGTGGTGAAAATCTTTGGACAGAGTGTCCGCTCATTCCGTCAGTTCAATGCCGAAATCGAAGCTTACAAGACCTATGCATTGAAAGTTTGCGACACTTACGAATCGGGTATGACATATTTTACCGTACTGCTCAATTCGATTGTCACCTTCATTCTCCCTGTCGGTATTTTACTAATGCAAAATGACTCCCGGAGTCTTACGCTGGCAGCTGTATGGCTTTTCTTTATCATACTCGGTCCGGGCGTGGCTTCACCCGTCTATAAGTTGATGTATCTGGGCAGCAGTACGCGGGAAATCAATGAAGGTGTATCGCGTATTGATCGTATTCTTGAAAATCAGCCGGTCTCGGAACCTGCTTGTCCGAAAATTCCCGCGACGTATGATATAGAGTTTCGTCATGTCTCGTTTTCCTATGAAAACAAGGAGCAGGCTACTCGTACCGAAGCGTTGCACGATCTCTGTTTCACGGCCCCTCAAGGTAAAATTACCGCTTTTGTCGGTCCGTCGGGAAGTGGTAAATCTACCGTCGCCAATCTGATTCCCCGGTTTTGGGATGTGGAGCAGGGAGAAATCCTTATCGGCAATGTGAATGTGAAGGATATTGCAACGGAGCAGTTAATGGATCTCGTTTCGTTCGTCTTTCAGGATACGTTCCTTTTTTACGATACACTCTATGAAAATATTGCCGTAGGTTCGTCCAAGGCAACGAGAGATACGGTCATTGCTGCCGCTCGTGCTGCGCAATGCCATGAGTTTATCGAGAAGTTACCGAACGGATACGAAACACGTATCGGAGATAAAGGTGTTTTCCTTTCCGGTGGTGAAGCACAACGAGTCTGTGTGGCACGGGCTATTTTGAAGAATGCTCCTATACTTGTACTGGATGAAGCAACGGCTTTTGCCGATCCCGAGAACGAGTACAAGATGCAGCAGGCTTTGAAATCACTTATTAAGGATAAGACGGTCATCATCATAGCCCACCGCCTTTCTTCCATTGTATCGTCCGACCGGATCATCGTACTGAAAGATGGAAGGGCAGTACAATGCGGACGGCATGAAGAACTTTCCTCTCAAGAAGGGGTATATAAAAAGATGTGGAATGCTTATACGAGTGCGTTCCGCTGGCAATTGAATGTGAAACAAGAAAAAGAATAGAGAATGAGTGCAATAAGAAATATTACAATAGGCCGTACGGAAAGGCTTTATAAACCTGTAGGCTACACTATGCTTGCCAATTTGGTGAACATTGTTCCTTTTTGCCTTTCTATCGAGGCGATTCGTATTATATTCCGTGCTTTTAACGGAGGCGGGCAATCGCTTGATACCACCCGGTTGTGGTGTATATTTGGCTGTATGACAGGTTATATAGCTGTTATGGTACTGGCGGAAAGGGCTGCCTATCGTGCCAATTTCCGTGGTGCTTACGAAATGAGTGCATCGGGACGCATCTCTTTGGCAGAACATTTACGCAAACTTTCGTTAGGTTTTCTGGGTAAACGGGATCCGGGTGATTTATCATCCATGCTTATTACCGATTTTACAATGGCGGAAACAGGTATCTCGCATTATTTGCCTCAACTGATGGGAGCATTGGTGATGCCTGTACTGGCTTTTGTTTCGCTTCTTTGGATCGATTGGCGCATGGCGGTCGCCATGTTCGTGGCTCTTCCGTTTGCAATGGGCATTTTGTGGTTGAGCACGAGCGTACAGGAGAGGCTGAGTGGCAGGCAGATCAAAGCAAAAGTCAATGCCGGAAACCGCCTGGAAGAGTACCTGCAAGGCATCCGGGTGATGAAAGCCTACAATCTGCTGGGTGATCGTTTTGTTCGGTTGCGTGATGCTTTTGCCGAATTACGTCGTGCCTGCATTCGGTTGGAGGCTCTATTGGGACCTTTTGTTCTATTGGCTATTACACTCGTGCGTGCAGGATTGACATTGATGGTACTGTGCGGAACATACCTGCTTTTAGGTGGCCAGTTGTCGATTCTCACGTTTGTCATGTTCCTTGTTGTCGGTTCCCGTGTATTCGACCCGCTGACTTCCGCTCTTACCAATTTTACAGAGTTCCGTCATTTTTCTATTTCGGGAGGACGTATTCTTTCTCTTATGAACGAACCCGAAATGAAAGGGACAAAAGAAGCTCCCGAAGACGGTAATATCATCTTTGAAAATGTGTCATTCGGCTATCAGGAGAAAGAGGTCCTACATGGCATTTCTGTCATTTTATCGCGAAATTCACTGACAGCTCTTGTTGGCCCGTCAGGAAGTGGAAAGAGTACGGTAATGAAACTTTGTGCCCGTTTTTATGATCCGACAAAAGGGCGTATACTGTTTGGTGGAGTACCGGTACGAGAGATTGAACCTGAAAAATTGATGAGTCGTATTTCGATGGTTTTTCAGGATGTTTATTTATTTCAGGATAGCATACGCAACAATATTCGGTTTGGTAAAAGTGATGCCACAGATGAAGAGATTGTAGCAGCGGCCAAAAAGGCCTGTTGTCACGACTTTATCATGCATCTGCCACATGGTTACGATACAATGGTGGGAGAGGGAGGCTGTACGTTATCAGGTGGTGAAAAACAACGGCTTTCCATTGCGCGTGCCATGCTGAAAGACGCACAGATCGTTCTGCTGGACGAGGCAACTGCTTCGCTTGATCCCGAGAACGAAGTAGAGATACAGAAGGCTATCGATACGTTGATTAAAGGACGAACGGTTATCGTTATCGCCCATCGTCTCAAGACAATAATGGGGGCCGACCACATCGTTGTCTTATCCGATGGAAAAGTGGAAGAACAAGGTACGCATTCGGAATTGATGTGCCGGGATGGTTTATATCGGAAGCTCTGGAACATTCAAGAAAGTACATTGGGATGGACATTATAGTGGGTTATTGTAACTTATATGAATGAAGTGAAATGCAGACTTCACATCCGGACTGTGCCGGATGGATGAAAAGAGGTGCTTTTGTCCGGAGCAACGCACTTCTTCAAAGAAGCTGCATTTTATAGGTTCCGCTATGGGTTGCTTTATGTCAGTCTTGCTACCCGGGCCCATCAGTCCGGATATCTGCGTTCTTCAGCCCGGGCTGCGGGGGGGGGATGGGACTGGGTAGCAGAGACTTTGGGTGGGAGATGGAAGATTGAAATGCATTCGGTCCATCGGTTATGCATGGTTGCAAAACTTTTATTTATGGAGTCTGTTTAGCGGTAGGATCACGGAAAAACGAGAACCTTCTTTCAGTTGCGAATATACATTAATCGTACCTCCCAGACCTTCTACAATAGTTTTGCAGACTGAAAGTCCTAAACCGGCACCCTGTACGAATGAATTGATTTTATAAAAGCGCTCGAATACTTTTTTATATTGATCGCTTGGAATACCGCAACCGGTATCGGCAACGAATACATATATTTTCTCACCATGATCCGACAGGGCATATCCGATATCTATATGCCCTTTTACTGTAAATTTTGCCGCATTATCCAACAAGTGCTCTATCACTTGCCGTAGGCGCACAGCATCTGTTTCTATTTCAACATTATCTGTGGGTAGCAGCAAATTAAACTGTACCTCCTGAGGTATTCTGTTTTCATATTTCTGATAGATTTCTGTCAGAAGTCGGGTAAGTGGATATATTGTAAACTTAAAAGTCATCGTGTCGGACTCTATACATGAAAGATCAAGGACATCCGAGACCAGTGTGAGCAGATAATTACAGTTTTTACTGATTAATGCCGAGTAATCTCTGGCTTCCTCCGTATCCAAGTCGACAATCCCGCCTGCAATAAGATTGGAGAAACCGACAATAGCATTCAGGGGAGTTCGTATTTCATGACTCATGTTAGCCAGAAATGCACTTTTGAGTCTGTCGCTTTCTTGGGCTTTATTGCGTGCAGCGCGCAATTTATCTTCAGTATTTTTATGCTCCTGAATGCTATGGCATACGCCTACAATACGATAAGGTGAACCGTCATTGGTTTTGCTGAGATACATCGACTGTTCAGAAAACCACTCCCAACTTCCATCGCCCCGTTGCAGCCGATAGGAGAATGAATCGGGTATTTCTTTTTCTGATAACTGTTTTTGCAAAGCATCTGCAAGCATATCCCGTTCGTTGGGATGTACTCTGGAGAAGAACTTCTCGATTGTTATCTCACAGTCTCCTGCCGGGATACCCAGATAAGAAAACCAGTGGGCATCGATTAACATTTTATTACGTTTCAAGTCGAAAAACCATGGAAAGATCTTTGTCCTTGCCAGAATCATGCTCAGAAGGTGTTCATGCGTTACTTCATCCATTGTATTACGGAATGCTAATAAATAACGTCCGGTCTCCAACTGCATGATACACCCACTGGCAAAGAATTGCACCTTCGTTTCCAGAGAACGTATCAAAGTGTCTATTGGCAATTTCTCCATATCCGTTTCCGAAGACTTCAATCGGGCGATCAGTTCCGGGAAGATATCTTTTTCTTGGTGGATGATTGAAATGATGTCTGTTATTTTATGTCCGGAAGGATCCCGGGGGATCTGTAAATCCTCGCATGCCAAGTTGTTGATACCGGAAATGATTTGTTCGGTATTGAAAAAGATCACACCGGTCTGCATGGTTTCAAGAATCCTGGCGGAATAATCATTGGCTTCCGGATAGCCATTTCCTTTTTGAGTTTCCCCGTTTCGGAGTAGCGCCGTTTTTGATTTAATAGAAGAATTCGACATTTATATTTTTATTAGAGTAAAAACATGTTTTCCAAACAATGCATTTATAGACAAAGGTATTTATAAAACTGTATCTATTGTTATTTGGGCAATTATTGCCTATTAATAGTGAAAAACACATCATTTCTTTAGTTGGCTATATTTTCCGTTTAGATAAGTGTGAGAACTGACCGGGTTAAAAAAGATGAAATAGAATGGTGGTTGTTTGATAAAAAGGAACTTTTTCTGTCCTTTGCAGTACCTCCGTCACATAAAACTTTGGAATGAACGCAAAATGGCAGATAATGTAAAAGCAAACAAAATGAACTCTCAGGCCGACGATGACATTGGATTTGGGATCTATACGGATATTGCAGATCTTCCTATGACCGGTTGTCCGTCTTATATTGAAGAGGGGATCGGCGGTGTATGCGAATCGGGTACGGCAACTATCGTAGTTTTTGATGTTCCATTCCAAATCGTACCGAATGTGGTCATTACCCTGATGCCGTGGCAACTCGTTTTTATCAAAGAGATTAGTGAGGATTTCAGGATCACTTTTTTCAAAATTTCCAAAGATATGTTTTCAGAAACTCTGAGTACATTATGGAGACCCGCTTCCGGGTTTTTGCTGTACATGCGCAAGCATATTGTATCAATCCCGGACGGGGAGTTGATCGGTCGTTTTTTGGCGTATTGTAATCTTCTGGTATACAGGATGAAGCATACACCGCAAAATTGTCGTCAGGAATCAATCATGCAACTGTTAAGGGTTTACTTCTGGGATGTCTATACTGTGTATATCAATGATCCTCAGGCTGAGAAGAGTCTGAAGTTTACACGTAAAGACGAATATGTCTATCAATTTGTACGTCTGATTATAGAAGATCATTCTCCGGATAAAGATGTGGCCTATTTTGCACAGAAACTGGGTATTTCTCCCAAAAGGCTCACAAATCTTATCCGGAGTATCAGTGGTCAATCAGCGCGTGAATGGATTGTTTATTATACCATTCTTGAGATCAAGTCATTGTTACGGGAGTCATCCCTGGACATTAAGTCGATTGCCGCCAGGGTTAATTTTCCCGATCAAACGACATTGAGTAGGTATTTTCGTCATTATACCGGAGTAACGCCATCCCAATACAGAAAAAATATTTATTTTTGATCTGAATCAGATTCGGGAAATTTTGTTAATTGGTCTTTGGGTTTTATCTGATCAGACTCAGGCTGCCGGTTGCTTTATTTATAGCTTTCTTCTCTGCACAAATACCGATACCTACATAGTGCAGATCATCTTCATTGGCACTATACATTTCACGTTCATATTCATCATAAGTTCTGGATTGTTGGGCAATAGTGGAAAAGTCAACCAGTACCAGATCTTCAATTTCTAAAGAGTGGAAATAGTTCCGGAGCTCTTTTATCTTCTCCTGTGAAGCTCCAAGTATAGGAATCGGCAGTTGTGTTATGCCCAAATGCCTTTCACCTTGTTTATCATATACATCATGACTCACAATGTTGCTGACTCTGCACCCTAGCGTCATGGATAAGACACTGGCAATATTGGCTACTATGCCCGTAGGTTGAGCGTTATCGATCACTAAAACACATTTGTGTGTGGCATTTGAAAGAATCTTTGTTTCCATATATTCTATATACTTTTGTACCTGCAAAGGTATCTATAATGGATTATTTTCCTATGTCTCAACTAAAAATACGATATAATTCCTATATTTGCCCGTATCTTTATCCGATTTTCCTGAAAAGGCGAATCGAAAACATTAAAAATAGGAAAAAAGACTATGGGGCAATTAGACAAAACGGATGTTGAAATACTTCAGGTATTACAGAAAGATGCGAAAGTGAACACTAAAGAGCTTTCTGAGAAGCTCCATATATCAAAAACGCCGATATATGAACGCATCAAACGACTCGAAAATGATGGGTATATAAAAGGATATGTCGCTTTGGTGGATAATAAAAAAGTCGGATTGCCTTTGATTGTTTTCTGTAATGTCTCTCTGGCAGTTCACGACGACGAACATATAAAGCGCTTTCAAGAGGAGATCAAGGAGATCGATGAAATTATGGAGTGCTATTCTACCGGCGGTATTTATGATTTTTTCATTAAGGTGGTCTTGAAAGATCTGGATGCCTATAACCGATTCGTTTTTGAGAAACTGACTAAAGTTCACGGTATAGTTAAGATGCAGAGTTCGTTTGTTCTTAGTGAGATTAAACATACGACAGTTTTGAATATAGACCGATGACCTTATGCGCAGATGGGTGATGAATAGCTGCGATAAAGAAATTATGGAGGGAGTAGCGCTTTCCAATTCAGGAAGATATTTTCATCTTCGTTGAACGGCGGAAGTAATATTTTTATGGAGTCATCCATCATGGATGTCTGATACTTCCTTTCTAATTTTTTTATAATTTTTTTATTGACGCGGGCTATAGCATAGTTTTCATCGGGTTGCACTCCAATACATTTTCTGACTTCGACTTCCGGATGAAGCATACATAGCAAAAAGGCTGACCATTCGTAAGTATACCAATATCCGTTGATGTAATTTAAATAAATGCCATTTCTGTTATTTTGTTCCCGGCGTAATACAATCTCTATTTTTTCCATGTTTTAGGGTCGGAACTTCTTATTTTGCAATTTTTTCTCTGAATTCGCTCGGAGTGATTCCAAGTCTTTTTTTACAGTAAGTAGTGAAATGTGAAGGTGAAGCAAAATGAAAGGTTCTGGCTATTTCACTGATCGGTATATTACGATTGGCTAATTGCCCTTTAATATGGCGTGTTTTTTGATTAAGAATCCAATTGTAGGGAGTATCGTGAAAGCAGCTTTTGAATTTACGATTGAAAGAACGTTCGGAACAATGATATAATTGTGCAAACTGTTTGATGTTTCGTATCTGCAGGTAGTTTTCCAATACGAAACTTTTGAAATTCGGATCTCGCCCTGTGATGGGCATCAGGAAGTGGGCCATATCTGTTCGATTGTAGAATGTACCGAATACCATGAATATCTCTTTCTGTTTCAGTTCATGCATATGACTACACTGAACTTTCTGTTTGAGATAGAAGCAAATACTGTCCAACACATGTCGTAGCGGAGGACAGATAGATAAGGAATAAAAACAACTCTTTTCAGACTCAAGATGAATGGCAGACAATTCAATCGACATTTTACTGTGAAGATTGACTTGATTGTCGAAGAACAGTAGTATAAATTCTGTTTCTGTCATGCTTTTGCTTTGATTAGGATCGTTTTGGGGAAAGAGAACCATGTGCCCTTCAACGATGTGCTGATCGTGAAACTCGCTGCAGGATGTCAGTATTTCCCCTTTTAAAAGAAATAAGATACACGAGTGGTGATGGTTATCTATCTTAAAATCGCCCCCGGAGAAGAGTCTTTGATGAATAAAGCATATATTGTAATCTGATACATAATTGAGGCAAGTGGTGTGTCGTTCTATATGTAATAATTTCATAGTTAAACTATTTCTTGTTTAATAATTATACGAAAACAAAAAAACAGAGCGGGAAGTTTTATATTAAAAAGACACAATGTTCTATAATCGTGCCATCTTTTTTCTTTTTGTTTTTTTATAGTTATATCTGCCTTTCGCTTTCATTTTTTTATCTATTTTTGTCTTTTTCATAGATTATATACCCAAAGGGAATTAATATCATGATACAGACAATACAAGTACAAGGAACAGAAAAACGCTTATACCAACTTATTGCTCCATTGGTGATGAATCCGGATGTTTTAAGTGCAAATAATAATTATCCTTTTAAAACGACAGAACAATACGTGTGGTTCATTGCTATTGATAAAAAATCGGTTGTTGGTTTTATGCCGGTGGAGCATAGAAGGAGCGGATGCGTAATCAACAACTATTATGTCAGCGGTGATAACCGTGAAACACTCTCATTATTAATCTCCAGTGTTTTGGAAGCAATCGGAAAAGAAGTACGTTTGTTTGCCGTTGTTATGGTCAACCATCAGGCTGTATTTGAGGAACACGGGTTTATAATGGAGAAGGCATGGAAACGTTATGTAAAAATGCAAAAAGATGAATGATGACTAAAACTACAACTGTACCTAAAAATGTGTATGAACTGGCGCAAGAACGTTTGCGTATCGTCTTCAATGAGTTCGATAATGTCTATCTTTCCTTTTCGGGAGGAAAAGATAGCGGAGTGCTGTTGAGCTTATGTATTGATTATATTCGCCGGAATAACCTGAAGATAAAACTCGGGGTTTTCCATATGGATTATGAGATACAATATAAGATGACGATTGACTATATAGCCCGTATGTTGGAAGACAATAAGGATATTCTTGAAGTATACCGGGTTTGTGTACCTTTCAGGGTAGCTACCTGTACTTCCATGTACCAGTCTTTCTGGCGTCCGTGGGAAGATAGTAAAAAAGACCTCTGGGTACGTCCGTTACCTGAGAATGCCATGACTAAAGAAGACTTTCCTTTTTATAATACACAAATGTGGGATTATGAGTTCCAAATGCGTTTTGCCAGTTGGCTTCATGAGAAAAAGGATGCCGTGCGCACCTGCTGTCTGATCGGTATTCGTACGCAGGAAAGTTTCAATCGTTGGCGCTGTATTTACCTCAATCGCAAGTACCAGATGTATCATCGTTATCGGTGGACTTCGAAGGTAGGAAACGATATCTTTAATGCATATCCTATATACGACTGGAAAACTACGGATGTATGGACTGCTAACGGAAAGTTTAAGTGGGATTACAATAAACTATACGACTATTACTATTGGGCGGGAGTCAATCTGGAACGTCAGCGCGTTGCCAGCCCGTTCATAGGTGAGGCACAAGAGAGTCTGGCACTTTACCGAGCCATCGATCCGAATACGTGGGGGAAAATGATAGGCCGTGTCAATGGAGTGAACTTCACGAGTATGTATGGAGGAACCCATGCGATGGGATGGCAGTCCATTAAGCTTCCGGAAGGATATACCTGGCGGGAATTCATGTATTTTCTGCTTTCCACTTTGCCCGACCGTGCCCGAAACGGATATCTCCGGAAGTTACAGGTCAGTGTACAATTCTGGCGTAATAAGGGAGGGTGTCTGAGTGACGAAACTATTCGTAGGCTGAATGAAGCCAAGGTACCTATTATTGTAATGGACAACTCCAATTATAAAACGACCAAGAAGCCGGTCCGCATGGAATATCAGGATGATATTGATATTCCGGAGTTCAGGGAAATCCCCACCTACAAGCGCATGTGCATCTGTATTCTGAAAAATGATCATGCTTGCAAGTATATGGGATTCTCTCCGACAAAAGAGGAAATGAGTAAACGAAATCAAGTAATCGAACAATATAAAAACATATTGCAATGAGTATAAAGAAAAGTCCGGTATATAATGTAATAGCAGTTCCCGTAGAAAAAGTACAGGCCAACGATTACAATCCGAATGTGGTGGCTCCTCCGGAGATGAGGCTTCTTGAACTTTCTATCTGGGAAGACGGCTTCACTATGCCCTGCGTCTGCTATTATGATAAGGAAAAGGATGTTTATATCCTTGTCGACGGTTTCCACCGTTATTCTGTGCTGAAGACTTCGAAACGTATCTTTCAGAGAGAAAACGGGATGTTGCCTATTGTGGTAATCGAAAAGGATCTTTCCAATCGTATGAGTTCCACTATCCGCCATAATCGTGCCCGGGGTACGCACAATATAGAACTGATGTGCCATATTGTTGCCGAACTTGATAAGGCAGGCATGTCCGATCAATGGATTATGAAGAATATCGGTATGGATCGGGACGAGTTGTTGCGCTTAAAGCAAATATCGGGTTTGGCCGATCTGTTTGCCAATCGTGACTTCAGTGTTCCCGAAGATGACCAGCCGGGAAATGTAGATAAGAAACCTACTCGTTAAAGTTTGCCTTGCAGGCGTGGATTTTATAGATGCATATACTGTCGTCAGCAGATATATGCCGTATAGAATCTATGCCTGTTTTTTTGCCTCTCTGTTTGTCCGAATCGCAACGTTCGGTTACCTTATTTGCGGAAAATGAAACTGCACAGAACTTTTCCCTCCCTTTTTTATATTTAGCAACTTCACTTCATTAAAGCCCCATTATTAGAAGTTTTATTACTCTTTCTTCCTCTATAAGAGAAATGAATACAATTTCCGGAATGATACAATTCCGCGATATTTGTCATATTCATTTTGAGCAAGTTTTAGTCAGTATATATAATAGAAGAAACGAGTATGAAAAAGCTAATTCTGTTTGGAGCCGCAATATCGATTTCAGTAGCTGTAAGTGCACAGCATGTCGCTCTGAAAAATAATCTCCTGTACGATGCTACCACCACACCCAATCTGGCATTAGAGGTAGGGTTGGGGAAGAAGACCACGCTTGACCTGTATGGCGGCTATAATCCGTTTACGTTCGGAAATCACAAGCGTTTCAAGCACTGGCTGGCACAGCCGGAATTCCGTTACTGGACCTGTGAGCGTTTCAATGGAACCTTCTGGGGGGTACATTTGCATGGAGGTGAGTTTAGCGTGGCCGGTATCAGTTTACCTTTCAAAATATTCCCTTCTCTTAAAGACCATCGCTATGAAGGATACTTCTATGGAGGAGGTGTCAGTGTGGGACATCAATGGCTGTTGAGTAAACATTGGAGCCTGGAGGCCTCGGTCGGAGTGGGATATGCTTATTGGGTATACGATAAGTATCGTTGTGTGAATTGCAGTCCTAAAATAAAGAGTGGGCATAAAAACTATGTCGGTCCTACCAAAGCGGCTGTTTCATTGGTCTACTTTATTCGCTAAGTTGAATTTGATAAAAAATGAAAGATATGAAAAAGTTTTATTTTCTGATATTGGGCATCGCCCTCTGCGACATGGTTGCGCAGGCGCAAAATTCATACGAAGGTCATATCGGCTTCGGACAACACCATGTGGTTCGGAAAGGAGGGGAGTTGAACGTGGAGGTATCCCTTGATTTAGGGGCTGTAAAGCTGGCTGCACAGCAAATGATTGTGCTTACACCGGTCTTGCGATCTACAGAAGGAGAAGAACAACAGCTATTAGCTCCGGTAGTGATAGCCGGACCCCGTCGCTATCGGGTGCTGAAACGATCTTTAGCTTTCGGCACTGACAATTTTGAAATGTCTCCTATGCTTGTCGAGAAACGAAAGAGCGGTACTCCCCAGACTGTGAATCTTCACTTCGGATTACCCTATCATGAATGGATGCGCCGGGCAGAGCTGATTTTACGTGAAGAGGTGACCGGTTGTGCCGATTGTCCTGTCAGTCAGGGTGACCATACCGTTATAACATCGGTATTCGACGAACAATTTACACCTCGTTATGAGCTGAGTTATGTGACTCCGCCGGTAGAACCGTTGAAGCAGCGTAGCGAGACACATACAGCCTATCTGAATTTTGAGGTGGACAAATATGTATTGCTGCGCAATTATAAGAATAATGCCAACGTGCTTGCTGATGTCGACCGGATTGTCAATGAGATACAAAACGATTCCAACCTGACCGTAACGGAATTTCGGGTGACAGGCTATGCATCTCCTGAAGGTAACTATAGCCGCAACATGAAGTTGTCCGAAAACCGTGCATTGGCATTTGTCGGTTATCTGCAGAATCACGGAGGAGTTGACGAATCTCTGTTGACAGTCGATTGGAAAGGAGAAGACTGGTCCGGCCTGCGTCGTGAAGTTGCGGCTTCGAGTCTGATTGATAAGGGAGCTATACTTGCCGTTATCGACGGATATACGGATTTCGCCACACGAAAAAATCGGTTGCAGGCGCTGAATGGAGGAACTACCTACCGGATGTTACTGAGGGACTATTATCCGCCTTTACGTCGTAATGAATATACCATTTCTTATGTGGCGCGTGCTTTCAATGTAGACGAGGCGAAGCAACTTATTAAAACCAAACCTCAGTACCTCAGTCTGAATGAAATGTTTCTCGTGGCGAATACTTACCCCAAGGACAGCGGTGAATTTAAAGAGGTGTTTGACATTGCTGCCCGCATTTATCCCGATGACCCGGTAGCGCGGCTCAACACTGCGGCACTTGAACTGGAGAATGGCGCTATAGATGCTGCCATAGTCCGACTTCAGAAGTCGGATATGCCTGAAGCATGGAATAATTTAGGAATCGCATACATCTTGAAACAAGATTATAAGAAAGGAGGAGAGTATCTGGAAAAAGCGATTGATGCCGGCATTCAAGCGGCAGCATATAATATGGGGCAATTAGCAGCTTGGCTAAAGACCCAGGAGTGACTTATAAATGTATTTTTTTTTAATTAAACAATTGTAGAACTATGAAAGTAGAATGGAAAAAACTAATGTTCGGCCTCGCAATCGGAGCCGGAATGATGATGATGGCATCTTGTAGTGATGAAGAGAATTTTGACCCTGGTGGAAGTACCGGTAAGGAAACTCCGGAACCGACCGAGAAAGCATTTCTCTCCATGCGCCTGTCTACCGGTTCGTTGGCCGGTACCCGGGTGGCAGTCGACCCGACAACTTCGGGACGTACTGAAGAGCAAGTCGTGAATCATGTACGCATGGTGCTGTATGAAACCAAGAATAATACCGTGCGTTACTCTTGGGACCTGAATGTATCTACTGACGGAATGAATGAATTTACCGGAGGAGATGTAGTGAGAGGAGAAGATGTGCCATCGGCTACGCCGACTGTGAGTCGTTTTGTTACAGTAGGTCGTGAAGTGGTGAAACAGGATTATGAGTTATTGATATTGATCAATCCTCCCGGTGAATTGCTGGAGATTACCGGACAGGGAAATCCCAGAAGTTATTTATCGCGTGCAGCCAATATGACAAAAGAGTCGCTGATACAGCCTTATGGTATTGCTGCCGATAATAACTTTTATATGACTAATCATCAGGACCTTATTTTTGTTCCTGAGGTGGAGTTGAGGGATAATCAACGGATGGCCGAAGAAAATCCGGTAAGGGTCGAGGTGGAACGTGCGGTAGCTAAAGTCGTTGTCAGCGGAGTGCCTGAGGTAGTACCGCACGGTGATCGGATTGACAATCTGAAATGGGGACTGGATGTGACCAATATGTATACCTACTGGATGCGTAAGATGACTTTTATAGCTAACTCGGGTGGTGTTCCGAATGAAATGGAACAACTCAATGCCGGATACCGCGAGGAACGCTATGCCGAAGATCCTAACTTTACAAGATTCAGTTCCTGGAATGGAGGAAACCCTGTCGGACAGTTTGAGTATTTGTCAGGAACTCCGGAGTTGAGCAAGAATTTTGATGACTATGATTATACGCTGGAAAATACGATGGACGCTGCCGACCAGCGGCATGACGTAACTACCCGTGTAGTGATTAGCGGAACTTACACGCCGAATGGCTTCGGATCGGTTGCGACTCGTAACGGAGGGGGCATCAGTTTCTACTATTTCAAAGGCAATGCTATCAGAGTGGAAGCCATGCGGGATATGGTAAATGACAGGGGGCAGATTCCTCAGGAATTACGTGATGCAGGTTTGGAACAGGCTATAGAGAACGTACTGGCCTGGAACCCGAATGCATTTAATTCACCTACGGCTTCTTTTTCGGAGGGTGGCATTAATTTCTACTATCAGGGAGTGTGCTATTATACGGTTCTGATTCGTCATTTCTCCAATAACATGGTACCTGTATTGATGGGATACGGACGCTATGGTGTGGTACGGAATAATGTATATCAGCTTAGTATCAATAAGATTATCGGTCCGGGACAGCCGGTGATCAATCCTCCCGGGACAGATCCGGATGACGAAGACACTTCCTGGATCTCGGCTGACGTCAACATTATGCGGTGGTATATCCGTAATCAGAATGTAGAGGAACTTTTATAAATTCTTTCTTATAAACTAAACTGAAGTAACTATGAACAGATTTATCGGATACATACAGGTTGCATGTTGCTGCCTTCTGCTATGTGCTTCCTGCGTCAGAGACGGGATGGATGAAGATTGCAACTCTTATGTCCGCTTTGTATACGACTACAACCTGGAATACATAGACTTGTTTCATAAGCAGGCAACCAAGATGAACCTGTATGTATTCGATGAAAAAGGTGTATTTGTGACAGAATTGAAAGAAGAATCCGGTGCTTTTGCACCGGATTACCTGATGACTTTACCCGGAGCCATGGCAGGCAGAAGATATATTTTTGTGGCTTGGTCGGGGTTGTATGGCGAGTCGTATGACAAAGTTACCCTGACTCCCGGGGTATCTACGTTGGAAGATCTGGAAGTCAGTGTCAACAATCTGAAAACCTGGATTGGAGGAGGGGTGGTCGACAGAGAACTCCATTTACTGTGGCATGGCAAACAGACGGAGGTATCTCCACAGTATAATAATGATATCACCACTGTCTCTTTGCTGAAGAATACGAAGAAATTCCGTATCATCATGCAGATGCTCGACGACAGCAGTATTCACGTGGATGATTATGATTTTCGAATTATTTCGCCCAATGGGAGGTACAACCATGAAAATGGGCTTTTGGGAGACGAAACGGACGAGAAAGTGGAATATACTGCTTATCATACCGAAGACGATCCTGAGACCGGAGCTATAGCCGAACTGAATACGTTGCGTCTGATGACTGATACCGAAAACAGATTGGTTATCACGCATAAGTCATCGGGTAATGTGATTCTTGACATCCCCTTGAATAAATATCTTAATGCGCTGAGGCTTCAGCAATATGCTGATATACCCTTGCAGGAATATCTGGACCGTGCCGATAAACACGGTATTATTCTATTCTTTAAAGGTATGGATGGCAACGGAAATTATATAAGTGTGGATGTACAGATCAACGGTTGGCTGATCCGGAAGCAAGAGGTCGATGGAGTTTAAGTATCAGGGTGTAGCTATCCGTTCCGGATGGCTACACCCTAATGCCGATATGGCTACACCCTTTCTTCTGCAGGGTGTAGCCATATTTTTATACAGGTATTGGTCGGTCGGGGGTTACAGGGTGTCGATGAAACTCTTCTGCTGTTCCAGGAAAGTAATTCTTTGGGACTCTCCGCTTTCTGAAATCAGTGTGGAGTGTCTTTTCAATGATTGTATCCAGTCTTTTTGTATGCCGCAAATTCGTGGGCTTTGAGAGTCCATTGAGTTAATAGAATATACCCGGAGGAGACTGATTTGGAAATCTTTCTTTTCTATATAGCTGTAGGTTGCTTCAAAATCGATATTGGATAAGTAAATGGCTACTTTGTTTCCGTTACTGAATTCACCTTTTGCGGATATCTGTTCCAGTTCATGCAGCAACAGCTCCAGTTCGTTTTTTAAATGTATCAGGTCTGTTTCCGAAATCAGATTGAGGCCGGCAAAATACTTCATCTCTTTTACAAACGAGTAGAAGACATTGCTGTCCCATATAAAACAGGTCTTTCTGCACGCTTTGACAGCCTCACTCAACAGTTTATGGGCATGGACCGCTTTGTCCGGTATGTGCATTCCCGATAAGCTGTTTGGGGTACGTATTTTTCCATTTTGATAAATCCATCTGCACAGGCGAAACTTTGATAAGTATTCGTACGAAGAATAGAGGGTGAAAGGAATTACGTTCGAAGCGGTATATATCTTCGTGCTGATATCATCTTTTACGTAGTTGAATATGCGCAGATAGCGTTCTATAATCTCATAATAACTTTCCAGAGGATCGGGTGAGTGAAGCAGGTTTAAATCGAAAGTCACACGGTTCGACTGGTGATTTCCAATAATCTGATCAATTGATATTCCCAGTTTGCATGAAATCATGGCAATTTCGTCAAAGGTGAAAGCCACTTCGCCTCGTAATCTTCGGTATACAGCCTCTTTTCCCATACATAGGGCATCTGTCAGGTAGTTGGCCAGATTTATTCCACGGGGAATCCGTTCTTTCATTGCTGCAATGAGTTCGTTAACGATATAATTTTTCATAACTGCCGTTTGGGTTATTGATTAATAATATTGCGAGAATCACAATGGCTTGTGACATATGCAAATATAGAGTAAGTAGACCGAACTTTTGTATGGTATATCATGTGTAGAAAAAAGAGGGATTTTCTGATTGGAGAATTATTGTCGGAGGGATGGCTGGAGAATGAAAAAAAACAGATGGCAATGCCATCTGTTTCCGATAATTGTCACTGTTCTCCTACCTTGTTTCGTTTTTCGTTTTTAATAAAGTTATAAGGTATTTATTATTTCACGCTGTTCATTAAAGAAACGTATACGTTGCATCTCTCCGCTTTCGGATATTTGAGTTGAGAATTTTTTGAGTGATTGTACCCACTCTTTCAGGCTGCGGAACATGCCGTCATCCTGCGTTGTGATGGCATTGATGGAGTATATGCGTATCATACTGATATGGCTGTTGCTGGTTGCCACATAGCTATAGGTGGCATCGAACTTGATATTTGAGATATAGATACGTACATCGTTACCGGTTTCATACTTACCTTTTCCGGCCAACTCTTCCAATTCATCCGTCAGAAGCAATAAATCGTCTTTTATCAACTCTTTGTCTTCTTCCGAAACCAGGTGGATTTCCGAAAAGAACTGTATGTCTCTCACTACATGTTCGAATACGGTATTGTCCCAGATATAATCAGTCGTCTTCATCTGCTGTGTCATATTGACAAAGTCTTTCTGGATGTTATATATTTTGTGGGGAATTTCCAGTTCATCAAAATGCTTGCATTTGATATTTTCATTCTGGTACATCCATTTAAACAGACGAAACTTTGAAAGTACATCATGTTTGAGATATAATGCTTGAGGCAATATGTTTGAAGAGGTTGCCATTTCTGTAGTGGGATCTTCCCGGATGTTATCGAATGCATCGACATATTTCGTGAGAATATCGTGATAGGTTTCGAATGTATTGGTATGGTGTACGACGTTCAGGTCGAATACCGCATTGTTGCTGAAACTCACACCGATCATCTTGTCGAGCGATATTCCCATTTTTCTCGAGATGACGGCAGCTTCTGCCAAAGTAAACGGTACTTCTCCCCGCAGTCGGCGATAGATGGCCTCCTTACCTATATATAAAATGTCCATTAGAGTGTTTGCCAGGTTGGTTCCGGTCGGCATCTTTTCTTTTGCGGCTTCTATTAAGCCTATATTTAATTCGTTTGTTATCATAATTTTCAGTTTGTACTGTTTCTCTGTTTAACACTTTTATCCCCCGGCTTGTTTCGCAATTCGCAACTATTTTTTATTTGGTGCCCTTACTTGCAAAAAGAGGAAGTCTGTCACGATCAATCTACATATAGAGAAAGGGCCGGAGGGATAGAAACATTCTGCCGGTCACAAATATCCTTCAATCCCGATGTAGTTTTGTGACATAAGCCGGAAAGCTTGTTCTTTTATGTCAAACCCCTAAAGCAATTACGATGGATTTAGAAAAGGTATTAATTAGAGAGATAAACAATGATAGTCGTATTTTTCTGTATAAAGAAGGAGATTGCTGGAGTGCGCACGATAATTCCGCACGGCATCTTTGCTTTTTATATTCGCAGTTCAATGCGTATGATCGCATTTATCAGGCGTATGAGATTGTATTAAAGTGCGTTATGCTGAGTAATGCAATGATTGAGAAGTTTATCGAACATACATTGGTGAGTACGGTTCATGAAGATGAAATTGAAATCTGCATTCCAAAAGAAAAAAGAGCAGAATTTGAAAGCTGGCGTAGTACGTCCGGGGTATAAAAGAATTTTTAGAATCAGTTTCTTTTTATTAAAAATATATGTTCGAAAAACTTGCATATTTTAATCAAATCTTATACATTTGTCCAGATATAGATGAGAAGAGAGCATGTATTTGCCCTTTGTCATTATAAAATAATTACATGAAAAGAATCTTAGTTAGCGGAGGTGCGGGTTTTATTGGTTCGCATCTTTGTACCCGGCTAATCAACGAGGGGCACGACGTTATTTGTCTGGATAATTTTTTTACCGGATCAAAAGAAAATATTATCCATTTGATGGATAACCACCATTTCGAAGTGGTACGTCATGATATAACATTTCCATATAGTGCTGAAGTAGACGAAATATACAACCTTGCCTGCCCGGCGTCTCCCATACATTATCAGTACGATGCCATTCAAACCATTAAAACATCCGTAATGGGAGCTATCAATATGTTGGGGTTAGCCCGTAGGCTCAATGCTAAAATATTGCAAGCTTCAACCAGTGAGGTTTACGGAGATCCGGAGGTTCATCCGCAACCTGAATCTTATTGGGGAAATGTCAATCCGATCGGCATCCGTTCTTGTTATGATGAAGGGAAACGTTGTTCTGAAACTCTCTTTATGGATTATCACCGGCAGAATAACGTACGCATTAAAATTGTTCGTATTTTCAATACATACGGTCCTCGGATGTTGCCGAATGACGGGAGAGTGGTTTCTAATTTTCTTATCCAGGCACTGAAGAACGACGATATTACTATCTATGGGACAGGTGAGCAAACCCGTAGCTTCCAGTATATTGATGATTTGGTTGAGGGTATGATCCGGATGATGAATACGGGTGATGATTTTATCGGACCGATAAATCTTGGCAATCCGAATGAATTTTCCATGCTTCAGTTAGCGGAGAAGATCATCCAAAAGACCGGATCGAAGTCGAAGATTACTTTTAAGCCCCTGCCGCACGACGATCCCCAACAGCGTAAGCCTGATATCAGACTGGCACAGGAGAAATTGGGTTGGCAACCGACTATTTTGCTGGATGAAGGTTTGGATCGTATGATTGACTATTTCAAAATGAAGTATAAGTTATAATAAAATAAGAACTCAAGATTAAAGCTACATAAAGATGAATATGGAAATTAATCCCTCGGAATATAAAATTCTCATTGTAGACGATGTTATGTCCAATGTCCTTTTATTGAAGGTATTGCTGACCAATGAGAAGTTTAACATAGTGACAGCTAGCAATGGGAATCAGGCATTGGACCAAGTAAAGAAAGAGAATCCCGACCTGATATTGCTGGATGTGATGATGCCGGATATGAGTGGTTTTGAAGTTTCTCAAAAGTTGAAGGCGGATCCCGAAGCGGCCCATATTCCGATCATCTTTTTGACCGCATTGAATAGTACTGCCGATATAGTCAAAGGATTTCAGGTAGGCGGCAACGATTTTATCTCTAAACCTTTTAATAAAGAAGAACTGATTATTCGGGTCAGTCATCAGATTTCTTTAGTAGCGGCCAAACGTATTATTGAAGCCAAAACGGAGGAACTTAAAAAGACTATTATCGGGCGTGATAAGCTTTATTCTGTGATTGCCCATGACCTCCGTTCGCCTATGGGATCTATTAAGATGGTGCTTAATATGCTGATTCTTAGTTTGCCCAAAGAAAAAATCGGCGAAGATATGTATGAGCTGCTGACTATGGCCAATCAGACTACCGAAGATGTGTTTTCGTTGTTGGATAACTTACTGAAATGGACAAAAAGCCAGATAGGTAAGCTTAAAGTCGTATATCAGGATATCGACATGGTGGAAGTTGTAGAGGGAGTAGGAGAAATCTTCGCAATGGTTGCCGGCCTGAAGAATATTCGTTTGCGAATTGAATCGCCGGAATGTCAGGCGGTACATGCCGATATCGATATGATAAAGACGGTGATACGCAATTTAATAAGCAATGCCATTAAATTCAGTAATGAAGGTTCCGAAGTTCTTATAAAAGTTGAAGAGTCGGATGGAATGTCGGTAGTTAGTGTTAAAGATAGCGGATGCGGTATTGACGAAGAAAGCCAGAAAAAACTGTTGCATACCGATACACATTTCAGTACATTCGGTACTAATAATGAAGAAGGTTCGGGACTCGGGTTACTTTTGTGCCAGGATTTTGTTGTGAAAAATGGAGGAAAGTTGTGGTTTACTTCTGTTAAAGATGAAGGTTCAACTTTCTATTTCTCGATTCCACTGAAAAAATAAGGATTCCGATAGCGATGGAAGAATCGTTCCGAATATAGATTATTCTAATAAAAATGGAGATGTACTCCCATTCATCACAGGGTGAACTTTATCAGTGTTATCTGTGATGTCTTAACATAATAAGTAAACCCCGAAAGTTTTTTGTCCAACTTTCGGGGTTTACTTCATTTCGACACAGATCCATTTTTTCTATTGCCGGATTCCGGTGTTGTTTCTGGGATTATATATGGATAGGAGGTTTTTATTATCGTTTGCACATTGCTTTAAAATCGCAATATTCACATTTCTTTGTATCCTCTGTTTGAGTGAATTCCTCTTTGTCATCGTATATCTCTTCAAGCAATTTCAGGAGACGCTCACGGAATTCATCTTCATAAACCGAAAAATCATCGACCGGCAGTTTAGGCTTGCGAGCTTCTCCTATTTCAATTACAGGAGAGTAACTCTCGGAAGCTGCCCGATGAATATAGAGTAGCGAGGGAGCTACTTTTAGTGCCTGTTGCCGTGCCATAATGGCGGCGTATAGGAAAGTTTGGAAGATGTAGTTGGGGCGTCCTTCGGCAGGTGTGAATAATTGTTCTATATTTGCCGGTACTTTGGGGCTGCCTCCGGTCTTATAATCCACAATTCGGAGTGTACCTTCTTTGCTATCCATACGGTCGATGGTGCCTCCGATTCTTAGTGATAACTTTCCCACAGGCCCTTCTATCCGGATATCCTCCACTACTTCCTGTTCCATACCCATCATTCGGAAAGGGGCATATTGCAGGTCATTACGCAGCAGTTGGCGGAGATACGAAGTGATAACCTTTGAGTTTATTAGCTGGATTCCGTTATACTCGGGCTTCTCGTCGATAGGAACATGAAAAAATATTTCTTTAAAAGCTATATCCACGTAGTTTTGAAGACGGATATTATCGCGCAATAGGCGTTCAAGATCTTCTTTATGGACATCTCGTTTGTTGGCTGTCAGATCTAAATAAACCAATTGGGCAGAACGGTGGAAGATGGTTCCGAACAGGGCGGAGTCAATTTCAGCACTGACTTCATCGGGAGCTTTAAGGCGTGCCACATAACGGAAATAAAACTTCAGCCGACAATCAAGATAGGTGTTTAATGCTGAAGGCGAAAGTATTAGGGCATCCGGGTTGCGTGAGAAGTCATAAGTCCGGTATAAACGGTCAATAATTTCCGGGGTTTTTGTAATGCGGATTTCCTTGCTGTTTTGTGGCGATTGTCCGGCTTCAAGATATTCACGGCTGATTTCATGTGGCCATTCAATCAGAAACTGTAGCATGAAACGTGACCATTCTCCTCTGTTTAACCCATCTGATGAGGTGTTATACATTAAGGTTATATTTTCTGCACGCTGAATCAGGCGATAGAAATAATAGGCATAAACAGCATTCTTATGTTCAATAGTAGTCATGCCGAAAGCTTTGCGTAAATTATAAGGGATGAATGATGACTCACCTCCCGATTTGGGCAATTGGCCTTCATTAAGCGATAGAAGGAGCAAGTTACGGAAGTCGAGGTTACGTGTTTCCAATACTCCCATGATCTGCATTCCTATAGCCGGTTCACCATGAAAAGGAATGTTGGCTGCATTCAGTATTTTATTTAATAAACGTTTCAGAGTTTCTATGCGTACCTGCAATTCGTTGTTGTCTATCAGATTGAGCAACCTGTTGACTAATGTGAAACTTTTGAAGAGAGATTCACGGTACAGCTGATTGAAAATGTCATCGCTTTCCTGTTCCTGACGATATAAAACAGATACTTCTTTCAGCAGTTCCGTGATGTAGACACAGAGTTCACGGATACCATTGCGGGGCGTAAACAATATGTCCAGAAATTTGTCTTTCTTTAATTCGGATGGAAAAGGATAAAAACGGTTGGTCTTTGTAAGTTCCCGTTGCAGCGGCTCAGCTTTATCTGAGAGGCGGCGGGTATAGGGATGTTTCAATACCGTCTGTACGGCATCATAGATATATCGTCCCGAGTCTGTCCGGTATCCGCTGGTTTGCAGTTCGAGTATGGCGTTGATAAAACTATATACCGGAGTCTGTGCTAACGGAAATCCCATGGTGATATTGACATTCCTTACTACCTCCGGTATAGAGTGCAAAACAGGGAGAAGTAAAGCTTCATTGCACAGCACAACGGCATTTTCTTTTTCTTCGTTACTCAGGTTCTCATGTACCCATTGAGGCAGATAACGGGCTTGTGCGTTCTCGGTTGGGGAAGAGATAAAACGAACTTTTTTGGGTTTTATCAATTCATTGAACAATTCGGCAGGAAGCTCATTGGGGAAGAGTTTGAGATTGCGGTTGATAAATTCTCCGGCCTCATGGCGTTGTTTTTGCCGGGAAGGAAGCTGAGTGTAAAACACGTCATAATCCCAATAGAAAAGAGCCTTACCCGCATTCTGCAATTGTTGGAAGAAGTGAGTTTCCACCTTGTTCAGTACGTTGAAGCCGACAAATACATAGCAGTCATATTTCAATGAATCCGGTTCAAGTTGTTCAATAACGTTTCGGTAGAGCATACCTTCGTAGGCAAATCCTAATTCTTCCAGCTTTTTATGATATCGGTGATAAATATCACCCAATTTATCCCAAAGAGAAATAAACTTTTCTTTTAACAGTGTTCTCTTTTCGATAGAAAAATTTTGGAAAAACTGCTGGATAGCCTGTTCTTGCTCTTGGTCGAGAAATTCATAATCATCCATGACATTCTTTAAGTCCTGCAGATTAGTAAATAACTTATCTGCATGAACCAGATTTTTGTCTACATCATCAAAATCACTGATTAATAACTCACCCCAGAAGTAGAAGTCGTCCAGTGATTCGTCACTATTTGTTTCTTCACGGAATATTTTATAAAGCTCGCATACTAACCGAATCGGATCTCCTAGTTTTAACACCGATAAATGCTGAAATAATTCGCTGATACTTAAATATGCCGGTGACCAAAGAGGTTGATCGGACTGATTTGCCAAATGTTCATTAAAGAACAGACTGGCACGTTTGTTAGGGAATATGATAGCTGTGCGTGACAGATCATTTCCTATTTTACAGTAAAGGTCCTGCGCGACCAATTGGAGAAATGTTTTCATACTTTTTCGATTATTTCTTCTTCTACATACCACAGATAACCTGTGATGTTTTTGTATCCCATTCGGGAGAGGAGCTGCATGTATCCTTTTACCTGTTTGTTGTATTTTTTGTTTGCTTTACCAAATTTGAAGTCTACCACAACTACTTGCTCGTTTTTCATCATTACACGATCAGGGCGACGGGTTTGTAATACACCTTTGTCTTTGTAAATGATTGCGCACTCGTTGAACAATCTCCATTCACCGGAGTACCACTCTTGTACTTCAGGCAGGGAGAAGGCCTTTACGGTCAGAGAACGTATTTGTTCTTCCGCTTCTTTGCTGCCAATGATTCCCTCGAATATCAAGCGCTGAATGGCCGGTTCTATGTCATCCTTGGTCTCAATGGCAGAAAATAAAGTATGCAACAATTGTCCGTGATTTATGAAGCGGTCATCGGATTCTTCTTCAGAAAGCCCCTTGATAAAATCAGCAGATCGGTTGGACTGTCGGAATTCTATATCCGGATGCATAGATTCCATATTGATCGGAAGTTTCTCCGGTTTGCGAGTCAGCTTGTTACCTGAATCGATTTTTTTCTCATTTTCGGATGGGCAAAGGTCACCTAATTCATATACCTGTTCTTCATCCCATTCCTGATCTAATTTGTTGGCGGCCTGTGGTAGTGCTCCGGTTAGCAATTCGGCCATTGTATTTCTTTGTCCTTTCCGACTCCAGATAATCAAATTTTTGCCGGCACGTGTAAATGCTACGTAAAGCAGATTCAGATTGTCTACCCATAGTTGCAGGCGTTCGTGTAAATAATCTGTGCGGTATACTGATTCTGCCATGGCGGAAGAGTAATTTACCGGCACAATATCCAACTCGTTGAAAGGGGCTTCTTGAGGTACGCACCAGACGAGTTGGTTGTTTGTTTCATTTTCCAGTTTCCAGTCGCAGAAGGGTAGGAGTACCGTATGAAATTCCAGTCCTTTGGATTTATGTATTGAAAAGATACGTATACCCTCCACTTCGCCACTCGGAATTGTTTTCCCGGATAACGTCTCGTTCCAATATCGTATAAAGCTGTCCGGATCAGAAGAGTGGCTTTGCAGATAATCGGTTACTGCATCAAAGAAAGCAAACAGGTAAGCATCCTGTTGTTCAATACGGTGCAGTTCAAATAAACTGAAAAGTTCCTCTAACAGTTCATACAGAGGCATTAACCGTAGTTCTGCCATTCGTTCCAGAAAAGCCGGTGGAAATAATTCTTCGGCTTTATGGAGGAGCAGCGAATTGAGATCATACTCCGAATGAAGTATTTGTAATTGGTAATTAGTGGCCAACTGTGCTTTCACGATCCGATTCTCCGGATCGGAAAGATAGCGCAAGGCATCCAACATCATACAGATGGCGAGCGAGGCATCCAGACGAAAGGCTTCGTCAGACACAATCTTATAATTTAGTTGTTTATCGAAGTAATCGGCAATACGCGGAATACTTTTATTCTTTCTTACGAGAATAGCTATATCGTTCAGTTTGACGCCGGATTGTAACAGATGTTCTACTTCCATTCCCAGGCTGATAAGGGTTTGTTCTGTATAATCGTGTTCTTCGTCCGGTTCGAGAAACTCTACCTTAACGTATCCTTGTTGTTTGTTTCGGAGGGATTCCTGTTCCACGTCGGCATATGCATTGATCAGAGGCTCACAAATACTTCCCAACTGCTTATTATACATTTCGTTGAGATAGTCCACAGCCGCGGAGAATATACTATTGTTGAATCGTATGATATTGGTTTCACTTCGGCGGTTGGTTTTTAACGTTTCTGTACGGATAGAAAAATATCCAAGTTGCTTGTTTAATCCGTTAAGGATTCCCCAATCGCCGTTTCGCCAACGATAAATAGATTGCTTGACATCACCTACAATCAAGCTGTCGGCTCCTTGAGACAATCCTTCAAGTAGCAGGAGTTTAAAATTATCCCATTGCATTCGACTGGTGTCTTGAAATTCGTCTATCATCACATTGCGGATGTTAGTTCCGATTTTTTCGAAAACAAAAGAGGAATCACCGTCTTTCACTAATTGGTGGAGCAAAGCGTTGGTATCCGAAAGGAGGAAACGATTGTTTTCACGATTCAGTTGACGTACTTCTTCATCAATATTGGTTAAAAGCCGGACTTTGTTCAGGTGCTGTGTCGACAGTCGGCAGCTGTTCACTATTCGATTGTTGCGTGAGCGATATTGTTCGGCATTTTGTAGAAGTGGCATTAAGATGGAAGAAGCCAACAATATAATATCCGTATATTGTTTTGATGTTTTTGCAGCCCAATTAGTCTCGTCATCGAGGCATTTGATTACAGTAGCATTGACTATCTCGTCTCCGAGTATACCGTTTTTTAGTTTATTGAAATAGCTTCCTATTCCTTTGGCTCCGTTCTTTAAATCAGTTGGTTTCAGTGATTGACTGGAAAGTACATTTTCAAACTGTTGAGCGAACTCTTTCATCTGTTCAAGAGCGGCTGTTTCCATCTCTTTTAATGTCTTACGATAATTATGGATTACATTCGGGTCACGGAGGCGTCGGCGGAGACCATCACCTTTCTCGATGTATCCTTCATCAAAAATATTCCGTCCGAAACTTTTGATCTCATCCGAAACATTCCAGCGTTTATCGTCAGCGATACGTTCATCTATATAATCGAGCAGCCATACCAGTACAGGTGAATTGGGTCCCAACTTTTCAATCATACTGTCCACAGCATCGCTCAATACTTCTACGTTGTTCAGTTCGATATTCAGATTGGGACTCAATTCAAGTTCACGAGCCAGATTACGCATGACCGATTGAAAAAAAGAATCAATGGTTTCGACGCGGAACCGACTGTAGTCATGAAGCATATAACCCAAAGCTATGCCTGCCGTTGTTCGTATCTCGTCTTCCGAATGCCCTGTCTCGGCAATTATGCGTTTTAGATAGGCATCCGAATCCGGATCACCTATCTGTATTCCATATAATTGACTAAGAATACGCTCCTTCATTTCAGCAGTAGCTTTATTAGTAAAGGTTACTGCTAAAATCTGGCGATAGGCGCGCGGATTCCGGATTAGTAACTTGATATATTCAACAGCCAGGGTGAAGGTTTTTCCGGACCCGGCGGAGGCTTTATAGACAATGAGTTCGCTCATTCACAGTTTGTATTGGATAATGATTATTTTCTTTTTACTATTTCGAATGGTACACGTATTGAAACGCCTTTTTTCATTAAGTTATTCAGATTGGGATATAAACGTTCTTTGAAAGAATCCCAATTGCGATGTTCCATTTGGGTCCATCCTGCTTCTGCCAGTGCCAGACCGCGGGGATAGGTCATATATGTCACTCGGTTAATGTCCTTTATTGCTTCTCCCCAAAGTGTTCCCATTACTCCCAGAATGTGTGCCTGTTCTGCTGCGGGTTTTCCGTATCCCGGATCAAACTGATAGCATGTTTCGAGTGTAGTTACCGGCATTCCCCAGTTATTAAATTCCGGAAGATCTCCTTTGAACTGCGGATAATCCAGATATGCAAATTCTCCCGGAGCCATAATCAGAGGGTTACCATGCTGTTGGGTCAGTTTCTGGCAAGTTGGCGTCAATCCGTATCTCCAGCTCACAAGTGTTACATTTTTAGGGTAAGGGAACAGATAATCGTTGGCCGGCATGCGAATGTTATCTAATTCACACCAGAGAATAGGGTATTTTCCATCAGCCTCTACGAAACTGAGCATACGGCTGAAAAAAGGAATCATTAATTGGGAAGCCTTTTCGTATTTCAGTTCCTTCATCATCTTTTGGCAACGTTCACATTTGGTCCAGTTCTTTTCTATAACTGCTTCGTCACCACCCAGGTGAATATAACGTGAAGGAAAGAGAGCACTTACTTCATCAATAATATCATTGTACACTTCATACACTTTTTCATTATTGGCACAAAGCATTAAGTTTACAGTCTCACCTACATTCTTTGCAATGGTATCGGTGTGTGTACATCCCAGTTCAGGATAAGCGGCTAATACAGCGACAGTGTGTCCCGGAATATCCAATTCCGGCACTATTTCAACATGGCGTTCGGCTGCATAACGAATCAGGTCGGCCAACTCTTCTTGAGTATAAAAAGATTGTCCTGCGGTAAGTTTCGGATGCTTTCTAATTTCGATTCTCCATCCTTGATCATCTGTCAGGTGAAGTTGAAGCACATTATATTTGTAGCGTACCATCTGATCGATGTAGAACTTTACATCTTCTATTGGTAAAAAATGCCGGGCAGGGTCTAGCATTAAAGCCCGGTAGCCAAAGCGAGGCGCATCATCGATACTGATAGGAGTCATTTCTTTCCGATTGCTGGAGCATACATCTCCCAAGAGAACTTGATCGACAGTCATTACACCATAGAAAACGGCTGCTGCACTGGCTCCGCTAATGGTCATCCCTTTCTGGTCAACTTTGAGTTGATAATGTTCTTTTCCTTCCAATTGTGGATCAATAATTAACCGGATGGGGGATTGGCGAGAGCCGGAAAGGGGAATGTCTACTTGCATGCGGTCTTTCAGTATACTTTGCAGAGTAGTAGCCGCAAACTTTAATTCCGGTTGTCCGGGGTGAATCGTGATGTTCTTACCTGTTAAGCTAAAAGGTTTACCTTGCACTTGCTCTATGTGATTGGGCATAGGCAACAGGGCTGAACGATTGTTTTGTGCGGTTGCTGTAAAAGCAAACAAGAGGAAAATCAGTCCTAAATAGTTTTTCATGGGGTTAATTTATTAATTAGTTTCGTGGCAAATATACAGTTTTTGTACGAGAAAACGGACACTTCAGCACAGAAAGAGAGTATGCCGATACTTTCTTTTCGATTAGAATTTTGCATAAAAATGTGAGATTCATTCGTGAAATAGAGAAAAAAGATAAAAATAGATCATTCTTATTAGGTAATATGAGCTATTTTGTTACCTTTGCGCCCCCTTATTCCATAGCGTAGAATAAGGTTAAGTGCTAATTAGATTTAACATGAGACTAAAAACAATCCTACTGACCACTATGGCCACCGGTTCATTTTTGTGCGAGCCTGTTGCTGCTATGTGTATTGAACCTCCCGCAACTCCTGATATGGGATGGTTTTTGAAAAAGAAAAAAAAGAGTAATCCCCAAGACAGTATTAAGGTTAAGAATGAGTATGAGAAATTAACAGGAAGCGATAGTGTCGTTCGTCGTGGTATGTTCAATGTATACCAAAAGAAGAACGATTATTACTTTGAGATTCCTTCCACCCTGTTGGGGCGTGATATGCTGGTGGTGAATAAACTGCAACGGGTACCTGCAGAACTGAATGAAGCCGGAGTGAATCGTGGAACTAATTATGAGAATCAGATGATCCGCTTTGAGTTGGATAAATCGGCTAATAAATTATTAATCCGTCAAAGTCGTCCGTTACCTATTTCACCATCTGAAGATGCCATTAGCCAATCGGTGAAGGATAATTATATTTCTCCGCTGATAGCCGGGTTTAAGGTAGAAGCATATAACAATGATTCTACCAGCATGCTGATTAAAGTGAACGATATATATGATGGTACAGAGACAAGCATAAATAACGTATTTACCAATATTAATCTTGGCACATCGGCCATCAAGAATTTATCAAGAATTCTATCCATCAAGTCCTTTGATAATAATGTGGTAGCAACCTCGGAACTGACTACTCGTGTGACCGAAGGTACTACTACTATCTATGTGACGGTAGAGGTTAGTTCCTCTATTTTGTTGCTTCCTGAAGTGCCGATGACCGGACGTTTGGATAATCCGCGTGTGGGATATTTCACTAATCCTCTGACTAATTTCAGTGATGGACAACAACGGGTAAATAAAAAACAATTTATTACTCGATGGCGTCTGGAGCCCAGGCCTGAAGATCGGGCAGCGTATTTACGTGGAGAATTGGTAGAACCCCGAAAACCGATTGTCTTTTATATAGAAAATTCGACACCTTATCGTTGGAGGAAGTATATTAGACAAGGAATTGAAGACTGGCAAGTAGCCTTTGAACGTGCCGGATTTAAAAATGCCATTATCGCTAAAGATATTACCGAGGACATGGAGGTAGATATGGATGATGTGAATTATTCTGTGCTGACTTATGCCGCATCTACCAAAGCAAATGCAATGGGACCTTCTATTCTTGATCCGCGTTCGGGAGAAATCCTTGAGGCTGATATCATGTGGTGGCATAATGTACTTTCAATGCTTCAGGAGTGGATTACGGTACAAACAGGTGTAGTGCGTCCTGAGGCTCGTGGTGTTGCTTTACCGGATAGTCTGATGGGAGATGCCATGCGCTTTGTTGCCTGTCATGAAGTGGGACATTCACTCGGACTGCGCCATAACATGATGGGGTCATGGGCTTTTCCTACAGATTCTCTCCGTTCGAAAACATTTACCGACCGAATGAATTCGACTTCATCGTCTATCATGGATTATGCCCGCTTTAATTATGTGGCACAGCCGGGTGATGGTATAAAGGCACTTTCTCCTCACATCGGGCCGTATGATATGTTTGCTATAGAATATGGTTATCGTTGGTATGGCAAGCAAACACCGGAAGAAGAAAAAGAATTGTTGCAGGATTTTTTAGCGAAACACACTGATCGGCTTTATAAATATAGTGAGGCACAGGATCCGCGGGATGCCGTTGACCCTCGTGCACAGAACGAAGATCTTGGCGATGATCCGATCCGTTCTTCACAGTATGGCATTGCCAATTTGAAATGTATTGTTCCCCAAATCATTCAATGGACAACTACCGGAGAGAAAGGACAGACGTACGAAGAGGCTTCTCGTTTGTATTATGCCGTTATTAATCAATGGAATAATTATCTTTATCATGTAATGGCGAACATTGGAGGTATTTATATTGAAAATACAACGGTAGGTGATGGTGAGAAAACTTATACGTTTGTGGAAAAGGAGAAGCAGCAGGCTGCTTTGAGGTTTTTGCTTGATGAGGTGCTATGCTATCCGAAATGGTTGTTCGACCCTGAAATAGCTCAATATACTTATCTGCTTAAAAATACTCCTTTGGGAGTAGTAGAGAATGCCCCAACACAAGTGCTGAAAAATGCACAGGCTTATGTTTTCTGGGATTTACTGTCGAATAATCGCCTGATGCGTATGCTTGAGAATGAATCGGTAAACGGGAAAAAAGCCTTCACAGCTGTTGAATTGATGGATGGTTTGCATAAAAGTATTTTTGCTGTAACAGAGCGTGGTGGACTGCCCGATGTTATGACACGTAACTTACAGAAAGGTTTTGTAGATGCATTGATTACTGCTGCTGCCGAAAGCGAGGGAGTGAAAGTTAACAAGAAATTGATTGATAATCACTTCTTGTTCGACCTTCAGACACCGATTTGTAGTTGTGATGACCATGCACATCGTTCGGCACATACTGATCGCATGGGGGCTCGCCGTGAACTGAATTTTTATGGGTCTCAGATAAACCGTATTTCCGATGCCATTTCAGTAAAACGTGGTGAATTGCTTCGCATTAAAGATTTGCTTCAAAGCCGTTTGGGCACATCGGATGTAGCTACCAAATATCACTATAAAGATTTGATTTTACGCATAAATACTGCGTTGGGCATTTCGAAATAAAAACACCAAAACACAAAGTTCTCTCTGACAAACACTCAACGAATTTATTTGCTGAGCGAGGGGCTTTGTGTATTTATACCAAAACAGACAGTTTTCAAAATGAGTATTAATTTTATAGGATGTAACAAATGAAAAGACACGTTTTTATTCTTTTATTGTCTTTTGCCGGAGTTTTGACTTCTGCTTTTGCTGCCAGTAGGCAAGTACAAGGAGTGGTGATCTCTTCAGAAGATAATATGCCGTTGATCGGTGCTTCTGTCTATATAAAAGCAGAAGACCTGTCGAAAGATGGTAATTCTCCGACAATAACAGGAGTAATTACCGATATAGATGGAAAATTCAATATTTCAGTACCGGAGGGGGTGACACGTTTATTCTGCAGTTATGTAGGACATGAAGTACAGGAACTCAAGCTCGTTCCCGGAAAAAATCAATATGAAATCACTCTTTTCCCATCAGCTCAGATGCTTGATGCTGTGGTAGTGACTGGTTATCAGACAGTGGAACGCCGTAAGTTGACAGCAGCTGTCGGGAAACTGAACATTTCGGATGAAACCATCGGTGCTGTGAAAAGTATTGACCAGGCACTGGCCGGGCAAATTGCCGGTCTTTCCGTAACCTCTACTTCCGGAGCACCGGGTGCACCTGCAAAAATACGTATTCGTGGAACTTCGTCATTGAATGGAACTCAGGATCCATTGTGGGTATTGGATGGTATTCCGTTGGAAGGTACGGATGTACCTCAGTCGAATGTATTGAATGATGTTTCTAATATACAGCAATCGTCTATTGCCGGACTGAATCCTGCAGATATTGAAAATATTACCGTGCTAAAGGATGCGGCAGCTACAGCCATTTATGGAGCACGTGCTGCAAATGGTGTAATTGTGATAACGACTAAAAAAGGAAAAGTGGGAAAACCGGTGATTAATTTCTCCTCGAAGTTTACTTATATACCTACATTGAGTACAAACCGACTCAATATGTTGAATTCACAAGAGAAAGTAGATTTGGAACTTGAATTGCTTCGTTCTAATTTTGCGTACGGTGACAATAAGGGGGGAGTTTCTAAAATAATTTCCGGTTACGGATTGACTGATGCCTATAAAAAAGGGGGGTGGGGTGCGCTGACTCCCGAAGCCCAAACGGATATAAGTCGGTTGCGGAATACAGAAACTGATTGGGGCGATATTCTTTTCCGCGATGCATTCAATCAGGAGTATAGTTTAAGTCTTTCGGGAGGTAACGAACGGGTGACTTATTATACTTCTATCGGATATTATCAAGAAAATGGTAATGTTAAAGGCGTCGGGCTGGATCGTCTGAATGTTGTAGCGAAGACTTCATATAAAGTCAACCGGATGTTGAAATTCGGAGTTTCTTTATTTGTTAATCGCCGTAACAATAAAACCTACCTGACCGATACTTATGGATTGGTGAATCCGGTATACTATTCGCGTAAGGCTAATCCATACTATCAACCTTTCGATGCAAACGGAAATTATGTATATGATTTCGATGTTCAGAACAATTCTGATACGGATTTAGGGTTTAATATTTTTGAAGAGCGTAAAAATACTTCGAATGAGGAAACGATTAATGCGCTTTCGTCTATTTTTGATGCAGAGTTACGTTTTAATGATAAACTGAAGTTTACAACTCAACTTGGTTTGCAATTGGATAAAGCATCGAAAGAACAGATTGCCGATAAGGAGAGTTTTTCAATGCGTATAATTCGCAAAAACAGTAAATATTGGGATTCTGCCTCTCAAAGCAATAAATACTTTATTCCGGACGGAGGAGTGCATAAAGCGTATGAGAATACGAACTCCCAGATTACCTGGAAAGCAATGGGAGAGTACCGGGACAGTTTCAATGATATCCACGAACTGGAAGTAATGGTAGGTACCGAGTTGCGTAAAACTTGGTATGAAACACTTTTCTCTGCAGGATATGGTTTTGATCGCCAGACGTTGACTACAAAACCGGTTGTCTTTCCGGATGAAGACCGTGCCAGACAGTTTCCTCTTCATCAGAAAACGTATAAAGAAAATGCCTATGTCTCTTTCTTCTCTACAGCTTCCTATTCGTTGATGAACCGTTATACATTCGGAGGAAGTATCCGTTTTGATGGTTCTGACTTATTTGGCGTAGACAAGAAATACCGTTATTTGCCTCTGTACTCTGTAAGTGGATTATGGAGATTGTCAAATGAACCTTTTATGCAGGGAACTAGAAAATGGATGGATAACCTTGCATTCCGTGTTTCGTATGGTATTCAGGGAAATATTGATAAAAATACATCTCCCTTTCTGTTGGGTAAATATATTGTAGATAATATTTTACCGGGTGGTTCGGAACATATGATTGATATAAATTCTGCTCCAAACAAGAAACTTCGTTGGGAGAAAACTCAATCAGTAAATGTTGGACTTGATTTTTCGGTACTCAATCAGGCGCTTAATCTGAGTGTAGATTACTATTATCGTAAAGGTACAGACCTAATCGGAAAACAAATGCTTCCACTTGAAACCGGCTTTGTTTCGACCAATATAAACTGGGCAAGTATGGTCAATAAAGGTGTTGAGGTATCTCTTTCTACGCGAAACGTTGCAACAAAAAATTTCTCGTGGTATACTAATTTAAATTTTGCTTATAACAATAACAAGGTATTGAGAGAAGCTATTCCTGAAGCGCAAACTATTCCGGGACGTGAGGGGTATCCGGTAGATGCTATCTTCGCGATAAAAACTGCCGGTCTGGATGAAGAAGGTTATCCTTTGTTTTATGATAAAGAAGGGAAAAAAGTAACTTTGAAAGAACTGTATCGCTTGCAGGATCCTTTTGGATTAGGTTTTACGGTTAATTCGGATGTAACTCCGGCAGAAGAACGTAGCTTTTATTCGTATATTGGTTCACAAGATACTCCTTATACGGGTGGCCTGATCAATACATTCAGTTATAAAAATTGGGAATTAACAGCCAATTTATCATTTAATCTGGGAGGATATGTGCGTACAACGCCTTCCTATAATTTCATTAATTTTGATAGAGGGCAGAACGTAAATAGTGATATTTTAGATCGTTGGACTCCGGAGAATACCGATGGGCGTCTGCCGGCATTAATCACCAGCGAGAAACGGGCTGACGAGTATTATTGGTATGATCAGAAGAGCGAAATTTACAAGAATTTAGATATTTGGGTAAAGAAATTAAATTATTTCCGGTTGCAAAATTTGCGTTTAGGTTACCGTCTACCTGAGAAAATGACTAAATCTTTAGGAATGGGATCGGCTTCTGTGGCTATTGAAGGACGCAATTTACTTGTTTTTGGTTCAAGTTATAAGAATTTTCTTGATCCGGAGTCGATGTATAATCCGTATGCACCGCCTATCCCTAAATCAATTACGTTTAGCTTGAATTTAAATTTTTAATCATTAAGTCGAAAAAAAGAAGATGAAGAAAATATATGTTTTGGCTTTGTTGAGCTGTCTGTTGATGTTATCAGCTTGTGACAGTTATCTTGATATCAGACCCGTGGGGAGCGTGATTCCTCAAACCGCTGAGGAGTATCGTGCTTTGCTGGCACGTGCTTATCTGAATGTGCCCAATGACAGAGGGCTGGCTTGTCTTCGTTCTGATGAAATGTTGGTTAATGATAATGAATATGACCGAAATTCGTATGGAGACATTGAACGTTGGAACGATGTGTCACCATTTCCGGGAACCAGCCAGTTTACCTGGTCTAATTTCTATAATGTACTTTTTATTGCTAATCAAGTAATTGAGAGTCAAAAGGAGATTACAGAAGGAACTCCGGAGGTCGTGAATCAGTTGGTGGGTGAAGCTCATTTGCTTCGGGCTTATCTGCATTTTGTATTAGTGAACCTGCATGGACAGCCATATACGAAGTCCGGTGCTTTAAATTCAAAATCAATACCTTTAAAATTGGACACGGATCTTGAAAAAACGTTGGGACGTAATACGGTAGAAGAAGTTTATACTTCTATTTTATCGGATATAGAGCATGCCCGTGAATTAATAAATAAGGAAAAGTGGGAAACTGTCTTTTCATATCGGTTCAATGTTTTGTCTGTAGATGCGTTACAGTCTCGTGTCAGCTTATACATGGGAGCATGGCCGAAGTGTTTGGAATCGGCCGAAGCAGTATTGGCAAAGAAATCTGTTCTTGTCGATATGAATGAAACTCCTTTGGCCCTTCCCAATCATTTTGAGTCGGTTGAATCGATAACTGCTTTGGAACAGGTTATGGGTTCTTCTGTCAACAATGCTGTGTGGGTACCTGCTACTTTTCTGGCTCTTTATCAGGAAGGAGATAAGAGATTGGCCGCTTATTTTGCTGCTCCGGATGAAAATGGGAACCGAAAAAGTTCTAAAGGAGGAAAAAGAGAGTTTTCTTGTACTTTTCGTGTAGGTGAACTTTATCTTAACGCAGCCGAAGCTGCAGCAAACATGGATAAACTGCCACATGCACGTATGCGTCTTTTAGAATTAATGCGGAAGCGTTATACTCCCGAAGCATATGCCAAGAAAGAGAATGCAGTGAATGTGATGGATAAAAATGCCTTGATTAGTGAAATACTGAACGAGCGTGCTCGTGAATTAGCTTTTGAGGGACATCGTTGGTTTGATCTTCGTCGTACTACACGTCCTCGGATGGTGAAAGTACTTCAAGGTAAAACTTATATATTGGAACAGGACGATCCTCGTTATACAATTCCTATTCCGAGAGATGCTATTGCTGCCAATCCGGGATTAGCTAACTAATACACATGAAAATCTGAACACACACAAACCCAAGCCGTAGAGTTTATAAAAGGACCCTACGGCTTTTTAATTAATATATTATTCTGTGTTACCAAGCTGGGATATAGTCTTTAGCTATTTCATAGAGGATGTGGAGATGGACTCTATAAAATGTATGTAAGGAAACTCTTGACAGTCTAAAAGTATAAAATCAAAACTTTAGAAAAATCAATCGGACTTTTTTTAGATGGTATATATGGTATTATCGACAGACAGACGAAGAAAAGGATCTGGCAAATAACCTTTATTGCATTTATCAATGGGTAATAAAGAAGCAAGAGGACAAATGAAATTTATGGTGGAAATATAATCCTGTTAAGGATAGAAATAAAAAAGGAGTACCGCCGTACTCCAACCTTTGTTAACCTTAAAATCTAATACTATGAAAAACACATTGCAAATGTACGTACTTTGGTTTAAATAGCAAATTATTCAGAATGGAAAATGTGTTTTATAACATACTTTAAACAAACCAGAACTTATTGCAGACGTTTAAATAGGTATTTTCACTTTGTTTATGTACAGAGAGGGCGTATAAATGAGTCTTATTTTGCTTTATTTTTTTTATTTCCTCTGAAAGTTCTTCGTTTAAAGGAGGCATTTCAAAATCTGACATCATTACTAAATCGGCATTTCGATAGGACTTTGTTTTTAGAATGTGTATTGCGTGTAGAAGTGCGGGAGTTAAATCTGTACCCCCATGAAAACTTTGACAAAGAAAGTTTGCCAGTTCCTGTATATTTTGTCCCAGACGTTCGATTTCGATACAAGCTATGTCGTTGGAGAAATTTATAAGATAACATTTTCGATCTTGTTGTTCTGTAAGTTCTGCAATGGCAAGAATGGCCGATTTCACGAACTCTTCTCTTTCTCCACTCATGGATCCTGAAGTATCCACGCAAATGATAAATGGGCCTGATTGTTCTTCTACAATTTCATTCCCTTGTATTTTTATATCTTTAATGCGATGTTGATCTTTTGATTCATAATCCATCATTTGCAGCTTCTTCTTGTTGAATCGCTCAAAGAAAAGTGGTTGCAAAGCAGGATCTGACAGATAACAATACTCTATGGGTAGGAGGCTGTTTAAATCATTACCTTCACATACTCCGGTAATATCACTTTTAGTGGCATGAGTGATGATTTGTTCCCGGTGGATACCTGCAACCATACGGAATTTCTTTTCTTTACCATAATGCTGCTTTCCCAGTATCTTTGTCAGTTCTCTGATAGCCGGATGATTTTTGGCTATTTCATCATAATGAAACAGTTGTTTGGCAAGTTCTTGGTGTGTTCTCAACAGCCACATTAAACGGGCATTGCCTCGTTGGGGAAGTTGATCTGCAATATTTTTCTGTAAGCGATAGAATCTCTCACAAAGATTGTTGATACGTTCTATTTGGTAATTATATTCATTATTTGCCAACAGGTGATACCATTTATCAAAAAAAAGATTACGAAGGTGTTTCCACTCTTTTGATCGTTTTTTGAGTGTATGAAATCGGTCAATATAATATTGAAGATTTAAATCACCACGGTTATATTTCATTTGTAGAGGGTAAGCCGAATTTTCAAGAAAGCGTAAAAATGCACTGTCTGTAAGCTCATGTCCCTCGTAAAAATGTTCCCACTGTGTAGCGTAGTGTGAATAAAACTCTTGTAGAGAAGGTTGTGTATGTTGATAATAAGACATAATTTCTCCCTCAAGTTCCTCTTGTTTCACGATACCATTTTGAAAATGTGACTCGTATACTCTATAAGCAATGTTTTTCAGCTTCTCTTGATAAATCTCCCTGAGTTCTTGTAGCCTAATATTCCTTATTTTCCAATCCATGCGTATAAGCTATTTCTCTGATTTCATTTTGGTAAATTTCCAACATTTCTTTTTGTCTGTTTAATATTTGTTTGACCATATTACGTTGTTTGTCATCCATGAATAGATGTTCTTTACAATAGGTCAGTTCAATGTCGGTCATGCGCTTTAATTCGTTCTCCCTGTTGTGATATAAATCGATCACTTCCTGAAAACGAAATTCAAAGGGTAAAGAGGCTTCTTGAGGGTAAGCTATGTCGTATCCTGCGTTGCAAGCTAGTGGATACTCTTGATTGTTGATGAATACAGAACGTGTGCCTTTCTTGAGTGAAACTATGGCTGATTGGGATATGTTCCGGTTGCGGACATGGTCATATACTTTTAATATCCAGTTAACAGGACGATATTTATCTCTTTGAATGTAAAATAATTTTTGAGTATCTTTTTGTAAACTTTGGTAGTCGGAAGCAAAAATCAACAGATTGCCTGCTACAGGATATCTTTCAATTTGATGATAGAAGGTGTCTACAATTTGCAGGGCCGTATCTTTTGTTTCACGCAAACTGTGTTCTGACTTCATGTCTTCCCGAATACTGCTCAGCTTTTGTTCTAAAGTCCGTTCGCCACAAAGATAATGGCTGATACATTCGTCAAGTGCCGATGACACCATTTGTTCGATAATTGGTATTTGTTCTATTTCATTCCATAAGCAATGAAGTAATAAAGTACAATCTGAAAAGCGGATGGTATCTGTTTCATTCAGAAAAGCAGAAGTTCTGAGCAGCGATACGATTTTCTTCCATCGACGGTCGGAAATATAGAGCGTTGAGTGTGGAACCTCTTCTTTCTGTATGTTATATTTTTCAATTTGCCGCTTGATGGAATGAATTAATTCAAAAACAGTATAATGTATCTTGATTTGGCTGATTTGAGTTCTCCAATCTGTATATTGTTCTTCTGTAATAGAAAGTCCGGTGGGAATTTCTGCTTCCATGTCATTGACAGAGGCTATCATTTGATCGAAAGCGAATTCCTGTTCGATATTCCCTATAAAATAGCGTATTAAGAAACGATCCCACAGGGCTTCTAACCCTTCTCCCTGAGCCGGCAATTCATTGGAAGCTGCAATTAGTCCTTTTAATGGTAACTGTATGGTATATTGTCCATTGCGGTATACTTTTTCGTTGATAACTGTTAGCAGTGAGTTTTGTATGCTTGGTCCTGCTTTCCATATTTCATCTAAAAAAACGATTGTTGCCGAGGGGAGATAACCTTCGATAATGCGTTCGTATTTGTCTTCATCTTTCAATTTAGAGATAGATACCGGACCGAATATTTCATCAGGGGTGCTAAAACGAGACATCAGATATTCAAAAGCAGTACTTTGGTCGAAAGCCAGTTTCAAGCGCCTTGCAATAAGGCTCTTGGCAACTCCCGGAGGCCCGAGGAAGAAAATACTTTCTCCTGAAATTGCGGAGAGTAGTGATAATGCGATGGGATGTTCTTTTTCGAAAATTCCCTTGTTCATGGCATGCAACAATTGGGTGATATGTGTTTTGACAGTTTTCATGTAATCTCTGAATTTTGTGCAAATTTAAGAGATTTTTCTGCCAAAATCAGGCATAGTTGTATTTTTGTCTATCAATAGGTTCTATAAACATATATTCATAAGAAAGTGTTATCGATTGAAATTGGTGAAATAGAAACAATATCGTATCTTTATCACCTGTAATAGCATATAGAAAGGAGCTTTATCTATGGAGTTGCGTACTGTCAATGTCACTCGTTATATTATGCCTCTGCGTGAAGGTGGTTCACTGCCTGCATTGGCAGAAGCTGATGACAGTTTTAAGTATGTTGTCAAGTTTCGGGGAGCGGGACATGGAACCAAGGCATTAATTGCAGAACTGATTGGCGGTGAGGTTGCACGAGTATTAGGCTTTCGTGTACCGGAGTTAGTGTTTTTGAATTTAGATGAAGCTTTCGGACGTTCGGAGGGTGACGAAGAGATACAGGATTTATTGCAAGGAAGCCGCGGATTAAATATGGGACTACATTTTCTCTCAGGGGCTCTACCATTCGATCCGGTTGTCACTGAAGTTGATGAAAAACTGGCATCACAGGTGGTATGGTTAGATGCTTTATTGACTAATGTAGATCGTACAGTGAAGAATACCAATATGCTTATGTGGCATAAAGAGTTGTGGTTGATAGATCATGGTGCATCTCTATTTTTTCATCATTCATGGGTCAATTGGCATAAACATGCACTTAGTTCTTTTACCCAAGTTAAAGACCATGCCTTATTGCCGCTTGCCGGTAAGTTGGACGAAGTGGATGCCGAATTTCGGAAATTACTGACTTCGGAAAAAATACGTGAAATAGTGGATCTGATTCCTGATAGCTGGATAGAGTGGCGTGATAAAGATGAAACTCCTCAAGATATTCGTGATATCTATTATCGTTTTTTGAAAGAAAGGATTGAACATTCTGAAATATTTGTAAAAGAAGCACAACATGCCAGAAAAGCATATTTATGAATACGCCGTTGTTCGGATAGTTCCGAAAGTGGAGCGTGAGGAATTTATCAACGTTGGGGTTATCTTGTTTTCTAAACAGGCTGCCTTTATCCGGATGCGTTATGAAATTAATAAGAAGAGGTTGGAGGCCTTATCACCGGAACCTGATATCGATTCTTTCCGGAAATATTTGGAGGCTTTCAGTAAAGTGTGTGCAGGCTGTCCGACGGGAGGAGTCATTGCTAAACTGGAAGTTCCGGAACGTTTTCGTTGGTTGACAGCCCATCGTAGTTCCTGCATTCAGACCTCAAGACCTCATGTTGGCTATTCTGACAATTTAGAGGAAACATTGGAGCGGTTGTTCGAGGAATTGGTTCTTTGATCCTTTTATCCTTTTGCTTCCTGATACATGAATCGTTTAATGCTCTTCTTCGCTGTTTTCTCAAACTCCTCGAAGTGGATTTTGATTTTAGTAATCTGACAGTAGGCCGGAAGTTGTTGATTGAGTTCTATTCGGTTGGTTTCCATTATCTTCTCAATATCGCTTTGCAACAGTCCGTGTGCGAAAGCATCGTCAAAATCCGGGTAGATTAGTGCTACAAGTTTATCTTTCTGGAGTAGAACCAACGATTCGGACACATAAGGCATGTTATTAAACTTGCTTTCTATTTCTTCCGGATAAATATTCTGCCCGCTTGAAGTAAGTAACATATTCTTGCTCCGACCTCGTACTGTTACATATCCTTCCGAATCCATGGTAGCCAAATCTCCAGTGTGGAGCCATCCGTTTACATCGATGATTTGTGAAGTGGCCTCCGTATTTTTGTAGTATCCCAACATTAAGTTTGTACCTTTACAAATAATTTCTCCTGCAATATTTTCCGGATCAGGAGAATCTATTTTCACTTCCATTCGGCTGGTAGCTTTACCGCATGAAGCCTGTTTGAGAGTTTCCCAGCGGCTGGAACAAATGATGGGACCACATTCTGTCATACCATAGGCAATGGTGTATGGAAATCCTATTTGTTTAAGAAAAGCTTCCACTTCTGCATTGAACGGAGCTCCTCCGATAATAATTTCATCAAAATTTCCACCAAAAATTTCCATTGCTGCCTGCCGGGCAGCTGCTTTAATTTTATCGTTAACAATGGGTACTCTCAGCAACAACTTACCTATTTTATTATCCAGTTTGGGGAGAATATCTTTTTTAATAATCTTTTCTACAATCAACGGTACACAAGCAATTACTCTCGGTTTGATTTCGGCAAATGATTGTGCAATGATTTTGGGAGACGGCATACGTGTCAAGAAGTAGAGGTGTGCACCCGCAGAAAATCCGTAAAGAAAATCGTAGACCATGCCGAATACGTGCCCCATGGGAAGCATCGAAACGATGTGATCACCAGGTTTTACCGGAAGCATCTCGTGACAATAAGCAATGTTTGACCAAAGACTACGATAGGGTAACATCACTCCTTTGGAATAACCTGTTGTTCCTGATGTGTAATTTATAACAGCCAGCTCTTCCGGCATATCTTTACGGTAGGAGATATGTTCCGGACGAAAATTTTTAGGATATCGCTGTCCATATATCTCATTACGGTGTTCATGTGCATATGTCAGTTTGTCATTGCGCGACACAAGTGGAGTAAAGTCTGTCAAAGAAGATATACCTTCAAGTAAAGGCATCCGATCTTCATTAAGGTTTTCCCATACCTGATCACCTACAAAGAGGAGTTTTGCCTCAGAGTGATTGACGATATTATGGATATTGTCAGCCTTAAATTCATGTAAAATGGGAACAATTACAGCACCATAAGTCACGGTGGCCAAAAAGGTTACAGCCCAATGGGCGCTATTGCGGCCACAGACAGCGATCTTATCACCCGGTTGAATACCGGCCATTTCTAATATAATGTGAAATTTGGCTATTTTGCGGGCTACATCCTTATATTGAAGGGTGATTCCTTTGTAGTCTGTCAGGGCGTTTGCATCCCAGTTGTTTATGATGCTTTGTTCAATATAACCAATGAACCGTTGTTCTTGTTCCATTTTGTAATTTCTGCACATTCAGTTAAAAACTGCGCAAAATTAATATTCTATTAACGGAAACCGAATTCTCTCGTAAAGTTTTACGTTAAATTAACGGAGGGTAGGTCATTCTATTTATCGATTATCTAAGATAGAATGAACACAGAGACACGTTCTGCCAATATCGAAAATGATATGTGGATTTCACGTTCTCTGTGTTTTTATCATGATTTTCTATTCATTCTTAACCGTTTCCTGCTTATTTTTCTCTGAGATCAGCAGCAGTTTGTCTCCTACATGTAATTTTAGTGTGCCGTTGGGGATAAGAAATTCATCACCACGTTTGACGATCATTACTAAAGTACCTTTTGGCAAATTCATATCTTTCAGGGTGTCTGCCTCATTCAGCATTTCCATAGTAATGGTCATATCCGAAAGATCAGTATCTATCTCTTCCGGAAGTTCTACACCGAAGTCATTTCCGGTCTTTTCGAGTGGAGTGGACAAGTGTAACAAGCGTGCCACAAACGAAACACTTGTTCCTTGTACAATCAATGAAACAATCGTAATAAAAAACACGATATTGAAAATCATATTCGATCCTTCCACGTTTGCCACTACCGGATAAGTTGCGAAAATGATGGGTACAGCTCCTCGTAGCCCTACCCACGAGACAAACAGACGGGATTTTAAAGTAATCTTCCTAAATGGTAAAAGACAAAGGAATACGCTTAATGGTCGTCCGATAACGATCATGAATACTCCGATAAGCAATGCTACAACGGCAACTTCAATCATTTCGTGAGGATTGACAAGCAGTCCTAACATAAGGAACATAATGATTTGGAACAGCCAGGTCAGACCATCCATGAATGTTGCAATTTCCTTTCGGAAAGTTATTTTATGGTTACCTACCATCATGCCGGCAATGTATACAGCCAAATACCCATTACCGCGAAGCAGATCGGTGATGGCAAAAGTGAAGAATACAAAAGACAATAACAGAATGGGATAAAGTGATTGGTTATCGATATTTATTTTGTTGAGTATCAATATCGCCAGTTTTCCCAAGATATATCCGGCAGCAGCACCTACCAAGAATTGGATGATGAATGAACCGATTATGTTGCCTGTACCCATGCCATCTGATTGAATGAATTGTATCAGGACTATGGTAAGCATATAGGCCATTGGGTCGTTGCTTCCGCTCTCCAGTTCAAGCATAGGACGTAGGTTATGTTTCAGATTCATCTTTTGCGAACGGAGGATGGCGAATACTGAAGCAGAATCCGTTGACGACATGGTAGATGCAAGTAATAGGGAAGTGATCAATGGAAAGTGGATATTGGTCCAACTCATTCCCGAAAGATACCAAATGAATAATCCGGTAAAAAGTGCCGTGAGAAATACTCCCACTGTTGAAAGTACGATTCCCGGAGAAAGAATAGGACGAATTTCTTTGAATTTAGTATCCATACCTCCGGAGAACAGAATGACGCTAAGGGCAACCATACCTATAAATTGGGCTATCTTGGCATTATGAAATTGTAATCCCAATCCGTCGCTTCCGAAAAGCATACCTACAAGAAGGAATAATAATAAGGCCGGCACTCCGAAGCGATATCCGGTTTTTCCGACAACAATGCTGACAAATAGTAAAATAGAACCAATGAGTAGAATGTTTTCAGCGGTAAAAATCATAAGCAATGAGTACTAAGGGTTGTTAATTTGTTATTTTACATTTCACTGTGCGAAGTTACTTAAATTATGTAACAAATAGAAACGCTCTTTGGATGTATTTATGTTCCAAATAGCTGTAAAATAGTTTAAAAATGTTATTTTTGCAGCTTAAATAATATCATTCTATTCTATATGGATTCAAATCATCTTTCTCCTTTACGCAAAGGAGTAGTAGGAGTACAGTTCCTTTTTGTGGCTTTTGGAGCTACTGTACTTGTCCCCTTATTGGTCGGGCTCGATCCTTCTACAGCTTTGTTTACTGCCGGTATCGGCACACTTCTTTTTCATCTGGTAACAAAAGGGAAGGTCCCTATTTTTTTAGGTAGTAGTTTTGCATTTATTGCTCCTATTATTAAAGCAACCGAACTGTATGGACTTGCCGGCACACTTTCGGGAATGGTAGGCGTTGCAATGGTCTACTTTGTTATGAGTGCTTTAGTTAAATGGCAGGGTATCAGGTTGATCGAGCGCCTGTTTCCACCGGTAGTTATTGGTCCGGTAATTATATTGATAGGGCTTTCACTTGCCGGGACTGGAGTGAATATGGCAAAGGAAAACTGGACATTGGCGTTGCTTTCGTTGTTTACTGCCGTGATTGTATCTATTCGGGCGAAGGGACTATTGAAGTTAATACCTATTTTTTGTGGAATTATTGTGGGATATATTGCTGCGCTGATCTTTTATGATGTTGATATGTCGGGAGTCAGAAACGCTGCGTGGTTGGGTTTTCCACAGTTTGTGTTTCCACAGTTTTCGTGGGAACCTATTTTGTTTATGATGCCGGTGGCTATTGCTCCGGTGATAGAACACATTGGGGATGTGTATGTGGTAAACACTGTGACGGGAAAAGACTATGTAAAAGATCCCGGGTTGCATCGCACACTATTAGGTGATGGCTTGGCATGTCTTTGTGCCGGTTTATTGGGAGGACCTCCTGTAACTACCTATTCGGAAGTTACAGGAGCCATGTCGCTTACTAAAGTGACGAATCCTCAAGTAATAAGAATAGCGGCGATTACGGCCATTCTGTTTTCCGTAATCGGTAAAGTCAGCGCTTTATTGAAGTCTATTCCTTCGGCTGTATTAGGAGGAATCATGTTACTCTTATTCGGTACGATCGCTTGCGCGGGAATTGCTAACCTTGTCAATAATTGTATTGACTTGAGCCGGACACGTAATATCATTATTGTCTCGCTGACTCTGACTATTGGCATCGGTGGTGCCGTATTGGCATGGGGCGAATTCTCACTGTCGGGAATCGGTCTTGCTGCATTGGTAGGAGTAGGCTTGAATCTGGTACTGCCAAGAGAAGAGAGATGAATGAAAAAAGTAAGAAGAGGTGTCAGTGCTCATATTCACCACAGGATTACACAGATAAATAGATTAAGTTCACTCTGTGTTACTCTGTGGTGAATTATAACGCTCCTCTTACTTACTTGTACATTATCATGCCAAAAATTTTGCAATATCTTCGTCTGCTGTACTGATACCGCCAATTCCAAAATTATCGATCAGTACCTGCTTCACGTTAGGAGATAAGAATGCAGGAAGCGTCGGCCCTAAATGAATCTTTTTCACTCCAAGTGCCAACAGAGCCAGCAGAACAATAACGGCTTTTTGTTCGTACCACGCAATGTTATATACAATCGGAAGATCATTGATGTCTTTTAGTCCGAAGACTTCCTGCAACTTCATAGCAATTATAGCCAATGAGTAACTGTCATTACACTGTCCTGCATCCAGTACACGAGGAATGCCATTAATATCCCCCAGAGGTAATTTATTATATCGGTATTTGGCGCACCCTGCTGTCAGGATTACCGTATCTGCCGGTAGCTTTTCTGCAAACTCTGTGTAGTAACTGCGACTTTTCATTCGCCCGTCACATCCGGCCATAACAAAAAATTTACGGATAGCACCGCTTTTTACTGCTTCAACCACCTTATCGGCCAGTGCGATTACTTGCGCATGAGCAAATCCACCTACAATCTTACCACTTTCTATTGCCACTGGTGGCTGGCAACGCCGTGCATGTTCAATAATAACGGAGAAATCTTTCTGCTTTCCGTCTTTTCGTTCGGGTATGTAGGTAGCACCTTCCAAGCCGGTTGCGCCTGTCGTATAGATGCGATCTTTATAAGTCGCATTCGGGCGTGGTGGAACAATGCAATTAGTAGTGAAGAGGATAGGACCGTTGAAACTTTCAAATTCCTCTTTCTGTTTCCACCAGGCATTACCGTAGTTTCCTGCCAGGTGTTTATATTTCTTCAACTGAGGATAATAATGAGCCGGTAGCATTTCACTGTGTGTGTATATGTCGATACCGGTACCTTCAGTCTGTTGCAACAGTTCTTCAATATCTTTCAAGTCATGTCCACTGACAAGGATACCCGGATTGTTTCGAACACCAATGTTTACTTCGGAGATTTCCGGATTTCCGTAATGGCTGGTATTGGCAGTATCGAGTTGGGCCATAGCCTGCACACCATGGTTACCCGTAGCGAGTGTGAGGGTTATCAGTTCGTCCACAGTAATATCTTCGCGGGTCAATTCAGCCAAAGCATATTGCATGAATGCAAATATCTCCGGATTCTCATATCCTAAGTTATAGGCATGCTCCACATAAGCAGCCATTCCTTTGATACCATAGTGAACCAACTCCTTCAATGATCGAATGTCTTCGTCAGAAGTTCGCAGCACCCCCACCGTTTGGGCTTTCTCTTCAAACTCTGTTTCGTCACCATACCAAGTACATTCGTCGGGCGCATGTTCTATTGTGACTTGGTTACTTAGATCTTTCTTTAGCTCCAGTCCTTTCTTTATTTTCTCGATAATGGCGTGTTTATCAAAGTTGGCATTTGTAATGGTAGTGAACAATGCGTCAAAGATAAACTTATCTGCCCGGGCAGAAGAACGTCCATCTTTGCGTAACGCCTGATTGTAGACTGCGATTCCGCGTACTACAAAAAGCAACAAGTCTTGCATATTGGCTACTTCGGGAGTTTTCCCGCATACTCCGCTTAAGATACAACCTGTACCTTTTGCGGTTTCCTGACACTGAAAACAGAACATACTCATAATTTTTACGTATTAATAGGTTTCTTTTCTGGATGCAAAGATAGGAGGAGGATTTGGGGTAATTCTGTAACCAATGTTACAAACAAGAGAAAAAAGATTGGAAATCTTAGAGTTTGTTTAAGAGACTGTTTTAATTTTCCTCCGGAATCATTTCAGTCCGTTATTTCGATAACGAGGATGTGGCAACCGAACGTTACTCCATAAGCGGACCTTCTGTCCGGGTGATACAGGCAGGTATCAAAGATCCGGACGCTTGAGTGACTGATACAAAGAGGAGCTTTTGTACACTCTTCCTACAAAAATGCATTTCGATCTTCCATCTTCCACCTTCTGTTTTGGTAGAGAAAGCAAGCGCAATGGTTTGATATATAGTGTGATGTATCTATTATTCTATCTGTTTATGCCTATAAAAGCATTTTGTTTTCCTCCATGTCTTTAGCGAAAAAGGTCCGATTCTCACTCTGTTACCGTTCCATCTGTCTGATACTTAAACAGGCTTTAAATTTTGCTCAAACTTATTGTATCAGTTGCATCATATCTTCTTTTCTCAAGATATGCACTAATTTCCTGTCCGTTTTGATCAGGCCGTCATCCTGCATATGAGCCAGCTCGCGTGCCAGAGAGGGACGAGATACTCCGAAATAATCAGCCAGTTCCTGTTGTGAGCGGTCAAGTTGTATCGGACTGTCTCCTTGTTGTTTCAACATCCGTAGCAGATAGGAAGCAAGTTTCTGCCGAATCGTCTTAAAGGACATAAAAAACAGTTTGTCAGCAAGTGTTCGGGCATAATTGGCAGAAAGATTCATGTAGTTCTCTAAGAATTTCTCATTCCGTCGAAATAATTTCAGTACGCTTTCTTTCGGAATTTCGAAAACTTCGGTAGCTTCGTTTGCTGTAACTTCTACCGGGTAGCGATTGTCTGCACCAAATAAGAAAAGAGGGGCAATTGCACGAGGAGCAATAATATCTTCCACTTTAATCAATCTGCCCGAGTAATCGATCATTTCTCCCCGGACACTGCCTTTCAGTAATATCATCAGCCGATTGCATACATCACCTTGCCTGGCAAGAATGTCTCCTTTACGGAACATGCGGAGGTGAGATACGATTCCGTCAAAATCACGGGAAAGCGTTTCTGGAGAGATTCCATGGAATAGGGGGTTGGTAGCGAGGTAGGTCATAATTTTAAGATTGAAATGATATTATTAATAACAGAAATCTTTTCTTATTGTTTGCCGGATATCCTTGCTATTACATTGTTAATGATGCAAGTAATTACACTATGAATCTATGTACTTATTTAAATTTCAGAATAAATTTAGTTTCTTTGCCTTGCAGCAGAGTGATGCTTCCACCTGACAGACGCATGATCTGACGTGAAATGCTCAATCCGATACCACTACCTCCTTCTTTGGTGGTAAAAAAAGGAATGAATATATGATCTGCTATATCTGAAGGAATGGCAGGGCCATTATTTTTTATTTCAATCAATACTTCTTCAGCAGCATTACATCGTCCTTGTATTTCAATCTTTCCATCGGCCTGTGCATCGATAGCTTGTATGGCATTTTTCAATAGATTAATTACTACTTGCGAAATCAGATTTTCGTCGGCATACACAATCAGATCAGCAGGAGCAATATCTATATGGAACGTTATGTTGTCACATTTGTTTTGATGGCGTGCCAGCTCTACCATTCGGTCAATAAAAGCTTTTACATAAAATAAGGATGGTTCCGGGGTCGGGATACGGGTAAAACGGCGGTAGGATTCCACGAAGGAGAGCAGGCCTTTTCCCGTAGTACTGATTGTTTGTAAGCCCCGGCGTATTTCTTCATCCCGGGTATCGGCCAACGATAGTAGTGTTTCGCTAAGAGAGGTGATGGGAGTAACCGAATTCATGATTTCATGAGTCAATACACGTGTCAGTCGTATCCACGAATCGATTTCTTTTTCATCCAATTCACTGTTGATGTCGTTAAAAGCGAGAATGCGCAATTGTTCTTCACGAACAGTGATGCCTGATACACGAATGGATAAATTGATTGTACCCCGTTCATTGTTGAAAATAGTTTGTATTTTATCTCCCGGACGGCAGAATTCTATTTTCTTCATCAGCTGTATATCCACTTTGTTCAGTTGGCGGATATGGGTAAACACATTTAATCCGAGCAGGCGAAGCGCTTCATTATTTTTTTGATAAACCGCTCCATTTTCATTGAGAACGAGTACACCGGTGTTTACACAGTCCATTATCAGTTCGTAATACTTTTCTTGTTGTACCGTTTCCGACTTTACATTATATAATATGCGTCCGACCCGGTTGAGTGCACGGTTGACCTCTCGGGTCTCAGGCATTATCTGCTCTTCCGGGAAGTGAATGGCGCTGTCATTGTTCTCGAGGGCGTCAATCATGAAAAGAACTCGTTTGGTATGAATACGGTAAAGTGAAAGTTGCCACCAAATGCTGAATAGTAGCAAACAGAGGCTCAATCCCATCCAAATGAAGTCTCTGTCGGCATAAGACAGAGCTGCAGTTATGGCGAAACAGAGGCTTAGTCCGAGACGAAACCAATAGCGCTCTGTGAGTAACTTTAAATGGATTTTCATAAACCAAACTTTTTCATCTTATTATATAATGTTTGGCGGGTAATGCCTAATTGGGCGGCTACAGCCGAAAGGTTTCCTCCACATTTGTCGAGAGCCTTGCGAATCATGGCCTTTTCCATATCTTCAAGAGTAGAGGTCTCTGTTTCCGGGTTCTCCGTTTTCTGCACTAATTGGAACATTTCAGCGGGGATGGTTTCACCATCGCTAATAATGACTGCTTTCTCAATGGCATGTTCCAATTCGCGGATATTGCCATACCAGGCATGTGCGGTCAGTTTCTCGCAAGCGGCCGGACTCAGGCTGATAGAGGCTTTGTCATACTGTTTGCAAAAGCGGGCTATAAAACGCTCAGCTAGCGGAACAATATCTTCTTTACGTTTGCGAAGTGGAGGAATTTCTACATGAATGGTGTTGATACGGTATAATAAATCTTCACGGAATAAGCCTTTGTCTACCATCTCCTGCAAGTTTCGGTTAGTTGCGCAGATTAGGCGAATGTCTACGGGGATAGATTGGTTACTACCTACACGAACTATGCTTCTCTGCTGAATGGCTGTCAGTAGCTTAGCCTGCAAATGAAAGGGAAGGTTTCCTATTTCGTCAAGAAACAGGGAACTTCGGTCTGCTGCTTCAAACTTACCTGTACGGTCGGCATGGGCATCGGTAAAAGAACCCTTCACATGCCCGAACAATTCACTCTCAAACAAGGATTCGGTGATAGCACCCATATCAACGGATATCATGCTCTCGGCAGAGCGTGGTGATAAAGCATGGATCTCACGCGCGAGCATTTCCTTTCCCGTTCCGTTTTCACCTGTTATCAGTATATTCGCATTGGTCGTTGCTACTTTCTCAATCAACGTGCGGAGCTGCTGCATAGCACTGCTTTCACCCCAATACATGGCAGAAACCGGAGATGATTCTTTTTTGCGATTCTTTTTCTTTCCGTCTTTTGCTTGTGAAGCGGCATTTAAAAGAGTTTCCAACAGCTTTTGATTATCCCATGGTTTCACTACAAAATCAGATGCTCCTTCTTTTATCCCCCGTACGGCAAGATCAATATCAGCATAAGCTGTGAATAGTACTACCGGAAGGTCTCTGTATTGCCGTTTGATTTCATGTAACCAAAACAGACCTTCGTTACCATTATTGATTCCGGAAGTGAAATTCATGTCCAATAAGACAACTTCCGGGTTTTCTTCTCTAAGCACTGTGGACAGACTGACAGGAGAGGATAAGGTAATGACTTTCGAAAAATGATTTTTCAATAGTAATTGTACGGCTGTCAGCACTCCTTTATTATCGTCAACAATGATGATAGTTCCCATTTTGGTCAATAGAATATTAAATACGAATAATAATTTGTCGGCAACAAAGTTAGCAACATTTCCTTATTCTTATGAATTTCGAAAGAGTTTAAATAAGGTGTCTTTGTCTTTATGCACCTAGTTTTACTTCCGTATCAACTAAAGCCATTGGAATTTAAGTCCGAAGGATAAACTCAGATAATCCCGAGCCCGCAGGTAACTGTTGGTTACGCGGCTGATCAATAATAGGTCACAGGTACTCAGCTCATAAAAGAGAGTCACAGATTTTGCAAAGAACCGGCGTTCTCTATCTATATCGTATGTCAGCCGTTGTCCCAGAAAGATGTGTGTGCGTATCTTGGACGAGAATCCGTAGTATCCTTCCGGATAACGGCTAGGCTCGTGTACCCAGAATTCGTGTCCGAAAACAGTGTTAAAATAGATACCACATGCCAAAGGTTCGGTTGAAAATCCTTTCCCAAGCTCCAGGCTCCAAGGCATGTAATTTTGTTTTAAGGTCATGGTCATCTTAGCCCGATGGGAGTCATGTTTGGGTATGAAGCCGAAGAACAGATCCGTTTCCCACTGATCTCTTTTTCCGTAATCCCAACCGGTTCCGAACGAGAACATTCCCATGTTGCCCGCATATTGTATTTTGTTGTGTGTAGGTATAAGTGAATTCCATCCTTTACGAAAGCGGTGAATACGTTTGTCATATTTGCTGTATTTCGACTGTGTTGTCTGGATGGTATCTATCTTTTGTTTGGTATCGTTTTTGTCGGTTTGTGCAGCGACGTTTTCTGTGTAAAACAGCAGCGATAGTACTGCCATGCCAATAATGGAATTAAAATTCAACCACTTCATAATCATAACCATCAGGTTTTATCGTGAATACTAAATAACTGCGATTTTTCATACAATTGCTTCCATAATACATCACGCCATCGTCAAACACATCTGACGCACTGATCCGATGTTCGTGAGCTACAGTGCAAAATTGCAAACCGGGAAATTGGCGAACATACATTTGAAACACTTTGGCCACATTGTTATTGAACTGATCACAAAGGGGACGGGCATGCATACAGAATACGGTTTTATTAAATTCGTCGGCACGTTCTGTGAGTTGTCTTTCAATATAGTCAAAATCAGGGATCGGTTCCGAATAATCATATTCCATTGCGTTGGTATTGAGGCATACAAATTTCACACCTCCGGCTATGAACGAAAAGTTTGTATCGCCGAATATTTGCCGGAATGCATCTTCTCCGGTTCCCAAACAATCATGGTTTCCGATAAGTCCTACATAAGGAACCTTTAGTTTATTCATTATATCCCTTTGCCAAAGAAATTCATCGGTAAGTCCGAAGTCACTGAAGTCGCCTCCATGAACTACAAAGTCGATGTCGTCTCTTTTGTTGACAGCGTTTACAAAGTCAACGGTTTCGTCATACCAGCGTTGCGAGTCACCCATGGCGATAAAGCGTATAGTAGACTTTCCCAGGCATTTGGCTTCGATCTTTTGAATATTTTTCGCATTAATGTCTCTTTCTCCTTTTATGTCGACGTCATATGGATGATAATCTATCAAGTCACATCCGGCAACTAGCAGACAACAAAGAAAGATTGCGGTAATTCCTTTTATTTGTCTCATAATTTTTATTTTAGTGTATGAAAACTCGATGCAAAGATAGAGTTTTCTTTATGAAAAACAAAGTGTTGCTGTCTAATTAATAGACGACAGTGTCTAATAATTAGACAACATTCTCGCACTATGAATTATGTAATCCGTTGTTTTATTGTGCATTACTTCTTTTGGCACGCTTTGTGCAATTAAGAAATTCAGGTGATCTGCATGAAAGAGACACCTTATATTTATTAAAATTCTAAAATACAAACAGGGCTGATATGAGACAATTGTACTACACTTTCCGAACTCTTCTCCGTGGGAGAGGTGTAAATCTGACCAAAATAGTTTCGTTAACTTTAGGGCTTTTGGTCGGCATCCTGTTATTTGCCAGGGTTGCATTTGAATTGAGCTTTGATGGTCATTATAAAGAAGTTGATAGATTGTGTGTGATTAATGCTGTTTATTACGTTGGCGGAGAGAAAGGAGAGGCACATCAGGTCGTTCTTGCTCCGGTTCCGGGTGCCATAGCCGAAGGTTTTCCTGACGAGATCGAATCATCTACAGTTGTTCGTATCCGGTATGGTGATAACACTCTTTTTTATAATAATGTCCGTCAGTGTCCGAAAATGATTCTTTCTGATTCACTTTTCTTCAAGACAATGGGTATCGATATTATTAGCGGCGATCCACGTGAATTGGTCAATCCTGAAACCATGTTTGTTTCACGGAGTTTTGCTCGTAGAATATTTGGTGATGAAAGTCCGATAGGGAAAACGCTACTTTATAATCGCACTTTGCCCATGACGATAAAAGGAGTTTATGAAGACATTCCGGAGAACAGTTCTTTATATCACGAAGTTGTAATCTCTTTCTCTACTATTGAAAAGCATCATTGGGAATGTATGGGTTGGGAATGTGGAGATAGTTTTCAAGGATACATCCGATTGAAAAATGCCTCTGATCTGGATAAAGTCAACTCACGTATCGATCCTATAATCGAAAAACATCTTCCTTTCAGACCTGAAGAGGGATTTGCCATACGCTATTCATTACAACCTATTCGTGGAGTTCATGCCAGCGCTCCTGTCATACAAAAGATGGTGATGATTATGTCACTGTTAGGATTGGTGATTCTTTTTATCGCTGCCATGAATTATGTGCTAATCTCTATCTCTTCACTTGCCCGACGTGCCAAAGCAATAGGCGTACATAAATGTAATGGTGCCAGTGAAAGGAATATTTTCTCGATGTTTCTCTGGGAGACGGGTATCATTATAATGATATCGCTGATACTGGTGAGTGTATTGGTTTTGAATTTCAGAGAGGATATTGAATATCTTGCTTCTGCTTCAATCGGTGCTCTTTTCACTTGGGAGACTTTATGGGTACCTATTTGTGTTATCGTGATTCTGTTTATAGTTGCCGGCATTATTCCGGGACATTTGTTTTCTTCTATTCCTGTCACCCATGTCTTCCGGAACTATACCGAAAGAAAGGGGGGATGAAAGCGTACTTTACTTTTTCTTCAGTTTACTGGAGTTACTTTTGTGCTGGGTATCTTATGTGTGGTGTTGCTTCAATATAACCGGATCACTACGAAACCGATAGGCTATAATCCGGAGGGAGTCGCATTTACATATCATAATTTTGCCGATTCGGAGTCTGCATTAGACAATCTTCGCCGACTTCCTATGGTCAGCGATGTTTCAGATAGTGAATCGAGTATCATCTCGGGATATGGAGGTTTGGCTGTTACCGATGAGAATGGGATTATTTTATTTACTACACGTTTGAATGCGTGCTTATATAACTATGTTCCGTTTATGGGTATCCGTATCAAAGAAGGAAGGAATCTCAATGGTCCCGATCAGGCATTGGTAAACGAAGAGTTTGTACGACAAATGCGTTGGACTGATGGAGCTGTCGGAAAGAAATATGAAAATTTCACCATAGTGGGAGTCATGGAGAATTTCCCGGTAAACAGCTATTATGAAGAGCAAGATCCCGTGGCATTCATCGGTCAACAGCAGATTAATAATTGCTATCATGTCCGGCTCAAACAACCATACGAGGAAAATTTGCGATCACTTAATAAATCAATGGAAGAGATGTATCCTACAGAGGATATTGTTTTTAAGTCCCTGTCTTATAGCATTGAGGATCAATATCAGAATGTACGTCGTTTTCGTGATGCCGTAATGTTGGCTTTCGTCGTTATTTTGCTGATATCTCTGATGGGATTGATTGGGTATATTTCTGACAAAATACAACGTCGTAGTAAAGAAATCGCTATACGTAAAGTCAATGGGGCGGAAGTTTCTCATATTTTGAACTTGCTTTCCAAAGATATTATTTGGACTGCCTCGCCTGCGGTGTTGTTTGGAACTGCCGGTGCATACTTTGTGGGCATACAATGGCTCGGACAGTTCGCTGAACGAATCAGTTTACAGGTATATTGGTTTGTACTGATAGCTATAGTTGTATTGGCTATGATTTTTTTGAGTGCAGTGATTAAGGTTTGGCATATTGCCAACGAGAATCCGGTAAAGAGTATTAAAAGTGAATAAACAAATGAATTAAATAGAAATGATGATGATACAGATTAGTGACATTAGTAAAGTGTTCCGCACTTCAGAAGTAGAAACAGTAGCGTTGAATCATGTTAGTCTGAATGTAGAAGAAGGTGAATTTGTAGCCATTATGGGACCTTCCGGTTGTGGTAAATCTACACTTCTCAATATTTTGGGTCTTCTTGATAATCCTACAGAAGGTTCTTATAAACTTATGGGACAGGAAGTAGCTATTCTTCATGAAAAGGAACGTACCCGTGTTCGTAAGGGTAAATTAGGATTTGTGTTCCAAAGTTTTAATCTGATAGACGAACTGAATGTGTATGAGAATGTAGAGCTTCCGCTTACTTATCTGGGTATAAAAGCTTCAGAACGTCGTCAGATGGTAAATAATATACTTCATCGGATGAACATCAGTCATCGTGCCAAACATTTTCCCCAACAGCTTTCGGGTGGTCAACAACAGCGTGTAGCTATTGCGCGGGCGGTGGTTACTAACCCGAAGCTGATCTTGGCCGACGAACCTACGGGCAATCTCGACTCTAAAAACGGTGCTGAAGTAATGAATCTGCTGACGGAACTCAACCATGAAGGAACAACTATAATTATGGTGACTCACTCACAACATGACGCTTCATTCGCTCATCGCACAGTGCATCTTTTTGATGGAAGTATTGTCGCCAGTGTGAAAGCTTAACTTAACGGCAGATATGATGAAACAATTTTATTATACTATTCAGACATTGCTACGAGGGCAGGGAAACAATATGATCAAGATAGTTTCACTGACTTTGGGACTATTCGTCGGAATATTACTTTTTTCCCGCGTAGCATTTGAATTAAACTATGATAGCTATTATCAAGAACCGGAAAATCTTTTTCTAACTTTACGTACAGTTGTTTCGCAAGGTGAAAAGAAAGAGCCTGTTTGTAGTAATTACGGAAAACTTCCAGCAGCAATTCGTGAAAATTTTCCTGATGAAGTGGAAGATGCAACTTTGATTGACTTATTTAGTCGCAGTTCGCTTTACCATGAAGGCCAGGAAAAGAAAGATGCAATACTGGCTACTTCCCGAAGCCATATTTTTTCCACTTTGGGCGTTAAAGTACTTTCCGGAAATGTGTCTGAATTGGATAATATGGATGCATTGTTTATATCCCGTTCTCTTGCTCAAAGTCTTTTTGCAGATGCCGATCCTATTGGAAAGACAGTAATGATTAATATTGATTATCCATTGACTGTTCGAGGTGTTTTCGAAGATATTCCGGAAAATGCCGAGTTTCGGTTTGATGGGGTCTATTCATTTGTGACTCGTGCTAATAGATTCAGAGATGAACGTGGTGGATGGCGGGGTGATATCAGCTATACATGTATGGTTCGTTTTCGCCATCCGGAAGATGTAGAGAAAGTGGCGGCACGTATGCCTGATATGATGAAGAAGTATATACAGTATAATAAAGACTGGTTTGAAGAATTTTCGTTTATAACTCCTTCACAGTTTCATTTGCAGAAAAAGGAATCACGTAAAATTATCAGTATTCTATCGATTCTCGGATTTGCTATTTTGCTGATTGCCGGGATGAATAATGTACTTATTTCTATTTCTTCCTTGCCACAGCGGGCCAAATCAGTAGGAGTGCATAAATGCAGCGGAGCTTCAACCGGACATATATATCGTATGTTCTTATGGGAATCGGCATTATTGATTCTCGTTTCTCTTTTGGGGGTTATAGTCCTTCTGCTCTATTTTAAACCGGAAATAGAAGACTTGTCTGGTGCCTTATTAGCAACCCTGTTTACATGGCGTACCCTATGGGTTCCTGCATTAGTAACCATTTTTTTATTTTTACTGATTGGCTTGCTTCCGGGAAAGCTTTTCTCTTCCATCCCTGTGACACAAGTTTTCCATCGTTTTACCGGGTATCGTGCTTCCTGGAAATATCCGTTGTTGTTTGTACAATTTACAGGAGTTGCTTTCATATTGGGATTGCTAATGATCATTCTTTTACAGTACAATCAAGTCATGAATCGAAGTATGGGCTATAAAATAGATAATTTAGTTATAGGGTGGGGGCCATTTGATTCAATGGATAAAATAGATGGCATTCTCCGGGGATTGCCTTTTATTGAAGCATCTTGTAATAGTGCTTCATTTATCTATAATGGTCATACAAGACAATCTTTTACTGATATTAACGGAAAACGTTTTATGGGGTGTATCGATTTTATAGATGAGCATTACGTCCCGATTTTAGGATTGCAGATTTTGCAGGGTCGTAACGTTCATCAGGATGGTGAAGTACTGGTAAATGAAGAATTGCTACGGCAAGTAGGTTGGACTGATTCGCCTATAGGACGGAAACTGATGGAAGATAACTATGAATGGGGGACTGTGGTTGGAGTAGTCAAAGATTATGTAGCACAAAGTGCATATCAGCCACAAGCCTCTGTGGCATTGGTGAATAGCTTGGAAAGGAGATGGGAAGCCAATAAACGGAATCTGATTTTGAAAGAACCATTTAAAGAGAATCTTTCTAGAATCAGGGCTTTGATGAAAGAAACATTTCCTACGGAGGATATTCAGTTCCGTTCTGCTCGTCAGGAGGTCGATAATCTGTATCAGGTAGTACGCCGTTTCCGCAATATTGTGATTGTAGCTTCCGTTTCGATTGTAGTAATCGTATTGATGGGGTTATTCGGATTTGTGAATGATGAAGTACAACGGCGCAGTAAAGAAATTGCCATTCGTAAGGTGAATGGGGCTGAGTCGGGAAATATTATTAATCTTTTGAATCATAATATTTTCTGGATTGCTTTACCGGCTATCTTTGTTGGAATCGCTTTAGCCTATGTCGTCGGACATAAATGGGTGGAACAATTTACCGATCAGATCAATCTCAACGCAGGGCATTTTCTTTTGCTTCTCTTATTAATATTATTATTGATTTTAGGAAGTGTCACCGGAGAATCTTGGCGCATTGCTAACGAAAATCCGGTAAACAGTATTAAGAACGAGTAATTAAAAATAATGATTATGATAGAAATTAATGACATTAGTAAAGTGTTTCGTACTTCAGAAGTAGAAACCGTAGCGTTAAATCATGTAAGCTTGAATGTAGAAGAAGGTGAATTTGTGGCCATTATGGGGCCTTCCGGTTGTGGAAAATCTACTTTACTCAATATCCTGGGACTTCTGGATAATCCTACGGAGGGTTCTTATAAACTCATAGGACAGGAGGTAGCCGATCTTCATGAAAAGGAACGTACCCGTGTGCGTAAAGGGAAGTTGGGGTTTGTATTCCAAAGTTTCAATCTGATAGATGAATTGAATGTTTATGAAAATGTGGAACTTCCGCTTACTTATTTAAATATCAAGGCTTCGGAACGCCGCCGGATGGTAGACAATATTCTTCATCGGATGAATATTAGCCATCGTGCCAAACACTTTCCCCAACAGCTTTCGGGTGGACAACAACAACGTGTGGCCATAGCCCGCGCTGTGGTTACCAATCCAAAACTGATTCTTGCCGATGAGCCTACGGGAAATCTTGATTCTAAAAATGGTGCGGAAGTGATGAATCTGTTGACAGAGCTGAATCGCGAAGGTACAACGATAATTATGGTTACGCACTCTCAGCACGATGCTTCGTTTGCACATCGTACGATACATCTGTTCGATGGTAGCATAGTGGCCAGTGTGAAAGCTTAACCAATAAAAAAACATAATGAAACAACTCTACTATACCATTCAAACATTACTACGGGGACGTGGAAGTAATATAATTAAAGTAATTTCACTGACACTGGGATTGCTGGTAGGAATTCTGCTGTTTGCTCGCGTTGCATTCGAGCTGAATTATGATAGTTATTATTCGGAACCGGAGAATTTGTGTATAACTTTACGTACGGGTATTTCGGATGGGATAAAAAAAGAGCCGAATATCGATAACTATGGTAAGTTAGCAGAGGCCATTCGCGAAAATTTCCCAGATGAAGTAGAAGATGCGACCGTGCTTGATCTCTTTAGCCAGAGTCCTCTCTATCATGAGGGTAAGAAGATGGAACATGTAATCTTAGCAACCTCTAAAAGTCACGTTTTTTCTACTTTAGGTATTAAAGTCTTACTCGGCGATGTTTCCCAACTCGACAGAGTGGATGTTATTTTTATCTCCTGTTCACTTGCCCGGCGTTTGTTTGCAGACGCAAATCCGATCGGAAAAACAATCAATATTGAAATTGATTATCCGTTGACTGTGCAAGGAGTTTTTGAGGATATTCCGGAAAATACCGAATTTCATTTTGACGGAGTTTATTCCTTCGATACCCGATCTAAGCAATATGGTTCTGAACGTGGTGGCTGGGGATATGATTCCAGTTATCATTGTATGGTTCGTTTCCGCCATCCCGATGAAAGAGAGAAAGTGGAGGTACGTATGCCTGAAATGCTGAAAAAGTATATACACAACTATAAGGGCCAATCAGAGGAGTATTCGTTTATGACTCCTTCACAGTATCATTTGCAAAAACCGGAATCTCGTAAAATAGTTATGATTCTTTCAATACTCGGATTTGCCATCTTGTTGGTTGCCGGCATGAATAATGTCTTGATTTCTGTTTCATCATTGGCTCAACGAGCTAAGTCTGTTGGCATACATAAGTGTAATGGTGCTTCTGATGGGCATATCTATCGTATGTTTCTGTATGAATCAGCACTATTGATATTGCTTTCTTTATTGTTCGTGACAGTCCTGTTATTCACTTTTAAGTTGGAGATAGAAGATCTTTCCGGAGCTTCATTAAAGGCTTTATTTACATGGCAAACTCTGTGGGTACCGATTTTGGTTTCTTTGGTTTTATTTCTGGTCATCGGACTATTTCCGGGCAAGTTGTTTGCCGCTATTCCTGTGACACAAGTTTTCCATCGTTTTACTGCACATCGTTTTGTCTGGAAGCGATCATTGCTTTTTATACAGTTTGCGGGAATTGCATTTATTTTAGGCCTGTTGATGGTTATTCTTTTACAGTATCATCAGGTGATGACTCGTGACATGGGATATAAGGTTGATAATTTGGCAGTTGGGTGGTCGCCATATAGAGAAATTGATAAAATGGATGGTATTCTCCGAGGACTGCCCATAGTTGAGGAGTTTTGTAATGCAAGTACGATTATTTATGGTGGTTACATGGGGCAACCTTACACAGATGCACATGGGAAGGAATTTATGGGACGTATCGAATTTGTTGATGAACATTATGTTCCGGTTATGGGACTTCAGATTATAAAAGGCAGGAATATCCAGCAAGATAAAGAGATCTTGATTAATGAAGAGATGGTTCGTCAAATTGGTTGGACGGATAGTCCCATCGGTAAGAATCTGGAAGATGGCAAAAATAACTTTGGTACGATTGTCGGAGTTGTGAAAGACTATGTTGTACAAAGTGCGTACATGCCACAGGCTCCTGTAGCACTGATGAGTAATTTGGAATGGATGAATGTGCTTAATAAACGGAATATTATTTTGAAAGAACCTTTTGGTGAGAACCTGGCTAAGATTAACACATTGATGAAAGAGGCTTTTCCGACAGTAGATATTGTATTCCGTTCTGCCCGTCAGGAGATTGATAAGCAATATCAAGAGGTCCGCCGTTTCCGTAATGTCGTGATTATAGCTTCTATTGCTATCCTGTTGATTGCTTTGATGGGACTGTTCGGCTTTGTAAATGATGAAATTCAACGTCGTAGCAAAGAAATTGCCATTCGTAAAGTGAACGGTGCCGAAGTACCGGATATTCTTCGTTTGGTTTCCGGGAATATTTTCTGGACGGCACTAAGTGCTGTTCTGGTCGGAATAGTATTTGCGTATATTGTAAGTAATAAATGGCTGGAACAGTTTTCTGACCGAATATCAGTCAATGGGGGACATTTTCTTGTCGTGATCATAATTATCTTGTTGTTGATCATGGGAAGTGTCATCGGGAGGTCCTGGAATGTGGCTAATGAGAATCCGGTGAACAGTATCAAGAACGAATAGTGATGATTTAATATGTAAAAAGACAAAACAATGAAACAATTCCATTATACCATTCAGACATTAATTCGCGATCGTAGAAGTTGTGTCATTAAGGTGATCTCATTGTCGTTGGGATTATTGGTATCTATCATTTTATTTTCTCGGGTAGCTTTCGAACTGAGCTATGATAACTGTTTTCAGGATGTGGACAACCTTTACATTGTAAAGACGGAATGGATTAAGGATGGAGTGATCAAAGGAAATGCAGGATCATATACATTAATACCGATAGCATCGACAGTTGCTGAGGAGTTTCCGAAGGAGGTGGAAAGTGCGGTTTGCTCAAGTATATCTTTTGAAGCTATTTTCAAAATAGGTAATCGGAAGATGAATAAATCTTTTATTTTATCAGACTCCCTTTATTTCCGTACTATGGGAATTGAGGTCATTAGTGGTAATCCGAATGATTTGACCAATCCTGATGTGCTCTTTTTATCACAGTCGGTTGCACGAGAAGCATTCGGTGAAGAAAATCCTATTGGAAAGACTTTGCATATGATGGTTTGGGGCACTCCCGTAGAAGCTTTGGTAAAAGGAGTATTTGCCGATCTTCCGTATAATGTATCGTTGGAACGTCACGAAGCCGTCCTGTCTTTTGCCAGTCATAGTAAATATGGTTGGGGACGTCCTGGCTGGACGAGTGGTGGTAATTACAATGCCTTTATTCGTTTAAAAGATGGAGAAAGGAGTGCTGATGTTATTAATACTGACATTGATAAAGTAATTGCAAAACATATTCCCTCAGACATGAATATGCACTTACATATGTTTGTGGTTCCTTTGCGGACTATTCACCTGGAACATTCAGATGTGAAAAGGACGATTCTCATATTATCTTTGTTAGGATTCGCCATTCTTTTTGCGGCCACCATGAACTATGTGCTTATTTTTGTTTCCTCACTTTCTCAGCGTGCCAAAGGAATTGGAATTCATAAGTGTAACGGTGCATCCGATAAGGCTATATTTTCTATGTTTATATATGAAACGGCTTTGATTATCGGTGTTTCCCTGGTGCTTATGATCATATTTCTATTCCAATTTCAGGAAAAGATCGAAGAATTGGCAGAGGTACCCTTATCATCTCTTTTTACCTGGCATAATTTATGGGCTCCATTATCGGTAGTTACTTTTCTGTTTGTTATTGGAGGCATATTGCCCGGAAAAGTATTTTCTTTGATTCCCGTTACTCAGGTCTTCCATCCCTATATTAAAAAGAATAGGGGATGGAAAAGGATATTGTTGTTTATTGAATTTGCAGGGGTGGCTTTTATCTTTGGATTGATGTGTGTGGCATATCTTCAGTGTCACTACATTATAAATAGGGATATGGGATATCAGCCGAAGGGTGTTGCATCTTGTAAGCATGATTTTGCTGAACCTGATAACGCACGTAATAACCTGAAATCTTTACCTTATGTGGAGGGGGTAGCTTCTATTCGTGGAAGTATGACCTGGTTTGGGAATCGGGAGGTAACTGATGAAGGTGGAAAACTTCTTTTCACTCCTCGTTGTGCGGCATTCGACAAAGACTTTGTTCCATTGTTGGGACTTCATATCAAGGCCGGGCGTAATTTTACAGGTGAAAGGCAGTTTCTGGTTAATCAGCCATATGTAGAGAAGATGGGCTGGAAGGGTAGTGGGGTTGGCGAGATAGTTCCTAATCGAGGTACGGTGGTTGGCGTGCTTGCTCCTTTTTGTTGTGGTGTGCTTCCGGCTGATGATGAACCTTTGGAAATTGAATATGGTACTAATTTGAGGAATGTCCATGTTCGTCTCAAGGAACCTTTTACAGAGAACTTGCATAGACTGAATAATGAAATGAAAAAGATATATCCGCAAGAGGATATAGAGTTTAGGTCTTTAGAACAGGATTTAGAACGATACTATCGGCCCACAATAATTTTTCGTGACGCCACTTTTTTGGCTTTTATAACGATACTGTTTATCACTCTGATGGGATTGATTGGTTATATAAATGATGAAGTCCGTCGGCGTAGCAAAGAGATAGCTATTCGTAAAATAAATGGTGCCGAAGCCAGATCTATTCTCTTTTTATTATCTAAAGATATCTTCTGGGTTGCAATTCTCTCGGTTGCCATCGGTACATACGGAGCTTACTACATGAGTCAGTTGTGGATAAGTCAATTTGAAGATACAATCTGTGTTTATGCAGGTTGGTATGTAGTGACAGCTATTTGTTTATTGGCCTTTATCTTTGTTTTCATTATAGGGAGATCCTGGCATATAGCTAATGAAAATCCGGTGAACAGCATCAAGTCTGAGTAATGTTTCAATTCCATGAAAGAAAGGCCCGGTTTCAGCGAAACCGGGCCTTTCTTTTGTCTGTATCAAGTCTCTGTTTCACCGGTTTATAGCTTCTGTCCGGATGTTTTCTCTTTTACTTTCTTGATATACACCATCAAAATCACTACCGCTGTTACAAAAGCCAATCCGTCAGAGACAGGCATGCTGATCCATACCCCCTTTACACCATATAAGGGTGGAAGCAGAAGTAATCCCGGGAGCAGGTATACTAACTGGCGCGAAAGTGACAGAAAAATACTGATCTTAGCCATTCCTATACTCTGGAAGAAATTTGATATAACGATTTGTGCACCTACAAACGGGAACATCAGCGTGCAAATGCGCAGCCCGGACGATGCCATGTCAATCAATTCATCGCTATCGGTAAAGATGGCCGAAACTGTGTGCGGAAAAAGTTCACAGATAATGAAACCGCTACTCGTTATCAATACACCGACAATGATACCGAGACGGAGCGTATGCTTTACACGGTCAATCTTCTGTGCACCATAATTGTATCCGACGATGGGCTGCATTCCCATAGTCAACCCCATTACCACCATTACATACAGCATCAGCAGGCGATTAATGATACCATAGGCACCGATAGCCATATCGCCACCGTATTTTTGCAAACTATTATTAATGAGTATGACAATGATACATGCCGTAACATTCATGGCAAAAGGAGACATTCCTATGGAGAAGATACTGCCGATGATGCGTTTCTTCATTTTCCAGAAACCCGGCATGAAATGGACAAAACTCTCTTTGTTACGGAAGTGATTTACTACCCATATCATTCCGATAAACTGTGACAGGACTGTAGCCATAGCAGCTCCCCGAATCCCCCAGCCGAAATGGAAAATGAAGATAGGAGCGATGATGACATTGGCAATAACTGTCACCAGGGATGTCAACATGGCCTTTTTCGGATATCCCGTAGCACGCATCACGTTGTTCAACCCTATCATGGTATAAGTGATGGGGGTTCCCAAGAGAATCACTTGCATAAAATCACGGGCATAGGGAAGTGTACCGGTACTGGCACCGAAGAAAAACAATATCGGGTCCAGAAACAGATAAGCCAGTCCGCCGAACAGTACTGCATTCGTCAGGCAAAGCATCAATGTATTTCCCAGAACATCGGTCGCACCCTTAATGTCTTTTTGTCCCAGGCGTATGGATGAAATGGTAGCTCCACCTGCCGAAATCAGTACACAGAACGCTACGACCAGATTCATTAGCGGGAAGGTGATCGCCAGTCCGGAGATAGCCATGGGACCGACACCGTGCCCGATGAAAATACTGTCGATGATATTATAAAGTGACGTAATAGTCATTCCGATAATGGCCGGGATGGAATATTGTAACAGAAGTTTGCCAATAGGTTCTGTACCCAGTATGCGGGGATCGGTTTGTTGTGCCATATAGTGAAGCGTTACATATTTTTAAGTGCAGCAAAGGTACAAATAATTTGCCTGATTCGATGATTCTTCTGAACTTTGCCCACAGAGTTTAACAAACAGGTAAAAGAATGTTTATGGATGCAACAAAGAAAATAACGGCATTATTCGATTGTGATGGTGTAATTGTCGATACAGAAGGGCAATATACCGTTTTCTGGAATGAAATGGGGCAAAAGTATGTAAATGATGAAAACTTTGGTTCTAAGGTTAAGGGCCAGACACTGGTACAGATTTATGATAAATACTTTGCGGGAGAACCGGAAAAACAGCGGGATATCACCGAGGCATTGAACCGTTTTGAAATAAAAATGAATTATGACTATGTTCCCGGAATAGTTGAGTTTATAGCAGATCTGCGTCGGCATGGTGTGAAAATAGCTTTGGTTACCAGTTCCAATACGGCAAAAATGGAGAATGTTTATCATGCCCATCCCGAGTTTAAATCCCTTTTTGATGAAATATTGACTGCAGAGCGTTTTAAGCGTTCTAAGCCTGATCCTGAATGTTTCTTGTTGGGAATGACAATTTTCGGTTCCGATTCAAAAGATTCGTATGTGTTCGAAGATTCATTTCATGGTTTGCAGGCCGGTAGATCATCCGGAGCCATTGTTGTCGGATTGGCAACTACGAATTCACGCGAAGCCATTGCCGACAAGGCAGACTATGTAATAGACGATTTCAGAGGGATGACTTACGAAAAACTGCTGACTATAACTTCACGTTATATCTGATAAGAAAGATTGAATAGCATCTCAGGGAAGAATCCCTTAGCTTTGCATGGTATTTAAAAAGAGAGAAAGCCATGTATAAGCAAACGATTCGTCCTGTTTTATTTCTGATGGAACCCGAAAAGGTACATGCCTTGTTGGTTTCCTGCCTCAAATGTTACCGGCATTTGCCATGGTGCAGATGCTGGATACGTCACCTTTATACTTGTTCCGACAAACAGTTGATATGGAATCATCTTACTTTTCGAAACCGTATCGGTCTGTCGGCCGGTTTCGATAAAGGAGCCGAAATTTTTGATGAATTGGCCGATTATGGTTTCGGATTTATCGAAGTAGGTACTGTAACTCCCGATTCTCAGGATGGAAATCCCCGTCCGCGTATTTTTCGCTTGCCTCAGTGTGAATCTTTAATTTCCCGTACGGGCTTCAATAATCCCGGATTGGATGTTATTAAACGCCGTCTTGAACAGAAAAGCGGTTCGTATGTTTTAGGTGTAAATATAAATAAGAATCCCTCTTCGGAAGGAGAGCAAGCGGTGGCAGACTTTTTGCGTCTGTATAAGGAGTTACATCCTCATGTCGGTTATTTCACACTTAATTGGGGATCTGTGGATGTTGCTCTGATGAAACAGGTGCTCCAGGGGTTGGCAGCTTTTCGTGTGGAGCAAAACATACATGTTCCGTTGCTACTCAAACTTCCTGCCGATATCACAGAAGAAGGAATGGATGATGTGATCGACTGTACTCGTCTGTACCGGGTAGATGGAGTGATAGCTACCGGACCTACCATGGAGCGGAGTTGCTTAAAAGGTTATTCACCTGCACAATTACAGAAGATCGGCTCCGGTGGAATCAGTGGACGCGGGATAGGGGAGAGGTCATTAAAAGCCGTCAGCTATTTGCGTGCCCATGCCGGAAAAAGCCTTCTGATAGTAGGGGCAGGCGGAATCATTACTCCCGCTGATGCCCGTAGGATGTTGGATGCGGGGGCCAATCTGATACAAATCTATTCTTCGTTTATTTATGAAGGGCCGGGTATAGTGAAAAAAATGATTCAGGAAATTAAATGATAAGGAATAAAGTTATGGAACAGAGTTTTATCGAATATTCGTTAGGAAAAGATGCTTCTTCGGCTGTCCTTTGGGTTTATCCGGTTCGCAAGCCAAGAGGTAAAGCCATTATTATGTGTCCCGGTGGCGGGTTCAATCAGATAGCTTCAGATCATGAAGGACATGATTTTGCTGCGTGGTTTAATAATCAGGGCATCACATACGCCGTACTGAATTATCGCATGCCTCACGGTGATGTTGAAGTGATTCGTGAGGATATTCGTGAAGCGATTCGCCTGATCCGCCGTCAGTCGGCAGAGTGGGGAATCCATCAACTGGGTGTTATGGGAGCTTCTATCGGAGGCTATATCGCTGCTACTGCCGCAACTCTTTATACCGGAACAGACCGGCCCGACTTTCAAGTATTGCTTTATCCCGTTATCAGCATGACCGACAGGCTGACTCATTGGCCTTCACGCGAACGTATGTTGGGAGAAACTATCTCCGAAGGTTTGAAAGAAACACTATCCCTTGAACTTCACGTCACAGCCGATACTCCTCCTACATTCATCGTTTTGGCCGAAGATGATCAGGCCGTATCTCCTCTCAACAGTATTGTCTATTATACAGCATTATTGAAACATGGAGTCTCTGCCGGACTGCATATTTATCCGGAAGGCGGACATAGCTTCGGATTTCGTGACAGTTTCATATATAAGAAGTTATGGACTGATGAACTACAAAAATGGTTGCTGACCTTTTAATGTAGATCCGCTAATTTATTCACTTTTACTTGTATGGTATGAATTAAAAGTTATACCTTTGCGCCCGATTTTTAATTTAAAAAGATTGGATATGGCTGGTTATATATCAGATGACACAAGAAAAGTGACGACTCATCGCCTAATCGAAATGAAGCAAAGAGGCGAAAAAATATCTATGCTTACATCGTATGACTACACAATGGCACAGATTGTCGACGGTGCCGGTATCGATGTAATTCTTGTAGGCGATTCCGCATCGAATGTGATGGCAGGTAATGTGACTACACTTCCTATTACCCTGGATCAGATGATCTATCATGGAAAATCGGTTGTACGTGGTGTAAAGCGTGCAATGGTAGTAGTGGATATGCCTTTTGGCTCTTATCAGGGTAATGAAATGGAAGGGCTTGCTTCAGCTATCCGCATAATGAAGGAGAGTCATGCCGATGCATTGAAACTGGAAGGGGGTGAAGAGGTTATAGATACTGTGAAACGTATTCTGAGTGCCGGTATCCCCGTGATGGGACATCTTGGACTGATGCCACAATCTATCAATAAATATGGTACATACACGGTTCGTGCCAAGGATGATGCCGAAGCAGAGAAATTGATTCGTGATGCACATTTACTTGAGGAGGCCGGATGTTTCGGACTTGTTCTTGAAAAGATTCCTGCAGCATTGGCATCACGTGTCGCAAGCGAACTGACCATTCCGGTGATCGGTATCGGTGCCGGTGGAGATGTAGACGGACAGGTATTGGTAATTCAGGATATGTTGGGTATGAATAACGGTTTCCGCCCGCGCTTCCTCCGTCGTTATGCCGATCTTTATACGGTAATGACCGATGCTATCAGTCACTATGTTTCAGATGTAAAGAACTGCGACTTCCCGAACGAGAAAGAACAATATTAATTGTCGTATGGCGACTAAATTATGGACATTGCATTTTATGCGGATATGCCTTGCTAATTTATTGTTGTTCATATCCCTGTATTTGTTGTACCCTGTACTCCCGGTGATGATGGCTTCACGTTTAGGCGTGCCTGTCAGTCAGACGGGAGTCATATTTATATTTTTTACGCTTGCAATGTTTTTTATCGGCCCGTTCCATGCCTATTTGGTCGATGTTTACAAGCGGAAATATATATGTATGCTTTCGTTTGGGGTAATGGTTGCAGCAACAGCCGGTTATACGTTGGTGCAGAACGCAACACATCTGTTGATGCTTTGCATTGTGCAGGGAGTATCCTTTGGAATGGCTGCCACGGCAGGCATCACATTGGCCATCGATATCACCAATTCCACTTTTCGCAGCGCAGGTAATGTGGTCTTTTCCTGGGCTGCACGCTTGGGGATGATTATCGGAGCGGCTTTGGGAGTATATTTGTTTCGGACACATGGCTTTGAGACTTTGCTATATGTTGCTGTGGCGTTGGGAGCGTTGGGAATATTATCTGTGTCAAGGGTATATGTTCCCTTTCGTGCACCTATCGGGATGAAAGTTTGTTCCATGGACCGATTCCTGCTTCCCCGGGGACTTATTCCGGCATTCAATTTAATATTGATTGCTTTTATACCGGGATTGATGCTTCCTGTGCTTGCCGGTGCGCCGAGTGATGTGCCGGTAGGAGGCGAGACAGTACCTTTTTTTGCTTTGGTCGGATGCGGATTTCTCTTATCAGTATTAATTGTGAAATTGTTTTTCCGCTATGATAATAAAATGTGGTTGCAGATAGTTGTCGGGCTGGTGACAGTAATCGGATCGATGGCTATGCTGTTCTCTCCTGAAACAAGCTGGAATGCTCCGGCAGCTGTTTTGATGGGTTTAGGACTCGGCTTGGTCACTCCGGAGTTTCTTATGATGTTTGTCAAATTGTCGCAACACTGCCAGCGCGGCACGGCTAATACCACTCATCTACTTGCATGGGAACTTGGAGTCGGATTGGGTATTGCATCTGCGTGTCATTTACATCTTACGGCTAATGAACAGGCCGTTTATCGGGTCGGATTGTTATCGGCAATCGTGTCTTTGGCATTCTTCGTTTTACTTACGTATCCTTATTTTAAAAGGAAGAAGGTAAGATAAATGTGATATACATTATAAAAAGCGGACTCCGTATATTTGCAACGAATTGTAGCATAATATACGGAGTCCGCTTTTTTAATGTATCATTTATCCCATATTACACAGTAAAACAGCAAGTACATAAGGCATGAAGATGATAATTCCTACAATGGCAGCAACTATAGCACATATCAGAACGGAACCCGCTGCGATATCTTTCACATCACCTGCTATCGGATTACGTTCCGGAGATACAAGATTGACCAATCTTTCTATAGCCGTGTTGAATCCCTCTGCTGCCAGTACTACTCCAAAACAAAGTATGATAGCTATCCATTCGTTCCGGGTGATGCCGAAACAGAATCCGGCCACTGTTACTATAATAATTGCCGTGCAATGTATCCAGGCATTATGTTCTTTGCTTACAAAACTTCGGATACCTTTCCAGGCATATCCGAAGCTCCGTATTCTTTTTCTGGTGCTGAATTTTTCCATTCTTAATTTCTGCTAACCTGTTTTACTCCTTTTACTGTGCGCAACTTCTTGATCAGCGCTTCCAGACGTCCGGTATCACTTACCATAATGGTCAATGTACCCGAGAAAAGGCCGTCGTTCGAATCGATACCGATAGAACGTAGCGAGATACCATTTTCTTTTGAGATGATCGAAGTGATATTTGTTACAATACCGATATCATCATGACCCACAACGCGGAGTGTTATTGGGTATTGAGTACCTTCCGATTTACCGGCCCAGCGTGCTTTTACGATCCGATAGCCGAAGCGTTCGCGCATCTGTCCTGCATTGGGGCAATCATTTCGGTGTATCTTGATACCTCCGGATACTGTGACAAACCCGAATACATCGTCTCCGTATATGGGATTACAACATTTGGCGAGTTTGAAATCCAATCCTTTCAGGTTTTGGTCAATAACGAGTACATCTTCTTTAGTGACTGTTGTTTCGTCTATCTGGTTTTGCAGGTTGTATTCTTCTGCACTGCGATAGGTCACCTCATCACGTTCGCTGTCCCGCTTTTGTTGTTCGATGTATTTATCCAGAATATCGTTTATGTCGAGTACCTCATCGGCAATCTTCTGATAAAACTCTGTCACGTTCTTGAATCCCAAGCGTTTGATTAAGCGCATCATCACAGCTTCATCGTATTCCATCTTCCGGTTCTTGAACTTGCGTTCCAGGGTCTCTTTGGCAAAATCGTGCTGACGCGCTACCATCTCCTTGAGGGCCTGACGAATCTTAGTACGGGCTTTTGAAGTAGTGACAATGTTCAGCCAGTCTTGTTTCGGAGTCTGTGTGTTCGATGTCATAATCTCTACCTGATCCCCGCTATTCAGCTTTTGTCTTAACTGTACATTTTTACCGTTTACTTTTGCTCCGATACATTTACATCCCAATTTGCTGTGAATGTGGAAAGCAAAATCAAGTACGGTAGCCCCTTTGCCCAGTTTAAAAAGGTCTCCCTTCGGTGTAAATACGAATACTTCGTCTTCATACAGATCCAGTTTGAACTGGTCCATCATTTCCAGGTCGTTCTCCGTATTTTCCAGTGCTTCACGTATTGAAGTCAGCCATTCGTCCAGTCCGCTTTCACCCTTCACGCCTTTATATCTCCAATGAGCTGCCAATCCGCGCTCGGCAATATCGTCCATACGCTCCGTACGAATCTGTACTTCAACCCATTTGCCTTCGGGCCCCATAACAGTGATGTGTAATGACTCGTAACCGTTACTTTTGGGAACCGACAGCCAGTCACGCAGACGTTTGGGGTTAGGTTGATACATATCCGTCACTATGGAATATGCCTGCCAACATTCCTGCTTCTCTTTTTCAAACTGAGATTCCAGGATGATACGGATAGCAAACAAGTCATATACGTTTTCGAACTGGCATTTCTGTTTCTTCATTTTCTGATAGATGGAATGAATGGACTTGGTACGTCCTTTCATGTGGAAATGCAGTCCTGCTTCCTCCAATTTCTGTTGTATCGGAGCAATGAAGTTGGCAATATAACGGTCACGTGACTTTTTCGTCTCGTTCAGCTTTTCCTTGATATGGTAATAGATGTCATGTTCGGTATATTTTAGTGACAAATCTTCCAGTTCCGATTTCAGCTTATACAATCCCAGTTTGTGGGCTAGCGGAGCATACAGATAGGCTGCTTCATTGGCCACCCGTCTGCGGGCCTCGTCATTTTCGGCATCTTTTATTTGTCGCATCACGTTTACACGGTCGGCAATCATGATCAGAATTACCCGCATATCTTCGGCAAAAGACAGTAGCAGATTGCGGAAATTCTCCGATTCTATGGTCGGACTCTTATCATAAAGGTCATTGATCTTGATTAATCCCCGGATAATTCCGGCCACATCTTCACCATACTCCTGTTGAATGTATTCTATTGTATAAGAGTGGCAACGTACAGGCGTGTGTAGCATAATGCCTAAAATAGATGCCCGTTTCATGCCGATTTCTTCAGCCACGATTACAGCAGTCTGCATATCTTTGATAACAGGATTCAGCCCAAAACTGTCCCTCTGCATCGTATTGTTTTGAGTGGAGTCGATAAGATGCTTTTTCAGCTTTCTGCAATCTCCTTTTTGTAAGGTTTCTCCGGTGAGACGCAGTAGTTTTTTGTATAGTGAGAACAATAATTCTCTCTCTTCTTTCGTAAAGAATTCATCTCTTTCCATAAGCAGCTCAAATTTATCGTCGGTAAAGATAGTTTTTTTCCGGGTTTTGTAGGGTGTCCTCTTCCTTTTTTTGTATTTTTGGGCATGAATTAATAAAATTAGATAGTATGATAACACCTGAAGACAAAGAATTGCTTGCCAAAAAGGGCATTTCGGAAGTACAAATCGCTGAGCAGTTGGCTTGCTTCCAAAAAGGCTCTCCTTATTTGAAGTTAGATGCTGCCGCATCTGTAGAAAAAGGCATTTTGGCTCCTGATGCCGAGGAGCAGAAAGCTTATCTTGCAGCATGGGATGCCTATACCAATTCAGACAAAACGATTGTGAAGTTTGTACCCGCTTCGGGTGCTGCCAGCCGTATGTTCAAGAATCTATTTGAATTTTTGGATGCTGACTATACTGAACCCACTACAAAGTTCGAACAAACTTTTTTTGAATCGATTGAAAGATTTGCTTTTTATGATGACTTGAATACGGCTTGTGTGCGGACAGAAGGCAAAGGTATTCCTACCCTGATTGCAGAAGGCAATTATAAAGCGGTCGTTTCAGGATTGCTTAATGTAGCGGGACTGAATTACGGTGCGCTTCCCAAGGGGTTACTTAAGTTTCATAAGTATGAAGAAGGTTCGCGTACCCCGCTTGAGGAACATTTGGCAGAAGGTGCTATGTACGCTGCCGGAAAAAGCGGAAAAGTCAATGTGCATTTTACCGTCTCTACCGAGCACCGTGAACTGTTTAAATCATTGGTTACCGAAAAAGTCGATGCTTTTGCCAAACGTTATGGCGTGGATTATAATATCACTTTCTCCGAACAGAAACCAAGCACTGATACAATTGCCGCTGATATGGAAAACCAGCCATTCCGCGATAACGGTAAGCTTTTGTTTCGTCCCGGCGGGCATGGTGCGCTGATTGAGAATCTGAATGATCTGGATGCGGATGTTATTTTTATTAAGAACATTGACAATGTGGTTCCTGATAAATTGAAAGGCGATACAGTGCTTTATAAGAAACTGATTGCCGGTGTACTGGTATCTCTCCAGAAGCAAGCTTTTCAATATCTGGAATTATTGGATAGTGGTCGTTATACACATGAGCAGGTGATGGATATCCTGCAATTTGTACAAAAGAAACTTTTCTGTAAGAATCCTGAAACAAAAGATCTGGAAGATGCCGAGTTGGTCATTTACCTGAAGAATAAATTGAACCGTCCGATGCGTGTTTGTGGTATGGTGAAGAACGTGGGCGAGCCGGGCGGTGGTCCGTTCCTGGCATATAATAGTGATGGAACTATCTCCCTGCAAATCCTTGAAAGCTCACAAATCGATATGAATAATCCGGAAGCAAAGGAAATGTTTGAAAAGGGTACGCACTTCAACCCGGTCGATCTGGTTTGCGCCGTACGTGATTATAAGGGTCATAAATTTGATTTGGCGAAATATGTGGATAAAGCTACCGGCTTCATCTCTTATAAGTCGAAGAGTGGTAAGGATCTGAAAGCTCTTGAACTTCCCGGTTTGTGGAATGGTGCTATGAGCGATTGGAGTACGGTATTTGTGGAGGTTCCACTTTCCACTTTCAATCCGGTAAAGACTGTGAACGACCTGTTGCGTGAACAGCATCAGTAATCAAAGGAAAATAAAAAAGGGGATATTCACGGCGAATATCCCCTTTTTATTATTTAATTGCTTTTCAGATCAATTTCTTGGCAAAGCTTCTTTTACTACCATCGGACGACCGGCATATTCTGCTCCGTTCAATTCTTTAATGGCATTGCTTGCTTCTGAAGATTCCGGCATTTCGACAAACGCAAACCCTTTAGATCTTCTTGTTTCGCGGTCTGTGATCAGTTTTACTGATTCTACTACTCCATACTCTTCCATAACTTGTCTCAAATCTGACTCCTTAACATTATAGCTAAGATTTCCAACGTACATATTCATAAATATACAAAAATAAAAAATTAATAAAATAACAATAAAGCTTTAGGAAGTGTAAATCAGAGATGAAAGTTCTCAATGCGAACATTGAGGAAATACATGTGAGAGTTAAACCAATAAAAACCTCTTATTGTTTGATGTTGCAAAGTAAGGCATTAATTCCGGATAATACACCATATCCGCTTCTTTTTATCCTTTTAAATATTCTTTATTGTGTAATTAGAGCAAAAATTAACATTTCTCTTTGGCTATATGTGTCTTATTTGTTATAATATTGGAAATTATATTATGACATTTACGAAGTTAACATCCTGTCATGTACGATGTTAACAACGTATTTATACGAAGTTAATATCGTATCTGCAGGAAGTTAACTTCTTGGAACTACGATATTAACTTCGTAAAATCTCTTTTTTACTATCGGTGTAAGTGCTTGATAATCATGATTAATATGCTGTTAAGTAATGTTCCCGTTCTCTTTTAAAGGAGGACTTTGTTCTTGAAGAACAGCTTGTTGTTCTGTGGTATGTTAATCTTTTTCTATGTAATTGCCTTTTTCTCTCTTTTATCGTAATCATTTAGTAGCTCGTTCGGGATTTATTGGAAGAAAAGTAGTATTTTTGCGTCATTATATCTTAAAATATTCAATCATGAAGAAAATACTTTTACTCGGATCGGGCGAATTGGGCAAGGAATTTGTAATTTCTGCTCAACGTAAAGGTCAACACATCATTACTTGTGATTCATATGCCGGGGCACCTGCCATGCAGGTTGCTGATGAATGCGAAGTATTCGATATGCTGAACGGTGAAGAACTGGAGCGTATTGTAAAAAAGCATCGGCCGGACATTATCGTCCCCGAGATTGAAGCCATTCGTACGGAACGTTTATACGATTTCGAAAAAGAAGGGATTCAGGTAGTGCCGAGTGCACGTGCCGTTAATTACACAATGAACCGAAAGGCTATCCGTGATTTGGCCGCTAAGGAACTGGGACTGAAAACTGCGAAATACTATTATGCCAAGTCATTGGAAGAACTGAAGGAAGCCGCTGAGAAAATCGGTTTCCCTTGTGTCGTGAAGCCTTTAATGTCCTCATCGGGTAAAGGGCAGTCATTGGTCAAGAGCGCTGCCGAGTTGGAACATGCTTGGGAATATGGGTGTAATGGCAGCCGTGGAGATATTCGTGAGCTAATCATTGAGGAATTTATCAAATTCGATAGTGAGATAACTTTGCTTACAGTGACACAGAAGAATGGTCCGACTCTGTTTTGTCCGCCTATCGGGCATGTACAAAAGGGTGGGGATTATCGGGAAAGTTTCCAACCTGCACACATTGATCCTGCACACTTGAAGGAAGCAGAAGATATGGCTGAAAAAGTAACTCGTGCATTGACCGGTGCAGGACTGTGGGGAGTAGAATTTTTCCTGAGCCATGAAAACGGGGTTTACTTTTCGGAACTGTCTCCACGTCCACATGATACGGGAATGGTGACATTGGCCGGAACACAAAATCTGAATGAATTTGAACTTCACCTACGTGCCGTATTGGGGTTGCCCATTCCGGGAATAAAACAAGAAAGAATAGGAGCGAGTGCCGTTATTCTGTCGCCGATTGCCAGTCAGGAACGTCCGCAGTATAGAGGTATGGAGGAAGTTACCGGAGAAGAGGATACTTATCTGCGTATATTTGGTAAGCCGTATACACGTGTGAATCGGCGTATGGGAGTAGTGCTTTGCTATGCTCCAAACGGTTCGGATCTGGATGCTTTGCGTGATAAGGCAAAGCGGATAGCCGATAAAGTAGAAGTATATTAAATACCGGGATTATTGGTTGAAAAACCATAGTGGGGTGTGCCGAAACTCCTGTTTACCACAAAGTACCACAGGATGAACTTAATCTATTGATTACTTTTATCTGTATGAATCTGTGGTGAATACGAGTCTTGGTACACCCCTGTTTTTTATCTGATTATACCTTTGTTCTCTTCGCTTTTGCAATTGTTAATACTCTATCCTATTCATGGCGTAAAGAGCGAAAAATGCCTTTAAAACGCAACTTCCCTTTGTTTGTATAAAACTCGTTGCATGTTGTACTATCTAACATTTGACTAATTGACTGAAAACGCTACAGCTACTTGAAAACTTAATCAATTCTCTGATTGGGCAGAGGATAGAGCGTATTGGCTCTAATATGCTTTGTATAGTAGTAAAAAGGGTGCTAATGTTGTTCATTTTCACACCTTTATAAGTTTAATGAATGTTATCTAAAGAGAAAAAACAGAAAAATGGTACAACGGGGAAAAAAAGTTTCTACTTTTGCGAAGTTGTTTGTTTAACTATCTATGTGAACAAAACCGGATATCGAACGTTATGTTAATAGTGAAACTGGTAAAAACGCGACTTACCATGCTATAACGTTTTAGAGTATTAGAAGAATAATATATAAAAAGATTGCTTATGTCACAGATTATCGGACATATCTCTCAGGTAATTGGCCCTGTGGTCGATGTGTATTTTGAAGGTACAGAATCGGACTTGATATTGCCAAGTATCCACGACGCATTAGAGATAAAAAGGCACAACGGCAAAAAGCTGATTGTAGAAGTTCAACAACACATTGGTGAAAATACCGTACGTACGGTTGCCATGGATAGTACCGACGGCTTGCAGCGCGGGATGAAGGTATTTCCGACGGGAGGTCCTATCACAATGCCGGTAGGCGAACAGATCAAAGGACGTTTGATGAACGTAGTCGGCGACTCCATCGATGGAATGAAAGAACTCAATCGCGACGGTGCATATTCTATTCACCGTGATCCTCCCAAATTTGAAGATTTAACCACTGTACAGGAAGTTCTGTTTACCGGAATTAAGGTGATAGACCTGCTTGAGCCTTATTCAAAAGGAGGTAAGATCGGTTTGTTTGGCGGGGCCGGAGTGGGTAAAACTGTACTTATTATGGAGCTCATTAATAACATTGCCAAGAAGCATAATGGTTTTTCCGTATTTGCCGGAGTGGGAGAGCGTACCCGTGAAGGTAATGATTTGCTTCGTGAGATGATTGAATCGGGTGTAATCCGTTATGGAGAAGCATTCAAAGAAAGCATGGAAAAAGGACATTGGGACCTCTCGAAAGTGGATTATAATGAGGTAGAAAAGTCACAGGCTACATTGGTGTTCGGACAGATGAACGAACCTCCCGGAGCACGTGCTTCAGTTGCTTTGTCAGGATTGACTGTCGCTGAATCTTTCCGGGATATGGGGGCAAAATCGGGAGCGAGAGATATATTGTTTTTTATCGATAATATTTTCCGTTTCACTCAGGCGGGTTCCGAGGTTTCGGCTTTGTTGGGGCGTATGCCTTCTGCGGTAGGTTATCAACCTACGTTGGCTACCGAAATGGGTGCTATGCAAGAACGTATCACTTCGACAAAAACGGGTTCTATCACTTCGGTGCAGGCTGTTTACGTACCGGCTGATGACTTGACCGACCCTGCTCCGGCAACAACTTTTACCCACTTGGATGCAACGACTGTGTTGAGTCGTAAAATTACTGAGCTTGGTATTTATCCGGCAGTGGATCCGTTGGAGTCTACTTCTCGTATTCTCGATCCGCACATTGTGGGTCAAGAGCATTATGATGTCGCACAACGTGTGAAGCAGATTCTTCAACGCAATAAAGAATTACAGGATATTATCTCTATTTTAGGTATGGAGGAGTTATCCGACGCCGACCGTCTGGTGGTAAACCGTGCGCGCAGGGTACAGCGTTTCCTGTCTCAACCATTTACAGTGGCCGAACAGTTTACCGGAGTACCGGGAGCAATGGTGGCCATTGAAGATACAATAAAAGGATTCAAAATGATTTTGGATGGTGAAGTAGATTATCTGCCTGAACCGGCGTTTCTGAATGTGGGAACCATTGAAGAAGCTATCGAAAAAGGTAAGAAACTGCTTGAACAGGCTAACAAATAAAATAAGGAATCATGAAAGAACTGCATTTGAATATTGTATCGCCGGAAAAAGAGGTCTTTAATGGTGAAGTGAAGAGTGTTACCCTTCCGGGCACCAGTGGAGTCTTTTCTATTCTGCCGCAGCATGCACCGATTGTTTCTTCCCTGCAAGAAGGGACAGTCAGTTACACGACAACGGATGGCGAAGAGCATACGCTGGATATTCACAGCGGTTTTGTGGAGCTAAGCAATGGTGAAGCTTCCGTTTGCGTATCCTGAGCCTTGATCTCCGCACAATAATCTGTTTTTACTATGAATATGAGCATCACAAAACGCAATTTTCTGGGTTATCTCAGCATCCTTACTCTTGTAGGGGGAGGATTGGGAGCCTTGGTCTTGCATTATCTGGAACCCGGACATTATTTCGGAGGTTATCCGTTGATACCGGTGTACTTTTATATATTCGGTGTATTTTATATTTATATGTTTGATGCCTGCAGGCGTCATGCACCGGAGAAGATGGTGATGCTCTTTTTAGTGGCAAAAGTATTGAAAATGATTGTATCAGTTTTCTTACTAATCATTTATTGTGTGGCTGTGCCCGATTCCGCTATTGAATTTCTGCTGACGTTCCTGGCGTTCTATCTGGGCTATCTTATATATGAAAGCTGGTTTTTCTTCGTTTTCGAGTGGAATCAGAAACTTAAAAAGAAATCAAAAAAATATGAAACAGTTGCGTAACATAGTTGCCGGAATGCTTGTCTTGATAGGAGGAATGTTGCCTGCTACAACCTTTGCACAGGAGCCTGTACCGGGTGATACCACCGCTACTTTGCAGCAGGAGATTATTGTAGGGAAAGACACAATCAATCAGGAAGCTAATCAGGTAGATGTAAAAGGCATTGTGTTCGGCCATATTGGAGATTCTTACGAGTGGCATATCACGAATATAGGAAAAACTTCAATTTGCATTCCGTTGCCGATTATCGTGTATAGCGAAACTTCTGGTTGGCATGCTTTTCTGTCTTCGCGCCTAGAAGAGAATGGCGGCAAATACGAGGGATTTTATATAGCTCCTGCCGGGAGCAAGTATGAGGGGAAAGTAGTAGAACGTAATGCGACGGGAGAGGAAGTACGTCCGTGGGATATTTCCATTACAAAGGTAACTTTGTCTCTCTTTATCAATAGCGCTATTTTGCTGGCCATCATTCTGAGTGTAGCGCATTGGTATCGCAAACGTGAACAGGGTGCATATGCTCCGGGAGGATTTATCGGATTTATGGAGATGTTTATTATGATGGTTCATGATGATGTGATTAAGAGTTGTGTGGGACCCAACTATAAAAAGTTTGCTCCCTATCTGCTCACAGCCTTTTTCTTCATTTTCATTAACAATATTATGGGACTGATCCCCATCTTTCCCGGAGGAGCGAATGTAACCGGAAATATTGCCATAACATTGGTATTAGCTTTATTCACATTCGTTATTGTTAATATATTCGGAACAAAACACTATTGGAAAGATATTTTCTGGCCTGATGTTCCCTGGTGGCTGAAGGTACCTATACCCATGATGCCGTTTATCGAATTTTTCGGTGTATTTACCAAACCGTTTGCCTTGATGATCCGTCTGTTTGCCAACATGTTGTCCGGACACATGGCCATGTTAGTGCTTACCTGCCTGATATTTATATCGGCAAGCATGGGACCGGCTATCAATGGTTCGCTTACGGTGGCTTCCGTATTATTCAACATTTTTATGAATTTGCTGGAAGTATTGGTTGCCTTTATTCAGGCTTATGTGTTCACGATGTTATCTGCTGTATTCATCGGACTGGCCCAGGAAGGTGGTAAAAAAGAAGAAGTAAAAGAATAATATAAACCATTTTAAAACTGAAAATTATGTTACTATCAGTATTATTGCAAGCTGCTGCTGCAGGAGTAGGATTAAGTAAATTGGGAGCAGCTCTCGGAGCTGGTTTAGCTGTTATCGGAGCAGGTATCGGTATTGGTAAGATCGGTGGCTCGGCCATGGAAGGTATTGCACGTCAACCGGAGGCATCGGGAGATATCCGTATGAATATGATTATTGCCGCTGCCTTGGTTGAAGGTGTAGCGTTGTTGGCATTAGTTGTTTGTCTATTGGTACTTTTCTTATAATAAACAAAGAAGATTATGTCATTGTTACTACCCGATAGTGGCCTGATATTCTGGATGCTCCTTTCTTTTGGAATTGTATTCGCAGTATTGGCAAAATACGGCTTCCCCGTCATTATTAAGATGGTGGAAGGCCGTAAAACCTACATTGACGAATCATTGGAGGTAGCCAGAGAAGCAAACGCCCAGTTGTCACGACTGAAAGAGGAGGGCGAAGCTATTGTGGCTGCCGCTAACAAGGAACAGGGACGTATCATGAAAGAGGCTATGCAGGAACGTGAAAAGATTATTTACGAGGCCCGCAAACAAGCTGAAATAGCTGCTCAGAAGGAACTGGATGAAGTGAAACGACAGATTCAGATTGAAAAAGACGAAGCCATACGTGATATCCGTCGGCAGGTAGCTCTGCTTTCTGTGGATATAGCCGAGAAGGTCATTCGCAAAAATCTGGATGATAAACAAGAGCAGATGGGAATGATTGACCGTATGCTTGATGAAGTATTAACGAAGAACTAACAGAAGAAGATGGAAGTCGGAATAATTTCAATGCGGTATGCGAAAGCTCTGATGGCTTATGCTGAAGAGAGAGGAGCGGAGGAGAGGCTTTATCATGAGCTTGTCACACTGGCGCACAGTTTCCGTACTGTGAAGGGATTTTGTGCCGTGCTTGACAATCCTATTGTTTCTGTTAACGAAAAGTTTAATCTGATCTGTACGGCAGCCGATGGGGACCATAAACCGAGTGAAGAATTTATTCGTTTCATTCGGTTGGTACTCAAGGAGAGAAGGGAGACCTATCTGCAATTTATGAGTCTGATGTATCTGGATCTTTACCGGAAGAAGAAACACATCGGTGTAGGGAAACTGATCACTGCTGTTCCGGTAGACAAAGCTACAGAAGAGCGTATCCGACAAACTGCTGCACATATTTTGCATGCATATATGGAGTTGGAAACAGTGGTTGACCCTTCTATAGAAGGCGGCTTCGTTTTCGATATTAACGATTACCGACTGGATGCCAGTATCGCTACACAGTTGAAGAAAGTCAAACAACAATTCATTGATAAGAATCGAAGAATTGTATAATTAGTGAAAAATTATGTCTGAAAATATAAGAGTAAGCGAAGTATCCGACATTCTGCGGCAGCAGCTTGAAGGGATCGAGACCAAAGTGCAGCTTGACGAAATAGGTACGGTGCTACAGGTAAGCGATGGTGTAGTGCGTATTTATGGTCTACGCAATGCCGAGGCCAACGAACTACTTGAATTTGACAATGGTATCAAGGCCATTGTGATGAACTTGGAAGAAGATAATGTAGGTGCCGTGTTGCTGGGACCGACGGATAAAATCAAGGAGGGATTTACGGTGAAACGTACCAAGCGAATTGCTTCTATCCGTGTGGGAGAAAGTATGTTGGGACGCGTTATCGACCCGTTGGGTGAACCATTGGACGGAAAAGGGCTGATAGGAGGTGAACTTTATGAAATGCCGCTGGAGCGTAAAGCTCCCGGGGTCATCTATCGTCAGCCGGTGAATCAACCTTTGCAAACGGGTCTGAAGGCTGTTGATGCAATGATCCCTATCGGCCGTGGACAGCGTGAGCTGATAATCGGTGACCGACAGACGGGTAAGACATCGATAGCCATTGATACGATCATCAATCAGCGAAGTAATTATGAAGCTGGTGATCCTGTATATTGCATTTATGTAGCTATCGGACAAAAAGGTTCCACGGTAGCTTCTATCGTAAACACCTTACGCCAATATGGTGCGATGGATTATACTATTGTGGTGGCGGCTACAGCTGGAGACCCGGCTGCATTGCAATATTTTGCTCCGTTTGCGGGGGCTGCCATCGGTGAGTATTTTCGTGATACCGGCCGACATGCACTGGTTGTTTATGATGATTTGTCGAAACAAGCAGTATCTTACCGTGAAGTGTCTTTGATTCTCCGTCGCCCCTCGGGACGTGAAGCCTATCCGGGCGATATTTTCTATTTACACTCCCGTTTGCTGGAGCGTGCAGCCAAGATTATTAATCAGGAAGAAGTGGCCCGTGAGATGAACGATTTGCCCGAAAGCCTGAAAGGTAAAGTGAAAGGTGGAGGTTCGCTGACAGCATTGCCTATTATTGAAACTCAGGCCGGAGACGTTTCTGCCTATATTCCGACTAATGTGATCTCTATTACAGACGGTCAGATATTCCTTGATACGGATTTATTCAATCAAGGTAATCGTCCGGCTATTAATGTAGGTATATCGGTTTCCCGTGTGGGAGGTAATGCGCAGATTAAGGCTATGAAGAAAGTGGCCGGTACATTGAAAATCGATCAGGCACAATATCGCGAATTGGAAGCATTCTCCAAATTTAGTGGAGATATGGATCCGGTTACCGCACTGACCATTGACAAGGGGCAGAAAAACGCCCGTTTGCTGGTTCAGCCCCAATACTCTCCAATGCCGGTAGAGAAGCAGATTGCCATTCTCTATTGCGGTATCCACGGATTATTGCGAAATGTTCCGTTGGATAAGGTAGAAGATTTTGAAGCAGCGTTCCTCAATACACTCGCTCTCGATCATCAGGCAGATGTGCTGGATGTATTGAAAACCGGAGTGATCAATGACGAGGTAACGAAGGCCATTGAAGAAACGGCGGCAATGGTTGCCAAACAGTATAGTTAATTATAAATCATTTAGAAGATTATGGCTTCACTAAAAGAAGTAAAAACCAGAATAAATTCGGTACAAAGTACCCGAAAAATCACTTCAGCAATGAAGATGGTGGCTTCTGCCAAGTTACACAAGGCGCAGGGAGCCATTGAGAATATGCTGCCTTATCAGAGGAAGTTGAATAAGATTCTGACTAACTTTCTGAGTGCTGATCTTCCGGTAGAGTCTCCGTTCTGTGTGGAACGTCCCGTCAAGCGGGTCGCTATTGTGGCTTTTTCTTCCAACAGTTCTTTATGCGGTGCTTTCAATGCGAATGTACTGAAAATGTTTTTGCAGACGGTGGGAGAATATCGCGAGTTGGGACAAGATAATATCCTGATCTATCCGGTGGGCAAAAAAATAGAGGAAGCTGTCAAGAAGTTAGGATTCTTTCCTCAAGGCAGTTATCAGAAGTTGGCAGATAAACCGTCGTATGATGAAGCCGCTGCATTGGCCAAATTGTTGATGGAACTTTTTCTGGAAAAAAATATCGACCGTGTGGAGTTGATTTATCACCATTTCAAGTCAATGGGGGTACAAGAACTGTTGCGCGAAAGATATTTACCGATTGACTTGTCTGCCGTTCAAAATGACGAAGAGAGAGGTGGAGTAGTGAATGACTATATCATAGAACCTTCTGCAGCTCAATTGATAGCAGACTTGATTCCGCAGGTGTTGAGTCAGAAGATATTTACAGCTGCTCTCGATTCTAATGCATCCGAACATGCTGCACGTACTTTGGCTATGCAGATAGCGACGGACAATGCCAACGAACTGATTCAGGAGTTGACAAAGCAGTATAATAAAACCCGCCAGCAGGCCATTACAAATGAATTGCTCGATATTGTAGGTGGCAGTATGGCATAGATTTCCACACCAAAGTATACAAAGGTCACGGAATGGTTATTAATGAAAAGTTGATAACCTTCATTCCGTGACCTTTGTGGTTTCTACCGTGAAATAACTTATTATTATATTGCTTTCTTCTTTCTTTTGCTTTAACTTTGTCGCAAAGTATTATTGCATGGAAGAGAACCACGAAATAGAATTAGCCTGGCAAGTCATTGAAAATACCGGTACGCATCTTTTTCTGACAGGAAAGGCCGGAACCGGAAAAACAACTTTTCTCCGTCGGTTAAAAGAACTTACCCCAAAGCGTATGGTAGTGGTTGCACCTACGGGGATTGCTGCCATTAATGCCGGAGGTGTCACTATACACTCCTTTTTTCAGTTGAACTTCGCACCTTACATTCCGGAAAGCACATTTAATTCTGCTCAGCAAGGTTTTCATAAATTCGGAAAAGAAAAAATCAATATTATCCGTAGTATAGACTTGTTGGTGATCGATGAAATCAGTATGGTACGTGCCGATCAACTGGATGCAATTGATGCTGTACTGCGTCGGTATCGTGATCGCTCGAAACCTTTCGGCGGTGTTCAGCTCCTGATGATAGGCGACTTGCAGCAATTGGCTCCCGTGGTGAAAGAAGAGGACTGGAGCCTGTTGAGCTCTTACTATGATACAGCATTTTTCTTTGGCAGTCATTCACTGAAAGAGACGGAATATATCACGATAGAGTTAAAGAAAGTCTATCGGCAAAGTGATACGGAATTTGTCGGATTATTGAATAAAATCAGAGAGAAAGAGGCAGACGACGCTGTTCTGGAAGAATTGAACAAACGTTATCTTCCGGGATTCCGTCCGAGAGAGGAAGAAGGATATATCCGACTGACTACACATAACTATCAGGCTCAGCAATATAACGACCGACAACTGCTTTCTCTTTCAGGAAGAGCTTTCAGTTTCCAGGCGAAGGTGGAAGGCACTTTTCCGGAATCGGCATACCCGGCTGATGAAATGCTTACCGTTAAGGAAGGGGCTCAGATAATGTTTATTAAAAACGATTCTTCCGGTGAACATCGATATTATAATGGAATGATCGGTTTGGTTACGGCTGTCAGTAAAGATGGCATCCGGGTGAAAGGGAACGGAGAATCACAGGACTTTCTGCTTGAAACCGAAGAATGGACAAATAGTAAATACAGCCTGAATCCGCAGACGAAAGAGATTACCGAAGAGGTGGAAGGTACTTTCCGGCAATATCCCATTCGTCTGGCATGGGCAATAACCATCCATAAAAGCCAGGGGTTAACTTTCGAACGTGCAATCATTGATGCAAATGCCTCTTTTGCCCATGGACAGGTTTATGTCGCTCTGAGTCGTTGTAAGTCGCTTCAGGGATTGGTGCTTAGTTCTCCTTTAAGGCGAGAGTCCATTATCAGTGACGATACGATTGATGAATTTACCCGTAATGCCGGAGAGATGACTCCCGACAAGCATAAATTGGCTCTATTGCGTCAACATTACTTCTATGAATTGTTGTGCGAACAGTTTGATTTTCATCCGATTGAACAGCATTTTTTACGTTTGCTTCGCTTGCTTGACGAGCATTTATATCGTCTCTATCCAAAGTTGTTGGAACGATATAAGACAACTGCCGATCTGTATAAAACGCAGATAATGAAAGTCGCCGATACATTTAAACTGCAATATTCTGCCCTATTGATGGGGGCTGAAGATTATACCGCCAACCCGAAATTGAATGAACGGGTTATGGCCGGTGCCCACTATTTCCGTCAACATCTGGAAGATTTATTAACTCCGCTGATTACTTCTACAAAAGTAGAAACGGATAATAAAGAACTGAAAAAGAAATTCTCCGAAGCGGCAGATGCAATGAAGACAGCATTGCACGTAAAGCTGGGGACCTTGTGCTATACTGAGAAAGAAGGTTTTTCTGTTTCCGCATTTCTAAAACAGAAGGCTGTTCTTACGTTATCTGTTTCGGGAGGAGAAGCTGCGTCTTCTTCCGGAAGATCGGAGCGTAAATCCCGGACAGCCGAGAAAATAGAAGTACCGACTGATATTCTTCATCCGGAATTATATAAGCAATTGATTGCCTGGAGAAATTCTGAAGCTGCAAAAGCTGGTTTGCCTGTATATACCATCATACAGCAGAAAGCAATTCTGGGTATTGTAAATCTCTTGCCGAATGATGCGGCTTCACTGATACGTATTCCGTATTTCGGAAAACGCGGTGCCGAAAAATACGGTGATGCCTTGCTTGAAATGGTGAACCGATACGTAGAGGAGCATGGCATAGAACGTCCGCAAATGCCAACAGCGACGTTGACTGTCAATAATGGGATTAAAACGTCGAAAGAGCCCAAACCTTTAAAAGAGGCTAAATCGGTGAAAGAACCGAAGCCTGATACCAAAGAGGTAACATATCGTCTTTTCAGGCAGGGGAAGAGTATTGAAGAAATAGCCAAGGAACGCGAGCTGGTTTCCGGAACCATAGCGGGACATCTGGAACACTATGTACGCTCTGGTGAAGTTAAAATAGAGCAGTTGGTGGCAAGAGAGAAAATCACGAAAATCATCCGTTACGTACAGGCCCATGGAAGTGATAAAGGACTGACGGTTATTAAAGCAGCTTTGGGGGATGATGTCTCATATGCAGATATAAGGTTGGTACTTGCTGCCGGAATAAAATAGTCATATTAATTTCAAGAGAGTGTTTCATAACTCACCACAGGGGTACACAGAGTCACACAGAGTAAGCTTAATCTATTCTATTTATCTGTGTGAATCCGTGTAATCTGTGGTGAATACGGGTTTCGATACCCCTTCATTAAATGATTGATCCGGTAAATTATAACAAAACTTCTTCTATCAATGCTTTTAACTGGGTTTTATTCATAGTTCCTAATTTCATACTTGGTTTTCCTCCCATCGGACAAAGCAACAGGTTAGGGATTGTACGAATGGCAAAAGCAGCCTCCAGTTCCGGTTCCTGATCTACATCCACTTTATAAATATCTATTTTCCCATCATATTCTACAGCCAGTTGGTCGAGTATAGGTGACAGGGCTTTGCAATATACACACCAGGGAGCATGAAAATCCACCAGGCAAGGTTTATCACCTTTAAAATCCCATTTATTCGGGTATTCTTGGAATTCGGCCACTTTCTCTACGAAGCTTTCTTTTGTTAAATCAATGACTTTCATATTTTTACTTTTTTAGTGATTACTCATTTATTTCTTTCTTTGATGTTGCAAAGATAGGAAGATAGATCTTATTGTCAGATAGCTATTTCTCCTATTATATTAGCAATTCTTCCTTGTCCCGTTTTTTCTGCTTTCTAATAACTTTCTAATCTTATCTGAGTATCTTATAATTGCTTTCAAACGGTTTGCTTCATGGGGGAGTTGTACTTTTGCTTCCAAAATAACAAGGACTATGATCAGAAAGTTTTTTATTCTCTTTTTTCTTGGCTTTTTCGGATTTGCCGAAGCCCAACAGCCGTCCGTCGGCTTGACTCTGAAGGAGGCAGAGCAACGTTTCCTGAAATGTAATTTATCCCTATTGGCCGAGCGCTACAATGTAGACATCGCACAAGCCAGGTTGCTTCAGGCCGGACTGTTCGATAATCCGGTAATTTCATTCGAACAAAATGTGTATAACCGATTGAATGGAAAGTACTTTGACTTCGGCAAAAAAGGTGAGTCGGTAGTCGAAATAGAGCAGGTGATACGCCTTGCCGGACAACGGAATAAGCAGATACGGCTGGAAAAGATAAACAAGGAAATTGCCGGTTATCAGTTCGAAGAAGTGATGAGGACTTTACGCCAGGAACTTGGCGAGGCATTTACAGAAGTTTTCTATCTCTCAAAGTCATTGTCTGTTTATGATAAAGAAATCAATTCGCTGGAGCATTTGCTGACAGGTATAAAAGAGCAGCATGCAAAGGGAAATATCTCTTTAATGGAAATGGCGAGACTCGAGTCTATGCTGCTTTCTCTGAAGAAAGACAAGAACGAATGCGAAAGCAACTATTTGTCCCGGAGAGGAGAATTGAATCTGTTACTGAATCTGCCTGCCGACTTTCGGACAGAGCCTGTAATAGATGAAGGAGATCTTCGACAATTAAACATGGACCGGTTGTCTTATGCCGATTTACAAGAGAGGGTACACGGGAGACCTGACCAGAAGTTGGCACGCAGCTGTGTCACTGCTTCGCAAGCCGATCTGAAATTGCAGAAGGCGTTGGCTTTTCCGGAATTCGCAGTAAAAGGTAGTTATGATCGCCAAGGTAATTTTATTAATAACTACTTTGCAATCGGATTCAGTATGTCGGTACCTATCTTTAACCGTAACCAGGGGAATATTAAAATGGCCCGTTTCAATCTTCTGAAGGCGGATCGGGAGCAAGAGTATTCCCGAAATAAAGCCGAGGCCGAACTATACGCAGCTTATACTGCTTTAGAGAAAGCATGTCAGTTGTATCAGTCGACTGATATGGGACTGGAACAGAATTTTGAGAAACTGATAGCCGGAGCCAACGAGAACTTTATCAAACGTAACATCAGTCTTTTAGAATTCATCGACTTTTATGATAGCTACAAAGAGACTTGCATCCGGCTTTACGAAATCAAGAAAAACGTACTGCTCGGTATAGAGAACCTGAATGCGGTGGCCGGACAACCTATTTTTAACTACTAAATCCATATAATTTATGAATTGGACAAAATACCTTCCATGCCTATTGATTTTGGGTATGGGGAGTGGTTGCTCATCAGAAGTAAAGCACCCCGGAGAAAATCAAGATCTGTGTCTGACAGACAGTTTACTGAAAATAGTTTCCGTCGATACGGTGCATCTGCATGATGTGGCAGATGAATTGACTTTGAACGGACGTGTTACTTTTAATCAGGAACAGGTGGCACACGTCTATCCGATGTTTGGCGGAACAGTGACGGAACTTCGCGCTGAAGTTGGGGATTATGTGCGAAAAGGAGACATACTTGCCATATTGCGTAGCGGTGAAGTGGCCGATTACGAAAGACAGATGAAAGAGGCGGAGCAACAGGTGATTATTGCCCGCAGAAATGTAAATGCTACCCGGGATATGTTCGATTCCGGGTTGGCATCCGATAAAGATGTATTGCAGGCACGTCAGGAATTGATCAATGCAGAAGCGGAAGAGGATCGCATCAAAGAAATTTTTTCCATAAATAACTTCAGCGGCCGGTCATTCTATGAAGTCAAATCTCCCGTTAGCGGTTTTATTGTGGAAAAGAGTGTGAGTAGAAATATGCAGCTTCGTCCCGATCAGGGTGAGGAGATATTTACTGTCTCCGGTCTGGAGCATGTATGGGTGATGGCAGATGTTTATGAAAGCGACATCAGTAAAGTAGCAGAAGGAGCATCGGTACATATCACTACGCTGGCATATCCGGGTAAGGTGTTCTCCGGAAATATAGATAAAATATACCACATGTTGAATACTGAAAGTAAGACAATGAACGTACGGGTAAAGCTGTGTAACGAAGACTATCTGTTGAAGCCGGGTATGTTCACCACGGTCAATGTTGAGTGCAAATCTTCCGGGAAACAGATGCCTCGGATCAATGCACATGCCTTGATATTTGAAGGAGGTAAGAATTACGTCGTAACCGTCACCCCCGACAACCGCCTGAAAGTGAAAGAAGTCGATGTATACAAACGGCAAAATCAGGAATGCTATGTCCGTTCCGGGCTTTCTGAGGGTGACAGAGTGCTGAATCAGAATGTATTATTGGTCTACAATAGTTTAAATGCAGACTAAAAACGGAAGAATACTATGCATAAGTTTATAGACAATATTGTGGCATTTTCGTTGAAAAATAAGTTCTTCATCTTTTTTTGTACGGCGATTGCCGTCATTGCCGGTGTGGTTTCGTTCAAGCATACACCGATAGATGCATTTCCCGATGTGACGAATACGAAAGTGACCATCATTACCCAATGGGCGGGACGCAGTGCGGAAGAGGTGGAGAAGTTCATTACGATTCCGGTGGAGATAGCCATGAACTCGGTACAGAAGAAGACGGACATCCGTTCGACAACCCTATTCGGACTGTCGGTCATCAATGTGTTGTTTGAAGATCATGTGGATGATTTTGTTGCCCGTCAGCAGGTATACAATTTATTGAATGACGCAGATCTTCCGGATGGGGTGACTCCGGAAGTACAACCTCTTTACGGACCTACGGGTGAGATTTACCGTTATACTTTGCGAAGTGACAAACGGAGTGTACGCGAACTGAAAACGATTCAGGATTGGGTGATCGACCGTAACTTGCGTGCCGTATCGGGAGTGGCGGATATTGTCAGTTTCGGCGGGGAAGTGAAGACTTTTGAAGTCAGTGTCAATCCGAATCAGTTAATCAATTATGGCATCACTTCGCTTGAACTTTATGATGCCATAGCGAAAAGCAATATCAATGTCGGGGGAGATGTGATTACCAAAAGTTCGCAGGCCTATGTTGTGAGAGGTATCGGATTGATTAATGACTTGGAAGAACTGCGGAACATTGTAGTAAAAAACATTAATGGGACTCCCATACTGGTGAAAAATCTGGCCGATGTACGCGAATCATGTTTACCCCGTTTGGGCCAGGTGGGGCGTATGGATGAAGATGATGTAGTGGAAGGCATTGTGGTGATGCGCAAAGGAGAGAATCCGGGAGAAGTCATATCCGGGTTGAAAGCGAAAATAGACGAACTGAATGAGAATATCCTGCCGTCGGATGTGGAGATCGTACCTTTCTATGACCGGGAAGATCTGGTGGATCTTGCAGTTCATACGGTGACACACAATTTGGTAGAGGGCATATTGCTGGTAACTTTCATTGTATTTATTTTTATGGCAGACTGGCGGACGACGGCAGTAGTTGCGGTCATTATACCGTTAGCCCTGTTATTTGCTTTTATCTGCTTGCACATAATGGGGATGTCTGCCAACCTGCTTTCAATGGGAGCTATTGATTTTGGGATCATTATAGACGGAGCGGTAGTGATGGTGGAGGGAATATTCGTTGCCCTCGACCGAAAAGCGAAAGAGGTGGGAATGCCCGTATTCAACAGGATGTCAAAAATGGGCCTGATCCGAAGTACAGCCAAAGAAAAGGCCAAAGCTGTCTTTTTTTCTAAGCTGATTATCATTACAGCGCTGATTCCCATCTTTTCGTTTCAAAAAGTAGAAGGAAAAATGTTTTCTCCTTTGGCCTATACTCTGGGATTTGCTTTACTGGGAGCATTGATTTTCACATTGACGCTGGTTCCGGTCATGTCGTCTATTCTTTTGAAGAAGAATGTGCGTGAGAGAAGTAATTTTCTGGTGCACTTTATCAGAGAGAAGAGTGCGGCTTTGTTTGCGATCTTTCATGCCCATCGTAAATTGTCTATCGGATTGGCTTCTTTGGCAGGAGGAGTCGGTCTGTTTCTCTATTCGTTTCTGGGAATGGAATTTTTGCCGCAGTTGAATGAAGGGGCTATTTATATTCGCGCTACCCTTCCGCAGAGCATTTCTTTGGATGAGTCAGTATCCCTTGCCAATAGAATGCGCAGAGAATTACTGGCATTTCCCGAGGTAAGACAGGTGCTTTCGCAAACCGGGCGTCCGAATGACGGAACCGATGCCACCGGTTTTTATAATGTGGAGTTTCATGTCGATATTTTCCCGGAGAAGGAGTGGGAAAGCGGACTTAGCAAAGGACAACTGATTGAGAAAATGCAATCTGCCCTTGCTCTTTATCCCGGCACCGATTTTAATTTCTCGCAGCCGATCACTGACAATGTAGAGGAAGCGGCTTCGGGTGTAAAAGGATCTATTGCCGTTAAAGTTTTCGGCAAAGACTTATATGAAGCGGAGAAACTGGCTGTGCAGATCGACAAAGTATTGGGAACCGTACAAGGTATCGAGGATTTGGGAGTGATCCGCAACATTGGCCAGCCGGAACTTCGCATCGAGTTGAATGAAAAGCAACTGGCGCGTTACGGTGTGTCTAAAGAGAACGTGCAGTCTATTATCGAGATGGCTATAGGAGGTAAATCGGCCTCCCTGCTTTATGAAGACGAGCGTAAATTCAATATCATGGTGCGTTACAATGAAGAGTTTCGCCGGAACGAAGAGCAAATAGGTAAGATTCTGGTACCCGCGATGGATGGTACGATGATACCGATCAAAGAGCTGGCGGATATCCGGACTATTACGGGACCTCTACTTATATTCCGTGACAGTCATGCCCGTTTTTGTGCCGTTAAGTTCTCCGTACGCGGACGTGCTATGGGGTCTGCTGTCGCCGAAGCACAAAAGAAAGTGGCGGCTTCGGTACATCTGCCGGACGGATATACGCTGAAATGGACCGGAGATTTTGAAAATCAGCAACGTGCCAGTAAGCGGCTTGCCCAGGTGGTTCCTGTCAGCATTGCCATTATTTTCGTCATTCTCTTCATCCTTTTTTCGAATGCGAGAGATGCAGGCCTGGTGCTACTGAATGTGCCGTTTGCAGCTGCTGGGGGAATTATTGCTTTGTTGATTACCCATTTCAACTTTTCGATTTCTGCGGGGATCGGTTTCATTGCCCTGTTCGGTATCTGCATCCAGAATGGAGTGATTATGATCTCGGGCATTAAATCGAACGTACGTTCACACATACCTTTATCGGAAGCTGTAAAGAATACCGTCCGTTCGCGTGTTCGTCCGGTCGTGATGACGGCTGCTATGGCTGCCATCGGATTAATGCCGGCCGCCTTGAGTCATGGCATCGGTTCTGAGTCGCAACGCCCGCTTGCCATTGTCATTATCGGGGGCGTATTGTGCGATACTTTCTTTACTCTATTCATTTTTCCGTTGATTGTAGAAGTTATTTATGGTAAAACGTTGTATGATAAAGAGGGTAAATTGCGGCAAAGACGAGTGTAAACAGTATATTTGCCACTTTAAAAACTAAAGAAGGATGGCTAAGATATTATTGGTAGAAGATGAAGTGAATATAGCTTCGTTTATAGAACGGGGTTTGAAGGAGTTTGGACATTCTGTGTCGGTGGCTAATGACGGTGATGCCGGATGGGAACTCATCCGGCAAGAAGCATTCGACCTGTTGATCCTGGATATTATCATGCCTAAGATGAACGGTCTGGAGCTATGCCGGCTTTATCGTCAGCAATACGGTTATCTCACCCCGGTTATAATGTTGACTGCATTGGGCACCACGGAGGATATCGTGAAAGGGCTCGATTCGGGGGCGGATGACTATTTGGTGAAACCATTCAGCTTTCAGGAACTGGAGGCGCGCATCAAGGCCATCCTGCGCAGAGGGCGGGAAGACTCTGTCCAGCAGCTGGTATGTGATGATCTGGTGCTTAACTGCAACACCCGCCGTGCCAGACGCAAGGAGGTGGAGATAGAACTCACTGTTAAGGAGTACCGCTTGCTGGAGTATTTCATGACCCATCAAGGCATGGTGCTTTCGCGCCTGACATTATTGAAAGATGTATGGGATAAGAATTTCGATACGAATACCAATGTGGTAGATGTTTATGTGAACTATCTTCGTGGTAAAATAGATAAGGAGCATGACAAGAAATTGATTCATACGGTGGTAGGTTCGGGATATATCATGTATGCTTAACTTTAACAAGTCAGGCTATGAAAATAGGACGTAAAATCGCACTCTTTTATACGTTGGTAACGGTACTGACCACCATGGCGGTTATCGGAGTGTTCTACCTGTTCAGTTCAAGGTATATCGATGGGTTGTACAGGTCATACCTTCGGGAAAAAGCTTTTCTGACCGCTCAGAAACACTGGGAGCGAGATGAAGTGGATGAGCAAAGCTATCAGACCATTCAACGGAAGTATGATGAGCTGCTGCCGGAGGCCAAAGAGATTTTGTTGGATATGGATAGTGATGCCGTGGTGCGTGATACGCTGAATAAATATCTTTCCGCCAGCCAGCAGAAGCAGCTTCTTGAGTCAAAAGAGATGTCATCGGTCTCTTTCGTATATCAGGATATGCTGGGAGCCGCACTATACTATCCCGATAATGAAGGCAATTTTATCGTAATTATCATGTCGCATAACAGTTATGGGGTCAAGATACAGGAACATTTGCTGCTCTTATCCGCCTTTCTGGTATTATGCAGCTCGGTATTGATCTTTTTCATCGGACAACTCTATTCTACGAGAATATTGATTCCCTTGCAGCACGTCCTGTTACAGTTGAAACAGATCCGCGGCAACAGTCTGAACCGCAGATTGAAGACCACCGGCAATAAAGATGAACTGGACCATCTGATAGAAACCTTAAACAGTATGCTCGACCGTATCGATACGGCATTTAGAGCAGAAAAATCATTTGTCAGCCATGCTTCTCACGAACTGAATAATCCTATTACCGCCATTCAGGGTGAATGTGAAATAAGTCTCCTGAAAGAACGGAGTACCGATGAGTACATCGAAGCACTCCGGCGGATAGCCGGGGAAAGTAAACGCCTGTCCAATCTGATCAGGCATCTGCTGTTTCTGTCGAGACAGGAAGAGGACATCCGGAAGAATAACGTAGAAGAGATTCGTCTGGCAGACCTGTTGGAAGAGGCTGGAGCTGCTAACCCGCGCATCCGGCTGCAATATCCGGAAGATGCCGCAAGGTACGCTGTGGTCAGTGCCAGCCCTTACTTGTTTAAAATAGCCTTGCAAAACGTGATAGACAATGCCTGCAAGTATTCGCAAGGCGAGGTGCTTATCCGGCTTTACAAGGAAGATGAGCGATGGGGGATAGCTGTCAAAGATTCCGGAATCGGCATCCCGGCGGATGAAATGGAACTTATCTTCCAGTCATTCTACCGGGGAAGTAATACGAGAGAATACGCCGGTCAAGGGATCGGGTTAAGTCTTTCCATGAAAATCTTTTCTGTCTACAGGGGTAAGGTCAGCATTCGTTCCGAAGAAGGGAAGGGGACGGAAGTGAGAGTTGTCTTCGCATAATATACGATTTACTTTTCCGGGGAAGTGCGGATACACACGTATGTATGTTTCCCATTAGTGTTAGTCCGTTAAAATATCACAATAAGAAAATGTTTCTTGCAATTGCAGCATCAATAAGAGTCCATCTGTGTTTTTACATAGGTATTGTATTCTTAATGGAGTATTTTAAAAAATGCAAGAACTATGTCACTGAGTAATCTGCTAATTATATTCTCTTCCTCTTTTATGGCTTTGTTTCCCGTGGTGAATCCTTTGGGAAACGGTTTTGTGGTGAATGGCTTTTTTACCGACCTGGATCCCAAGCAGCGGAAAACCGCCATCCGGAAACTGATTCTTAACTTTATAATAATCGGTGTGGGTACTTTGGTCATAGGCCACCTGTTTTTGTTAATGTTCGGACTGGCCATCCCTGTCATTCAGTTGGGCGGTGGGATACTTATCTGTAAAACGGCCATGGAGTTGCTCGGCGATTCTAACTCCCCGGATCAGGAAGAATCGAGCCGGAACATGGATAGCCTCAAATGGAAGAATATAGAACAGAAGATATTTTATCCCATCACGTTTCCCATCAGCATCGGTCCGGGCAGTATATCCGTTATATTTACTCTGATGGCTTCTGCCAGCGTCAAAGGTAAATTGTTGCAAACCGGAATCAATTATTTTGTGATCGCACTTGTTATAGTTTGTATGGCAGCCATACTTTATATCTTTCTTTCCCAAGGGCAAAGAATTATTCAGAAACTCGGGCCGGTAGGGAATCAGATCATTAACAAGCTCGTTGCCTTTTTTACATTCTGCATCGGCATACAGATTTCCGTGACAGGTATATCTCAGATATTTCATTTGAGTATCTTATGATTACAGCCGTTACAGAGCGGCTGCGGCAGCCGGCAATGATATTTACCCGTTTCTATCCGTTTGTCCGGATCAGTATGAGCAACATACGGTTCATGATGAAAACGAATATATACCATTGTCAGACTCTGGAAAAATGCAGTGGCACTTTAAGGGGGAGGAGGCATAATTATTAAGGATTGAGTCCTTTGTTTATAAGTAGCCTTTCAGCACTTTTGCGATGCGTTTGTATCCTTCGGCATTCGGGTGAAGCCCGTCACGGAACAGTGAATGGTCTATTGTTCCGTCTTTATGCGTCAGTTGCGGAGCAAGATTAATGAAAGTACAATCTTTGCCGTTCAGTCGCTCTTGCAATGCCGCGTCTATTTGGGCAATGCGGGTTTCCATCTCTTTTCTCGGCAGGATGCCCATCACGCAGAGTTTTGTACGGGGCTGACGCTCGCGAATCGCTTTTACGACCCGGCAGATTCCCTCTATGACTTCATCGTCGGTATTGAACAAGAGATTGTTGGTGCCTATCAGCAGGAAAATGTTCTGTGCCTGAAAACCGTCCAGCTCACCGTGGTAGATACGCCACAGTACATTTTCTGTTTTGTCCCAGCCAAATCCGAGGTTACGGACCCGCTTTCCTTTGAAAAGTTTATCCCAGGATTCTGTTCCAAACTGATTGTGTGCAATAGGTTCGCCTCCCCAGAAATGCGTGATCGAGTTGCCGATCATCACCACTTCGGGAGCACTTTGCTTATTTAGTTTCAAGATCTCTTCGTGGCGTCCGTACCAGTCGTATGGATCTCTTTGCTGCTTGCAGGGGATACATGAAGTAGGCCCTTCACTCTCTTCGTGTAAGATCTCACCTATCTTCTTCCGGTAACTGTCCGCATATTGCTGCATACCCAGGTCGGTGGAATGAACACCGTCTACCATGGCATCCATCGGCATACCGATTTCTTCCTTGGTCAGATAATAGACAGCAGGAACCTGCTCTTTTTGCAGCGTCTCGTATGCCTTGCGTAGTTCTGCATTGGCCACACGATAGGATTCCTCCGCGCTTTCGGAACTGAATTCATTGCTATATCCGTCGTGTTCTACCAACAGGATGGGGGCCCGGCTCTTTTCACGAAGTTTTTTCACTCCCTCCAAAGTGCGTTGGTACACTACGGCCGATGCTTCTTTTCCTGCCAGATTGGGCATACAGTCAATGATATATAGCCGTGCATCGATCTCTGACAGAAGATCGAAGAGTGCTTCTTCCAGTTTTCCGTTGCCGGAGAACCCCAGATTGATGACCGGATGTCCCAACTTCCGGTTCAGTATATTGCCCCATGCCATGCCAGGACGCGAAGCACAGGCTCCTTGCGCAATGGAAGTGCCGTATATGACCAGAGGCTTTTCTTGTGAAACCGGAAGAAAACGGAAAGAAGCGTCGGCAGGAACACCTATCTCCATCCATGATACACTGTTGTATAGCGGCAGGAATAGTTGGTATTCAAATCCGTTGCCGGATTTAGCCGCGTATGAAAGTCCCCTGAAATTGTAGACAATGGTGTCTCCCATGGAATAATTTCCGGCACACCAGCGTTCTTGCCCGTTATTGTCTGTAGCATACAGATCGATGCCCGAAACTCCCGTAGCCGGCATATGGGGCATAGAGAGTCCGCCTTTTACTACGTAGCGAACCTTTATTTCGGATGCGTTGGAACGGAAGGCGACAGACAGCCCTGCGCTTTGCCGCGACAAATCCCATAAAGGCTTGCGTACTTTATCTTCTGCCCTTTGCGGGAGGCGGGCATAAGAATCTTTCAGTTCGTCCTGCCATGCTTGTCCGCGTACTGTATGAAAGTCTTGTTTGAGTGGATCTGCCCATTTGTATTGTGCCTGTAGAGAAGCGCACCCCAGAAAAAGGGCTAAAAGGGAAAGTTGGAGTCTGGTAGTTTTCATGATCATTGAGTATTAGGGGATATAAATGTAATCATTCTATCTTGAATATGCAATCAACCGATGTAATCGTAGACGAGTTGTACAACTGGTACACGACGAGTTGTGCAACTGGTGATGTACGAGTTGTACAACTCGTATGTGCCGGGATGTATAGCTGGTACGTGATTGGTCGGGGACTTTAACGAGGTGTAACCTTATCCGAATCTGATAATCATTACCGAGAAATAAGGGTATCTTTTTTCCCGAAGTTCTTCGGTGGAGCAAGAGTAGTATTCCTTCTCGGTCCCTACATTTTCAAAGTAGTGGTATTGGTATTCCAGATGGTTAATTATACATTGGTGTACCTCGTCTATACATTGCGATAGCTTCATTATGACCACTACCGTCTGATGTTTCAGGTAGTCGTCCAGTTCTTTGGCGGTGACGTGACCCGGTATCACGATCAGCCGCTCTTCCTGACTGACAATATGCAGGCCCGCCATCGCTCCGGAAGCAATAAAAGCGGGAATACCGGCAATCTGTTCAACGGGGATGTCGTCTTGTTGCAGCTCGTCGTAGATGTAGTGGATGGAAGAGTAAAGACCCGCATCTCCTTCGGCCACAATTACGACGTTTTGTCCCTCTGCACGGAGTATTTTGCTGCTTTCATATACAGCTTCATAAGATCTTAATGCCAGTGTCCTGTCCTTGTCCATAGGAAGCCGGAAACACTGTACGGTGTCCGAGAATCCGAGAGTGTTCAGGATGGAGAGTGCCCGTGAAGAGGACTTGCCGTCTTGAGTCATGGTGGCCGGACAGAAGATGCAATCGGCTCCTTGCAGTGCTTTGAGTCCTTTCAATGTAATCAGATCCGGTTCTCCGGGGCCTAAAGATACGAAACGTATGGGATGTGTAGTTATCATTTGTTATCGGTTTATCATCTTAATGTTCTGCAAAAGTGAGGAAAATATCCCTATGAAACAAGAATTATTAAGTATCTTTGACCGCTGTAATCTGAATTAAAAGACAAATAACGATGAAACAATTCCTGATCGGATGCGCACTGCTGGCCTGTATCTCTTTAGCCGGTTGCCGTCCGAAGAACAACCAGAATGTAACGATAGTAACCGGTGAGGTGTCCGATACATCTTCTGTCCGTATCACACCAGTTTATGCCAAAGGTTTTAAAGTGACCTATACTCCTACATGCCGCTTGGTCGATATCAGCGATCCGCAGAAAGAAGGAGGTGAATCTTTTCATTACGCTCTTGTGCCCGGAGGGACGAAACCTGAAAATATTCCTGCCGGCTATACAGTGATAGAGACTCCCGTGAAGAGTGTTATCTGTATGACTTCCTTGCAGTTATCCAACTTTATTAAACTGGATGCTTTAAATCATGTAGTGGGTATCACGAGCACCCGTCATCTCTTCAACAAAGAAATGAACGAACGCTTGAAGCAGGGTAGAACGGCTAAGATAGGTATCGAGGGGAACTTTGATAATGAAGTGATCATGAGTGTGAATCCCGATGTCATCTTCATTTCTCCTTTCAAGCGCGGCGGATACGATGCCATGCGTGAAGTGGGCATTCCGCTGGTGCCGCATTTGGGATACAAAGAGATGACTCCGTTGGGACAGGCCGAATGGATTAAGTTTATCGGACTTTTCATCGGAGAGGAAGAGACTGCCAACCGGAAATTTGCAGCCATAGAAAAGCATTATAATGAATTGAAAGAAAGGGTTGCCCATGTAAAGAAGCGTCCGGTGGTGTTCAGTGGAGAGATCCGCGGGGGCAACTGGTATGCCGTGGGCGGTAAAAGTTTTCTGGCACAGCTCTTTCGTGATGCAGGTGCCGATTATTTTCTGAAAGACGATCCCCGGTCGGGAGGTGTCACACTCGACTTCGAAACAGTGTACAGCCAGGCGGAAAGTGCCGACTATTGGCGTATTGTCAATAGTTTCGACGGGACTTTCTCTTATGATGTATTGAAGAGTGAAGATCCGAGATATGCCGATTTTCGTGCTTTCCGTGAGAAAGGGGTGATATATTGCAACATGCGTGAAAAGCCGTTTTATGAAAGTATGCCTACCCAGCCGGAAGTGGTACTGGAAGATTTGATTAAGGCTTTTCATCCGGACTTGTTGCCCGATTATACGCCTGTCTATTACGAACGACTCAATTAATCTGTCCAATGAAACGACCGACAATACCTCTTATGCTGCTTATAGCCGCATCTATTTTTGTCTTTTTTCTGCTGAATCTGTTGTTGGGCTCGGTTTCCATTCCCATCGGTTCGGTATGGAACATACTTTGGGGCGGAACGGATGAATCCGTTATCTGGCAAAATATCATCTGGAAGTCACGGGTACCGCAGGCTTTGACTGCTTTGGTGGCGGGTGCCGGACTTTCTATCAGTGGCTTGCAGATGCAGACCGTATTTCGTAATCCGCTGGCAGGACCTTCTGTACTTGGTATCAGTTCCGGTGCCAGCCTGGGAGTGGCTTTCGTGGTATTGTTGTCCGGAGCATTTGGAGGCGTGGCACTTAGCAAATTGGGATATATGGGCGAGGTGGCTCTTTCGTTGGCAGCCGTTATCGGTGCCCTGTCGGTGATGGCGCTTATTGTGTATGTATCCCAAAAAGTGAAAGGAAATGTAACTTTGTTGATTATCGGTGTGATGATTGGCTATGTGGCGAGTGCCGTTATCGGTGTACTCAAATATTTTAGTGTGGAAGAAGACATCCGCGCTTACGTCATTTGGGGGTTGGGTAGCTTTGCCCGCGTCTCCGGTGATCAGATGACCTTGTTCGTCTGTATCATGGTTGTGCTGATTCCGCTCTCTTTCCTGTTGATTAAAACCATGAATCTGATGCTGCTTGGCGATGGGTATGCACGTAACTTGGGATTGAACATCAAGCGTGCCCGCCTGTTGGTCATTTCATGTTCGGGAGTGCTTGTAGCCATCGTGACCGCTTATTGCGGACCGATTATGTTCATTGGTTTGGCGGTTCCTCATCTTTGCCGTGCCATCTTTCATACCTCGGATCACCGCATCCTGATGCCGGCCACTTTGCTGGCAGGTGCTTCGTTGGCTTTGGTATGCAATCTGGTTGCCCGCATGCCGGGCTTTGAGGGAGCTCTTCCGGTCAACTCCGTGACTGCGCTGGTAGGCGCGCCGGTCGTGGCATCAGTGTTGTTCCGTAAGCGTAAAAGTGAATTAAGTGAATAAAGAATCATGAAGCAAAAAACCATTCATATAGAGAATCTTTCGATAGGCTACCTGGGTAAGACCGATGTTAAAGTTGTGGCCGATCGTATCAATGCCGGCATTAACTGTGGCGAACTGACTTGCCTGTTGGGAGCTAATGGAGTGGGGAAGTCCACCCTGTTGCGTACACTTTCGGCATTTCAACCTAAATTGGGGGGTAAGATAGAGATTGTGGGCAAGGAGATCGATGCATATACCGACAAGGAACTGTCAACCGTCATTAGCGTAGTGCTCACTGAGAAATGTGATATTCGCAATATGACGGTGCACGAGCTTGTAGGTTTGGGGCGCAGTCCGTATACCGGTTTTTGGGGAACACTTCGCGGAGAAGATAAGGAGGTGGTCGAACGTTCCATTGCTTTGGTGAAGATTCAGAACCTGGCACACCGCATGGTGCATACCCTGAGTGATGGTGAGCGACAGAAAGTGATGATTGCCAAAGCGCTGGCACAAGAGACTCCGGTGATCTTTCTGGACGAACCGACGGCATTTCTCGATTTCCCCAGTAAAGTGGAGATGATGCAGTTGCTTCACCGGTTGAGCCGCCAGACCAATAAAACGATTTTTCTTTCCACACATGATCTGGAGCTGGCTTTACAGATTGCCGATAAAATCTGGTTGATGGACAAGATGAACGGGGTGACTATCGGTACTCCGGAAGATCTGTCACTGAGTGGCAAACTGAGTAGTTTCTTTGCCCGTAAAGGCATTGTGTTCGATTTGGAGACGGGCTTGTTCCGGGTAGACAACGAATATACATCGCAGATACGCCTGGTGGGGCATGGACAGAAATATGCCATGGTGCGTAAAGCCCTGCAACGTAACGGGATTTTGGCTAATCGTACTGTCGAGTCGGATACCTACATCGAAACCGGTGATCTGAAAGACGGTAACGGATTCATCCTACATCCGCAGGAAGGGGAAGCCGTAACGCTGAACAGCATTGAAGAACTGTTGGAGAGATTGCAGGCCGGGAGTGCCGAAAGAGCCGTTTAACCGCTGAGGGGCATCCCAAGAACCCTTATCGTTCAGAATCTGGCACAACAGCTCCGAAACGACTGCACCATGATGGCTGTTGCCTGCTCCTGATAAATGGGAAATTACTTTTCTGCTCTCCTCTGCTGTGAAGTTAGAACAAAGAAGCCTCCATACCTTCTTCCAATGTGCGCGGGGTGTACCCGATTTCGGCTTTAGCCTTTTCGATACTTAATCCGCTGAAACGCGGGCGGGGAGTAACCTCTTTCATTTCTTCGGTAGTGACAGGTTCGATCAATGAACGATCCAGTTTCAGAAAATCAGCCACCCGGTAGGCGATTTCGGCAATTGTGAGGCATTCGCTGCCGCAAATATGATAGATGCCGTTGGCTGTATGAAACATCAGCTTTTCTACTCCTACTGAAATATCTCCAACAAAGGTCGGTGTACGCCATTGATCGGATACGACACGGATCGTTTCTCCGTTTCTCAACCGGTTGGCTACTAGCTGAAGGATGTTGCCATGCTGTCCCGGAAGGGCTTTTCCATAAACGACGACTACACGTACTATGGCATAATTACTACAAATGCTGGCTATAATCTTTTCGGCTTTCAGTTTCGTAACACCGTAATAATTCACCGGGATCGCTTCATCTTCTTCCTTGTAGAGCCGGGTGCTTTTACCGTCAAATACAAAGTCCGTGGAAAGATGGATGAAACGGCTGCCATACTGTTCGCAAACATGTGCTATCGTTTCGACTGCTGTAACATTTGTAGCTTCAGCTTCTGCATGATGGGTTTCGCAATAGTCCGGTACCGAAAGGGCAGAGGTGTTGATTACGATATCCGGCCGGCATTCTTTAAATAATTTCCGTACTTCATTTTCGTCCCGGATATCGGTACGTACGAAGCGATAATCTTTGCCGGGACAAATGTCATCTCTCAGCGAGCATCCTGTGACGTGGTATATAGGGTTAACCGATAAGTCATTCAGTATCCGGCGCCCCGTAAATCCATTGGCACCGATAATCAATATGTTTTTCATTTCTTTCTTTTTTTAATATGGATAGTTGCGCCCCTGCTGGACTTCAATGCGGATACCGAAATTCCCATCGGAAGATTTCATCTCGAAAGCCCCTTTGAAGTTGTTCTTTTCCCATGGCATGGCGGCAGGGTTAGGGACTTTTTTGCCATCGGCATTATATTCCCCATACGTGTTCAGACGCATGCCGTTTTTCAGTTTAAACGATCCCATCTGGAGCTGTTGCGGAGACGAGAAGAAATCGTGTCCGCCCCAACCGAATCCGTATGAAAGGGAGGGAGTGAACACATTGGATAGTCCTTGTGTCATTATGACGTCCGGATTCAAACTGAAGATCCGGTTATAGTCTTTGCTTGCATCGGGTAATTCGAATTTATATTTCGGCAGTTTGGGAGGAGCTGCTATAAACAATCCCATATCGATCAGGAAATCTCCGTATTGCTTGACGGTAGAAGGCAAATGCCGGATGCTGTCGGAAGGTTGTTCCGACTGGGCAGAAAGTGAGGCCGTACTCAGTAACAGCAGCAAAAAGAATATCAGCTTCTTCATATCCGTTCTATGTTATCTTTCAAAACGCAAAGATATGAAAATAATCTGCTTGCCGTGAATCCTTTATTTCTTTTTTAGATGAATTACAGGGCCGAAAACAGGGTTCGTTTCCCAACGTCCTTTTACGGGATTGAATTCGTGGATGGCTCCGCCGGTAATGCCGAATTTACCATTGAACATGTAGTCGACTGTTCCTCCGAAATGATTCTGCATATATAAGTCGGGGACCATATAGCCCTTCTTAGAGTTTCGTTGCCCGTTGAGCGAATATTGGCCGAACACGTTCAGGTATAAATGGTCTGTAAGCCTGTAGGTAATTTTTCCGTGGATACCGGCATCAAAGCGTGAACCGGCCATCGGAGCCGTGGGGATGCGAAGGCTTGGCAATGTATATTTAGCAACAAACACTCCTCCCGAAAAGATCCAGCGATCATTGGGAGAGAACGAGTAGGCAGCACCCGCCTTTACGATGGTGCCTATGCTGAGATAAGTGTTATAATTGCTGAAAGTACTGAGATTACTGTTGGGAGAAAGGTTGAAATTGTAATAACGGTCGTAATCCCAAATGAAGGGGTTGGAATAGCTCCCCAATTGAGGGACGATCCAACCGGACGGAATACTTTCCGGGTACGGTATACGGAAAGTCATACTGTCACCGGCTGCAGCTTGTCGGGTGTTGTCCGGAAGAGTACCGTCTGTTTGTATGTTTCTATCGTTGATATGCAGTCCCTGACGAATTTCAGGTACAGTTTCGCGATGCCCTTTGATACTGTCTTTCGGTTGTTCTGTTTGTGCACATACCATCACTGTAATGATTGCCAGTATAAATGTGCAGTATATTCTATTCTTCATCATTCTGTGTATTTAATTTAAGATCAGTTTATATCCTATCCCTCTGACATTGACAATGCGAATTCGCTCGTCGGCTGACAGTTTATGGCGGAGCTTTGTGATGAAAACGTGTAAACTTCTTGAGTTAAAAAAGTTATCGTCTCCCCATAGGTCGAGTAATACATTCTGTGTGTTGACCACTTGATTCTGATTTTCGCAAAGTCGCTTCAGGATTTCCGATTCCCGATGAGAAAGCTCCTGCTTCAATCCGGCATGTGTCAGTGTTTGTGCAAGAGAGTCGAACAAATAGTTGCCTATCTCAAACCGGGTGGTTGTTTTCTTTTCTTCATTGAAACTGAATGCTTTGCCAACCAATGCTTTGATGCGTATGATCAGCTCCTGCATGCCGAATGGCTTCTTCAGGTAGTCGTTGGCGCCTAGTTCGAAGCCTTCTACCACATCGTTAATAGCCGAACGTGCTGTCAGGAAAAGTACCGGTGTTTGTTTATCGGTCTGGCGGATACGTCTTACCATTTCAAAGCCATCCATGCGGGGCATCATTACATCGGCCACCAGCACGTCCGGACGAATATCGAAAAACATGCGTAATCCTTCTTCACCGTTGGCTGCAATAGTGAGAATGAAGTCGTCCTCTTCGAGTGTGTCTTTGATAATCATGGCGAGGGTCAGTTCGTCCTCTGCCAACAATACTTTGATTTTCTCTTTCATAACGTGATGGTGAATGTGCTACCGTGTCCGGGTTCGCTTTTTACACAAACTGTTCCGCCATGTTTTTCTATCATTGTTTTTACATAATAGAGTCCCAGTCCGTATCCCTTTACGTTGTGCAGGTTACCGGTCGGTACGCGATAGAATTTATCGAATATATGTTTTTGTTTCTCTTGTGCGATGCCTGTTCCTTCATCGCTGACGGAAATTTCCACTTTTCCGTTATCTGCTGTTTCGCGGCAATGAATGCGGATGACGGCCTTTCCCGGTGAATATTTCACTGCATTGTCTATCAGGTTGCTCAATATATTGCTGAAGTGGGTCCGGTCGGCAAATACTGTAAGGTTTGCCGGTTCTACTCTATAGTCGATGTCAATCGGATTTTGTGCTTTGAGTTTATGCTGTTCTGTCAATGATTCAAGTAAAGTAGCAAGAGTTATTTCTTCCGGACGGAGTCGGAAGGTTTTGCGTTGTTCCATACTCATCGTCAGTATCTGTTCAACCAGTCCGCTAAGCCTTTGCAGTTGTTCCTGGCTGATACTTAAATATTTGTCCCGTTTGGCTTTTTCGTCAGCTTGTCCGAAGTTGAGTAAAGCATCGTTGGCTGCATATGCCACGGCAATGGGAGTCTTTAGTTCATGGGTGATATTGTTGGTGAAGTCACTTTTCATCTCTTCCAGTGTTTTTTGTTTCAGCAATGTGCGGATCAGGAACCAGAAAGAGAATCCCAAAATCAACAGAATGATGAATGAAGTAATAAGTATTCCTGCCATCTGATGGACGATCACTCCTGCAACTGAATCCATCCGAAGGCGGTAGAGAGAATGGGAATGGATGTCGAAAGTGTAGTCGTACGTATGGGCATCCGGTCCGGGGATGTAGTTCACCGTACCGCTCATTCCTAATGTATCGGTGAAAAGTAAACTGGAGTCAGGCGTATTGCCGAAATGCAGATATTCTATCCGATACGGCAGTGAGATTCCTCTTTCCTGTAAACTGAGTGTCAGCAGGCTATCGTATGATTGAAAATCAGGATCCATGATAACGTCAAGGCCAGAGTGCAATCCTCTTTGAAAGTAAGTGGCCAGTTCGAGCATGGTATTCTGATCTTTCAATAGTATGTCCAGCCCGCCTTTTGTTTGCAGCATGGCAGCTTTTACCTCCTGCGAAGTGGAATCTTGCGGAACTATTTTTATTTCTTTCTGATCATTACGAACGACGATCAGGGTGTCCAGTTTCCGTTCGGTTTTGAGAATGGAATCTTGTTGTATTCCTGTGCTTCCCGGAATCTTTTCTTTATGGACCATAGTGCTGCTGCGAACCAGTGTTCCACCTTCATCATTGTATCCGGCGGAAACAGAGATTTCACCATGATCTTGGTCATCCCGACGCATGCGTTCTATGCGTAACATCATCTCATTGTAATCACTTGTGCGCATAGCCTCGATAATCGAATGTTCCATATCACTTTTCATGGTATGGTACATACTAACCAACCAGTATGCCTGGTAGGCAAAGATGGCCATCAGAGAAGCAATTACAAGTATGGCGATATGTTTGATTGGGAGTTTCATGCAGGCAAAGATAATGGTTAACCTTTGTTGTTGTTACATCTGATAAGACTAAATAACACTACCGATAACAGTAGATAACACTACATAAGTCGATGATAACGTATTGTCTTGCCTTTTCTGCCGTACTTTGCAACTGTAACCCAAACAAGGAATAAAAATGAAACGAATTTACTTGACTTTTGTGTTTGCAGGTGCTGTCTGCTTTCAGGTAGCGGCACAGAATGTGGATGAAGATCGGATACTTTCTGCGGATAGTCTGATTACGATGGATGGACGTTTAGACAGTTTATACAGATCCTTGCCCGAAGTGATGGTGGTAGGTGAACGTCCGGTGGTGAAAGCAATGCAGGGAAAACTTGTATATGATTTGCCTCGACTTATTCAGAATTTTGCAGTAGACAATGCATATGATGCGATAAAGGAGCTCCCCGGAGTGAGCGAAATGAATGATAATCTGACTTTAGGAGGAAAAAGTGTTACGGTTGTATTGGATGGCAAAGTAACCACAATGACTCAGGAACAACTGAACACTCTTTTAAAAAGCATTCCTGCCGGGCGTATTGAAAAGGCCGAAGTGATGTATTCGGCTCCTGCACGTTATCAGGTGCGGGGGGCTATGATAAATATCTGCCTGAAACAGGGAGACTCCGGGAAATCCACCTTGCAGGGTGAGTTTTTCAGTGATTATCGGCAAAGGCATTATGAATATTTGACTGAGCGTGCGAGCCTTCTGTATTCGGGACATAAATTCTCTGCAGACTTTCTTTACTCTTACAGTCATGGGCGAAACTATTTCCTGACGGATAAAGAGGCTTTGCACGCTTTGTCAGATGGTACGATACATCCCATAAGTACGAATGAATCTCAACGAAGCCGTTCGAATAGACACAACCTGCGTTTAGCCGGCGATTATGTATTTGCCGCAAACCATCAACTTAGTGTGACATACAATGCCCAATTTGTGAATGGTTTTAATCTGAGCACTGTAGACGGCACTCAAATTTCGAATGCCCGTACCCGTATGACCGACCAGCTCCATAATGCACGCCTCGATTATCATATGCCATTCGGATGGAAAGCCGGAGTGGAATATACTTATTATCATTCACCTTCTTCACAATTACTTCACAGTCGGATGGGGAGTGATGAACTGGATTTTCGTGTTAAAGACTCTCAGCGTATCAATCGTTGGAAACTTTTCCTCTCCGGAGAACATGATCTGGGCAATGGGTGGGGAATGAATTATGGGGCAGTCTATACGACAAGTTTGGACAACAGCCATCAATATTATCATGACCCTGAAACTGATGAAATAATATCGGGAAATAGCAATATGAAGTCTCGTCGTCGGGAACAAACACTTAATTTTTACGCCGGATTTAACAAGGCTTTTGGTGATAAATTGTCTTTAGATGCCTCATTGGCTGCCGAACAATTCCACACGACTGTATGGAATGAATGGAGCCTGTATCCGACTTTTAACATTAACTATGCTCCTGCACCGGGAAATGTATGGCAATTATCCCTCAGCAGTGATAAAAGTTATCCCGATTACTGGGCTACTCAGGATGCAGTTTCTTATATGGGTGGAGGGTATTCCGAGATTCACGGCAATCCTTACTTGAAACCTGAGATTAACTACCAGCTACAGTTGACTTATGTTTTAAACAGTAAATATATGTTTAATGCATGGTATAGTCATACTAAGGATAATGCAACACAAACCCTTTATCAATCACCGGAGCGATTGGTTGAAATTTATAAGTATTTCAATTTTGATTTTGAACAGCAAGCCGGTGTACAGGCTGTTGTCCCATTTGCGATCGGACGCTGGCTGAAATCGCGTTTCACATTGACCGGCGTTTACGATCGTCAAAAAGACAGTGACTTTTGGGATATTCCTTTTGATCGGAAAGCATATTATGCGATGTTGAATATGAATCATACAGTGACTCTGTTCTCACATCCGGATATTAAGCTGATTGTGAGTGGAATGATACGCAGTAAGGCGATACAAGGCATCTATGATTTACCGGCATCCGGCAACTTGGACATAGCGCTCAGGTATGGTTTTGCCAATGGAAAGGCATTGCTGACTCTTCGATGTAATGACTTGCTTGAAACAGGGCAGATTTCACCGCGAATTTATTATGCTATGCAGAACGTGACCAACCATTACTCTGCTTTCCGTGAATTTGGTGTTTCGCTTACCTATAAGTTTGGAGGCTATAAAGAGAAGAAACGGGAGGGAGTGGATACCTCACGTTTCAAATAGTTCTGTGTTCGAGAATTAAGGAGGTGTCATTGAACAGGTAAAATCACTGTTATTCTGGTACCTCCTGTATATGTTGGGTCAATGCTTATCTTTCCGGACAATCTGCGGATGATCAGTTGGCACAAATAAAGTCCCAATCCGTTACCCGGAGTGAATGCATTGAGCTTGGAGAATCGTTCGAAAACCTCCTTATGTTTGTCTGCCGGTATACCACATCCGGTATCTGTTACGCTTATATGAACTTGTTGGCGTGCTTCGTCGATGTGACAATGGAGGGTGATAATGCCTTTTTCAGTGAACTTATTTGCATTGTTCAATAGATGCTCTATGACTAATGATAAATATTTCTCGTGTGTGGTCAGTATGATGGGGTGTTCCGGCAAGTCAATCCGATAGTCTATATCGGGTTTATGAGACCGATTTAATAATGTCATCTCTTGTATACAGATAGAATTAAGATTCGCTTCTTTGCAAGGTAATTTTTCTTGTGATACATCCAGGCTGGATATTTCAAGCATATTATCGATTAATGAAGTAAGTAGAATTGTACTTTTCTGAATCTCTTGTGAAAAACCTTCACGGGTTTCTTTATCTATCTCATCATTGAATATCAAGTCGGAGAAACCTACAATCGAATTGAGTGGCGTACGTATCTCGTGGCAAATAGAGTTTATGAAAGCTGTCTTCATCTTTTCACTTTCTTCGGCTTTTTGCTTGAGGTTCCGGAGATGAAACTTCATCTTTTTCTCTTTTTTCAGGTCGTGATATAAATACAGACAGACAAAGATTACAATTATCAGAATGATAGACAGGCATATCACCAGAATACGTTTGTTTTTAATTTCAAGTTGTGACTTTTCATTGTTCAACTTATTCACTTCATATTTTATCTGGAGTTCACCCAATTGCTTTTGCATGTTTTCAGTAGTCAGCGAATCTTTATATTGAGTCGCTATTCTGAGGTATGCCAATGCCTCTTTGAAGTTACCCATGGCTTCGTAGGTTTGTGATTGAATGTCGTATAATCCCGGTAGATTGTTTGGGATTATTTCTTGTGCAATTTGTATCAGACTATCATTAGCCATCAATGCTTTTTCATAATGGGGTTGGGGCTTTTGATTCAGGTAATAGTTATTCATCGATAGAAAATAATTATATCGATCGTACGGATTGGTTAGTTTTTTGTTCAATTTAACTATTTGTTGCCAGTAATAATCCATTTTTTCGGGAGCTTCCAAAATAGCATTAGCCAATAGCGATGTATAAAAGTGCAATTCGTGTATTGCCATATTATAAAAAGGACGTTGGGCTTGGTAGTGATCTTTGTAATATTGTTGTTGGGTTTGCAGATTCTCATCTAAAATCCGGATAGCAGAATCACATCTATTCAGTATGCCATATGTGTTGGATAATTTCCAAACAATGGTTGATGTAAATAAGACTTGTTTTTCCGGAGGCAATTGCTTAGATAAGTTCATTGCTGTTTCCAGATAGGGGAGTGCCTCCTTTATCATGTCATTGTAATGAAGGCTACCACCAGTGATGTAAGCTTGGACGATTTTATTGTAAAGTGATGCTTCATCAGATTTCTTTTCTTCTATAAATTGCAATTCTTTTGTGATAGCTTCTTCTGTTTCATTGTGGCTGCATAGTGTATCGAAAAATCGCATTTGAAGGTAAGCCAATACAGGGGCTGTTTCTTGGGGCTCCCGGATTGCTTTTATCAGTTCCATATAATGATATGCTGAATCCATACGATATTCTTTTGTCTCTCCGCATACAAGATCATTTAAGGCATTGAGCATCCCCGATGTATCGCCAGCCTTTTGGGCTTCTCTATACATGTTGAGCAAATATGTCTTTTCATCAGGGGTTTCAAAACAAATGTCCGCCAGGTTTCGGTAAATATTGATTCGTTCTACAGCTATTGTCGTCTGTTTTAATTGTAATAAAAGACTGTCTTTTGCATGGTTATCTATGGCCAATGCTATTCCGGTCCAGGCGCACAAGACTAAGAGGATTATATATCGCATCATATTGTTTGTTGTTTGTAGGTAACAAATATACGCCTTTTTTCAATGGGAAATCCGTCAATCCTCCGGTATCTTTTTGCTCCCTACTAAAAAAAGGTAATAAAGTCAACTTTGATATGGAGTTAATTGTTAATTTTGCAACTTCATTTTAAAAACCTAAAAACTCCCGATATGAAATCAGACATAGAAATAGCACGTAGTGTTGAGTTGAAGAAAATAAAACAAGTAGCAGAAAGCATCGGTATTCCCCGCGATGAAGTAGAAAATTATGGTCGTTATATTGCCAAAATTCCCGAGTATCTGATTGATGAAGAGAAAGTAAAAAAGAGTAACCTGATTTTGGTTACTGCCATTACTGCAACCAAGGCGGGTATTGGTAAAACGACTGTTTCTATCGGTCTTGCGTTAGGACTGAATAAGATCGGCAAAAAAGCAATTGTCGCTTTGCGCGAACCTTCCTTGGGACCGTGCTTCGGAATGAAAGGAGGAGCGGCAGGAGGCGGTTATGCCCAGGTACTTCCGATGGAGAAGATTAATTTGCATTTTACCGGTGATTTTCATGCTATCACTTCTGCTCACAATATGATTTCCGCATTGCTGGATAATTATTTATACCAAAATCAATCTAAGGGTTTCGGTCTAAAAGAGATTCTTTGGCGTCGGGTACTTGATGTGAACGACCGTTCTTTACGGAATATCGTAGTTGGTCTAGGACCGAAAACCAACGGTATTACGCAGGAATCCGGATTTGATATTACTCCAGCATCAGAAATCATGGCAATTCTTTGTCTTTCAAAAGACGTGGATGATCTTCGCCGTCGAATTGAAAATATTCTTTTAGGATATACCTATGATAATAAACCGTTTACAGTTAAAGATCTGGGTGTGGCAGGAGCCATAACAGTTCTATTGAAAGATGCTATACATCCGAACCTGGTACAGACTACCGAAGGTACTGCCGCCTTTGTGCATGGAGGCCCATTTGCTAATATTGCTCATGGATGTAATTCTATATTAGCAACGAAGATGGCAATGACTTTTGGTGATTATGTAATTACAGAGGCCGGTTTCGGTGCTGATTTGGGAGCAGAGAAATTCTACAATATTAAATGTCGCAAGAGTGGATTGCAGCCGCGTTTGACAGTGATTGTGGCTACTGCGCAAGGACTTAAAATGCATGGGGGAGTTAGCCTCGATCGCATTAAGGAGCCAAACCTCGAAGGATTGAGAGAAGGTTTGCGTAATTTAGATAAGCATGTCCGCAATCTGCGCTCGTTTGGTCAGACTGTTATTGTTGCTTTCAATAAGTTTGCCAGTGATACGGATGAAGAGATGGAGTTGCTTCGTGAGCACTGTGAGCAGTTGGGAGTAGGCTATGCTATCAATAATGCTTTTTCAGAAGGTGGTGAAGGCGCTGTCGATCTAGCGAATCTGGTGGTTGAGACAATTGAAAACAAACCATCCGAACCATTACAGTTTACCTATAATGATGAAGATAGTGTACAGCAGAAGATTGAGAAAGTCGCAACCAATTTATATGGTGCAAGCGTTGTGACCTATAGCACGTTGACCCGTAACAAGATTAAATTAATTGAAGAAATGGGAATCGGTCATTATCCTGTATGCATTGCCAAAACGCAATATTCTTTTTCAGCCGATCCAAAAGTATATGGGGCAGTAGATAACTTTGAACTCCATATTAAAGATATCGTTATTAACAATGGAGCCGAAATGATTGTAGCGATTGCAGGTGAGATTATGCGTATGCCTGGTTTGCCAAAAGAGCCGCAAGCACTCCATATCGATATTGTGGATGGCAATATTGAAGGATTGAGCTAAACTTTTCCATATACAGGAAGAGGTAGTTTCAAAAAAGAAACTGGAAATTGAGGATTTTATAGATTAAAACTTCAAATATAAGAATCCCCTTGTTCTAGCCTTGTATTGTAATAGATTAAAGCTAGAATGAGGGGATCATTATATCCGAACCTGTAATATTGCCTCTTTTTTCCATTCTGAGATAGTTTCTTGGAGGCCCATAAATTTATTGTAATTCTTGGAGACTAGTCAAATAAATCCCCGCTATTCTTTCTGAACGAATGGCGGGGATGACGGATATATAGAGTCCAGTGTGCTATTTTTTAATTCTTTCTAACACACTGTACGATTGTAGCTCCTTTTTATTATTGTATTGTTCGGAACGGACAATACCAATATTGGGTGCATACCATTCATATCCGTAACCCTTAATTGTTTCTTTCGGTGTCCAGATATTCATTTCATACTTTACTTTCGTACAATAAAATGCTCCAGCAGGAGTATTTATAGTTTCTGTAGTAACAAATTCTCTGTCGAAAACGGAGATTTCAGCCCGGTTGTTTTTATTTCCTTTTTGGTAAAGACGCAGAGTTCCGTCATCAAATTCGTCATCGTCTCCCGGATTCATCGGATTAGAAAAGGCATCCGGATAATTCATTAAATCTCCCATCATATATACATCAGCATTCATCATGTTGAGTGCTGTGGGGAATGTTGCCACATCTCCCATACTCATAGAAAAATTTCCATCGCTACAACGAGCTACCATTTGTCCGGAATTGAGTGTTTTGCCTGCGGCATCAGCAAATGTATAGTTTGCTACTACCTCCATACCTGACGGATATTCATACGCCTGATCTACTCTGTAGACTAGGATATTAGTAAGTTTACCATCAGCAGTGTAGCAATTACGGGTGATTTGTTCACCTTCTTGGTTGGGAAAGAAGAAGGCACAATCTTGATTTTGAGCCATAGCTCCGGCAGTAACCAATAAGGTTGCTGCGACCATTAGATTTCTTATTTTCATATCAGTTTAGGTATTAAGTAAATATCATCTTCTTTTTTTAGTTACTTATCAACGGTTAACAGGAATGAAAGGTTTTGAGGGAGGTGTTAATGCGATGTTAAAAGAGCAAAAAAAATGCCCGCAACTTTCTTCACAGAGAATTGCGAGCCCACGTATGTTATTGTTTAATACTAAAATGTGCTATTTAATATGCGAAGATCGGATATTTTTCCATTGTCTTGTTGACACGTGCACGTACTTGTGCTATCACTTCTTCATTTTCTACGTTAGATAATACGGTTTCGATCATTTCCGCGATTTCCAACATCAGATCTTCTTTTGCACCACGTGTTGTGATGGCAGGAGTACCCAAACGGATACCTGAAGTCTGGAATGCGGAACGACTATCAAACGGAACCATATTTTTATTAACTGTTATATCAGCAGATACGAGTGCTTTTTCTGCAACCTTACCTGTTAGAGTAGGGTATTTACTACGCAAGTCAACCAGCATGGAATGATTATCTGTGCCACCTGAAACAATAGTGAAACCACGGTCAATCAAGGCTTGTGCTAATACAGCGGCATTCTTCTGTACCTGTTTTTGATATTCTTTATATTCGGGTTGCAAACATTCACCGAAAGCTACAGCTTTGGCTGCAATCACATGTTCCAACGGCCCTCCTTGTATTCCTGGGAATACAGCTGAGTCAAGTAGTTGAGACATCATCTTAATTTCTCCTTTCGGAGTTTTCTTTCCCCAAGGATTAGGAAAGTCTTTTCCCATCATGATTACGCCACCACGAGGTCCTCGGAGGGTCTTATGAGTGGTTGAAGTCACAATATGTGCATATTTCACAGGATTATCCAATAGACCGGCTGCAATTAACCCGGCAGGATGTGCCATGTCGATCATGAGAATTGCTCCTACCTTGTCGGCAATTTCGCGCATACGTTTATAATCCCATTCACGAGAGTAGGCCGAACCGCCTCCAATGATCATTTTGGGCTTTTCACGCAATGCTACTTCCTCCATTTGATCGTAATCTACGCGACCGGTTTCCTGTTTCAGATTATATTCGCAGGGAGTATAAATGATTCCCGAAGTGTTTACTAATGAACCATGTGAAAGGTGTCCTCCATGTGCCAGATTCAGCCCCATGAATTTATCTCCCGGATTCAGTACAGCCAGAAATACGGCTGCATTAGCCTGTGCTCCTGAGTGGGGTTGCACATTGGCCCATTCTGCACCAAAAATCTCTTTCAGGCGGTCAATGGCAATTTGTTCGCTTTGGTCTACCACTTCACAGCCACCATAGTAGCGTTTACCCGGATATCCTTCCGCATATTTATTGGTAAGACAAGATCCCATTGCCTCCATCACCTGATCACTTACGAAATTTTCTGATGCGATCAGCTCAATGCCTTTCAACTGACGTTGATGTTCTTTTTCGATAATATCGAAAATTAAATCGTCTCTTTTCATTATTTGTTATAATAAGATTAAAGTGTATCTTGAAACCTTTATTATTATAATCGCACAAATTTAGATATTATTTAAAGAGTGTGCAACCTTTTTGAAGAAAAAGTTATTTAAAATATAACTCCGAGTGAAAAACTAAGCACATTGTCACGACGTCGAAAGGTGATATTGCTTACTTCCGGTCTACCTTCCATATCTATATTATCGTATGTTACTGATTTTGATAAATTGTGAAGCCCTTGTTCGTATCGAAAATCGAAAAAAATGCGGGAGATGTTGACACTAACGCCAATTACTGCACTGACATTGAAGGGATACAGCTTTTCGTGGATACCCTGTTGATCAAAGTTCTCAAAAGTGATTTTATTCTTCTTATTCCACAAGTATCTTAGTTTCGGTCCTGCAAAGAGAGACATTGTGTAAGGACCTTGTTTTACTACATGATAACCATATAGTAATGGAAAATCAATGCTGTGGATAGTGGAACTGACCGATGCATAGTCAGGTTCAATGTCGGGATGCTGTGAGCCGAGTTTATCGAAAGAAATCTCGCACCTGCTGATATTATACGAGATTTCCGGTTGTATAAAATGCCTTTTCATGTTCAAGCGCATAAAGAGAGCACCGAAATATCCTATTTTGTAGTTGTTCTGAATTTCGTCAATGGTTACATCTTTAATTTTCAGATCAGAAACCAGAAACATAGAAGAGTTGAATCCACCCCTGATTCCTACATTTATTTTGCGGTCATCCGGGTGTCTTTCCTTTTTATGATTGTCTTCCCCATAAGCGGCAAAAGCAATCCATATCGATATAAAAAGGAGAACTATTCGTTTCACTTTGTTTTCTTTTCTACTGACCAACCGAATTTTCCTATCTTTTCTCCTAAATTATAATATCCTCCGTGTACATATACAAGCGGATTTGCTTCCGCCAATTCCAACTTTCCGGTTTCCCGGTTTAGATGACGATCATCTGCACGGATGTTTACTACGTCAGCAATAAACATGTCATGTGATCCCAGAGATACGATTTCTTTCACACGGCATTCAATACAAAGGGGAGATTCTTCAATGAGAGGTGCATTCACTACAGAACATTTGCCCGGGGTTAGTTTCATTTCTTCAAACTTATGATAATCCTTCCCTGAACGTACTCCACACCAATCTGTTGCGAAAGCCATATCCCGGGTTGTTAAATTGATCACAAATTCCATATTCTTTTTTATAATAGGATAAGAATGACGTTCGGGACGAACAGAAATGTAACACATCGGCGGATTGGTACAAATGGTTCCGGTCCATGCTACCGTAAGTATATTGTATTCGCTTTCATCGCTTCCGCAACTTACCAATACGGCAGGCAACGGATAAATCAGAGTTCCGGGCTTCCAGTCTTGCTTCATCTTTTTATTCACTTTATATGTTACGAGCTACGAGTTACGTCCGACATCGTTTAGCGGTCTAGAACTCGTAGCTTGCAGTGCATAACTAAATGATTGTAATATCTTCTCTTTTTTGTTCTTTCTCGCAGTAATGACATTTTATAACACAATTGTCTTTGTCGATCACGTGAAATAAAGTAGCCATCGGTTCATTATTCGTGATACATTTGGGATTAGCACATTTTACGATAGCTTTTAACTCGTCAGGCATTCGCACTTCTTTTTTTTCTACTACTTCGTAATCACGGATGATGTTCAGTTTTACATGAGGGGCTACTACGGAAATTCGATTGATTTCTTCGTCACAGAAAAATTTATCGGCAATCTTGATGATTCCTTTCTTACCTAGTTTTTTACTGTCCAAATTGAATCCGATAGTAATATTAGTCGTCATGTGTTCCAATCCGAGCAATGAAACTACCGTAAAAAGTTTCTCTGAAGGTATATGGTCGATAACAGTGCCATTTTTCAGTGCGGCCACCTGTAATGCTTGTTTATTCTCGCTCATGATTTTATAAAATATCTTGTAAAGTGATTCCTAATACATCGCAAAGTATAGCTTGACGGGCATAGAGTCCATTTTGTGCTTGTTGAAAATAATAAGCTTTCGGACTGTCATCCACATCATAAGCAATTTCATTGACACGTGGTAACGGATGAAGAATACGAAGGTTAGAACGAGTATTTTCAAGCATTTTCGCTTTAAGGATATATACGTTTTTTACCCGTTCATATTCCATTAGATCAGTGAAACGTTCACGTTGTACGCGGGTCATGTAAAGGATATCAGCATCCTTAATTACCTCTTCGTTAAAGTCCGTATGCTCTACATATTTTATATTGTGCTCTTTGCAATATATTTTATATTCTTCCGGCATTTTCAGTTCCTCGGGGGCAATAAAGTGGAAAGTCGGGTTAAAGTGGCGCATAGCCATCAGTAAAGAGTGTACGGTACGTCCGTATTTCAAATCACCTACCAAATAGATATTCAGATTCTCCAGTGTACCTTGTGTTTTATATATAGAATAGAGATCGAGCATCGTTTGCGAAGGATGCTGGTTGGCTCCGTCTCCGGCATTTACGATAGGTACCGGAGCCACTTCACTTGCATAGCGTGCTGCTCCTTCCAGATAATGTCTCATAACAATCACATCAGCGTAATTACTCACCATCATAATGGTATCTTTCAGAGTCTCCCCCTTGGATGAACTGGTGGCTTTGGGATCCGAAAATCCGATTACCCGTGCGCCTAGTCGATTGGCAGCAGTTTCGAAACTTAGTCGGGTACGCGTAGAAGGTTCAAAGAACAGGGTAGCGACTACTTTGCCTTCCAATAATCGGCGGTTGGGATTCTTTTCAAATTGTTTCGCCATTTCGAGCATATAGAGAATTTTCTCCCTCGAATGCTCCGCTATGGTTACTAAACTTCTGTTTTCCATATCGTTATATGTTTATTGATATATCCTTTATTTCGGTTTGTAAAGATACGAAGAAAAAAATAGGTTCTGCAAGATTTTCATCGTCTTTTTATGAGTAATTCCACTACTATGATTATTTATATTTTGCATAATTATTTGGAAAATATGCGCAAAAGTATTACCTTTGCACTGTAATTAATGAATAATATGAACCGATTGTTTACTACATATAGCATACATAATGCCGTGCAAGAAAATAAGATTCTGTACGGACACTGCATTGTGCATGTACATTGGTTTAGCGGATTTATCTGAATTACTCCCTGTTTTGTAGTTTGATTTATCTCTTTTCGTTCACTTATTAATATAAGGTGAAAGGGAGGATCTGTCCGGCAGCTTATACATAAAAGTTGCCAGGGAGTGCATTGTGTAACTTTTTAAAATATACGAGTATGTTTTCCATTATATCTATCATGTTTTTAGGTATTGGCATCGGTTATTTGCTGCGTAACCTAAAATTTCTGGAGAAAGTAGAAAAGAGTACTTCGCTTACGATATTCCTGCTACTTTTCGTGCTGGGCCTTTCGATAGGCTCCAATAGTTTAATCGTAAATAATCTGGGTAAATTCGGATGGCAAGCCATTGTGTTGGCTACTTCAAGTATCTTGGGCAGCATGTTGGCTTCTTTTCTCGTATTACGCCTGTTTTTCAAGAAAGGAGGAAAATTATGAAAAGCAGTCTGATTGTTGTTGCATTTTTCTGTATAGGTTGTCTGGTCGGAATCTTCAATGATTTCCAGTTTGACATGCACAATCTTTCTATGTACATACTTTATGCGTTGATGTTGCAGGTTGGCATCAGCATCGGAAGCAATAAGAATCTGAAATTTCTGATCAAAAGTCTACGCCCCAATATGCTTTTAGTGCCGATAGCTACCATTGTCGGAACCCTTCTTTTTTCAGCTTTTGCCAGTTTATTGTTGAGCCAGTGGAGTGTATTCGATTGTATGGCGGTAGGAAGCGGATTTGCTTATTATTCCCTTTCATCTATTTTGATTACTCAATTCAAAGAGGCTTCTGTCGGATTACAGTTGGCAACAGAGCTTGGCACTATTGCTCTGCTGGCTAATATCTTCCGTGAGATGATGGCATTACTGGGTGCACCGTTAATCCGAAAATACTTTGGAAAACTGGCACCAATTTCTGCAGCCGGAGTAAATTCAATGGATGTATTGTTGCCATCCATCACCCTTTATTCCGGAAAGGATATGATACCTGTTGCCATCTTTCACGGAATCCTCATTGATATGAGTGTACCTTTCTTTGTTTCATTGTTCTGCAGTTTATAGTCATATTTCTTCATTAACTATCTCCCAGCCATTAATCTTGATAATGACCGGGATGTAGTTATCGAAGGATATTTCAATGGTGAAATCATGGTTATGCTCAAAATCAATATTGGGATTTCCGCCTATAAGTTTACCAATAAGATTCTCATCATAGCGGATTGTACCAGTTTTGTCGGCAATTCGCAGCCGGGGTTCTCTATCCTTTTCCAGCCTCATTACATTGAAGTCGGCAATCAACGGATTTGATTGTTCCGATGATGCTTCATAAATGGGAATATAGCTTATCTGGTCATCATCGGAGAATTGTGAATCATATCCATACTTACCGTTATTATCCTCTATATAAATGTTGTCACTTCTGTCTTGATTCAAATTATGAGCAATGACCCGGATATGATTCGTCATTTGTTTCAAGTTTATCAATACAATTGTTTTTTCTTTACTGTTAAGCCCGACTATATCGTGCATACCGTGATAGAGCAGTTTGGGCTGATTGATTACCCGGTTGTCCTCCTGACGTTTTACAGATAGAAAGAAATCATCGATATAAGTTTTCCCCGGCACACATTCAGAAGTCTGATAAGTACTTTTATCATAGCCACCCCATGCTACAAATTGGTAACTGCCCTGTTTGTAAGGCAGCTCCATGACATAATCGTCATTGATTGAAGTCATAGAATCGTTTACCTGAGAGATAAAAAGCCCTTTTTCATCGAATATGAAAACAGCCAACCGATCGATACCTTGCGCAGTGCTCTGCCTTGAGTCTGCATTTGTATCATAGCTGAATTTGAGGGCCAACCCTCCATCATCCCGGGGACATCCGGACATATCTTCCCGGATGCAATTCGTGAGTACGAAAGACAATATAATGAATATGAATACTCTGAATCCGGCTTCTATCTTGCAGGTAAACATTCTGTGGAGCATTAATTAGCTGGTTATAAATCGTGATCTTCTTCAATCACCTCCCAAGGGATAATCTGGATGTCGACCCCAATCCATGAATTAGGCTTGATTGGTTCTCCGCTGTCAAAGTTATCCGAAGGATTTCCCGGTGCTTGTATAGAATTGATGTTGATCTTGAAATATTGGTTTCTGTAGATATTATAAGGAGCCTGTGGTGTGACTGCATCACCGTTAACAAAAATATGATAGTAACACAATCCGTTGCTATACGTATTCTCCGATAGTAGGTAGGTCCCATTGATAGATGGCATTTGCGGAGTATTTGCGGCACATAGCTCCGCAAACTTTTCTGCCGTAGGTCCATCTATAAAGTAATTGGCAACACCATCGGCAGTCCGCACGACAAAGAATGTTTTATCCGACGGTTTCGGATTGACGATGATTTCAAAATCAGCCGCAACTGTAGGGGGATTTATTTTGGCAGATATGATGTTAGTGGGTGTAAATACCCCGCTGACACTGATAAAAGTTGCTGCATCCACATTGGATGTACCCGAAATATACTGGAATGCATTTTCCGTAGCATAAGAGAAAGAGGTAGGCACATCAGCCGAAGCATAAACGTTGATGGCATCTGTTCCCCTCGTAAAATCTGCTGCGGTATAATTAGCCCAGTTATAGTCTTTGATGAGAGCGTCCCTGTTATCCTGAATAAAGTAGAATTTTTTATTCAGGTTTCTCCAGCCGAACTTCAGATCTGTCATCGTTCCGCCTCCATTCACTACAAAGCTCTGTGATTGGAACACCGCCGCCTTTGCAGTGACTCGATTTACAGAAATGGTTATGTGATTGTTTTCGGCTTCACTTTTCTTCTCATATAAATCAGTAGCGGGCGTAAGGGTCGGATAAGCACTATTGAACATGACAAATCCATTTGTTTGATCGGCCAATTTTGTTATTTCTTGTGTGAAATCTTTATAGCTGAATGCACCCAATCCGTTAGAAGTAATATAGTTCACTATTTCTGCATTAAGGTTTACTCCCGCAAAAATATATTTATCCGTCTTTTTGGTACTGACCGGCTGGCTGGTCACCCAGGTAGAACTCCCGGCTGGTTTCTGTGTGAGCGTACCTCCTGCGACCGTAAATTCAGCTACAGTAGGTGTATTGGGAGATTCTGCGTCATAAATAAACACATGTAGGGATTTCACTGTATTTTCCGCTGCAATTCCCGGATCTGTAGATACTGCACGTGTCTTCGATGCGTGGGGAATGCTGATGGAAAAAGAGGCATATGCATCCGAGGCAATTACGTCCGGATTGCTGGGCTGGTCAACCCAATCATTGTCATTGCTGCATGCAGCCATAGTCAATGCAACCAGTGTAGTCATAAAGATTTTACTTGTTTTCATTATCTTTTTATTTAGGTGGATATACTACGTTTTTTTCAGATAACAAATATACCTTCCAGACAGCAACGATTTGTGACTTTAAAAATGTATTTATAAACAAAAAGTGTCTATTGAAGCAATCCCTGAAAAAGAAAGCTCTGATAATGCAACGCACCGTCATCAAAGGGATTGTTCGTTTCGATAGGCGCAACAAAAGTTACAGATTACTTGTTTACAGATAAAAATATAAAAACAATGATTATGCGTAATATAAATACAGATTTAATAGATGCAATGAAAATATACTTACCCAAGGGGAACAATCTTGCAAATACGCTGATGGACATTCTTTACCTTGGCAAAGAAGCTACTTACAGGCGGTTGCGGGGTGAAGTACCGTTCACTTTTGCCGAAGTTGCCACCATATCTCAACACATGGGCATTTCTCTTGATAAAATAGTAGGGGCCGATTTGAATGACAACGCTATCGTTAATCTGAATATGTTGCAATGTCAACGCCCTGCGGAGACCTATTATTCTATTATCGATTCGTATATAAAGTTGTTCGGTCAATTGATTGAGCGGGAAAGTTCGGAAAGAAGTACCTCCTCAAATACCGTTCCGCAAACCCTGTATTTAAAGTATGAAGCCTTATCCAAATTCCAGCTTTTCAAATGGATTTACCAGCATGAAAGTACGTATGCAGGCAGACATTATGAAGATTTGGAGATTCCGGAAAAGTTGATTGACAAGCAAAAAGAATTTGTAAATTTGTCCCAGCTATTCCAGACAACCAATTATATATGGGATAAAGAGATATTTATCAGATTGGTCAATGAGATCAAGTTTTTCTTAAATATCAATCTGATATCAGAAGACAGTGTAAAAAGAATAAAGAAGGAATTATTGATATTACTGAATGAATTGGAGAAGATCTCAGCTCAGGGAAAATATTCATCCGGAAAAGATGTGAAAATATATATATCCGATATCAATTTTGAGTCTACATATAGTTATGTAGAAACAGATATCTACCATCAATGCCTGATAGGGGTCTTTTCTATTAATTCCATAACTTCGAAAGATGATTTGCTATTTCAGCATTTGAAGGTATGGATACAGTCATTAAAGAAGTATTCAACTTTGATTTCGCAGAGTGGTGAGGTTCAGCGAATCCATTTCTTTAACCGGCAACAAGAACTGGTGAAAAGTTTATAATGAAGTTTCGAAAATGGATACACGTCTTTATACACATTTCCGATTGTTGCATAATTGGACAATAAATTCATGTGAGATGTGATAATAGAAAAATCTTTGTTTACACCATTCATTAAACGCCACGGATTCCTTCCTGAAAAAGTCCATCTTTGTATCTGAGAAAATAAACCTAAACCCTAATGAAAAAATTAATGGTTATTCTGATAACCGGCCTTTTATATATGTCATGTACCGACAGTATGGAAGTGCCCGGAGATGCAGATAGAAATAATACAGAGGATGTATCGGTAAGGTTAGTGATAACCATACCGGCCTCCACTACATATGCCCGGACGCGAGGAACATTTGCGACGACCGATCATGAGTCTAAAATCAGTGAGATTCAAGTGTTAGTGTTTGAAGAAGGTAAATATAAGTACCGTGTACCCGGCATATCCATCAACAACACTTCATCTGCTGCTTCTTTTAAAGCTTTATTAAAATCAAGCAGTTCGCCTTTAAAATTACTCATATTAGCCAATGCTACCGATGCGGTAATAGCCAATGAGCCTTCGGTGGATGATAGCGAAGATTTGGTGAAAAAGAACATCAATCTCCGGTTCAACAATATCACTTCCGATTTTCCAATGTATGGGGAGTATGAATTGCCCGGAGGATTAGAAGCAACGGTTATAAATAATATTACCGGAATAAAGATGTTACGTTCCATTGCCCGGGTAGACGTGAAAGCTACGGAAGTGGCAAACTTTAAGTTGTCAGGGGTAAAAGCATATCGTGCCAATGACCACTTGCAGATAATACCCGATGAAACCGGAGTCGTCAGGGTTACGCTTCCGAGCGTACCTGCCGGAAGTACCGGAAATGTAAACAGTGTCCTGTATCCTGTATCTGCTGAGAACCTGAATGAATTTTCAGCCCAACTCTACTTGCCTGAGGCCGATTCACCAGCCCCGGACAATCGGGTTAGTCAGGCAACCTGTATTGTTGTGGAGGGTTATTATGAAGGAAGTGATCAACCGGGTTACTACCGTATGGATTTTGATCCCGATAATGTTGAAAATGCTTTCGGGCAAGTACTTCGTAATCATAAGTATATTTTCAATATAAAGAAGGTCTCAGGTCCGGGGTGGGGTAGTCCGGACGAAGCGGCTAATAATCGTTCCGCCCATATCGTAGCCGAAGTACAGGCATGGGATGATTATACCATTGACATGAGTTTCGATGGAGAACATCATTTTGGGGTGTCGACCCGGGAAATTGTTCTCAAGAACAAAGCAGGTTCCGCAGGCATTATCAACGTAAGTACCGATCTTCCGGACTATACCTTACAATGGGCCGATGCCGCAGGAACTCCCACAGGAACCGGAAGTCAGTCATTGGCAAATGAATACTTTACTGTAACAAAAGCTCAAAATGGAAGTCAGTTAGTGATTACGGCTCTGCAGAGTAATTCGACGAATGATACTAGCCGAATTCAAAATTTTGTCATCACAGCCCACCGTTGGCGTATTCTGGTGAATATTCAGCAAAAATATGATGTGGCCGCTTATCAGACAATTCATCTTCTAACGTTCAATGCCGGGTTGGGATATCTGGGAACGAACATTATTGGTTCCGGCAGTGCCGAAGCGCGTGCAACCGGTCTTCGAGGTATATTGAATAATCAAAATAATTTCGGTCCGACCGGAACTGTTGAATGTGGAGGTTATAATCTGATAGGTGTAAATGCCAACTATAATAACTTAACCGATGCTCTTTTTGCCTCTTTTGATGTTGTCTATGTCCATTATATGGGCAATCTGTTGTTCGGTACCTCGGATGCACAAAAAGCTCATAACTGGGTGAAATCGAAAAAGAATCGTGTATTGATTGTTTCTTATGATGCTCTGGATGTCAGCCAGAATTTATTAAAAGAGATATTGGGCGGGAATAACGGCATTTCTTTTTTAACGAGTAATACCGGTCCCTATCCTTTGGCAACTCCAGAGAATGGTAACAGCTACTTTAGCACTACCGGTCCTTTTACCAGTGCCCCATATACTCCTATCAATACCGACTTCTCTTTACGCAATTATGATGCTTATCATGGCGAAATACAGCTCAACACGGAAGCATCCAAAGGCATTACTCCTATATTGATGGGACCTGCGGGAGGTATTGTTTTAGGCATTGATTATTCAAGGAGAATCGTTTATTGGGGTGATACGGATATAGGTAGTTCGGCGTCCAGTTCGACGTCAACTACCGATAACCGTATAAACAATAATTCCGGGACCATTAATAATAATGCGTCCAAACTCATAGCTAATGTTTTTGCCTGGATAGTAGAAACTGTACTATATGGAGAGTAACTATTACTCTCCGAGTTTAGCAAGCAGATCGTATGAAGGTGCGAAAAACAGGGTTCCTGTTATCGGAGTGCTGAAGTCCAGTAAACGGTCGGTGTTTCCCACAGGGTCACCGATAAACATATTCTCCAACATTTTGTGGGTGGTGCTGAAGGTACTTGCATAGCCGATAAAATATGTTCCGTATTCTCCTTTCGAAGTATTGGCAAACGGCATATTGGCACGTACTATTTTCAAGTCGTCTCCAATATTAGTGACAGCGTTGTGTGCATTTTGCGGCTTTTCCTCGTCCGACAATTCCACATCATTGTATTTATGACGGCCGATTACCTTTTCCTGGGCTTCGACCGGAAGTGAATTCCATGTAGTCATGTCGTGAATGTATTTTTGTACGAAGACGTAACTGCCACCGATAAAGTCCGGGTCCTCGTCACCTATCACCGCAAAATGATAGGGATTCTCATCTACTGCCGGATTTTCGGTACCGTCCACAAAACCGATGATTGCTTTTCCATCCATATACCTGAATCCATGAGTTTCATCGATTGAATCTACAACCCCTTTCAGCTTTTCGTCGATAATGGAGGCAAACTCAAAGCAGAGTCCCATCTGTTTTGCCCGGATGTGTAGAAGAATATCACCGGGGGTTGAAACCGCAATATATTTAGCTCCTTTAATTGTTTCAAAAGTCTTTAATTCCTTAGGATTGCCCTGCTCTGGAAAAAGTTGTTTCCAAGCATCAGCTCCGAATCCGATCGTACAACTGAATTGCATTTCGGGAAATCGGTTACGCATACTGCGTATCAGTGCGGAAAAGTTAGCACATAGATCTTTTACTTGTTTTATAGTGTTATCCGATTGTTTCAGCCCGTAGACAATGAAGATAGCGTTTTCGCCTTGTTTTCCAGTTACATCTTGTGGAATATTTCCACCGAATAATTCTTGATGTGAATTCATAATTTCTTATATTTTTTTAAGTTGTTGTTTATGGTAGTCGGTCAGATTTGATTTTATCATTCCGTTTATTGTCTTCTTTATACATTATATAACTTAAAAAACATAAGATAAGTTCACTCGGAGATTTGTTTTTGTTCACCACAGGATACACTGGCAAATTTGCTTTGTGTAAACTCTGTGGTGAACTTATCATATTACGTTTTTTATACGTTTAGCGGTATCATTCAAGCGCTTTGCCTGTGCCGGCAGGCCAATATGGATTTTGATACATCATAGATGTATTGATATCCTCCGGATTGGTGGCCGACAATTGCAAGTCCTGTAAGCCGAGTGGTTCCAGATAATAAGCCTTTTTCCAGGTATATCCGTCATAAAGCTGATTATTGGTTTGTGTCCTACGCAATGGCCGTACGTATTTCCCGTCCGATTTTGGCGACATGTTGGCAGACGTGCTGCCATCAGCTACCACCGCGGATTTTTCATTGCCGTCTTTATCTACGGTTGTGTAAAGTTTATAGGCTTCATCCCAGAAGTTAATGCCCTCCACAATATATGGCTCCGTAAATAGCCGGTCCCAAGAGCGCCATCTTTTCAGGTCATCCCAGCGCATGCCTTCGGCAATAAATTCGCAGCGACGTTCGCGACGTATGTTGTAAAGTGTAGCGTCCACCATCCGGTCTCCTGAGTAAACTCCCAGATCGTCTTCGCGCCCCAGATCCGTGCGGGCGATTGTCTTCTGATAGTCTTCATCGACACCGGCACGTCTGCGTATGGCTTTCCAATATTCCTGTGCCTTGCTGTCCAGCGTACCATTCTTCTCATAACAAGCCTCTATGTAGTTAAGATATGCTTCGGAAGCACGGAAAATAGGACAGGCATTGGTCCCCAGCAGTTCGTCCGACTTACTTTGTTCATCATCATACGGATAGAACTTACGGGAACGATAACCGGTGATATCACGTGTCTGTTCCTGATCACTGATTACAGTAGATTTTACCCAAGGTACCGGTACCGGATTTGTCACTGAGTTTCCCGCCTGATCCTTATTGTAATTCTTCACTGTATCCGCTCTTTCATCTGTCATCCAGGCATCTTTTTCTCCCCATACAAACAATTGCAAGCGCTCGTCGCGGTCTTTCTTTTCGTCAGACACCGTTCTGTCATCAATAGTACTATTACTTGCATAAATAGGCAGACCGTCTTTCATCAGGAATGTTTTGATCAACGAACGTGTCAGTCCGGTACGGTCTCCGTTTTTAAGGCGGGCGCCCACACAATGCGACACGGTAAGTGACAGGTTATACTGTTTCCACAACAGTACTTCTTCCACGTTCGAAAGATCCGGTTGACTGAACATTTCAAAATAAGGATTCCATCCATAAAGTGTATTGTATGGAGGATTCATTACATGCGAGTTCTCTGCCAATTGAACATGGTCTGCAACAGCTACCGCTGCCTGCATTGCCTCGGTCAGGAAGAAGTTTATTTCGCCAGCAATATCGAATGTTTTTCCACTGTTATAACTCATGGCGGCTCCGGGCCATGTGGGATCGCCGGGTATGCGTCCCGTTCCCTGATGATATTTTTCAAAAGTTGCTTCAAACAGTGCAACTCTTGATTTCAGCACTAATGCAGCCTGTTTGTTGATGCGTTGGTTATTCTGAAAACCACGTTCCTTCAGTCGACTGACAGCTTCGTCAAGATCTTTTAGGATGAAACGTGCCACTTCATTGCGCGGGGCACGCTGACTTTTTTTGATCAGTGTTTCCGAATCATCCGGCAATACTTCGGTAATGATGGGATAATCACCGAAACGTACCAATGCGTTATAATATGCCAACGCACGGAAAAAATAGGCTTCTCCGATGTATTGCTTTAACAGTTCTGCATCTCCGGGGATTGTACCTTCTTTTTCTTTAGGTAATACTTTCTCAAAAAGATAATTCCATACCCGAATACGATTCAGAGGTTCCTGAATATTCTTCCCTTCGGGTACTTGCTTATTTCCCGCAAAATAATCCAGGTTTCCGTCATCACTCAATAAATTGTCAGTGTTCGCATCATTTCGTACCACTCCGGAGTTCCATGCTCTTTGGTGATACATTTTAGTCGTATTTGAGTTTTCAAGGTAGTCATCGTAATAATTGATAACATAGCTTCCCACTTGATCTACAGTGTTGAAGTAATCTTCCGGAGTGATGTCACTGATAGGCGAACGATCCAGAAAATCATTACACGAAGTCAGTGCCAATCCGCCCATTCCGATTAATGAGCAGAAATAAATATGTTTCAGTTTTATTTTCATAATTTGTCTGGTAAAATTAGAAGTTAACATTTAAGCCGATAGAAATCGTTCTTTGCAAGGGATAGAGCTTACCGTCTCCCCAGTCGCTACCCAATAATTCCGGATCAAATACTCCGCTGATTCCCGAAAAGGTAACCAGATTGTCTCCGGACACATAAACACGCACCGATTCCATTGCCGCTTTTCGAGTCCATGTTTTAGGCAGAGTATAACCTATCTGAGCATTCTTCAGGCGGCAATATGCAGCATTCTGAAGATATCCGCTTTGTACTTTCTGGTTTTTATCCGTATTAAAATAGGGTTTGGGATAATAAGCATTGGTGTTTGCACCGAGTGGATCGCCTTCAGGACGCCAATAATCCATATGTTCTTTGAATGCAGTCGATTGCCACAATCCTCCATTGGCCCCCCAGAAGTATGGCCCGTCCAACCAATAATCCCTTTTCATTACCCCTTGCAGGAACACCGAAAAGTCGAATCCTTTCCATGCCCCGGTCAACGTCAAACCGAAATTATATCTTGGGGTGTTGTTACCGATTATTGTCAGGTCACCATGATCTTCCAAAGTATTCGAACCATTGTTGACACCTTCTTTTCCATCAAGATTGGCATACATAACGTCACCGGCTCCCCAGTTCGTCCCCCAGTTTGGGGTACCTCCATTGGCCAAGTGTGCATTCATTTCTTCCTGGGTTTGTGCAATACCGATCGTTTTGTATCCCCAGATGTCACCCAATATTTGTCCATTATAGTATACATCCGAAGAGAGTGAGTTCGTAGGATTCGGATATCTCAATATTTTACGCTTCCCGTCAGATAAAACAAATCGTGCACTATAATCAAATTCACTGATGCGATCTCTCCATGAAAGTTCCAACTCCCAACCGTATGACTTCATATCACAGTTGTTCACTTGGGGAGGTAGGGCCCCTAACACGGGAGGTAATATAGGAGCCGGACCGATCATATCGTATGTATAACGGTTATAATAGCCGACTGATCCTGTCAGACGGTTATCGAGTAAACCGAAATCCAAACCAATGTCCCATGATTCAATGGTTTCCCAGGTCATCAGTGAATTGACGATACCCGGAAGTTGGGCAGTGTTCTGCTTTTTACTGTCGATCAACCATCCCGAATTGGCAGATCCCGTAATCATATTCTGGTAAAACGGATACCAGGCATTGGCCTTATCCGTGTTGTTGTTACCAAGCTGCCCCCAAGAACCTCTTAACTTCAAAGTGCCGATAACACCGGCCAATGGACGGAAGAAGTCTTCGCGTGCAATATTCCATCCGGCGGAGAATGACGGAAACAACCCCCAGCGCTTATCGCCAACAAACCGTGAAGAACCGTCATAACGCAGATTGGCTTCTAACATATACCGTTCTTTATAGTTGTAGTTCACACGTCCGAAGAAACCGGCAATTGCTCTTTCACGTGCCCATGCATTTGCTTTCTGATTGTCCTGTGTCAATCCTAAAGAAGGGACATTCGAGCTGATCAGGTCGGTTCCAAACCCGGTCATTCCGCTTGGCCGGAAGAGTTCGGCATTGAAACCGCCCATCACTTTAAAATAATGATTACCGATTGTTTTTGCATAGTCACTATAAATGTTTCCGGAGAAATAATCTTCATCTTCACGTTCGTCCTGAACCTCCGAATACCCTGCTGCTCCACCGTTCCATGACAATAAATAAGGTTTATTGTTTACGTCATATCCATAGATCGGTAATACAGCCCAGTGTTGTTTTCGCGTATACGTACGCATGCTTCCTTCTACTACGATTCGCCAGTCTTTAACGGGCTCGAAGATGGCTTGCAGCTGATTGGTATACCAATTTCTTTGACTGGTTTGTACGCCTCCCTCTTCCAATTGGATGATTTCCATGTTGGGCATATAATGGCCGTTTGGATCCATTGGAGCGCAAGTGGGCCAGCGACGGGCAATGTTATGAAAAAACGCACCTGTCATGTAGGTGGGACGGTCATAATCCTCACGGGTCCATTTGCTTGTATAGTTCAATGTGACCCATTCCGCAGGTTTTGCCGAAATTTTGGCGTTCATCGTATAGCGGTTGAAGTTATCTTCGCCATGCCTGATAAGGCCGTTCTGATTCAGGAAGCTGCCACTGATCATATAGGTCAGTTTCTCAGTTCCTCCACTGATACTCAGGTTGTGTTCCGTAGAAGGCGTCCAGCTCTTATAGAACTCTTTGAACCAGTCTGTATTGGCAAAAGATCCTGCATAGCTTTTCCATTTGCCGTCCGGTCCGGCCTCCACTCCATAATATTCGGGAGTAGAAGGGTCAGTAAATTTTCCGTTTTGGAAGTCCAGGATATTTTGCAATGCTTTTTCATCAAAGGTAGGAGATTCTCCACCATTGGTCGAAGCCCGGTTAAAGTATTGTGCAAAAGTGTAAGAATCCACCATATCGGGCAACTGAATAGCATCTGAGAAACGCACATTACCCGAATAGTTTACACGGGTTTTACCACTCTTGCCACTCTTCGTAGTAATCAGGATGACTCCGAATGCCGCACGTGCACCATAGATTGATGAAGAGGCTGCGTCCTTCAGTACAGATACCGATTCAATATCGTTTGGGTTAACAGTGTTCATGTCTCCTTCGATTCCGTCGATCAATACCAGCGGACTGCTGCTCGATCCGTCACTTATCGTACCCGCTCCACGGATATTCACGTTTAGTTTGCCATCCAACGTGCCACCGCTACTTCCTACAGACATATTTAGTCCGGGAATAACCCCTTGTAATGCTTGTGACACATTTTGTACGGGACGTGATTCCAAGACGTCTGCATTGACCATGCTTACAGAACCAGTAACGTTTACTTTCTTTTGTGAGCCGTAACCCACTACTACCACTTCGTCCAATTGTTTTGAATCTTCCTGCATAGTGATATGGAGTTCCTTTCCGGTCACTTCCATGGTAATGGTTTTATAACCGATAAATGAAAACTCAAGGAGAGCTTTTGGGCGAGTGTCAATTGAGAATTTTCCATCCAGGTCAGTGATGGTTCCGGTATTGGTGCCCTGCACTTTTACGGAAACTCCAATAAGAGGCTCACCCGTGTTGTCGATGATAACACCGGTGGTCTTCACTGTTTGCTGTTGTATACTTGCAGTCTCTTGTGTTTTGTAAGTATCGGCTTTTGCTTGTACGGGCAGCACGCAGCACAGTAATAAAGTTGCGGCTGCTGTTTTCAGGCAGTGTTTTTCCCATACTCTTGTAAACCTTAAGGATAGGTTACTTTTTTTCGTCATAAATAAAATAGGTTTGAGTTAAACATGTTTTTCAGTTTTCTACTTCTTTTACTACTCCATTCTTGCTTCCGAATCGGAGTCTAGTTAGTTCTTACTTCTTCTACTTTTTCATAATTTTTCTTTTAGGTGATACAATTATTGGGTTTCTCTGAAAAGAAACTAATGGATGAAATAGACAAAGATTATGCCAGCTGTGAAAGAATCGTATGAGCCGCTAATGAAGTATAATTTGGGGATAAGCATGTGGAATTTGCCACATGTTTGTGGAATTATTCCACAAACAAAATACTCCTCTTATTGTTACTTATCAAACTTGAAATTAAAAAGAACCTCATTATGAAAAAGCTTAAATTTAATTTGTTGACAGGATTGCTGTTGCTGATTTCCGTCTCTGTTTTTGCAGCCGGCTTTCCACCTCCCGATAAAGTACAGGAGACCTTTCAGAAAATGTATCCCAAAGTTACTACAGTTGATTGGCAACGAAAGGGAGACTATCACATTGCCGATATCAGGGTGGACGGACGGGAATTAAACGTCTGGTTTAGTGATAAGGGCAAATGGTTGATGACGGAGGTAGATGTCGAAACTCTGGAGGCTGTTCCTGCCGCTGTGGCAAAGGCCTTTATGCAAAGTACGATGGCATCTATGCAGCTGGAAGATGTAAGAATCATCACTTTCCCTAAGCAGCCGGCGGTAATTGTGATAGAAGTGGAAGAGTATAATACAGACTCTGAGTTTCAGTTGTTTTATGCTCCGGACGGCAAACTGTTGCAGACCCTTAACGTGAGCGATACCGGAGGAGAGATTTACCCGGGATTGTTTTAGGTAAAGTTTGTGGAGATGATGTCGGGTATTATGCCTCTGTCGATTTTTAGATATGATCTGTAACAATATCGGTTAATCAGTCATGAATCAATATATAAGCTGACGAAAGTTACTCACGATATGATGAGTTATCATGTTATTATATTGAGGGTTGAGTGCATGTTCATCGGCTGATCGGCAGACAATATGCAAATCATCTCCTTTGATTACCGCTGAAGGATAATTTCTTGAATATAATTCATTTGTAGAGCAAGCCACCATTCCGGCAAAACACCAGTCTACGCAATTCCTTGAAAAATGAAGTTGTAACCGGTGTCGTTCATTATTAGGTAATCCATATCTCTTTATATTTGATAAAGAGCTGACACGTCTCATAGAGTCTGTGGCCTGATTGGACACTAACCAATAAAATCTTGTCAGTTCATCATATATGATAAAGAATTTTAGATGTCCGCCGGGAAATGGGATATATGAAATCTTTTGTCCGGAAGGGGTGTGCTCCAATGAGGGAATCATACTTTGGTCGTCTTGTATTTCTATTTTAAAGAGGTGTGCATAATTGACACCTCCTGTATGGGCTCTTAGAAAAAGATGAAAAACTTCTTTCAAATCAGTATGCCAAATATGGTCTTTATCTACAAATTTAACTACATTTGCTTCAAGCCAGCCTAGGGGAGCATTGTTGATACCTGTCGCTATTTCCTTGGGCTTATTGGTTTCACAATCATAAAACGGAATGCCGAAAAAATCCAATTTGGCTCCATCAAACACTTCCTTATAAATAAATTTTTCAGATCTGCTCCATGAAGATGCAAGGCAAAGATTGTCCTCAACACAAGCCCGAAACAGCGTAGGGGATAATCCGGCTACGTCCCATCCTGTCACTTCGTTCAATCGGCAACGTTGCTCCATGGCTAAATATACATTCCCATTGGAAAAAAGGACATTGCAGGCTGAAGAATGCCACTTTTCTCCGTGGGTAAGGAAATAAGTGTCAGACCAGCTTTCACCATTATCTTCCGATTTCATTATACAAATATCCCCGGCATGACCGATCAGGTAGATGCTGTTACCTATTGTGAACAGACGTGCATGCCAAAACGGGAAATTTTGAACGAAAGTCCATTTCTGTCCATTATCATCAGAAATGAATATTTTCCCTTGTCCAAATCTGCTTCCACCAGCTCTGGATGACTTATGGCCCTCTATACTTTTTACACCTTCTCCTCCTAAATCGAAAGAAACTATTAAACGTCCCGTTGGTGTGACAAGAATGGAAGGCGTATAACAAAAAATCTTTGATGCGTCAGGAGAGGTGTAAATCGTATTTTCAGTAGCGACTATCTGCATATAGTTCATAAGGCTTGACATTCCAGGCAGAGCAAGTCCAGAATGAATCACCATCGTTTTTATCAAAAATACAAAGTCCTCCCGGAGCCACTTTTATTTTATGCTCTTGGGCGAACTTCTCAAAATCTCCCGTCAAATAGGGAGCAAAGCGTATAATTCCATTAGAAGTGACAAGTAAAGTTGTCTGATGAGGTATCACAGTCTTCTCTGCGAAATCCAGCCAAGTATGAATGATTTGGTCCGGATCTACTTTCCATCCATCAGGTACAACTGCATTTTTATCCCAATCTTCAATTATTTTTTTCCCTTTTTCGATATTTCCATTTCCTAAACGTAACCTCACTTCTTCTTCCGTTTTATTTTCGTCAACACCATAGTCGATCTCGACAAAAGCGTTTAATGAAGAAATATCTGAATCCAGACCGATGGTCTGAACAGCTAACCGGGCTGTCTGCATGGTACGCAAAAGTGGAGCCGCATAGATTACGTCAGGGATTATATCATGTTCTTTTAAATATCTTCCGATACTTCTTCCCTTAAATTCTTCGACTAATGGTAGATCGGTTTTTGCTCCGACTCTTGTCGGAGTTTCTTCCGGGCGAAACGTATTCCCGTGACGGGCTATGATAAGTCTGGTTCTCATTGGTTCTATTTGTTTAAAAGTGGTACAAATTCGTTTATATTCAGGCAATAAATATTGAAGGGTTTTGCTTCTTTCCTCAATATAATATGGAGGTATATAACGTTTCCTGTTTTTCGCTCGCCTCCTGGCTTCTTCTTCCGGGATAAAAATAAAATTAAAGTGAACTTCGTATCCCTCAGACAATAACAGATTAAATAAATCAATGTGTTGGGAGAGCGCAGACGAATGATCGAATATAATCAAATACTTATTTTCTATAGCTCTCTTAAGTAATTCATAACCGGCGATCCTTGCAGAAAGCTCCCATCTTTTGAATGCTTCTTCCGCATGGTTGACCTCTTCTCTAATATAGGGTAAACGCTCGTTTTCCATGATTGCATCAAATCCAATATAGATTGCACTTGAATTTTCAGGCATAGCAAGCAGTTTTTTGCAAAAAGTCGATTTGCCTGCCCCCGGAACTCCGCTGACATTTATTAAAGCTGGTATTTCCCGGGGAATTCCTTTTTGCAAATATTCATCAATGATTTCCTCGTACACGGCAGCAATTTCCTCCTTATCAACTCCGTCAGGTATCGTCTCTTTTATATTACTGTAAGAATAACCGGTTATGCTGATCGCTATATCTTCCATTTTCATTCCGGTGAAAGATTGAATTCTCCAAATTCGGCGATTATTTTTTCAGCTCTTTCGATATCTTCCGGTGAATCAACTCCGGACATGGATTTACGGTTTCTATAGTCTACATCTATCATTTTTACAGGTATCCTGTTATGTAAAAATCTCATTTGCTCTAATCCTTCAGGAAGCTCATAAGGAGAAGCTTCTACTTCAAAATATTTTTTGAGCGCGTCGTAAGTATACGAATAAAGTCCGATATGACGTCTGACAGGAGATTTATCAAGAATTTTTCTGACCTTTTCTTCATTTCTTATCACGGGAATCATAGCTTTACTGAATGCAAGCGCGTATCCAAATTTATCGACTTCAACCGTTGTCCCGCTATATGGTGTGATTTTCTTTGATTCTTTCATCCGGTCATACTCTTCCCAAGATAAATGAAGGCTGGGAGTGAAGACCTGTCCTTCCTTATCATTTTTCCAAGCTTCAATCAACTGTTCTATAAACCAGGGTGGGCATAACGGATTGTCTCCTTGCAGATTGACTATAAAATCCGGTTTCTCAGCAATTTTGGTTGTGACATCCCAGCATCTTTCTGTTCCACTTTTGCAGTTCTCGGAAGTCATCATTACAGCTATATTATTCTCCTTGCAGAAATTAACGATTTTTTCGTGGTCTGTTGCGACGATGTAATTGCATCCTTCTACCTTATTACAAACATAGTTGGCAATCTCTGCAACGCGCAAAACCATTTCTTTTCCTGCTATTTTCACTAAGGGCTTCTCCGGCAAACGGGTTGACGCAAACCTTGAAGGTATAATAATTAAAATCTTATTTTTCTTCATACTATAATTGTTTATGATATTAAAAACTATTTTGATTTAACAAAAGTGTTTATCAGTTGACAATATTCCCTCTTTTTCTATGCATTAAGTATGATAGCTCAATGCTATTGAAAGATTAACATAATGGGACATCGTACAAGCTTAACCGATAAAAGTTGCAAGTTATGGAAAATCTTTCAGATGACAAAGAACGTGAGCAAAAACATTCTTTTCGTCCTATATTTAAACACATCTGTTGGTTGGAAGCCAAATTTCCGGCATGGAGGATCGATAGGCTGAATTGTGGATTCTTTTAGAAATAGAGGACAGGCCTTGTGGCACTGATTCCGGCAAAACGATTTTGAACAGACCCGGCAGAATCTCTATGACTTCAGATAAGAACTTATTTCTTTAATATAATAATGTATCTTCCCGGATACTACGTTCTACTCTTAATGACTCTTCCGAAAGCTTGTATCCGAGAGGGGTGTAGCCCTACCATTACTTAGGTATAGCTATCCGGTCATTAGGGTTACACCCTTTGCTCCGGATAGCTACACCCATACAAGATATATAGTTAAGCTCACATACCATACAAATATTAAGATCATAGGAATAGATCTTGTGCTCCCTTTACAGAACTTTCCCGTAGCAAGATGTTTGTCTAGTTTGTATCAGTTTGTGGGAAACAGGAGTGTTTCGAAACACACATTCTGTATATTCCTCATGATCAGTCATTTATGATTTTTCTGGAAAAACATGCTCCGGAAGGCCCTTTTTGTTTGGCAGTCTCTGCGTAAAAGCGGACATTTGCATTGTTGATCAACAAAACGAGAGTAAAAAAATGAAATTTAAATCTTAAAAAAAGAAACGTAGTATGAGTGTAATTTTTAAAACAGTAAAGCGCCCGTCAGATCCGCGCGTTGAGAATTCTCCCAAAAGGTATTATCCGCAACTTATCACACTGGGAAGGTCGGTTGACTTAAAGTTTATTGCACAAAAGATTCAGGACCGTTCGTCACTTTCGGTAGGTGATATTAAGAGTACGATTCAGAATTTTGTAGAGAAACTGAAAGAGCAGTTGCTGGAAGGCAAAGCGGTAAATATCGAGGGATTGGGTGTATTTATGTTGGCTGCCAAATCGAAAGGCTCCGAAAAACAAGAGGACATCACTGCTAAAAGCGTGGATAGTGTGCGTATCTATTTTCAGGCTAATAAAGAACTGAAAATTACTAAAACAGCTACCCGTGCAGGTGAGAAGCTGGACCTGATCAGTCTGGATGATTATCTGAAAGGGGCGGCCGATGGAGGAAACGGAGATATCGTGGATGACCCCACAGCCTAAATCAATCGATAGGCTGGCTGTGGCGCCGCAGCCAACGGACGGATAAAGGGCATGAGTGTATGGCTTCCGGTTGGTTCCTCAATAAACGGGAACGACCGGAAGCCTTTTTTGCTTCGCTTAGACTTTTTTGTGTGCAAACATGGAAAAGAACGCTTGTCAGATGGACGGGAATGATTATCTTTGCAACTTCGAATAAAACTACGGAATAAAATGATTAAAAAGATAGTAAAAGGCCTTTGGGTTTTCTTTGCACTGATGGTGCTGGCAGGAATTGCAGTGTTTGCCTCTATCGCTTACGGATGGATTGGATATATGCCTCCTGTAGAAGAACTGGAAAACCCGAATTACAAATTTGCCACCGAAATTCTTTCGGAGGATGGCAAGGTTTTGGGTACGTGGTCGCTTAGTAAGGAAAATCGTGTATACACCTCTTATAATGAACTTTCACCTAACATTGTCAATGCGTTGATCGCCACGGAGGACGTTCGCTTTACCGAACATTCGGGTATCGACGCCAAAGCGCTGATACGTGCTGTGGTAAAGCGTGGATTGCTGATGCAGAAAAATGCAGGTGGAGGCAGTACGCTTTCACAACAGCTCGCCAAGCAATTGTTTACGGACGAAGTTGCCAGAAATACGTTGCAGCGCCTGTTTCAGAAGCCGATAGAGTGGGTGATTGCCGTAAAACTGGAACGTTATTATACAAAGGAAGAAATTTTGAGTATGTATCTCAATAAATTTGACTTCCTGAATAATGCAGTAGGAATTAAAACGGCTTCATATACCTATTTCGGATGCGAACCCAAAGATCTGAAAATAGAACAGGCTGCTACGCTGATCGGTATGTGTAAAAACCCTTCGCTTTACAATCCGGTGCGCTTCAACGAGCGTTCGCGCGGACGACGGAATACAGTGCTAGATCAAATGAGAAAGGCCGGATATATCACAGCGGAAGAGTGTGATTCGTTGCAGAATCTGCCGTTGGAATTGGTATATCACCGGGTGGATCACAAAGAAGGATTGGCAACTTATTTCCGCGAATATCTACGTGGTGTGATGACTGCTCCTAAACCGGTCCGCAGCAATTATCGTGGCTGGCAAATGCAGAAGTTTTATGAAGATTCGATCGACTGGGAAATGAATCCATTGTATGGTTGGTGTGAGAAGAATAAGAAAAAGGACGGTTCAAACTATAACATTTATACGGATGGACTGAAAATTTATACAACTATCAACTCACACATGCAGCGCTATGCCGAGGAAGCAGTGGAAGAACATGTTGGGGAGTACTTGCAACCTTTGTTTTTCAAAGAGAAGAAAGGACGCAAAAAGGCACCATACAGTAATCAGCTGACTCAAGAGGAAATTGACCGCATCCTGGACAGGGCTGTGAAACAGACTTCCCGTTATCAAACGATGAAGGAAGCCGGCATTTCGGAAGCGGAAATCAAAAAAGCATTCAATAAGCCGGAATCTATGTCGGTGTTCACTTGGCATGGTGTGAAAGACACTATAATGTCCCCAATGGACTCTATCCGATATTATAAGCACTTCCTGCGTGCAGGATTTATGTCGATGGACCCCATAAACGGGCAAGTAAAGGCATATGTAGGTGGTCCGAACTACACTTATTTTCAATATGACATGGCAATGGTGGGACGTCGTCAAGTGGGATCTACCATTAAACCGTATCTGTATGCATTGGCTATGGAAAACGGATTCTCACCTTGTGACGAGACACGTAATGTAGAAATCACTCTAATTGATGAAAATGGAAAACCTTGGTCACCCAAAAACACTTCAAAAGGACATTATGGTGAAATGGTGACTTTGAAATGGGGACTTGCAAACTCAAATAACTGGATTTCGGCATACTTGATGAGTAAACTGAATCCGTATGCTTTGGCACGTTTGATTCACTCTTTCGGCGTACGCAATAAAGAAATTCAACCTACAGTCTCTCTCTGCCTCGGTCCGTGTGAGATTTCGGTGGGAGAGATGGTAAGTGCATATACGGCATTTGCCAATAAGGGAATCCGGGTGGCTCCATTGTTTGTGACTAAAATAGAGGATAGCGAAGGCAATGTATTGGCTACCTTCTCGCCACAGATGGAAGAGGTGATCAGTGCATCGAGTGCTTATAAGATGTTGGTAATGTTGCGTGCCGTAATCAATGAAGGTACAGGAGGACGTGTCCGCAGGTATGGAATAACTGCCGATATGGGTGGTAAGACCGGAACGACTAACCGCAACTCGGACGGATGGTTCATGGGATTCACCCCTTCACTGGTATCCGGATGCTGGGTAGGCGGTGAAGAACGTGATATCCATTTCGATACAATGACTTATGGTCAGGGGGCTTCTCTGGCATTGCCTATCTGGACAAAATATATGCATAAGGTGTATGCCGACCAGACATTGGGATATGATCCGAAAGAGACTTTTAAATTGCCTGACGGATTTGACCCGTGCAAAGACTTCAGTATTTCGGGAGATAGCATTATAGATGAACCGGAATCAGGGTTGGACGATTTGTTTAATTAATGTAATGTGAGCGATGCACTCCTGTCTGATTTGTATAGGAAGCAATTATAACCGGAAGGAGAATCTCCTTCTGGCTCGCAGGAGACTGACGGCTCTGTTCCCCTCTATCCGTTTTACGGGTGAGCAGGAGACAAGGCCGTTATTCTTTCGTAACCCGGCACTATTCTCCAACCAAATGGCCCGTTTCTATACCGATGCAGATGCTGAACGGGTAGTGAAGGAGTTGAAAACAATCGAAAGAGAGGCCGGCAGGGAGCAGGAAGATAAAAAGAAAGAAAAGGTATGCCTGGATATTGATCTGCTTGTTTTTGATGACCGGATCTTGAGGCCGGAAGATCTGCAAAGAGAATATGTTCGCAAAGGACTTGAAGAATTGAAGTAGTCCTCTCGGGCTCACAACTAAATATAAGAATATATGAGTTTTTTACAGAAAAATAGTTTATTATGAACCGGACACTACAACCCGAAATCCAGGAACTGGTCCAATTTAATATTCTTCCTCCGGTGCGTACTGTCATGCCGAATGGAGTGCCGTTGACAATTATCAACGCAGGTGAACAGGATGTGGTACGTGTCGATATTTTGTTTGGAGGCGGACGATGGCAACAATCACAAAAACTGCAGGCATTATTTGCCAATCGCATGTTACGTGAAGGATCCCGAAAATATACAGCGGCAGAGATAGCCGAAAAGTTGGATTATTATGGAGCATGGCTTGAATTGTCCAGTTCGGCGGAATATGCATATATCACACTGTATTCGTTAAATAAGTATTTTGCCGAAACGCTCGATGTACTCGAATCGATCATAAAAGAACCTCTCTTCCCGGAAAAAGAACTGGGTACGGTAATAGATGCCAATATTCAGCAATATCAGGTAAATGCATCAAAAGTAGATTTTCTGGCACATAGAAGTTTATTGAGAGCACTTTACGGAGAGGAGCATCCGTGTGGACGCTATGTGGAAGAAATGGACTATCATCATATCACTCCGGCTTTATTACGCGAGTTTTATGATGCATATTATCATTCGGGAAATTGCTATGTTTACCTTTCCGGTAAAGTGACGGACGAGATTACCCACCGTATAGAAGCCGCTTTCGGTACGACACATTTTGGAAATCATCAGCAAGTGGCGGTCAAGAAAGATTTTCCATTTGTTAGCATACCCGAGAAACGTCTTTTCATAGAGAGAGAAGATGCGATGCAGAGTGCAGTAAAGCTGGGTACAACTACTATTATGAGGACACATCCGGACTATCTGAAACTCCGGGTACTGATCACTCTGTTCGGAGGATATTTTGGAAGCAGACTGATGTCTAATATCCGGGAAGAGAAAGGATACACGTATGGGATTTCAGCCGGAATCATGTTTTATCCGGGCAGCGGTTTGCTGGGTATCAGTACAGAAACAGCTAATGAATATGTAGAACCTCTGATACAGGAAGTCTACAAAGAGATTGATAAGTTGCAGAATGACAAAGTAACTCCGGAAGAACTGGCCATGGTGCGCAACTATATGCTTGGAGAAATGTGCCGTAATTATGAGTCGCCTTTCTCACTGGCAGATGCCTGGATGTTTATTCTGACATCAGGTCTGGACGATGATTATTTTGCCCGTTCACTACAAGCTGTGAAAGAGGTTACCCCGGAAGAAATACGGGAGTTGGCAGGCCGCTATTTGTGTAAAGAGAGTTTAAAAGAGGTCATTGCAGGTAAAAAGTTAACATAAAAATCTGTCAAAAGAAAGTAGCTTTAGTGTATAAATTGTATATTTGCCAAATGAAAACAACAAGATACATCTATACAGCACTCATTTTAGCGGCTCTTTCGCAAGGGAATGCTGTCGCACAAAATAAAGGTGGATTCTTCGGCAAAGTGCGGGACACCTTCTCAACAGAAATCAAGATAGGAAATTACACGTTTAAAGATGGTTCCGTATATACCGGAGAAATGAAAGGGCGTAAGCCAAATGGTAAAGGAAAAACCGTTTTTAAGAATGGTGACGTTTACGAAGGGGAATACGTGAAAGGTAAAAGAGAAGGATTCGGAGTTTACACCTTTCCGGATGGCGAACGATATGAAGGACAATGGTATCAAGACCAGCAGCATGGTAACGGAATCTACTATTTTATGAATAATAACCGTTACGACGGTATGTGGTTTCAGGATTATCAGCATGGTCCGGGTACGATGTATTACCACAATGGAGATATCTATGTGGGGGATTGGGTGAACGATAAACGTGAAGGTAAAGGTACCTATACCTGGAGAGACGGTTCCAAATACGTCGGTGACTGGAAAAATGATAAGAAAGATGGCAAAGGCGTATTGGTATGGAACGATGGGTGTAAATATGATGGCGACTGGAAGAATGACGTTCGTGAGGGCAAAGGGACCTTTGAATATACCAACGGTGAAAAATACGTAGGAGACTGGAAAGATGATCTACAACACGGAAAAGGTATTTTCTTTTTAGGGGGTGACCGCTATGAAGGTTCATATCTACAAGGAGAACGAACTGGTCCGGGTATCTATTATCATGCCAATGGAGATAAATATGTAGGAAACTTTAAAGACGGTATGCAGGACGGTGAAGGTACATTTACTTGGGCTAACGGTGCTGTATATGAAGGTGAATGGAAAGATAATAAACGTAACGGACACGGGATTTACAAATGGAGTAATGGAGACGTGTACGAAGGAGAATGGAAGAATAACCAGCCAAACGGCAAAGGCACTCTTACTTTGACGAACGGAACCAAATATAAAGGTGGTTTTGTAAATGGAATGCAGGAAGGTAATGGTGTGGAGGAAGATAAAAACGGGAATCGCTATGAGGGCTTTTTCAAACAAGGTAAAAAGAATGGCCCGTTTGTAGAAACAGATAAAAACGGAAAAGTGATTCGTAAAGGCACCTATAAATTCGGACGGCTGGAATAATTAAAATAAAAATTAATAAATAAAAAAAACGTAGAACTGGAAAGTTCTACGTTTTTTTATTGTCCTTGTTCTTCTATCTTTTAGATAATGTATTGTGAGCTGATGGATTCATTGTTCATCACACGTTTGATTGTTTCTGCAAACATATCGGCAATGCTCAACTGCTTTACTTTGACACATTTCTTAGAGTAAGGAATACTGTCGGTGAATACCATCTCGGTCAGTCCTGATTCCTGAACACGGAATGAAGCCGGATCGGACATTACACAGTGACTGGCAATGGCACGTACAGAGTTGGCACCGGCTTCGAGCATGATGTTGGCAGCTTTGGTAATGGTTCCGGCTGTATCGACAATGTCGTCTATCAATACTACATTCTTACCTTTTACATCACCAATGATCTGCATAGAAGCGACTTCATTTGCTTTTTCACGTGATTTGTTACAGAGTACCAGAGGTACACCCAAATATTTGGAGAATGTACTTGCTCTCTTTGAACCACCAACGTCAGGAGTTGCAATCACGAGTTCATCCAGCTTCAATGACTGAATATAGGGGAGGAACACAGCCGAAGCATATAAGTGATCCACCGGAATATTGAAGAAGCCCTGAATCTGGTCTGCGTGCAAATCCATTGTGATCAGACGGTCGATGCCTGCTACTGAAAGCAGGTCTGCTACCAGCTTGGCGCCGATAGAAACACGTGGTTTATCTTTTCTGTCCTGACGTGCCCATCCGAAGTAAGGGATAACTGCAACAACGCTCTTTGCAGAAGCTCTCTTAGCTGCATCAATCATCAGAAGGAGTTCCATCAGATTGTCGGAATTAGGGAAAGTGGACTGAACCAGGAATACATGTGCGCCACGAATTGACTCTTCGTAAGAAACGGCAAACTCACCATCAGCAAAGTGGGTGATGTTCATGTTTCCCAGAGGACAATTGAGGCTTGCGCAGATTTTTTCTGCCAGGTATCTCGAATTAGTTCCCGAGAATACCATAAAGGGTGCTTTTTCGCTCATTGTGTGTAATAGTTGTTACCTATTGGTTATAATTTGCGCGCAAAGGTATGAATTATCTAGGCATTTTAAAAGACTTATTGTAGAAAAAATTGTAGTTTTGCTACCTAAACACTAATTGTATCTGAAAGAAATGAATCCGCGTTTGCTTATACCACTCTTCTGTATGTTGTTGTTGACGACATTTTTCTCTTGTGTCGATACAGCTCCGACTAAGGAGGTACAGCACATTGATTCGCTAAATTCACGGGCTTATATGTACCGGTATAGAGATCTGGATTCTTCCTGCAAGGCTGCATCGCAAGCGTACAAAGAAGTTAGCATGTACAGTCAGGGGAAAGCGGAAGCATCCAATAATCTTGCTTTTTGCGCTTTTATGCGGATGGATTTTGATACAGCTGAACGCCTGCATAAAGGGGTATATGACCTGACGAAAAATGAATTGGAACTTTTGATTGCCGACATCGGATTGATGAAAATTTATCAGCGGACGGCCATGAACAAGGAGTTTTATGACTACCGGAACAGTGCAATCAGGAGGATGAAGCGGATTGATGAAGAAAATAATCTGTTTGTCGACCGTCACGAGAGTGCCCGGTTGGATTATGCCTTTACAGAGTTTTTTATCGTTTCGGCAGTTTATTACTATTATCTGCAACAACGTACCGAGGCTATGGCTTCGCTGAATGAAATACAATTAAATGAAGACTTGGCGACTGATACAAATCAAATTCTTTATTTCCATTATATAAAAGGTTCGGCCGGACTGTGTGAGGGTAAAACACCGGATGAACGAAAACTTGAAGAATTCGATGAGTTATATACAACCTGGAAAATGGCATCGGAGCAAGGATATTTGTATTTTGAAGGAAATGGTTTGCAAGGACTCACCAATTTAATGGCATCTCAGGAGAGTTATGAACTATTTCTGAACAGGCGTTCACACGCTCTGACAGGGTTCGGCATACCAGTGGATTCATTGTTACCGTTGCGTTTGGGGCAGATGGCACTGGAACGTTTTCGCAAATATAACGATCTTTATCAGATAGCGGGTGCGTATGTGTCGATCGGTAAATATTTGAATGCCCACGGACGGTATACAGAAGCATTGGATACATTGGCAAAAGCTTTGGACTGTGTGAACCAACATCATATGTCATACTATCATTCTGTGGCGGATACGCTCGACAAGTTACAGGTGTTTGTTCCTAATAAAGATGTGGCATATACAGAAGTAACCTGGCTTGGAAAAGAAAAGGTAAAAACCGTACCGGAATGGATTTCCAGAATACGCGAACAGTTGAGTGTATCGTATGCTTGCCTGGGAATGAAACCGGCGTCGGATTATAACAGAAATGTTTATTTGGATATTTTGCGGTATACCCGTCAGGATAAAGAATTGGAAAGCCGCTATCTTTCATTAGAACAAGAGTCCAGACAATTGAACGTGGTATTGTTTTTCGTGATTATAGGACTTATACTGGTGACTGCCATGTTTTGGTTATTCAATAAGAGGTCAAAAGTACGGAACCGGCTACATATTGCACGTCTACGGCAGACTTTGGATGTTTGCCAGAAAATCACAGCTTCCATACCGGTGGATGTAACAGATGAAAGTGAAATCGTATACGCTATCTCGGAATCTATTCAACCGGATATGGAGCAATTGTTCGGTGCTACAGAAATCCGTATCGGGATAAGAAATGAAGAAACGGGAGACATCGAATTTAATGAAGAATGTGAGAGTGAACAGACTGATGAACCCAAGTCGATCGGAGAGGTTGGTATCGGGTCAGTATTTAATCTGTATGTACCTGATAAAACGGAACCGATCGGGATTCTGAAACTATTTACCCGTCATCGCCTGAATAAGGATGAGCAGGCATTGGTGAAAGTTATCTCTCCCTATATTGCCTGGGCATTGGACAATGGAATGACATTTATTTCATTGGGAGATGAACGGAATAAGTTGGAAAAACAAAGGTACGTCTACGAACAGCATATTGCCGGGAACAAACGGCAGAACCTGATAAAAAAATCATGTCTGGCCATTGTGGATGGAATCAATCCGTATATAGACCGAATTATCAATGAAGTTCATAAATTGACGGAAAAGGGCTTTATAAACAACGATCGGATAAAGAAAGAAAAGTATCAATACATCGACGAGTTGGTAACTACAATCAATGAATATAATGATATATTGGCTTTGTGGATTAAGATGAAACAAGGTTCGCTTAGTCTGAATATAGAGAATTTTGAATTAAACGAACTCTTTGAATTGATAAGTAAAGGACGTAAAGCCTTTGAAATGAAGAAACAAAGGCTTGAAATAGAACCTACAAAGGCATTGGTGAAGGCTGATAAAGCGTTGACTTTGTTTATGATTAATACATTAGCCGAGAATGCCCGAAAATATACTCCGGAAGGGGGTATAGTGAAGATATATGCTAAGAGGACTGATGAATATGTTGAGATTTCTGTAGAGGATAACGGACGCGGACTTTCGACTGAAGATATAACGAAGATTATCGGTGAGAAGGTTTATGATTCCCAATCGATAGGGATGAAAGACAATCCGGATAAAGAAGAATTGAAGCGGAGTAAGGGCAGTGGCTTCGGATTGATGAACTGCAAGGGAATCATTGAAAAATATAAAAAGACCAATGATCTGTTCCGAATATGTACATTTAACATAGAAAGTACACCGGGCAAAGGCAGCCGTTTTTACTTCCGACTACCTCTCGGAGTCCGTAAAATAATCGGGATTTGTTTATGTCTGGTCGGATTATTCGGCTTCTTCTCCTGTCAAGGCGAACCGATGCCTGAAAAACTGAAAGATATTCCGGTAGATTCCGTAACCTTAGCAGCTGAAGCTGAATATGAACGTCTGTTGGACGAAGCATCCAGATTTGCTGATACAGTTTATTATTGCAATGTTATAGAAAACTTTGAACTTGCGTTGCAGTATGCCGATTCAGCATTAAACCGGCTCAATGCACATTATAAAAAATATGCCCGTCATCCCCAACGATTTATGAAATTGGTGGGAAGTGGGATTCCGGCCGAACTGGAATGGTGGGTAGAACCTTATAATACGGATTTTCATGTGATACTTGATGTACGTAATGAAGCATCTGTCGCTTTTTTGGGACTTAAAAAGTTGGATGCTTATACTTATAATAATGTTGCCTATACGGCATTGTATAAATTGACAGGGGAAGATCAGTCATTAGAAGGCTATTGCCGGCAATTGGAACGCTCAACAACCAATAAAACGGTAGGAATTATCTTATGTATCCTCTTATTGGTGGCATCTCTCTGTGGTTACTATCTTTTGTATGTTCGTAAAAGGCTCTTGAACCGATTAAATCTGGAACAGGTCTTGGAAATCAATAAAAAGGTATTCGCTTCTTCATTAGTGCGCACACAGGAGTCGGCGGAAGCTTTACAACGCGAAGAAGATACATTGAAAGAGATACCACAACGAATCGTAAACGAATCATTCGACTCGATGAATGAGCTGTTGACTATAGAATGTTTGGGGATTGCTGTTTATAATGAAATGGGACATCGGCTTGAATTTGCTTCCACTCCCCGTATGGATACACCTCCGGAAATCATACAGCAGTGTTTTGATAATCAGACTTATCTTTCGGACGGAGATATGCAAGCATTACCTTTGCTGGTTGATGCAGGAGGGAAACATCAGTGTGTCGGTGTATTATATCTGGAAAAACAGGAGGACAGTATGCAAGAAGCGGATCGTTTGTTGTTTCAGTTAATCTCCAGATATGTAGGCATTGTGGTGTTCAATGCGGTTGTCAGACTTGCCACAAAATACCGTGACATCGAAGCGGCACACGAGGAGACCAGGAGAGCTTCGTGGGAAGACAGTATGTTGCATGTACAGAATATGGTGTTGGACAACTGTCTCTCGACCATCAAGCATGAAACAATCTATTATCCAAACAAAATCAAACAGATCATCGGCAGGCTGAATACCCACTCCCTATCAGGAGAAGAGGAAAAGGAGTGTGTGGAGACTATCAGTGAATTGATAGAATATTATAAAGGAATCTTCAGGATATTGAGTTCTTGTGCTTCCCGACAACTGGAAGAAGTAACGTTCCGAAGGGCTACAATACCGGTTACGGATATAATGGCATATGCCGGCAAATACTTCAAAAGAATAAGTAGAGGGGTTGACTATAAGATAACATTGACTATAGAGCCCCTTGAAGCCAAAGTCATTGGAGATATCAATCAGTTGCGTTTTCTTATAGAGAACCTCATTGATGAAGCCCTTTCTTTCCATCAGGATGGAGAATTGGTTTTAAAAGCCATTATGGATGGAGAATATGTTCGTTTTTTGTTCACAGACAGAAGACGTGAGAAGCAAGTAGAGGAACTGAATCAATTATTTTATCCGAATCTGGCACGTATGACTTCAGGAGAGAAAGGTGAACTACGAGGAACTGAATATCTGATCTGCAAACAAATTATTCGTGACCATGATGAATTTGCCGGAAGGCGTGGTTGTCGCATTAATGCAGAGCCGGCACAGGGAGGAGGATTCACGGTCTATTTTACAGTACCCAAAAGATAAAAAACTAAATATACATAGATAAAATAGTATGGAAGATAAGAAATTTAAAGTAATTATTGTAGAAGATGTAAAACTGGAACTGAAAGGAACAGAAGAAATATTTCGCCATGAAATACCCAATGCTGAGGTAATAGGTACGGCAATGACTGAAAATGAATTCTGGCCTTTGATGGAAACACAATTACCTGATATGGTGTTACTGGATTTGGGATTGGGAGGCTCTACAACAATCGGTGTCGATATATGCCGGAATATCTTTAAACGTTATCCGGGAGTGAGAGTCTTGATATTCACCGGAGAAATTTTAAATGAGAAGCTATGGGTAGATGTGCTGAATGCCGGAGCAGACGGAATTATCTTGAAAACAGGTGAATTACTTACCAAGACGGATGTACAGGCCGTAATGGATGGGAAGAAGTTGGTATTCAATTATCCGATTCTGGAGAAAATAGTGGAGCGGTTTAAAAAATCAGTGGCTAACGACGCTAAGCGTCAAGAGGCTGTCATCAGTTATGATATTGATGAATATGATGAACGTTTCCTCCGCCATCTGGCGTTGGGGTATACCAAAGAAATGATAGCTAACCTAAAGGGTATGCCTTTCGGAGTGAAATCGTTAGAGAAGCGGCAGAATGATCTGATCGGAAGGTTGTTTCCACAGGGTGAACGGGTAGGAGTAAATGCAACCAGACTGGTGGTCCGTGCATTAGAACTTCGTATAATTGATTTGGACAATCTGGAAGCAGATGAAGAGTAAATGGCGTATGCCACATCCGGCAACGATGTTCTTCCTGTTTACGCTGGCAGTCATCTTTCTATCCTGGATATTCGATATTTATGGATTAAGGGTGCAACTACCACAGACAGGAGCAGAGATTCGTGTACAAAGTCTGCTGAGTCCGGAGGGTATTCGCTGGATGTTGCGAAATGCAATTACTAATTTCACAGGATTTGCACCGTTGGGAATGGTGCTGATAGCAATGTTTGGTATCGGGGTAGCTCAACATTCCGGCTTTATTGATGCTTGTGTCCGGCAAGGGGTGAAAAATCGAAAAAATACCAGGAGGATCATCCTGTGGGTGATTATTCTTGGATTGCTATCGAATATAGTAGGAGATGCAGGTTATATAATATTGCTTCCGATAGCAGCCACTTTGTTTTATTCGGTAGGATTAAATCCGGTAGCGGGAATTATTACCGCATATGTTTCGGTTTCCTGTGGCTACAGTGCCAATGTAGTGCTGAGCACCATGGACCCATTAATTGCCCGTACGACACAGGAAGCAGCCATTGATTCCGGAGTATATCAGGGAAATACGGGACCATTGTGCAATTATTATTTTATGTCTGTCTCTACATTCGTCATCGGAGCCATAATTTATAGGATAACCTGCAAACGACTGATTCCTTCTCTGGGACAATATGAGGGGAAACAGATATTTGAAGGCTATAAACAATTGTCACGCAAAGAACGCCGGGCCATGACAATGGCAATCGTTGTGGGAATGCTTTATGCTGCAATCATTTTATGGGCCACTTTTTCTTCCTGGGGTATCTTGCGTGGAGTAAATGGAGGACTGATACGTTCACCATTCATTATGGGGATTTTGTTCTTATTGTCGCTGGGAGCTGCTATTATGGGAATGGTCTATGGGTTTAGTTCCGGACGTTACCGTTCGGATAACGATGTGATAGAAGGATTGGCACAACCCATGAAATTATTGGGTGGCTATCTCGTTATTGCCTTTTTTGCAGCTCAGATGTTTGCTTGCCTGGAATATTCACATTTAGATAAATGTGTGGCTATCATAGGTGCCAATTTACTGTCTTCTGTGCAGGCAGGCCCTTTATGGACTTTGATTTTATTTATATTGTTCACCGCAACCATTAATCTGATTATGGTTTCTGCTACTGCTAAGTGGGCATTTATGGCATTTATCTTCGTACCGGTATTTGCACGAATGGGGATTGAACCGGATATGACACAATGTGCTTTCCGGATAGGTGACAGCGCAACTAATGCTATCACTCCATTCATGTTCTATATGCCTTTAGTGTTGACCTACATGCAACAGTATGATAAGCAAGCCACTTATGGTTCACTCTTAAAATACACTTGGCGATATTCGGTATATATACTGATAGGCTGGACAATGTTACTTTTTATTTGGTACTTAACTGGCTTACCTTTAGGATTATAGAATATATATGTGAAAATGTAAGTAAAAAAAGACACAGATTTTTTTGGAGATTTCAGAAAAAGCACTACCTTTGCACTCGCAATGAAGGATGGTTCCGTAGCTCAGCTGGATAGAGCAACGCCCTTCTAAGGCGTGGGTCAAGCGTTCGAATCGCTTCGGAATCACAACGTAAAGGCAAGTAGTCTATAAAAAGACTGCTTGCCTTTCGTCATTTTACTGGTTATCAAACACTTAGTACCACATCATTTCAGGTCAAAATCGTGCAAATTTCTTCAAAAAGGTAGAAAACAAATAGAAAACATGCCCTAATTAAGGTATGGTAGAAAGAATTTAGAAAACAAAAATGATCATAAGAATAGTCCAAAATATACAGAGAATCAATAAAGAGGGTAATGCTCCTCTCTATATATCCTTTTATTTAGGAAAGGAAAAAGTTGTTATACCTTGTAAGTTATCTGTGCCTACAACTAAATTTGATTCTAAAACAGGAATGCTCAGAGGTACTAATAAGGAAGCAAAAGATATTAATCTCATCATAGAACGGTTGAAAGCAAAAGTTAATGATATTCTCGTTAAGTATAGGCTCAAAAATCTCACACTGAATAAAGAAGCTTTTATGAGGGAATATAACAACCCTTCAGATTTTAAATCCTTTCATGACTTTGTAGCATCTTATATGAAGACTTACAGTAGGAGATTAGAAATAGGAACATTTCGACATCACAAAAGTTGTATGAGAAAGTTTAAAGAGTATTGTGAAGGCTTACAGTTTCATGAACTAACAGAAGATTTCCTCAGAGACTATCTAATTTATATGAAAAAAACTCTATGCAACGCAGATTCAACGGCCCAACGTAATTTATCAACCATAAAAATATATGTATCTGCGGCTATAAAAAAGGGGTATATGGAAAATGATCCTTTTAAGGATTTTGGTGTAAAGAGAATAAAAAGTAATATTGACTATCTCACCGAAGAGGAATTGATAAAGTTCATTAGTTTATACTATGATAGAAGATTACCTGAACGTTTAGAACGAACATTAGGTTTCTTTTTATTTATGTGTTTCACCAGTTTGCATATTTCTGATGCTCGACACGTCTGTCTTGAACAAATTAATAATGGAATACTTACTTATTATCGGATTAAAAATAGAAATTGCAAACCGGAAGCAATAAAAATACCACTTTCAATTCCGGCGTTCAAGATCATAGAGGAACTCCAAGGAAAAAGAAAAGAAGGACACCTCTTTACTTCATTGCAATGTGATCAGGTTGTTAATAGGCAAATTAAAGAGATCGCATCCATATTAGAGATAAAGAAAAAAGTGTCAGCCAAAACAGGTAGGCATACTTTCGCTACCATATTTCTAAAAAAAACAAAGGATGTAGCGACATTGCAAAAGTTATTAGGACATAGTAATTTGAAAGAAACAATGATCTATGCGCATGTACTTGATGAAAGCAAACAGGAAGGAATGCAATGCTTCAACTGCTTCGCTATTTAATTGTACTTTTGTGCGGTTAAGAGTTATCCTTCTGATAAATAAAAAGATGCGGGCGCACAATATTTGTACAACTTAGTACAACGCCCGCACTATTTTTACTTCATTAACAAATCCCATCCGGCTTCAATATCTGCCATGACTGCGGGAACTCCGTTTTCTACTTGGCTGATGGCCGCGGCAAAGGCACACATTGTGGCTTTGTCGTCGATGTCTGGAATATAAGTAGACGGTACCTGCATTTCACTGCATACACGGGTAATGTATCCTGATGTATTGTTTTCACAAGGTGGTGCATATCTGTTTATAAACTCAGCAATAGTTTGTCGGTTATGTAGTTTCCGGTAGTTTTGCAGTAACTTGATCAAAGCACGATAGCCGTATGCCATCGAAATAAATTGCTTAAAACTTTTGTCTTGGCTGGGTACAATCTCACCTTGCCATTTATCCCGGTCATGTCTAATATTACCGGGATTGTTGTTTCGTAATCCTCTACTCATTTTTTTGTTTTTCTAATTATTGATATTATATCTACGATGCCTTTGTCACCCCAATATTAATTGGGTGCGATCTTATAGACAGTATGATTCGTAATAACCGTACTGCTCTTTTAGTCAATAAACTCTTCGTACAGTACCTCCATAAAATCGGCACTTTTCATTGTGCCGGGAAAGATCATATTCTTACCGTTATAGGGCATACACAAATCAAGATTATAGCTCTCAGCGGTATTGACATTCAAGATTTCATCGAACTCTTTCTGAGTGAATTTCTTTTCTTCCATCTCCACTTCTTCATCCAACTTCTCAGATTTGAAGTTAGTGACCTCTTCCATATACTTATTGAAAATTGGCATGAAAGTTTCATGCTTGTCGTATTCCTCTTCAGTGAGGGCAGATTTTAGCATTTCAGGAGTAAGGTTACGAATGTCCTTATCTCCACGGGCCTTATTTTCCAGTTCGTCTATTTCCTGAAGCTGTGTATCATAACCCTCCGGCTTCAGCCCCTCACGGGCTTCCTTTACATCCTCTTCAAACTGCTTGCGAAATTTGCCGTAATAAATACGGGTCATCATCACTTTAGATTTGAGCTCTG